>SKEF01000005.1_pt1 | contig 196381 bp, 160 predicted proteins | sample 4826691 | NCBI WGS metagenome assembly SKEF01 (sample SAMN11008816, study PRJNA524170) | human gut metagenome | biome: Human fecal sample; material: Feces; isolation source: fecal sample from pouch patient p23, p27 | host: Homo sapiens | place: Israel: Tel-Aviv | collected 2016-08-24
TATCAATGCAGCAGCTTTTGATGTTTCATGCAAATTGTGAGATTTAAGGTCGGCAATTTTGGATTTGGAGAATCGAAAGACAAGAGTGTCGATTATTATGTTTGGAGGAGGGAGCGAGGTTATGTTTTGGAAACCCCAAAACTCCTCGCTCCACCATGAGGGCGGAGAAATTTTGCTCCCGATGGTCGCAGAAAGTGAGTGTACCAACTGTAAGCAGTATATCGAATGGCAAACATACAGAAACAAGACTATTCTTTGCGGAAATGCTACATTAAGACAAAGAATGCTTCCTTTTTATTTTCATCAATATCTGCCTTTTTGCGGAAGCTAATCCTGGGGATAGGGTCTCTTGTTCCAACATGTCCAATGCCATCTTTAACTCGCTGAGAAGTTCGGGATAATACTTCATTTGCCCATAAGCAAGCTTCATGCAATAGGCTCGTATAGCATAGGGTTGAGCGCAAGCGGTAATCTTGCTTACACAGAAGTCTATGAAATCCGAGCGGAGGAATTCGTCTTCAAACGGTTGGCGTAAGAGAAGATTGAGCATTAGACGGCGTTTCCCAACATGCTCTTCCTTCATCACTCGGTCAATCAGCTCGTCATGTTTGCAATAAAGCCACTCATTATTGGCTAAGTCGAAATTTGATAGAACATGCAGTGCATTGAATGCTACTCGGTTGTCCTCATCGAAAGTGAGCCGATAGAGTTCTTCCTTTCGGTGATTGTTCTCTTCGCCTTGGGTGAGAAAGCATAGCTCATGGATGTTATCCATGCTAATTCTACCAATTAGTTTTTGTTTCATATCATGCGGCTTAGTGTCCCATTCTTGATGTATCAACTGCTTTTACTTTTTTTTCTTTATAGCCACCGAACTTATAAATAACAGCAAAAGTAGCAGTAGCCCAATTGTTGTTAATTTTCATACGGTAATCTTGATTACCTTGTACGGAACGAGTGTCTGCCTTGTTGTTGAAGATGTTGCTGCCATTTATGCGCAATCCCCATTTCCCATCATGTGAAGTCCATTGTAACTTGGCATTCATTCTAAAGATAGGACTTACATCATAAACACCTTGTATTACTTTTGACTGAAAGAAAGGGTTGAGTATAAGGCGTAAGTCTTGTGTGCTGCAAAGTTTTATAGATGCAGTACCTCCAAGTGCTGCCGTCAGCTTCTTGCGGTTGAATGGCAAATCGAAGAAATGGTCACTTTTGGCATGTTTATAGATTCCTACAGCAAACACATTACCGTTGAGCCATTTGCCAGCACTGAATATTGCAGAGGCTTGCAATCCAAAGCTATTCTCATAGTTGAAGTTGGTTTCCTTCAATATTACCGCCATACGGTCTGTTGGTTGGTACGGTAACTGCACAGAATAATCAGGTTTCAGACTTGCAAAAGCCATCAGCGTATAACGTCTTTTAATCTGCCACATAAGGTTGACATTGTAATAAGAGTATGGTTTCAAATCAGGATTGCCATGTATCTCGGTATATGTCGATGAGTAAAATACACTGCTCATTGTTGACCAATAGCTCGGAAATTCAGAATTGGAACTGAATGACAAGTTGAGTAAATGGTTCTCGTTGATATTCCACAGGGCATTGAGTGACGGATATATGCGCCATTTGTCCCATATCGGTGAATGGTATTGTTCGGCTGCTGCGGATACTTCAAGACTAATTGCCTTGTTTATCTGTTTGCTGAAACCTGCGTATATATTCCAAATACGTTCGTTGATGTCCACACTGCTTGTTGCATTAGGCAGAATGTTACCCTCTTTGTCGATGGTGTTCTGATAACTCTTGTTGCTTGTGAATTGTCCCTTTACACCATACGACAATCCCCAACCATGTGTAAAAGAATGGTTTTGGTCGGCTGCGAACATCCATTTGCTGATAGTCTGTTCACTGCCACTTGTAAGGTTGCGTTCCGTTTCTGTCGTATTTTCATCTGCATACATCGTACCGTCAAGTTTTTGTTGTTGAGGGGTACGATAGTTAGTGTACGAACCACTAATGTTAAGTCCAAAAGGAAGTGAGTAGTTTACATCAACATTGTGCAGATACACATGAGTGTCGTAATGCATTCCGCTTACACTTGAACCTGTAGTGTGATTGTTGGAGCAAGACTTTTGCCATTTTCCCGTATAGGCAATGTCAAGTCGATGGTTCTTGCTAAATGCATAATTCATACCAAGTCGGTAGTCATGAGCAATACCAAATGATTTCTGCCACGTTTCATCGTTGTAGTGAATACGCCCGTTATCCAATGGATGGTTGGCTATGCGTGAAGATTCACCATATGAATTGCCGTCAATAAATTGATAAGTAAGTGATCTAAATTATTTATATATATCAGTACTAATATGGTTCATTTTCCGTTTTATAGAAAAAGTAGAATTATGAAACCAATAAAAGTACTTGAATTATCAGAGGTTGATCGCCTCAAATTAGAGAAAGGCTATCATAATGGCCCTACTCATAGTTTTCGTATCAGATGCAAATCCATATTGCTGAAGTCAGAAGGTAAATCAGCTCCCAAAATAGCAGAAATGCTTGAGGTGACTGTACCTACTGTCTACGCATGGGTAAAACGTTATGAAGAAAATGGCATCAAAGGCTTGGAGACACGTCCTGGTCAGGGTCGAAAGCCTATTATGGATTGTTCTGATGAAGAAGCAGTCCGCAAGGCAATTGAGGAAGACCGTCAAAGCGTGTCTAAAGCACGTGAGGCATGGCAGAATGCGACTGGCAAAGAAGCCAGTGACATTACCTTCAAACGTTTTTTAGAAACATTGGTGCAAGATATAAGCGTATAAGAAAACGCCCAAGGGGCAAACCCTCACCGCAGCTCTACGCATACAAGAAAGAGAAGTTGCAAGAACTTGAAGAACTTGATTCCAAAGGGGAACTTGTGCTATATTATGCCGACGAAAGCCATGTCTGTACAAATGGATATGTTCCATATGGCTGGCAATTCAAGAATGAGGATGTTTACATCCCATCCGAGAAAGCTGCCCGGCTTAATATCTTTGGTATGATTACCAAAAGGAACCAATATAAAGGCTTTACCACAAAAGAGTCCATCAACGCAGACAAGATTGTGGACTATCTTGACAGATTCTCTTTCAATGTCACGAAGAAGACTGTAATTGTCTTGGACAATGCTTCTGTTCATAGAAATCGGAAGGTGAAAGAACTGAGGAAAATTTGGGAGAATAGAGGATTGTTCCTCGTCTATCTTCCACCTTATTCTCCAGAACTTAATCCTGCCGAGATACTTTGGCGTATACTTAAGGGCAAATGGATAAGACCGATAGATTACGAGACTACGGACTCGCTTTTCTATTGTACGAACAGGGCCTTGGCCTCTGTGGGTACGAACTTATTCGTGAATTATTCATATTTGTAAAATTAATTTTGAACAGTTACTTAAGAATAGTTGGTACCACCAATCTTGACTGTAATCTTCTGGATTCCATCCTGCGGGATAAGGATAGATGCATATTGCTTGTTGGCGGTTATAGCCGGCAGTTCGATATTGGCTTTGTCTTCGTCAGCAGTTGAAGGACTTACAACCTTGGTCAGATAATTGATGGTAGCGTTTCTTACTGCATTGCCTACCATTACGCTGCCCACAGTAGGTCCCTCTGTTCCCCACTGGTTCTTATAGGTGAGGTTTACTACAAGTTTTGCCATCACGTGGGTAAAGGTGAGCGGAACCGTCTGGTTGGTACCTGCGCTATAGGATATGCCATCTTTATTAACAGCCACCAACAGATCACTTTCCTCCTGCTTATTCACATCCATTGTATATTTTGCGGCAGTAAGGTCGGATATCAGAGCTGTAGGATAGATACCGATGAAATAATGCTTGTCGCGGTTGTTCTTCCACAGCATCTGCGGTGTAGCTATCCACGATCCGTTGGTCAGCTTGTTGATGGCATTATTCACCACCCGTTCATCTGACGGCGGTACAACAGTAGCATCGCCCGTCCAGGCATATACGCTGATTTTATCACCCTCCTCAAAGGTTTGATTGCCATCTGCATCTGTGGCAACACGTGTCATGCTGCCGATGTTGGTAGATACGGTGATATACTTGGAGGCTTCGCCCCCGATACCGTTCTCGTTGTCAGAACAACTGCCCAATGCCAATGCCATTGCCATCAGGGCAAAGAGATAAGTCTTCTTTTTCATTGTCTTTTACTTTTGATGTTTATAATTATGTTTTATTTCTTACTTAAATGACAGAGTCGCTTAATCTTCCGGATTCAGGATTTCGCCTCGATATACCCAGCCTTCTATCCAATCATCTATCTTCATACTCGTGAGATACATATAAGGTTTCATCTCCTCGTATTCCAGGTTTATCTGGTACTTTCCGCCAGACTTCATGATTGGGGCTTCGATATCGTAGTTGCTAACTACTCCACCAGGAGCAGTCAGTTGTATAAACAGCCGGGTGGTAAGAAAACCGTTGGCAGTCGGCATCAGGCGCAGGGTTTCCGTTACTAACCTATTGCCTTTCTGTTCAATACCCTCAGGTATGTCACATTCTTCCTCTGTATAGGTCGCTGTTCCGAATGTTCCATCCTCATTCGTTTGCAGAGGCAGGATTCCATTTGCTACATTCAGCACCTTGCCTACAATAGCTGTATTTTCCGGCACTCCCTCTATGATAAGGGTCAGTTCGGCAAGCATACGGCGCATGTCGCTTTTCGTGACATAGTGCACATCCTCCTTGTCGATAACGATGTCTGTTACGCCATAATAGGCATGTTCGGGTGATGCGCTAGGATCCGAAAGTCCGAGCACCAGATGATTCATGTTGGGAATGGCTCTTGTCGCCTCACCTATTATATATGGGGCAACAAGGTTGGCAGTTGTCAGAATCCGATAATGACCTTCCTGAAGAGAGAAGCGTTGTCTTGCAATCTCCTGCGCACTTCCATACTGCTTTTCCACTACAGGTGATCCGTCATCGGCATTGAAAATCCAGAGTTTTACATCCTTCACTTCCGCACCATTATCGGCTTCATCTGCCCATGCAAGCGAAACAGACAAACCTCCACCCCCTTCGCAATCATGATCATCATGAAAGCAACTGGCCAATAGGCATGGGATACATAACAGTACCCATAACCAGATATTAAATCTTCTTTTTACTTTCATTTTTCTATCTTGTTTTATGGGTTACTAATTATACTTGCTGAAAGGCAGGTTTACTACCAGCAGCTGTCTTTTACTTGTCAAATAATCTTCCATATCTTATTCCTTCTAAAATTATCATTCAAAATCATTAAAGATGAGTACCTGGCTTCCAACCAGCCAGAACTCTCTTCCGGAAATATCAGATGCATGCCTGCGCCATGGACACAAATATTTCTTTCATGGTGCAAATATAGCATTTTTCTTTCAAAAGAGGTGTCGCATTGGTAGGGGTAGGTGTCGCATTCCTATCAAATAGGTGTCGCATTGGTGGGGGAAGGAGACACCTAAGTAGTCTTTTTTAACAATTAAAATTTAAATTTGAGATGATTTCTCTGATTTAAGCAACTTCTTCTCCGAGTCGTCCTGAGCCGTTTTTTCAGGCTGTATACCTCTCCATCCAGCTGAAAAACGACCTGATTTCGGTCTTGAAAAGGCGGAAAATATGTTCTTATGTGCTCTGCACACCTTATTATATATATACCCATACCATCATAGAAAGGCATCTAAATATATAAAACTTTTTCAATATCTGCTAAAAGAAAATGACAAAAAAGTTTGGTGTTTCCAAAAAAATGCATTACCTTTGCCATCATAAAATAAACAACGAAACGACATAAAAATTATGATGACAATCGAAGAATACAGAGCAGCCATCTTGCAGGCTTTGCTCGATGCTAAGAACGAGGACGGCACTCCAGCCATTACTCCAAAGGAAGCACAGGAAGCACTCAACGGATTTACCGACGATGAGTTGCAAGACGGAATCCTATGGAATTCGCCCGAAGACGTGGCATCAATTATCCTTGAGGGATAAATCACGGAAGTTATATTCAGCTACCAACAATAAGAATAGGAGCAAAGACCCTTTTTGCGGGGTCTTTGCTCCTATTCCCATTTATACTTCCTGTTCTTTCTTCCCTTTAAAGACAGTCTTCAACAGCCCCGCAATACTTCATTTCTGTTGCAAAAGCAATAAAAAACTAAAGAATGCGACAAAAAACAAAAGAATGTGCAATTTTTCTTTCACAATTCAATTATTATTTGTAAATTTGCAGCCGCATAAATGGAAAGGGAACTTGCAAATCCCTCTTCAATCAGTTTAAAAAGATAATTTTACCGGTAAAAAAGATATATTAAATAATGAAGATAGAAAACGAAATCATCAGCTCGGTCATCGCTGCGGTGAAGGAGCTTTATGGTCAGGACGTACCAGAGAAGATGGTAGCCCTGCAGAAGACCAAGAGTAATTTCGAAGGTAACCTTACCCTCGTCGTATTCCCATTCCTCAAAATGTCGAAGAAAAAGCCTGAGGATACAGCACAGGAAATCGGCGAATACCTGAAGAAAAACTGCGCTAACGTTATCGCAGACTTCAACGTGGTTAAGGGTTTCCTCAACCTTTCTATCGCTCCTGCCGCTTGGGTAGGACTCTTGAACACCATCAACGCTGACCCTAAGTTTGGTGAGAAGCCAGTTACTGAGAACAGTCCGCTCGTCATGATTGAGTACTCTTCTCCTAACACCAACAAGCCTCTCCACCTCGGTCACGTGCGCAACAACCTGCTCGGTTGGTCATTGGCCCAGATTATGGAGGCTAACGGCAACAAGGTAATCAAGACAAATATCGTTAACGACCGTGGTATCCACATCTGTAAGTCTATGCTCGCCTGGCTCAAGTGGGGCAATGGCGAAACTCCAGAAACTTCCGGCAAGAAGGGCGACCACCTCATCGGCGACTACTATGTAGCCTTCGACAAGCACTATCGTGAGGAAATCGCAGAGCTCAAGGCTCAGTATATGAAGGATGGCATGGACGAAGAAGCTGCCACAGAGAAAGCTAAGGTAGAGGCTCCGCTGATTAAGGAGGCTCACGAGATGCTCGTAAAGTGGGAGAACAACGACCCTGAGGTACGTGCTCTCTGGCAGAAGATGAACAACTGGGTTTACGCTGGCTTCGATGAGACTTACAAGATGATGGGTGTAAGTTTCGACAAGATATATTATGAGTCAAACACTTACCTCGAAGGTAAGAAGAAGGTAGAAGAAGGATTGGAGAAGGGTCTCTTCTTCCGCAAGGATGATAACTCTGTTTGGGCTGACCTCACCAACGAGGGTCTCGACCAGAAGCTCCTGCTCCGTTCAGACGGCACCTCTGTTTATATGACTCAGGACATCGGTACTGCCGACCTCCGTTTCAAGGACTTCCCTATCGACAAGATGATCTACGTAGTAGGTAACGAGCAGAACTACCACTTCCAGGTACTCTCTATCCTGCTCGACCGTCTCGGTTTCAAGTGGGGTAAGGACTTGGTTCACTTCTCTTACGGAATGGTAGAGTTGCCTAACGGTAAGATGAAGAGCCGCGAGGGAACCGTAGTAGATGCTGATGACCTGATGGCAGAGATGATTAAGGATGCTCGCCAGACAAGCGATGAGCTCGGCAAGTTCAAGGACATGAGCGAGGAAGAGCGCCAGGAGATTTCACGCATCGTAGGTCTCGGAGCGTTGAAGTACTTCATCCTCAAGGTAGATGCCCGCAAGAACATGCTCTTCAACCCAGAAGAGAGTATCGACTTCAATGGTAATACAGGTCCTTTCATCCAGTATACCTATGCTCGTATCCGCAGCATCATGCGCAAGGCAGCAGCCGAGGGTATCGAGATTCCTGCAGAGTTGGGCGCAGATGCTCCTATCAACGAGAAGGAGATTGACCTCATCCAGAAGATGAACGACTTCGCAGCAGCCGTAGCCGATGCCGGCAACAACTACAACCCTGGTGGTATTGCTAACTACTGCTACGAGTTGACCAAGGAGTTCAACCAGTTCTATCACGACTACAGCATCCTGAATGCTGAGAGCGAGGCAGAGAAGATTACCCGTCTGGTTCTTGCAGCCAACGTGGCTAAGATTCTGAAGAACGGTATGTCTCTGCTCGGCATCGAGGTTCCAGAAAGAATGTAATATATACATAAGATATAATAACCTACAATTTAAAAATAAAAAAAATATTGACTATTTGACATAATGAGCATGGCCCTGGAGCTCGACTCCAAGGCGCATGCTCATTTCAGTTTTAGCCAATCCTTTTTGTTTTCCAATCCCCAAAAAGAAAAAAGATGAATAAAATGCCCGTAAATCCTCCTTCATGGAGAAACGATACCGTTTTGCCTCTGCCCAACGAGGTAAGAGCCAACGCCTGGGCTGTGGATGCCGCCTGTTCCGGCAATCCCGGTCCGATGGAATACCAATGCATCGACCTTCAGACCGGTGCCCAGGTTTTCCACTATGGTCCTATCCACGGCACCAACAACATCGGCGAGTTTCTCGCCATCGTCCACGCCCTCGCCCTGATGCAGCAGAAGGGCATTACCGACAAGATAATTTATAGCGACAGCGTGAATGCCCAGCTATGGGTAAGCAAGAAACAATGCAAGACCAAACTGGAGCGTACTCCCCAGACCGAACAGCTCTACCAGGTCATCGCCCGAGCCGAGAACTGGCTCCGCACCCACCCCATCAACATACCTATTATAAAATGGGAAACGAAGAAATGGGGCGAGATTCCAGCCGATTTCGGAAGAAAGGGATAAGTTTTTTCAGCCTTAGCGCTTCGGATTCTTTTCGTAATTTTACAGTAGTATTAATCTTGTTTTTTAAAAGAAATAATATGAGATTTTATACAGAAGAAGATATATTAGATAAGCATATAGGCAAGATAGGAAGTCCTCATCGTGATCAATTTGAGAATGAAATCAACAGATTCTTAACCAAAGAGACCACCAAACTCCCAGATTGTTCTTGCTGATTCAGTAAGCATCACCTTTAGATAGACTGTTTAAAAAATAAACGAAGCTATCATCAAAATACTCTTCACTCTTCACCTTTCGGCCGGAAACCCCTGTGTTTATCGGCATTTCGAGGGGTGAAGAGTTGTTTTTATCTCTTCACCCACTCTTCACCACTCTTCACCTTCAGGAACGGAAACAGAGGCGAAAGACTGATAGGTGGATTGCAAATCAGCCAGAACTGAAGGGTGAAGAGTGGTGAAGAGTAGGTGAAGAGTGCCCGAATACTCTTCACCCCTCAGAATGCCGATAAACACAGGGGATTCGGGGCTTTTGGTGAAGAGTGAAGAGTATTTGGCAGGAAGCCTATACGAAAACAAAATAAAGAAGGTTTCGATAACTGTTCAAGTAAAACAGCCGACTAGCGACACTTGCGCTAGTCGGCTGTTTGCAGTTTGCCAGTTGGCTGTTTATATTTTGCCAGTTGACTATTTCCGGTTCTTGCATCAATCATCGCAAGTACTTACATCGACTATCGTAAGTACTTGCGTTAAAGAACGATATCAGTTATTTAAACAAATCATCCATTGTAACGACACTTTGTACCCGACCGGCATATTCGTTGAACTTAAGCCCATAAGTAGTAACCAATGTAAGATGCAAGGAACTCCTGCATTTCGTTTCTTCAGCAAACGTACTCAGTTTATGGCGCAGATTCTTGTCATAAGCAGCATTAATGGAGAAATCATCCTCACAGAATTTCATTTCACAAACATTGATGATACGGTCGGCTCTGTCAATAATCATATCTATCTGCGCACCATCTTTCTCTTTTCTGCTTTTCCAGGGACTCGCCTCTGTCTGCACTCCACTAATACCGAGTGCCTGCTTGATTTGTGGCAGATGATAATAGCAAAGAGATTCAAAGGTAAAACCTCGCCATGCTGTCAGCTCAGGTGTCAGCAGGTTGTCTTGCCAGAAATGCGGATTTGTCGTCTTTCTGCCATCTATGAATGACAAATAGAATTTGCTGTAGAAATCTGTCAGACGGAAATATACCTCACGCTTGGGATAATCATACTTAACATACGATGTTATGAAATCACTCACTTCGAGTGATTTTAATGTAGCTGAAAGTCCACCGCCATCAGGCATTTTTGTAAGCGAAACGATTTCTTTTCGCGTATATCCCTGTCTTTTTTGAGCCAGAAGGCGCACGATAGTCATGCAATCCTCCGCATTAGTAAAGAGAGAAGAATAGAGGCGGTCGAACTCTAAACCGAGTTTGGCTGCAGGTTCGAAGAAAAGCCTGTCCATATTCTGAGCCAGACTTTTGCCTTTCTGCAGCATGGAAATATAATAAGGAATGCCACCTGTAGCCATATAACATTGTATCTGGTCGAACTTAGACATCACGATGTTGTTAGCCTGATAGTATTCTTCGCATTCGCCCAACGTAAACGGGCGCAACTTGATTTCATCAGTTGTGCGATCAAACAAACCGCCTTTGTTGTTTAATAGCTTATCTGAAATCCATGACGTGGCAGAGCCGCAGACGATAAGCATGATATTCTGCTTTCCTGCAGCCCATCCATTCCAAAAATGCTCTAATGCTGTAACAAATCCCGAGCGGGGAGTGTCAAGCCAAGGCAATTCATCTATGAATATCACCTGACGCTTGTCTGCATCTTGCTCTTCCAAGAGATTGATGAGTGCATCAAAAGCTTCGAGCCAAGAGGATGGCACCTTCTTACCCTTGCTGCCATAGCGAACAAGACTGGAGTAAAAGCTAGTCAACTGTTGCTCCATTATTTTTTGACCACTCAACTCGTAAGGAGATAAACCCGTATGGTAAAAGCTCATTTTATCCTGAAACAATTCTCTTACGAGAAAGGTTTTTCCGACCCTTCTTCTACCATATATTACTGCAAAAACAGGTTTATTTTCCTTGTAAAGATCCAGGAGTTCCTTAATCTCCTGCTTTCTTCCGATAATTTTCTGTGCCATAATCCTTTCGTTTATTTTGCTGCAAATATACAAAAAATATCGTTTCGAGCAAAATAAACGCACGCTATTTTGCTCGAAATGGGGTGAAAAATACCATTTCGAGCAGAATTTACTTAGCATTTACGAACCGATACTTCACTTTCGCCATCGGATAATTATCGTTCAGACAGCAGATGAATATCAATTTCTAAACATTAATTATTTATCCAACACACTTAAATTCTGATAGAACCAGACGTTCATCTGATTGGCTCCACGATGATTCCAGGCATAGTAAGGAATCAGAGTCAACACATCGTTCTTGACAGATACGCCATTGGCACCCTCTTCCAGAATCTGGGCATCAGCCTTGATAGCCTTGACAGAGAAGGCTGGAGCACCCTTGGTCTCGGTGTTCTGAATGCTGTAGTTATCAACCACAGAGAAGGCAGGCTTCTTGGCCATGACGGCACGGAGTACTGGCTCATTCTGATTATCCACAGCCTCAGCGCAATATACCAATGGTCCACGCTCTACGGCAACCTTGCCCTTATCATCAGCCACCTTGCCGTTAGCTACAACTGTACGGATAGGCATATCGAAGTGGATGCGGATTACATCGCCCTTCTTGATGTTCTTGACAGGGAGATAACCCTTGTTGGCATCGAGATCAGCCTCTACAGCCTTGCCGTTTACGGTTACTGTGTAAGCAGGCTTCTCTGCATCGCTATACTTGTAAAGGTCGCTAGGTACTACCTGGTTGCGAACCCATCCAGGAATACGGACCAGGAGGTTGGCATTCTTCACACCGCTCTTCTTCACAGCAATCTTGATGTCGCCGTTCCAAGGATACTCGGTAGTCTCCTCCAGAACCACATCCTTGCCATTCACCTTGATGGTAGATGTATTACCGGCAAAGAGGTTTACATAGATGTTGTTATCCTTCACACCATAGAGATAACCCGGCACAGAAGGGATGAAGCGGCACAAGTTACTTGGGCAGCAGGCACATCCGAACCAAGGCTGGCGGGTGGTGTTGCCATCAGCATTGAAGGCATACTTGCCGTCGCTTGACAATGGGTTAGGATAGAAGAAACGACCGCCATCCATGCTCATACCCGAGATGACACCATTATATAAGGTACGCTCCATGCAGTCGATATACTTGCTCTCGCCGTGAAGGAGGAACATGCGCTCGAAGAGGTAAACCATAGAGATGGCTGCACAGGTTTCATTATAGGCAGTCATGTTTGGCAACTCATAGTTATCACCGAATGCCTCACCGGCATGACGGGCACCTACACCACCCGTAAGATAGTATTTCTTGCCAACGATGTTTTCGAAAATGCGGTCGATGACCTTCATATAGGCAGAATCCTTGGTCAGGGCAGCCACATCGGCAATACCAGCATACATATAGCCGGCACGAACAGCATGACCTACCGCCTCTTTCTGCTCCAGGATAGGAGCCTGGCTCTGAGAATATGGGTTGCGGATATGAGTCTTGCCACGATAGTCGAGCAGATACTTAGCCTCATCCAGATACTTCTTCTCACCGGTCAGGGTATAGAGACGAGCCAAAGCCATCTCTGCAATCTGATGTCCCGGAACGATGGTAGTCTGTCCTGGTTTAGGTCCAACTTCCCTTACCACGCAATCAGCATAGCGCTTGGCGATATTCAGGAACTTGGTGCTACCGGTAGCCTGATAGTGAGCGCAGGCTGCATCTACCATGTGACCGAGGTTGTAAAGCTCGTGGCTCGCCTCCTCGTCCTTGACCCAACGCTTATTTCCCGACCACTGGTGTGGATGCTTTGGATTGATGGTACGGGCGGTATAGAGATAGCCATCTGGCTCCTGTGCCGCAGCTACCACATCGAGCACGCTGTCGATGTAAGCCTTCAACTTCTTGTTCGGATAAGTCTGGAGGATGTAGCTGGCACCTTCGATGGTCTTATAAACATCGGTATCATCGAAAGAGAATCCCATGAACTTGCTCACATCCCACTCCTTGGTATCCAAACCCGGGTGGTTAGGATGCTGCAGGGTATAGGCAGCCATATCGAAATTCTTGTAACGGTGCTCGCTCTCACACTTGCTGAAAGCCAATGGCACGGTTACTTCTCGGGCAGCCTTCAGACGGGCACCCCAGAAAGTATTCTGTGAAATTTTCACACTGGTGAATGGTACTTGAGTAAATGGATAACCATTGCCCAATGTCTTTGCATTCTTCGCCATGGTTGGCACAACTACGGCTGCCGAAAGCAATACTGCTGAAATTAATCTCTTCATTTTCAAATAGGTTTTATTAATTTTATATTATTGTTTGTTATTTCGGTTGCAAAGATAAGAAAACTTTCCGACTATAGTGTATAATAAACAATAAAAAAGCAGGTAATTATCAGTCAAACACCTATATTTATATCATATTTAACTCTTTTTTTTGTTACAATCGTTTTTTTATCTTACCTTTGCAGCCAAATTAGAAATACAATAATATATCAAATATGAATCATCTTCCATACCGTGCCATCGCCCTTGATCTGGATGGCACCCTGACTAACCACGACAAGGTGGTTACCCCGAAAACCCGCGAAGCGCTGCTCCAGGCAGAAGCCGAGGGTGTTGTTATCATCCTTGCTTCAGGCAGACCGACCTACGGCATTGAACCGGTGGCGGAATGTCTGGAACTGGATAAACGAGGCGGATACATCCTATCTTATAATGGCGGCAACATCGTGAATGCCAAGACTGACGAAAAACTCTTCGCCCAGTTCCTGCCTGATGAGGTGATACCTATATTATATAGGTACGCGAAGGAGAAGAACCATGCCCTGCTGGGATATGCCGGCAACGAGATTATCACCGAGATGCCCGACGACCAGTATGTGAAGGAAGAATCGCGCATCAACAAGATGAACATCCGAAAGGTAGAAAACCTGTTCGAAGCTCTGGAGCCTCACCCTACCAAGCTCCTCATGACAGGCGACCCGGCAGATATGCTCAAGGCAGAAAACGAACTTTCCGAGATTCTGGGCGACAGGATGGACATCTTCCGTTCAGCCCCATTCTTCCTGGAACTGGTTCCTAAAGGCATCGACAAGGCAAAGTCCCTGCTCCGCCTTCTGTCGAAAATCAATCTCACCCCAGCCGATATGATTGCTTTCGGAGATGGCTACAACGACCTGAGCATGCTGAAACTGGCAGGCATGGGTGTAGCCATGCAGAATGCAGCACCAGAGGTTAGAGCCGAAGCCGACTACATCACGCTTTCCAATGAAGAAGATGGCGTAGCTGCTGCTTTGGAACATTTCTGTAAAAAGGATTTTTAAAAGTAAAAAGGTAAAAAAGTAAAAAGGCTTTTTAAAAGTAAAAAGGTAAAAAGAAACTAGGGAGATTATACCCCGCTAGGCTTTTTTACCTTTTTACTTTTTTACCCTTTTACCTTTCAACAATCAGTCCACCCTTAGGCTGCATTTCCACCTTCAGGTTTCCCTTCTTATCCACCTTTACGGTCTTCATCTGAGAAACAGGCCAGAGAGCCTTCTTGTCCTTGCTGATTGTTTCATGATAATAGGTAACGCTCTTGCCGGCAAGCATTGGCAGATTCAGGGTGAGCTTCATCACCTGGTCGGTGCCGTTCAAACCAGCCACATACCATTTATCACCATGGCGACGGGCTACAACGGCATATTTTCCAGGATAACCGGCGATGAACTTGGTCTCATCCCAGGTAGTAGGAACGCTCTTCAGGAAATCAATCTCGTGCTGAGGAAGCTCAGAGAGATTGTTCGGATAGATGGCGATACATTGGATAGCTGCCTGGTTCATGATAGCCGAAGCCATCTCGAAAACATCGGTAGTATAACGGCGATGACGACTCTTGTTATCCTTGGAGAGATACTTGTTCATGATGGTACCACCCCAATCCATCGCAGCCACGGCGTTGCGGCAGAATGGATGCATGGTCAGTTCGAAAGCCTCCTGCTTGGCATGATAATCAGAGAAGAATACATTCTCTGAAGCCAGTACAGCCTCGCTCGATACATAGTTAGGATACATGCGCTCCCAACCTCTTGGCAGGGTGCAGCCATGGAAGATAACCTGAATGCCATAATCGTTGGCATCGCTCAGGATGTCTTCATACTGCTGCATGGTATGCTGCTTGTCGCCACCGAAGAAATCTACCTTGATACCCTTGATGCCGATACTCTTCATCCAGGCCATCTCCTTCTTGCGGACCACGATGTTATCCATGATGCCACGAGGCCCCTGAGGTGCATCGTTTGCCACACCATTGGAATTATACCAGAGCATCAGACTCACATTCTTGCTCTGCGCATACTTGCTCAACTCTGCTATCTTGTCTCTACCAATCTGGGTATCCCAGAGCGCATCAACCAGCACATATTCATATCCCATGGTAGCAGCCAGGTCGATGAACTGCTTCTGGTCGTTATAGTTGCAGGATTCATCCTGCCAGATGAGCCAGCTCCAGGTATACTTGCCTGTTCCGTATTTCTGGGAAGCCTCGAATCTTGGCTCTACTACATCGTATGGAATGGTGGTCTCTACCAATGGCTTCAGATCAGAACCCACGGTGATGGTGCGCCATGGAGTGGAACCCGGAAGGATGAAAGCTGCCGATGTAGAACCGATGCCATCAGCCTCCTTCTCCATTGGGAAGGCGATCTGATAACCCTTTGCAGCATCATAATCGCTGATGTGACAACCCGGATAGTTGCCGTGAGTACCGGTCTCGCTGACCAAAACCCAGCCATCGCCGCCTACCTTGAAGAGGCATGGGAAGGTATAGCCATGACCATAACCCGACTTGGCTGTAAGAGGCTGATCCACCTTATAATCTTCTTCATAACTTGGTTTGGTTCGGGCAAAACCGATGAGCGGACCCGACTGTGGACAGAGGTAGGTGGTGGTTACCTTAGGAAGATTGAAGGCAGTCTTCTCCTCATTCACGATGAGATGCTGAGCCTTCAGTTGATCAAAAGTATAACGGAAAGCCACATCGTTGTTGCTTACATTGAAAGTAATCGTCATTGGCTGTTTCTTACCGTTGATGTATGTCACGTTGAGCTGGTTGGCATGATAATCTACATGCGAAAACTTGGCGGTGCGGAGGTCATAGCTCTTCTCCACCTTTATCTCATTCTTGCCCTGATAGGTCAAGCCCTGACTGAAATCGCCTACATCGGCAAGGAGTCCGAGCTGTGATTCCTCCATCATTCGCTTGCCTGCATAGTCGATGGAATAATAGAGTTTACCATCGCGGTCTTCTACCACGACATTCAACTTACCATCAGGAGAACTGACAGTATTCTTCTCTGCGTATGCACCGATGCTCGCCATCAATGCCAGCGCTACTACTAAAACGTTTTTCTTCATTTCCAGATAAAAGTAATTAGTTTATTTGTTACTATGTTTTTATGCCGCAAAGTTAAGCAATATTATCGAATAAACAAAAATTAAACCGAATTATTTTGTACTTTCTTCAAATAATAGTAACTTTGCACGAAATAAACTATACACATATCAGCAGTTATGTTACAACTTGACAATTTCTATAAGGCTCGCTTCGTGCTGAGCAAGGTAATAAGAAAGACTGAGCTGGTTCACACGCCAAGAATCAACCCAGAGAGTGATGTTTATTTGAAACCAGAGTGCCTGCAGAAGACCGGTTCGTTCAAGATTCGTGGTGCTTACTATAAGATTTCACAACTCACCGATGAAGAAAAGGCGAAGGGTGTGATAGCCTGTTCTGCGGGCAACCATGCACAGGGTGTAGCGCTGGGAGCTACAGCCATGGGCGTCAAGAGCCTCATCTGTCTGCCAGAAGGTGCTCCTATCTCCAAGGTAGAAGCAACCAAGCGACTGGGTGCTGAAGTCTGTCTGGTACCTGGCGTTTACGATGATGCCTACCAGAAGGCGCTGGAACTGAGAGATGAGCATGGCTACACCTTCGTTCATCCTTTCGATGATGAGAACGTCATCGCCGGGCAGGGCACCATCGGTCTGGAGATTCTCGACCAGTTGCCAGATGTAGAAGCTGTCGTCGTTCCTGTAGGTGGCGGCGGACTTATCTCTGGTGTAGCCTTTGCCATCAAGTCGCTGAATCCTAACGTCAAGGTATATGGTGTTCAGGCAGAAGGAGCAGCAAGTATGGTACAGAGTCTGCACGATCATAAACAGGAGAAGTTGCCTTCTGTAGCGACCGTAGCCGATGGTATTGCCGTAAAGGAACCGGGCAAGATTACCTTTGAGACTTGCTCCAACTATGTAGACGAAATCGTAACCGTGAGCGAGGATGAGATCTGTGCAGCCATCCTGAAACTCATAGAGAGTGAGAAGATGGTAGCCGAAGGCGCCGGTGCGGCCAGCGTGGCAGCCGTGATGTACAACAAGGTTCCAGTGAAGGGCAAGAAAACCATCTGCGTGGTAAGCGGCGGTAATATCGACGTAACCATTCTGAACCGCGTCATCACCCGTGGTCTTGCCAAGAGCGGCCGTCTCTGCACCATCGAGATGGAGCTGGATGACAAACCGGGCGAATTGGTAGAGGTCTGCTCTGTCATCGCCGGATTGGGTGGCAACATCACCGGTGTTCACCACGACCGTTCTGCCAACCGCAACAAAGTGAATGCCTGCGTGCTCCGCCTGACGATGGAGACTCGCGACGAGGAACACGTAAAAGAAATCAAGGAGGCTTTGGAATCAAAGGGATTCCATCTCTGGATAGTATAATATTTAATGTTGAATGGTTAGTGTTCAATGTTTAGTATTAAGTGTTAAGTGTTAAATTATAAATTGTAAATTATAAATTGAAGATTATGAACGCAATTCACACAGACAATGCGCCTGCAGCTATCGGTCCATATAGCCAGGCTATCGAAGTAAATGGTTTTGTTTTTGCATCTGGTCAGATTCCTATCGACCCTGCAACAGGCAATTTCGTAGAGGGTGGCATCAAGGAGCAGACTCGCCAGAGCCTCACCAACGCCCAGAACATCCTGAAGGCAGCAGGTACCGACCTTTCTCATGTGGTTAAGACTACAGTTTATCTGAACAGCATGGACGATTTCGCAGCCATGAACGAGGTTTATGCCGAGTTCTTCAGCCAGCCATATCCAGCCCGTTCTGCCGTAGCTGTAGAGAAGTTGCCAAAGGGCGCCCTCGTAGAGGTTGAGGTTTTGGCAGCCAAGTAATTCTTCCTTTTTTCTATCAGGAAGTAAACATTCAAGGTGAAAATATTCTTTAGATGGTATCAAGCATTACATTAAAGAATCTGATTATAGGCTATCGTTCGAAGCATCAGCTCCGGGCGATAGCCTCACCTGTTCATGCCTCGCTCCAAGCCGGTGAACTGACCTGTCTCATCGGAGCCAACGGAGTGGGCAAATCTACCTTACTCAGAACTTTAGCCGGATTTCAGCCAGCGCTTGATGGCGAAATCCTGATTCAAGACAAATCTCTTTCTGATTTCTCTGCCCAGGAACTCGCCAGAGAAATCAGCATCGTTCTCACATCGAAGACAGACCATGCCCAGCTCTCAGCAGAAGAGATTGTTGGCATAGGCCGTTCTCCCTATACCGGTTTCTGGGGCACATTATCAGCTGCCGACAAGCAGATTGTTGCTTCTGCTCTTCAGGAAACGGGCATTCAGCATCTTGCCCAGAGAAACATCAGCGAACTGAGCGATGGTGAGCGTCAGAAGGTAATGATAGCCAAAGCCTTGGCGCAGCAAACCCGCATCATCATCCTGGACGAGCCTACCGCCTTCCTCGATTTCCCCAGCAAGATAGAAACTCTACAGATGCTCCGCCGTCTGGCGCACGAACAGCATAAATCCATATTACTGTCAACCCATGATGTAGAGTTGGCGCTCCAGCTCTCCGACCGTCTCTGGCTGATGGAAGAAAGCCGTTTCTCTATCGGCACTTCTAAAGAGTTGGCTGCCGATGGTTCCTTATCCAGATTCATCAATCGTGACGGCATCCGATTCAACCAGGATTCCCTCCGCATCGAAATCAAATGAGTTTTCGTAATTGATTTTTTCTATGGTCGCACGCAAGCACATGAAGAAAAATTCTCAAGTGGCTCAGTTTGCTAACTCAAGTAGCTCAATCTGCTAACTCAAGTAGTTCAGTCAGCGAGTTCAGACGTCTCAGTTAGTTGATGCAGACGTCTCGGTAAGCCTACGGATACGGCTCCGTTAGCCAACGCAGCCATATCTGTAACCCGATGCAGTCATATTCGTAACCCAGCGCAGCCATATTTGTAACCTAACGCAGCCATATTCGTAACCCAACGCAGCCATATTCGTAACCCAACGCATCCATATTCGTAACCCAACGCAGCCATATTCGTAACCCAACGCAGCCATATTCGTGAATAAGTTTTAGATAATTATCTATCATCCATCACGCTATACAGAAGAGATAATTACCTCATTATCAAACGTTTAAAGATTTAAAAAGAGAAAACGTGAGGGATGTGAGAGATAAAAAGAGGAAAAAACTATTTCCGTTTTTGCTGTTCTCTTATTATCCTAACCGTCAAATCGGCAAACTTTTTTATTGCTGCCTGAACCTGTCCTCGTCCGAAAGCCCAGAAGATGAGGGCGGCAGAGGCTGGTGCAGCATGTGTTCCTACATACTGGCGCATTTTAAGAACCGTGCAGTTTTCAATACCAAGTTCTTTCATGGCAGCGAATACTTGGGCAGCTGGTACTTCAAAATCGGCCTTAGTGCGCTGATCTCTAAGTACCAATGCGGTCTTGTTTACCTTAACTACCTTGTATTCCTTATTGGCGTTACTGCGATATGTCTTGATAGTCTTAATCTTTTGAATAAAGTTATCGAATGTCAATATATTAATATCTTCCGTCATAACTAATGGGGTTTAAATGTTGTGGTAATAAGCAAATCATTCCACCTCTTATTATAATTCTCCTCTATTATTATGCAAAAGTAAGCTTTTTCCGTGGATAAACCAAGAAAAAATGCATTTTTCTAGAGCATGTACAATATATTTTTTTCAGGTATCTATTTACATCTTTTTAATTGCCAAAAACTTGCATGATTCAAAAATTAAGCGTATCTTTGCGGCTAAAGATAGGAATAGGAGAAATTGTTATGGCAAACAATGCATGCAGAAAGCTGCCGGTAGGCATACAGTCTTTCAATGTCATCAGAGAGGAAGGATACCTCTATGTTGACAAGACTGACATCATCTGGAATTTGGCGAACAACGGCAGGCAGTATAATTTTTTAATCCGCCCTCGCCGATTCGGAAAATCTGTGTTCGTGGATACGCTACAAAGTTACTTCGAGGGCAAGAAAGAACTCTTCGAAGGACTGAAAAACAATGGTGGCAAGAAGGCTGCCATTCAGCAGATACTGGATAACAAATACCTGGAGCCTTTCCAAGCAGACAAGCGAAAGGTGATAGGCCTCGGCATCGAACTGGACGAGGAAGGCAAAGGGCTATTGGATTGGGGAATTACTGAAGAATAAAAACATAGAAGAAGAGGGTGTGCAAAGACTATATCTTGCACACCCTCTTCTCTTTTCCGATTCCTACAATATCTCCAACTGATCCTTTACCGCCTTATAGCAGCGGCGGGAAACCGTGATTTTCTCATGGTCGAAAGGAGGAGAAAAGATGCAGCGGAGCGTATAATTCTCGATGCAGAGAAGATAATCGAGATTGATGATGCAATCCTGACGAACCTGAGCCAGAGAAGGCGACATGGAAAGGATGGTCTTTGCCGTGGCCTGCCTCTTCAATTTATAAACCTGCCCATTCGACAACTTCAACTGCCAAAGATGAGTAGCCTCATCAAAAGTGCAACTGAACACATCATCGGGCTTCAACATCAATAAACCCGAAATGGTCTGAATGGCAAGACGCTTGGCTGCTGTTCCCAGCATCCCATTCATTCCCGAAAAATCCTGAGCCTTCTGAGAAGCCAAGACTGATTCAGAAGAACAGGAAGAGGACTCAGGAACGAAAGAAGCATCTTCATCCACATCATCTCCATCTTTCATTTTCTGCCGGATTCGGTCTACCACCAGTTCAAACTCATCCTGCTGATAAGGTTTCAACAGGAAATCGAAGGCAGAGGCTCTGAGCGCATCAATCATATACTTATCGAAGGCGCTGTAAAATACTACGATAAGTTCCATCGGAATTTCATCTCTCAGAGATTGCAACACCTCAAAACCCGTCTGTCCAGGCATTTCAACATCGATGAACAGCACATCGGGCTGTATGCTCATCACCAGATTCTTTGCCGATACCGCCGAAGAGGATGTGGCAATCACCTCAAAATCTTCCAGAGTTGCCAAATCATCCTGCAACCTGTGGATGCTCTGTGGTTCATCGTCCACAATTACAACCTTAATTCTATCTTGCATGTTATTTCGTTTTAAATTCTTATGAAAAGTTTCTTACTTAAAGACATTATAATCGTAATTACATGGAACTCCGATACTTACACATATTCCTCTATTCCTGGTACCACCCTCCTCTTCTGATGCTCCTCTGTTGCTCTGCATCTTGAAAAACATCTTGCGTTCGTTGCTTGCATTAAGCATTTCGATGGTACTGTTCAGAATTCTCAATCCGGTTCCCGTACTGGCAGCACAATTTTTCTTTTTCTTGCCAACGGTACCCGAAACTCCACATCCGTTGTCTGTAACATCTATGCGGAGCATATCGTCCTCAACCCAGATGTTTACATCCAGCAAAGGCTTATCTTCCGTCTCTTCCATTCCCACAAAAGCATGTTTCAAGGCATTCTCTACAGGAATCTGTATAATCATAGATGGCAGCATGAGCTTCATATCCACATCCTTGGCAACATGGAACTGAGGCATCGGAAGGAACGGATTGGTTTCATGGCGAAGAGTAGAATAGCTCGTCACCATCTGCAGTTCCTCTTCCAAACTTACCGCCATCTTATCGCAAGAAAGCAAGTAGGCACGCAGTACCTGTATCAGGAGCTGAAGCGGTTTGACATTAACCCCCTTCGGAAGATTAGATACGAAGATATTGAGCACATTAAATACAAAATGAGGCGAGAAACGATTGCGCACATTCTCCATCTTCAGGGCCATCATCCGGTTCATCTCCTCATGATGCTGATGCTTGTTGCGCAACCATTTGTAACGGAGGAAAACGATGAGAGCCAACGCGCTCATTACCAGCAAGCCAATAATCAGGAGCAGGATGACTCTAAAGGATCTTACCTCTGCTTGCGTGGTGCTAAGGGATAAATCACGGCGAACGATGGCCGTATCCTGCTTGAATCTCAATTCATTCTCCTGAACATTCGAAACCATCGTAGCGTTACGGAGCGAATCGTCGTACTGATTCATCAGTTTCTGATATTGCAGAGCCTTGGCATATTGTCCCTTGCGCTCACAAAGAGCCGCCAGTCCCTTATGATAAAGGTAAAGATAATTAGGCGACATCTTGGAGAGATCGTATGGCTTGTTCAAAATCTCAGTAGCCTTCGCCAGACTATCCTGCTTCAGAGCCAGAGATGCATTCAACCCATCCACATAGAATTGCACATCGCTCTGCATGGAGGGCTGGGCAAAGAAGAATTTCGTGGTAAGAGTCAGATATTTCTGTGCAGAATCCAACCGGTTGAGCTCCAGATAAGTCTGTCCGAGATTAGCATCAACAATAGCCGTCGCCAGGGGCTGTTCCATCTGCCGTGTAGCCTTTTGAGCCTTCAGAAAGCATTTCAGAGCCTCAGCCGGTTTTTCCTGACTGCTGTACACATTTCCCCAACTGTTGTAAAAGAAATGAACATCTTTCGGATTCTTTGGCGGATACAGGCGTTCAGCCTTCTGGAAATAATGATGCGCCAGCTGATAGTTCTGCAAATCATTATAAACCTGTCCCTGTCCTGAGAGAATACTGTTCTGGGCTTCATGCTGATTCAGAGAATCTGCCAGGAAATAGGCACGGCGATACCAGGAAGAAGCATCCGCCAGCTTACCCATCTGTCTGGACGCATCGGCAATATTGATACATACATCAATCGCCTCGCTGCAACTGTCAAGGTTCATGATTTCATGATAAGCTTTCTCATAATAAATTAAAGCCTCCTTCCTCTTGCCGGAAACCAGCAAAAGTATGCCTTGCAGATTATCAGCATAAGAAAGAATTCTGTTGTCAGGAGCTTGTTTGCAATAAGCGTTAACCGAATCTATCAACGACTGGCATTGGACATCAGCCCCCTTCATATAATAACATTTAGCTATTAATAATTTTTTCCATTGATCGCTTTTATCGGGATTACCTTCACATTTGAAATTTCTTATCAGCATGATCATCGAATCAGGATGACTCTGCATGAGAGATTGGTGACCGGACACAAATTCATCGATATCTTTATGCCACAACTCATCATCCTTCTGCCGATGAGAACAAGCGGCAAGCAACAGCATCAGAACGAATAGCCACATAAGGCACAGTCCGTTCTTAATCTGCATCGTCATTATCTTTCTATATACACTTACCATGATAGACTATTTAAATGAATTTATGTTTCAGTTGCGAAAGTACAACAAAAAATCCAAATAAACAAAAAAAATAACTGAAAAACTCATTTTTTATATAAAATATGAACTAAAACGCGTTTAAATGTGTACCTTTGTAGTATGGAAATGCAATTATTAAAAAATATCGACCCCCAAAATATACCTGAAAGGATGAACAATCCATTCAGCTACGAACCTCATCCACTCTGCATCGAAGCATGCAAGGAGCTGCAGGATGAACTCTCACAGCGAAACGACTGGCGGGAGGAAATAGACCGTGGAAAGATGTTCGGCGTACTTATCGTAGAAGCCGACAACAGTAAGATTGGCTATCTGAGAGCTTATAGCGGACAGATTGGCGGCAGAAGCGACTGGGAAGGTTTTGTGCCAGCCGTTTTCGATTATCTTCAACCCGACGGATATTTCAAGGTACATGAGGCTGAGATTTCGGAATTGAACCAGCAAATCAGACAGTTTGAAGCCAACGAAACCCTGATAAAGGCGAAAAGCCTGATTGATAATTTGCAGCAAAAGCGCCAGGAAGTTATCGCAAACTATCAGACAAAGATAAAAGAAGCAAAGGAAATGCGAGATGCAAGGCGCCAGGAAGCCCTTTCGGCAGGAACGCCCCTGAGCGAGGAAGAGGAGAAAGCGATGATAAAAGAGAGCCAGTTTATGAAGGCAGAACTGAAGAGACTGAAAAAGTCGATAAACGAAAAGACGGCGTACGAAACGCTATATGAAAACTACGAAAAGGATTTGAAAAGTGCGAAACAGCTCCGCAAACAGTTATCTGAAGAACTTCAGCAATGGCTGTTTTCGAAATTCAAGATGCTGAATGCGGAAGGAGAAACCAAGGATCTGCTGGAGATTTTCAAGGACGAGGCGGTTAAGATTCCACCTGCCGGAAGTGGAGAATGCTGCGAGCCGAAACTCCTGCAATACGCTTACCAGCATGGCTACAAGCCTCTGCAGATGGCGATGTTCTGGTGGGGAGAGAGTCCGAAAGAAGAAATCAGACATCATCTTCAGTTTTATCCTGCCTGCAACGGAAAATGCAAACCGATACTACATTGGATGCTGCCTAAAACAGTCTTTGAAACCCAACAGACCGAAACTACTATATATAATAAGGTGGAAACGCTCTACGAAGACCGTGAACTGGCAGTCATCTATAAGCCCGAAGGTTTACTCTCGGTTCCGGGGAAAGATGCAGCCCAGCCTTCTGTCTACGCTCTGATGCGCAGGAAATATCAGGAAGCTACCGGTCCGCTCATCGTCCATCGTCTGGACATGGCAACAAGCGGACTGATGATTATTGCCAAGACCGAATTTGCCTATCATCGCCTGCAGAAGGAGTTTCTGAATCATCGGGTTCAGAAGAAGTACGTAGCCATCGTTTGCGGAAAAGACAAAGAATCGTGCAACCGGATTCTGAAAGAAGCTGAAGGCGGAAGAGGTTACATCTCGCTCCCCCTGATAGCAGATTTCCTAGACCGTCCACGACAGATGGTAAACCGCGAACAGGGCAAGGAAGCCATTACAGAATACGAGGTTCTAGAGCGTATTGACGATACCCATCTTCGCCTGGCGCTCTATCCGAAAACGGGCAGAACGCACCAGCTGAGAGTGCATTGTGCTCATCAGGAAGGTCTGAATGCCCCTATCATCGGCGATCCGCTCTACGGCAACGAGCCGGCTACAAGACTGCATCTTCATGCAGAGGAAATCACATTTGAGCACCCGATGACGGGAAAGAAGATGACTATAACAAGAAAGGCTGATTTCTAAAGTTTATACAAAGAACATCACGATAACCTGAGCTATCACCACTCTGATAAACATGCCGAGCGGATAAACCGTAGCATAACTGATACTTGGCGTATCGCCATCCAGCGTCTCGTTGGCGTAAGTAAGCGCCATCGGATTCGCCATACTTCCACAGAGGATTCCGCAGATACTGCCGAAGTCATACTTCTTGGTCTTCAGGATGATGAGACCTACGATAACCACAGGCACAACCGTGATAAGGAAACCGATGCCTACCCACATCAAACCTTCCGGACGGACTACCGTCTCGAAGAACTGTCCACCAGCCGCCAATCCCAGACAACCGAGATAGAGGGCAAGACCCAGTTCTCGCAGCATCAGACCCGCACTTCGCGTCATGTAAGAGATGAAATGCACACGAGGCCCCAGCGCACCAATCAGAATACCCATCACGATAGGACCACCGGCAATACCCAGACGCACAGGAGCCGTCATTCCAGGAATATCCAGAGGAATGGTTCCTACGGCAAGACCGAGAATGATTCCGAGGAAGATAGCGCCGAGGTTCGGCTCGTTCAGGGTCTTTACGGCATTACCCAGAAACTGCTCTACATGGTCGATACTCGTAGGGTCGCCAACTACCGTCAGTCGGTCGCCGTACTGCAGACGGAGGTCATCTGTAGCAAGCAGACGGATATCACCACGAAGCACTCGGCTCACATTCACGCCATAGGAATTTCGCATCTGCAGACTGCCCAGGCGCTTGCCGTTCAGTCCCGGACGGGTAACAACGATAATGCGGCTTTCTACCTTCGCATCAATCGCATTCCAGTCTACCTTATCATTATTCCACTCCTTATCCACCTTCTTTCCGAAGAGAATCTGCATCGCCGAGACCTCGTCCTTATTGGTAACCACGAGCACATTATCATTCGTATGAAGAACCGTATCAGCCTGAGGAACTATCACCTGTTCGCCTCTCCACACACGGGAGATGATGAACTTGCGATGCGTCATCATCGTAATCTCTGCGATGGTATTGCCGTTCAAGGCAGGATTCACGATTACGTATTGTCCAATAGACGTATGGTCGTCATCATCATTTTTGCGAATCTCCAGATCTTCCGGTTTCACAAAGAGTTTGCGCAAGAGCATCATCGCCAGGATAACGCCCACAACACCCAACGGATAAGTAACGGCACAGCCCAGAGCCGCACCTTCGCTAGGCAACCCCAACTGCTGCAACGCCTGCTGGGCAGCACCAAGGGCAGGCGTATTGGTTGTGGCGCCACACAGGATGCCCATCATATCAGGCAGACTGATTGGCAAAATCCAGCACAAGCCGAGCGAGAACAAGGTTCCCACCAGGATGACTGCCAGACTCCAGAGATTGAGCGAAATGCCTTCGTGACGCATCGAACCGAAGAAGTTAGGACCCACATAAAGACCCAGCACATACACAAACATAGTAAGGCCAAAGCTTTCTGCAAACTCCAGCATGTTCTGGTCAATAGAGAACCCTAGATGCCCCGCTATAATACCCACGAAGAATACGAAGGCTATGCCAAGGGAGATTCCTTTGACATGAATCTTGCCGAGGGCAAGACCCAAAGTACAAATCAAAGACAGGATGACGATGCCTTGCACCGCCGAATGCACGTTGATTAAATTATCAAACCACATAATGTTTCTTTATATCTATTCTAGATAATATTTTAAAATTGCTTTTTCTCGATGCAAAGGTACATTAAAATGCGAACAAAACAAAATAATTCCCATTTTTTTTTGTATTATTCTCGATTTGCAGTATCTTTGCATCCGCAAAATGTAATAAAAATGAAAGATATTTGTTGTATTGGGCACGTAACAAAGGATAAAATCGTGACCCCGAGCAGTACGGTTTACATGGCTGGCGGCACCTCTTTTTATTTTGCCTACGCCATCAACCAATTGCCAAAGGATGTAAGTTTCTCGCTCATTACGGCGATGGATCCTACCGAGAAGGAACCTGTTGAAAAGATGCTCAAGGCTGGAATAGACGTCACCTTGAACCCATCGCGCAATACGGTTTTCTTCGAGAATATTTATGGCGATAATCCTAACGACCGTAAGCAGCGTGTGCTTGCCAAGGCAGATCCTTTCACCATCCAGCAGCTGGAGCATGTAGAGGCCAAGGTCTTCCACCTGGGCAGTCTGCTGAGCGATGATTTCTCGCCAGAAGTGGTTGCCTTTCTTGCCAAGAAGGGAAAAGTTTCCATCGATGTGCAGGGATATCTGCGCGAGGTGAGAGACGAGAAAGTTTACGCCATCGACTGGAAGGACAAGCTCGATGTGCTCAAGAACACCTATTATCTGAAGGTGAATGAGACCGAAATGGAGACCATTACCGGACTGAAGGACCCGAAGGAAGCCGCCAAGCTGATTCATGCCTGGGGCGTAGCCGAGGTTATCATCACCCTGGGTAGCGAGGGCTCGCTGGTTTATGTAGATGATACGTTCTACGACATTCCAGCCTATCCTCCTCATGAAGTAGTAGATGCTACCGGATGCGGCGATACTTATTCAGCAGGCTATCTCTACAAACGCCTGCAGGGAGCCAATCCGGTAGAAGCCGGCAAGTTTGCGGCAGCCATGTGTACCATCAAACTGGAGCACAACGGACCATTCAACCGCACCATCGAAGATGTAATGAAAATCATCAGATAACAGACGGGGCAATCCCCACTTTAAAGAGAAAGGCAGTTTCCAACATGCAGGAAACTGCCTTTTTGCTTTGAGTTCACCCTCCGTTTATCCTCTGAAAATATGTTGTTTAGCAACTTTTTCCCTATATGGACCATTATGAACTTGTATAATACCACATTTTTTCATACCTTTGCAGAGTAAATGAAACTGACAGTTCCAGATACACCTAGGAAAAGTAATCATATTAAACAAAGAAATCATGAAACAGAAGAAGCATCTAGCAATCGTAGGGAGCATGCTACTCGCATTAACAGCATGTTCTGGTGGCAGTTCCGAACTGGACCCGACACAAAAGCCTGCCCCTGCAGCAAAAGTACCTATCAACATCAGCACTTCGATACAAAGCCGTGCTACAGATTTGGCTTTCGAAGCGGGCGACCAGATAGGCCTGTTTGTCGTCAACCATCAAGCCGACGGCTCTGCCGCAACACTCCAAACGACAGGTAACTATATAGACAACACGAAATTCACCTATGATGGAACCTGGAAGGCTGCAACTCCAACCTACTGGAAAGACAACAGCACCCCCGCCGATTTCTACATTTATTATCCATATACAGGCTCTATCAGCAACATAGAGGCGATGCCTTGGACTGTAAATGCAGACCAGAGTACAACCGAGAGCTACAAGGCTAGCGAACTTCTGATAGGCAAGACTACAAATGCAGCTCCTACAGAAAGCGCCGTAAAGATAGAAGCCAAGCACGTGTTGAGCCAGATGATCATCAAACTCGTGGCAGGAAACGGATTTACAGAGGCTTCGCTTGCTGCAGCCAAGATTAGCGTAAAAATCAACCGCTTAAAGACACAGGCTACAGCCAATCTTTCTACAGGTGCCGTAACAGCCAAGGGCGATGATACAGACCTCATTCCGCTCAAGGAAGAAGGCAACAGCTACAAGGCACTCATCATTCCGCAAGCCGTAGGCGAGGGAAACCTTATTACCGTAAATGTTGACGGCAGAGATTTCAATCTCCCTAAGTCATCCAAGTTTTCCGCTTTCGAGGCTGGCAGGATGCATAAGTTTACCGTTACGCTCAGCAAGACCAGCAACGGCGTGAATGTAAACATCAGCAAGTGGGAAGACGACGGTATCGACTATGGTGGTACAGCCGAATAAAAAAGTACAGACGATTTTCTATCCTAGAAATAATACGAGATGATTTTTCTTCTAGAGAAAAGTCATCTCTTCAAAACGAATTATTTATGAAAAGAGTAAAACATACCTTATTATATCTGCTTGCGGCAGGAGCCATGCTTCTGACGGGCTGTAGCGATGACTTCTTCGGCGACAAGACCGAACAGCACGACAGCAACCGCATCCAACTCTCGGGCGATATCGACCAGCTTGCCGTAACCCGCGTCAACGACAATGGTTTCTGCAACGGCGACGTGATGGGCGTTTATATCGTAGATTACGAGGGAAACAAGCCTGGAACCCTGAAGGTAAACGGCAACCGTGGCGATAATGTGCGCCACACTTTCGATGAGCCTAACTATAAGTGGAACTCCGCTTATGACCTTTTCTGGAAAGACAAGCATACGCATATTGATGTGTATGGTTACTATCCGTTTGCCAACCCTGAGAGCATCGAGGATTATCAGTTTGAGGTTCAGAAAGACCAGAGCAAGGCAACAGAGAATGGCGAAATGGGTGGCTACGAAGCGAGCGATTTTCTCTGGGGCAAGGTGTCAGATGTGGCTCCTACCACCAGCGTAATCCGTTTGCCTATGGCGCATCGCATGTCTAATGCCCGTGTTACCCTGATTCAGGGTTCCGGTTTTGCCGAGGGCGAATGGGCGAATCTGGAGAAAATTGTTCTGACAGCCAACGTAGCCCGCAAGGCAAGCATCAACCTTTCTACTGGCGAAATCAAGCCTGCAGGTGCTGTAGAGAACACCATGACCATCCCATCTCGTACTAACGACGAGTGGCGCACCATCGTGGTTCCTCAAACCGTGGCTGCCGGCACAACCCTCTTCAGCATCACCATCGGCGGCGTACCTTATAAGTTCACTAAGAACGAGGCACTTACCTATGTGGCAGGCAAGATGATGAACTTCGGTATCAAAGTAGATAAGCAGACCGGAAGCGGCGCTTACAAACTTACTTTGGTAAGCGAAAGCATTACTCCTTGGGAGAATGATCTGGTAAGCCATGATGCTACGGCGAAGGAGTATGTAGTTATCAACTCTACAAAAGGACATCTGAAAGAGGCGATTGCTGCGGCTAATAAGGACTATACAAAACTTAAGAATCTTAAGATTACCGGCGAGATAGGACCAACAGACTTTGAATTTATGCGTGACGAAATGAGCAATCTTCAATCTCTGAATATGAAAGAAGCTATTGTTTACGGATCTTTTGGCCTACAACCATGGTTTTCTGGCGAAAAAGCTCATGATAATGTCGAGAGAAAATATGTAATTCATCAACGTGCATTTGATGAAAAGAACACATTAGTCCGTGTCGTTCTTCCAGATAGTCTTACAGGTATTGGTGAAAGAGCCTTCAGAGATTGTGTAAATCTAACTGGTTCTATCATCATACCAGAGGGAGTAACTCGCATTGGTCCTAGTGCATTTATGTGGTGTAATTCCTTAACAGGCTCGCTCTCTCTACCAACAACCTTGGAATATATTGGAGGTGGAGGTGCAGTAGATATTGGAGGTGCGTTTGACGGCTGTCATTTTAATTGTGAGTTAAAGTTGCCAAACAATCTGAAATATATCGGTCACCATGCTTTTAGGGATAACCCTGGGTATTATGGGGCGTTGAAATTGCCAGAAAAACTAGAATATATAGGCGACCTTGCATTTTATTGCGATCAAAATCTGACAGGTAACCTTACGATTCCGCAAGGAGTAAAAGCAATCAATCAAAGTGCCTTTAATGGAACAGGATTCAATGGTACGTTACAACTCCATGATGGAATAACAAGCATCAACCAAGGTGCTTTTAATAATGTTCCACTAAAAGGAGAGTTGAACTTACCTAAAAACCTAACTTCTGTAGGAGAAAGTGCCTTCAATGGATGCGATTTCTCAGGAGTTTTAAAGCTGCCTAGCGGATTGGTTTCCATCGGCAGAAACGCTTTTGCCGGGAACTGGCGTCTGATGGGTACTTTGGAATTTCCTGATGGGCTAGAATCGATTGGTGCTGGAGCTTTTGCTAATTGCCGTAGTATAGAACAACTCATTTTCCCAGAAAGCCTATCTAGTATTGGTTATGAACCAACATGGGGAGAGAATGGTGGTGCTTTTGCCAACGATTTTGGCATTTACAGCATCGTTTGTAGAGGAGAGGTTCCTGCACGTGTTTTGAGCGGAGCTTTCAATGGCGTAGCCAAGGATAACTTCACTCTCGAAGTTCCTGAGTCTGCCATTTCCCAGTATCAGGCTGCACCAGGCTGGTGCGACTTCAAGCGAATCGCAGCTCACCACGAACTCGTTTGCCGACCATCTGTAGCCTGCGCCTTGAGCACGGAGCACAAGCAGAAACTGGTGATTAACGCAGAAGGCGAATGGAAAGTAGCCAGCAAGCCAGACTGGTGTGAGGTTTCTCCTGCCAGCGGCAACAAGAAGACAGAAGTTACTTTGACTATCAAGGGAATGGCTAAGAATGCTGATAGCCGTGATGGAAAGGTGGTATTCCGCCTGAAAGACAAAGACTATACCCACGAATGTAGCGTTTCGCAGTATGGTTATGAATATGGCGAGGACGAATGGATTACCCTGCAGAAGGCTACCAAAGGCAATAATGGAGGAATCAACATCGTTCTGCTCGGCGACGGCTTTAACGCAAAGGATATTGCCAGCGGCAAATATCTGAATGATATCAAGCAGGAAGTGGAGTATTTCTTCGGTATAGAGCCTTACAAGACTTACCGTGATTACTTCAACGTCTATACAGCCATTCCGCTTTCTACGGAATCGGGTGTGGGAACCGTGAATACCATCCGCTACAACCGATTCAACACCACCTTTACCGGTGGCGTAAAATTGAAAGCAGATTATGAAGAAGTATTCGATTATGCTCTGGGCGCTCCAACCGTCAACAAAAGTAATCTGAATCAGACCTTGATCATCATGGTTCCTAATTCTACCGATTACGGCGGCATCTGCCAGATGTGGGAAGATGGTTCGGCTATTGCCTTCTGTCCTCAGAGTACCTATGGTTATCCGCTCGATACCCGCGGCGTCATCCAGCATGAGGCAGGCGGACACGGATTCGGAAAGTTGGGCGATGAGTACATTTATCACAACGCCTTCATCGATTTCTGCGACTGCACCTGCTGCGGACACGTTCTTGAATTCAACGGAGCCAAGTCACTCGGCTGGTTTGATAACCTGGAACTTACCGGCAAGATGCACAGCGTAGGCTGGAGTCATCTGATTTTCGACGACCGATATAGCGACATCGTAGACATCTACGAGGGAGGCTACATGCACAACCGAGGCGTATTCCGTTCGGAGCCGAACTCCTGCATGAACAACGATATTCCTTACTACAGCACCATCAGCCGTGAGAGTATCGTGAAGCGCATCAAGGCTTATGCCGGAGAAACCTACAGTTTCGAAGATTTCGTGAAGAACGACAAGCGGGATGCGGGAATCGTAGAGAGCCGTGCTTTCGGCGGCAATGGCGACCAACGCACATCCGGAACCTACCAGCATGCTCCAGTCTTCCATAAAGGCAGTCCGCTGAAAATGGCAAAGGTTAGAAAGCATCGCTAAGAGCGAGGGCAAGGTAAATCAGAATATGGACCATTAAAACAAGAAAAAAATGAAGAAACATATAATAAGATACGCCAGTTTTGCGTTGGCTATATTAGGAATGGTTTCATGTAGCGAGGAGGTGGAAACAACCTCCCGCTACAAGGATGCCCAATCTACGCCGATGACTTTTGCCGTAAACTATCCCGGCCAGAGCCGTGCTACGGCAACCAGTTTCGAGTCAAACGACAAGATAGGTCTCTACGTGGCAGAAAGCAAGGCTCCACTCGAAATAGGCGGCAATCTCGTGAACAACGAAGCGCTCACCTACGATGGCAGCAAATGGGAAGCCGCCCGCACCCTCTATTGGGACGAAGGCACCTACAACGCCTACGCTTACTACCCATACATACAGGGCGTAAGCAGCACGACAGACCAGCCTTTCAGCGTAGCCCTCGACCAGAGTACCCCGAAGACGGCAACTGCACCCGGCGGTTACGAGGCAAGCGACCTGCTCTTTGCCACCAGCAAGGACATCCAGGCATCCAACTCCCCTATCAGCCTCAACTTCAAGCACATCATGAGCAAGATCAAGATACGTCTGATCAAGGGCGAAGACTTTGAGGGAGACATGCCTACCCATGCCCAGGTAACCATCCACAGCACGGTACCTACAGCCACCATCGACCTTCAGGCAGGCGTGGCAACCCGTTATGTGAAAGGAACCCAGCAGAGCATCATCGCCCATCAGGAGAGCGACTACATCTACTCGGCCATCATCGTGCCTCAACGCATCGAAAACCGAAGACCACTCATCGAGGTGGTAATGAAAGGTGTAAGTTATCTCTACGAGAGCAGATTCCAGTTTAAACCCGGAACCGAACATCTTGTCAACTTCATTATTTCTGACAACCCAGACCAGGTGAAGATAGAGATAGGCGGCGAGATTCAGAACTGGGGGAAATAAATAAGAAAGCCTTTCTCCCGAAGGGCTATGAATGATAAGAATACAGAGAATTATAAATGAAGAAGACGGTATTGATATTATCCCTTCTAGCACTCCTTCTCGGAGGATGGGTGGCAGCCTTGTGGCTGCTGCCCTCTGCCGTTTATAAAGGCGACTGTCAGGAAATCCGATACGGAGTGAACGAAGGACTGGAACTTGTAGAACAGGACAACGGCGCGAAAGGCAAGCGATACGTGGTAGAAGATGCAGACGGTAACGAGCTGTTTACCATCCCTTTGCGTGGCTGTCTGCTAGACACCCGTTTCCGCAACGGGCAGCTCCGGTTCCGCGAGCAAAACTCTAAGAGAGAGGGATTTATCGACCGCCAGGGTATGGTAGTATTCACAGAAGACAATAAAAATGCGGTTCCGGAAGCCAACAGGCAGCAGGCGCAGATGCTGATGAACGGAGAGACGGAAGAAGGCACGAAGAGTGCGGCTGATTACCAACCGGAAGAACAGGCAAGCAGGCAAGCGAATGCACCAAAAGCAGGAAAGGCCAGCCATCTTTCGCAGGTAAATCTCAAGACGATGGCACAGTCGAATCCATTCTACAAGGAAGCCTCGAAAATCATGCAGGGTAAACTCACAGAGACCGATGCCAGACGCCGCCATACCATCCTCAACTACTGCGAACATTTCCGCACAGCCTATACCACCAAGGATCTAGATTTCCTGAAACAGGTGTTTAGCGACAAGGCACTCATCATCGTAGGAAACGTGATAAAACCAGTAGCCAACGACAACAAGTGTCAGGCTGAAGCAAAGATAACCTACGCCATTCACTCGAAGAAAGACTATATATCAAGACTGGCGAAGGTATTTACAGCCAACCAGAAGATAGACTTGAAATTCTCGGGATTCCGCATCATGCGCCATCCTACGATGGACGGCATTTACGGCGTAACCCTCCGGCAACAATACAAGAGCGACCGCTACGCAGACGACGGCTATCTCTTTCTGCTCTGGGATTTCCGCAACCCGTCCATGCCACTCATCCACGTGCGCACCTGGCAACCGGCAGGAACCGTACATAGCGGAGACGATGTAATCAGTATACAAGACTTTAATTTAGAATAATATGATGATACTCTTATTCATATTAAGCCTGTGGTCAGCATCCGTTCAGGCACAGGAGTTTTCGGTAGCAGGTTTCCGCCTGTTGCCCAACGACGTGAGTGCCTTTATCACCCCCGTGCGCGACCTCAACGATGAGCCTTGCGCCCTGGTGAAGGTAGAAGCACCCTCCGACTTTGCCTTCTCCACCCCGCTCGGAATCGTATCACGAAAAGATAAAGTGGGCGAAATCTGGCTCTATCTTCCTAAAGGCTCCAAACTGCTCACCATCAAGCATCCGGAATGGGGCGTGCTCCGCGATTACCGGTTCAGCAAACCGCTGGAAAGCAGAATGACCTACGAGCTGAAACTGAAACTGCCCAAGCCTACTCCTATCATCCAGGAGAAGCACGACACCATCGTAGAGGTAAAGACGGTAATAGATACGATTGCCATCCCACAAGTACGTAAGAAGATGCCACTCGCCCTCTACACGCTCGCCACGCTATCCCTTCATGAAGACGGACCGTCCTATGGTCTCTTCTTCGCCCTGATGCGCCGCCACGGCTTCTTCATCCATGCCAGCAGCAACCTCAAGAGCATAGGCAGCACAGAGGGAACCTGCAACAAAGAAGGTTTCACGCCGGGCAATAGCATCAAACCTTATTATACAGGCAATACACGCCACCAGAACTACACCTTTACCGCTGGAGCCATCCACCACATCACGCATGGTTTCTGCCTCTTCGAAGGCGTAGGCTACGGCAAAGCCGCTACAGCCTGGCAGCAGACCAAGAGCAGCGGAGGCGGATACCTGCTCAACGAAGACCTTACCCACAAAGGCTTCGCAGCCCAGCTGGGTGTGCTCGCCTCGTTCAACAGAGTGAGCATCGCAGCCTCAGCCATCACCATCGCCGGGAAACAATGGCAGGGCAGCATCGGCATAGGTATTAAAATAGGAAAACAAAAGAAGTAAGAAATGAACATAAAAAGCATATTACGCAGTATCAGATTTCTTGCACTCCTGATAGGAAACATGATGATGGCAGGTTGCAGCAATAGCGATAAGCCTGCCTATCTGGAGCCGCACCTGATAACCACAGAGGCGACCCACATCACCCGAACAGAGGCTACCCTCAACGGATCAGCTACCATAGAGGGAGAAACAGAAATGCCGAAACTCCTGTTCAGATACGGCACTTCGGAGAGCATGAACCTCAATACCAGCGAGGTTCATGCCCAGGGAGCTGACGTCTCGCTGGTTCTGACGGGACTCAAAGCGGGCACTACCTATTATTATATGCTGCAGGGCAACAACGGGCGAACAACCACAACCAGCAACATGATGAGTTTCACCACCCAGCCCAATATAAGTCCGAAACTATCGTCGTCTACACTCTTGAGTCACGGACCGATGAGCGCATTCGTAAGTTACGAAATAACCGATGATGGTGGCGAGCCGATGACCGAAACCGGATGCTACGTTTATCTGACCGGCGAGCCGGAGAACAAGCAGAAATGCATCGTAGAAAACTTTGACGGAAAGAAGGGAAAAATCAAGTTGCGCATCGGAAATCTGGAGCGGAATGCCCACTACGAATTCCAACCTTTCGCCCGGAATAGGGTAGGAGAAACCATAGGAACCGCCATCAAATATGATACGAGCGACGCCATTACGCTAAACGAAACAGGTGAACTGACCCAGCTGATGGGCAACCATCTTTACGAATACACCCAGTTGAGCATAGCCGGAACCCTGAACGGCGAAGACCTCAGCTGTATGAGAATGATGATGGGGCGCGACAACGATAACGCAGTCACCCCCGGCAAGCTCTCGGATATAGACCTTACCGACGTTCACCTCGCAGCAGGCGGAATGGTAGGTCCTTATCATCACGAAGCTGCAGAAAACCAGATTGTGCAAGGCACATTTGCCGGTTGCGAGAAGCTCACCCACGTAGTTCTCCCAGCCGATGCAACCACCATAGAGAAAGATGCATTTGCCGATTGTACTTCGCTCCGCGAGATAGAGATTCCAGCCTCAGCAGGCAGCATTCTCCCTTCCAGCGGATGCACGGCGCTCGAAGCCCTTACGGTTTCGCCTGCCAACGCTAACTACAAGAGTCAGGACGGCGTGTTGCTGAATGCAGAAGGCAACAGTATCGTCTGGTTTCCGATGGGCAAGAAGGGCAAATACACCCTTCCTTCCGCCTTTACCTCCATTGGCGCCTACGCCTTCAAGGAATGCAGCATCGAGGCGTTTTATCTGTCAGACAACGTCAAAACATTAGGTCAAGGCGCCTTCATGGACAGTCAGATAAAGGAAATACATCTTGGGGCAGGCATCAAACTGATTCCTACAGGCGTTTTCCAAGGCTGCCGGAAACTCACGAAAGTGTATCTGGGAGCCAACACAGAACAAATCAGCAACTACGCCTTCGACGGAAGTCCGCTTACCGATCTTTATGTTTCAGCTTCCATGATTCCTTACTGCGAAGGAAACGCCTTCGCCAACAAGGTAGAAGACTTCTTCGCCACCTGCGTGCTCCACGTGCCTGCAGACATGAAAAAGATGTATCAGAACCATAAAATATGGGGTAAATTCACCCATATAGTAGAAGAATAAAAATGATGAATAATCATATAATTAAAAGATAAATTATGACAACACCCGAAATAGAAGAGCTCAAATCACTCGTAGAACAGAAATACGGCAAGATTCTTGCCACGACAACCGACTTCGAAGAGTTTTCACTCTATCTGGATAAGAAAACATGTGGAACTATTTCGCCATCCACCCTCAAACGACTCTATGGTTATGTGAGCGACAATCACAAGCCACGCATGGTAACCCTCGATGTGCTTTCCCAATATATTGGTCATCGGAACTACATGGAATTTACCCATTGGCTCAAGACAAGCACCAAGTACAACAGTTCCTTCTTCAAGGCAAACCAGCTGGTAAGTAGCGATTTACAAGAAGGTACTCTTGTTTCTATCGGTTGGAGTCCCAACCGTCTGCTGCAGCTCCGCTATCTGGGCGAAAGCACCTATGAAATAGAGAAATCAGAGAACAGCAAGCTGCAGCCTGGCGACCGCTTCGTAACAGGCTGTTTCATCAAGGAACAGCCCCTCTTCCTGCCCTACATCGAGCGTGGCGGCGAGCGTACAGCCTCGTTCGTAGCTGGCAGAAACGGCGGACTTACCGTCATCAGCATCAACGAGAAATAAAATAACAGTAATCAAGAAAAAGAGGAATCCGTGAGCATGGAAGAAACTGAAGAAAAGAAGAAAAAAACGACATCGGGATTTACCGAGGATATCAGCAAGGAGATGAGCAATTCAAACCCCTTGCCTGTGGAGGATGCATTCAGCAATCTCCACCAATGCTACGTGTCTATTTCGGGCCATACACGCATCTTTACAGCCACCAAATACGGCAAGCGTTTCATGTTGAAATGTCTCAAGAACGATTTCCTCTACACCCCTATTTACCGCCAGGCACTCGCCAAGGAGTTTGAAATAGGCCAGCAGCTGGAACATCCCAATATCTGCCGTACCATCGACCTGGAAAAGGTTGACAACCTGGGCACGGTAGTGGTGATGGAATATATTGACGGCGATAATCTGGAGCAGCTCATCAAGAAGAATGCCCTCTCGGCAGAACTTGCCCGCAAGATTGCAGGACAGCTGATGGATGCGCTGGAATACATGCACAACAAACAGATGATTCATCGCGATCTGAAGCCTTCCAACATCATGATTACACATAACGGACAGAACGTGAAGCTCATCGATTTCGGTCTCTCGGATAGCGATTCTTTCTGCGTATTGAAATCGCCAGCCGGAACTTCGGGCTATATTGCTCCCGAACAGATGCTACCAGCTGCCAAGGCTGAACCGCGTGCCGATATTTATTCTCTGGGCATGGTTCTGGGCGATATGGCCAAGGCTACGGGCGATAAGGCGCTCAGCAAGATGGCAGAAATCTGTAGTTGCCGCGACCCGCAAAGCCGTCCGCAAAACATCGCTCAACTGCGCCAACGCCTGTCCTGTACGCCCCGTTACCGCCACGCCTTGCTCCTGCTCTGTGCCCTCATCATCGCCCTACTGGCAGCCCTAACCGGGAGTTATTATCATCTGGAGAAGAATGCCCAAGAACCTGCATCTTCGGCAAGCGACAGCATTCAGCCCAACGACAATAAGGTAATCGACTATCAGCTTTGGGATAAATAAAGCAGGAACTTTAAACATATTTATCTCTTTTTCTTTCCATATTCGGCAGAAATACGCTACTTTTGCACCCTATATGGAACAGATTTCACCAATTCAGGCATTATTGCAGCAACGCACCCTGCTCCAGCTGGAGTATTATACCGAGAAAGAAGCCTTCCGCAAGCTTACCGAACAGATGGGCATGCAGCGGAAGGTGAAACGAGGTGATGCCTGGTTCCCGCTACAGGTGGGAAAGAGCTTTTATAATTCGCTGAACCAGACAGCCATAGAGGTTTTCCGAACCTCTGACCAGGATATCGAGCACAATTTTGAGTTCGGTCGCCCCGTCATGTTCTTTATGGTCAAGAAGATGGGCAAGAATGAGAACCAGGGCAACACAGCCCTTCAGCAGCCAGAAAACGCTTCAGACGCTAATCATAAAGTTCAAAATTCAAATCTCAAAGGTCAAAGTATTAAATATTTCTCCTTCACCGGAACCGTGAGTTATGTGGATGGCGACAGAATGGTGGTTACCGTACCCGATTCTGCCCCTCTGCTCGAACTTCAGCAGTCAACCGATCCTATCGGCGTACAGCTATCCTTTGACGAAACCAGCTACAAACTGATGTTCGAGGCCTTAGACCGCGTGATGAAGGCGAAGAACAATCGTCTGGCTTATCTCCGCGATTTATTCTATTCCCATCAGAAGGCAGGAAGATTCTCCTTCGAACCGATGAAGTTCCCTTGGCTCAATCCTACCCAGGAAAGGGCTGTGAACGAGGTGCTTTGGGCGAAGGATGTGGCCATCGTTCACGGACCTCCGGGAACCGGAAAAACTACAACCCTGGTGGAAGCCATCAACGAAACCCTGATGCGTGAAAGCCAGGTTCTGGTGTGTGCACAGAGCAACATGGCGGTAGACTGGATATCAGAAAAACTGGTGGATAGGGGCATCAACGTGCTCCGTATCGGAAACCCGACCCGCGTGAACGACAAGATGCTGGGCTTCACCTACGAGCGCCGCTTTGAGAGCCATGCTGATTACCCTCAGCTTTGGGCAATCCGCAAGGCAATCAGGGAATTAAGAAAGAACAGAAAGAAGGGTAGCGAAAACTATCATCAGAAGATGGACAGGCTGAAGAGCCGTGCTGCCGAGATAGAACTCCGCATCAACGCAGAACTCTTTGGCGAGGCGCGTGTCATCGCCTGTACCCTCGTAGGCTCAGCCCATCATCTGCTGGAAGGCATGAAGTTCGGTACCCTCTTTATCGACGAGGCTGCGCAGGCTTTGGAAGCTGCCTGCTGGATCCCGATGAAGAGAGCCAGCCGGGTGATTCTGGCAGGCGACCATTGTCAGCTGCCACCTACCGTAAAGAGTATTGCAGCATTAAGAGCCGGACTGGGCAAGACCCTGATGGAGCGCATCGCCGAAAACAAGCCTGAGGTGGTAACCCTGCTGAAAATCCAATACCGCATGAACGACGAAATCATGCGATTCTCCAGCGACTGGTTCTACGGGGGCAAGGTAGAAAGTGCGCCTCAGATCAAATACCGGAGCGTATTGGATTATGACCATCCGATTACGTGGATTGATACTTCAAACGAGGAGAATCAGATAACGATAGAAGGAGAAGATGCTCCTGAGGATTCTGCTTCCACATCATCTTCTGTATCTGCAGCCAATCAGAATTCTGATTTGAACTTCAAGGAACAGTTTGTGGGTGAGAGTTTCGGGCGCATCAACAAGGCAGAAGCCGAGCTAACCCTGCTGACTCTGGCGGAATACTTCACCAAGATAGGCAAACAGCGCGTTTTGGAGGAAAGAATCGATGTAGGCATCATTTCGCCTTACCGTGCCCAGGTACAATATCTCAAGAAACTCATCAAGAAGTATGAGTTCTTCAAGCCTTACCGCCGTCTGATCAGCGTAAACACGGTGGACGGTTTCCAGGGGCAGGAAAGAGACGTGATACTCATCTCGCTGGTACGCTCCAACGACGAGGGACAGATCGGATTCCTGAAAGACCTCCGTCGCATGAACGTGGCGATGACGAGAGCCCGAATGAAACTCATCATCCTGGGCAACAAGAACACGATGACGAAACATCCTTTCTACAAGAAACTGTGGGAGTATGTGGAAGCAATCAATAATTATGAATGTACTTCCCTGAAAAAGGTTGTCACTTAGGAACAAACAGAAGTGACAATGAAACGTAAGACAAGAATTGAACGTGTGTATAATGAGGACACAGGTTGGTTTGAGACCCGTGAGGTAGAGTTGAATAGCTACTCTTTTACAGATGATGATCGTATCATGATAGTTCGAGAGTATATGGAGAGTGGGCTCCCAGCAGAAGAAATCATCAAGAAATACTATATAAGCAGTCGTACAGTGCTATTTTCTTGGATGGATAAGTTCTTAAATGAAAAAGATTTGTTATCTTTGCCGCCAGAAGACCAAAACCGTGACGATATGGCAAAGACAACAAATGAACAGTTGAAAGAGAAAGATGCAGAGATTAAGCGTCTCCGCAAGGCTTTGGAGTTAGAGAAGCTTCGCTCTAAGGCATTCTCCACCATGATTGACCTCGCAGAAGAAACCTTCAATATTCCTGTGAGAAAAAAATCTGGTACCAAACAGTAAGCTTGCTCCGCACAGAGTGCCAGAGCCAAGGTTTAGGCACTCTATGCGGGCTGTTTGGTTTCACCCGGCAAGCATATAATAAGCGCAATGTCTCTGACGGCTTTGCTGAAGAGGCCATTGAGTCTATCATCATTGAAAAGGCACGTGAGTATCGTAAGTCGAATCCTGGCTTAGGAGCTGCAAAGTTGCATGCCATATTGAAACAGATGTTTGAGGATACTGGCTGCTTCCCTGGTCGTGACGCATTTATTGAGATGCTGCGTAAGCATGGACTCATGGTACGTATAAAGCGCCGTAGGCGCTATAAGACAACAGATTCCGACCATAATTATCGCAAATACCCAAACCTGATTAAGGGAGTAGTTCCTACCCATCCGAACCAGATTTGGGCAAGTGACATCACCTATGTTGAAACCAATGAAGGTGTGTGCTATCTCTCGCTTATAACAGACCTGTATTCCCATAAAATCGTTGGATGGGCTGTTGGTCCAACATTAGAAACAGTATATCCATTAGAAGCGCTTAAAATGGCATATAAAAGCATTGATGAAGAAACTGCAAAAGGACTCATTCATCACTCTGACAGAGGAAGCCAGTATTGCAGTCAGAATTATGTATCTATCCTAAAAAGTCATGGCTCACAAATAAGTATGACTCAAACAGGAGATCCTTTGGAGAATGCTATAGCAGAACGTGCAAACGGCATTTTAAAAACAGAATGGCTTTATAGAATGACAATTCCTACTCGTAAAGTATGTAAGAAGGAACTGACCAGGATTATTGCGTTTTATAACGACGAAAGACCGCATATGAGTATCGGTAATCAAACACCATCAGTTGCACATACTCAAGTGGGGCCACAGCAGAAAATGTGGAAAAATCCTTGGGAAAATTCTTCTAATTAGTTGAAAATGTGTATCTTTGCATTTGAAAGGATATCATCACCGTAACCTTTCTAGGGATAGCTCCTTAAAAAGAGTAACCTAGTTAGGTATAATGGGTATCCGCTGACAACCCATATAGTGATAAAAATAAAAATGCGTAACTCATTTAGTGATAAGAAAAATAGATAGTAACAAATTTAGTTTAACCATCCTAAAGGTGACAACTTTTTCACGTATAAGACAGAATAAGCTGTTGTCATGAACGTAATACGAGGAAAGTTCGTGTAAAAAAGTGTATGCATACGATGAAAGTTCGTGTAAAAAAGTGTTGTAAACATTTGGAAGATCGTGTAAAAAAGTGTATCTTTGCAACCGACAGAGCTGTTTAAACATCATAACAGCAAGTCATTAACATCATTAACAACTTCAAAATGTATGTAAGGATGAAAAGAACGATCATAGAACAATTAAAAGCATGGAAAGAGAGCCTTTACAGAAAGCCCTTAATCTTATCAGGAGCAAGACAAGTAGGCAAGACTTATATCCTCCAGGAGTTTGGGAAACAGGAATATGACCACGTTGCCTACATCAACTGTGATGGAAACTCTGAGATTGCCAACATATTTGCAGAAGATTATGATATGAAGCGAGTCCTAATGGTTATCGGAGCCATTAGCAAACAGCCTATAATCCCTGGCAAAACGCTTATTATTCTGGATGAAATACAAGAACTTCACAAGGGACTTTCCTCGCTGAAGTATTTCTGTGAAAACGCACCAGAATACCATGTGGCTGTAGCAGGTTCACTTTTAGGCGTTGCCATGCACCAAGGAGAATCCGCCCCAGTGGGAAAGGTTGATATCATTCGACTCTACCCTATGTCTTTCGAAGAGTTTCTTATGGCAAAAGACGAAGAACAGTTGCTGAACATATTGAAAAGTAAAGACTGGAAGACCATCACATTACTTCATGATAAACTCATCAAGATATTAAGAGAATATTATTTTGTAGGGGGAATGCCTGAGGCTGTGAAAACTTATCTTGCAACTAACGATGCAAATCTCGTCAGACAGGTTCAGAACAACATTCTCACCATTTATCGTAGTGACATGTCGAAGCATGTCAGCCCAAATGAAGCCACTCGCATCAGCATGGTTTGGCAATCCATCCCTTCCCAGCTTGCTAAGGAAAACAAGAAGTTCATCTATGGAGCGGTGAGAAGCGGAGCACGAGCCAAGGATTTTGAGATGGCAATACAATGGCTGGTGGATGCAGGTCTCACCTATCGCATTTCCCGAGTAAGAGAAGTTGGAATGCCTTTGAAGTTTTACGAAGACCTCAATGCCTTCAAGCTGTTTCTCCTGGATGTCGGCCTCCTGGGTGCGCTGAGCGAGATGGAACCTGCCCAAATGCTCATCTCCAACAAAGCCATGACGGAGAGCAAGGGGGCGTTCACGGAAAACTACGTCCTTACCCAGCTATTATGTCAACAGGACATTTACACCTATTATTATAGTAGGGAAGACGCTCGCTTGGAGATAGACTTCCTTGCCCAGCGCCAAGGGGTGATAACTCCGATAGAGGTAAAAGCGGAAGAGAACCTGCGTTCCAAGTCACTTCGCGCCTTCTTTGACGCCCATCCCGACTTGCGAGCCATCCGCTTCTCCATGTCGCCATACAAGGAGCAAGAGTGGATGAAGAATGTTCCATTGTACGGGGTAGAGGAGAGTTTCTAGGAACTCTTCTCACAATACTCCCTGAACTTTGCCTTAGTCATGGCAATACCAATGAGTCTATTAGATAACGCAACAATAACAACAAAATAAAAAAATATGCTACAACGTGACTACATACAGCGACTGATTCGCGAGTTTATGGCGGCACTCGAAAGAATGCTCGAAAAGAAAGAGGTGGAGGTAAGACGTGAGAAGATTAAGGAACTCTACAATCAATACGTAGGCCCTTACGCCTTCTACAGCATCGCTACCATAGAAGACGTGATGAAGGCGATGGCAGGAATAGAGAACGAGGAGAAGCGACTCTCCAAGATGGACATGCTTGCCGAACTCTACTATCACGAGGCGGATACCGTGGGACAGCCCACAAGAGACGAACTCCTGAACAAGGCATTCATGCTCTTCGATTACGTGGAAGCCCACGGAGATACGTTCTCTATCGAGCGCCGCAACAAAATGGCACAAATCAAACAGAAAGTGGGAAATGAACTCTACTAATGACATGACTGTAGGCTCGCCTTTGCGAGCCATCATCAAATTTGCGATTCCACTAATCCTGGGTTACATCCTTCAACAGATGTATCTCATTATCGATGCCGCCATCGTGGGAAGATGGATTGGCGTGGGAGCTCTTGCGGCAGTTGGCGCATCCAGCTCCATCATGTTTCTCATCATGGGCTTCTGCAACGGTTCCTGTGCCGGTTTTGCCATTCCTGTCGCCCAGGCTTTCGGCGCCAGGGATTATGCCAAGATGCGGGCTTACGTAAGCAACAGCATCCGCATCGCCGTGGTGTTTGCCGTGGTCATCACCTTTCTTTCCTGCATCTTCTGCGGAAAGATTCTGCATCTGGTGAATACGCCGAAGGAGGTGTTCGATGATGCCTACATCTTCCTGATGCTGCAGTTTGCGGCGATTCCTTTCACTATCGCCTACAATCTGCTCTCCGGTCAGATCCGCGCCCTGGGCAACTCGAAGCAGCCTTTCTATTTCCTCATCACAGCCTCGGTTATCAACATCATTCTAGATGGCATTCTGATTCTCGGTATGGGGTTAGGTGTAGAGGGAGCAGGTATTGCCACTTGGCTTTCACAGGGAATTTCCGTGCTGCTCTGTATCTGGTTTATCAAAAAGAAAATGCAGATTCTGATTCCGAAGGGTGAGGAAAGGAAATTTGATAATAAAAAGGTAAGCATTCTGCTGAACAACGGCGTTCCGATGGGTCTGCAGTTCTCGATTACCGCTATCGGTCTCATCATGCTCCAGAGTGCCAACAACGCCCTGGGAACAGTTTATGTGGCTGCATTTACTGCCTCTATGCGCATCAAATATCTCTTTACCTGCGTATTCGAGAACATTGGAGTGGCGATGGCTACCTATTGCGGTCAGAACCTGGGAGCCAGGAAGTTGGATAGAATCGGTCAGGGCGTAAGGGCTTCCATCAGGATGATGCTGGTTTATTTCGTCTTCACCTTCCTGCTCATCTATCCGTTTGCCGACGAGATGATGATGCTCTTCGTGGATAAGGGCGAGGCAGAAGTGGTGACTTATGCTGCCCAGTTTATGCGCATAGCCAACTATTTCTATCCTTGTCTGGGCTTGCTCACCATCCTGCGCTACAGCATCCAGGGCTTGGGTTACAGCAATCTCTCGATGCTGAGTGGCGTAATGGAAATGATAGCGAGATGCGGTGTGAGTCTCTGGCTGGTGCCTGCCCTGGCATGGACGGGTGTCTGCTTCGGCGACCCTGTAGCGTGGGTCCTGGCAGATTTCTTCCTCATTCCCGCCTTTCTGTGGCTTTATAAGCATCTGAAGAAGGAGCAAGTCCGATAGGGTATTTTTGACGTTTTAAAAATTTGCATTAAAAAATATTCTGCTAAGGGTTAGGAAAATGAAAATTCGATTGTAATATAGGCAAAAGAAAAGAAATAAAGTAATGCAAATAAACAAAGAAACGATAGAACATCTCTTCCGGCAGCATTATCTGAGGATGTACCAATTGGCCAGGGTACTTCTGAAGGATGATGCAGCCAGCAAGGATGTGGTGAGCGAAGTCTTTTCCGATGTGCTCGACGGAAAGACCCAACTGGGTCTTGATAACGAGATAATAGCCAGCGATTCGCCCCTGCCTTCCACTAATGCCGGGAGCTATCTTCTGGTGTGTGTGCGCCATAAATGCCTCAACCTGTTGAGCCGACAGAAGATGAAAGACCGGGTTCATCATCTCCTGAAAGCCGATACTTCGCCTTCGATAGTTCCCCTGGAAGCAACGATTGCCGAAATAGACAGGGAAACCGACAAATACGAAGCAATTCTGGCTTTTATGGATACTGAACTCACGCCACAAACCCGCAAGGTACTCGATCTCCGTTTTCGGCAGAAACTGAAATATCGGGAGATTGCTACGGAATTGGGTATCAGCGAAGTGGCAGTTTATAAGCATCTGGCGCAAGGCATCAGAAAATTAAAGCAAAAATTTAACCCTTAGCAGATTTATTATGGACAAGTTTGAAAAAATACTGGATATCATCGACCATCAGGAGAAGTATTCTGATGAGGAAATTCGTGAAATATTGCAGGATGAGGAATGCCGAAAACTCTATCAGACGATGGTGGAAGTGGATTCTGCACTTGAAAACCCCTCTCCTATTATTAATATAGATGAGGAATGGGAGAAATTCAGCCAGGAGCATCAACTTCAAGAAGAGGCATCCCATCCTATAACTTCCTGGCGTAAACTGGCAGCATCCATCGCCGGTTTTGTCTTGATTTCGGGTATTGCCTTTGCCGCAATCCATACTTACATCAAGCGCAGCCAGGAAACAACCCAGGTAACCGCAGACACTCATCCGGAAGTCATAAAATCAGATTCCACAAAGCAGGTAGCAGCAAAGGATTCCCTGACTCATCCGAAACCAGAAAAGCCAGCCATTCACAAGACTTTCGAGAATGTGGCTTTCGAGCAGATGATTTCAGAGATTGCTTCTTATTATGATTTACAAGTGAAGTTTGAGAATAACGAGGACAAGACCCTCCGCCTCTATTACGAATGGAACAGTCATTCGAGCATCGAGAACATCGTAAAAGAACTGAACCAATTCGAGAATGTAAACATCGAATTGCAACAAAACGAGCTGATTGTAAAATAACAAATAAAAAGCAACATCATTATGAGAAGATTTTCAGCCATCATATTCCTGCTGTGTACGTTCGCCCTGGCGATGAGCGCACAGCACATCCAGCGCAACTATCACGACCGCAGCATGTCGGACGTTCTCATCGACCTCGACAAGGCTTCCAAGCGCTACAAAATCAGTTTCATCTACAACGAACTGGAGGATTTCACAGTTACCCAGAACGTGAAGACAGCCAATATTCCCGATGCCATCCGCAAGGTAATCGGTTTCTATCCGATGCAGATGACCGTGGGCGACAGCCTCATCACGGTAGAATGCATACGCAAGAGCGAGCGCAAGCTGATAGGCAGACTGATAGACAATCACAATCTTCCTGTAGAATTCGCCAATATTCAACTGCTCAACCCGAAGGATTCCTCCTTTCTTTGTGGAGGCGTGAGCAACGCCAATGGCGATTTCGTCATCCCCTGCCAGCAGAAGCAGGCCCTCATGAAGGTTTCGTTCGTGGGCTACAAGACGATTTGCAAGCTGGTACCTATTGCCCGCATCGGAAATGTGAAAATGCAGGCGAATTCATACCTGTTGAAAGGTGTGACCGTTGAAGCCGCTAGGGTTGTAGAAAAAGTAGATAGACAAATCATCTTCCCTACAAAAGAGCAGGTGAAAACGGCTTCCAATGGTTATGATCTGTTGGACAACTTGTCTTTGCCTACCATTATCGTAAATCGAGCAGAACGCAAAGTTCTGTCATTAAAGGGTGGAGATGTGCAAATACGCATCAACGATGTCAAGGCTAGCATGCAAGATGTATTGGCTTTGCAGCCGGATGAAGTTACAAAGGTGGAATTCATCAATGTTCCAGGACTCAAATATGGAGACAGCAATCTGGATGCAGTCATCAACTACCAGGTCCGCCGACGCTATGCCGGTTATGTGGGTGGAGTTTCTACGATGCAAGGCACCAAGGCTGGTTTCAATAATAGCGACGGTTATTTCAAATACAATGTGAAGAAATCGGAATTCAGCATCAACTACAGTTTCTCCTATCGCTCGGTAGAGGAACGAAGCTATGAGAGTCTCGGTACTTATCATCTGCCCACAGGAGAAACTCTACATCGCAATTATTTAGGTTATGATTCTCCGTTCCTATACACCACCAATAATGTACAGTTGGGTTATAATCTTAGTGAGCCAGACAAATATACATTGAATGTACGGTTGAATTTCTACAATCACAACAGTCCTGTGAGAGGCATGAACCAGCTTTATCAGGAAAGCGGCAAGGCAAATCAATATCTGCAAAACAACAGAAAAATGCTGGAGCAGATTCCATCTCTGGACATTTATTATTCGCTCAACATGCCCCATGATCAGAACCTGGCTCTGAACCTGGTGGGTACTTACATCGGCACAGATTACCAGTATCGTATGAGGGAATATACGTTCAACAAATCACCGGATGAATCTGTAAAGAACGCTCCGCTGACCGATTACAGTTATGATGCAACTGGTAGAAAGCGCTCTCTTATTGGTGAAGGAACATACAGCAAGAACTGGAAACAGATGGCTTTATCGGTAGGTGGACAATATAATATCAGCCACACAGATAACATCTATGTGGGAAGCAGTAATGCTGATACGGAATTGAAGTACAGCAATCTCTATCTTTTCACCCAGCTACAGGGACAGCAGAAGTGGTTCAGTTATCAGGTGGGAGTTGGCGCAACCAGGTCTTCCATCCATCAGGGGGAGAACGGATACAGCAAATGGCTGTTTCGACCACAGGTAACTTTACAGGCAAAGGCTAGCGACCGTCTGAGTTTTAAATGGAGCAGCAAAATCACGTCAGACATCCCAAGCCTTTCCGACTTGAGCGAGTTGCGCCAATATTCCAACAGCTTTGAGGCGCGTGACGGCAATAGCGGTCTGAAGCCATTTACCGGCTACAACAATACCTTGTCGGCTTCCTGGAACATTCCGCTGATGTCTGTGTACCTGGAGGGAAACTGGACGTATTACGACAAGCCTATAGCTACTTCTATCTTGCCCGAAAAGCGGGAGGATGGCTCTTATCTCTTTGTGAGCAAACCGGAGAATCAGAAGAGTCATGATTACAAGCACCTGCTGTTGACTCCTGAAGTTCACCTCATCAAGGATCATCTGGATTTGAACCTTATGTGCGAGTATCAGAATGTCAAGACAAAGGGTTTGGATTATTCCCACGAGTTCAATTACTTCAGTTATGGAGCAGAAATTCGGTACATGACGGGCAATTGGAACATTGGCTATGGTGCCTATAAGGTGGAAAAGAGTTTTTGGGGAGAAAAGACAAACGGCGGAGAGCCAACCTCCAATCTTGCCGTAACCTACAGTTATAAGAACTGGCAGTTTGGCGTTCTCGGATTATTCGTATTCTATCCTCATGGCTGCGTGTATAAGGATGAACTTTTCAACAAGTATGTGCAGCAGAAGAACAAGGTACGCCTTGCTGACCAGGGCAACATGCTTGTCTTTACTGCCAGCTTCAACTTCAGCCATGGCCGCAGATACCATACAGGCAGCCGTAAGCTGAACAATAGCGATAGAGATAATGGTATCAGATAGAATAGTTTTATATTTTCCTGAAATCACAAATAAGCAAAAGGCTGAACTTCCTAACCCAAAGTTTAGCCTTTTTGCATGTCATCAGTAATCCAAATACACATTTTATCGTTTATAGACGACAAGCATCATTTTTAGGGCAATTTTGCGCTGGGACGATTACCCTTCTAAGAGAAGAAAATAATATTTCCAGTTAGGAAAATAAAAATCTCTAACTGGGAAAATATTTAGGATGAAAATGACTCAAAACAGACAGCTGAAACTCACTTTCCGGTTTTTCCGGCTCTAAATCGGGCAATAGTCTCAGTTATCCCGTTTTTACTTGCATTTTTTAGGAGAACATGATTTTGTATTTCAGCAAGGTCTAAATCTACTTTAAAGCAAAAAACAAAGCAATTTTGAGGGTTTGGGAGACCTAAAAAGAATGCTTTTGTAAAATCTTTCGAATAATCTATAGGGCTGAGACCGAAAATGAAAAACTGCGAAACCTTCATAAGTCGTTGCTTTCTAGGGAATTAGATTATCGTCTCTTTTCCTTTTACTTGCTTCCATAGTCTCAGTCTCAGAGTCTCAGTTGTTTTTCAAGCACCCCCTCTTCTTCTTATATACTTATATATATTATATATATTAATATATAATTAATTAATAATCAATAAGTTATAAAGATAAAGAAAAAGAGAGCGGAAGAATGGTACCCCCTTTATTTATAACTGAGACTCTGAGACTGAGACTCCTTTCAATTAATTGGAACGCCACTTCATTACATTAACCTTCTGATAATAAGCCTTTTAGAAGAAAACAACTTAGAGAATCTTCCAGATTCCAGTTCTTCCAATTAATTTTTCAGCATATCCATCCTACCCTCCTTTATATATATATTTATATATATATAATTAATTAATAATCAATAAGTTATACAACACAAAGAAGTAAAGAAGAAGGACAAACAGAAGTTGCATACCCTCTTAAAATTAATTGGAAAAACTGGAATCTGGAAGATTCAGCAGGTTAACTGGAACACTAGAATTTTATTAACTATCTGATAATAAGCCTTCTAGAAAAAGAGGAAGCGTTCCCGTTCCAGTTGTTCCAATTATTTTTTCAGCATATCCCTTCTACCCCTATTTATATATATATTTATATATTATACATATATAATTAATTAATAATCAATATATTATATAATATAAAGAAGTAAAGAGAAAGGACAATCGAAAGATATAAACCCACTCAAAATTAATTGGAACAACTGGAACAATTGGAACGCAGCCAACCGGAGCAAGCTAATTGGAACGCAGCCCCAGAAAAATCCCCTCTTCTCTAGAAGGCAAGCCCAATCCATTTGCTTTTCACCTTAGGAACAGAAAATCATAGGAAAAACATTAAATTTCCTTAAACAAGCCGTTTTCCTGGATTATTTCAAAGTATAGTTAGAAATATTTTCGTATTTTTGAAAAGTATACTTTAAAATATTTCTGTATGGACAAGCAAATTATCAAAAATATCATCATCGAGAAGCAAATAGCCATCCCGAACTACAAACTGGTTCACCGAGATTTCCTTTTCGGCGACAAGTCGAATTATATTCTCGTAGGCATCTAAATTTCTGAAAGCCTTTCCAGGCTATCACGGCTACATCATCACCCGTGATTACCAGACCCCAATAAAGGCAGATGGTTATACGATAGAGGTAGTACCTATCTGGAAATGGCTACTGCAAAACAACTAGAGCTTTTCTATCTTGATTCTTGCCACCCCCATCTCGTTCAGCGCCGTGATGATTTCCTGCAGGCTTGCCCTGCATCAGGGTAATAATCGGAGAGAAAGGAAATTTTGTATCTTTGCAACCGAAAGTCCCTTGGAAAAGTGGCAGAACAGAGTAAAAAGTCCCTTGAAAAACGTGCATGAATTCAAGAAAAGTCCCTTGAAAAACGTGCACAGCATAAAGGACAACACATCATAAATCATTAGAAAACAGATGTTTAAACGAAAAACCGAGAAATATCTCAAAGAATGGAAAAGTGATGAGCACAAACACTCATTCTTCCCCTCTACATGGCTTTTCTGCTGAAAAACAAATAATCTTCATTAAAATATCGGAATCCTAAGAATAATCCCGACAGAAATGATTAATTTTGCAAATAAAAACAGAATACTGTAGATAAATGCAGCGGATAACGCATAAGAGAATCAGAATTTCCTGGCTGCTGCTATTGGTTTACCTGCCGATGCTGCTTGCCGTTACGTTTCACCATCATGGTGAAGCGCAGGGAACTCATGCTGATTTCTATTGTGCCGATTGTGCCCATCATGTTCATCACGACGGGCATCTGATAGCCCTGCAGAATACCATGCACGACTGTGTGCTTTGCCAATTGCAAAGCACTCCTTATTTGGCTCCATCCCTCGTGGTTTGGGTTGCCATCGCCGTGCTCCATCTCTCCCCTCGCCGTGCCTTCTGCTCTCCTTGCCTGTGCAGGGCGAAGGGGGTAAAATCTACCCGTGCTCCACCTTATTCTCTGTTTTTATAAATAATTGAATATTAACAGAATAAGGTAACAAATAGCATAATGAGAACAATATTGAAAGCAATATTGCTGATGAGTCTGTGCTCATCGGCAACAGCCCCTGCTATGGCTATAAACAGAGCAAATCATGATAAGAAGGACGGAAACATTCATGAAGAAGAGGCAAACGATTCTACCAGACACCAGCCGCTGACGGAATCGAGCGTAAAACTGAACGAAGTGGTGGTAACAGGCTTAACGGGCAGCCAGAAACTGAAGCAATCGCCGGCACCTATCTCCTTTGTTTCTGCCCGCCAGCTCGAAATGCAACCTTCTACCAACATCATCGACGCCATCGCCCACCAGCCAGGCGTTTCGCAGATTACCACGGGAAGCGGAATTTCAAAGCCCGTGATCCGTGGGCTGGGCTATAACCGCGTGGTAGTGGTAAACGATGGAATCAGACAGGAAGGACAGCAATGGGGCGATGAACACGGAATAGAAATCGACCCCGCTTCGGTTCATTCCGTAGAGATTCTGAAAGGTCCGGCAAGTCTCATGTATGGATCGGATGCGATGGCAGGCGTCCTCATCTTCCACTCCGCTCCTACCCTTGCCAAGGGCGACATGAGAGCAAATTTCTCAATGGGTTATCAAACCAACAACGGACTTTTTGATTATTCGCTCAACTTTGCCGGCAACCAGGGCGGATTTGTATGGAACACCCGCTACAGCGGAAAGATGGCGCATGCCTACAAGAATAAATACGATGGCTATGTATTCGGTTCATCACTCAGAGAGCAGGCATTCTCGCAGCTTCTAGGTTGGAACTACCGCCAGGGGCATTCGCATCTCACACTCGATTATTATCATCTCACTCCGGGCATCGTAGAGGGAGAAAGAGATGAGAAAACGGGCGAACTGGAAATTCCGGAAGGCTACGATGCCAAGAGTTACGGCAAGCCGATGCCTTATCAGCAGATTCATCATTACAAGGCTGTACTTGATAATTCCTGGTTCCTGGGCGACGGCAATCTGAAGTTCCTCCTGGGTTATCAGCAGAACCGCCGTCAGGAGTTTGAGGAGGAAGAGAATCCGAAGGAATGCGGACTCGATTTCATGCTCCATACCATGAATTACGACCTGCATTATCTCTCGCCGGAAATGAATGGCTGGAAGTTCTCTACGGGCATCAACGGCATGTGGCAGCAGTCGATTAATAAAGGTTCTGAATTTCTGATTCCAGCCTATCATCTCTTCGATTATGGTGTATTTGCCACGGTGAGCAAGGAGATAGGCAAACTGAACCTGAGCGGCGGCATCAGATACAATCATCGCCATCTGCACAGCGAGGCTTTGAGAGAAGAGGATGATGCTGAATCGAATGATTCTTTCCGCTTCCAGGCCTTTAAGCGCAGCTTTGAAGGAGTAACCGGAAGCATCGGATTGGCTTATGAAATCCTGCCCGATTTCAATCTGAAGCTGAACCTGGCAAGAGGATTCCGTGCTCCAAACATCAGCGAATTATCATCGAATGGTGTGCACGAGGGAACCCAACGATTCGAATTGGGAAATACCGGTTTGAAGCCGGAGAACAGTTGGCAATTCGACCTTGGTTTGGATTATTCTTCGCCTATCATTTCGGCAGAGCTCTCGCTGTTTGCCAATCGCATCAACCATTACATCTACAGCGAGAAGTTGGCAGATGAGAACGATCAGCCTGTCCTCATCGACGACACACCTGCCTATCAGTTTACTTCGGGCGACGCCCGCATTCTGGGTGGTGAGGCGAGCATCGACATCCATCCTGTGGAGCATCTGCATATCGGCAACACCTTCTCGTATGTCAACTCGGTTCAGTTGCATCAGCCATCCGAATCAAAGTATCTGCCATTCACCCCAGCCCCTCGCTGGGTTTCGGATGTAAGGTATGAGTTTGTCTGCGACGGCAAGACTTTCGACCATCTCTTCGTAAAGCTACAGATGGATTGCAATCTCCGCCAGAACCATTATTTCGCAGCCAACGATACGGAGACCGCTACGCCATCGTACACCTTATTAAATATGTATGCCGGTACCGACGTGAAGCTCCATGGCAAGCGCCTTCTCTCGCTCTATCTTTCGGGCGAGAACCTTACCAACCGTGCTTACCAGAACCACCTGAGCCGTCTGAAGTATCTTGACGTAAACCAGGTTACAGGCAGAAGAGGCGTTTACAATATGGGCCGCAACTTCAGCATAAAGATAGTGGTTCCGATAGAACTGTAATTTCCCTTTTAGGATAAGCAATTCCTCATCAGGAATCAGAATTTTGAATAAACAAGTGCCGATAAGGATGCCAAAAGCTGCCGGAAAAGCAACTTTTGGCGCCATTATCGGCATTTTTTCGTCTAATTATTAGACAAACATTACCACTTTTCTATGATATTTCGTAACTTTGCACCATGATTAAGAAACAAGGAACGATATTGATTGTTGATGACAACCGCAACATTCTTACTACGGTAAGGATGCTGCTGGAACCCATATTCGATGGCATCATCACCATCGCCAACCCTAACTCCATCCCAGCCAAGCTGAGAGAGGAGCACCCCGACGTGGTGCTGCTCGACATGAACTTCTCCAGCGGAATCAATTCGGGAAACGAGGGATTGTACTGGCTCAGGGAAATTAAGAGCCTCAGCCCGAAAACCGAAGTGGTGCTCTTTACCGCCTACGCCGACATCCAACTTGCCGTAACAGGCATCAAGGAAGGTGCCGCCGACTTCATCGTGAAGCCTTTTGAAAACGAGAAGATGATCCGCACGCTGGTAGAGGCTAGGGATAAGAACAGGGCTGTGGATAACGTTATTAACAGGAATGGTGGAAAACCTGGTGGAAAAGATGCGCAAAGCGCTATGTATTGGGGAGATAGCGAAGTTATGAACAATTTGAGAAGTATTGTGGAAAAGGTTGCTGCAACCGATGCAAACATCCTCATTACGGGCGAAAACGGAACGGGTAAAGAGGTGTTAGCTAACGAGATACATCGTTTATCCACAAGATGTGGAAAGAAAATGCTGCCTGTGGATATGGGAGCCATTACGGAAACCCTTTTCGAGAGCGAACTCTTCGGTCATGTGAAGGGTGCTTTTACCGATGCCAAGGTGGATAAACCGGGCAAGTTTGAGCTTGCCGACGGCAGCACCATCTTCCTGGATGAGATAGGAAACTTATCCTACAGTCTTCAGGCAAAACTCCTTACCGCCCTGCAACGCAGAAGCATCGTAAGAGTGGGCGGAAGTAAGCAGATTCCCATCAACGTACGACTGGTTTGCGCCACCAACCGCAACCTGCAGCAGATGGTAAACGATGGCGAATTCAGAGAGGATCTGCTCTATCGCATCAATACCATCCATCTGGAATTGCCTGCCCTGAGACAGAGAAAATCAGACATCGTTCCGCTGGCAGAAAGATTCCTCCATCAATATGGCGATTTATATAATAAGTTGAATCTCCGTTTTTCGGAAGAGGCTGAGAAAAAACTTACCAGTTTGCCTTGGTACGGAAACATCCGTGAACTCCAGCACGCCATCGAGAAAGCCGTGATTCTGTCTGATGGCGGAATGATTTCTGCCGAAGATATTGACGGCGGAAACCAGCAGAGAAAAGAGAAGCCCCTGGAAGAGGTTCAGACGCTCGACGAGATGGAAAGCCGAATGATAGAGAAAACCATCAGGGAATGTGAAGGAAATCTGTCGGTGGTAGCCGCAAGACTGGGCATTTCCCGCCAGACGCTTTACAATAAAATTAAGCGATATGGATTATAAACTAATTATAATTATCGTGCTTTTGCTCGTGGCTGTAGTGGGTTACATTCGCCTCTACCGCCACTATCGCCGTAACATCAAGAAGGTAACCTTCCTTTTTGATGCGATAGATAATGGGGATTTTTCCTTCGGTTTTCCTACGGAGAAGAGGTTTAAGGAAGATAATATTCTACACCAGTCCCTCAACCGCATCAAGCTTTTCCTGCAGCATACGAGAGAGGAGCAGATGGATCGGGAGAAATATTACGAGCAGATTCTGAATGCGGTGGATACGGGCATCCTGGTGGTAGATGGTCACGACAACATCCTGCAACACAACCAGGCAGCTCTCCGGTTGCTCGATACGGATGTGCTTACCCACATGAACCAGGTAAAAGGAAAGCTGAAGGATGAACACCTGGCAAAGCATGAGACGCAAGCCATGCTGAAAGACAAACACGTGCGTATCATCGCCCTGAGCGACGTGAGCCACGAACTGAGCAATCAGGAGGTGGACTCTTGGATCAAGCTGATTCGTGTGCTGACCCATGAAATCATGAATACCATCACGCCGGTTACTTCGCTGAGCGAGACTCTGCTTACCCGGGTTACAGAGGATAAAGACTTGAAGCAAGGCTTGGAAACCATCCACAAAACAGGAACCGAGCTGTTGGCTTTCGTCAACAACTATCGCCGTTTCACCCATGTTCCCCAGCCTCAGCCTGCTCTCTTCTATGTGGAACCATTCCTGGAAAGAATGGCGTTGCTCTGCAACCACGAAGTAGAGATTTCGGTTTCTCCCAAGGATTTGCTGGTTTACGCCGACGAGAGCCTCCTCTCTCACGTGGTAACGAATCTTCTGAAGAATGCCGTAGAAGCTTTCAGGGGAAAGGAAAGAGAAGACAAGCAGGAATGCCGCTCCGCAGATTTGCAATCCGCGGCAAGCAAGAAGGCATTTATCCGTCTCAAAGCCTATGCCAACGCCCAGGAATCCATCATCATCGACGTGAGCAACAACGCCGGTCTCATCCCCGAAGATGTAGCCTTCCACATCTTCATCCCGTTCTTCACCACGAAGCCGGAAGGAAGCGGAATCGGTCTCTCCCTCTCCCGCCAAATCATGCGAGTAAGCGGCGGCAGCCTCTCGCTCCATCAGGACAAGGCACAGGGAATCACCACCTTCCGCATCATCATCCCATAAAAAAGTATAATTTTGGGGAGGAAAGTTTGGCACTTTCGCTTTTTTACCATATCTTTGCCATTATAAAAGATTAAGCTTATGTCAACAGACGATAAGACCATATTAAAGATAAAAGATATAGCTAAATCTGCTATTCCTTCAGGAAGCAAGGCTATATTGTATGGATCAAGAGCGAGAGGTGATGCTCGCAACGATTCAGACTGGGACATTCTTATCCTTTTAGATAAAGACAAGCTGGAACAAACGGACTACGACAGAGTAAGTTACCCGTTTGTCTTGTTAGGTTGCGACCTCGGCACAGAAATCAATCCAATTCTTTACACAAAGAAAGAATGGGAATCGTATAACTTCACCCCTTTTTACGAGAATGTAAATCGAGACGGCATTAGTTTAATATAAAAGTTATGGATCAAGTAAACAAAGACACATTAATCAGTCTGCAAGTAGAAAAAGCCAAGCGATTTTTAACTCAAGCAGATGAAATGGTTGAACTAAAGCATTGGGATTTAGCAGCCAATCGCTATTATTATGCCTGCTTCCATGCCGTACAAGCTCTATTCATAGCAAAAGGTGTTAATGCCCACACTCATGCTGGCATTAACACCCAATTCAGCTTACACTTCGTAAAGACTGGTATCGTAGATATCTCTTATGGCAGTTTCCTCGCCCGTATGTTCCAATTAAGGCAAAAAGCCGATTACAACTGCGCCTACGAAATTTCCGAAAATGACATCCTGGAAATTATTGGCTTATCACACGATTTTATAAAAGCCATATTAAACTTAGTCAAATAATTACTGATTGCCCTCCGCCTCCACAATCTGTCCATCAAACAGGCGGATGGTGCGATGGGCTATCTTGGCATCATGCTCATTATGCGTTACCATGACGATGGTGGTGCCCTCGTGGTTCAGCTCGGTAAGCAGATGCATCACCTCGGCTCCATTCTTGGAATCGAGGTTACCCGTAGGCTCATCGGCCAGGATGAGCTTGGGACCAAAGACCACGGCACGGGCGATGGCTACTCGCTGCTGCTGACCACCTGATAGCTGGTGAGGGAAGTGCTTGGCACGATGGCTGATGGCCATTCGCTTCATAATCGCCTGCACCTTTGCCTTGCGCTCCGCCTTCGGAATGTTGAGGTAAGTAAGAGGAAGCTCGATGTTCTCCTCTACATTCAATTCATCTATCAGGTTGAAGCTCTGGAACACAAAACCGATTTCTCCCTTTCTCACATCCGTGCGCTCCTTTTCCTTCAGGTTTGCCACCTCGTGATTACCCAGGAAATATTTTCCAGAAGTTGGGTTATCCAATAATCCAAGGATATTGAGTAAAGTGGATTTGCCACAACCGGATGGTCCCATAATGGCGACAAACTCGCCGTCTTCTACTGTGAAAGATACATTATTTAAAGCAATCGTCTCCACATCTTCTGTGCGGAATGACTTGCAAAGATTCTCTACTTTTATCATTTCTTCTAATGTTTAATGTTTAATTTGGGCATACGCCCTTAAATCTGTGTCATCTGTGAAAATCTGTGGGAGACTTATTCATCCTTGAGATATTTCACAGGATTACTGTTCGCCACCTTGTAGCAGTTGATGACGACGGAAAGCCCGATGATGACGAGCAAGATGATGGTAACGCCGAAAAACAGCAAAGGCGTCATCGTAATCTTCTCGCTAAACGACATGAGCCATTGTCTGGCTATCAGCCAAGCCCCCAAGTCGCCCACGATGATGCAAGGCAAGGCAATCTTCATAATGTCCTTCAGGAAGATGCGAAGAATATCCTTCACCTTCGCCCCGTTCACCTTTCTGATTGCAATCTCCTTGCGGCGGCGATTCACCTCATCACTCGTATAACCCACCAATCCGAAGAGGGCGATAATCATCGTTACGATGCCGGCTACCAGGATTCCGTTGCGGAAATTAAGCTGGGAAGCATACTGGTTAGCCAATTCAGAAACATAACTTTTCACGATGACCTTATTGTTCGGATACATCGCCTGCACCTTCGATTGCAACTCCGACAACGATTCATCCTTCAGTTCATTAAACTTAACCAACATGTAGTAAGCCGTCTTGGCTGAATAGAAATACAAATCTGGAAATTCATTCATACCATCACCCCCGGTTTCCACAGCACCCCAGCGAATATTCCTGCACACGCCACAAATGGTAAAGATATTATTATCATGTCCCGTACAGGTAATTTGCTTGCCAACTACGCCATCCTTCCAATGCCACGTTTTGATGAGTTTCTCAGCACCTCGTTCATCAATAATTACCTGTCGGCAACTGTCATTTCTTTCCGTAAAGAAAGAACCCTGAACGATAGGAATATTCATCATCTTGAAGAAATTGTCGTCCACTCCCGACATCTCCATGATATTAAAGGTATTCTTCTCGTCGCCAGGTACTCCAACCATATTTCCACTACGATCATACCCATCGAGCGGAACATTAAAAGTCGAACTGCAATCCTTGACATTCGGCATCCGTCTGATTTCTGCCAGACATTGGTTGCGCTGGTCTCTATTGCTGGCATCTATCGAAACAATCGCTACATGATCGTAATCATACCCAGGATTGAGCCCCAACATCAGCTGGTATTGACCATTCACGATGTAAAGCAAACTGAACAGCAAACCAGAGATAACGAACTGGATGCCCAGCAAACCAAGTTTCCATCGGTTGCGATTCTCATTATAGCCACGGAAAGCGATGGCTACAGGAATCTTGTTGTAAAGCCAACCAGGCAACAAGCCGCCAACCAGCAGTACCAGAATACAGATAGCCACCAATATCCAACTGCCACGATTAAGTACCAACGTGCTTACCGGAGCAGAGAGGAAGTTTTCGATGGTTCCCTTGCAAAGGAATACAAGACCTGCAGCAAGAACAACCGACAGCCCCACATGCACCAAAGCCTCAGAGAAAATGATGGCATGAATGTTCTTCGATTCGGCACCATAGCACTTACGGACAGCCATTTCGCGAGAACGACCCACGAGATTTCCCACGATGATAAGCAGATAGTTCATCACAGAAGTGAAGAGGAGGACAAAAGCGATAATTCCCATAATCCATCCCATCTTCTTGATATAAGGATTTTGGGTGTAAACATCGCTCAATACCGTGAAATCATAGTTCAGTTCTATTCCCATATTCTTCATCTCCTTCAAAGGGAAATGATCCTCTCGCATCTTATTCACGTAAGGCTTGAGTTCTTTTGCCTCATGCCCCTTTGCCAACCGGATGTAGGACCTATAGGAATCATTTCCCACCCATTGGCCTCTGCCATCGTAGGAATATACGTATGGCACACTACACCTCGACAGAATCATCTGCGTACCATGAAAGGAAGAACCCCAGGGAAACGCTTCGAAAACACCATAGATGGTAAAAGTGGTTCCCGGATAATTAGAAAGCGTGAAATGCTTACCTACAACATTACCGCCAATTTTTGCTGCCGTTTCTGAATCGATGAGACAGGATAAGGGTTGGGATAGAATCTGTTTAGCCTTGCCTATCAATATCTTCTGTGGAAAGACATCAAAGAAACAACTGTCTGCCATCCTGATATTGGCAGAAATGATGTTCTGGTCTTCCATCTTGCATTGGGCATCATCATAAAAATAGTGAGTACTGGTAGCAACTTCCACCATAGGCGCATATTGCTTTACACCTTGGGCGGTGGCTCCTGAAGTATTGGCAAACTCCATGGTTTCGCCATGGTTAGTACCCACTTCTGAAATCTGATACGTCCTTTCCCATCCAGGGAAATACGTATCGTAAGTCTGCTCGAAATAAATCTCGGCAATAATTACCGAACTGATTGCCAATCCGAGCGCCAGACACAAGATCTTCACGAAGTTGTGCTGGCCCCTCCGAGGCAGATTCTTGAATGCGTTAATAATATGTTTCATCGTATATTGTATATAAGGGCGTATGCCCCAATTTCACATTTCTAATTTCTCATTTCTAATTTAACATTAGAATTTCATTATCCTTATATGCTTCATAGCCGCTAACGATAACCTGCTCGCCTGGCTCCAAGCCCTCAATCACCTCATAATACTGAGGATTCTGGCGACCGATGGTGATCTTTCGGCGATAAGCCTTCTTGCCACTCTTGTCTAATACAAAAATCCATTGACCGCCCGTTACACTATAAAACGTGCCTTTAGGGATAATTATTGCCTGCTTCGACTGACCGAGCTGCAAATCTACATAATAAGTCTGACCGGTTCGGATGTTGCCAGGACGAACACCTTTGAAGATGAAGTCGATGCGGAACCTGCCGTCTCTTACCTCGGGATAAACCTTGCGGACCTGCAGGAGATAATGCTTGCCGTTCTGGTCGAAAGTGGCAGTAAGTCCCGGTTTTACCCGGTCGATGTAATGCTCATCCACCTGCGCCTGCACCTTGAAATCGCTGAGGTCGTTGATGACTCCAATCTTCTGTCCAGCCTGGATGCTCTGTCCCAGCTCCACATCGAGCAAGCCTATCTCACCCGAAATGGTGCTGCGGATGTTCAGCTTCTCCTTGCGCTGGCGAACCAGCTGCACATTCTTCTGCATGGCTTCCAGATTATCGCCCATCTGCTCCATCTGCGAACGGCGCAACTGGGCATCCTTCTTCAATCGCTTGCTGATGAGCGCATGCTTCTTGACGGCAAGGTCGTAATCTTCCTTTGCCTTGAGATACTCCTCGCGCGAATTGAGTTCTTCCTTGTGCAACGCCTCCTGATGCTGATAGGAACGGCGCTTGGTAATGACATCCTGCGAAAGCGAAAGTTCCTCGTTGCTATTGTTCAGACGGTCCTGCTCCATCGAAATCTGGGTGTTGCGAAGCATGTCCTGCTTTTCGGCAAGTTCGCTCTCGGCATTCAGAATCTCCAGGTCGAGATTCGAATTGCTCAGTTTCACGATTACATCGCCCTTGTTCACGTGGGCGCCTTCATCCACCACTTTCTCCAGAACAATACCGCCTTCCTCGGAACTGATCTGTACCACGGAGATAGGAACCACCTGTCCATCCACCGAAACATAATCGTTGAACTGCGCCTTCTCTACGGTTCCGATGCTCAATCCCTTCCTGTCCACCTTCAGGGTGGAAGAGAAATTGCTCAATCCCAACCAAATGAGGACTGCGATCAAAACCGCTCCTCCGCCAATCCATGCCCAGTACTTGCGAGGCACGAGATATTTTTTCTTTTCTATCTTTATATCCATAATTTAAGTGAAGAGTGAAGAACGAAAAGTGAAAAATTCACTTGCATTCTCCAGGTTTATTTAATTAAATTTTCTCCCTGGTAATAAGCAACCAGCCTCTGCTTGATAATGAGCAGCATCTGCATCTGAAGTTCCTTGATTCTGCTTTCCAGAAGCGTCTGGGCTGCGGTATGAAGATCGAAGGTGGAAAGCATTCCTTCTTCAAACTTCCGGCTCGACATGTGATAGGCGAGCGAATCGGAGGCCACCTTCTTCTGCATCTGATGCAACTCCTTGGCGTAACCCTCTGCATCCATTACCGCCTGAGCTATCTGGTCGTGAAGCTTGCGCCTGGTTTCTTCCAGGTTCACCTGCGCCAGTTGCCAGTCGTTGCGTGCCTTCTTCACGCTGTGCCAGCGGTCACTATTATAAATAGGTATGGAAAGGGTCAACGCGAGGTATTCGCCCTGGTTGTTGTGAAACTGCGAGGCAAACCCATCGTATTGCCCTTTCTGAGAGAGATTCTTATAATAGTTGGTAGAAATGCCGCCACCGAGAGAAAGTGACGGCAGCAATCTGCCTTTTGCTATCTTGTAATCATACCGTGCCCGCTCCACTTCGTATTCTGCCGACTTCAAATCGGGAGAGATATGCTGAAAGTCCTGGTAAATGGCTTCGGAATTTGTATAAGAAGCTGAAACCTCTTTATTTTCAGTCTTTAGCTTCAAATTCCGCTCTTCAGCTATCTGGATTTTCAGCTCTTCATCCACCGGAAAATTCATCGCGGATTTCAAGGCGAGCAGATTCTGTTTTGCCACATTCTCCTGATGCGTAAGATTGTATTCATCTTCTGCCACCTGCGATTCCATCTGCACCACATCCGGGCGCCCTTTTTCGCCCAGTTCATACAGGCGCTTCATCTTATCCAGCATCCGTTTGCTTTCGTTCAGTTTCTCGCTTGCTATCCGAATACTTGCCTCAGCATAGGCAGCATCCACATATTTCTGCATCACGTCGATGGCTCTATCGTCCTGAATCTTCTGCATCGCCGTGGCTGAATAATCCCGGCTCAGCTTAGCCTGCTTCAAGGCATTGATGGTGGCGAAACCATCGAAGACATTCAGTTCGGCATAAAGCTGATAATAGTTATTGAATGTCGTTACATTATTATAAGTATTGGTTTCCGGGTCGATGTTTCGTCCCCAGGCATACTGTCCCTGCACGCCACCCGTAACGGTAGGCAGGAATCCAGCCACAGCATGCTGGTAATCCTGCTTGCGCTGACGGGCATTAACCACCTCCCGCTTCACCTCCGTAGCGTGCTCCACGGCGTATTTCATGCAGTCGTCAAGGCTCCAGCTCTGTGCCGAGGCACCAGCCGCCCAGACCAACCATCCTATCAATATTCCTATTCTTTTCATAATCTTCTTCATTTTGGCATGATAAGGACAAGAGCCGTGCCAAAACAGCATTTCTCCTGATAATCAAATCATTAAATAAAAACTCTCATTAAACAAACTGTCCAACAATTAGACACCGGCGTCTAATTGTTGGACAGAAACCGCAGCTTAAAGCTGATCATTCATCGCATCCACCACTTGTCCATCAAACAGATTGATGATGCGACTGGCGTAGGTAGCATCGTGCTTGGAGTGCGTAACCATCACGATGGTGGTTCCCTCCTCGTTCAGCTCGCTAAGCAACTGCATCACCTCCATACCATTCTTGGAATCGAGGTTACCCGTAGGCTCATCGGCTAGGATGATGCTTGGCTTGCCCACCACGGCACGAGCTATCGCAACACGCTGCTGCTGACCTCCGGAGAGCTGATGGGGATAATGCTTGGCACGATGACTGAGCTTTACCTTGCGCAGGATGTCGAGCACTCGCTCCTTGCGTTCCGCCTTGCCAATGCCTAGATATTTGAGCTGCAGGTCGATGTTCTCCTCTACCGTCAACTCATCTATCAGATTGAAATTCTGAAAGACGAAACCGATGCGACCCTTGCGATAAGCCGTGCGCTCACGCTCCTTGAGATGTCCTACCTCCTCATCGCCCAGCCAATACTTACCCTCGGTAGGTGTATCGAGCAAGCCGAGGATGTTGAGCAAGGTAGACTTGCCACATCCCGAAGGTCCCATGATGGCTACAAACTCGCCATCCTTTACATTGATGTTCACGCCGTTCAGGGCGATGGTCTCTATCTCTTCTGTACGAAATATTCTCGTTAAATTCTCTGTACGTATCATCTTGATTTAATGTTTAATGTGTAGTGTTTGATGTTTACTTAGCTCATCATGCTATTCCATCTTGATGCTGTCTATCGGATTCTCCAGAGCGGTGCGCAGGGTATAGCTGAAGACCGATACCAAGGCTAGCAGCAAGGTGAAGATAGCTCCTGCTACCAATGTCCACCAAGGGAAATCGATGTGATATTTGAAACCTATCAAGTATTCTTGCATCAGCTTGACACACAATGGGATAGCGATAACCACAGCCACACACGATGTGATGAGGAATCGCTTGGAAAGTTGCCATGCCGCATCTGTCACCGAGGCTCCCATCACCTTGCGCAAGGCTATCTGTCGGCGCTGCTGGTTGCCGTAATATACCGACATGCCAAACAAGCCGAGGGCGGAAATCAAGATGGAGATGCCCATGAAGGTGATGATGAGCACCATCATGTTGTGCTTCTCCTTGAGCGCATCAGCCAAGGTGTCGTCCAGATACTCCGTATCCATGTCGGTAGGTACGCCCAGCTGTTCCTTAGCCACTTGCTTGCAGGCACTTTGGATAGCAGACAGGGCTTGGGCATGGTCGCCACAAGTCTTCACCAAGATGGTCCAAAGCACATCATGATTGGAAGGAACACGAATGGCATTATGATTACCCAACCTGAACTCATCAAGAGCATCGCCACAGTGGAAATCTTTCACAACGCCACAAACCTCATATTCAGGCTTGCCTTCATTATAGCCGAAATATGGTTTCTTGCTCGATACGCTAAAGGTTCGCTTAGCTTCCTCGCTAACCCAGATTTTGCCTGGCGTAGGATCAGAATATCGCTCCAGCACCTTGAAACCCATCATCTTCATCGCTATGGAATCCAATACGCTCAATCTCAAGAACGCTATATTTTCTCCCTTCTCATCATGCACACCATTGGCAAAGCTATTGACAGGATTGTTGCTGATAGCCGTAGCCTCCTCCACCTCTGGCAGAGATTTCAACTTCGCTATCAACGCTGCGTTTCTGACATCGACATTATCAAATCCGAAAGTGGTGGAGATACAGAGAATGTCTTTCGTCTGATACCCCAAAGGTATGTTGGCGAGATGGCGCATCTGGAGCATCATCGTGATAGCCATCACCACCAGCGACATACTGATAACGCTCTGTGCCACAATGAATATCCTGCTAAACCACATCTTGCTACGCAAACGCATGGTGCCCTTTACCACATCTATCGGATTGTAGCGAGCCACCACGATGGCTGGGAACAAGCCCGACAACAAGGAGATGACGAGATAAGCCACCAACAAGCATCCCCAAACGACAGGCGAAGAGAAGAGCGAAATCTTCGTATCCAAGATGCTATTAAATAAAGGTGTGAATGCCCAAGCCAGCAAAACGCCGAGCAAGAAGCAAACTGCCGTGAAGAGTGCCGCCTCCTTGATATAGCGCAGCACCACGCCCAGCACCGACTCACCCAACAGGCGGCGGGTAGCCATCTCCTTGGCTCGATTGCCTATCTGCGCCACGGTGAGATTGATGTAATTGAAGATGGCTGATAGCAAGAGAACAAGCGCCACGATCAACAAGACATTGACCAAGGTCTTGCTGCCATGACGGACATGCGGGCATGTAATATCCGAGAAATACAACTTGTCCCAGCGCACCAAGCTAGAGCCCCACAAGAAACTGCCAGTCGTCTTCTTGCGACTCCACCATTTCTTCCAATAACCCATATATTTATTGAGCAACGTGGCGTTCACCTTTTCTGGATCAGCATTATCTGCCAGTTGGGCGATGGTAACAACCTCGCCAAACTGGTCCATCGGATCTAAATCTTTCTCCTTTAACTTCATGGAGACAAAGATGTCGGTGGGTTCCAGCAGGTCTTCCCTGCCGAAATCATCCACGATACCCACCACCTTGAATTGCAGCGTATCGCATGTAACAACCTGTCCGATAGGATTTGCATTGCCAAAAGCCCTATTGGCAAAAGACTCGGAAATGAGGGCTTGATGCATATCCGTCAGCACTTGATGGGTGGCGCATCCCCTGCACTTCATTCCCATCATATCCAAGAAATTAGAATCTATGGCACGTGCCTGCACATGGAAGTATTGACCATCCACCACAGCACCCTTGTCTGTATAATAATCGCTAAATCGGGTCCATTCCTTGATTTCCGGGATGGAAGGAAAGAACTCCTTAGCCGTACCCAAGGTCATGCCAAGGTAATCGCCCGAACCAGGCACATAGAGATTCTTGGCATCTGGCTGATGCGTGCCCACCCGATACTCCATGAAGGCGTAGGATACCAAAATCATCACAAAAGCCAAGGCTATCGAGAGTCCGAAAGCCTCGATAGCCGTATAGAGCTTGTTGCGTGATAAGAACTTAAAATAACTTTTCATATCTGTTGTTTCATTATTTTTTCTGATGCAAAGGTAGCCATTCCTTTTGATTCTGCCAAAGACCAGAAGCCAGCGGCAAGTGGATTGTATGAAATTCATACACTTTTCTGTATGATAATCACACATCACATTCCATTTTGTTGGCTATTTCAAGAAAAAAGTGTACTTTTGCAAACAAAAGATATAACAGAACACAAATAGATGAAATACGGAACAATACTTGTTATCGACGACAATCCATCGATACTCACAGCCTTGAAGATATGCCTGGGCGGTACATTCGAGCAGATTATCACCTTGCCTCGCCCAGACACCGCCCCCACTCTGCTCCAACAAGAGCCAGTGGACATCATCTTGCTCGACATGAATTTTTCCTTGGGCGTAAACAGCGGACAGGAAGGTTTGCTTTGGCTCCGCACCTTCCGCCGTCTCCATGCCAACATCCCCGTGGTGCTCATCACCGCCTACGCAGATATCCAGCTCGCCATCAAGGGATTGAAATCTGGCGCAGCCGACTTCATCACCAAGCCTTGGGATAACGATGAACTCATCAGAACCCTAAAGGATGCCATCGACCGAAGCCAAGAAGTAGAGACGCTGGAGAGCATCGAGAGCACTCATATTCACAAGGTTGTGGACCAATGCCACGGCAATATCTCACGCGCCGCCGAACTCCTCGGCATCACTCGCCAAACGCTTTACGCCAAGTTAAAGCGATAATTTTCCATCACAATCATTCATGATTATCAACATCTGATATGGACACCATCTTCCACATATATATAATAGGTATCATTCTCCTCATCATCGGAGGCATCATCTATCTCTTCTTGCGCCATCAGCGCAACCTGAAGAGCCGTGCCTTCTTGATGCAAGAGGCTATCCGCAATGGCGATTACTCCTTCCGTCTATCCACCAAGGGATTGCTCTCTGGAGAACGAGCCTTGCAGCAAGCCCTCAACGATATGGAGAACGACATCGGCAGACTGGTGGCGCAGCATGAGGTGGAATCTTGGCAAAAGCTAACCCGAGTGCTCACCCATGAGATTATGAACGCCACCGCCCCCATCTCCAGCATCTGCCAAGCCTATCTGAGCAATCCCGACATCCAAGGCTCGCCCTACGAGGAAGGCATCCGAGCCATTCGAGACACCAGCAAGTCGCTCACCAGTTTCGTGGACAGCTACCGCAAGCTCACCCAGCTACAAGAGCCTGTCATCGAGAACATTCCACTCAAGGATTTTGTGGAAGGCATCAAGCCGCTCTATCCTCAGATAGAATGGCACATCCATATCCCTGAAGATGCCACCTGGTCTGCCGACAAAAACATGCTGCACCAGGTATTTATCAATCTGACCAAGAATGCCATCGAGGCTCACGCCTCAGCCATCGACATTCGATGCTTCCACAAACATCCAGAGAGCATCGAGAGTTCACAATTCTCGGGCATCTATTTCAGCAACAATGGCGCCCCCATCCCAGCCGATGTGGCAAAGGAGATGTTCATCCCCTTCTTCTCTACCAAGCCATCAGGTTCGGGCATCGGCCTCTCCATCTCCCGCCAGATGCTGATGATGCAATCCATCAACCTCTCCCTAGCCGAACATAATGTGGCAGGCTATCATGTAACATTCCGAATGAACAGCTGCGACATCGTCACCTCGCTATGCACGATGCTATGATGCAAGCCATCAGCCACTCCATACGTAGTAACAAAGGTGATGACCAAAGAAAGCTTGGTCTTGGTGGAACTTTGGAAGAGTTCCATGCGCTGCCGCAACAGCTGCTCGTAGGCATCAGTGATGCGGTATTCCGACTTGCTGAATTTCATCTCGCATAGATGCACGATGCGGTCGGCACGCTTGATGACCAAGTCTATCTGCCCACCTCGCTGCTTGTCATCCGCCACCTTTCTCCATGAAGAAACTTCCGTAGCCATGCCTGATATGCCCAAGGCTTTCTTGATGCAATCCGTGTGCATCAAGCAGACAATCTCGAAGGTAAGTCCTTGCCATGTAGAAACCAAGCGTGACTCAAAATTGTGGCTCCACCATTGTTCATCCCCAGATGTATCTTGCGCTATAAACTTATAATAGAATAAGGTATAGAAATCCATCAACCGATAGATGGTATCTTTTGTCTTGCAACCAAAGTTCTGACTGCGTGAGATAAAATCGCATCTTTCCAAATTGGTCAGTACACGAGTGAGCGTACCTCCATTCGCCCCAATGACTTTGGAAATTTCCGTACGAGTCATACCATCATGGTGCTGAGCCAATGCTTTGACCACGCTGATATACAGTTCGGCATTGCTGAACAACGCATTATAGAGTTCATCAAACTCCCCTCTCATGATACCGCCATGAGAGAAGAAAAGGCGATCCACATTCTGCACCAAACTCTGTCTTGGGTCGATAAGGCTCAGATAGAATGGGATGCCACCCATTACCATATAGCATTGCAATATCTGGTATCTGTCCCACTTGCAATGCTTGCGTTGCAAGTATTCCTCCACCTCATGAAGCGTAAATGGGCGCACATAGATACTAGAGGTAATTCGGGCATGCAAGCCACCCTGGTTCTCTATCAGATTATCCACCATCCAGGAAGTGGCGGAACCGCTGGCAATGAACACGATGTCGCTTCGGCGAGCAGCCCAACCATTCCAGAAATTTTCCAAAGCCGAAACAAAATCCGACTTCTGCGTATCTATCCAAGGCATCTCATCGATAAACACCACTTTCTTCCTGTCTGCATCAAGCAACTCCAGATATTCCTCAAGAGCATCAAAGGCATCAAACCAATCGGAAAACTTATCTGGCTTACAGCCCGAAAATTTCTTCAATGCCTTGCCGAAACTCGTCAATTGTCTTTGGCGAGAAAGATTATGTCCTCCCACAAATGTAAAATCATAGGAACCTTGATAGTATTGGTCAACAAGGAAGGTCTTGCCTACTCTTCGTCTTCCATACACTATCACAAACTCAGAGCGGTCGGATTCCATCACCCTATCCAGTTCCAAGCACTCTCGCTCCCTACCTACCAACTTATTGCTTGTTCCCATTTTCTTCGCTTTTTATTCGTTTCGATACTGACTGCAAATTTAAGCCAATTTTCCCGAAAAACAAAGAAAATGGGCGATTTTTTACCCAAATCTCATTCAAAAACATAGATTTGGGTAAAAAATCGCCCATTTTTTAGTTTTCATCACTATTTCTTCATTACCTATCTATCAAAGAGATTGATGATAACATGCGAAACTTGAGTCAATTATTTCTGGTACTCTTCACTCTTCACCTTTCGGCCGGAAACCCCTGTGTTTATCGGCATTCCGAGGGGTGAAGAGTTGTTTTTATCTCTTCACCCACTCTTCACCACTCTTCACCTTCAGGAACGGAAACAGATGCGAAAGACAGATAGAAGGATTGCAAATCAGCCAGAACTGAAGGGTGAAGAGTGGTGAAGAGTAGGTGAAGAGTGCCCGAATACTCTTCACCCCTCGGAATGCCGATAAACACAGGGGATTCGGGGCTTTTGGTGAAGAGTGAAGAGTATTTGGCAGAAAGCCTATACGAAAACAAAATAAAGGAGTTTTCAATAACTGTTCCAGTAAAACAGCCGACTAGCCACTCATGCGCTAGTCGGCTGTTTGCGTTTTGCCAGTTAGCTATTTATATTTTGCCAGTTAGCTATTTCCGAATCTCGCATCAGCTGTTCCCGACATTTTCTAATAATCCTCCATATAACCCTTGGTAAACATATCGTAGGACAGGGCTTCCAGTTCTGAGAGCGTCATCTGCTCTACCGAATGCTCTATCTTACGTATCAGTTCGTCTCGCTTGAAATCGTCATCATCACTCAGACGCGATGTAAATCTGTTACTCATTTTTTGAATGTTAAGTGTTGAATGTTAAATGTTGAATTGGGCATACGCCACTAAACCTGTACCATCTGTGAATTGGAAATCGCTGGCCGAAGGGAAAAGCAAATCTATGAGAAGATTACATCCGCTCGTAGGTATTGATAACATTTCCATCATACGCCTCATGGCTGACTAACCGGACGTTATGAGGAATCATAGGCGCTGGCGTTCCGGCAGTTACCACGTTTTCCACAGATGTTGACAACAACGTTTCTACCCTGATTTCATCCCAAAGTCCAGCATCGAGGAATGCCTGATGGGTGATGGCGCCTCCCTCTACTATCAGCGACTGCACCTTATTATTGTATAAGTACTGCATGATTTGCTGCAACACTTCCGTCTTGCCCCGTGAGAAATCCAGACCTTCGAAACAAGGATGATGGCGGTCGATGACCAGGCGCATCGGGTCCTTGCCGCTCCAATCTCTAACGTTGAGCTGACTGTGGTCGCGCTCATCGGTTACGCGGCCTATGAGGATGGCATCGTTCTCAGCACGCAACTTGTGGGAGAGCATCTTGGTGAAAGGCGAGGAAATAGCCATACCCCTACCCCCGTTGTCAAGAAAGCCATTCGCGGTCTGCGCCCATTTCAGGATGATGTAAGGACGCTGATAGGTGTTAAAGGTGATGAAGCGCTTGTTGAGTTCGAGACATTCCGCCTCCAGAACGCCTACTGTTACTTCGATGCCTGCCTCGCGAATCTTGCGGATACCGCGGCCCTGAACCTTGGCAAAGGGATCTACGCAGCCACAAACGCATCGCTTTACTCCTTTTCTTACTATCAAATCGGCGCAAGGCGGCGTCTTGCCGTAATGAGAGCAGGGTTCGAGACTCACATAGATGGTAGCTTGGCTTAACAGATGCTCATCCTCGGGCTTAATTGAAGCAAAGGCGTTGACTTCAGCATGCCCTTCTCCGCATCTTACATGATAACCTTCGCCGATGATTCTGCCATCCCTACTCACGATAACGGCTCCCACCATCGGATTGGGTTTGGCATTCTCTCTTCCGTTTTTCGCCAGCTGCAGACAGCGGCGCATAAACATTTCGTCTATTTCCTTTTGCGACAACGGTTCGCCCGTCTTCACATTCTGAAAAGAAACATTATTTTGTTCCATATCTAAAACTTTTCTTCGTTTTTTACTCACTTTTCGATAAAATGTCGTACCTTTGCTCTCAAATCAAATCATAATATACGATTTAGAGATGAAAACGTATCAACAACTTTGGCAATCCATTACCCCTCTATATGAGGCGGGCGAAGCACAGGCTATCGTCCGCACCGTGCTCGATGTGAAGTACGGAATGACGCTGACCGACATAATCTGCGGCAAAGTTAATGAATTATCTGCAGATGAAGAAAGAAAACTGGAAGAAATTATCAGAAGATTGCAAAAAGGAGAACCTGTACAGTATGTTCTGGGCGAAGCTGACTTTGCAGGAAGAACCTTCCATGTAGAGCCGGGCGTGCTGATTCCGAGACCCGAAACGGCGGAACTCTGCGAGTGGATAGAAAAAGATGCGACTGAAAACAAAGGGATTACGGAAGGAGAGAAGGAAGAAAACGCCATCCGCATCCTGGACATCTGTACGGGTTCGGGCTGCATCGCCATTACGCTGGGACTGGACATCGGCGGCTCGGAGGTTACGGGTTGGGATATTTCGGAAGATGCCTTGAAGATAGCACAGGGAAATGTTGCGCTACTGGATGCCGGTAACGTAAAAATAGAATATCAGGATGCCCTGAAGTTGGCGGAAACATCGGATGCCGGAAGATGGAACATCATCGTGAGCAACCCTCCTTATATCTGCGAAAAGGAGAAAGCGGATATGGAGAAGAATGTGTTGGAACACGAACCCGGAATCGCCCTCTTCGTGCCCGATGAAGAGCCTCTGAAGTTCTACAGAGCCATCGCCGAATATGCCTCTTCTGCCCTCAAATCCGGAGGTGCATTATACTTCGAAATCAATCCTATCTACGAAAAAGAGACAAGGGAAATGCTGGAAGGATTGGGGTTTAAAGCTATTGATACAAAGGAAGATGCCTTCGGAAAGCAGAGAATGATGCGAGCCGGCAAATCATAAAGTTCAATGTTCAAATCTCAAAGTTCAAAGTAAAATCATCATGTTCAAATCTCAAAGTTCAAAGTATAAAAAGCCGATGACCGAGCAGCAGGCGCTCCTGAAGCTCACCACCCTCTGCACCCAAGCCGAACATTGCTCGCAAGAGATGATCGACAAGATGAAGAAGTGGGAACTGCCCGAAGATGCCATCGCCAGAAACATGGATTTCCTGACCGAAAAGAAATTCATCGACGACGAACGTTTCGCACGCTTCTTTATCAACGACAAGATAAAATACAACAAGTGGGGACGCCGGAAGGTGGAACAGGCGCTGTGGATGAAACATATTCCGAAGGACATCTCCGACCCTATCTTCGAAGAGATTGAAGACGACCTGTATATGGAAACCCTCCTGCCCCTGATGAAAAACAAATATAAAACCATCAAGGCAAAGAACGACTATGAACGCTCGATGAAACTCATCCGCTTTGCCCTGGGAAGAGGATACAGCATGGAGGTTATCCACAAATGCATCGACCGGATGAAGGAAGAAGATCTGGGAGACATCGATTTCGAAGAGGAATTCTAAAGCAAAGCATCAAGTTCAATATCCAAACCTCAAAATTAAGAGTAAAGCCATGCGTACCAGCCTGTTAAGAGACATATTAGATTTATTCTTCCCCCGAACCTGCGCCATCTGTGGAAATGTGCTCGCTGGCGGGGAGGAGATGATATGCATAAAATGTCTGTTCCGCATGCCGGGAACCGATACCTGGAAACAGCCCTACGACAACGAGATGGCAAAACTCTTCTGGCATCTGATTCCCATCGAACGCTGCTGCGCTCTCTTCCATCACATCAGCCATGCCACATCGGCTAGAGCCGTCTACCAGCTGAAATACATGCATCATCCTGAAATGGGAATCTATCTGGGCAGAATGCTGGCAAAGAAGGGGTTAGGCATTCAGTTTTTCGACGGAATAGACGCCATCATCCCCATCCCGCTCACCCGAAAACGAGAAAAAGAACGCGGCTATAACCAGAGCCTTCTCATCGCCAAAGGCATCCAGCAACTCACCCATCTGACCATCATCAAGGATGCCGTAAGAAGGAAAAAGTTTAGCGAAAGCCAAACCCACAAGAACCGGCAGGAAAGACTGGAAAACGTGAGCCAGGTTTTTGAAGCCGCAGCAACCTATCATGACGGGCAGGGCGAGCACCCCATCACGCAACTTGAGGGCAAACATATCCTCATCATCGACGACGTATGCACCACCGGAGCCACCATCATCTCCTGTGCGGAAACCCTGATAAAAGCAGCCGGAAAGATGAAGATAAGCGTGCTGACTGTAGGTTTCGCACACGACTAAAGGCTCTTTTTGCCGAGAGTTAAAACATTTTAACCCTAAATATAGCCGCCGTGTGCAAAAATCATTGTACCTTTGCAAAATAATTAATAATAATTTAATCCTTTAAGATTATGGACAAACTGAAGAAAGAATTCGCATCTAAGTTATTGAAAGTAAAGGCTATCAAGTTGCAGCCTAATGATCCATTCACATGGGCTTCTGGCTGGAAGTCACCATTCTATTGCGATAACCGCAAGACTCTCTCATTCCCAGAACTCCGCAATTATGTAAAGCTTGAGCTCGTTCACGCTATCCTGGAGCAGTTCCCAGAGGCTGATGCTGTAGCCGGAGTAGCTACTGGTGCCATCGCGCAGGGTGCTTTGGTTGCTGACGAACTGAACATGCCTTTCGTATACGTTCGTTCTAAACCAAAGGATCACGGTATGCAGAACCTCATCGAAGGTCAACTCGACCCTAAGGCTAAGGTTGTGGTAGTAGAAGACTTGATTTCTACCGGCGGCAGCTCTCTCAAGGCAGTAGAGGCTCTCCGCAAGAACGGCAACGAGATTGTGGGCATGGTAGCTAGCTACACCTATGGTTTCCCTATCGCTGAGAAGGCTTTTGCTGATGCTAACGTAAAGCTGGTTACTTTGACCGACTATGAGCACGTAGTGGCAGAGGCTCTGGAGACTGGCTATATCAAGCAGGAAGACGTAGAGCTGCTCCACGAGTGGCGCAAGGATCCAGCTAACTGGAAGAAGTAATCAAGCTGACCCATCAATAATGAGTACAAGTACATTCGAAAGTAATATCAAACAGATTCCTCACAAGCAGGAATCTGTTTTCCGTACATTGAGCGATCTGAAAAACTTGCAGATGCTCAAAGACCGCTTCGAGCAGGTGAAAGACCAGATTCCTGAGGACAAGAGAAAGGAAATGGAAAAGCTGAAGGACCTCAAGTTTGATAGCGACAGCATCTCTATCACAGCACCTATGGTGGGTGAAATCAAGATGCGCATCATCGACCGCGAGGAGCCTAAGACCATCAAGTTTGAAACAGAAAACAGCCCTGTTCCTTTCAACTTCTGGATTCAGCTGCTCCCTACAGGCGAGTTCTCATGCAAAATGAAACTCACCATCAAGGCAGAACTTAACATGTTTATCAAGGGTATGGTGAAGAAGCCATTGCAGGAAGGCATCGAAAAAATTGCTGATGCGCTTGCGATGATTCCTTACCAGGATTAATAAATAAAGAAATTATGGCACATAAACTTTGGGAAAAGAACTTCGAAGTAAACAAGGAAATTGAAAGATTCACCGTAGGAAGAGACCGCGAACTCGACCTCTATCTCGCCAAGTATGACGTGCTGGGCAGTATGGCACACATCACCATGCTCGAAAGCATCGGACTCCTGGAGAAAGATGAACTCACTCAGCTCCTTGCCGAACTGAAAAACATCTACGCCATCGCCGACAAGGGCGAATTCGTAATAGAAGACGGCGTGGAAGACGTTCATTCCCAGGTAGAACTGATGCTCACCCAGAAACTGGGCGACATGGGCAAGAAGATTCATTCGGGTAGATCACGCAACGACCAGGTTCTCGTAGACCTCAAACTCTTCACCCGTCATGAGTTGAAGGAGATTGTGGACGCCGTGAAGATTCTCTTCGACGAGCTGATTCAGAAGAGCAACCAGTATAAGGACGTGCTGATGCCGGGCTACACCCATCTGCAGGTGGCTATGCCTTCATCATTCGGTCTCTGGTTTGGCGCTTATGCTGAAGGACTTGCCGATGACATGCTCTTCCTTCAGGCTGCTTACCGCATGACCAACCGCAACCCATTGGGTAGCGCTGCCGGCTATGGAAGTTCATTCCCATTGAACCGCACCATGACCACCGAACTTCTCGGTTTCGACAGCATGGACTATAATGTGGTTTATGCACAAATGGGCAGAGGAAAGATGGAGCGCAACGTGGCTTTCGCCATGGCTACCGTGGCAGGAACTTTGGCAAAGATGGCTTTCGACGCCTGTATGTTCAACTGTCAGAACTTCGGTTTCGTGAAATTGCCTAAGGAGTGTACCACCGGTTCGAGCATCATGCCACACAAGAAGAATCCAGACGTATTCGAGTTGATTCGCGCCAAGAGCAACAAGCTCCAGAGCCTTCCACAGCAGATAATGCTCATCATGAACAACCTGCCAGTAGGCTATTTCCGCGATCTCCAGATTATCAAGGAAGTGTTCCTCCCTGCCTTCGACGAGTTGAAGGACTGTCTGCAGATGGCTGCCTACATCATCAACAAGATGGAGGTGAACGAGCATATTCTTGACGATTCTCGCTACGACCCTATGTTCTCAGTAGAAGAAGTGAACCAGCTTGCAGCCAACGGAATGCCATTCCGCGATGCTTACAAGAAGGTAGGACTGGAAATCGAGGCTGGCGAATTCAAGCCAAACAAGGATATTCATCATACTCACGAAGGCAGCATCGGCAATCTCTGCAACGACAAGATTCAGGCGCTGATGGAGCAGACCCTCTCTGAGTTCCACTTCGAGCGCATGGAGAATGCCGAGAAGAATCTTCTGAAATAAAGACTGAAAGGTTTCTGCATGAAGAATAGCATATATAATAAGGTATATATATATAATAAGGTGAAGAGCATGGCTGGAATAGCTATGCTCTTACTTTGTTCATGCGATGCAGAAAACAGCATCAGCACCAAATATCCCTGCCAGTTCTATTTCAAGTCGCAATACCATCCGGGCACAAGTCTGGAAACAGCCCTCAACGGAACGGGCATCTACACGATGGTTAGCGCCAAAAAGGTGAATGGAGCCTGGAATATCTATTCTACATTAAACGATGGAAAAAACCAAACGGAAACCATCATCCTCTCTACAGCGAAGGAGAATTATGCCAACTATACCTATTTGGGAGCGGGCAACGACCCTAAAGATGCCAAAAAGAACGGCTTCATCATGGGATTATCAAACTTCAGCGGACCTGTAGCCTGGGACCGCCAATGCCCCAACTGCCTGGAACAATATGGCGGCACCAACTATCCGCTGGAATGGACCGGCAACCGCCAATCGGTAATTTGCGACAAATGTAAACGCATCTACAGCCTGGAAAACGGAACCATCACAAGCGGCGGAAAGAGCAAAAGCGACAAGCCGCTGATGCAATATCGGGTAACCTACGGCGGCCAAGGAACCGATATATACGTGGGAAACTAAGCTGAAACGGAGGGCAAACGAAAAAAATGGCGCTTTCTTGTCTTAAAAAATGTAAATCGTTTGGAGATTTAAAGAAATAGCATTACCTTTGCACCCACATAACGCGGAAATAGCTCAGTTGGTAGAGCACAACCTTGCCAAGGTTGGGGTCGCGGGTCCGAGTCCCGTTTTCCGCTCAACTCTTAACGTTTACCATGCCGCAATGGTGGAATTGGTAGACACGAGGGACTTAAAATCCCTTGGCCAGTAATGGCTGTGCGGGTTCGAGTCCCGCTCGCGGCACCTTAAAGTTTTTCCTTATGAAAAAATTTGCTTACATCTTCATTTTATTCATTACACTGGTCTTAACATCATGTGGTGTTAGCAGTGGGCATTTCAAGTTTGAAGGCAAATTTCTCAACATGAATCAAGGCGAATTTTATGTATACAGTCCTGACGGGGGCTTCGAAGGCGTTGACACCATCAAGGTAGAAGGCGGTCGTTTTACTTTCGAAACCGAATGTAAGGAAGATTTTACCATTATGCTTGTTTTCCCTAATTTCTCTGAGCAGCCTATCTTCGCAAAATCGGGCAAATCAGTAGAAATCAAGGCAGATGCTTCGCACCTTAAGGAAATGGAGGTAAGCGGAACCAAGGATAACGAACTGATGACAAAATTCCGCAAGAACATCCTGAAAGATACGCCACCTGAGGCTAAAAAGCATGCTGAAGACTTCGTCAGAGAACATCCGAATTCTGTATGCAGCATCTATCTGATCAAAAAATACTTCATCACTTCTACACAACCTGATTACCGCAAGGCGCTCTCACTCATCAATATCGTAGAGAAGGAACAGCCTAAAAACGGACAGTTGGCTAAGATGAAGCAGTTGGCAGAAACCATGAAGAATGTAGGCACCGGTGCAACCCTGCCTTCATTTACAGCATACGATATCAATGGAAAACTCGTTTCCAGTACAGAAATGAGCAGCGCTCCGGTTGCCGTAATCTACACCTGGGCTACCTATAACTATGACAGCCAGGACATGCAGCGCGAACTGAAGAGCCGTCAGAAGAAATCGAACGGCAAGCTTAAGCTGATGGCTTTCTGTCTGGATGCCAGCAAGAGCGAATGCAAGAACAACATCAAGCGCGACTCTATCACATGCCCTATCATCTGCAACGGCGAAATGCTGGAAGACAAGACCTTGAAGAAGTTGGGATTGGGAAACCTTCCTGACAACATCATACTTCAAAATGGTAAAATCATCGCCCGAGGCATGAAAAAGCAAGAGCTTTACAATAAGCTCGACCAACTGCTAAAATAAATACTTTCGAGCTAGTCAAGAACCCATAAAAAGCACGCCTATATGTTAGTAAAGACATATTGTGCAGCAGTTAACGGACTAGAAGTAACTACTGTAACCGTAGAAGTAAGCCTCAACAGAGGCGTCATGTACCACCTCACAGGCTTAGGCGACGAGGCGGTCAAGGAGAGCCGTAACCGAATTTCAGCAGCTCTCCAGTATAGCGGCTTCAAATTTCCGATAGCCGACATCACTATCAATCTGGCTCCAGCTGACCTCAGGAAAGAGGGCAGCAGTTTCGACTTGCCGCTTGCAATCGGACTTCTAGGCGCCAACAACAACATTCCCGAAGATCATCTGAAAGAGTACATGATGGTAGGCGAGCTGAGCCTTGACGGTACGCTCCAGCCTATCAAAGGTGCCCTGCCGATAGCCATCAGAGCAAGAGCAGAGCACTTTAAGGGACTGATTGTGCCGGAACAGAACGCTCGGGAAGCGGCTGTCGTAAACAATCTTGAGGTTTACGGCATGAAAACGCTTTTCGAAGTCATACAATTCATGAGTGACAGAAGCAACCCTTCTCCTACAATCGTTGACACCCGCAAGGAATTCTACGAAAACCAGACACATTGTGAATACGATTATGCCGACGTCCGCGGTCAGGAGAACGTGAAAAGAGCGCTCGAAGTGGCTGCGGCTGGCGGGCACAACCTGATTATGGTAGGTCCTCCAGGTTCCGGAAAGTCGATGATGGCAAAACGTTTGCCGTCCATTCTTCCTCCCCTCACGCTCTCTGAGAGTCTGGAAACAACACAGATTCACTCCATTGCAGGCAAACTGGGCAAGAATGTATCACTCATTTCCCAACGCCCGTTCCGGTCTCCTCACCATACCATCTCTCAAGTGGCTCTGGTAGGCGGTGGAACATCGCCACAACCGGGAGAAATATCACTCGCCCATAATGGCGTTCTGTTCTGCGATGAACTTCCGGAGTTCAATAAAACCACTCTGGAAGTACTCCGCCAGCCATTGGAAGACCGCCACATCAACATCAGCAGAGCGAAATATTCTACAGATTACCCATGTTCATTCATGTTTGTGGCAAGTATGAACCCTTGTCCATGCGGATATTATGGTGATCCGACACATCGCTGTGTCTGCACGCCAGGCCAGATTCAAAGATACATGAACAAGATTTCGGGTCCGTTACTCGACCGCATCGACATCCAATGCGAAATCAGTCCCGTTCCTTTCCAGGACATATCGAAGGCAGCACCAGGTGAGCCAAGTGCCAAGATCAGAGAAAGAGTCATCAAGGCAAGAGAAGTTCAAGCCGAAAGATTCAAAGATTATAAAGGCATCCATTGCAACGCCCAGATGACCGAAAGAATGATTCATCAGTTTGCCGAACCCGACGAACAAGGTATCGAACTGCTCCGAATGGCAATGGAGAAGCTTTCTTTGTCAGCCAGAGCCTATAACAGAATACTGAAAGTGGCACGAACCATTGCTGATTTGGCAGGAAGTGAACAGATTAAGCCTGACCATATAGCAGAAGCCGTGGGATACAGAACCCTCGACAGAGGCGATTGGGCAGAAAGAGGACATTTATAATCATAAAGAAGATATATGTAAAAGGATAAAAATCCGTTTTTTCCTATCATTCGCTCTAAAAAGTTGGATTTATAAGGGAAAAAGGGAGAAAAAAATAGAAGAATAGCCATTTTAAAATAGTTACAAACCTGTTTTAGAATGGCTATTTTCTTTTGTCATTACGAAAATATTACCCCATGAAGACAAAAGTACCACAAAAAGCAGACAAAAACGAATAGTAAAATCGTCCAAGACGGGGTAATTTCTATTCACTAAGGTGTAATAATTGATTTTAATTACCTTTTAAATTTACGAAAATCACTAATTCTAATAAAAATTACCCCATATAGGATAAAAAAATGCATTACCTTTGCAACCGTAAAAAGAACGCTAGCACAACGCTAGTTTAATTATTAACAACAAAACTATTAAGATTATGGATTGCATTTTTAAAATTACAAACGCAGTAAAGAAGATTGGTTTCGTAATTCTTCTTGCAGAGTTGGCCGTTATCGCCTATATGAACGTAATGTAAGAAATCTCTCTATAGATATAAATATATAAGGAGGAAGTTTTCTACATACTAAGGTAATTAGATTGTAAAAGGTCAACAACATAAGTTGTCAGAACGAATAAGCTCTTAGAAAAAGTAAATGATAATAATTAGGTACAGTCCTATCAGGGAGGAGTCTGATGGAAATGTACAAGATGGGAGGCTCTTGCAGAGATGCGAAGGGCCTTTTTTTGTATCCTGCCCTACGCTATCCTTACTATAAAAACACTAAAGAACCCAGCTTTTTACACCTTATTATATATATAAGTAAGAAAAAGCGACGATAATTCTTTCTTATCTCCAACATTTTTTGTAATTTTGCAGCCAAATAACAAAAATATATTAGCTAATATGGAACAAAAGAACTTTAAACGTACTACCGTGACTGCGGCTTTGCCTTATGCCAACGGTGGTGTGCACATCGGTCACCTGGCAGGTGTATACGTGCCAGCCGATATCTATGTTCGCTATCTCCGCCTCAAGAAGCAGGATGTTGTCTTCATCGGCGGTAGCGATGAGCATGGTGTACCTGTTACTATCCGTGCCAAGAAAGAGGGTATTACCGTACAGGAGGTGGTTGACCGCTATCACAATCTCATCAAGAAGAGCTTCGAGGACTTCGGAATCTCTTTTGATATTTACAGCCGTACCACTTCGCCTACTCACAATAAGTTTGCTTCAGACTTCTTCCGCACACTCTATGACAAGGGCGTATTGGAAGAAAAGGTAGAGGAGCAGTTCTGCGACGAGGTAACAGGCGAATTCCTTACCGACCGTAATATCGTAGGTACTTGTCCTCGCTGTGGTGCAGAGGGTGCTTATGGCGACCAATGCGAGAAATGTGGTGCTACCCTCTCTCCTGAAGAGCTCATCAACCCTACCAACAAGAACAACCCTGGTCATGGTCTCGTAAAGAAGCCTACCAAGAACTGGTATCTTCCATTGAACAAGTATCAGGATTGGTTGAAGAAGTGGATTCTGGAAGGCCACAAAGAGTGGCGTACCAATGTTTACGGCCAATGCAAGAGCTGGTTGGACATGGATCTTCAGCCACGTGCGATGACACGCGACTTGGATTGGGGTATTCCTGTTCCAGTAGAGGGTGCAGATGGAAAGGTGCTCTACGTTTGGTTCGATGCACCTATCGGCTACATCTCAAACACCAAAGAACTCTGCGATGCTCATCCAGAAAAGTGGGGAACATGGCAGAAGTGGTGGCAGGATCCTGAAACACGTCTTGTTCACTTCATCGGTAAGGACAATATCGTGTTCCACTGCATCATCTTCCCTACTATGCTGAAGGCTCACGGCGACTATATCTTGCCAGACAACGTACCAGCCAACGAGTTCCTGAACCTGGAGGATGATAAGATTTCAACATCCCGCAACTGGGCTGTATGGTTGCACGAGTATCTCGTAGATTTGCCAGGCAAGCAGGATGTATTGCGCTATGTATTGACAGCCAATGCGCCTGAGACCAAGGACAACAACTTTACCTGGAAGGATTTCCAGGAGCGCAACAACTCTGAGTTGGTTGCCGTTTACGGTAACTTCGTAAACCGTGCCCTCCAGCTCACCAAGAAGTATTGGGGCGGCGTAGTTCCTGCCTGTGGTGAATTGCAGGAGGTAGATGAGAAGGCTATCGCTGAGTTCAAGGACGTGAAGGAGAAGGTAGAGCAGTATCTCAACGTATTCAAGTTCCGCGAGGCTCAGAAAGAGGCTATGAACCTGGCACGTATCGGTAACCGATACATCACAGAGTGTGAGCCTTGGAAGGTTTGGAAGACCGATCCTAAGCGTGTGGAGACCATCCTGAACATCTCCCTGCAGTTGGTTGCCAACCTCGCCATCGCCTTCGAGCCATTCTTGCCATTCTCTTCTGAGAAACTCCGCAAGATGATCAATATGCCTAACTTCGAGTGGACTCAGCTCGGCAGCACAGATTTGCTCAAGGCTGGTACCCAGCTCGGTGAGCCTGAATTGCTCTTCGAGAAGATTGAGGATGAGGTTATCGAAAGACAGCTCCAGAAGCTCGCTGACACCAAGAAGGCTAACGAGGAGGCTTCTTATCAGGCTGCTCCTATCAAGCCAGAGGTTAGCTTCGATGATTTCGAGAAACTCGATATCCGCGTAGGTCACATTCTGAACTGCGAGAAGGTAAAGAAGTCTAAGAAACTCCTGAAGTTCACCATCGACGATGGTTCTGGCGTAGAGCGCACCATCTGCTCAGGTATCGCAGCCTACTACGAGCCAGAGCAGCTGATCGGCAAGGACGTATTGTTCGTAGCCAACTTTGCTCCTCGCAAGATGATGGGCATCGAGAGTCAGGGTATGATTCTGAGTGCAGTCAACTTCGACGGCTCATTGAACGTTACTTCTCTCCTTGGCAAGGTTAAGCCAGGAAGCCAGGTTGGATAAAGAATCATAGAATCATCTGATTATCAGATAAGGTAAAAGCCTCAAATCCTTTGCGGATTTGAGGCTTTTCTTATTTCTATCCAAATATTCTTTTATAATGTAAAACGATAACCCACGGTAAAGGTCAGAGCCTTGTTCTTACAGTTATCCCAATCACCCTTGCTAGCCTTCGTCAGGCTCACGTTGTAACGGGCATCCAGAATCACGTTCATATATTCATAGCTCAAGCCCAAAGGGATGGCTACATCCACCTTCTTGGCAGGCCAAAGAGCTTCGGTCTCCTGCATATCCTTGTATGTAATAGACCCGTTCTTGTCCTTCTGAAAGTCGGTTTCCTCTCTTTTCACCTTACCGTCGCCACAAAGGAATCCCACCTGAACGCCTGCATTCACCGACAAACCCTCTACAAGATAGGCTTTCAGCATGAGCGGTACCTGGATATAATCGAGGTTCACATGATGATTCTTAATACCTGTATATTCCCCTTTTTCAGCATTCTCAGTCAACTCGCAGTCAGGGAAACGCATACCCTGTCGGGCATAATAAGCACCCAGCGTAATACCCAGGCCCTTATCTATGCGATATTCCACATCTGCGCCGCCCATGAATCCTGCCTGATACTTAGACTCTAGCGAGGTTCCATCCAAAGTTTCCAGAGTCAACCCGCTCCAGTTAGCCAGAGTTACACCAATACGGGGAATTACCGAGAATCTGCCTACCGGATTCTCCACTTCTTGTGCCTTTGCTCCCACAACAGCAAGCAGCAGCACCATCATTATAACTATTTTCTTTTTCATTTCCACAACAGTTTATATATCATAATAACAAGAAACAAGGGATAATATTGCATCCTACAGCCATTTTTCTCCATGAAAGACCTGTTCTCGCAAAGTGTTAACAAATACAACTCATAGTTTTCTTCCCCTCAACTCACCGTTTTCTGGAGCATAAGTCATAGTTTGCACCATGACAAAGCTGTGTTTATGCCCCAAAAATATAACACGGACAAATTGAATTTGTCCGGATGCTTGTCCGGTAGCTTTATAATCTTCTCATAGTCAGCGATTTATATCATGCCGGACAAATTTGTCCGGACAAATTCAATTTGTCCGTGTTTTTTTTCTTGGAAAGTTTTCCTCATCCCGATTAAAAGATAAACATTTGGGGGATTTGGAACATTTCAAGCAAAAACATTTGGGGGATTTGGAACATTTTAACAAAAAACATTTGGGGGATTTGGAACTTATATGTATCTTTGCGCTCAAAATCAGCAAGTTATGAGAAAAAGAACATTTAAAAGAAAAGTGTACGACAAAATGCTCGAATGGAAGCGAGAGAGAAATGGTAGCACAGCCCTCTTGCTCAAAGGAGCACGCCGTGTAGGAAAGTCAACAGTAGCCAAAGCTTTCGCAGAAAATGAATACAAAAGCTATATCCTTATAGATTTCGCACAAGCATCTAAGGAAGTGAAACAGCTGTTTGACAACCTCATGGACTTGAACTACATATTTTTACGCCTCCAATCAATCTACCAAGTAATCTTGGAGCCACGCAAATCAGCCATCATTTTCGATGAAGTACAAATGTGCCCACAAGCCCGGCAAGCCATCAAATACCTAGTAGCAGACGGAAGATACGACTACATAGAGACAGGCTCTCTTATCAGTATCAAAAAGAATGTAGAAAACATTTTGATTCCAAGCGAAGAAACACGTTTGGATCTCTATCCGATGGATTACGAGGAATTTCGATGGGCAATGGGCGATACTGCTACATTTCCCCTTCTCAAGCAGTTTCTCGATGCAAAAGTTCCATTGGGAGCAGCGCATCGAGAAGCTATGCGCAACCTTCGTCTATATATGCTTGTAGGTGGAATGCCACAAGCCGTAAACGAGTACTTAGATACCAACAATCTGAGCAAAACAGATGCCGTAAAGCGAGAAATCATAGAACTTTATCTTGACGACTTCAGAAAGATTGACAAAACAGGAAGAGCTGCCAAGTTATTCGAGAGTATTCCTTCCGAATTAAACAAAAATTCAGCCAGATACCAGGTAGCAAGCGTATTGGATGATGCAGGCAGAAAGAATCTCATGGGAGTCTTGGCAGACATGAAAGACAGCATGGTGGTCAATTTCGCCTATCACGCAAATGATCCCAATGTTGGTTTTTCATTACATAGTGACGAAGACTACTATAAAATGTTTGTTGGAGACACAGGGCTATTCGTCACACTTGCTTTTTGGGATAAAGACTACACAGAGAACACCATTTACGAAAAGTTGTTGAGCGACAAACTGAGTAGCGATATGGGGTATGCCTATGAGAATCTCGTTGCCCAAATGCTTACCGCATCAGGAAACAAACTGTTCTATTACACATTTCCCCATGCAACAAGTCACAAGAACTATGAGATAGATTTCTTGCTATCTCGTGGCAAGAAGATTTATCCGATAGAAGTGAAATCATCAGGATATAACAGTCACAAGTCGCTAGATGAATTTTGCCAAAAGTTCTCTGATAGAATCGACAAAAGATACCTATTATATACGAAAGATTTCAAAAAAGATGGACAGACCTTATTGGTGCCAATATATATGACACCCTTGCTATAAATAAAATATAACACGGACAAATTCAATTTGTCCGTGTTTTTTTTCTTGGAAAGAAGCGAGCTTTACAGTCAGCATTCTTACCCCTGTATTCGTCAAAAGTGTGATTTATCACAAAAAAATCGAATAACATGGGGATAAAACGTAATAATGTGAAGAACGGCATCTGCTCTGCCTATTGCACTATCCTCCCCCACCAAGATGTAAGCACCCATCAAATTAAAAATGAACCATCCCTACACGCACTTCCTTGTTTGGATAATCCAGCTGATAGCTCTGCAAGATAGGGTTATACTTCTTGATGGTGAGATACCCACTCTGATAAAGCAATGGTAAAGCAGAAGTCATCTGCTCAGGAGAGACATCGAAATCATCCACCCCTACGGATTTCTGTTCTATATCCATCACCCCCACATGATGTTTGCGTAAAGTGTTGATAATGTATGCAGGAGTACCTGAACTAAACCAATAAGCTGCTATTTCCTTACTTCTCAACGCTTTAACCAGACTAAACGGATTAAACACATCTTCTGATTTTTTACTGAAATGATAACCATCATAATATGAACTCAACTCGGCAACCGTTTCATCAAAAGTTTTTCCCAAAGACTTGGCTAGCAACTCAACATCAGGCTTCATCGCCGTCAGTAGTTCTGTCTTGCTGATACCACAGATAGCAGAATACTGATCGAACATGCTGATATTATCCAAATTATTGATCTCGCTAAAGATACTCAACTGAGAGAACTTGGTGATACCCGTGATAAAGGTAAATTCCAGCCAAGGGTCGAGATATTTCAATGGGCTATAGAACTTCCTCATAACCAAGCGCAATGGCATCAAACTTTCCTTCTCATGCACGACATCCAAGAGAGGAGCATCATATTCGTCTATCAAAACGACCACCTTTTGACCCGTCTTCTTATAGGCACGCTTTACCAAAGACTGCAAACGCTGGCTCGGCTGCACCGCCAATTCGTCACGTCCATAGACCTGCTCGTATTCTGAAAGCATGTAGCCCAGCATCTCTTCTAACCCTTCGGGTGTCTGATTTTTGGCAGTACTCATGTCGAAGTGAAGAACAGGACGTTTCACCCATTCTTTCTCATATTCGCCAAGTGCCAAACCATCAAACAGTTCCTTCCTGCCCTCATAATATGCCTGGAGCGTAGAGACAAAAAGCGACTTACCGAATCGTCTTGGACGACTCAGAAACACATATTTAGAACCATTACGCAAGAAATCGACAATATACCTTGTCTTATCTACGTACACATAATTACCCTCTCGTATATCAGAGAATGTTTGCATTCCTACTGGGTATTTTCTTATCTCTTCCATAGCCATATTACTTTAGACGGTGCGAAGTTACGAATAAAATATCAGATACGCAAATAAAAAGACAAAAAAAGAGAGGCGAGCTTCACAGCCAGCCTCTCCCGAGAGATTTATAGAAAATACCACTCATGGCATTCCTATATCTTGATTAAAAATATTATCAAAATTAATTTGCCTTTGGCAATGTTTTACTCCAATCATTCTGAGCAACACCAAAACCTGAATTGATTTCGTCAACAGGAATTGGATATACAAAGTCTGAAATCTTATAATTGTTAAAAGTGAACTTCACCTCTGGGGCACCATAAGCATATACAGATGCCTTTTCGTCCCAACGGCGCAAATCATACAAACGAAGTCCCTCCTGGAACAATTCGCGAGCACGCTCATCCTTCAAGAAAGCAAGAACCTCATCCTTTGTTGTACCCAACTGCTCGGCAGAAGTAATATCCGCATTACGCTTTGCCACAACTAACAAAGAATTTCTAGCCTCATCAAAATCTGCGGCAGTAGTTCCATGAAGCTTAGCCTCTGCCTTAATGAGATACATTTCTGGCGCATTGATCAAATAGTTTGTCGTTGTTACGGTAGGGAACTTACCACCCTTAAAGACAGGCTTGGTTGGTGTAGATGAAGCATCCCAAATGAAGATTGAAGTTCTGCAATCATTTGCACCATACATCTTCTGAAGCTTAGGACTTGGACTAAAGCTGTAAGTTGACCACAATGTACCGCAAGAATTTGCTGACCAGTTATGCTTGTCATCAATAGACAAATAGAACAAGCTCTCCGTATTGACACCTGTAGAAGAATACATTGCCTTGTATTCATCTGCCGTTGTTGCTATAGCAGACACACCTGCATCATCAAGAGCTTGCTGAGCATAAGACGCAGCGTCAGACCAATTCTCCATATAGAGATAAACACGAGCCAACAATCCTTCTGCTGCAGCCTTGGTAAAGTAAACTTTCTTGCCTCTATCTGCACCAGCTTTGCCAAAATGCTCAATAGCATCTTTCAAATCGGCGACAATAGACGTGTATGTTTCACCTACCGTAGAGCGAGATACCTGCTCGAAAGCCTTTATTGGCTCCTCTGAAATTACAATACCTGGTTGATCAGAAAAATCCTGACCATTTACCTTGATTTGATGACCATAGATATTGACTAAAGCAAGTTTAGCATAAGCACGAAGAGCGTAAGCCTCAGCCAAAGCGACATCCAAAGTCTTCTTATCTTCCTCTGTGGAAGTCTCATACAATTTCTTACCTGCATTAATTGCTCTCGCTGAATTATCAATTACTTTGTAACCATAATTCCAAATATAAAGCAAATAGCTTTCCTCATCTGTCATCGTATAAGAATAGATGGCATCCATATGAGCACTAGAACCATTCCAATATGACAAGTCTGTAGGAATATCACCAATCATCGTTGCAAAGTCTCCTGCAAAATAATAGTGATAAAACCAATCGTACTCACCATTTACGGCATTACTTACAGAAGATGCATCTGTCAAGCCATTATCTACATCAACACCAGTATAGTTCTTGGTGTCAAAAAAGTCATCTCCACAACTTGTCAAACAAGTTCCTGCTACTGACAAAAACAGTAAACCTAATATATGTTTCTTCATATTATTCCTTAATTTGAATCTTTTTAGAAAGTAATCTGAATACCACCAACAAATGTAGTCACACCAGGATACTGCCATGCGATAACGCCATTATCGTATGTATCAGGTGTATATCCAGTAAAGTCACTTGCAGTAAAGGTGTATAAGTTATCTGCTGAAATGTAAATACGTACCTTTTGCATGAAAGCCTTCTTTGTCAAAGAAGATGGCAAAGTATAGCCCAATGTAACATTACTCAAGCGCAAGTAGCTTCCGTTCATGAGGAAACGAGAAGAATTCGCTGTTGAATTATCTGGATCATTGTAAACATAACGAGGATATTTTGCATTAGGATTATCCTCTGTCCATGAGTTAAGAGCCATATCTTTGAGCGGTGTCATCTCACGCATACCCCAACCTGTAAAGGGTGCGCCATAATCATAGACCTTAGCACCCAAACGATAATTGAAGCTTAAACTTGCATCAAGTCCTTTCCAATTGATAGATGTTCCAAATCCACCGAATACCTTTGGATCAGCAGAACCCAAATGACGCTTCGCAGCCTCCATATAATTGCTTGTTGTCTCATCACCAGTTTCATTCTTATACCATAGAGGCTTACCATTGGTTTTATCCACACCTGCATATTCTCTCATATAGAACTCATTGTATGGATAACCCTCTTCGTTGATTGTCAATGTATTGACGATAGGTTCACCACTAGACAACTTAACCACACGGTTTTGGTTCCAAGTCATATTAGCATAAGCATTCCAATCCAAGTCCTTTCTATGCATGATAGTAGCCTTCAAATCTACTTCGATACCTTGGTTACGAATCTTACCAATGTTCTTATAAGTGCTATACAAACCAGTTGTCATAGACAAAGGCATTTTCATCAAGGCATCAGATGTAGTCTCATTATAGTAATCCAAAGACAAATGGATGCGATTAATGAAAGAAAGGTCAAAGCCTACATCAAATTTCTTAGAAGTTTCCCAAGTCAACTTTGTATTAGAGATTGACTCTGGAGCAATACCTACCACACCATCATAGTTGTGACCTGCCATATAATAACCACGTGCAGCATACCAATCAATGTCTTGGTTACCTACAGTACCATAAGATGCACGAAGAGTAGCATTGGTAATAATAGGATTATCCTTCAAGAATTTTTCAGAAGAAAGACGCCACTTGGCGCCAACAGACCAGAAATTACCCCAAAGATTATCCGTTCCAAACACAGAAGAACCATCTCGGCGGAAAGATGCAGATGCATAGTACTTATCAAGATATGAGTAATGTGCATCAGCAAAATAAGACGCCAATCTTGCCTCTCTCTGCTCATATTCAGGATCTTCCCACTTACCTGCTGTAGAAAGTTTGTTCATTCCCAAAGAAGCGAATGGGAAATCATAACCTGTATAATGATCTGAATAGTAAGACTTCTTCTGCATCTCCTGACCCAACATCACAGATACATTATGCATATCGTTAAACGTTTTATTCCATCCCAAGACATTGTTCCAAGTGATGGTAGTAGAACGCGAATTGAACTGATCACCATAACCATTGTAATCTCCCATTCCCTGTGGATCGTAAATAGCAGACATATATTGATACTCACGATAGTTCATGATATTTACACCTAAGTTTGTACGGAAATAAATACCATTCCAAATATCAACTTGCACGTATGGATTCAAGTTCAATGTCTCATTGCGACTTTCGTATACATTACCCAACTTATCTGCAAGAGCAAGAGGATTATATAAGCCATAAGTATAACCATAGTACTTGCCTTCCTCATCATGAGTTGGATAGAATGGTTGCATCATAGAAATCGCAGCGGTCATAGTATTACTCATTGCACCTGCAGTTGACTGACTTGAACCATTCTTAATAGAGAAGGCATAGTTAGCATTAGCACCTACAGCAAAGCGACCGAACTTGCTCTCCACATTGACACGACCAGAATATCTCTTAAAGTCAGAAGCAATTACCAAACCCTTTGTATCGAGATAACCAGCACTGATATAGAAACCTGTCTTACCTGTCTTTCCCTGAGCACTGATGTTGTAGTCTTGATAATAACCATGGCGAGTAACCTCATCTATCCAATTGGTAGATCTCTTGCCATCCCATTCGTAATACTCAGACAAAGCAGCTTTTGCAGCATCAATATTATCGAACTGACCTGCAGCTACACGACCTTGCGCATAGAGATTCATAGTCTCCTCAGCATTGGCATAATCCATGTTGTTATTTGCCATAGAAGTGAAGCCTTGCTTAATATCAACATTGATATTCAACTTGCCCTCAGTACCCTTCTTGGTGGTAATGACAATCACACCATTAGCAGCACGAGCACCATAAATAGCAGTTGCAGCAGCATCCTTTAAAACAGTAACAGTCTCAATATCCTCTGGGTTTACAGAAGCCATAGGATCCAGGTAGTTACCCTCGCCAGTGTATGTACCTTCCTTATCAGAATTCATTGGCATACCATCGATTACATACAATGGCTGAGTACCTGAACTGATAGAAGAACGTCCACGTACATAGATAGAACCCCATGTACCAGGCTGACCTGTAGAGTTGTTCATCTGAATACCAGACACATTACCCTCAAGTGCCTTCACAAAGTTGGCATCGCTCTTCTTCTCAATCTGAGCACCATTCAGCAAAGAAGCTGCACCAGTAAAAGAGGCTTTCTTTTGGACACCATAACCAGTTACAACCACCTCATCAAGGGTCTTTTGGTCTGCACGTAGTTCTATCTGAACCTTATTACCCTTAATTGTAACTGTTTTGTCTTCCATTCCCATATAAGAAACCTTCACAGTATTCTTACCCTGAGGAAGAACGATAGAAAAGTTACCGTCTACATCGGTAACAGCACCAGTATTAGTACCAACAATCTTGATTGATGCGCCAATAACAGGCTCACCATCCTCTGAAGCTACTACCTTACCGGTAACAGATGTTTGGGCAAAGGCTACTCCACAACTGAGAATTGCCCCCCCACAAATAAAGCGATTCTTTTAAACATAATCTCTCTCTTTATTAGATAATAATTAATAAATATATAATAATCGGCTGCAAAATTAGATTTTTTTTCGGATATTTGCAAATATTTTGAAAGAAAAATTTAATAACGCACATAAAAAAGTCTGTTTTTAACACTTCTACCTTGTCATATTGCAACAAAAAGGATATTTTTGCAGCAATAAGGCTATAATTTGTAAGAACAGAAATAAGAAGGTTCTTAAGTTATCTATACCGGCATCTGCCGGGTTAGGCGTATTGCTTAAATACGTAGAACAAATAGATTAAATAGTCACAGTTCTACGGTTCATCGGTTCTAACAATTAGTTCCGTTCGGTTGACGGCATATGCCAGCAAGGTTGCTGACATATGTCAATAACTCGTTTGGCATATGTCAGGAAACTTGTTGACATATGTCAGGAAACTTGTTGGCATATGTCAGGAACCCTACAAATCTAATTCCTCAGACCAACAGATACGTTATCTATAAGCATAAGATATATCTGTTTCAGGCTTATTATCTGCAAAGAATAAATAGAATATCATACTGACTGCAGGGAGCGGAATACTTGACATACCACAAAAAAGAAAACGTTTACGGCACTTTTTAGTTAAAAAATTTGGGTATATTGCACATTTTTCGTAATTTTGCGCACGATTTCAACGACTAGAACAAAACAAAGTGGTTTTACACCTTATTATATATATATAGAATGATATATGTAGGGGATTGTCGTTAGTATAAACAAAAGTATTAAGATAACAATGACTCACAATTTGTTAAAAGGCAAGCGTGGCATCATCTTCGGTGCACTCAATGAGGAATCAATCGCTTGGAAAGTAGCTGTAAAGGCTGCTGAAGAGGGTGCTACTATCGCACTTAGTAATACAGCTATGGCTTTGCGTATGGGTACGCTGGATAAGCTCGCTGAACAGATCAACGCTCCTATCATCGCAGCTGATGCGACTAGCGTAGAAGACTTGGAAAAGGTATTCACAGAGGCTCAGGAGAAACTCGGTGGCAAAATCGACTTCGTGCTCCACTCTGTAGCTATGAGCCCTAACGTTCGCAAGCATCGTACATACGATGACCTCGACTACAACTTCCTGAACAAGACATTGGACATCTCTGCTATCTCTTTCCACAAGATGTTGCAGGTAGCCAAAAAGTTGGATGCTATCAACGAGTGGGGTTCTGTAGTAGCTCTCACATACGTAGCTTCTCAGCGTACATTCTTCGGTTACAACGATATGGCTGATGCCAAGAGCATGCTCGAAAGTATCGCCCGCAGCTTCGGTTACATCTATGGTCGTGAGAAGCACGTGCGCATCAACACCATCTCTCAGAGCCCTACAGCTACAACAGCAGGTAAGGGTATCAAGGATATCGAGAACATGATGGACTTCGCCGACAAGATGTCTCCACTCGGAAACGCCGTAGCTGAGGATTGCGCTAACTACTGCGTGATGATGTTCTCTGACTTCACCCGCAAGGTAACCATGCAGAACCTCTTCCACGATGGTGGTTTCTCATCAATGGGTATGAGCCTCCGTGCCATGAACCAGTATGCTAAGGATATGACTCCTTATGAGGATGAGAAAGGTAATGTTATCTACGGATAATCAGGCAGAAGAGAAAAAATCTCACTAATATACAGACAGGTATGTTCAGTAAAAATCTGAGCATACCTGTTTTTTTTTTATTCATATCCACCCTCTATCTTAAACTTGGCAACAAGCGGAAGATGATCGCTGTATCCACCCAAATATCGGGGACCGAGATAGGTGCGGAAAGGTTTCTTTCCGCCATATTTCTCATCATCTTCTAAGAGGAATGGCAAATCTCCTATCTGACAACCCATCTTAAGCCGGGAAAGCGAAGGACTGAAGAGAATCTGGTCAAGACTTCGCCAATCTCCATGCCAGCGATAAGTAGCCTTGGCACCATGTGAGCCTTTGACGCCAACAGATATATTAATAAGGTGATGCTGATAAAGATAACGAAGGGCCGGAGAATCGGAATAATCGTTGAAATCGCCGGCTACGATAATCCTTGCACTATCATTGAGCGCATAGATAGAATCTACAGCAGAAACCAGCTGGCTGGCTACCTGCAGGCGGTAGGGACGCGAAACCTGTTCGCCGCCACGACGGCTAGGCGCATGCAATACAAAGACATGGAGCGTATCATCATTTATAATCCGCCCCGAAGCGTAGAGAATATCTCTCGTAGGACGAGTATCAGGCAGCGGCTTGATGCGGATAGAACGGAACTGTATAAGCGCAAAGGAAGATGGCTGATAAAGCAAAGCCACATCTATGCCTCGTTCATCAGGCGAATCGGTCATCACATAATCATAATTCACACCGCGAAGAGCTGAACGCCGGGTTAAATCAAACAGCACACTATCGTTCTCCACTTCGCAAAGCGCCACAAAATCGGGAACATGCCAGGACTTCTCCGAGGGTCTTGAAGGATTATCTGGGGAGGCGGTACCAACAAGCGACAAATCTTCATAACCCAAAGCTACTATAGTCTTGGAAAGATTTGCCAGCTTGCGCCAATAGCGATAAGGCGTCCACTTGTAACTGCTCTGTGGCAGGAATTCATAGTCATTCTTCAGCGAATCATGCCTCGTATCGAAGAGGTTTTCGCAGTTCAACTCCACAAAAGTGAGGAAACTTGATAAGATGAGAGTGAAAAACATAACATTTTATTTTGTATTGTCAACGATTTGATGTATCTTTGCAGTCGGTTTACAATGGTCCTATAGTTTAACGGATAGAACGGAGGTTTCCTAAACCTTTGATCCGAGTTCGATTCTCGGTGGGACCACGTACTTTCCTTATCATTCCAGAGATGATAAAACAATAAAGGTCGCTCCTGACAATCAGGAAGCGACCTTTATTATTTTTATATTCTTTCCAGTATCTTTCTCTATCCGACATACATCGGACAGAGAAAGAATGAAGAGTTTCTGATTACTTAACTTCTGCAACCTCCTCAGCTGGCTCTTCCTTAATCTTACGACCAAGAACGATGTAAGCCATTGGAGATGCAATGAAGATAGATGACAATGTACCGAATACAACACCCAGGATCATTGCGAATGAGAAGCTGCGGATGCTGTCACCACCGAGGATGAAGATACAGAGCAACACGAGCAATGTAGATGTAGATGTATTGATGGTACGAGCCAATGTCTCATTGATAGATGCATTGAAGAGCTGCTGACGGTCGCCCTTAGGATGCAACTTCAAGTTCTCACGGATACGGTCGAACACAACCACCTTATCGTTGATAGAGTAACCTACCACGGTCAGGATAGCACCGATGAAGGTCTGGTCAATCTCCAATGAGAATGGAACGAGACCCCACAGGAGTGAGTAGAAACCGATTACTGTCAAGGCATCAAATGCCAAAGCTACAGTAGAACCTACAGAGAAGGCCACGTTGCGGAAACGTACCAGGATGTAGAGGAAGATAGCAATCAATGCGAAGAGCACACTATAGATAGCACCCATAGTGATATCCTTAGCCACTGAAGGACCTACCTTTGTACTACTGATGATAGAACCACCCTGACGAACGTCTGGGTTCTTGAATGCCTCAACACTCTTCTGAGAAACCAGGTTAGCCTTCTTCAAGGCGTTGTAAAGGATGGTCTCAGCCTCATCGTCAACAGTTGGACTGTTGCTCTCAATCATATAGTTGGTAGATACACGGATAGTCTTACCGTCTGTACCGATAGCAATAGCGCCAGTAGTTGCCTTAGAACCATCTGCATTAACGAATGCATCACCAAGAACGGTACGGATCTGCTCAGGCTCTACAGGATTCTCGAACTGTACTACATAGTTACGACCACCAGTGAAGTCGATACTCTTGCTCAAGCCACGAACAAAGAAACTACCGATGAATACCACAGCTGCTACGATGGCAACGGTGAAGGTAGTCTTGTACATAGACATGAACTTATACTTCTTGCCCTGCATCAGGTTGTGAGAAACTGGAGTATCAAACTTGCAGTGCATCCACTTATCGTGGTTCAACTTATAATCGTAAACCAGACGAGTCAGGAACACAGCAGTGAAGAATGAAACTACGATACCGATGATCCATGTAGTAGCGAAACCACGGATAGGACCTGTACCGGTAGTCAACAGGATAACACCAGTAATCAAAGATGTCAAGTTAGAGTCGAAGATAGCAGAGAAAGCGTTGCCATAACCGGCAGCTACAGCCTGCTTCATACCCTTACCGGAGCGAAGCTCCTCCTTGATACGCTCATAGATAAGCACGTTGGCATCCACGGCAGTACCCAGAGACAAGACCATACCGGCAAGACCTGGTAACGTCAGAGCCGCCTGGAAGGACGTCAGAATACCCAGCGTGAAGAATACGTTGACGAGCAAAGCCAGGTTAGCCATCATACCAGGAATGACATTGTACATCATCACCATGTAAACCATCAGGAGTACGAAAGCTACAACGAATGATACAATACCCATCTGGATAGACTGTGCACCGAGTGTAGGACCTACAACCTCCTCCTGAACGATACGTGCAGGAGCTGGCATACGACCAGACTTCAATGTGTTAGCCAAGTCCTTGGTATCCTCAATAGTGAAGTTACCGGAAATCTGAGAGCTACCACCATCAATCTCGCCGTTTACGCGAGGAGCAGAGTAAACTACGCCATCCAAAACGATAGCAATAGCCTTACCTACGTTAGCCTTGGTCATCTGAGCCCACTTACGTGCGCCCTCAGTATTCATCTTCATGCTAACAACAGGTGAACCCATCTGGTCGAACTCGTCCTTAGCATCGGTAATTACATCACCCTCCAAAGGAGCACGACCTGTAGTGGTAGTCACCTTCAAGGCGTGAAGCTCGAAGATATTCTTAACCTTCAGGTTATCAGCTGGCTTAGCACTCCAAAGCAGACGCAAATCTGATGGCAAAACGCGCTTAGCCACAGCAGAGTAGATAATCTTGTTGATAGCAGCAGTATCGCGAACACTAGCATAACCAACAGTACTCAAACCACCACCGAGCTGCAAACGAGCCAACAATGGGTGAGCCTTGATAGCAGCAGCATTCTGAGCATCCTCGCCTACCTTGCTTGCAGCATCGTCCTTCTTCTTGATAGAGAACTTAGCCTCAGCCTTCTTAGGCTCAGCCTTAGCAACTTCCTTCTTTGCAGCAGTTGAATCAGCAGCAACAGAGTCAGTCTTCTCCTCACCGTTATCACCATTAGCGATACGAGTATCAAGCTGCTGGAGATAAGGAGCGATTTCCTCTGAGTTGTATGTCTCCCAGAACTCAAGGTTTGCACTACCCTGGAGCATCTTACGCATACGCTCTGGCTGGCTGATACCTGGCATTTCTACCATGATACGGCCCTGCTGACCTTCCAACTTCTGGATGTTAGGCTGTACAACACCAAACTTATCGATACGGGTGCGGACAACATTGAAAGAGTTGTCAATAGCATCCTGTACAGAAGCGCGGATAGCCTTCTCTACCTCTGCATCGCTGCTCTGAGGAGAAACCTTGCCCTGCAACTGCTGGGTAGCGAACACTTCTGCGAGTTTATGACCTGGTGCGCTCTTATGATAAGCGTTAATGAAAAGTGACACGAAGTCACCACCGTTAGCTTCTTCCTGAGCTCTAGCTTCCTTCATGGCATTGGTAAAACCAGCGTCGGTCTTATGATCGGCAAGGTTTTCAAGTACATCAGGTACAGAAATCTCAAGAATTACATTCATACCGCCCTTAAGGTCAAGTCCAAGACCAATCTGAGTCTCCAAGCAGTTCTGGTAAGAATAAACACCTAAGTACTTAACAGAATCCTTATAATCCTGCTGAGCAATAGGATCTTTAATCTTTGCAGCCTCGCTGTCATAGTAACGTGTGGCAAACGAGAATGACAAATAGAAGATACTTGCGAGTGTCAGTAAGACGGCTACACAAATTACAATTCCTTTGTTTTGCATTTCTATTTATTGTTATTAATTATTTGTTTCTTTTCAATTGCTTTTAGGGATTCTTTCAAAAACCTCCATAAAGTTGTGCAAAAATAAGCATTTTTTTTCTTATATAAGAATAATTTGCTCTATTTTTGCTTTTTAGGGCGCATTTTTAGCTTACAAATGATAGGATAGTGGTCTGAAACGTCGATTTTATCATCAACTTTGCATTCATAAGGCTCCCAATCGTCTGAACACATGATATTGTCAATGCGAACAAAAAAGCCTCCATGATGATAGCTGATACCCGGTCCGTTACCACTTGCAATGTAGCAATCCGTCAAATCTTCAGCTATCGTACGATGAGCATAAGAGATAGGACCATCATTAAAGTCACCGCACAAAATAATACTCTGTTCTTTATGCTGCTGAATGTATTTTGCTACAGCTTCAGCCTCCGGAGCCCGTTTCTTTGTTGCCTCGGCAAGTTTTACAACGAGCAGTTTGGACGTTTCTTCTGCAGTATCAACCTGCAATTTTCCGATAACCAGATTCTTGAACTGGCGTCTGTCCTCTAAACTTAAGCCGGTAGTTTCCAAATGATTATTGATAAGAAGGACCTCTCTATCTTTCACTTTCAGACGATACGCTACACTCATATTTCCTTTCGATTCATAAGGAATTCGCTCTTTTGAAAGAATAGGGTATTTACTGAGCAACATAAGACAGTTTCCACCATTTACGTGCATCGTTGTATCCTGAAAAGCATACATGGGCTTGAGCATGCTATCTATCTGTTCAATATTCCGGGAAGTAGGACATGCTTCCTGCAGACAAACAATATCAGCATCCTGCTCCTGCAGATAAGCAATACAGATATTAGTTCCTTCGGCATCCTCTGTCTGTGCACCAAAATTCCAGGTATTATATGATAGAACTTTGATACAACCTTTTGGAGTTTCGCCAGAAAAGTTGATTGGCATATACTTGCGGACAGGAACAAAACAGATCAAGAAGCCTAAGAATGGAATAATGGCATACTTAGACCGGAAGAGCAACCAGAAAAGCAAAAAGCCTAAGTTAACTATAAGAAAAACCGGGAAAAGTAAGCCAAGATTAGCCAATGCGGCGAACTTTTCTGGCTGAAAGAAGTCAGAAAAGCCCACCAGCAACATGATGATGATAGTTGCCACATTAGCACCAGCTACCATCTTATATGTAAATTCCTTAAATCCTTTAAACATAGTTTCCTACTTATTACTCTGATCAAAGAGCATCTGCTTTTCACTCTGAGTCAAGCTATCATAACCGCTTTTCCTTATCTTATCCAAGATTCTATCTATCTCTTCCTGAGATACGACCTTTTCATTGGTCTTACATTCAGCATCCTGTTCATAAGTCGGATTATAAGATTCATTCTTGGTATAAGTAAAATGCGTTCTACCTGCCCGACGCTTTCCACCGAACATACCTTTCAACTTATCAAAAGCGTCTGCAGAATTTGAATGATAGTAACCATTATCAATCTGCTTACGCCAATAACGGATCAGGAAGAATCCAAAGACCATACCTCCTAAATGGGCAATATGAGCCACACCGTCATCAGAGAGAGAGAATGTTGAAACCAATTCTATGACAGCATAGCCTATCACGAAGAATTTAGCTTTAATAGGAACTGGCAACGGGAAAATGAAGAGACGCTCGTTTGGATAAATCATACCAAAGGCAAGCAATATGGCATAAATAGCTCCTGAAGCACCCACGGTAGTCCATAGGTTCAGATATTGCTCCATTGTTATTCTGGCTCCATTAACACTAACATAATCATAAGCTGCCATATCCTTTGCCACATAGGTAATATACTGTGCAGCTTCCTGGAACAAACCTGCTCCCACTCCACACACTATGTAATAAAAAAGGAATTTCTTTGGTCCCCAAACTCTTTCAACCACACAGCCAAACATCCATAAGGCAAACATATTAAAGAGAATATGCTGGAAACCACCATGCATAAACATGTAGGTAACTAACTGATAAATATGGAAATCGGATGCCAGGAAAAAATGAAGCCCAAACATATCTGTCAGGCCAGAACCGCCACCCATACTCTTGTCCATCAGCATGCATGCCAGGAATGCTACTACATTCACTATCAGCAAATTCTTTGTTACAATTGGAATATTGCGCATAACTTTATTTCTATAAACAGTTTAATAATCTGAATAATATTTGTATTTTGGCGACAAAATTACGAAAAATATCCGTGAAAACACCAAAAAATAGACTTATTACACTTAAATTTCAATAATTTCATCACTTTTCTGCTTTTTTTATTTGAACTTTCACAAGAAAAAGCTATATTTGTAAACGAATTCAACTAAGAAACAACAATATTATTCATTTAATAACGAAAAATTATGAACAAGACAGAATTGATTGACAAGATTGCAGCAGGTGCTGAGATTACAAAGGCACAGGCTAAGGCCGCTCTTGAAGCTACAACAAACGCATTGAAGGAAGCCCTCATTGCAGGTGACAAGATCCAGTTGGTAGGTTTCGGTACATTCAGCATTAACGAGCGTCCTGCTCGTGAGGGTATCAATCCAGCTACTAAGGAGAAGATCCAGATTGCAGCTAAAAAGGTTGCTAAGTTCAAGGCTGGTGCTGAGCTTGCAGATGCAATCAACAAATAATTGTAAAGATTATTTTAATTACAAATATAGGGCAGTCCTTTATGGCTGCCCTATATTTTTTTATTCTATTCAAGTTTATTCAAATTTAAATCTTCATGTTTGATCTTTTATTTTGGCTGCTTTCCGATATATGCCAAGATACCACCATCTACATAGAGAATATGACCATTCACTGCATTAGAAGCATCTGAAGCCAAGAAAACTGCAGGACCTGCCAACTCTTCTGGTTCCAACCAGCGACCTGCAGGAGTCTTTGCACAGATAAAGCTATCGAATGGATGACGGCTACCATCTGCCTGACGCTCACGGAGAGGTGCTGTCTGAGGAGTTGCGATGTAACCAGGGCCCAAGCCATTGCACTGGATGTTGTACTCACCATACTCTGAGCAGATGTTACGTGTCAACATCTTCAAGCCACCCTTGGCAGCTGCGTATGCAGAAACAGTCTCACGGCCCAGCTCGCTCATCATAGAACAGATGTTGATAATCTTACCATGACCCTTCTTGATCATACCAGGGATAACTGCCTTAGATACGATGAAAGGTGCAGTGAGGTCAATGTCAATAACCTGCTTAAAGTCATCTACAGACATCTCTGTCATAGGAATACGCTTGATAATACCTGCGTTGTTTACCAAAATATCAATAACACCAAGTTCCTTCTCGATGTCAGCTACCATGTTTTTCACCTGTTCCTCGTCTGTTACATCACAGATATAACCCTTTGCCTCAATACCCTTTGCTTTGTAATCTGCAAGAGCCTGATCCATGTGGTGCTGGCTGCGGCAATTGAAAGCAATTTTAGCACCAGCCTTGGCATAAGCCTCAGCAATAGCGAAACCGATACCGTATGCGGCACCTGTAACGAGGGCAACCTTACCCTCCAATGAGAATAGTTTGTTAAAGTCCATACTTTTATTTTTTATAAATTGTTTGATTTGTTACGAGGGCAAAGATACAAAATAATTTTGAATATCACCCTAAATCAATACGAAAGATGCACCCTTTTTACTTATTTTCTCATTTTATAGCCTACTTTTCCTAAGTTTGTCCCTTTTTACGATATTTTATTCACACACTTATCTTATCTGAACACCCAATGTTTCTTCTATTACTTGGATGACCTGCGGGATGGAATTCGTATCAAAGTCACCCGTCAGACGCTTGCTCTCATCAGAAGCCGTATATCTTGTACCAGATAATTTAGAAAGTTCCTCCAATACTTCTGATAATGAAGTGTTGTCAAAATGCAGACGATGCGTAGCCCATGCCACATCATTGATATCATAATCTGCCAACAACTTAGGTTGGGCAGCCCCTTTCAATAGACGTGCCCGCTTGCCTTTAATCAGGAAGACACCCTCTTCAGAGTTACGAGCAGTGAAAAGCACCTTTCCGCTGGTTACCATCACCTCGGGAGCATCCGTTCTTTCATCCACCATAAACTGGGTACCGAGCACCCTTACATGTCCATGTTCTCCCATCACATCGAAAGGATGCTGTTCATCATGCTTCACCTGATAATAGATGCAGCCCTTCATCTCCACCTTTCTGCAATCATCTTCCTGATAGGAAAGAGAAGAATGAGGCATCAACGAAACCTTCGTTCCATCAGGCAGATGATACGCCATTACTTCCGATTCAGCAGAAAGCGTTACCGTCTTTGGCTGCAAAAGCGTATAGGCTCCTATGGTGAAAAGTACCAGAATAGATGCAGCCACAGCTATCCAGCGGATGCGACGCATGCGTAAAGATACAGTTGCAGCATGCGAAACCTCTTCATCAGCAATGCCAACCCGAGCCTTCACCTTCTGCAAGGCCTTCCGAGTATCCAGCTTGTTCGGCTGAAAATACTTCAGCACAAATTCCTGTTCATTCTTGTTGATCTTCATCATAGAATCCCTTTCTTCCTTTAAAATTGTCCTGTAATCTGTGCCTTGCCGGCAATGGCAAAGCACAAGGTACCTAAAATGATAAAAAGACTTCTTTTCATACTCCTCACTTTTTATTTGGTATATATTCCACCTTGATTATCCGATGGTGCCGATGGCAATGGGGCGATATATTTCGAAGCTTCACAGACATTAAATCCTGCCACTACACCGAAACCACCTTTTACGTTCGAATAAGTAGGTGTCACCTGCATCAATCCAGCGTCCGCCCAACTATTGCTCTGCGCATCGTTAATGCTCTTCAAGAAGCGATAGTACTCTGGAGTAACCTTGCAAAGTTGTACATTATAAGTAAAGCCAAACAAACGGTCCCAACCATCATACGTATGCCAATAAGAATCATTACTGTTCACTTCCAAATGCATCGTATAGGTCTGTCCATTTATCGTCCGGTCATTGAAGATATAAACATCATCAAAGTATTTGTATTCGTCAAAGCCGAAATCATCATCCAACTCTGACTTCTTGTTAATCAATGGCTCACTGGTGGTCACCATCTCAGGCCAAACAATATTTGATGCCAAACTATCAAAACACCATTCATATTCATCCTCCCTACCCAAATAATTAAGGTAATCTTGGTAATTATTAGCATAAACATCATATTGCCATCTATTGCCTTCTTTGGGAACACCTTTCAAGTTTCCATATTTCTGCTTGCGAGTTACCTTCACAGAATAATAATCCGTGGTTGAAGCAGGGTCACTAAAAGTCGCTTCCAACTTATCTACCGAGAAATAAACATCATGATCCGACGATTTCTCTTTCAAATGGATGTCACCTATATTTACATCAACCTTCTCGGGAATGGAAGTCGAAGCAGAAACCTCGGAGAGACCATCTGCCGATACCTGGACCTCAATCTTATCTCCAGCCTTCTGCTTTCCTACGGCATAATACTGTCCTATTAGGGTAGAAAGAGACCAACTATCGGAAACTTGAGAAAAGGACTGCGCTTCCTTTATGTTTTCGATACGTTTCACCTCCTGTGGCATTCCATTTACCTTATATACGACACTTGCATCCACGGTTAAACGTGATTGGGTATCTATATCTCCTTTGAAAGAAGAAACGGGCAAGCTTTTCGTTACAACGATAAGTGTGGTATCTCCCTCCGTTGGAAAACAATAAAGTACCAATCGGGGAGTATCTTGCAGCTTCTTCACATCAAAATCATCTATGCAAGAAGAAAAGGCCACGCTCATCAAAAAGAAGAACAGTCCCCATTTCCAACTTACATTGATTTTTATTCTTCTATGATTTGTATTCATATCCAATGAGATTTCTTTTGTTTTAAAACTTGATAGTATAGCTAAATGAAGGTATTATTGGAATAAATCCCTTGTTTTTCGCCTCAAACTGCTGCGTACCCTCATTATAGTCCACCTTGACGTACATCGAGTTGAGATGGCAATAAGCATTATAGATGCTCAAATTCCAAATGCGCTCATGTCCATGCTTGGTGACATGACGGAAATCGAATCCCAAGTCCAAGCGATGATAAGCTGGAAGCGTCAAATTATTGGGGATGGCATAGACATAAGAGGCGGAATTCCACCAATTCCTGTAATACTTGCCTTCTTGATCTGGCAAGCTTGGCAATGCCGCCAACTGGGTTGGCACCGTGGCATGATTGCCCGTGTGATAGTTCCAGACCGCAAAGCAACTCACCTTCTTGTTAAACGCATACCGCAAGGACAGATTCAACTTATGGCGGTTATCATACTTGTCGTAATACCAATCCTGATAGAAGTCATCATACTTTCGCTTGTTCCAAGAGAGAGTATAAGAACCACTCAAAGTCAGATGATTGGTGCGATAAGTGGCATCAGCCTCAACGCCATAGAAGAGCCCTTTGCCATCCATCACTTGCGAATCCCAATGCTCAGCAGGCGGCTCTATGCCTACCCAACTGCTGTATTGAAGCAGATGCTTGGACAACTTGTAATACCCTTCGAGCGACAGAAGCCAATGGCGGTTGGGCTGGGCATAGATTCCTGCCGCAAACTGATAAGAACGCATTGGCTTCAGATTTCGGGTAGTCGGTACCCAATAATCCGTAGGCAAGGACAAGTAGCTGTTAGAGACCTTATGCACATACTGGGTCATCTGAGTAAAGGAAGCCTTCAGCGACACCTCATTGCTCAGTTGATATTTCAGGGCAAAACGTGGGTCGATATTCAAGAAGTTCTTGTTACTGATATGAAAAAGGCCCATATTGAAGCCAACATTCATACTCCAGTTGCGGTTGATATTGATTTCATCCTCTGCGTATACCGTCCACTCATGCGCCACATGACGATTACTACTATTCATTCGGATGGTATCAACTTGGGCTGATGCATTTCCCTCATATCCAGCATAATCCAATTGCATAGCTGTCTGGGGGCGAAAGAGATGCATCGTATAGTCGCTTCCAAAACGGAAATGATGACGAGGGTTCGGACGGTAATCGAATGCCAGACGATAGCCCGCATCATAAATCGTTGAGGTATAACCATGCTCCAAGTGAGTGACAGAAGTGGCATTCTCTCCCGAAGGATTGATGTAACGATCATCATCAAAGGAATACAACTTGGAACGATTATGGGAATACACCGCTGTAATGTTTGAAAAGAGCTTCGGAGAGAACAGGTAGTTCCAGTTGAGTGCAACATTAAAGTTTCCCCAATCCAGCTGTGACTTCGCCAAGTCCTTGTCATAGCTTTGGTTGGGTTGATACCCATCTGCCTTACTTTGATCAAAATCATCCTTCACATCCCAGCTGTCTTTTCCGTGATAGAGACTCAAGTCTATCTTCGAACGGTCGTTGAAACGATGGGTTACCTTGGCATTCAGGTCCATGAAGTAATAACCTATCGAGAGTTTATCGTCTGGATCAGAGAAAGCCTTGGTCAAGGGACGGGACAGCAAATCCATCCAGGAACGGCGCATACCTATATTATAAGAGGTCTTGCCTTTCCGGATAGGTCCCTCAAACTGCACACTGGCATCGAGCAGTCCGATGCGATAGGCACCATGAAACTGATTCATGTTTCCATCGGCAGTACGCACATCCACCACCGACGACAATCTTCCACCATATCGTGCAGGAAAGCCGCTCTTGTAGAAATCCACGTTTTTCACCACATCGGCATTGAAACTGGAGAAAAGCCCCAGCGCATGATTCGTATCATAAAGCGGAGTACCATCTATCAGATAAAGGTTCTCATCACCATTGCCGCCATGCACATAGAGTCCGCTTGCCAACTCCTGTCCTTCTGCCACTCCACTCACACGCTGCAGGGTCTTCACCACATCCGGCGAAGACATCAGGGCAAATTCAGTCTTGATATCCTTGTTCGAAAAGGAGCGCTTGCCGGTTTGTGTGGTCAGAAGCGGAGAGTTCAAGTCGCCATCTACCACCACCTCAGGCAATTTACCATCAACACGGAGTGCCATATTATGATGCATATCTTTCGAGAGATTCAGCTTCTCTACCTTGTCGGCATAGCCCACATACGAAAAGCGAAGCTGGTGCTCGCCTTCGGGCAGGGTAAGCGAAAAGAAACCATATTCATTGGTCGTTGTACCAATGCCATCCGTCAGATCATAGATGGTGGCATTAATCAGCGATTCGCCACTCTCGTCACGGACGTATCCGCTGAGAGTGTGGCGACGCTGAACCTGCTGAACTTTGTGATTGATATTCGTGTAAGATGTTGATATTTGTTGTACGGGTTTTCGCTTCAATATCACATAGTTCGCATTGATATTATATAGAATATGAGTTTTCTCGAAAAGCACCTTCAGTGCCTTCTTCACCGGAAGATGCTGGATATCTGGTCCATGATACTTGATGTTCAATTCCCCATCAAGCGATGAATCATAGACGAAGTTGATTTTCCTGATGCGGTGCAGCCAATCCATCTGCTGACGGATGGTGGTAGAAGTCTGAGCCTCCACCATCATCTTCGGCGTGCCTGCCAACGTTGGAGCTGGCAAGGCTAGAATTGAGAGCGCAAAAATTATCTCTTTACCTTTCATAACTGTACTTTTATTCATTCTTTTATTGCTATAACGCAAGAATTACAGAATACCCCCATGGATGAAAGGTAAAATATAGAAAAAATCTGCAAGAAAATCATCTTTCTTGCCTCGTAAGGTCTTTAAAGCCTTGGAAATATGATGTTCCACAGTCTTTTCCGACAGGTTCAGTTCTTCAGCTATCTCCCGATAAGTCATTCCGTCACGCTTGCTCATCAGGAAGATTTCCCTGCATCGTTCGGGTAATAGCTCGATAGCCGTCCACAGTTCTGCCTCCCGGAAAGAACTTTCCTGTGCCTGGTCATCAGAAATCACGCCACATAAATCGGTAGGAGAAATCTCCGTATCTATCGGAGACTGGCGGCGCAACCGGTCGATGCTGGCATTGCGCACAGAGGTATATAAGAAAGCCTTGATGTTTTCCGGCATGATACTTCTACTTATCAATTTCACAAAACAATCCTGCACCACGTCTTCAGCCTCATCGATATCATGCAGATAATGAGTGGCATAAAGACATAGCGGACGATAATACTGCTGAAATATCAAGTCTATCTCTTGCATAAACTTTCGCTACCTAAACTAAACTCTTATATAACAAAATAACCCTCCAAATCCGCAAAGACTTGAAGGGTTATTTATGACTTGTTGTCCCAGGCGGATTCGAACCACCACTGACAGAACCAAAAACTGTAGTGCTACCATTACACCATAGGACAAGCAAATCGAATGCAAAGGTAGTGGATTTTTTCTCCACTACCAAATATTTTCAATACTTTTAACGATTACTTAACGGTAATCAAGAAGTAGTTCTTCTTACCTTTCTGAACCAAAAGATACTTGCCGTCAATCAGGTCATCAGCAGTTACAACCTGATCGAAAGCAGCGAGTTTCTCCTTGTTGAGTGAAACGCCACCACCCTTAACGAGCTTACGCATCTCGCTCTTACTTGGGAAGATCTGCATACCTTCCTGGTTGAAGAGGTCAACAGCTGTACCACCGAGCAAGTTCTTGTCGAGGTCGTAGTGAGGTACATTGGCAAATACATCATTCAATGTAGCCTCATCGAGCTGTGCCAAGTTCTCCTTGGTAGCCTTACCGAAGAGGATGTTGCTGGCTGCGATAGCCATATCCAAATCCTCCTGAGAATGAACCATTATGGTAACCTCCTCAGCCAAACGCTTCTGAAGTACACGGCGACCTGGATCCTGCTTGTGCTCCTCTACGAGAGCATCGATAGTCTCCTTGTCAAGGTCAGTGAAGATCTTGATGTACTTCTCGGCATCATCATCGCTTACGTTCAACCAGAACTGGTAGAAAGCGTAAGGAGTAGTACGGTTACGGTCCAACCAGATGTTACCGCTCTCTGTCTTACCGAACTTCTTGCCGTCTGCCTTGGTAATCAAAGGACAAGTGAGGCAGAAGCACTCTGCATCGTTACCCAATGTACGGTGAATCAGCTCAGTACCGGTAGTCATGTTACCCCACTGGTCATTACCACCCAACTGGAGACGAACACCATACTTCTCATACTGATAGAGGAAGTCGTAGCCCTGGAGCAACTGATAGGTGAACTCAGTGAAAGACAAGCCGTCGCGAGCCTCACCGTTCAAGCGCTTCTGCACGCTATCCTTCGCCATCATGTAGTTTACAGTGATATGCTTACCAACCACACGAGCGAAATCGAGGAAGGTGAAGTCCTTCATCCAGTCGTAGTTGTTCACCAACTCCGCCTTGTTAGGCTCATTGCCATCGAAGTCGAGGAACTTAGATACCTGCTTCTTGATAGCTTCCTGGTTATGATAGAGAGTCTCTGAATCGAGAAGATTGCGCTCCTGGCTCTTGCCAGAAGGGTCGCCAATCATACCCGTGGCACCGCCGACGAGGAGATAAGGCTTATGGCCACAACGCTGCAAGTGGCGCAACATCATGATACCACAAAGGTGACCGATGTGCAGAGAGTCTGCAGTAGGGTCGGTTCCGAGATAGGCAGACACCATGTGGGTGTTGAGATATTCCTCAGTACCTGGCATTATCTGCGCCAGCATACCACGCCATTTCAATTCTTCAACAAAATTTTTTGCCATAGAATATGATTTTTTATTATATTATATAATATGTATAAGGGGCCCAACAATACAGTCGGAAACTTACGGTACGGGATCATAACCCGAACCACCCCAAGGATTGCATCTTAAGATGCGCCAAACAGCCAAAGCCAGTCCCTTAAAGGGACCATGCTTCAGGATGGCTTGTCTCGCATACTCTGAGCAAGTGGGCTGAAAGCGACAAGAAGGTGGCGTATAAGGAGTAATACACTTCTGATAAAACAATATCGGCAGTATAAGAATCCATACCAACACCTTTCTCATGCCATGTGCTATCATAAAGAGAATCTTCATCATAAACTGCTCTCTTTCATGACTGTTTCAGATTGCATCTCCTTGATATTATCAACCAATCTATCCAAAAGTTTAGTCATTTTGGTTGAAACCAGCTTTGAAGGCTGCAATTGTTCTGTTTGCCAAACAAAAGCCACAAGCAATTGTTTTCCAACATAATTCTGCATACAAGTCTCCAGCTCTTGTTTTTGATAACGAAAAGCTTCACGTATCTGTCGCTTTACCCGATTGCGCTTTACTGCGTGCTTAAAATAACGCTTTGATACACTGATAAGAACTTGAACAGAAGGTGCTTGCTCATCTTTCTTGTCAACAAGAAGAAACACCATTCTCATAGGCCATGCCGTCATTGCTTTAGCACCACCTCCAAAGAGCTGTTCTATAAGTGTCAGTTTACATAGATGCTCTTTCTTTCCGAATGTTTTATTTCTGTCTGTTGACATATCTATTCTATTAAATATTTCCTATTTATTATGACGTTTCAGATAATCTGCCAAGGCACCTGTCATAGATGGAAAAACTTTATTAGGAGCCTCCAGATCAAGGCGTAAGCCCTCATCTTCAACCGTTTTTGCTGTAGCAGGACCAAAAGCGCCAACAGCGATATTCCCTTGTTCAAAATTAGGGAAATTCTTCTTCAGAGCCTTTACACCTGTTGGGCTAAAGAAAAGCATCATATCATAATCGAAGTTCTTGATTTCCTCTTCTGAGAAATCATTGCTTACAGTACGATACATGACACATTCTGTATGATTGAGTTTTTTCTCATCAAGCAAGTTGGCAATATCATCATTATGAACACTGCTTAATGGTACCAGATATTTCTCGGTTTTATGGCGAGCCATCTGTCCCATCAACCCATCAATTTTACCTGTATCACCAAAGAACACCTTACGCTTGCGATACTGAACATACTTTTGGATGTAGAGAGCGATAGTCTCTATCACACAGAAATATTTCATATCTTCAGGAATTGTGATACGCATCTCCTTAGCTAATTTAAAGTAGTTGTCTACTGCATGACGAGATGTAAATACGACTGCAGTATAGTCAAGCAAATTTATTTTCTGCTGACGGAATTCTTTAGAAGAGAGCCCCTCTACCTTAAAGAATGGACGGAACACGCATTCTACTCCATATTGAGCCTGGATATCGAAGTAAGGAGACTTCTCACTTGCAGGTTTTGGCTGAGAAACTAAAATTTTCTTTATCATTTTGTCTTAAAAGTTTATTTTCAAATAATGACTGATTAACACAAGTCCACCCCAAAGAGCGAACAAGGGTATCACTTCAAGGGCACAAAAGTACAAAAATATTTGCAGAAACACGCCATTTCTTCTAAAAAAGATAATGTAAGCCTTCAAAAAAGCCAACAATTTAACTAATCCAAGGATAGTCAACGTGTATATCACTGCAATTTGCAATGGAAAATCGAAATACGACAAAAGCATCACCATTGGGAACAAGGCCACTCCTTGACATGATATAAGGAACAAGTATGCCTTGAGCCATTGTACATTTTTTTTCTTTTCAAAGAATACCCAACCAGAAATCACATAGAGGAACGCCTTCAACAAGAAATAGCCCCCCATACAACCAGCATATATACTGATTACCTGATATTGGTCTACGATAAACGTATCGCTGATAGATGCTTTCGAATAAATGAAATACCCGATTGCCAGCAAAAGACAGGTCTGCAACACGAAGAAGAACTGGTATCTTACTTCAGAACTGGTCTCCGTCACCTCTGTTGTACCGATGCGTGGAGTACGGAAGAAGGTTTTTGCCTGGCGTATAACAAAATGCTTAGATTTAGAGAATGCTATACAAGCCAAGAGAAAACAGACCAACAGCAATGAAGTAATAAAGCTATCACCAGCTACCGTATAGGGAACAGGATCACCTGCCACCCCTAAGCGTCCACCCTTTAATTCCGGATGAAACAGAGAATCTTTTGAAAAGAATGACTCACGATAATATTGTGGCAAACTTACATCCCTAAAACTCTTACCTGCCTTATGTCCTGGCAAGTGTAATGTATCCGGCATCTTGCTCCAATGAATCTCACTGGGCTTGATATGTGCCCTAATCATGGAGTCCTGCTGAGCTGGCGTTGCATTCTTAGGCAGCCAGCTCAACACCTCTTTGGGTGTGAGCTGGCTGCTATGTTGCCTGAGCACTTGCTGTTGCGATTCAGTCTCAAGTGCGGCATCTGTCTGTATCGAATCTGCCTGTTGCACCATTCCTTAAAGTCCGAAAACTTTCTTGATTTCGTCTACCTTATCTAATTTTTCCCATGTAAAGAGTTCTACCTTCACAGTTTTAGCCTCATGATATCGGCTGGTGAAGGTTTTCTCTACTATCTCATTCTTACGTCCCATGTGTCCATATGCCGCAGTTTCCTGGAACATTGGCTGGCGCAACTTCAACTGGCGCTCGATTGCTTTAGGACGAAGATCAAACATTTCTGCAATTTTCTTTGCAATCTCGCCGTCAGTCATATTCACATGGCTTCTGCCGTAAGTATTTACATAGATACTAACCGGTTCTGCCACACCGATAGCATAACTTACCTGAACCAACATTTCATCTGCAACGCCGGCTGCAACCATATTCTTTGCAATATAACGGGCAGCATAAGCAGCCGAACGGTCAACCTTACTGCTATCCTTACCTGAGAAGGCACCACCACCATGAGCGCCCTTGCCTCCATAAGTATCTACAATAATCTTACGACCGGTAAGACCTGTATCTCCATGAGGACCACCAATCACGAACTTACCTGTAGGGTTTACGAAGTACTTGATGTCATCATTGAAGAGAGCCAACACCTTATCACTCAGGTGAGTCTTTACTCTTGGAATCAGGATATTGATTACATCCTCACGAATCTTTGCCAGCATAGCATCATCATCGTCCTCACCATTTGCCTTCTTGATAAAATCATCATGCTGGGTAGAAACTACGATGGTATCGATGCGCTGTGGGATATTATCGTCAGAGTATTCGATAGTTACCTGGCTCTTAGAGTCAGGACGGAGATAAGTCATCACCTTGCCCTCCTTGCGGATATCTGCAAGTACACGCATGATGAGCTGAGCCAAGTCAAGTGATACCGGCATATAATTTTCGGTTTCCGTTGTAGCATAACCGAACATCATACCCTGGTCGCCTGCACCCTGATTATCATCCTCCTCACGACTTACACCGCGGTTAATATCATCGCTCTGTTCATGGATAGCAGTAAGCACACCACAAGAGTCGCCGTCAAACTGATATTCGCTCTTGGTATAACCGATTTTTTTGATAGTCTTGCGGGCAATGTTCTGCAAATCAACATAAACGTTAGAGCGAACCTCACCCATGATTACTACCTGACCAGTAGTACAAAAGGTTTCGATGGCGCAATGAGCGTGGTCATCGTAAGCCAAAAACTGGTCAAGCAATGCATCTGAAATCTGATCAGCCACTTTATCTGGATGTCCTTCAGAAACTGATTCTGATGAAAACAAATATGCCATATTTTCTTACTTTATTTCTATTAATTATTGATATTCATTATTTTGCGGCTGCAAAGTTACTCATATTTTTTCAGATTTTGTCATATTCCTATATAAAAAACGTCAATTCCTTGTGCTTTATCTGTTATTCGGGCATCTTTTGTCTGTTTTATCAGAATCAAGCACTTGGTTTTCTTCACTATATTTGATATTTCGAGGATGATGTTCCAAGATAGCTCTGCGCAAATCTGAAGTTTCAAGATGAGTATAAATCTCTGTGGTTCCAATATCTTCATGCCCCAGCAAGGCCTGAATTACCCTCAGATCGGCTCCACCTTTCAACAAGGCAGTAGCAAAACTATGGCGTAAAGTATGAGGAGAAATGGTTTTCTTGATTCCTGCATCATAAGCCGCATTTTTTATCATGATAAGTATCATATTGCGTGTGAGATGAGCACCTCTACGATTCAAGAAGACATAGTCTTCCTCACCTGGCTTGATTGTCATCAGATTCCGGTCTATATACCAAAGATTGATTTCTTTCAGAGCCTTACCAGAAATAGGAACGATGCGTTCCTTGTTACCTTTACCTATGACCCTAATAAACTTTTCTTCTTCAAACACATCGCTTTTCTTTAGATTCACAAGTTCCGAAACGCGAAGGCCACAGGAGAACAGGGTTTCTATAATCGCCTTATTACGCTGTCCCTCCCATTTTTCCAAATCGATAGCCGCTTCAAGCATGTCAACCTCTTCTACAGATAAATACTCCGGCAAATGCTTTCCTATTTGGGGAGAAACCAGTAATTCGGTAGGATCGTCTTTTATATAATCATCAAGCACCAGATACCGGTAGAAAGAACGGATTCCGCTCAAAATCCGAGCTTGTGAACGAGCAGAAACACCACGATCATGTAAACTTGCAGAAAAATTCTCCAAGTCTTCCAATTTCATTTCCGTCAGCACCAAATTGTTCTTATCAGCATACTCCAAGAGAAAATTCAAGTCATGGTAATAGGCATCCAACGTATTTTTGGAGAAATTACGCCCCAACTTGAGGTATCTCATATAGTTCTTTATAATTTCATTCCTCATTTTTTGTCAGTTTCCTTAATTTATTGTATCTTTGCATCGTCTTTGCATAAGACAGGAGAGTACAAAAGATCTCTGCCGCAAAGATACGAAAAAAATATGGATTACGATTAAAAATCAAATAAATATGAAGATACAAATTATTAATGGTCCAAACTTGAACCTTCTTGGTGTAAGAGAACCGGGTATTTATGGTAGCAATTCTTTCGAGAGTTATCTGCCTAAGCTGAAAGCGAAATTCCCTGATATTGAGATAGAGTACTTTCAGAGCAACATTGAAGGCGAGTTAATCAACAAGCTGCAAGAAGTAGGTTTTTCCTATGATGGTGTAGTACTCAATGCTGGCGCCTATACTCATACCAGCATCGCCTTGCAGGATTGTATTCGCAGTTTGAAATGCCCTTGCGTTGAAGTACACATCTCTAATGTGCATAAACGTGAAGAGTTCCGCCATCATTCATATATTTCCTGTGCTTGTCTGGGCGTAATCTGCGGTTTCGGTCTGGCTTCTTACGAACTTGCCATTTCAGGAATCTTAGCACAGAAAGAAACAGAAGAGTAAGATTTCCATTACTCTAAATCCATCAGATTATGACAGAGACTGAACTCATAGACAAATATATCTGCCAGCATATAGAGCCAGAAGGCGATTATCTGTATCGTCTTTACCGCGCCACCAATATACATACTATCCATGGACGTATGGCTAGCGGCCATATTCAGGGCAGACTTCTCAAGATGCTTGTAGAGATGATTCGCCCGAAGAATATTCTGGAAGTAGGTACATTTAGTGGCTATAGTGCTATCTGTCTGGCACAGGGATTGCAGGAAGGTGGAAAACTCTACACTTTCGAAATCAATGATGAGATGGAAGATTTTACCCGTCCCTGGATAGAAGGTTCGAATGTTGCCGACAAGATTGACTTCCGCATCGGTGATGCCAACATAGAAGCGCCCCAACTAGGCGTAAAATTCGATATGGCTTTTGTTGATGGCGATAAGCGTACCTATATAGAAACGTATGAAATGGTTATGAGCATCCTGAACCCTGGAGGCTACATCCTTGCAGACAATACTCTTTGGGATGGTCACGTCATTGATCCTGCCTACGACCGAGATCACCAGACTCAAGGCATTCGGGCTTTCAATGATTTAATAGCAAGAGATCCTAGGGTAGAGGTTGTTATCTTGCCACTACGCGATGGTCTTACACTCATCAGGAAAAAATAAAAAATCAATTAGAACAAGAAATGGCATGAATCTCCCATGAAAGATTCATGCCATTTCTTTTAGTATATGCACCCAAGTATAAGAAATTCTGTAGGTTTTAACTCAACAGCCTTTTACTCAGCGCTCTTACAGGATACCATACAGCAAGCCAACCTACAGCAATTACAGTAACGAAGATAATGGCAACATCTGAGTAATGGACACTTACCGGATAAGCATCAACAATAAAGGAGCCTTCAGAATCTCCCAGACGTACAAATCCATATTGCTGCTGCAAAAAGCAGAGGAGCAAGCCCAATCCAATACCGATAACAGCACCTATCACAGCTATCATTCTACCTTCAAAAAGAAATACTCTGGTAATCTGCTTATCGTTAGCTCCAAGATTACGAAGAGTCACTACATCATTTTTCTTATCAATAATAAGCATAGAAAGCGACCCGATGATATTGAAACATGCAACAACCAAGATAAAGGTCAGGAAGATATAAGCAATCATCTTCTCTATCGACATAATTTTAAAGGTATCTTCCTGTTGTTCAAATCTGTCAAGCACTTTATATTTATTACCAACTATCTGCTGCATCTCAGCCTTTACAGCATCCAGATTGCTACCCGGTTTCAAGCGTAATTCCAAATCAGAGAGCATACCTTGCTGACCAAAGAGATTACGGGCAAATGAAATAGAAGTGATGATGTAGTTTTTATCATACTTAGCCTGTTTGACGGCAAAAAGTACACCAGGAGAGTTGAGCGAGTCAACAACAAAGCCATCACCTGGGTTAGTCATATCCAGCTGTCCTTCCTTTTTAGGAGCATAGATTTTCAGAAAACCATCCCATTGTGCTCCTATGCCTAAATTCTGGGCAAGACGGATACCTACTGTTCCATATTCCAGATTGGCAGCATGCAAGGAGAAAGAGCCATCACCATATAAAATATCTGTAATATGAGAAAGTTCTGCAAAATTATCATCTACACCCTTGATTTTCACCATAGCCTGATGATCATTATAGATTGCAAGAGCTTGATCTTCTACGGTTTCTGTTGCAACATCTACCTGCGGCAAAAGACGAATCTTAGTAAGAATAGGATCATCTGCAGGTGCAGTCTTTCCCTCAACAGGCACAACCTTGAGTTGTGGGTCAAAACTCGTAAAGAGTGAAGCTACCAGGTCATGGAAGCCGTTAAAAACACTCAGAACGATGACCAGAGCCATCGTAGCTACCGCCACTCCTATTACAGAAATAGAACTGATGACGTTGATGACGTGCGTACTCTTCTTTGAGAAAAGATACCTGCGAGCTATAAAGAATGGGAAATTCATAATTCTATCTTACCTTATTTATATAACAGTATAGGGAGTCAAGAATTGCCGTCTTAACTCCCTTGTCTTTTTACTTCCTTACTCTTTTACTTTTTCAAGAGTTCATCAATGTGCTCCAAATAATCGAGACTATCATCAAGGAAGAAACGGAGTTCTGGAATAATACGTAACTGGTTTCTCACTTTTTTACCCAAGTCGAAACGGATCGTCTTCTCATTTGCATTGATATTCTTCAAAATCTCCTCTCCTTTTTCAGAAGGGAACACACTCAAGTAAGCAGTACAGATACTGAGATCTGGACTTACTCTAACCTTAGTAACACTTACCATCACACCATGCATCATGCGGGTTTGTGACTGGAAGATAAGACTCAACTCCTTCTGGAGAAGTCTTGATATACGGTTTTGTCTTGTTTCTTGCATAACTATTAACTATAAATTATTAACTATAATACTATTCAAGATCTACATGTGTAACCTCCACCTGTTCATGAAGGAAAATCTGTGCAGATTCCTTGAATTTATCCTCACTCTCTGTTGTGAGATATCGGCAAGAGCCTGTTTTGGTTATCATCTGTTCCATCTGCGGATGGCGCTTCAGATAATCTTTCAGACTGTTTGCTACATATTGTCCTTGCGGAACCACTCTTACGCCATCAGGAAGATTCTTCACAATGCTGCTCATAAGAAGCGGATAATGCGTGCAACCCAAAATAATGGTATCAATATCAGCGTCCTTCAGCATCAGCTGGTCGATGCGTTTCTTTACGAAATAATCAGCTCCCGGACTATCTGCTTCATTGGCTTCCACGATGGCAGCCCAAAGCGGACAAGCCACGCCATTCACCTGAATCTCTGGCCAAAGTTTCGAAATTTCCATATTATAACTTTGGCTTTTAATAGTACCTTCTGTAGCCAGAAGTCCCACGTGATTACTCTTGGTAATAGTACCAATTACTTCGGCAGTAGGGCGGATAATACCCAGAACTCTTCTGCTGGGATCCAACTCTGGAATATCGCGCTGCTGCAAAGAACGTAGTGCCTTAGCCGAAGCCGTATTACATCCCAGGATAACGAGATGACACCCCATAGAGAAAAGTTTAAGCACAGCCTGGCGTGTGAACTTATAAACCACCTCAAACGAACGCGAGCCATAAGGAGCACGAGCGTTATCACCCAAGTACATATAATCATACTGAGGCATCGTCTGGCGCAACCCATGCAGGATGGTCAGTCCGCCATAACCAGAATCAAAGACACCGATTGGTCCGGGATTAGAAGGCAACATCATTTCAAAGTCTCCTCCAGCAAAGCTGTAATATCCTCCCCCATCTCTTCGTTGAGATAAGGAGCTGCATTATTGTCTGTATTGATGATAAAGGCAAAGCCCTTCTGCTTGCCAATCTTTTTAGCTTCCTCGTTTATTTTTGCTTTGAGCGGAGCATAAGCATCATTCTCTGCTTGCTGCAACAGGCGGGTAGCCTCAGCCTTGAAGGCAATATTTTTCTCCATCAATTCACGCAATTCAGCCTGGCGTTTCTCCAGAATTGTCTTGGCATAAGTGCGCTGTCCATCAAGAAATTCCTCATACTTAGCATTAAACTCAGTTTCTACACGTTTCGTTTCTGCATCGTATTTCTCACGGAGTTCATCCATATTATGCTTGGCTATAACGTAACCAGGCATAGTATGAAAAACCTTATCAAAACTAAAGTAGCCAAAATGCAAAGGAGCAGATACAGCAATCTGTTGTTGCTGAACCTTTGCTGCAGGCGTTGTATGCTGGGCTGAAACAGTCAAAGAGATGAGAGCAAAAGCCAGAAATAAGAGATTCTTTTTCATGATGAGTGATACCGTTTATGATGAATACCTTATAAATACTCGTTATTGAAAATGAGAAATAAGGGCAAGCACTTCTGCCTGCCCTCAATCTATATTCTTTTTATTTGCCTTGATTACTTAATCTTAGCCTGTACTTCCTTAGTAACGTCTACTACGTTAGTACCTGTATATACAGCTGCACCATCCTCGAAGATGAAGGTGTAGTTGCCAGCCTTGCCTACAGCCTCGATAGCTGTACGTACCTTTGCTACGATAGGCTGCATGAGTTCGCTGCTCTTCTTCTGCAACTCCTGCTGACCATCCTGGTAAGCCTGCTGAATTTTCTGCTGGAGAGTCTGCAACTCAGTTTCCTTCTGCTGCTTTGCAGTAGCGTTCATTGTGCTGGAACCCTTCTGATACTCGTCAGCCTTACGCTGGAACTCATCCTGCATAGACTTCAAGTCATTCTCCTTCTGCTTCTGGAGAGCTTCCATCTCGCCATTAGCCTTAGCTACATCTGGCAAAGACTGCATAATCTGCTGAGTATTTACTTTACCAAACTTCTGAGCCATCATAGTCATTGGTGCACAGAGCATCAACATTAAAATAAGCTTTTTCATTGTTCTATTCTTTTTAATTATTAATTTCTAAATGAAGTTTTCATGCTGCCAACCATTGGCAGATATACTTACCGGCTGCAAATATACAATTATTATTTGGAATAACCTAATTTTTGGAGCACTTCGTTGCTAATATCTATCTTAGGAGAGCCAAAGATGATGCCGCTGTTGCTAGCTCTATCGAGAACAAGCGAATATCCGCGCAGGTCTGAAATCTCTTTTACGGCTGTATAAATCTCTTCCTGAATAGGTCCCATCAATGCCTCACGCATCTTATAGAGGTCGCCTTCTGCACCAAAATATTTTTTCTTCAAATCGCTAGCCTCCTTCTCTTTCTGCATGATGGCATCCTGCTTAGCCTTCTTCTGCTCCTGGGAAAGGAACACTACCTCGTTCTGATAGTTCTTATACATGGTGCTTGCCTCTGTGTTAAGAGCTTCTACCTCAGCCTGCCATTTGCGGCTTACCTGATTCAGCTGCTCGTTGGCACGCTCATAAGCGGGTACATTCTTCAAGATGTACTCCATATCTATCAATGCATATTTCTGTGCATGTGCTGAGATGGCTGCTACAGCCATCATCAGCATCAATACTATTTTCTTCATAAAACCCATTTTTAGAATTCCTGACCTAAGATGAAGTGGAACTGACTTCCACCCTTCTTATATGAGCTACCATTCCATACAGTATCGAAACCGTAAGCCCAGTCAATACCCATCAGACCAACCATAGGCAAGAAGATACGTACACCGACACCGGCACTACGTTTCATGCTGAATGGGTTGAACTTCTTGGTTTCATACCAGGCGTTACCAGCCTCTACGAAGGTCAAACCGTAAATGGTTGTGTTACCTAAGAGGAATGGATAGCGAAGCTCCAATGAGAAGCGGTCGTATGCATAAGCATAGTAACCGGTTGTAGGACTGTAAGATACAGAACCATTCTCATAACCGCGGAGTCCGATTGTTTCCTCACCATAATATGATGAGTATCCACTCATACCGTCACCACCCACATAGTAGGTCTCGAACGGACTCTTCTTATACTTGTTATAAGAACCGAGCAAACCGAGTTCTACACGGGTCATCAATACGAAGCACTTCTGACCCTCTGTGAGTGCAGTATAAGTCTTTGCCTTGAACTTCCACTTATGGTATTCTATCCATCTGTACTTCTCCTGCTGCTCAGCAGAATAGGTTGGCGACTTAGAATCGTTGGCAAGATTCTTGTAGTCCTTGTTGTCGAACGCACTCCATGGTGGAGTAAGGTTGACACTTGCCTCAACCTCAGAACCACGACGTGGGAAGAGTTGGTTATCGGTTGATGTTCGGTTCAATGCGATGGTCAAGTTCAAGTTGTTCGCATTACCGTTGGTCATCAACATATAGCTCCAGTTCTTCATCATGTAGCGCTGGTAAGCCAACTGTACAGACAAGGTGAAGTAATCATCCGGCCAACGGAGGCGCTTACCCCAACCGAGGCTTACACCCACCATCTGGATATACTTGTCTGGATCGTAATAATTCTCGTAGTTGTTATAGTAACTAGAACCATAGCCATATAAGTAACTCTGATAGTTGTACATGGCTGCACTATTGTAATAGTTGCTTGACACGTCGGTACTCTTACTGTAGTATGCACCTACGCTGAACTGGATAGGGCGCTTGCCGCCAAACCAGTTGGTAGAGTAGCTTACGTTATAGCTCTGGTAGTAGGTACCATTGGTCTGTGCACCGATACTCAGCACCTCACCATCACCGATAGGCATGATACCACGATGCTCCTTGTTTTTGTTGAAGAGGTTTGCCATGGAGAAGTTGTTGAGCTTCAAGCCCACACGTCCGATGACACCCGTCTGACCCCAACCGAGCGAGAACTCAATCTGGTCGTTACTCTTCTGCTCCAGATTCCAGTTTACATCAACCGTACCATCTTCAGGATTAGGCTTTACATCCGGGCTAACCTTCTCAGGATCAAAGTGTCCCATAGAAGCAAGCTCACGAGCCGAACGCATCAGAGCATCCTTAGAGAAAAGGTCGCCTGGCTTGGTACGGAGTTCACGACGCACTACGTTTTCGTAAAGACGGGTATTACCATTGATACGTACATGGCTCAGATAAGCCTGAGGTCCCTCTGTTACGCGCATCTCCAAATCGATAGAATCGCCATCAATATTGATTTCAGTCGGTTCGATACGAGAGAACACATAACCATTATTATAGTAGAGGTTAGAAACAGCGTCATCATCTTCATTCAGGCGCTTACCCAATATCTTCTGGTTATATACATCGCCCTTCTTCATGCCGAGCAATGCTTCGAGATAAGCTGAAGAGTAAACGGTATTACCTGCCCAGGAGATGTTACGGATATAGTATTTCTTACCTTCATCTACCTTGATGTAGATATTAACGTGCTTCTCATCGAAGTTGCTCACGCTATCTTCCAGAATCTGAGCATCACGGAAACCATACTCATTATATTTGTCGATGAGTTTCTGCTTATCTTCCTTCCATCTCTCAGGGGTAAACTTCTTCGACTTGAAGAAAGAGGCGAACTTACCAGCCTCATGCGTCTTGGCAAAAGCACCCTTCGAGAAGAGTCCACCCTTAATCTTGCGGTCAGAAAGCTGTTCGTTTCCATCGATTGTTATCTGATGTACCTTGATTTTTTCTTTCTTGTCAACAACAACATCCAGGATTACCTGTCCCTTGTTGGCAATATCATCGCGCTGGTTAATCTGGATATCAGCGTTCTTGAAGCCCTTATCATCGAAATACTTCTTGGCAAGAATCTTGGCACGGTCGAGCATATTCGGAGTTACCTGAGTGCCCTTTACCATACCCAACTTCTGCTCCATATCTTCACGCTCGCTCTTCTTCAAACCTACATAGTTGATATTAGAGATACGTGGACGAACCGCAAGATAGATATGGAGATAAAGCTTCTCACCTACGATAGAATCGGCAGCGATAGCCACCTTCGAGAAGAGTCCATGTTTCCAGTAGCGCTTTACGGCATTGGTAATCTCGTCGCCAGGCACAGTAATCTCGTCGCCCACACTAAGGCCTGAGATACCTGTGAGAACATAGTCTTCGTAGCCCTCAACACCCGAAACATTGATACCACCAATCTTAAGGGTACGAGGTGTACCAGCATACGAGATGTCAGGGTTTACGATTTTATCTTGTGCCTGAATCTGCATGCATGCCATTACGCCGAACAGCAGGATGAAAATCTTTTTAAATCTATTCATTTATACCTTATTATATATAATATGATTTTTCTATGCTTGTATGAGGTTTTCCTATTTCTCCTCCTCTTCCACCTGTGCCTCGGTTTTTCCAAATCGACGTTGGCGGTTCTGATAACTTGCTATTGCCTTGTGCAGATCTTCTTCATTGAAGTCTGGCCAGAAGGTATCACAGAAATACAACTCTGAATAAGCTATCTGCCAAAGAAGATAGTTGCTGATACGGAGTTCACCTCCTGTACGTATCAGAAGTTCAGGATCTGGCATGAAACTGGTCTCAAGATGCTTCTCGAAGTTCTCCTCTGTCAGTTTTTCCTCTATCTGCTCATAGGTTGAACCAGACTCGAGCGCTTCTTTTACCATTTTCTTTGTAGCATTCAGAATTTCCCAACGTGAAGAATAGCTCAATGCCACTACCATAGTCATAGCATCGTTCTTCGCAGTATGATCCATGGTCTCCTGAAGTTTGTCCTGCACCTGTTGTGGCAGGCGTTTCAAATCGCCTATCACACGGAAGCGGACATTATTCTTCATGAAGATTTCATCTTCGAGCGAAGTCAGTACCAGTCCCATCAAGGCAGCAACCTCATCGGCCGGACGCTTCCAATTCTCTGTAGAGAAAGTATAGAGGGTGAGATATTTTACCCCCAACCTGGTACACTCCGATGTAATTCGGCGCACGGTATCTACTCCAGCCTGATGGCCGTAGCTACGCTCCTTGCCCCGTTCTGTTGCCCAGCGACCATTGCCATCCATAATGATAGCGATGTGCTCAGGAATCCTGTTCATATCTAAGTTGTCCATCATTCTTCTTTATTACAAGTTTTACATTTTGCACTGAAACTATAGGTCACCGAAACGGCTATGGTAGAATAGCAGTCGGTATTCTTGAAAATGCCACTGCTCTTTACCCAGTAAGGGTCTTTCACACCATCCAGTTCATCGCTGAGCGAGAAATGGAAAGTCCAGGCCAGTCCCAAGTTCAACCTTTCGTTTACTTTATATTTTGCGCCGATGCCTAAAGGCACGTTGGCTGTAAATACATTTTTTTCGTTACCTTTTACATAGGTTGCTCCCAGGCCACCCAGTATATAAGGAACCAGGCGCTGGGCTCCGCGATAGTCTCTACCAGTTCCGTAAGGCCAGAAGTTGTACTCAAACACCAGATTCATATCCACCAGCGTATGATTGAAGGAATAGGGATTCTCCGCATAATCAGGATAGAAAGTATCTACATTTGCCGAAGAACCTTTTATTTTTCCAAAGCCCACGCTCAGTTTCAAGTCCTTGTAGGGGTCGAAATTGTATCTTCCCACCAGGAAACCGGCAGGTTGCATGTCGCCAAGCACATTTCCGTTAAAGTCGCCTTCATAGGTCATTACTCCCACACCGGCGCCTATCTCCATGCGATATTGCGGATCGTCCTGTGCACGAACCGCCATACAGCCCAGAGTTAAGAAGGCAAGCAGGATGATTAATCTTCCTTGCTCCAGCCATCTATATTGAAACGTCCTCTCCATACGTATCCGTTTCTGATAATCCAATAGTAATGTTTATTGTCACGGCAGAAAGCGAAACGGCCTTCAGTAGCAAACTTAGCAGGCAGAACAACCATCTTATCCTGCTTCCAAGTCAATCCGGCATCCTGGCTCTTATACCATTTGCCGTTACTGCCTAAAGCAACGAAGCCTGTATCGGCAGCACAGGTAATTACCTGATCCAGCCAAGGCATCTTTCCACTTTTATTGTTTTCGATTTCCAGATAGTTCCACTGTCCGTCTTCATTTGCATAGTCAACCGTGCGCAACCATGTGGTAGCAATCGTATCATTCGTACCCAGCAGCATTACGTTCTCTACATCCTTAGCAGAGAGTACGCCAGCCACATTCATTGAGATATTCTGTTTTGGCAAATAGTCTGCATCTGTATCAAGTCTCTCTGCCTTCCAGCTGGCACCCTTATCTTCTGAAACAGAGATACCTGCAGCAGTATAAGCATAGAGATTCTTGCTGCTTGCACCAATGAGCTGCTTGATATCTGCGTTTTCAAAAACCTTTTTCCATGTTGCAGCATCGGCAGAAGCATAAACCTTGCCGCCATCTGAGATATAGAGTTCGCCATCCAGCGCTACTGCACTTTGGTAAGCGTCACTACTTAAGCCTACGTTCATCGTAATAGATGACCAGGCGCTGCCATTATTGATGGCTGACTTCAGCACCTTAGTACCCTTGTCAGTCTTGCCGAATACATAGATGTAATCACCACAAGCTACAGCCTTCAGATCAGAGAACGCAGCCAACTGACTGTTGTTCTGAGCCAGCTCATGCCACTTAAACTCATAAGGCAACTCCTTATGTACGTTTACGGTAACCTGATACTCGGCATAGGCAGAGTAGTCGCTGCTGTAAACTCTAATAAAGCGAGGCTTTGAGAAGTTGATGGAATCAGAGCTTGAATAGTATGCTGCGACAGAATCAGTCTTGTTGATATCCATCAGGAGAATAGGGCTGCTATTCTTGCTGCTGATAGTAGCCAATATGGCAGTATCCCTCACCCCACAAGGCAAGGAATCTACATTATAAATCAAGCGTTGTGCCTGATCTATGTAAAATTTATAGTCAGAGCCCTTCACATTAGCCTTGAGCAAGGTATCTTTACCTGCCTTCGTTTTGGTATATCTGTCAAGACTACCCAACGAGAAAGCCGTGATGGCTGTATCATGTGTATATTCTACTGTTGTTTCATCGCTGCTCAAGCAAGAAGAGAGCGAGAGCGTAGCTGTAATCAGCGCTATGAAAGCAAAAAACTTCCTTTTCATTCTATCCTATTTTATTTTTAGCTGCAAATTTACTGAGAATTCTTTAAAAACTCGACCTTTTCTCCTTATTATTATGCAAATTATTCATTTTTAGGCGCATTTTTTAAGTTTTTTAGTGATTTCGAGGCGTAAAAACGAAGAAATCCCGCTTCTTTTGCAAGAAACGGGATTCCATATTTAGTATAAATTCGAAGTGTCGAATTAGAGCTGTGGACCAGCAGCAACGAGAGCCTTACCAGCCTCGTTTGTCTCATACTTCTTGAAGTTCTTGATGAAACGAGCAGCCAAATCCTTAGCCTTCTCCTCCCACTGAGAAGCCTCAGCGTATGTATCACGTGGATCGAGGATCTTAGGATCTACGCCTTCCAACTGTGTAGGAACTACGAAGTTGAAGAATGGGATAGTCTTTGTAGGAGCTGCGTCGATTGAGTGGTCGAGGATAGCGTCGATGATACCACGTGTATCGCGGATAGAGATACGCTTGCCTGTACCGTTCCAACCTGTGTTAACCAAGTATGCCTTAGCACCAGACTTCTGCATCTTCTTTACCAACTCCTCAGCGTACTTAGTTGGGTGCAACTCCAAGAATGCCTGACCGAAGCAAGCAGAGAATGTTGGAGTAGGCTCGGTGATACCGCGCTCTGTACCAGCCAACTTAGCTGTGAAGCCAGAGAGGAAGTAATACTTAGTCTGCTCAGCGTTCAAGATAGATACTGGTGGCAATACACCGAATGCATCTGCTGAGAGGAAGATAACCTGCTTAGCAGCTGGACCCTGAGAGAATGGACGCTGGATGTTCTTGATGTGGTAGATAGGATAAGATACACGAGTATTCTCGGTAACAGTCTTATCTGCGAAGTCAATCTTACCATCCTTAGCTACAGTTACGTTCTCGAGGAGAGCGTCACGTGTGATAGCACCGTAGATATCTGGCTCAGACTCCTTGTCGAGGTTGATAACCTTAGCGTAGCAACCACCTTCGAAGTTGAACACACCCTCGTCGTCCCATCCGTGCTCATCGTCACCGATCAACTTACGCTTAGGGTCTGTTGACAATGTAGTCTTACCTGTACCAGAAAGACCGAAGAAGATAGCTGTATTCTCACCGTTCATATCTGTGTTGGCAGAGCAGTGCATAGAAGCCATACCCTTCAATGGCAAGAAGTAGTTCATCATAGAGAACATACCCTTCTTCATCTCACCACCATACCATGTGTTGATGATAACCTGCTCCTTAGAAGTTACGTTGAATACAACGGCTGTCTCTGAGTGGAGACCCAACTCCTTCCAGTTCTCAACCTTTGCCTTAGAAGCATTGTAAACGATGAAGTCTGGCTCCTGATCGAACTCAGCCTCGTTCTGAGGACGGATGAACATATTTGTTACGAAGTGTGCCTGCCATGCTACCTCAACGATGAAACGTACCTTCATACGTGTATCCTTGTGTGTACCGCAGAAACCATCTACTACGAACAACTTCTTATTAGAAAGCTCCTTCTTAGCGATCTCCTTAACGGCGTTCCATGCCTCTGGAGTTGCCTTGTGGTTATCGTTGTGATACTCCTCAGAATCCCACCATACAGTGTCGTGAGATGTAGCATCGTCAACGATGAACTTGTCTTTAGGAGAACGACCAGTGTAAATACCAGTCATTACGTTAACTGCACCGAGCTCAGTCTCCTGACCAACCTCAAAACCCTCGAGACCTTCCTTAGTCTCCTCATTGAACAATACCTCATAAGAAGGATTGTAGAGAACCTCAGTTGTACCTGTGATTCCGTACTTTGCTAAAACTGACTTATCAAACTTTGCCATTTTATTTTAAATGTATTTAAGTTGTGAATAATTTCTCTTTACCTTTTTATCTTGGTTGACAGAAGAAATCATCATTCTCCCAAAACCGCCGCAAAGTTACGAAAAATATGTTTTATAGCAAAGATTCTTAGGTATTATTCTTTCTTTTTAAAAGCTTTTTAGGTTAAAGAACTTAAAAAAAGCCGATTCGACCGACAATTGCCACGTTGACTTTGCAAAAAATCTCTGCTTAGAGAAAAACAAGCAGAGATTTACACCTATTATATATAAGAGGGTATTTGAAGGAAAAATAAGATAGCAACAGTTCTTTCATTCCTCCAGAGAGAAAATAATTGCCCAAACATTTTGCCGTTTCCGAGATTTATTATATCTTTGCAGAAAAACTACAACTATATGAAGATAAATAATCTGAGCGAGCACAACTGCATCATCAACCGCTATCTGGCAGAGATGCGTGACTGCGATTATCAAAAGAACCGACTGCTCTTCCGCAACAACATTATGAGAATCGGTGAGTATGAAGCCTTTGAAATATCAAAGACTCTTAATTACGAAAAGACTGAGGTGACTACACCACTCGGTGTGGCCCAGGTCAATCTTCCTACCGAAAAGATTGTCATCGGTACGATCTTCCGTGCCGGACTTCCTTTCCACGAAGGTTTCCTCAATATTTTCGACCACTCTGGCAATGCCTTTGTGAGTGCTTATCGCGAGTATACCAACAAGGAGCATACTGAGGTGGGCGTACATATCGAATACCTCGCTACACCTGATCTTACGGATAAGGTGCTCATCATTGCCGACCCTATGCTTGCCACAGGTATCAGCATGGAGATGGGTATGAAGGCTTTCCTCACCAAGGGCAATCCTAAACATATCCACATTGCCTGTGTTCTCGCTGCACCTGAGGGCATTGAGCACATCAAGAAAACCTTCCCAGAGGACACTACCATCTGGTGTGCCTCTATTGATGAGGGCTTGAACGAGCATAAGTACATCGTGCCAGGCTTCGGCGACGCCGGCGACTTGTGCTATGGCAGCAAGCTCTAAGCCGCAGGCTTTATAAATTCGTACGCTTTATAATAAAGTATAGCAACTCTACTCTGAAATACTCTTCACTCTTCACCTTTCGGCCCGAAGCCCCTGTGTTTATCGGCATTCCGAGGGGTGAAGAGTTATTTGTTTCTCTTCACCCACTCTTCACCACTCTTCACCGACAGACATAAAAAAGACTGGAATCTCTTTAGTATGGTCAAGAACGGGCTGAAGGCCCAAAAGCTCCTAGCCCAGGGCATCGCCCTGGGTATAATAGCAATCAGCAAGGCGCCCTGTAAGGGCAAAAGCTTTATGTTTTGCCTGGAGTTTTAAAGCTTTTGCCCTTACAGGGCGACAGGGTTGCGTCCGTAATTACCCAGGGCGATGCCCTGGGCTAGGAGTTTCTGCCCCTTCAGGGCGTGTGGGGCAAAACTTAAGAAAGTTCAATTAAGAGGTACAAGACCGCTGCAACAGAAGGTGAAGAGTGGTGAAGAGTGGGTGAAGAGTGCCCGAACACTCTTCACCCCTCGGAATGCCGATAAACACAGGGGGTTCGGAGCATTTGGTGAAGAGTGAAGAGTTTTTCGTCTATCGCATAAAAAAGAAAATCAGACGCCTAAAAAGAAATCAGATAAACCCATTTCCGAGGACTGTTAAAGACTAACAGCCGACTAGCGGATAAGGCGCTAGTCGGCTGTCCGGCTTCTGCCAGTTGGCTGTCCTACTCAAACAGCCAACTTATCTCCGAAAGATAAAACCTTTAATAATGGAATGAGCTGCCCCCCAGAAACTCTCGCAGAAGCGAAGTAGGCGGCAGATTATTATAAGGTATACCCTTGAAGTATTTCAGGAACTTAAGCAACCGGTAAGCCTCAGCATATTCCTCGCAATTCTCCGGAACCTGCTGCAGCAGCGGCTCTGCCTGCGTCTTGATTACAGCCAGCTCATAAAGCATCGCCGTATTGAGCATCGCATCGGCATTCTCCTGGAACGGGAATATCCACTTGTTCTCACCTGCCCTTACCGAAGGCCAGCGATGAATGGTTTCCTGGGCAGAGACACCCCGATACTTGTAATCGCGGATGATGCGGCGGAGCAAACGGTTGTCTGTTGTCGGGATATAATTGTGATTATCCAGAAGAATCGTGGTCAGCGCCGAAGCATATACTCTGAATATCTGCTCCTGCGGGATGTGAGCCGTCAGTTCAGGGTTTAATGCGTGAATACCCTCTACCACCAGCACATTGTTATCGTTCATCTTCAGCTTGTTGCCGCTCTTTTTACTCTTTCCGCTCTGGAAATCATACTTCGGCAATTCTACCTCCTCACCACGGAAGAGGGCGTTGAACTGCTCGTTGATAAGGTCGAGATCCAGGGCATAGATGCTCTCATAATCATATTCGCCCGAAGCATCCTTCGGTGTTTTCTCCCTATCTACGAAATAATCATCGAGCGAAATCTGGAGCGGTTTCAATCCGTTTACGGCAAGCTGTATGCTCAGGCGCTTGCACGAAGTGGTCTTGCCCGAAGAAGAAGGACCTGCCAGCAGCACCAGTTTCACGCCCTTGCGGCTGGCAATCTCCTCAGCAATCTTGGCAATCTTCTTCTCCTGCAGCGCCTCGCTGATATTGATGATGTCGGTAGAATGATTGGCATCTATCGCCTGGTTAAAATCGCCTACAGTCCTGATGCCCAGGATACTCTGCCAGCGATGATGCTCCTTGAATATCTCAAACATCTTGTCCTGTCGGGTCATTTCGCCCAGCACATCCGGGTTCTTGAGCGAAGGAATGCGCAGGAGCATGCCATCATAATATTTCTCCAGCCCGAAGAGATAGAGCTGCGAGGTATTGGTGAGCAGCGTGCCGTAGTAATAATCTACATAATCACCTATTTTATAATAGGTAGTATAGATAGAGCCCGATGTCTTGAGCAGTTTCACCTTCTCAACATCCCCTTTCTCCTGGAACAGCGCAACTGCCTCTTCGGTAGGCACGGTGAAGCGGCGTATCGGCATCCTGGCATCGATAATCTCCTGCATGCGACGGCGGATGATGTTCACATCTTCATCTACAACAGGTCTGCCCAGGCGGATATCTACGTAGAAACCATTCGATACGGGGATATCAATCACCACATCTGTAGCAGGATAAATGTCCTGTACCGCCTTGCAGAGAACAAAGAAGAGGGTACGGGTATATGCACGCGAACCGGATGAAGAAGTCATATCAAGGAATTCTACATCTTTAGAATTATAAACACGATAATGCATGCCTTCAACCTTGTTATTTACCCTTGCAGACACCGGTCCGTGGGTCATTTTGAGGTCAAATGCTGAAAAAATATCAAAAAGTGTGCTTCCGATTTCTACTTTCTGAGATTTTTTATTATTTTTGCAACGGATTTGAATTACTTGTTTCATTTGTATTAAAACTATGTTACAAAATTAAACTAATCTACCCGCTCTCGAAGCCCCCGAAGGTGCTTTTTGAGCATCGGCTTACTCTTTTTAGAAGAGAGACGCCTACAGAGTGTAAAGTTACGAAGAAATTCGGAAACTTGATGTATTTGACAACATTAATTAAGTTATTATATGTCGATTTGGATATTTTTTAAGCTTATTGGAGCACTCGCCCTACTGATGTTCGGTATGAAGTCCATGAGCGACAGTTTGCAGAAGATGGCAGGACCACAGCTCCGCCATGTGTTAGGAACCATGACCACCAATCGTTTGACGGGCATCCTCTCGGGTACGCTCATCACCGCAGCGGTGCAGTCTTCTACAGCCACGACGGTGATGACCGTATCATTCGTCAATGCAGGTCTCCTTACCCTAGCCCAGGCTATCTCCGTTATCATGGGCGCCAACATCGGAACCACGCTCACCGCATGGATCATGAGTGCCGGTTTCTCGTTTAACATCACAGATTTTGTATGGCCGGCGTTCTTCATCGCCATCATCCTGATTTACAGCAAGAAACGCAAGATTATCGGCGACTTCATCTTCGGTATATCCTTTATGTTTCTCGGTTTGGGTACTTTACGCCAAACCGGTATCGACATGGATCTGGCTCATAATCAGCCGGTTCTTGAATTCTTTGCAAGTTTCGATCCTCACAGTTTCCAGACTACCATCACCTTCCTGATTATCGGTAGTATACTCACTATGTGCGTGCAGAGTTCGGCAGCCGTCATGGCGATTACGATGATCCTCTGCTCTACCGGCGTATTGCCTATCTATCAGGGTATTGCGCTTGTGATGGGTGAGAATATCGGAACAACCGTAACCTCCAACGTGGCAGCGCTCACCGCCAATACCCAGGCCCGGAGAGCGGCGATGGCGCACATGGTGTTCAACATCTTCGGTGTGCTTTGGATACTCTGCATATTCCACCCGTTCATCCATCTGGTTTGCGGCTGGGTAGGTTTCGACGATGCCATGGAGAAGACTGATCCTCATTTCGTAGCCAATGCAACCAAGCTATCCTTTGTGCTTGCCGCCTTCCATACCACCTTCAACCTCGCCAATACCTTTATCCTGGTATGGTTCATTCCACAGATAGAGAAGCTGGTATGCAAGATTATCCGTCCTAAGAAGAATACCGATGAGGACGACTTCCGCCTGCGCTTTATCCAGAGCGGTATCATGAAGACACCGGAAATCTCTGTCTTGGAGGCACAGAAGGAAATCCATTGTTTTGCAGAGCGCATCCAGCGCATGTTCGGCATGGTGAAGACGCTTCTTGGCGAGACCAATGAAGAAAAGTTTGTAAAACTCTATAGCCGCATCGAGAAATACGAGGGCATCTCTGACAACATGGAGATAGAGATTGCCAAATATCTCGACCAGGTGAGCGATTCTCATCTTTCTGACGAGACCAAGGCAAAGATTCGTGCCATGCTCCGTGAGATTTCTGAAATCGAGAGTATCGGTGACAGCTGCTTCAACATCGCACGCACGCTGAACCGCCGTTTCAAGGGCAAGGAAGACTTCATCACTTCACAGTATGAACACATGCATCAGATGATGGAACTTACCGACAATGCCCTTACCCAGATGAACATCACCCTCGTAGGTCATAAGGGAGACAACGATGCCAACCTCTCTTTCAACATCGAGAACGAAATCAACAACTATCGCAATCAGTTGAAGAGCCAGAACATCAACGATGTAAACAACCATCTCTATACCTACGCCATCGGTACCATGTATATGGATATCATCCAGGAATGCGAGAAACTCGGCGACTATGTAGTAAACGTAGTAGAGGCCCGCATGGGTGTAAGACAGCATGAAGCTTAGGGAGAGAGTTTATAGTTAACAGTTTATAGGGCATGAAGTTCATTAGTGGGCTTCATGCCCTATCTTTATTTTCTACCTATATTAAATAGGACAAACAGATATGTTTTTAAGCAAGATACTTGATTCACAACAGCAAAGTTGCCATAAAGAAGTGATTTCACAAAGAAAAAGAAAGAATTTTGGCATAACATAGAGGATAACTCGATTTTTTGTTGTAATTTTGCAGCCGAAATTGCAATTTTATAAATAATTAATGAAGATTCTAGTAACGGGTGCGTCGGGCTTTATCGGCAGCTACATCGTGGAAGAGGCCTTGAGACAGGGCATGGAAACCTGGGCGGCAGTACGCCCTACCAGTTCCAGAAAGTATCTGCAAGACGAGCGCATCCATTTTATCAATCTCAATCTTTCTTCAGAGGAAGAGTTAGAGAAAGAACTCGCCCCGCACGAGTTCGACTATATAGTGCATGCAGCCGGCGCAACGAAGTGCCTGCATGCAGAGGACTTTTATAAGGTAAACACAGAGGGAACCAAGCATCTGGTGAACGTCCTTCTGCGCCTCCAGATGCCTATCAGGCGATTTGTCTTTGTCAGTTCGCTCAGCATCTTTGGAGCCATCCGCGAAGAGCAGCCTTATCAGGAAATCTCAGAACATGATACTCCTAAGCCAAATACTGCATACGGAAAGAGTAAGCTGGAGGCAGAACGCTATCTGGACAGCATCGGCAATAACTTCCCTTATATCATCCTCCGCCCTACAGGAGTTTACGGTCCTAGGGAGAAAGATTATTTTCTCATGGCGCAGAGCATCAAGCAACATGTTGACTTTGCTGTAGGATTCAAGCGCCAGGACATCACCTTTGTATATGTACAGGACGTGGTACAGGCTGTATTCCTGGCTCTGGATCATGGAATGAACGGCAGGAAATACTTCCTCAGCGATGGAGAAGTATATCAGTCTGCTGCCTTCAGCGACCTGATAAAAAAGGAGTTAGGCAATCCTTGGATGCTACGCATCAAGGCACCTGTCTGGGTGTTGCGCATCGTAACCTTCTTCGGAGAATATCTCGGAAGGATGACGGGCAAGATGTCGGCCCTGAACAATGATAAGTACAACATTCTGAAACAGCGCAACTGGCGATGTGATATTGAGCCAGCCATGGATGAACTGGGCTATCATCCTCATTATCCACTGGAAAGAGGTGTGAAGCTCGCCATCAAGTGGTACAAGGATAACGGATGGCTGTAAATTATAAACTAATAAGAAGCGTGATAAAAGATTATTTCAAGATAGACAAGAACCCGAAGAAGGGACTTATGACACTGGAATGGGTCATGCTGGGATATATGGCAATCACCATTATCACCATGCTCTTTACCTATACCAAACTCGTAAACCCGGAAGCTATGCTCTGGGGACGACTGAGAGCGCTCGTCATGACCATCGCTCTTTGGGCAGTATACCGCATGATACCTTGCCGCATCACCAAGATGGTGCGCATCATTGCCCAGATGGCTTTGCTTGCCTGGTGGTATCCCGACACCTACGAAATCAACCGCATGTTCCCCAACCTTGACCATATCTTTGCAGGTTGGGAGCAGGATCTTTTCGGATGTCAACCCGCCCTGCTCTTTGCCAAAGCCCTGCCTTGGGCTATAGTAAGCGAACTGATGTCGATGGGCTACTTTATGTATTATCCGATGATTGCATTGGTTACATTCTATTATTTCTTCTGCAGATATTATGAGGCTGAAAGAGCTGCATTCGTCATGCTCACCAGTTTCTTTATCTACTATCTCATCTACATCTATGTACCGGTAGCGGGTCCGACCTTCTACTTTGATGCAGTAGGAATATCAGAAATAACCAAAGGCATCTTCCCGGCTTTGGGCGATTACTTCAACACCCATACCAACTGCCTGCCGACACCGGGTTACACCGATGGAATCTTCTACCAACTTGTAGAGGATGCCAAGAACGCCGGTGAGCGTCCTACAGCAGCTTTCCCAAGTTCACATGTGGGCGTGAGCACCATCTGCATGCTCCTGGTCTGGCATACCGGCAACAGAAAACTGCTATACGTGATGCTGCCATTCTACATCTTCCTGTGTCTGGCTACCGTATATATTCAGGCGCATTATCTCATCGATGCCATCGCCGGCCTCATCTCTGCCGTCGTCATCTATTTTGCATTGATGGCAGTATCGAAGGGAATGATAGAGCATCATACTCCTTCTTCGCAACTGAGATTCAGATAGTTACATATTTTAATTACAATAACATTATAAACGAATAGAATTCATCTAGAACAATGAAGAAACTATTTATTGAGACTTATGGCTGCCAGATGAACGTGGCAGACAGTGAAGTAGTTGCCTCTGTGATGCAGATGGCTGGCTACGAAATTTGTGAGAAAGAAGAAGAGGCTGATGCCATCTTCCTGAACACCTGCAGTATCCGCGAGAATGCAGAGAACAAGATTTATCATCGCCTTGACACCCTGCATGCAGAGCAGAAGAAGGGAAGAAAGGTGATTCTCGGCGTTTTGGGCTGTATGGCAGAGCGCGTGAAGGATGACCTCATCCAGAACCACTATGCCAACCTGGTTTGCGGACCAGACAGCTATCTCAACCTGCCGGATATGATTGCGCAGTGCGAGATGGGAACCAACGCCATCAACATCGAACTCTCTAAGACCGAGACTTACCGCGACATCGTGCCTCAGCGCATCGGTGGCAACAGAGTAAGCGGTTTCGTAAGCATCATGCGTGGTTGCAACAACTTCTGCCACTACTGCATCGTGCCTTATACCCGTGGACGTGAGCGCAGCCGCGATGCAGAGAGCATCTTGCGTGAGGTTCGCGATTTGCAGCAGCGTGGCTTCAAGGAAGTTACCCTGCTTGGACAGAATGTAAACAGTTATGGTCTCTCGCCATCGGGCAAGCGCGAGGAAGGCAGTCTTTCCTTTGCCGAGCTCCTCCACATGGTAGCCCAGGCTGTACCGGATATGCGAGTACGCTTCACCACCTCTAACCCAGAGGATATGACCGAGGACATCCTCCACGCCATCGCCGAAGAGCCAAACCTCTGCAAGCACATCCACTTCCCGGCACAGAGCGGAAGCAACAAGATTTTGAAGCTGATGAACCGCAAATACACCCGTGAGGAGTATCTGCAGCGCATCGCCGATATCAAGCGCATCATCCCGGGCTGCGGCATCACCACCGACATCTTCGTGGGTTATCACGACGAGACCGAGGAAGACCATCAGGAAACCCTCTCGCTGGTAAAGGAAGTAGGCTTCGACAGCGCCTTCATGTTCAAGTATTCAGAGCGCCCGGGCACCTATGCCGCCAAGCATCTGCCAGACAACGTTTCTGAGGAAACCAAGATAGCCCGCCTCAACGAACTTATCAAGTTGCAGACCGAGGTGAGTGCCGAGCAGAACAAGAAGGATGAGGGCAAGGTATTCACCATCCTCATCGAGAACTTCAGCAAGCGCAGCCGTGAGCAGATGATGGGCCGAACAGAACAGAACAAGGCGGTTGTCATCGATAAGGGCAACCACCATATCGGAGAGTTCGTGAAGGTTCGCATCACCGGTTCTACCTCTGCTACTCTCTTCGGAGAAGAAGTAAAGGAGTAAACCCAAACTCATCAGAACAGCTTTTTCTGAATAAAAAGACTCTTCTGAAAGAAAAAACAGAATATAAACAAGAAAAACCGCCAAAAGTTTGGCGGTTTTCTTAAAAAGCACTATATTTGCACCTATGAAGGAATTCTTGCAAATTTTACGCCGATTCGTCCCTCCATACAAGAAGTATCTGGGACTGTCTATCCTGTTCAATATCCTGTCTGCGGTATTGAACATCTTTTCGTTTGCAGCCTTGATACCAATCCTGCAAATCCTGTTCCAAGTAGACGGTGGTATCCGTGTCAACGAGTATATGCACTGGAATGGAGATTGGGGTAGCATCAAGGAGGTTGCAACCAATAACCTGTATTATTATATTCAGGAGTTTATTGTTGTCCATAGTGCATCAACAGCCCTTTTGGTCATCGGCCTATTCCTAGCCTTCATGACATTCCTCAAGACGGGAGCCTATTTCCTCTCGTCAGCCACCATCATACCTATCCGTACAGGTATCGTAAGAGACATCCGCAACCAGATTTACCAGAAGATAAACAGTCTCTCGCTCAGTTTCTTCAGCGAGGAGCGCAAGGGAGATATCATTGCCCGCATGAGCGGTGATGTGCAGGAAGTGGAGAACAGCATCATGTCGTCGCTCGACATGCTCTTCAAGAACCCTATCCTGATCCTCTTCTATTTCATCACACTCATCTGCATCAGTTGGCAGCTTACCCTCTTCACCATCCTCTTTGTGCCACCTTTCGGCTGGTTCATGGGAGTAGTGGGCAAGAAACTGAAGGCACACAGTATCGAGGCGCAGGCACTTTGGAGCGATACGATGAGTATGGTAGAAGAAACCCTGGGGGGCTTGCGCATCATCAAGGCTTTCTGTGCAGAAGAAAAGATGAACAAGCGTTTCAATCAGGTTAACAGCAGCTACCGCGACAACATCATGCGTGTAAATATCCGCCAGCAGATGGCACACCCGATGAGTGAGTTCCTGGGAACCATCCTCATCGTAGTGGTATTGTGGTTTGGCGGTATCCTGGTTCTGGATTACGGCAGAATCGACGGTCCTACCATCATCTTCTATCTCGTGATGCTCTACAGCATCATCAACCCACTGAAGGAATTCTCAAAGGCAAGCTACAACATCCCAAAGGGATTGGCAAGTATGGAGCGTATCGACAAGATTCTGCAGGCTGAGGTGGAAATCAAGGACAAGGAGACCCCTGAGCATATCAGCAGCTTCGAACATCAGATAGAGTTCCGCCACGTTTCCTTCGCCTATACCGACCGAAAGAGCGCCGAACTGGTTTATGTATTAAAGGATATCAATCTCGTGATACCAAAAGGCAAGACTGTTGCACTTGTTGGTCAGAGCGGTAGCGGTAAGAGTACGATGGTAGATTTGATTCCTCGTTACTATGATGTACAGGAAGGCGAGGTGCTGATTGACGGCATTAATGTGAAAGACCTTGCCGTACATGACCTTCGCATGCTGATAGGAAATGTAAACCAGGAGGCTATCCTCTTCAATGCAAGCTTCAAGGACAATATCCGATTCGGCAAGACCGATGCTACGGATGAGGAAATAGCCAATGCAGCTAAGATAGCCAATGCTTACGAATTCATCACCAAGTCGGAGAAAGGTTTCGATACAAATATCGGTGACCGAGGCGGCAGACTTTCCGGCGGCCAGCGCCAGCGTGTCAGCATCGCCCGTGCCATCCTCAAGAATCCTCCTATCCTCATCCTCGATGAGGCAACATCAGCCCTCGATACCGAGAGCGAGCGCCTGGTACAGGATGCCTTGGAGAAACTGATGAAAACCCGTACCACCGTGGCTGTGGCTCACCGATTGAGTACCATCAAGCATGCCGATGAAATCTGCGTATTGCACGAGGGTAAGATTGTGGAGCGCGGTACCCACGATGAACTGATTGGAAAAGACGGGTATTACAAGAAGTTGCATGATATGCAGCAGGTGTAATTGAGTAAAGAGTTAATAGTTAAGAATTTATAGTTTTACAGATGGTTAAGATTGTTTATGCATTCTTTTATGCAATATCGCTGCTGCCTTTCAGGTTGCTCTATTGCATTGCCGACTTCGAGTACTTCATGATGTATTACGTCATCAAGTACCGCAGAGGCATTGTGCGTAAGAATCTCACCACCTCCTTCCCTGAGAAATCAGAAGAAGAGATTGTTGATATCGAGAAGAAATTCTACCGCTGGTTCAGTGATTACTTCTTCGAGGCGGTTAAACTTCTGAGCATCAGCGACAAGGAACTTCGCCGCCGATTCAAGGTATATAACAGCGAAGAAGTGGAACAATGTTTCCTGGAAGGTCAGGATGTGGCAGCCATCCTCGGTCATTACTGCAACTGGGAGTGGCTCTCATGTGTAGGCATCGAACTGCCCAAAAACCGCATTCTGGGTCTCATCTATCATCCACTGTACAATAAAGCTTTTGATGAACTCTTCAAGCGCATCCGCTCTCACGAAGAAAACGGAGTGCCTATCCCTAAGAAGGACATCCTCCGATATCTCGTAGACTACAAACGCAAGAACATCCGCAGCCTCTTCGGCTACATCAGCGACCAGGGTCCCAAGTGGGAGAACATCCATCTGTGGCTTCCTTTCCTCAATCATCCCGAAACCCCAGTATTTACTGGCGGTGAGAGAATCATGAGGAAGATGAACGATGCCGTGTTCTATGTAGAGATGTCCCGCCCTAAGCGCGGCTACTATACAGCAACCTACAAACTCATCACCCGCAATCCGAACTCCCTGCCGGAGCACGAGATTACCCGTCGCTTCTTTCAGATGCTGGAAGAAACCATCCGCAAGAATCCACCTTATTATTTATGGACGCATAACAGATGGAAGCGAACCAGGGAGGAGTTTGATAAGCGATATGAAATTAAAAACGGTAAAGTAATTCCTAAAGAATCATGAGAATAGTTCTTTTCTGTGAAAACAAGTATGCCATAGACATACTTAATCCGATACAAGAACATGTGACAAAGCAACATTTGCCACACGAGATATTGTGGTATATCCACAAACCAAAGATAGACAGTTTTCCATATGCCGATCAGGTGAAATGGACCAACTCTATTCAAGAAGTCTATGACTTCCAGCCAGAGGCTATCTATGTGCCAGGCAACATTGTGCCTTACTATCTGCCAGGCGTCAAGATACAGGTATTCCACGGCTATGCCGCAGAGAAGAAAGACCACTGGATTATCCGCCGTTACTTTGACACCTATTTCACCCAAGGTCCTTACTTCACCTCCCACTTCGAGGCTTTAGCAAAGAAATATGGCGACTTCGAAGTATTAGAAACGGGATGGCCTAAGCAGGATTGGATCAAGGAAAACCTGCATAAATATGATGCCGACCGAGAGAAACTGCTCAGGGAAAGCGGCAAGGAGACCTTGATTCTTTATGCCCCAACCTTCTCGCCAAAACTCACTTCGCTTCCTTATATCAAGGAAGAGCTGGGCAAGCTGGCTAAGGAGCGCAATGCCCTGATAGTAATGAAGTTCCATCCGCTTACCCGTCAGGAATGGGTAGATGAATACCGTGAATGGGCTGCAACCAAGAAGGATGTTCTCTTCATCGACAAGGGAGAGAACGTAACCAAATATCAGCTGATGGCAGATACGCTCATCAGCGATACCTCTTCTACCATCTATGAGTTCCTGCTGCTCTCTCGCCCAGTAATCACCCTCGGCACCATATCCAAGGATATCTACTGGGAAAACATCACGGAACCTGATCAGCTGATTGCCGCCTACGACCATGCCCTCACAGACCCTGAGGCGATAGCCAAGAGACAGTGGATAGTAGACAACTACGATCCATATTTGGACGGCAACGTATGCCAGCGCATGCTCGACGGAGCAGAAGACTACCTCCGCCGTCATGGTGTGCCGAAGAAGAGAAAGCTGAATCTCTGGCGTAAATATACCAGCATCAAGACATTTGGAAGAATCAAAAAAGAATAAAGATATGCTTAATTTTACAGTAGGACCTGTGATGGCAAGCGATGAGGTTAGAGCCATCGGTGCAGAACAGGTTCCTTATTTCAGAACAGCAGAGTTCTCCGCCATCATGAAGGAGAACGAACAATTGATGAAGCAGTTTGCCAAGGCATCAGACGATGCCCGCACAGTTTTTATCACAGGTTCGGGCACTGCCTCTATGGAAGCCGTGGTCATGAATGTATTCACTCCTGCCGACAAAGTACTGGTAGTGAATGGCGGTAGCTTTGGTCACCGATTCGTACAACTCTGTGAAATTCATGAGATTCCACATACAGAAATCAAGCTTGAGATGGGGACTCCACTCACGGCAGAAGACCTCAAGCCATACGAGGGACAAGGCTACACCGGCTTCCTCGTCAATCTACATGAGACTTCTACCGGCGTACTCTACGACATCCAGATGATCAGCGACTTCTGTCATCGCAACCATATCTTCCTGGCAGTAGATTCCATCAGTTCTTTCCTCGCCGACCCATTCAACATGAAGGAGTTGGGCGTGAACGTAATGATTACGGGTTCACAGAAAGCACTGGCATGTCCTCCAGGCATCTCTGTCATCATTCTCGATACAGAGGCAATCAAGCGAGTAGAGGCAAACAAGGTGAAGTCGATGTATTTCGACCTGAAGGATGCCTTGAAGAATGGTGAGCGTGGACAGACTCCTTTCACCCCAGCCGTAGGAACCTTACTGCAGATTCATGCCCGCCTGAAGGAAATAGAGCGCAATGGCGGTGTGGAGAGCGAGAACCAGCGCATGAAAATGCTTGCCGAAGATTTCAGAAGCAAGATCAAGGACCTGCCATTCACCATCGTATCAAAGTCAATGTCAAATGCCGTTACTCCTCTGCATCCACAGAACGCCTCAGCCTACGACATCTTCCTGAAGCTGAAAGACGAATATGGCATCTGGGTATGTCCTAATGGTGGCGACATGGCAGAAAAGGTGTTCCGTGTAGGTCATCTCGGCAACCTGAGTCCGGAAGACAACACCACTCTCGTTGATGCACTGAAGGATATGCAGGCTAAGGGACTGCTATAAAGGGGCTGCTATAATATATATAATAAGGTATAGAGAACTTTCAAGATAGAGAAACTTATGGTTAAAGTCATCACATACGGTACTTACGACCTGCTTCATTATGGTCACATCCGTCTCCTGGAGCGCGCCAAGGCTTTGGGCGACTACCTCATCGTGGGCGTAACCTCGGATACCTTCGACCGTGAGCGTGGCAAAATCAATGTACAACAATCCCTCATGGAACGAGTGGAAGCCGTGCGTGCCACAGGCATTGCCGATGAAATCATCATCGAGGAATACGAGGGACAGAAGATTGACGACATCAAGCGACTGGACGTAGATATCTTTACCGTAGGTTCTGACTGGAGAGGCAAGTTTGACTATCTCAACGCTTATTGCAAGGTGGTTTATCTAGACCGCACTCAGGGCGTATCGAGCACGGAGATCAGAAGCGAGCAGCAGGTGGTTAGCCTCGGACTGGTTGGCGAATCGCCTATCCTCAACAAGATAGAGCGCGAAAGCCAATATGTCAATGGGCTAGAGGCAGGAAAGGTTTTCTCCCTCAACGACCAATATCTCTCAGAGAATCTGCAGGCAGCGGAAAAGCAGGCAGCCAGTTTTCAGGAACTCCTGAATGAAAGCGATGCGCTCTATGTTATCTCTGCCCCAAGCAAGCACTATGCTCAAATAAAGGAGGCATTAGAAGCTGGCAAACACGTATTGTGCGAATCGCCTATCACTCTTCAGCCTCAGCAATGGAAAGAACTCAAGGGAATAGCAAAAGATAAGAAGGTAGTCTTGATGGATTCTATCAAGACCGCCTATTCCGTAGCCTATTACCGACTCTTACTCTTGGCTAAGGGCGGTATCATCGGTGATATCATGTCGGTGGATGCAACCTGCACCAGTCTCATAGACTTTGACCCGACCCAGGATTCACAGAAGAGTCTTTACGAATGGAACAGTATCTGCGCCTGGGGACCGACGGCGCTCCTGCCTATCTTCCAGCTTCTGGGCACAGAATACAGCAGCAAACAGATAGCCACTCACTTCCTGGACGAGGCAAAACGCTATGATGCCTTTACCAAGATATCCTTCCTCTATCCTCATGCCGTAGCTTCGCTGAAGGTTGGTCAAGGCGTGAAGTCGGAAGGCGAATTGATTATCTCGGGCACCAAGGGATACATCTACGTACCAGCCCCATGGTGGAAGACCGATTACTTCGAGGTGAGATACGAGAATCCGCAGAACAACAAGCGCTACTTCTACCAGCTGGATGGAGAAGGGTTGCGCTATATGCTCCTCTCCTTCCTCAAAGCCATCCGCACCGGCAAGGACTTCTCGTATGTATCCGATGACATATCAGAAGAAATCGTCAAGACTATCGCCAATTTCGAGGCAAGAAAAGACATGGTCATCATATAGATTCGTCTACATGACGTCCATTTCCTTTCTTGAAAGCTTTTTCCTTTTAGTCTTAACGGCATTTATATAATTTAACAACTATTAGTGCAAGAAAGCACAAGTTTCTCTGTTATTATACATATAAAAATAAGCAAAAACAATAATACGATGAATCAGAAATTGTTAAAAAGCCATACGATATTGGCGATTTGTATTCTAATCTTATCCATCATCCCTGTTGTGGCAATAGGTCCCTATCTCCATCAGTTTGCAGATGACTATGTATTCGGAGCTCCTGTCTACAAGGCTTGGACTGCCACCCATTCATTTGGGGCATGTATTCAGGCGGCCTGGGCTGAATCCATGCATATCTACCAGACATGGCAGGGTACCTATTCGGCATGTTTCCTGATGGCATTACAACCTGGAATTTTTGGCAAATACTGGCTTGTACCGATTATTCTATTGGGAAGTCTAATTCTTTCCACCTATACACTGGGATACACAATATTACGCAGATTGCTACATATCAACAAATTGGAATACACTTTCATTTCTACTCTATTTGTATTAATGACCGTACAGTTCGTATGGTCGTTCTACGATGCATTCTGCTGGTATAACGGAGCGATGTACTATACCTTATATTATAGTATTTCTTTGTTCCTTGCCTCCCTACTCATCGAATTCCATCTTACAAAATCTATCATAGCGAAAATCATCATCACGCTGGTTTCCGCAGCACTCGCCATATTCATTGCCGGCGGCAACTTTGTTACCGGTCTGGGTATGCCAGCCATTCTCTTTATGGCAATCGTATGGATGTGGGTGGAGAGGAAGAAGACTCCTTTCTTCTTGCTTTCTATCCTTATCATTTATGCCTGCGCTTTTGCTTTCAGTGTATTTGCACCAGGCAATACTGTCCGCCAATCCACAGTCACCAGTCAACCGAATGTGGTTTCAGCCTTCTTTATTGCGATAGCAAAGGGCATAGAATTTCTCGCTGATGCCATTAAAATCACAGAAATACTCATGTTTACCATTCTCATACCTTTTCTTGCAAGATTAGCCAAGGCATCCCACTTTAGGTTTTCTCATCCATGGCTTTATCTGCTCATCTCTTTCCTACTCTATTGCGCCTTCTTTTTTCCAAACAGCTATGCCATGGGAACCAAAGGAGCAGACAGAACACAGAATGTATACTTCTATGTGCATCTGTGGATGATTTGCTTCAATATCTACTATCTTTCTGGTGCTCTTCAGCGCAGAGCGGCTGATCTGGAACCAATAAGCGTTGCTATTGTAAACTTGACAGAGGCAATCAGACAGAAATATAATAAATACTTCAGATGGCTACCGGTATATTACTGGCTTGTGTTGGTACTTTCTATCACAGCAAAGCCAACTACTACCAACAGAACACTCTCCTTGCTGCGTAGAGGAACAGCACAGAAGTTTGATCTAGAAATGCAGCAGCGCGAAATTGCCGTAAAGCAAAGCAAGGCAGATCATCTGGTATTAAATCCGCTTACCGTAAAGATGCCATCCGATGCCTTCCATGATATCACTATTTATCCAGGTTATTGGATTAACCGAGGTATGGCAAACTATTATGGCAAGAAAACGGTAGTAGCATTACCTTTCGATGATGGCGAAGAAACGCCAGCCAAGTTGTTAAAACGCTGCCGTGATGAAGTAGGTCCAGGCGGAATGACCTTTATCGAAGGAAAATAAATCAGAAATAACAATACCATTCATTAAACAAAAAAGGTAAGTAGCCAAAACTGCTACTTACCTTTTTTATGTTTCAAGCGATCTTCTATAATCTTGCTGACAGCAACAAACTGATAGATGCCTTCATAGCAGGCACATACAAATCCTTCCTTACCATCACGGAAGCCACCCTTCTGAATATAAGCACGGAAGAAACGCACCAACGGACGATAGAACAAAGCTGCCATTCCATAATTGCGATCTTTCTTCTTTTCTATCTCGTTAGCTGTATACTGGTTGATTTTCCCCATTCTGCTGGCAATGCTGTCGTCTGCCAGATGAACCAAAGCCATATCTGCATGGGTTGCTGGTATCTTTTCTATCCTGCCCTTGATAATAGGGTCGGCATGGATGACAGCAGGCCATACCGTATCCTTCCTGATAAAGAAACGCAACTGATAGTCGGGATAGAAACAATGCATGAATCTTCCCATAAAGCGACTCTTGCGTGGCACATACAATCCCAATGGAGCATTCTCCTTCCCTATTAGGGAATAAAGATATTGTTTCAGTGCTGGGGTGACCAGTTCATCTGCATCCACCACCAGTACCCATTTGCAGGAAGCTGCATCTATGGCTGTCTGTCTTGCCGGTTCACAAATCTGATAACTGCCTCTAGGGAAAACAACTATCTTGCAACCATTACGCTTTGCAATATCCAAGGTATCGTCGGTACTTTCCATGTCGCAGACAACCACCTCGTCAAAGCCCTTCACTGTATCCAGCACCTGCTGAAGATGGCAGGAGGCATTATAGGTATTAATAACCACCGAGATGCCATTTCCCTGCTCTTGTTCTACACTTGTCTTATCCATATATCTATGCTCTATAAATATTGATCGATACCATTTGTGCAACGAACCAAACGCTCCTTCTTCACCTGGTTCAAAACATTTTTATGCATGTTCTCTTGGGCTTTAGACGCCTCCTTGTGATAAAGATGGTACATGATTCCTCCCATCTTCAGCGCCTTCTTCCGAACGCCAGCAAAATGCAGGCGATAGGCAAACTCGGCATCCTCATGTCCCCATTCCAACAGATCCTCATTGTAACCATTTACCTTGATGGCATCCTCTTTCCAATAAGCCATGTTGCAACCTCTGAGATGGTCGATTCTACGGGCATAGCGAAAAGCCAGCAATCTGCGGAACACATGAGAACGGAAGCTATTGCTTACATAACTGAAAGGCATGTTCCAAAGATTCACATTGACTACCTTTGTATCCAAAATTTTTTTGGAAATCTGGGCAGACAGCAGCACTCTACTTCCACAGACGAAACATCCTTTCTGAGCCATTTCTATATGGTCTTCTACAAAATGAGAACTCAAAACAACATCTCCATCAACTTGGATGATATAATCACCCGTAGCCTTTGCTATTGCCTTATTCAAAATGGAAGTTCTTCTGAATCCCTTATCTTCCTGCCAAACCCAAATTACCGGTACTGGCATTTTTTCAGCATAATGGTCTATCAGTTTTTTAGTCTCTTCGGTAGAACCATCGTCAGCAATAACAACTTCATCAGGCATAACATGCTGATGCAACACGCTATACAACACGAGTTCTAAGGCTTTAGGCCAATTGTAAGTCGTAATCAATAATGTTGTTTTCATAAACCTAACTTTTTACGTTTAAAATAATGCAAGATACTTTTGCGATGTACCCATCGCCAATCGTGTATCTTCTTTGCTCCTATTATTTTTTGTAATATTTTCTCATCCATTCCCCGCAGTTTCACATACTCTCGTGCCACACACTCGAAGACATCCATTCTTCCGGTAAACCTCGTCAGGTTTTCCACACATTCCTTCATCGGCGGATAGCCTGAGTAAAACCTCATACGATTGATATCGATAAGCGAGAACGTATAATGACCATCAGCCTGAAGCTGATACAGCACATTGCCGGCATTCAAGTCAATATCGATGATGCCTTTCTGGTGCAATCGATTCACAAAGTGCGCATAATCTGCCGCCATCACCCTGTTGAATTCCTCTGGGGAGTTCAACTGATCGTTGATAGGCATACTGTTATCAATATCAGAGATAAAGTAGCAATAGTCAATAAGTCCCTTTACCCTCGTTTCAATATATCCAAAGCCTTCGGGAGTGGCAAAGCCATCTGCCATCAGCCTAAGGGCATTCTCATAGGCACGGAAAGCCTTGGTAGAGCGGAAGAAGCTATATCCTATCTTCTGAATGAAATTAGGCTGCTTGTATCTCTTCACCACAACTTCTTTCTCTTTTCCATCAAACTTTACATGAAAAGCCTTGATAACATTTCGTCCTTCAAAGATACAACGTCCCTCCTGCTCGAACACATCCGGGATGCGTTCGATGAAACTTCTCATCTCTTCGTATTTTGGGTTTATCTTTATCTTCATTTGTTTACAGTACTTTTATATTTTTGCCTAGGATGGTTAGGAACGCCAGGGAATAGCATTTCCAGACTATTATCTTCTAACATCTTAGGAATTATAAAATTTCTCAAATAAATTTTGTCTCGCCTTACAATTGCCGATAATTCATCTAAAGATATCCACTCAGAACAAACAGTACAAATCATAGCCTTTAAGCTTTGATAAGGCATTCTTTGTTTTACACGAGTACTTGCAATATTAGGCTCGGAACTTGCAATATTAGCCCCAGAACTTGCAATATTAGGCTCGGAACTTGCAATATTAGCCCCAGAACTTGCAATATTAGGCTCGGAACTTGCAATATTAGGTTCGGAGCTTGCAATATTAGGTTCGGAGCTTGCAATATTACCAGTCATAGGCAACCGATACTTGGTTCCTCTACCATATCCCTCTTGAACCAGCAATTTATGCTTACACATATCTTTCAACAAATCGGCGACTTCTGCCTTATGCTGGTTAAGGACAACCCTTAAGCTCTCATTTGTAATATATCCATCTGTGCAAGCTGCATTAAGAGTCAACAGGCGTTCATGTCCCAAAGAAAAAACTTCTGTTCCAAATATCCGAACCAATCTATCCTTTGTTCCTTCATCCATCATCGACTCCATCATCATTGTGAGTTCCACTAAGTCAGGCTGACTTAATGTTCTCAACATAGGTGCTCTCCAATTTGCAAATCGCCAACCAGCCAATATCTTATCAACTCCACTTCCCGCTTTTTCGGCAGAGCCAATCAGCATAAACATCTTTTGAAGAGTCTTGTTACGACATACGCTAGCACTTTCTCCATAATATTGCATTTTAGAAACCAACAATGTTCCCGGGTTAGTAAAAACAATTTTATTGCTATACAAACGCACTACCATTGTTGCATTTTCCGAATAATCGGTATGAATACAAAGATTTACTAATGCTTCACGTACAGCCACATGCGCAGGGGTTTCATCTCGACGAATATTGCCCTCCAAGATGAAAGGTTTTGGCAAGACCGCTGATAATCTTGGAAGAACACGAAGATAGAATTGGAATAAATTTGCCTCCCAAGTTCCATCAGGACAAATACGATTGGTCCATCGTATTTCAGGATTATCTGATAGTTTTTCCTGGTAATCAGGAAAGAAGTCGGGGCAACATTCATTATCAGTAATGGCGTCTTCTTTACCAAACATCAAAACTCCTGCCATTGTAAAACCTTCTTCTTTCGTTCCACGATCTGTACGATAAGCACCTATCTTTTTAAGAAACTCAAAATCAGACAAAACAGACCAAGGATGGTCTGGCTTTGCCAACTTAAATAATTGACGATATTGAGCAATAGACTCCATATCTAAATCATCTAATGAATAATTTCTCAAAATGCGGCTATCAGCGGGATTAGAAACATTCGCATCTGAAAACATACGCTGCACTTCTCGCTCCGTACATTTATAATCACCTTCATGATTGCGCTTAAAAGTACCATTGTAGGGTTGAGACGTTCTATAAACAGGACGCTGTTCTCTGGATGCACGAGGAATAAAGAATAACATAAGTTTATGACCTTTGTAATCTTCTACCACGACATCTTCTGTTTTTAACAGGTTACAACTAACCGTAGCTCGATTATTCACATTATTCCAAAAGTCCTTTGTATATTTCTCAATCTGTTCATCAGATAGATTATCTATATAGAACTTACCTTTTTTTTCTATTACTCCAAGCACGATAACTCCTCCTTCGCTATTGGCGAAGGCTGAATAGGTATCCCAAAAGCTGCCAGGAAATCCACCGGCAGCACTTTTAAACTCCAAGTCATCACTCTCTATACTATTCAAGAGTGAATCCAGATAATCCTCGAAGTTTAATCTATCACGTACTTCTAACATACAATTCTTTTATATTCTTTAACAAGATACCTTCCTAGTATCTCATAGGTTGCAAAGATACGAAAAACTATCAGAAACGCCAAATTTTAGAAAGATTATCTTTCTTCCTTCATTGATACTTGCTTTTTTTATCCATTTTCTTGCAAGATTAAAGTATATTTCGTATTTTTGTACCCATTAACATCATCATCGTTTTCATAAACAAAAAGAAATCCTATGAATATTCAAAAATTGAAATATAAATTCCATAGCGGAAAAAACAGCAAACCCTGGTATTACATCAAGGAATACGCTCGTCTGTATACACCTGCCTGCATCTTGATATGGAGGGGGCAGCATTTACTTGACAAAGCCAAGAAACGCAAAGACTACGATTATATCCTAAACCGGGTAAACTACTACAACAAGCTTACAGAAGATAATATCCTTCTCAACAAAGATTTATGGGAAAAGAAAGCTGTTAAAGTGGCAGAACAGCCGATGACCCGCCAGAAGGTATATTATCTGGATACTTTGGAATATGCCCGCTGTTTTGACGGCAATAACAAATGGAATCTCCTCCCTGGTGACATCACGTATGTGGAAGATATTCCTACCATTGTAAAAAGCCGCCCAATTCATGGAGAAAACCAGAACTCCGTATTGCTTAAGATGGACAAGGTACGCCATTTTATCTTCGTGAAGGATAAGCTTTCGTTTGCAGAAAAAAAAGACGAGGCTATCTTCAGAGGGAAAATAGCCTGCAAGGACATCCGTGTACAATTTGTAGAGAAGTTTTTCGGAAATCCTCGCTTCGATATCGGAACCATAGATCTGATTAAGCCAGAATGGAAGAGCGACAAGATTTCCATCTACGACCATCTGAAATACAAATACGTGATGGCGCTGGAGGGAAATGACGTGGCAAGCAATCTGAAATGGATTATGTCTTCCAATTCCATCGCCGTGATGCCTAAGCCATATTATGAAACTTGGTTTATGGAAGGAACTCTGAAGCCAGACTATCATTATATAGAAGTAAAGCCTGATTTCTCTGATCTTGAGGAAAAGATGGACTATTATACTGCTCATCCAGATGAAGCGCAAGCTATCATCAACCACGCTCACGAATATGTAGAGCAATTCAAGGATAAGCAGCGTGAGGATATCATCTCGCTGATGGTTCTAGATAAGTATTTTTCTCTGTTAAAATCTAAGGATTAATGTCTAGAAAGGATTCTTTCAATTATGAAAGAACAATCCTACCGATTATTCGATGGGCAGAATGATGACAGATAAGACGCCTAGACTGTGGCATGTAGTAGGCAGCAATCTGAACTATGCCTTCATCATCAACAACGACACCATTCTGGAGAAGACTGCCGATGGTGCCCTGGATGTTTATGATGCCCACATGAATCCTGTAAAGAACTACCGTCTGCCAGCTAAGCAGTTTGACAAAGCCATCAAACAGCTTAACAGGTTCTTTAAATAAGAAAAGGTAAATCCCCGAAAAGCCCCTTCCGCATTCCAGGTTTTCATATACCCGGAATACAGAAGAGGCTTTATCCTTTTATGCTTCCTTCCACACTCTTCTCTTGAGCCACAACGCCAAGATGGGGTCACTCATTTCCAGATGCTTAGGAGCAGGTATTGTAATCAGATCTTTCACCATCAAGGACTTCTTGAGGCGGGTTACATTGGCAGCAGATACAGAACTTCTGCAAAGATAGCAAAAAAAAACAAATTAAACAAGGTTGTTTTAAACAAAGTTGTTTAAAACTAGCATTTTTATTACGAATTAACTAATAATCAACGGATTACGGGTAAGACACCAAAGAATTTAACGGGAATATTTTTAAAACACGGACAAATTGAATTTGTCCGGATGGTTGTCCGGCAGGCTTATAAATACCAGGAAAACAATACGTTATGGCACTCCGGACAATTTGTCCGGACAAATTCAATTTGTCCGTGTTATTTTTTTATGAGAAAGGAAGAAGAAGAAAAAGGGGATTACGGATTGAGACGAGAACCTGTTATCCGAGAAGCTATAACCTGGCACCCGAGAAACTATGATTTAGCACATAAGAACCTATGTTTTCCGACCCACAAAACTATGACTTAGATTTTTTAACACAATTTGCTCCAAATGGCTGCTGAATTTCGGACCTTATCACACACTCTAATTTGGCGGTTACAGAAGATAGTCGTATTTTTGCCCCCGTTTACCGGATATTCCGACAAGCTAACTTTTAAACATTAAATAATTATGGAGAATGAAAATTTAAGAAACATAGAGAACCTTTTAGCCGCTAAGGCAAGTACACAGCCTCTTTACGAATTCCCTGTAGACCAGCTTCCACTCGGTCTTCGCGACTCGCTCTCTGGCGTAGCCGCAGAGGCACGCGTGCCTGCCCTCTTCTCAGCCCTCCCTATTGCCGCAACCTACGCAGACCGTCTGAAGGCGAAGTATTGCGACGGCAGCGATACTCCGATGGCACTCATGTCTATCATCATCGGCGAGCAGGCATCGGGTAAGGGCGTATGCCGCCGCATCGAAAACATCTGGGCGAAGAAGATGGATAAGGACGATGAGAAACCTCGTGAGGACGAAGCCTGGTACCAGCAGCACAAGGGCAAGAAGGGTGTAGTAGATCCGAAACCTTGCATCCGTCACATTGGCGATACTATCTCGAAGTCGGCATTGATGCGTCGTCAGCTCTGTGCCGATGGCCATACCATGTATATGTTCAGCGAGGAGCTCGGTTCGATGAAGAGCGTATGGAAGGTGTTCGGCGACTACTTCCGTAAGGCGTTCGACCAGAGCGAGGTGGGTCAAGACTACATCACAGCCACCAGCGGCGTAACCCACGCCCAGCTCAACTTCTCCGGCTGCTGCACCCAGAACATCTTCCAGAAGTTCTTCACCGATGATAACATCGAGGACGGATCTTCTTCAAGAATGATGCTCGCCAAGATGCCCGATACCTCCTTCGCACCCCTCAGCCAGCACCACGGTTATACCGAGGAGGAGCAGGCAAACATCCTCAAGGCAGTAACTCTCCTTGAACGTAGTCACGGTGTAATGGAGCTGCCCCGTATGTGCGAGGAGTTCTGCCAGTGGCTCGAAGCAAAGAGACAGCTTGCCCTGGCGAATGCCGACCGTGTGATGGATGTATATCGTCGCCGTTCTGCCGTCATCGGCTTCCGTTGTGGCGTCATCTTCCACATCCTGGAACAGACCGGAGAGGAGACCGATGCCTGCATCCGTTTTGCCAAGGCTGTAGCCGACTATGTGCTTGCCATGCAGATGGAGATGTTTGGCTTGCGTCTCGACAAGCAGCAGCAGGACAACGAGGCTATCCCAGTCTATAAGTCTCGAAACACCCTGCTCTTTGCCCAGCTCCCTGAGCAGTTCACCCTCTTCGATGCCAGCCGTGAGCGTGGCGACGGAGCCAGTCGTGAAACCATCCGTAAGATGATAAGCCGTTGGACCAAGCGTGGTCTCTGCAAGAAGCTGAAAGGTGGCGACACCGAGATCTGGCAGAAGCTTACCCTCTCGGCATAAAGCATCTTGAATCTCCTGAAACTGTTAATCCCCCATCACGCAGCCAAAGCGTGGTGGGGGATTACTGTTTCTGCTAATATCGTATTTAATTGCTGATGGAAACCGATACAATAGAAACAAAAGAATATTACAATATCAAAAAATATACCCTAGGGTATAATACCTTTAGGTATAATTTTATAACTTCATAGAGAATCAGCACATTAAGCATCAAATCAATATACCTTCCATATATAATTCGATCGTCAAGAACCAAGAACAGAAGACGAAAGAAATCTGACAAGCCCTATTTTATTGCTGATGTCGCTCAATATACTCCGCAGCCTGGATATTCGAGAACACATAGTTCTTCAAATCCTGGAACTTAGACTCCTGCTTGGTTTCCTTCAGTTTGCCATTCGGCAACACATCATAGCAGAAACTGCGGTTCATCGACGGATTATAGACGAAGCAACGCTGATGATCTCTTGCCACAATCTGGTTATCTGCCGAATAGAATACCATCGGGCGCTGCTGCTTCAGCAGATCCACGCCGAAGCCCTCGTACTCATAATTCAGATTCATCAAGCCGAAAAGCGTAGGCATCACATCCACCTGCATGCCCAAGCCCGCATACTGCTGCTGCGGAACACCAGGACCAAAGATAATGAGCGGAATATGGTTGTAAGACTGCGGCAACTCGCCCTCGCTCTTACCCACCAGCTTACCATGGTCTGCCTGAATCACGAATATCGTGTTCTTATACCAAGGCTCCCGACTTGCCTTCTTCAGAAAGTCGCCTATCGCCCAGTCGGCATACTCCACAATCTGTGTTTCCTTCTCCTTGGTCTTCGGCTTGAAGAAATCAGGAATGATATATGGCGGATGATTGCTCACGGTGAGGATGGTAGCCATGAAAGGCTTGCCCGTCTTCGCCTTCTGGTTGATGGTGTTGAGGGCGTAGCCCATCTCGAAATGGTCGCTCACACCAAAACTGTTCACCACCTCGCTCTTAGGATAGTTCTCCTGAGAGAAGATGTCATCGTAGCCATTGGTCTGGAAGAAAGCCTTCATGTTGTCATACTGTGCCTCGTGGGTCATGAAGAACATGTTCTCGTAGCCATACTTCTTCAACACCGTGGCGATACCCTTGCGGCGTGGAGTTACCGTTCCCTTCATCAGGTTTCGGAACATGAGAGCAGGGAAGCTGTAGAGCGTAGCCGTCATGCCATGGTTGGTATGGATGCCGGCACTATAAAAGTGGGTGAACGCCAGGGAATGATGATAGAGCGAATCGAGCGTTGGGGTGAGCGGCTGCTGATTGCCGAAAGTACCCAACAGGTTTGCCGACATCGACTCCATCAGTATCACCACCACGTTGGGATGATTCTTCTTCGCAGGAGATTGACCCATCTTCATCATCAGGGAATCGTTCACCACCTCACGCTTCAGAATATTCGTGCTATCCACCTTTCCCATAATACCCAGCCACTGGCGGGTATTCGTGATAGCCTCAGCGTATGGCATGAGATGCAACTCCTTGTTCTCCTTGCGCATATCGTCGAGCGCAGAAGTGAGGAGATTGAATGCCGGATTGATGCCGAGCTGGTTGAGGAAAGAATCCTCGCAATAGTAAGCCTGGCTCACCTTGATAGGGTTATAGCCCATTCTACCACGGATGCCGAAAAGGCAGGCGCCTATCAGAGCCAAGGAAATGAGGAAACGTGCTCCCACCAGCACTAGGTGCATATTGTCCTTAGGCAGAAGGAAGAGCCCCTCGAAGTAGCGGCGCAGACGGACGAGCGCATAGATAAACGCCCCCGTAAACACGAAATAGAGGGCGATATAGAGCCAGTAGGAAGACTCCTGCAAGAGCATGCCCGATGTGGTGGCCACATAGCCGAACCACCCGAATATGCTGGAATTGATGTTCTTGAAGAAATACTGGAAATAAGGAGTATTGGCTGCCGAAGGCATGAAGGCGATGGCAAACCATGCCGCATACCAGATGTTGATGCCACGCAGCAAACGGCGATGACACCACCCCAGACTGGCTGCTATCAGGAGCACAGCCACAGGCAATACCGAAATATAACAAGCTATGACATTATCAAACCATACACCCTTGACAAACGCCATTACCCTACTCGCCTCTGCATCTACAATCATGCCATGCAGGGCGATAAATTCTACCAATCTGAACAGAGTCATCACCAGCAATGCCAATACATGCACCGAAAGGAGATACCCAAAAGCCTTAAAATATCGTTTCATTTTTATTCTACTTTAGAAATCGGCTGCAAAGTTAATAATTATATCCCAATAAAAGCAAAATTTCTAGCCTTATTCTGTCTATAAACAAATAATTATATGTAACTTTGCAGCCAAAATAACATAATAAGACTTCGATAAAACATGAACATCAAGTACAACAAAGCCCTATGGCTCATCATCATCCTGGCTATCGTGATGATGATTCCATTCCTCGGACTCACAGATTTCAATACCAAGGGAGAACCGCGCGAAGCGGTGGTTGCCTACACCATGCTGGAACATGGCAACTGGATTCTGCCTATCAACAACGGAGGTGACATCCCTTACAAACCGCCATTCTTCCACTGGTGCATCGCCTTCTTTAGCCTCTTCATCGGCCATGTGAATGAGTACACCTCCCGCCTGCCATCTGCCGTATCGCTGGTATTGATGACCATCGGCGGTTTCGTGTTCTATGCCAAGCGCAAGAACGCCCAGACCAGCCTCATCGCAGCCATCCTTACGCTCACCGCCTTCGAGGTACACCGTGCGGGTATGAACTGCCGTGTAGATATGGTGAACACCGCCTTCATGGTGGGAGCCATGTATCTGCTCTACCGCTGGTGGGAGAAAGGAAAGCACCAGCTGCCTTGGCTCGCTATCCTCTGCATGAGTGGCGCTACGCTTACCAAAGGTCCTGTGGGCATCATTCTGCCTTGCTTTGTGATGGGCGTATTCATGCTTACCCAACGTGAGAACTTCTGGGGCATCGTATGGCGCATGGCTCTAACCGCCCTGCTCTCGCTCATTATTCCTTTCTGCTGGTATTATGCAGCCTATCTGCAAGGCGGCGACGAGTTCCTGCGCCTGGTGAAGGAAGAGAACATCGACCGATTCATGGGCAAGATGGCATACGAATCGCACGAGAACCCAGCGTGGTACAACCTGCTTACACTCATCACGGGCTGGTTGCCTTACACCTTATTATTATTGTTCTCGCTCTTCATTCTGCCATGGAAAAAGTTCTCGAAGACCCGTTTCCTTGAGAATGCGAAGAAGGCTACTCCGCTGCAGGTGTTCACCTGGCTCGCTTTCCTCCTGGTACTCTTCTTCTACTGCATCCCTAAGAGCAAGCGCAGCGTTTATCTGCTGCCATGCTATCCGTTCATGGCCTATCTCATCGCCGAATACATCGTTTGGATGATGAAGGAGAAGATGGGAGCCTTGAAGATTTATGCCGGAGTGATTGCTGCGATAACCCTGATTCTCAATATCGCCCTGCTGGTGGTAAAAAAAGGATGGGTGCCAGAAAGCATCTTCCACGGCAAGCATGCCATAGACAATATCGCCATGCTCCATGCGCTCGAAAACAACGATTTGCTCATCCCATGCAGCATCTTTATGGTTATCACTTTAGAGGGAGTTTACCTCATCTTCCGAGCACTCAAGAAGAAGAATTCAGGCAATATTGTTTCATATACTCTTGCCACCATCGTGGGGCTCTTCCTGATGCTCGACTCCAGTCTGCAGCCACCTGTACTCAACACGAAGGCCGATAAGCATCTGGCGCCGGTTATCGAGAAGAAGTTTGATACCAGCAAACTCTATTCTTATATGTCGGTAGATATGCTGCATTTCTTCAGCCTCAACTTCTATCTGGGCGATAAGATCCAGCAGTTTGACAAGGTATTGCCACAGGATGGTGTGCTGATGATTCCGGAAGAAGACATGCCTGATTTCCTTGAGAAATTCGCCAAGGACTACACCTTCCAGAAGGTTTGGGAAGTAAGAAAGACGGTAGAATGGCACAACAAGGTAGGTTTCTACCAGTTTGTGAAGACTAGTGCCAATATTGCACTTAACAAATGAGTAGTGATTAATTATTAGTGATTAGATACAAAAATAGCATCGGGATTATAAGTACCGATGCTATTTTTGTATCTATCAAATTGATATTCTCCTTATTTTCATTCTTCGATAAGATTATACTCTTTCTTCGATGAAGTATCGTGGGCGGCGCTTCACCTCAGTATAAATCTTGCCGATATAGACACCCGTAATGCCCACACCCGTGGTGATGATGCCACCGATAAACCACATGGAAACAAGCATGGAGGTCCAGCCCTGGATGGTCTTGCCCTGGAAATATTCTACCAAGGCAAAGATAATCATGATGACTGCTACCAAAGTCATTGCCAAACCCAGGAAGGTGATAAACCGAAGAGGTGCTACGGAGAACGAAGTGATGCCATCTATACTGAAACTCAGCATCTTGGTAAACGGATACTTACTCTCACCCGCCTCACGAGCCTTGCGGTCGTAATAGACGAATCCCTCCCGGAAACCCAACTGGCGTACGATGGATCTGAGGAAAAGATTGCGCTCAGGATACTGCATCAGCGCCTTCAGGGTGCGGTTGGTCATCATGCGGAAATCGGCATGATTGTAAACCGTATCCTTATCCACACTCTGCATCAGTTTATAGAAAGCCTGGGCGGTAAAGCGCTTGAAGAAGGTATCGGTCTTGCGCTCCTTGCGCACACCATAGATGATATCCTTGCCTTCCTGCACCTGACGCACCATATCCACGATAACATTCTCATCGTCCTGCAGGTCGGCATCGATACTTACCATCGCATCACAATGGTCTACCGCAGCTTCCATACCTGCCCAAAGCGCATTCTGATGGCCCCGGTTATGCGACAGTTTGATGCCATGCACATATCCATGTTCCTTGGCAGCATCCGAAATCATCTGCCAAGTATGGTCACGACTGCCATCGTCGACAAGCAGCAGTTCTGTGTCGGCATCAGTCTCTTTCTTAATCTTTCTGATCAATGCCCCCAGCACATCTAAGGTCTTAGGCAGCACTTCTTCCTCGTTATAACAAGGGATAACTATCAATATCTTCATTTGTAAGCCAGTATTTATTCAGATGCAAAAGTAACTCATTTTTTCTATTTAAACAAGAAAAACGTTTAATATTTTTTATTCTTGATATATATTTCCCGTTTTTCTCCATTCTTTCTTACCATTTCCACTTTACCTGTATCTCCAGATCGGATTGCGAAGAGCGGGAGATTTCCTGCAAACCAGAAGAGATGTGAGAGCGGTCGAAATAATCGGTTGTACCCAATTTGGCGATAAGCAGCAGATGGGAACCTATCTCTGAGCGTGCCACCAAGGCGTAACGGATGCCCTCGCCGTAGTAGCTGCCGAAACTCATCTGATAGAGCAGACCAGGCTCATAAGCGTAGATACGGGAGGCGAAATCGGAAGTATGAAAATAGCCCAGGCAGCCTCTCAACGTTCCTTTCAACTGCTTCTTCCATTTCCATTCCCATCCTATATGCTCGCTCACCATATAGCCTTTACTAAGCTCATCGCCCTCATTCTTCATCGTGCTTTCCGCCTGGCTCATCGTATAGTCGAAACTGGTTTTGGCGCTCCATCGTTTTTGGGATATTGTGGCATAGAGGCGCAGACGGCCGGTTGTGGTTCCCGCCTTATCCTTATAACGGAACCTTCCTCCTACCGTCAGCACTCTGGAGGGCTGGAAGAGGATATTCACCAGATTATCCCAACTCTGAGTGCTCTCCCTGGTCTGATACTTAGGCCAGGCGAAATAGGCGAAATCGCTGTAGGCTGTGATGCTCCAATGATGGGCAGGAATCCAGGTAAAGCCCAGATATACGCCGTTTTCATCCTGCACATCGCTCCCCTCGGAAAAGCTGTTGCTGAAGAGAGAATAGTAACGGGCAGAATAGAACCTATGGAGAGCCATCAGCGTGAAATGGTCGGAACAGAGATAGGAGGCTGCATTGAGCGTGGCTATGGAACCACAATCGCCCGTAGCCGTTTCGCCGGAGAGGGTGAGGCGATGGGAGATATAACCATAGCTGATGCTGGCATTCCAGAAGGCATTCCCCTCTGGAGCAAAACGCTTGTAAAGCTGGCTTTTATTGGGCGTGAGCGGTAGGGAGAAAGAGGTATAAAAGGCTGTACCTCCGATGTGCCAGCCCTGATGCCGGTAACTGATGTTGCCTCCCACAAGTGTATTGGATGCTACCTTCTGTTTAGCAATCTCATTCACCGTGCGATGCAAACCGGTCTTCAGGATGGTCTTGATGCCCCCGCCGTCAGCAGAAAGCGTAGCATCTATCTGGCGATAAGAAAGAAAGCCGGTCAGTTCGAGGCCCTTTAATAAGGTATAGGTGGCTGCTGCGCCTTGCAGATAATTGGCTGAAGAACGGGAGGAATGACCGCGGATGATGCAGGAAGATGATCTGCCCAAGGAGGTTAAGGCTGAGAGTTTGCCGAAGCCGAAATCATTATTGAGTATCAGTCCTAATCCTGCGTTCAGTCTGTATCTGCCCAGGGTGATATTCTTCCATCTGCCCAGGTTCTTTACCTGAAGATAGAAGGAATAGAAGTCGTAACCCATCGTGTTCCTGCCTCCGAAGAATGGTTCGCCGGCATCCTGAGAAGCTACGAATCCCAGTTTGACGGAATTGCCGTAACGAAACTGGTAGCGCAGTCCGTGCTTGTAAGGATAACCCAGATAGCCGTCGGTTCCGCTCGCATCGCCCTTGCGCTCATAAAAAGGAACCTTCAACATGCCCATCACCTCGTGCTTGCCATACTGGGCGATGGTTTTAAGACTGGGAAAAGCCGGCTTGCTCCCGTCATCGGCCACATAAAAGAAACAACTCATCAGCTGGCGCTGATACCAGCCGATGCTGCTTATCAGGGTAAGCTCGCTCATACTCTTCAGCTGTCCATAGCGGTAGATATAGAACAGGATGTCTTCTACCTGTGATGCGGTAAGAAACGGCATACGCTCCAGTTCTTCTCTCGTTGCCGTATTCAGATTGACGGGATGCTGCGCCATCTCCTCCAAATCTTCTTCATAGTCCTGCCAGGCTACATGCTCGAAATCTTCGGATGAAGAAATGTCGGACAGCAGTTGCTGCCAGGGTGGCGAAGCGGAAAGAGAATCTTCGGGCACGGCGCCCAGTTCTGAAAGAGAGGAAGATTGGGCTTGAGCCCATAAGGCACAGAAGATTTGGGAGCTGCCTACGAGAAACAGTTTCAACAAGAGGGATGTTATGGAATGAGCATACTTCATCTGCAGTAGGCACTTCATTTATTAAATTAAGACAAAGTTACTGCTAAAATATGAAAAAGAGAAAGAAAAAGCCAAGAATCTTTCTCAAATTGAGAAATAATCTGTAATTTTGCGGCGTAATTAGTACCACAAAGGGGCTTACACCTCTTTATATATAGAAGAAGCTCCACGAAAAAAGGAGCTGGACAAAGAACTTTGAGGAGATTTACATGAAACAGAAAATATGCTTTTTACTGGCGATGCTCTTCTGCATCACCCTGCAAACCATGGCGCAGACCGATGGCGACAACCCTGAAGACAGGGAGGTGGACATGGATACTCCTACCTTTGAACCGATGGTGAAGGTAGGAAAAGTGCTCCTGGATCATGACAGCGTGCAATATGTTCAGGTGAACAACGTGTACGTTTATCCGCAGCCGGTATTCAAGAACGCCAAGGAGCGAATGGCTTACAACCGTTTGGTATACAACATCAAGAAGGTGCTGCCGATAGCCAAAGAGGTAAGAAGGATTATCATCGAAACGGGTGATTATCTGGAAACGCTGCCTAACAAGAAGGCAAAGGACGCACACATGAAACTGGTGGAGAAAGGTATCAAACAGGAATATACCCCGAGAATGAAGAAACTCACCTATGCACAGGGTAAACTCTGCATCAAACTGGTGTATCGTGAGTGCAATTCCTCATCCTATCACCTGATTCAAGCCTTTCTGGGTCCTATCCGTGCCGGATTCTATCAGGCATTTGCAAGCCTCTTCGGTGCCAGCCTCAACAAGAAGTACGACCCGAACGGCGTTGACAGATTAACAGAAAGAGTGGTAAGACAGGTAGAATCGGGGCAGATTTAACCAGCTCATCTTATTCAGAAAGCCCATACACTTAGGTATAAAAGCATTTCCTGTCAATAGGAATTGCTTTTATACCTAAGTTTTTTTGTTGATACAAGCAGAAGAAATCTCCGTTCATCGACGTTGAATGTCCGTTCAGCGTCGTTGAACGGCGGTTCATAGACGCTGAACGGCGGTTCAACGTCGATGAACGAAGATTTAAACAGACTGAAAAAAGAAATGTTCCTAAGAAAAGCAACAACTTTTCCTAGGAACATTTCCTTTTATATTCGAATGGGATGCCCACCTATTCCTCAGTATAAAGCACCTGAATCATAGTCTGGCCAACCGCCTTAAGCACATTCTTATCCAGATGAGCCATATCATCGCTCACGGTGTGCCAGGTAGGACCGAAACTGCTCTGCTGGCAGTCTGGATAATAAGCTATCACATCTACAGTAGGAATCTTAGCCTTCTCGTTGACCGGAATATGATCATCAGTAATCATTCCGCCATCGCTCTTAGGGAAGTAAGAGCCAAAACCAGCCTGACGGGCTGCAGCCCAAACCTTCTTCACGATGCCACCGGCATACTGCATAGACATGCCTTCACGATAGAACTTGGCTCCCTGTCCGCCCACCATATCGAGGAGGATTCCGAAACGAGGATTATATCCCTCAGGCTTGTTCTCGCTCCAGTACTGGGCACCCAATGCCCAAGTATCGCCATCGTCCTGAACATCAGCCCACTGAGGTGTTCCCCAGTCTTCGGTATCGAAACATACGAAATCTACGCCGATGTTAGGATTCAGCTTCTTGTCTGCCTGCAGCTGGCGGGCTATCTCCAACATGACGGCTACTCCGCTGGCTCCATCGTTGGCTGCCATTACAGGCTTGCGCCAGTTGGTGCTGTCGGGGTCGTTATCGGCCCAAGGACGGCTGTCCCAATGAGCACAGAGCAAGATGCGGGTTTCAGCCTTCGGGTTGTAATGGGCGATGATATTGGTATTCTTCAGGATGGTACCATCATAGCCCTTGAGATCAGCCTTCTGGGTTTCTACCTCGCAACCAAACTGCTTGAACTTGCTCACAATCCATTCGCCACACTTGTCGTGCGCCTCGCTGTTCATGACGCGAGGACCGAAATCGCATTGTGCGGCACAATAAGCCAACGCCGAATCGGCATTAAAGGCAGGACCTACAGGATTCAGCTTCTCTGCTTCCTCTACTTCCTGGATTTCCGGCGACGTGGTGTTGGCATTCTTATAGCTGATAGCTCCAGCTACCACTCCGGCAGCAACTACCAAGCCTAAAATTATCTTCATTTTCTTCGTCATAACATTAATGTTTAAAGTTCTGCACCTGCGTCATCACTCTGAGCCAGTTGCCTCCCCAAATCTTGACAATATCCTGCTCGCTATATTTGCGGCGCAACAGCTGGAGGGTGAAATTGATGAGTTCAGAAGAGTCGGCGAGACCTCTGATGCCGCCGTCTCCATCAAAGTCGGTACCCAGACCTACGTGGTCGATACCCATCACATCGATGGCATGCTCAAGATGGGCGATAGCGTCCATGATGTCGGCCTCTCCCTCTTTACGCAGGAATCCGTGATAGAGCGTGGTATGAGCCACACCACCCTTTGCTGCGAGGGCACGCATCTGGTCATCGGTCAGATTGCGAGGCACATCGCAGAGCGCACGGCTGCTGCTATGACTGCAGACAATAGGCGTCTGGCTGATATCAAGTGCATCGTAGAAACTCTTCTCGCCACCATGACTCAAATCTACCATGATGCCCAGGCGGTTCATCTCATGAATCACCTTCTCGCCAAAACTGCTCACACCATTATGGGTATTGCAGCCGCGGGCACTATCGCAGATATCATTATCACCATTATGGCAGAGCGTGATATAAACGATGCCGCGCTGGGCGAAATGCTTCACGTTACTGATATCGTGCTCCAGGGCGAGACCGTTCTCGATGCCGAGCATGATGCTCTTTCTGCCATTCCGCTTATCGCTATAAAGATCGGCAGGAGTGCGGGCTATGCTGAGATACTGCCTGTTCTTGCTCACAATCTCTTCTATCTTGTCGAAGATGAGGTCGGCATACTGCGCAGGTCCCTTTACATCGAAAGCCACCTTACTGCTGAAGCTCTCGCCTATCTGAGGCTGTGGCAGGTAAGCTACCATCGTGGTAGCATCCTGATGACCATCGGTCATCTTATGGAGATCAACCAGGATGCGGGAATCGCGATGATCAAACTTGATGCCCTGAGGGAAGAACATCGGAGTATCACAATGGGTATCGAGCGTAAGGATGCGCTTATGCAACTGCTTGGCTGCATAAAAGTTGTTAGCCTGATTAACCAGCCATTGGAAAATCTTCAATCCTTCTTCTTCCAGCCATTCCGGATGCCATTGCACACCGAGAATCTGCTTATATTCGCTACTCTCTACAGCCTCTATAATATGATCGGAAGATTTGGCGATGGTGCGCAGATGATTGCCTGGCTCGCTTACCGCCTGATGGTGGAACGAGTTGACAAAGATCTTCTCCTTATTATATATATTATATAAGGTGGAATCTTTCTTGATTTCTACGATGTGGGTAGGTTCAGTACGGTCAGCATCCTGGCTGTGCTTTACCAGCTGCTTGATATCCTGACACACCTTTCCGCCCAGCGCAATAGCGAGGGTCTGGATGCCCCGGCAGATACCAAGCATCGGAATCTGGCGGTTGAAAGCCAATCGGGTAATCATCAGTTCGGCAGCATCACGTTCCTGATTGATGTTGTGAAGACGGGGAGAAGGCTCTTCGCCCATCCACAGCGGATTATGGTCGCCGCCACCCGTCAGAATCAATCCATCAAGATGCTCCAGGGTATTGACGATGACCTGAGCATCAGCAACAGGAGGAATAATGACTGGCGTACCGCCAGCCGCTATTACCTGCTTATAATAACGGTCGCGAAGCGTAGCATCGATACCTTCATAATTGGCAGTAAGGCCAATTACAGGCTGATGCTTCGCTTCGGGAAATCTAGAGTATGCATCCTGGAGATGCGACTCTAAGTCAAATGTTTCCATTTGTTTATCTTTCAAAAAATAATGATTCAAGATCTTCTAAAAATCGTACTCAGGTATGGAGACACTTATTAATCTTCATCGAGAAGTACAGGAATCTCACGCTTGATGCTCTGCTCAAGAGAGATAAGCGTTTCGGTAGAAACCACACCAGGAATAGCCTGAAGCTTATTGTTGAGCAGATCCATGAGCTGCTCGTTGTCGCGGGCATAAAGCTTGATCAGCATGGTGTATGAACCGGTAGTAAAGTGGCACTCTACGATTTCAGGAATGTTCTGCAAGCGCTCTACCACCTTTTTATACATATTACCGCGCTCCAAGTTCAAACCTACATAAGTGCAGGTAGAATAACCCAGGCTTTTAGGGTTTACATCAAAACCGCTACCGGTGATGAAACCATCCTCCATCAAGTGCTGAACACGCTGATGGATGGCAGCACGAGACACGCCACATTCTGCGGCTACGTCTTTGAAAGGAATACGGGCATTCTTGGAAAGGATGCCGAGAATCTTTCTGTCTAGATTGTCTATTTTCTCCATTTCGTTTTGTTTTATATTATTCTATTTATAAGGTACTTTTCTATACCAGATAGCAAAATTAATAAAATCTATTGAAACTGCAAACAAAATGCACGAATATTTTGCAATATCCGTGCATTTTGTTGTTTTTTATACGAATTTTAACAGAAAAAATCGCTTTTATGGCATAGAAATTAAAAACAAAAGAAGCATGATTTTCAAGAGATCCCTTGGTGGACTCTCACTTTAAATTTCAATAGATTGCCCTTTTCTCTTCAGATGCATTGATTAAACAAGAGGCAAAGACTCTAAAAATATTCAATTAAGGGAAGTTGTAAATACTATATGAACGATTTGTCTTTTAAAAATTATCTCTACGCTGGAGTCGGGTATCTTTTGGAGAATCTCATATTTATAGACCTGTTGCGTCATGGATTATGATGTATATGTAAGTAACATAAAGGAAAAAGAGGTGGATTTTGTCGCCATCAAGAATGATTGAACCATCTATGTACAAGCCACCTATATGCTTGTTGGTGAGCAGACAATAGAGCAAGAATATGCTCCGTTAGAGTGTATTGCTGATAACTATGAAAAAGTTGTGGTATCGCTTGACGACCTCCAACAGCCTTCCCGCAATGGCATTAGCATGTATTTCTGTATTTTCAACGGAATCTGATTTGTGTGTAAATTTTGAAAATATGAATAATGGAAATAATGTACTGAATAAAACCATATTATCAGAAAAATAATAGAAATATTTTCCAAAAATCATCTTTTTAACCTATATTTTAGCAAAAATATCTTAATTTATTTGGTGGTTTCATAAATTAGATTTAATTTTGAAGCGGTTTTCATAAAATTTGCAGTTGCATATAACATTATGAGTGGAGACTCATTACTAAAAATGTTTCTTGTACTGCAATACCTACGCCGATTAGATGCTCTCGCATTACATTATTGTAGGTGGGACAGCATAGGCAAGGGTGCCAAATCAGAGGTAATGAGAGCCACTATTTATGGGAAGCGTTTATCATGCGCTTTGTAACTTGACGTCTTGAAATTCTCGCAAAGTTTCAAAATGATTCAGTCACGTAACAAGGCAACGATAGATGCTCATGGGATGTTTTTATAATACCCCTAATATCATTCTGTGCATCTTATATAATATAAGGTGTACAAGTTTGGTATATTGGGATAATTATATCAACTATCGGCGTGGGTTTCTGTTCGTTGCTCGTTCTTGACTGGATGGGCAATGCGAGAAGCCTCAAGACGTAGGACGAGTGACAAGATCAGACTCCTGCGCTTTTTCGTTTATAGTCAAAAACTTTTCATGTAACTTATATTGCCGATGCTTGGGAGTCAATAGGCTATGTTAAACATATATGAAAAAGATTGCGTTTACTCTTTTATTATTAGCAGGTAGTATTGCCTCAATGCATGCACAGGCTAAATTTGAGCATGCACAAACACGTATCCAAGAGGGTATGTCAGAGTTCTTTGTACGTCCAATGGTAGCTGAGCTCCAGATGATAAACAAAGATTGTCAAGAATGGTCATTTAATATCTTCCCTGGAGTTTCTCTTTCTGAGATTAGTACAGCAATGCTTGAGAATGCAAAAGCTAATGCTGCTTTCAAAGCTGCAAAACTTGCAGGTGCAGATATTATTCTTGGTGCAACTTTTTATGTTATCAATAATGAGAAGGCCAAAGGCTTAGATGTTACTGTGCGTGGTTATCCTGCTAAGTATGTGAAATTCCATAATTATGGCGAAGGTCAGTTGGGTACAGATGACTCCAAGTGGATTGACCCTTTACAGAATGGTGCCCGCATACGTGCTATATCTGTTGATAATAAGCAGAACAAAGCTGTTGGCAATGAGAATCGAAATAAGTAAACATAAATATTAATTCTAAAATTATAACACAATGAAAAAGTTATTATTATTGGCTATTGCCACTATCATGAGTCTTGGTGCTTCTGCCCAGCTCATCACATCAAACACAGTTACTTACAAAAAAAGTAGTGGTTACAACCGCATCGGTGTATCATACAACTCAATTAGTTCAAATGCAGAAGGTTCAGAATCTGTCAGTGGTGTTTCTTTAGCTTGGACTAAGGGGATCTCTGTAGCCAAAGATATTCCTCTGTTTGTAGAAACTGGTCTTGGTGCAACTTACGCTTTTGATGATTTAAGTGCTGTGATTGCAACAATTCCCTTGAACGTAACTTACAAGTGGCCTGTAACAGAGAGTGTCAAGATTGCCCCTTTAGCAGGTCTTACATTTAATGGAAACATCACATCTGACGTTGATGATATGAAGTTCTTTACTCTTGGCTGGCAAGCTGGAGTCAATGTTGAATTGGGTAAATTCTACGTAGGTTTATCTTATGGTGGAGGGTTGACCGATTTTGTTAAGTATGAAGATGATTACGAATCATACAATTACAAATTGAACAATTTTGCAGCAACAATCGGTCTTGTATTCTAACAAATGCATAAGTTTTAGATAGGGTCTGCCTAATATCTGTTACAATGACGGATATTGGGCAGATTGTTTGTTTAATAATTTAAGAGTTGAATATATGAAAACTGTGATTTTGGCAGTGCTGATGATACTATCTGCTACTATTACCCATGCACAAGATAACTACTCGTTGACAAAAGAAGGGAATAGTTATATTTGCAAAGGTTCCAAGCCATGTAAAATTGATGAGCGAACAACCTTTGGTAGTGCAGCTCTCTGGGCTATGGAGAAATCCAGCAACGTAGTTGAAAACACACTAAAATGTGATCCCCAAAAATTAGTGCTAAGTGTTGGTTGTAATATTGCTGAAAACGAAAACTCTGATAAGGTTTATACTTTTCAACTTAATATTGCTGTGAATAAGGGCAAAATAGAGTTTCTCATAAAAGACGTTAAATGTGCCCCAAAGGGTGTCTTAGCGGTTTTTAAGACTATGTCTTTTGACAAAATAAACTTAGAGAAAAAGCCCCAATACAAAGAATATATAGAGAAGTTTTCTGTTTTATGCAATCACTTTATCCAACAAACGATGCATGAAATTCTTGATTCAAAAGTAGAATTGTCTCATTGGGAAGCTATCGTTTCAGGCCAAGTAGTGAAAGGTATGAATCCAAAAGAGGTTATATTAGCAAAGGGTAAACCACTTACCATTACAGAAAACTCGCAACGTATTATGTGGTCGTATGATTCTGGCACCATTGTTATGATAGAAAACGGAATTGTAAGCGGAGTTATTAATTAAAAACTTGCGAAAGTAAATGCTACAAGATCAAGGATAGGTAAAAATAAAAGTCTCTACCTATCCTTGTTTTTATGTAACGGTTTAAAATAACAAGGTACAATTTAGTGTCCTTTTTATGAAGCAGCACATAGTTAAAGGATAGAGTTTTAAACTCTTCCTTTATCTCATATTTACTGTAAATTACTTTTATCATAAGGCAAAAAAACTATTGAAATGTTAAAAACCTTGGCATTTTACTACTTTTAGTAGAATCTACCATAGGAGAAAGCGACAATACGCCACCCATCTTGCGTATTGATACCCGAAAGAACTTCCTCGTGAAAAAGAGCCAAAGATAACACTCTATCCTTGGCTCTTACCTTATTATATTTTAGTAGTAATTACTTGTTGAAATGAATTTCGTAATTACTTTCTCTTTCTGGAAGCAGCTTTCTTGCCGTTTGACTTGGCAGAAGCCTTAGCCACCTTCTTCTCTGCTCCTACGGCTACATCTTCCTTCAACTCGCCAGCAGGCTCAGCCTTAACCTCAGGCTTTACGATGCTAACCAGCTCAAGATCGAACACCAAAGTAGAGTATGGAGGAATCTGACCAGCCTGGCGCTCGCCGTAAGCCAACTCGTAAGGAATGTAAACCTGCCACTTACTGCCCACAGGCATCAGAGTAAGCGCCTCGGTCCAACCCTTAATCAAGCCATTGGCACGGAACTTGTCAGTCTTGCTGCCACCATGCTTGGATGTAGCATCAAAAACGGTACCATCAATCAGACGACCCTCGTAGATAACCTCTACCTCATCGCTTGCCTTAGGCACCTCGCCATGACCTTCGGTAATCACCTTATACTGCAAACCGCTAGGCAACACCTTTACACCAGGTTTCTTGGCATTAGCAGCAAGGAACTTCTCGCCGGCACCAGCCAAAGCTTCCTTCTGGAAATCGGCAGCAGCCTTAGAGGTAAAGAATGTTGTATCATTAGCCAAAGCTGCGATAAAACCATTCTGGAACATAGCATGGCTGATAGAATCGCCTGTGCTCTTCAACTCTTCCTTTGTGCCAGGATATACACGCTTCTCTACCAGTTTGGCAACCTCCATACCTGCAGAATAAGCTACGGTCTTAGGATTGATTCCCATGGCAAGCGCATCCTTGTAACCACGAAGGAAATTCTCCATATAGGCAGTATCTACCTGAAAACTCTGCTGGATATAAGGAATCAGACCACGAGTGGCATTCATACCAGCTACATAACTCAAAGAATCGGCTGATGATTTCAACTCAACAAGAGTAGCCGCCTTCTTAACCTTCTTCTTGCTTGCAGCACTAGCTGTAAACAAAGAAGCACCCGCCACGAGGACGAGTGCTGTCATTAATATTTTCTTCATTTATAAGTCCTCTATAAAAATGAGTTCCCACAAAAATTACTTGCCACCTACTGAAATCAACTCAATCTTGAAGATCAATACAGAGAATGGCTTGATCTGACCCTGCTCGCGCTCACCATAAGCCAACTGCTGAGGAATGTAAACCTCCCAAACAGAACCTGCTGGCATGTGAACCAAAGCATCAGTCCAACCCTTGATAACCTGGTTAGCACGGAGATCTACGGCCTGACCACGCTTGAAAGAAGAATCGAATACCTTGCCGTCGATTGTCTTACCCTCGTAGTTAACCTTAACCATAGAAGTATCCTTTGGCATAGGGCCGTTACCCTCCTTGATTACCTTGTACTGAACACCTGAAGGCAGAGTAACAACTCCTGGCTTCTTCTTGTTGGCAGCGAGGAACTTCTCACCAGCAACCTTGTTAGGACCATATTCCTTCTCCATGTTCTTAGCCTTGATAGCCATCATCTTAGCCTGAGCTATCTGAGCAGCCTGCTCAACAGTCATCAAGCCCTTCTTGCCTGTAGTACCTGTGATGAAACCAGCCATGAAGTTCTTCAGAGAGATAGACTTTGTAGAATCCTCACCGAATACCTCGTGGTTGATACCCTTAACCATCTGGTTGCTGATCTGCTGACCAATCTGAATACCTGCGTAGTAAGCAGCCTTCTTCTTGTCGTCACCAGCGTTGGCACCATCGTTAAGACCCTTGATAAAATCATCCATGTAAGCAGTATCAACGCCCATGCGCTCTACCAAAAACTCCTTCAGACCCTGAGTCTGAGACATACCCATAGCATAGCTCATAGTATCTACATCAGTCTTGAGATCTGCCTTAGGAGTAGAATTGCCACAACCTACGAATGTAGCAGCAGCACAAGCCACGAGGGCTCCGAAAAATAACTTTTTCATTTCCTTATTTATATTTTAAATCTTTATTTTTATCTATTATATTCCAGGATTGCCTTTACTTCATTTAAATATATCTACTAACAGATTACTTAACGGCAACGAGCTCTACATCGAAAATCAATGCTGAGAATGGAGGGATAGATGCACCTGCACCACGCTCGCCATAACCCAACTGATAAGGGATGAAGAAACGGAACTTGGCACCCTCGGTCATGAGCTGAAGACCCTCTGTCCAACCTGCGATAACCTGGTTCAATGGGAAGGTAGCAGTCTGACCACGGTCGTAAGAACTGTCAAACTTAGTACCGTCGATAAGCGTTCCCTCATAGTGGCACTCAACCTGATCGGTAGCCTTAGGAGCCTTGCCATTACCTTCACGCAAAACTTGATACTGCAAACCGCTCTTAGTAGTGATGATACCATCCTTCTTGCCGTTCTCGGCGAGGAACTTCTCACCAGCTTCCTTAGCAACCTTGCCCTTCTCGGCAGCAGCAGCCTGAGCCTTAGCCTCCTGCTCTGCAAAGAAGTTCTGTACCAACTCCTGAGCCTCCTGCTCGCCGAGCTGAAGTTTACCAGCGATGGCATCCTTTACAGCCTGTGCAAAATCATCAATATTCAAACTCTCTGCACCCATAGAAGCCAACTGGCGACCGATGCCGATGCCCAAAGCATAACTTACTTTATCCATAAAATTTATTTATAATAATGTATTAATAATCTTAAAATGTACTTTTTGTCCTTAAAACGAGTGCAAAGATAACATTTTTCTCGCTTAAAACGATGTTATTTGCAGAAAAATTGCTAAATTTGTGCATTCTTAATAAAAGATTAAGAAAATATGAATAATTAAAACGTGATAAGATGAAGAAACTCGTATTTTTAACCGGTGCAGGCATGTCTGTGGAGAGTGGTTTCAAAACTTTTCGTGGCAATGATGGATTATGGGAAAACTATCCTGTAGAACAGATAGCTACCCATGAGGGATGGGAAGCTGACCCTACCCTAGTAACAAACTTCTATAATATGTTGCGCCATAAACTCTATGCTGCGCAACCTAACGAGGGGCATAAACTCATCAAGGAACTGGAAAAAGACTTCGATGTGACGGTAATCACCCAGAATGTAGATAATCTGCATGAGAAGGCAGGTTCCAAGAATGTAATCCATCTGCATGGCGAACTATCAAAGGTTTGCTCTTCACGCGACCCTTACGACTATCGCTACATCAAGGAATTACCTGAGGATGACTGCGAGGTAAAGCCGGGAACCGAAGCTGGAGATGGAAGCCTGTTGCGCCCATTTATCGTTTTCTTCGGCGAAAGCGTTCCTATGATTGAGCCGGCAGCCGAAGCTGTACAGCAAGCCGATATCTTCGTCATTATCGGAACCTCACTCAACGTTTATCCTGCTGCAGGTCTGATTTCATATACCAAGCCTCACATTCCTATCTATCTGATAGACCCAGGTGCCGTAAACACCAATGGATATTACAAGATAGAGCACATCATGAAAGGGGCTTCAGATGGTATGAAGGAACTGAAGGAAATATTGGAAAAATAAAAACATTCAGAATACCTAAACAATAAAAGCAAACGGGGAAGCATCCATTGATACTTCCCCGTTTGCTTTTATTACTTTTATTTTCTTTCTATCAATAACATTCTGCATTACACAGCCTCAGATGTTCTGACTCCCATGCGAGCCTCGGCGACATTAACCACATAATCACCCAGTTTTTCGCATTCCTGAATGATATCCATATACAATGTACCTACACCATAGGTATAAAGATGGTTATCCACATCATCCAGGTTCTGGTTTCTCAACTGAGTACGATAATTATTAATCTCAGTCTCGATATTGTACGTATGGTTGAGACTGATAGAATGGCGTTCATGAGCAAACATATAGTTCATCTGAGTCAGCGCCTCATCTACCAACTTAAACATCTGATGAATGTTTTCACTCTGCTTGGCAGTAAACTCCTCCTTGTTTTCACCCTTGCGCTTAATGGTGCGGGCAAGATTAAAGCAACTGTCACCAATACTCTCGATTTCAGAAATCTCACGCAACATCGCACGGATCTTCGCCTTGGTATCATCACTCAGATGAGCATCGCTCACCTGATCAAGATACTTAGCAATCTCTATCTCCATATTATCAGAAATACCTTCATACTTCTCGATACGCTCATAGAGTTTGTCGAAAGTCTTGGAATCCTGAGTATCCAGCAACTCTCTCACCATACTAAACATACGGTGGATACGCTCGCCGAAACTTCCGATTTCCTGCTGTGCCTCGAAGACTGAAAGTTCTGGTGTCTTCATGATGCCAGCCTGGATAAAGCGCAAACGGAAATCTTCATCCTCCTTATCTGCCTTAGGCTTGATAAGTTTGCAGACAACTTTTTCCAACTGTGGGATAAACCAAATCAGAACGCCCGTGTTACAAACATTGAAACAGGTATGGAACATCGCCAGGACAATTGGCAACAACTTTGCCTTCTGTGCCGCAGACATACCACCATCAGGATCATACCCCACGATAGAGCAAACGAAATCTACAAATGGATAGAACAGGCAGAGAACCCAGATTACACCAAAGACATTGAATACCAGATGGGCCAAGGCTGCACGACGAGCCTGGGCATTGGCACCCAAAGCGGCAAGATTGGCTGTAGCGGTAGTTCCGATATTCTCACCCATTACCAAGGCTATGCCCAGATAGATAGGAAGTACACCCGTAGAACAGAGTAAGATGGTGATGGCCATCACAGCTGCCGAACTCTGTACGATACAGGTTATAAGCGTACCGATCAGGAGGAAGACTACAATCGTGAAATGACTCTTCGTATCAAAAGAACCAAAGAAATCGATAACCGCCGGATTATGTTCCAGATCAAGAGCCTTACCCGCACTACTCAACAGAACGAGCGAGAAGAAGAGGAAGGCGATACCAAAAAGGAAATCTCCGAAATAACGGCGCTTCTTACTATAAATCAGCATAATGCCGAGGAAGAACGCAGGGAATACGACAATCGTTAAATCTACATTATAACCCAGCGACATAATCCATGCCGTAAACGTGGTACCAATGTTGGCACCCATAATAACGGAAATAGCTTGGGCTAAAGTCAGCAAACCTGCATTTACAAAAGAAACCGTCATAACAGTAGTTGCAGAGGAACTCTGAACGGCACAGGTAATAAAGGTACCTGTAAGCATTCCCGTAAATCGGTTGGTTGTCATAGCGCCCAAAATGTGGCGCAACTGAGATCCTGCCATCTTCTGCAAGGCCTCACTCATCACCTTCATGCCATAGATGAGCAAAGCTAAAGAACCGAGAATCTGAAAAAAAATCACAAGATATTGACTTGTATCCATATTCATTTGTATTTGTGGAAATGTTTGTTACGTTTCGGTTGCAAATATAATAAGATTTCTGCTTATTCCGAAATATTTGGGAAAGATATTGCGAGTTGTAACAGCATTGTAACATGTAGGACAAGAGAAGAAGACATATTGCGATTTCTCGGAGCATCGCAGAGAATAAAAACGGACGTACGCCATAGGGATGGAGCGCACGTACGTGAAGAGAGAGATTTTATTTGATCACGTTCCACTGACCGAGAATATGATTAGTCATTGGCATTAATAGCTCCACTAGGCAACTTGTTGTATCCACAGCTCAAGCAATCATAATCAGTCAAGTTTTGAGTCAAGTCCTCACCCGAAAAATCATCCTTCAATAATGGAGCCGTTGTAAAATTCCAATCGTATGTTGTCAGATTGTGATTTGTACTATCCCAAAAGAGCCACCAAACGAACTTTTATCAGACAAGGCATATCGGCTTGCGCCACAAGTTGCCACTGGCAATCCATATTATCCCGTCGTCTCACCATTCATAATCGGCATTTGATAGATACCCTTATTCGTCATCATACCATTATAGAAAACAGTTGTAACGAAGAAATAAGGATATTCAGACTCATCCATCTTATCATACATAAGAATATTTGCCCCCAAGTATGAGTTATAGATACGGAAAAGGTATGCCATCCGACATGGCATACCTTAACCTAAAACCAAGCAAATTATGCTAACTACTTATTACTTACTTTTACGACCTTATTACCTTGGCGCATGATGTAGATACCCTTTACAGGTTGGTTCACACGCATACCTTCCAATGTGTAATATTCTACAGGAGCTTGCTCCCCATTGGCGTTGACAGAAGAGATAGCAGAAGGAATATTCTTGATAATCGACATGGTGTTGTCAAGCACATTCAACTTCACATCATACTTGCCAGCCTCGGTAATCTTCCAGTTATTCTTCTCACTATCTTTATTTACACGAATAGCCTTGGTGGCATCTGTTGCATCGCTTACATAGACATCAGAATTATAGTTAGTAAACTTGTTGACTACTACCTGCAACTCACCTTCCTTCAAGTCAGCAGTGGCAGTATAAACCATTGGGTTGGAAGCATCCTGAGCCAATACGACAGGCTGCCCTAAATCCCAGCCATTCTCAGTGGCATCACCAACCAACCACAAAGCTGCATATACGATTTCGTTGTCCTGATAGTCAGCCTTCTTCACTGTGATTGTTCCTGCATTGAGGTCGCAAGTAATGACATAGTTGCCAGCCTCAGCCACCTGGAACTTGCTGTCATTGCGATTCACCTCTGAAGAAACCAAAGATGTAGCCGCACCTTCTGCCAATGTTACATTCTCTTCACCTGCGGCACGATACTGGAAGCCATTGAAGATATCGTTCTCGGCATAGAACTTGAAGCCTTGGTCGGCAGCCAAGTAAACGGTAGCTGTCCATACGCCTGGCTCACCTTCCAACATTGCCACACTGTTGCTCATATCCCAGCCGCTCTTCACAGCATCACCCAGTATCAACATGCAATCTGCCTTAAAGCCATCATAGTGTTTCTTGAGAGAGATTGTCATGTCAGCGACATTCACCTCTACATCATAGGTGGCTGGCTCGGTGATGTTCCACTTGTTGTCATCGCCACCCAATACCATCTTGGTAGCATCAGCAGCATCTCTTTGGAACATAGACTGTCCGAAATCAGCATATTTATTAGTAGCCAACTTAAACTCACCTGTTGTCAACCATGTGGTAGCTGAATATACCAAAGGATTATCTTCATGCTGGTTCAACTGCACACCATCACCGATAGACCAGCCCCCAGGAGTAGCACCACCTACCATCCATAAGGCAGCATAGCGCAATGCGTGCTCCTGATAAGCAGACTTAGTTACAGTCACTGTCTTGTTGGTAAGGTCACAAACTACGTCATAGTTGGCTGCCTCTGATACCTTGAACTTGTTGTCATTGGCATTCTCGCCTGAATCATAAAGCGTGGCTGCCACACCGTCAGAAAGCATTACATCGCTGTCACCAGCACGATACTGGAATGAACCAAAGTCTGTATCTGTCAAAAACTTGAAGCCTTCATCGGCTTTCAACTGTACGGTAACTTTCCATACATCATTGCCTTGATTCAGCATCGCCACACTATTGTTCAATGCCCAACCATCAGGTGCCGCATCTCCTATGAGAATCAGCTTATCTGCTGCGAAAGAGGTCACAAAACTAACTGCAAACAAAATGCAGCACATCAAAAATCTAGTAATAATTGTCTTCATAATCTAAGTTGTTAATTATTAATTAATATTCTATTTCCGTTCTGATCGGATCCTGTTACTTGAAAATAACCTTCCTGCCTTTTTTCACATAAATACCCTTATGAGGATTGGGAGCGCGATCACCTGCCAAAGAATACCAAGGAGCATGGTCTTTGTTGGCAGCGACATCCGCCGTTACGCCTTCTATTGCCATGGGATCGGCTTTTTTTACCACAATTCGCATGCTATCCAGGTTGATGGTAATGTCGTAATATCCCGACTCTGGCACACAAAACTTGTAATCGTTGCCAAAAGTGGAGAGGTGAGCCAACTGAATATAGGAGTTGAATTGATAATTCTCATACTCCGAGCAATAGCTCTTGCAATATCCCCAATCACGACCATCAGTAAACTTGAACAACTCGTTTCCTTTCAGATATACCGTGGTTTTATAGACGTTGCTCCCACTCGCCTTATTCAAAGGTATGGCTTGCGATAGGTCGTAGGCTCCATACCCATCTTTCTTCACAGCCTCACCCGTCAGATAAACCTGGCTCTCGCCTTCCATGACCACCATCGTCCAATATTCCAGGGAAGGAAGCGTAAAGGTAAGTTGATTGCCTATTTGCTCGAACGAAAGTTCTTGCACCGCACCAGCATGACTGTCTGGACTGGCTACCCATAGCTTAGACACCTTACGGTTGGTTTGGATGGTTACAGCCAAGTTGTCCTTCCGGGTTGGTTTCTGGCGAGTACCATTGAGGTCTCGCCAAGAAAGGTCGGAGGTGTTGGAGAAGTTGAGGAAATGAACGACATCACTGTTGCCCACGGTCTTGGCGAACGTCACGATGGAGTTTGCTTGTGGAGGCCATGCCTTCACCGTATTGCCATTCACACTCACATGAGCCGAATAAGCAGCCTTGGAAGACACGCCACGCAACCAATTCTGATAAGCTGTCAGGAAATCGTAATACCTTACGAGCGCAGTCTTCAGTTCGTCGCTCATCGCCAAAGGAGCCGCTGGGAAATACTCACGAGTGAGCATGTGGTCGCCCATCTCCAAGTGAGAGCCTCCCAAGGCAAACATCACCGCATCGGTAAGCAAGGCACCAGGCTTATTGACCATGTGGTCGCCCGAGCCGCCATTGTCAGCCTTGTCGTAATTGATATAGGCTGCAAAGACCGTGGGATGCTGATGGTCGCTCAAGCGATCGTTAGTGGCGATGATGTCATAGAGATTGGCAAACTGGTCTTCTGGCGCACCACCATATCCATTGCCATTTCCCCATACCTCATTATAGCAGAAATCCACATCTCTATTCACGATTTGCTCTGTTCCATAACCCGACACTGCATTCATAATCAAGGACTTCTCGGGATGAGCCTGCTTCATGGCATCAATGAATGAGCCATAACCCGAAGGCAAATCTACCTTTTGATGATTGGCGTCATACACAGTACCACGATACCCCAACTGGTCTATCTGAAAACCATCGAAATCAAAATTACCATACACTTCCTTGTTTCGTTCCACCATATATTGCTGCCAATCGCCATTGCCCGGTACTTGCAGATAGATATTGCTTGCCCAAGAAGAAGGGAGTCCATGATAGTCTTGATAATAATTGCCATTACCATCCTTCTTCATCAAAGCCCACTGAGACTTCACACCATCGTTTGCAGCATCCTTCCATGCGCCAAAGCAAAGGTTATAGAAGATGGATTTCATGCCGTAAGCATGTTGTGTGGCAATATAGTTCTTGACATATTCCACGCCTACCCATCGATTGCTAATATCGGTATACCATTGGGTGAGCGAACCATCACCATTCAATTTTACAGGTCGATGGTGCATCCACTGCCAGTCTTGGAATTGCACACCATTGATATGCAATCGATTGAGATATGCCATCTCGCTCTTGATGTTGGCGTTCTTATCGACTGTACTGCTGTAATTATCAAAGTCAGCGACAAAGCCGTAACGTGGAAAACGTTTCCAATTGCTGGAAACATCTACGGCTATCGTACCAAGAATATTTTCCACACCACTGCCCTCTGTATACAATTCCACCAAATAACCTTGATAATCGGCAGATGGTGGCAACCAAGTCCACTGCTTACTCTTAGCCACCTCTGAGAAGTCTTGGACAAGAAGCACATGGGAACCATAACGATAACGCACCTTGGCCGAAGAAGGAATATTCCCTTCTGCCACAAATGTAACAGTTTGTCCTGGTACATAGCAAGCCTTGTCGGTTTTCATATTGACAGACAACTGCGAAGTAACTGTGGCAGCATAACTACAAAGGGAAAGCATGAGGGGCAATGCCAACACCATCATACGTTTAGGCAAGAAGAGGAGTAAAGGTTTTCTCATAAAAACGATTTTATAAGGATGATGAACATAAACTCCCCATACCCCTATATATAATAAGGTATAGGTATGGGGAGAAAAATATATCTATCTTTTTACTTTTGCATGAGACTGATGGCATAACCACCACCTGCACCAGCATTCAGTTTAAGGGTAGATTTATTGGTTACCACACGCTTAGTGATGACGTATGACTGCTGATTGGCTTTGTAGCTTGCATTCTTGCCATCGGCATAGATTGTAGCAACATACTTCTTGCCCGGTGTAAGGAAATCAAGTTTCAGGGTAGACTGATGAGGAGTCTCACCCACTGTACAACCAACAAACCACTTGTCTTCGCCCTTAGCCTTGCGGGCAATGGTAATATACTGACCAGGCTCAGCCTCAAGATAACGACTCTCATCCCAGTCGATAGCTACATCCTTGATAAACTGGAAGGCATCTGCATACTTCTCATAGTTCTCTGGGATATCAGCTGCCATCTGCAATGGACTGTACATCGTAACATACAATGCCAACTGACGAGCCAAGGTAGAGTTGATATGATGATGCTTACTTGGATCGATCCTGTTCATATCGCCCTCCAAGATACCAGGGGTATAATCCATAGGACCACCTTGCAAACGAGTGAAAGGCAATACAGTGGTATGGAAAGCCTTGTTGCCTGCGAAAGACTCATACTCTGTACCACGAGCCGATTCATTGCCTATCAAGTTAGGATAGGTACGACAAAGACCTGTTGGGCGAGTAGCCTCATGAGCATTGACCATGATATGGTGCTTGGCAGCCTCGGTTACGCAATAAAGATAGTGATTGTTGAGCCACTGACCATAGTGATGCTCGCCACGAGGAATGATGTTACCTACATATCCGCTCTTCACCGAATTGTAACCATACTTATTCATCAAGTTATAGGCAGCCTCCAAATGACGCTCATAATTACGCACAGAAGCTGACGTCTCATGGTGCATCATCAAGCGCACACCCTTGGAGTGAGCATAGTCATTGAGATACTTAATGTCGAAATCAGGATAAGGAGTCTGGAAATCGAAGACATAGTCCTTGCTGTGGCCAAACCAGTCTTCCCAACCAATGTTCCAGCCCTCTACAAGCACCTGCGAGAATCCGTTCTTGGCTGCAAAGTCGATATACTTCTTCACATTCTCTGTATTGGCAGGATGCTGACCATGAGGTTTTACCTTGGTATAGTCGGTTTCTCCCAATTTGACAGATGGTAGGTCGTTAGTATAAGACCACTGTTTGCCACCACCAATCATCTCCCACCAAACACCAATGTACTTAACAGGCTTGATCCATGAAGTATCTGAATATTTGCAAGGCTCATTCAGATTGAGAATAAGGCGAGAGGCAAGCACCTTGCGTGCATCATCCACTACCATGATGGTACGCCATGGAGTATGGCATGGGGTCTGCATGTGAGCCATGTTGCCTTGTGCATCAGGGGTAAGCTGAGAGGTGAACACGAGGTTCTTGTCATCGAGATTCAAATGCATGCAAGAGTAATCCACCAAAGCAGCCTCATGGATATTGAGATAAATGCCATCAGCTGTCTTCATCTGCAATGAGGTCTGCACACCTGTAGGTGAGAAGATGGTCTGCGAAGCATTGCTGCTCACTGCTCCTTGCAACAAACCTCTGATTTCAGAAAGCTTTGATTCTGTATAGTCATATTCCTGAGTATCATAATCACCAGGAATCCACCATGCCTTATGGTCACCAGTCATGGCAAACTGAGTATGCTCTGCCTTTACCACGAAATAAGGTAGATATTTTTGCAATGGGAACTCATAACGGAACCCCACACCATCATTGTAGACACGGAAGCGCAAATTCATGAACCTACCATTAGATGGTTTTTCCATCTCTACAAACAGCTCATTGTAATGGTTGCGAATTTCCTTCTCCTCACCCCATACAGGTTGCCATGTCTCATCAAAGGTAGATGTAGAGGTCTTATTGATACGAAACTTGTCCATCAATGAGTTTTCCTCAGCCAGCTCAATACCCAATGTACTGGGTTTGATGACTTGCTTGCCCTTGAATGACACTTGATAAGTAGGAACACCATCGCCCGTGAGCGAGAATTCCACACTTAGGTTACCATCAGGAGAAGATACTTTCTGAGCAGATGCACTTACAGAGAAGAGCATCATGCACCCCAACAAAATGTTAGGCAACAGTCCCCCTAAACAAGAGAGGGACGTTGCACTAAGTTTATTCTTTTTACTATTCATTTGGTCTGATAATAATTAGTTATTATTAGATTTACTTATTTGAGTCTTACAATCTTGCATCCATGGGCAGGAATGGTAGCAGTGATTGAAGAGGCACTACCCTCGTCTACATGCTCCCAAAGGTCGCGAATTTGCTTCTCGCCTTGTATGCCAAGCGTACTGAAATCCACTGTAATTTGATCAGAGTTGTCATTACGATTGAAAATGCCAAGCACATAATCGCCATTGGTCATCTGACCATACCAGATTTCATTATTCCTATCGTTGAGCTTGTCGCTGAGAGGCTTGCCTACGAAGCCATCCTTGTTGAGCTCAAGAAGTTCGTTGTTGGTATAATACTTCATGTCATTGCCAATGGTAGTAGGCAGATCAGAAGCTGCCACAGGACCACCTGCCATCAACTGCAAGGATACCACTGTCTGCTTCTCGGCATCAGTATTGAAAGTATTGAGGCGAATGAAGTCACCATCAAGAATCACCTTGTTGCGACCACTGATATGCGACCAATAGGTAAATCCATCGAACATATTCATACAGTTAGGCCATGTACGGTAAGATTTTCCCTTGTCTTGGGCTGAACAGTGCCACCAACCACCAGTACCAGTATCTGCCACAATACGAACCATGTTACCATAAAGGCTCTCTACCTGTGCATCGGCATACAAGTGAGGCATAACCAGTGAGGTGAAGATACCATATTTCTTGGCAGACTCAGCTATGTATCTCATGGCGAGCGCATAGTTCTCACGACCATAACCACGACCTGTAACACCTATATTACGGTCTTGACCATCCTCATACCAAGAGAGGAAGTCCATACGGATGAAATCTACTCCTAATTCCTTGTAATGCTTAAAGAAGCCATCAATATACTCACGGCAACCTGGATTCTCGGCTACAGCCCAAGAGAAATCCATATCTTTGGCTGTAGGATGAGACAACTTATCCTTGTTCTCCCCATTATAGAAGAGGTCGTTGAATGTGTATTCCGTACCCTCTATCTTGGTTTCTCTTGGGCCATGAATCCAGAGAGGATTGTCGTAAACACCTAATTTCAAGCCCTTAGCCTTACACTTGGCAGCAATATCCTTGAGAGCCTGAGAGCCGTAATGGGTCATATAGCCACTCTCATCTTTGGCAAGCATAGGGATAAAACCATCCGTACAAATCATGCCATAGCCCGATGGCTTGAGATTGGTTGCTACATAGTCGATGATGTTGTCCCACTGGTCGGAGGTAAGGTCCATATCATTGTTGTTTACGCCCTTGGCGTTTTCCAACAAACAATACTCATATACACTCCAGTAGAGAGGAGCCTTCACACCATCATGGATACCTTCCACTACAGGAAGGTTGGATAGCTTGTGAGTAGAAGGATAGTTCATTTCCACATCATTGGCACAAGAGCCAAACAGAGAAACGGCAACTATCGCCAAGGAAAATAATATTGATTTTTTCATTGTTCTAATCGCTTTAATTGATTATTTCTTTACCACCTTTATCGTTTTGTTGTTGATGTCAATGGTGATTTGATAAGTACCTGCCTCTGTTACTTTCCACTGGTCGTCAGGACTTGCCGTGAAGACCATATCTGAAGCCGAAACTCCACTAGCATCTACTGTGACATTGGCAGAAGAAGGACGATAGAAAGGAGCGTTGAAATCTTTCTCCTCACTCATCTTAAATGTACCCTCCGTGAGTTGACCTTCCCATGTAAATACATCCTTGTTAGATGCATCCTGGGTAAACTCTTGCGCGTTGTCCCAAGCCCAACCACCTGCGGTAGCATCACCTATCATATAGATATGTGTTTCTTTCTGAAGCTCACCCAAGAACTCTGACTTGATGGTCCAGTGCTTAAGATCCAAGGTTAAGCGATACTTGCCCTGTACCTCTACTCTCCACTTGTTGTCGTTACCACCAGCGTAATATTCGAACTTCTCGTCCTCTACACCATCCTTGTTAATCTTGACACCATCTGAAGGGCAGTGGATGAAGGAAGCACCCCAATCTTTTTCGCCACTAAATTTCACTTCACCTGTCTTTAATTCTCCTTCGTATACAAAGATGTAGTCAGAACTCTTCGTAAGTTCAGGTGCCTGTCCCCAGTCCCAGCCACCAGGAGTAGCGGTTCCGATAATATACAGGTGTTCTAAAGATATAGGCTCAACAGTTGGCTCTTCTTTCTCACCGAGGTATTCGGTAGACATGGTCCAATTGCGCATATCAAACGTAAGACGATATTTACCAGCATCTGTAACTCTCCACTTGTTATCAGGGGCGCCTGCCCACATCGCAAAAGTCTGTCCACTAACATTTGACTTAGAGATTATCTCTTGGTCATTGACTGGACGGATAAACGGATTGTCATAACTACCAGCTACAAGACAAAGTTTCATTTCTCCAGCATTGAGAGTACCCTCCCAAGTAAAGAGCATAGGGTCATCTGCCTTTTGGGTAAAAGGAGTTGGATCGTCTATACTCCATCCATTTGGGGTTGCATCACCCACCATGAACAACGTAGAAGTCTTAATTGGCAGATTACCATCAATGATCTTCAAGTCTTTCTCGCCATCACAACCAGTAAACAAGGTCATCAGGAGAGAGAAAATAAACAAGCTGAGGCTGAATTGCTTCAATTGAATATTTCGTTTCATAATTGTATCTTATTAAAAATGGTTTACTTATTATAACCAGGATTCTGAACCAACTCATGGTTTGCATTCAAGACATCACGCATGATAGGCCAAATCTCTGTATGTTTGTCGGCATCTGGAGTCTTGTCCCACCAGGTACCAGAAGAGAACTTGCCATAGCGGATGAGGTCGATACGGCGACGGCTCTCTGCGAAGAACTCACGTCCCCACTCATCGAGCATCTCGTCCAGGTCAAGCTTGGCATTACCCTCAGGCGCATAGAGATACTCCTCATAATCAGCAGCAGGATAATTACGCTTGCGCACGCTGTTGAGCAACTTACCTGCCTCCTCTGGCTTGCCTTGACGAAGTTTGCACTCTGCGAGCGAGTAGATAATCTCTGGCAAACGAATCTCTGTATAATCGCTCTCCAACTGATGCTCATCATCATCGCTATAAAGAGGATATTTTACGAAATGCCAACCTGAGTTATGGTCACCATCACGCAAGGTAGAAGAGGTTGCAGATAGCCACTTGGTAGGAGGAGTGCTCTGGAACTTGCCCACAGCATCACGGATATACAACTCATAATCTACCTCTGGTGCCTTTACACGCTTGGTAGCTCCATTCTCATCCTTATACTCCAAGTAGCCATACAAGAACATACCCTCACGCTTGCTGTTACCCAAGTTGCGATAGAGCTTCAGACGCTCATCGTCTGGATATTTCTTGAATTTCTGGATAGGCATACCCAAGTAGTACTTATACATCGTACCGTTAGGCGCATAGCTTGGAGAAGCTGCATACTTCGTGTTATGACCACCTGCCTGGTTCTTGGTATCATTGAGATAATAGTTGGCACGTGCAGGTACTGTCCACATATAGGTATCGCCATCATACTGCCAATGGCTATAGCCTGGGGCACCTGGGAAACCGAAGATTACCTCATCACAAGCATCATTGTCCCAGTCAAAGGCGGCATCCCAACGGTCTGCTACTTGATACTTGCCATACTTGCCATCCAAGATGTCTTGAGCCACTTGGGCACACTCTGTATAATGATCCTCGCCGATATATACTTGGGCATTAAGATAAAGACGAACCAACAAGGCGGCTGCACCTGCCTTGGTCCACTGACCTTGAAGGGTAGAGTTTGTTCCAAGCTCTGTCTTCTCAACAAGAAGTGGCAAGCACTCCTTCAACTCGCTCTCTATGAAATCGTAGATTACCTTAGGCTCCACTTGCTTCATGGAAGCGCCAGTGGTTGTGGTCACCAATGGCACATTGCGGAAACCATCGAGCAAACGAAGGTAGAACCATGCTCGCAACACGCGGCACTGGGCTGTAAGGTTGTTGAACTCAGACTGTGAGAAACCGAACTTTTCAAAAGAAAGCGTACCTAAGTCCTCTATGACCTTACAACTCTGCATGATACCCTGGAAGCAGCCATTCCATTCGGTCTGGCAATCACCTCCGTCCTCTACATTATACTCATGATAGTGGTATCTACGCCATTTTCCACCATCATCCCACCAACCATCACGGGTAGGAGTAATCAGTTGGTCGGCAGTAAGCTCGTTGAGCACATGACGACTCTTTATGCTCCAGTAAGCATGCTCAAAAGGACGGAATGTGGCTCTGACCACATCGTTCTTGGTATTATAATAGTTCTCTGATGCCACCTGATCGTAGAGCTTCTCGCTCAAATCAGTACAACTTGTCATGGCAAGTGTACCAAAAGCAGCAGATACAATATAATTGAATATTTTCATTGTTTCTATATTTTTAGATGATTATCAGATATCTACGTTCAAGCCAATGATAAACTGGCGGGTAGATGGATAGTAGTCACGAGAACCTTGTCCACTTGGGGTGAGTCCGTTCACCTGATAGGTAGAAGGATCTACACCGCTAAACTTGGTAAGGGTGAACACGTTCTTTACAGTACCATATACTCTAATGCGGTCGATGAAACGACACTTCTGCAAATTGAGCGTATAGCCCAATGTAATCATGTCGAGCTTCAAGTAGTCACCTCTCTCCAAGAAGTAATCACAAACCACAGGGTTGGCATTGCCTGAAATCTTGAAGTTCTTGCCGTATGCCTTCTGCAAGCGATTGCCAGTGAAGTTGCGGTTGGCATAATAGAAATCGTGGATGTTGAAGATGTCATATCCAAACGCACCACGGAAGAACAACGACAAGTCGAAGTTGCGGTAGCGGAAGTTCTGGCTGGAAGACAAGGTAAACTTAGGCAAACCATTGCCCACCTTCACACGGTCGTCTGCCGTTGCTTGGGAAGCACGGATGATGTCACCGCTCTTGTCATAGACCAACCACTCGCCATCCTCTGTATGACCAGCATATCTCCACATATAAAAGTTACCGATAGACTCGCCTTTCTCAATGCGCTGCAAGTTGTAGTAAGGATATGGATCAGAAGTACCTACCTCATCATAATAGTCCTGACCTACAAACTGGGAGTTGCTGAAGCTTACGAACTTATTCTGCATGGTAGAACCGATGAGGTTGAAGTCGTAAGAGAAATCCTTGGTAGTAACTGGACGGAAATTGAGGTCAAACTCAAAACCGTAGTTCTTCATCGTACCTACATTGACGAATGTATTGTCGAAGAGGTATGGAGGAACAGATACCTTGTAGTCACCCAACAAGTCTTGCTGTTTGCGGTTGAAGTAGTTCAAAGAACCATAGATGCGATTGTTGAGCAAAGAGAAGTCGATACCTACGTTCCAGTTCTTACCCTTCTCCCACATCAAGTCAGGGTTCACATTCTTGGCTGGACCCCAAACCTGGAAGAACTTACCATTATATATATAGTAGCCAAATCCATTCATGGTATTCAATGACTTGTAGCTATCGAAGTTTTGGTTACCCGTCACACCATAGTCGGCACGAAGTTTCAAGTCGCTGATCCACTGGACGCCCTTCATAAACTTCTCTTCAGAGATACGCCAACCAGCTGATACAGCTGGGAAGTTACCCCACTTGTGGTTAGCACCAAACTTAGAGGAGCCCTCGTGGCGAAGAGAAGCGGTGAACATATACTTGCCAGCGAAGTCGTAGCTTACACGACCGAAGAAAGCGATGAGCTTGGCATCGTTCTTGTAACTGCCCATGTTTACCTCACCTTCTTCCTTATTAAACTCACCAGCACCCAAGTTGTCTGGACCCAGAGCATCATTAGGGAAATCCTTGTTGGATGCGTTCAAACCAGAATACTGAGAATACTGGTAAGAGTAACCTGCCATAGCCTTCACATTGTGTTTGCCGAAACTACCGCTATAGTTGTTGAGCCACTCTACTACATACTGGCTCTCCTTGCTGGAAGAACGACTAGCCTCACCTTCGCGACCACTTTCGATGGCAATGGTGCTGGTAGAAGGACGGAACCAAGAGGCATCATGAGTATATTGATGGTCAGCGAACATCACCTGTGTAGAGAGATGATGATTGCCAGATGCATTCTTTGCCAACAAAGGCAAGAGGTTCAACTTAACGGTACCATCCCAGTCGATCAAACGAATATCATCCTTATCGGTCTCCAAGAGTTGACGCTCCACAGGATTGGAACCCACAACCTGACCCTTGAAGTTATAATAACGAATCGGATTATCTGGATCCATCAAAGGAGTAGTTGGGTTAGCCTCAAGAGCATCCTTGAATACGCTGTAATCAGCCTTGTCGCTGTAGATGACACGAGGAGCGACATTGGCAGTAATGGTGAAGAGTCCACCCTTGGTGGTATGCATGATGTTGGCACGAGCGCCATACTCCTGACGACGAGAACGAAGGTCGATACCCTTGGCATCACGATAATCGGCACTCACACGATAGTTGCTCTTGTCATTGCCACCACTGAGGGTCAGGGTATGCTGCATGGTAGTACCCGTACGGCTGACGGCATCAAGCCAATCTACATTACCGCCGAGGTCAACGCCAGAGTCACCCCATCCCAGACGAACATCACGGAAATCCTGAGCGTTCATCATCTTCAGGTCTTTCACCATCGTGTTCCAAGTATAAGAGGTAGAGTAAGAAGCGTGCGTTCTGCCGTCCTTGCTTCCCTTCTTGGTCGTTACCAAGATGACACCATTGGAACCACGAGTACCATAGATAGCAGAGGCTGCACCATCCTTCAATACGTCGAAAGAAGCGATGTCATTAGGATTGATGTTGGTGAGGTTGCCACCTGGCACACCGTCAATCACAATCAGAGGTCCATTGCCTGCGGCACGAGAGGAGACACCACGAATCTGGATGCTTGCCTGATTGTTTGGGTCGCCCACCGCGGTATTGGTGATGCTCACGCCCGACACCTTACCCTGGATCATCATGGAAACATCAGGGGAACTGATGGTGAGGAAGTCTTTCTCGCTTACGTGAGAAATGGCAGAAGTAAGCTCTTTCTTGTCCATAGTACCATAACCGATAACCACCACCTCATTGAGCACATCAGAGCTCTCCTTCATGGTGACATCCATCTGTCTGCGGTTCTTCACCGACTCAACGACAGTCTCAAAACCTACGTATGAAAAGGTAAGAGTAGATTTAGGTGAAACTTCGATGGAATACTTTCCATCCAAATCAGTGACTGCTCCCACACTAGAAGAGCCAGCCTTTACATTGACACCTATCAGGGGCTCACCCGAAGGGTCAGTAACGATTCCGTGCACTTTCAGAACATCTTGCGCAAGAAGCGAAAGAGGCATCAGCATGGCAAAACATGCCAGTGCAATTGTCTTTTTTAGGAATGTCTTCATTTTTAATTGTTTTAAATTATTATTTGGATAGTATAATTATTTTATGATAATTATCTTGATTACTCTACCATTATTTTCTTGGAACACTGAGAGGTGTTGCCTACTGTCTTGACGAAGTAAATGCCTTTGGTCAAATTGCTAGCCAAGAGTCCCTCTTGAATGGAAGGCCGTCTGGCAACTATTCTTCCACCCATAGTATAGACGGTGGCATTGACGGGGATTTGCGAGGAAACCAAGTAAATATTTCCATTCTGATGGGTGATGCGGATGTCTTGCTGGGTTTCCACTTCCTTCACGCCCGTTGTTTCTGTCCCATTGAACTTGGCTGAGACTTTGTCGATTTTCTCACCTTTAATGGTTTCCGTGGCTGTATTCACAGTAATACGATAATAGGCAGCCTCGGATATAGTCCATTTTACATCGCCACCTCCACTACTTCTGAAATAGCTGGTTCCCAACAAGGGTGCATCTGCTACGTATGGATGAAAGGTTTCTGAGTTCCAATCTTGAGCTGTGAGAATCTTAAACTTATTGGGTTCCTCACGATGCTCATCCCAAGTGGGTTTCAAGAAGCCTTCCCAAACCAACTCCTCTGGGTTAGATGGGTTGGGAACAAACTGTATGGAAGCGACATCTGTCCAATAATCCCAAGAATGTGGACAGCAACCTCCAACAATATAAAGTGTTTTGCGAGCTTTAAATGCCTTGGCAAAAGCATGGTGACTATCCTTGATGGCATAAAAGCAGTATTTGCCAGGAACAGTAACGCTCCATCCCTCAGCATTGGCATTGTTGGAAACTTGCAAAGACTCACTATAATCGTGCCCGAAAGAGATATCTACTCCTTCAAAACGAGGAAGATAGAACTGGGTCTTGGAAGTGATGGTAGGCGTATCTTGCAAACGAAGTGTACCTTTTTGTAAGTTAAGTAATGCCTTGAATTCCACATCGCCATATAGTGGAAGTTCTATCACCTTGTTGCCCAGGGCACTACCAGAGACATATAGGCGAGAAGGCAAATCTACAGTGACTTCTTTCTGATAGACCGCCATCTTCATACTACGTAAATCTACATAGATGGTATAATCGCCAGTAGCAGAAGGGACAAACTTGAAGTCTCTGCTACCGTCCAGTCCTCTGTCTATCTCCAAGTTTAAGTCATACGTATGACCCACAGAAACTTTCTGACCAGCAGAAGTGGCTACGAGATGCTTATGAAACTCTCTCGTATTGAGAAACTTAAACTCCTTACCAGCCTGTAGCTTACCGCTCCATCGAAATACACCTTCGTCTATCTTTTGCATGTCTGGAGTCTTGCCCAAATCCCAAGAGTATGGGGTGGCATCACCTATAATATATAGTTGGGTCAGTTCGATAGAATTAGACATATCTCCTGCACTAGCCCATAATCCGATTGCCAAGAAACAGATAGATAATAATATTCTTTTCATAAATCGAGACGTTTTTATTCCTTCATAAATTTGCTGATAAATGTTTTATCGTCTGCCACTACCTTACTGATATAGACTTGTGGCATGAGCATCGAGATATCTTCCGAGAAGCTACTTACTTGACTATAACTGTTGGCAAGCATAAGCTTTCCTGCCATATTAGTCACCAGCCAAGACACATGCTTCTTCTGTGAGTCAAAAGAGGCGGTGAACTTTTTGCTTGCGCTGTCATAAGTCATCTTGTTTTGTCCAGTCTTTACATCAGTTATTCCTGTGCTTGTCGAATATTCTACCTGGATACGGCGCTCCTTTGTGCAACTTGCAGAAGGCACCTCAATAGCAGTACACTTGCTCTCCTTATTATAAGAGAAGGTTGCTTTCATTCCGTCCACCTTGGCTGAAATGGGAGTTGTAGTATTGAAAATCAACAACTTATAGGAACGGTCGGCTGGTATTCCTAGAACTGTACCCTTACGTGGAGAGATGATATATTCACCCATTCTTCCATCGAAGGTCTGGCTGATGGAGGTCTCTGCGTAATTTGAAGCGTAGTCGGCATTGTCGCCAGCATCCTCATAGATGGAAGCTTTGCCATTCTCGCCCGACACGATGTTGAGTATCAACTGAGAAGGGTGCTCGGTAACATTCATTACGGTGGCAGGGTTGTTAGGAACCAAAGCTCCTTGACGATAGAAATAAGGTATCTGCTGGTCGGAGAATGACATCGTAACCAAGCGAGGACCTTCTATCATCTCATTCGTAGCCACACTCCACCATTTGCCCTCTGGCAACCATATACTCTTGGTAGTCATGCCGTTTGCTTCAGCTTTCTCTGTGATGGGAGCCACCAAGATGTCATCACCGAAGAAATACTCGTTGTCATAGGTATATGCTTCCTCTACCTCCGGATACTCATAATAGAGTGGACGACAGATGGACATACCTGTGTCGTAGGTCTTGCGAGCCATCGTATAGATGTATGGGAAGAGCGAGTAGCGCAAGCGCACTGCTTCCAAGATGGTAGGGAAATTAGGGAATTTCCAGATACGACGCTCTATGCGAGAATCGCTGGAGGCATGAGTGCGGAAGATAGGGGTGAATACACCAAACTGAATCCATCTCAACACCAAGTTGGGATTGTTCACCAATTCCTCGCTGGAGAACATATGTCCTCCGAGGTCATGCCCCCAATAGCCATAACCTACATTGGAGGCTGTAGCCGTAAAGTAAGGCTCAAAAGCCAAAGCCTCATAGCTGATGTTGGCATCGCCCGAGAAACCAATCTGATAACGATGACTGCCCAAACCTCCCCAACGGTGGAAAATCACAGGACGATGGCCTGTACGCTTGGCTGCCTCATTGAAGAAGACATAGTTACACCAAAATGTCTCGCTCAAAGATTTTGTATATGGACTTGTCAGATATTGCTGCCAATCCAACCACCAGAAATCAACGCCTTCGCTCTCATGGTCACGAATGATGTTCTTGAAGAACGACTTAGTAAAGTCGGGGTAATCAAGGCTCCAATTGATATTATTGCGGCTGTCATTCAGGTACTTGCCACCTAATTCACTGTTCATGGCAGCGAAATAAGTAGGCGACTCTATCTGATTGATACCATCGGCAGGATGCAAATTGAGCGCAGTCTTAAAATTTTGTGAGCGCATCTCGGAAAGAAGACCTTTTGGATTAGGTATGAGGTTGGTGTTCCATGACCAACCAGTCCAACCACCACGACCTTCCGACTGACTATAAGCATTTCCATTCCAATGCCAATCCATATCGAGAATCATCACATCGGTAGGTATCTTATTGGCTTTCAAGTCGCTCATAATGTTGCGATAATCATCTGCCGAATAAGAAGCATACTTACTATACCAGTAACCGAACACATAATCAGGTGGCAGAGGGATGCTACCAGCAATCTTGGTATAGTCTGCAAGAGCTTTCTTGTAATTATGGCCATATCCTAACACATAAGTATCCATGGCATGATTGTCTGCACGCTGTGTCCACCAAGGATACCCCATATCACTATTAGGAGACAAGGCATAAGAACGTCCTCCATCAGAACGAGGTGAAGCCCATGAATCGTCTATCACAGCCCAACCAGAGCGAGAAACCAAACCACTTTCCATTTCCGAACGCTTGCTATCGCCCATCAGACCATCCAATGTACGGCAAGTTCCTTTTAAGTTCAGTGGATCTGGTTTGCCAGGATACCAAACTGTAGAAACACCATTACCTGTTATAGCGATGGTAAGATTGGCTGAAGAGGCTGGAAGGGTGCGTGGATCAGTTCCCTTGCGATACTTGAGCTTCAGGTTGGATGTCATTATATATAAATAGGTGTCATCCTCACTCTTGGTGAACTGAGGCGCATCCAACTTACGATTGACAATGGTGAAGGTCGCCCGATCCTCAAACTTCGCTTGATCGCTATACTCCACTCTTATCATCTCCGGAGTAAGAACCGTAAAACGAGCATTGCCACAAGTAATGACAGCCTGACTTGTTGCTACAGGATCATTGACCACTACTTGTGCCATGGAAGGAGTTAACAATAAGCAACTACTCATCATAAGCATAATGAAAGGTTTCTTCATAATTCAAACAGTTAGTTGATGGTTATTTTTGTTAAAAGATGCGGCAAAGATAGTCATAATCTACTACCATCATGCGGCAAAGTACACGATTAGTACAAAAACGAATGATGACAAATCCCTTATTCCCATGATAATGAGCAACATACAAATAATCGGAAATTCGTATCAAGTACATTCGTCTTTGGAGGGGATTTTGCGGTAATAAGTGTTTTTTCATAAAAACACAGCCTATTATTTGGCTACCCAAAAATAATTTTGTATATTTGCACACAATTTTAAAAAGCGAGATTACCATGCAAAGAATTATTATAACATTCATATTGATATGTTCTTGTTGCCATTTGTCTGCAACAAGAAACGAGAAACTTTCTTTTACTTTAGATAGCCTTTTAGACAACAGATCCAAAATCTTCAAGCAAAAGGAGGCTAGTATCAACACCTACAAGGGAATCATGGACAAGGACAAGAGCACCGCCACGTTACTTTCTATCTATGACAAGCTATTCAATGAATACTACGTTTATCAGTTTGATTCCGCCATGGTGTATGTTGACAAGTCCATAGAGTTGGCTGATAAGACCGCCAACCAGTTCTACCATGACAAAAGCAGAATAGAAAAAGCATCACTGCTTGCCATCGGTGGACTTTATGGAGAGGCTATGTCTCTGCTCAATGAGATAGACTTTTCCTCGCTCACTCCATCTCTTTCCTTTGACTATACTATCACGAAGTATTATATATATATGTATTGGTCTGACTATTGCCATGACGCAACATACGCTCCCAAGTACAGACAAAAAGCTGCTGAGTTTCTGAAACAGGCGGTCGGTCTGCTCAGCAAGAATGACAAACGTTACAATTTTTTCCTGGGAGAATACTACATCTACGTGGAACGTAACGACAAGAAGGCATTGAGTCACTACTTTCGTGTCTTGAAGGAAATACCTGTCAACTCTCGTTACTATGCCATGGCGGCATTTGCCATAGCCAACAACTATAGTGCAAATCATCAACCCGAGAAATACGAAGAGTACATCGTACAGGCATGTATCAGTGACCTGAAGAACTGCACTCGCGAGAATCTTGCGTTACAAGACTTTGCCATGTATCTATACCAGAAAGACAACGAGAACGTTTCTAGAGCCGAACGCTACATCAACTTTGCCATGGATGACGCAAAGGCGTACAACAACCGACTGCGCATCATCGAAATCTCGCAAAAGCTGCCTATCATTGTCAAGAACTATCGAGAGAAGCTAACCGCACAAAACAACTTGATGCGCGCTGCCTTGTGGGGGATTTCCATCCTCCTCATCATCATGCTCGTGCTTTTCTACTTCCATAGACAACAAAACAAGTTGCTGCACAAGCATCGTATCAAACTATCTGACAGCAACACGCAATTATCAAGCCTCAACGATGCACTCAACTTGCTCAACACACGCTTGATAGACACCAACAAGCAACGCGAGCGATTGGCGAAACTGTATATCGACCTATGCGCCAAATTCATTGACCGACTGAGCAAGTTTGAATTATTGGTACACCGAAAGATCAAAGTGGGACAAGGAAACGACTTGCTCAACATGACTTCCTCCTCACGCTTGTCAGATGAGGACTCAGCCACCTTCTTGCTACAGTTCGACACCGCCTTCCTCGACATGTATCCTTCGTTCATAGAAGAGTTCAATGCCTTGCTCAAACCAGAAGAACAAGTGAAACCAGCACATAGCAGGAGACTCACCACCGAATTGCGCATATTTGCCCTCATCAGATTGGGCGTTAAGGACAGTTCCGAGATTGCCTCCCTGTTGTTCTATATGCCTCGCACTATCTACAACTATCGGTCAGCATTCAAGAACAAGGCATTGAATCGTAAGACTTTCGAAGAGGATGTGGAGAAGCTGTGTACCGTTATGCCCACCACGGCATGATGAAGGCGGCATGCGACGCAACTTATGAAAAAAAAATCGAAACAAGTGTCCTTTTTGTTACATATTTAATAAAAAACGAAAAAAGATGCCAAGAAACTTTGTTTTCTCCTTTTTTTTTTGTTTCTTTGCCTTATAAAACTAATAATAGTCATAATTTATGGGAAAAGGTAAAAAAGGTGGCAAAAGAATGAACAAAGCGCAGCTCACTGAGATGCTGCAGGAATTCTTTGCCGAAAGACCGGGCGAAACGCTCAGCTTTAAAGAGATATTCCGTTCCCTCCGTCTTACGACGCATCCGCTCAAGATGCTGGCGATTGACATTATGGAGGAAATGGCATGGGATGACTACCTGGCTAAGGTAAGTGATAATTCTTATCGCCTGAATCAAAGCATACAGGTGATGGAAGGTAAATTTGTCAGAAAGGCAAATGGCAAAAACTCTGTTATCCCTGATGATAGCGAGAAGCCTATTTTCGTTTCTGAACGCAATTCGATGGGAGCACTTAATGGCGACAGGGTGGAATTCACCTTCCTGGCTCGTCGTAAGAATCACATCAAGGAGGCACAGGTCAACAAAATCCTTGAACGCGCTAAAGATACCTTCGTAGGACGTCTGAAAGTAGATAAGGATCTGGCTTACCTCGTGACACCTGGCGATGTCTTTGCTCACAACATCATCATTCCTAGAAGAAAGGTGAAGGGAGGAAAGACCGATGATAAGGCAGTAGTCCGGATTATCGAGTGGCCGGATGGAGAAAACAAGAGTCCTATTGGCGAGGTTGTTGACATTCTTGGCCAGATGGGTGATAATGATGTTGAGATGAATTCTATTCTTGCTCAATATGGATTACCTTATAAATATCCAAAGAATGTAGAAGATGCAGCCAACAAGATAAGCGGCGAAATCACAGAACAGGATTACAAAGAACGAGAGGACTTCCGCAAGGTATTCACTTGTACCATCGACCCGAAGGATGCCAAGGACTTTGATGATGCCCTCAGTATCCAGAGATTGGAGAATGGTAACTGGCAGGTAGGTGTTCATATCGCAGATGTATCACATTACGTCACAGAGGGCAGTATCATCGACAAGGAAGCTGTGAAACGTGCAACATCTGTATATCTTGTAGATCGCACCATCCCGATGCTCCCAGAGCGTCTCTGTAACTTTATCTGCTCGCTTCGTCCTAATGAGGAAAAACTTGCGTACAGCGTCATCTTCGAATTCGACAACAATGCCGAAGTCAAGAACTATCGCATCGTACATACCGTCATCGAGAGCGACCGCCGATATAAATATGAAGAGGTACAGGAACTCCTCGAAGCAAATGGTGTGATTGATGGTACTGGCGAACCTGCTCCAGCCGAAACCAAGGAACATCCTTATCAGGGAGAAAATGCACTTCAGCTCATTACGCTTGACAGACTGGCTAAGAAACTTCGTGCCGCAAGATTCAAAAATGGTGCTGTTAAGTTTGACCGCGAAGAGTTGCATTTCGACGTTGACGAAAAGGGGAAACCAGTAAGCTGCTACTACAAGCGCTCTAAGGATGCCAATAAACTCGTAGAGGAATTCATGCTACTCGCCAACCGTACGGTGGCAGAAAGTATCGGAAAGGTAAAGAAAGGAAAGAAGCCAAAGACGCTTCCTTATCGTATTCATGACAATCCTGACCCACAGAAGTTGGAAACCTTGCGTGAATTCGTTGTGAAGTTTGGTTATAAGATGAAAACAGAGGGTACAAAAGGCGCTACAGCAAGAAGTCTCAATAAGTTGATGTCAGATTGCGAAGGCAAACCAGAGAACAATCTCATCCAGATGGTTGCACTCCGAGCCATGATGAAGGCAAAGTACTCCGTTCACAACATCGGACACTTTGGACTGGCATTTGAATACTACACCCACTTCACCTCACCTATCCGCCGTTATCCAGATACGATGGTTCATCGCTTGCTTACTAAGTACGCAGATGGCGGCAGAAGTGCCAACGAGAAACATTACGAAGAACTCTGTGAGCATTGCTCTGAAATGGAACAGATTGCACAGAATGCAGAACGTGACAGTATCAAATATAAGATGGTAGAATTCATGGGAGATAAACTCGGCGAGGAATTCGATGCCCATATAAGTGGTATTACTTCTTACGGAATTTATGCTACCATAGACGAAAACCATTGTGAAGGAATGATTCCAATGCGCGACATCGCTGACGATTATTACGACTTCGACGAAAAGAACTTCTGTTTGATTGGTCGTCGTCACCATAATAAATATCAATTAGGCGACGCTATCCGCATCAAGGTGGCGCAAGCCAACCTGGAGAAGAAACAACTAGATTTCACCCTAGCCGGCGATTCGGCTCCTGTACGCAAGGAAAAGCCTGCAGCTAATACTTCTTCCAGCAAAGCGAAAAAGTCAAAGCAGAAGACACGAAATCACCGTAAAAACAAATAATATCAAATTGGGCTGCCCTCATGAGGTCAGCCCAGTTTTTTTATATATCTGCGTCATCCAGACCGAACAGGTCTAAAATCTGTGCACATCTGTAAAATCTGTGGGAAAAAAGGAAAAGCAACAAAGAAAAGCAGCAAAGAAAAAATCTGCATCATCTGCGAAATCTGCGTGACAAAAAAAGCCCCGACTACTTTCGTAATCGAGGCTTCCTGATAAAAGGAGGCGGCTACCTACTCTCCCGCATTGCATTGCAGTACCATCGGCGCAAGTGAGCTTAACTTCTCTGTTCGGAATGGGAAGAGGTGGGACCTCACCGCAATAACCACCTGATAATGGGTTATGACGTATTTGCACACAAGCAAACGTATAAGTAATGTTGAATGTTGATTGTTGAATGTTGAATTACAACTTTCAGCACCATTCAGACTGTACATACAGTTGAAACTATGAACTTTCTAAAGAAAGTGTTCGGGCAATTAGTAATGCTCGGCTTTGACATCGCTGTCTTTACACCTGCATCCTATCAACGTCATCGTCTCTGACGACCCTCAATGGAGTTCTCATCTTGCGGCTGGCTTCGCACTTAGATGCTTTCAGCGCTTATCCAATCCAGACTCAGATACCCAGCGGTGCGCCTGGCGGCACAACTGGTAAACCGGAGGTCTGTCCATCACGGTCCTCTCGTACTAGTGACGGCACCACTCAAAACTCCCACGCCCACGATAGATAGAGACCGAACTGTCTCACGACGTTCTGAACCCAGCTCGCGTGCCACTTTAATGGGCGAACAGCCCAACCCTTGGGACCTTCTCCAGCCCCAGGATGTGACGAGCCGACATC
>SKEF01000006.1_pt1 | contig 191054 bp, 231 predicted proteins | sample 4826691 | NCBI WGS metagenome assembly SKEF01 (sample SAMN11008816, study PRJNA524170) | human gut metagenome | biome: Human fecal sample; material: Feces; isolation source: fecal sample from pouch patient p23, p27 | host: Homo sapiens | place: Israel: Tel-Aviv | collected 2016-08-24
CCGCCCCGCAGCCCAGCCCCCCTACGCCACCCCCCCCCGGACCGCGTCACGATAATACGCGGCCAGACGCAGCTCGTCGTCCAGGCGCGAGTCCACCCGGTGATCGGTCGTCCGCTCCGGGCGCGCCGCCCACGTCAAAGGCGCCCACATGCGGGCCGCCTCGTCCAGAGCGCTCACGTCCAGGCTGCGATGATGCACGCCGGACAGCACGCCCGGCATCCGCGTGTCCAGCCAATCCCGGTCGAACCGGACCGACGCGCCCGCCGCGAGGACGCGCACCCCATCCGACAGGCGGGACGCCACATACGCGCGCGCGAGCCTCGCCGCCTCGTCAGACGTCGGCGCGCCCGGCCTGGCCCACGCGGCCAGCAGCCCGTTCGGCCCGTGCATGCGTTCGATGAACCCGTCCACCGGACCCGCGTAGGCGACCGGCGTCGAGAACCCGCCGTCCAGACGGTCCAGACGCGTATCCGTCCAACGCATCCCGATCTCCAGGATCGCGCCGTGCGACGGGTCCAGGCCCGTCGTCTCCACATCCACCCAAAGCAGCAACGTATCGTCCATACCCGGTCCGGCCTGTTCATCGCGTTCAGCTGATGATAGTACGTGCTGCGAGCCAGGCCGACCCGGGCGAGCAGACGCCCCACGGGGACGCCGTGCCCGGCGCCGATCGTCCTGACGAGGATCGTCTTCTCCCTATTGGTCAGGTTGTCCGGGTCTGCGCCCCGCTCTTTTCCCACCAATTCCAACGCCCCCTTGAGGATCGCCAGCTCGATCTCCGCCTCCCGTTTCTCCCGGCGGATCCGCTCCAGCTCGGCGCGCACACGGTCGCGCTCGGCAATCAGCCCATCCAGATCCGACGCGTCGGGATCCGCCGCGCCATCATTCCTCTTCCCCGGCTTGTCTGGTGTCACTGGATCGTCCTCCGGTACCGGCTCGTGCAGCAGTTGACGCTTCCAGTTTCTCACGACCGACGCCTCCACGCCCACCTCGGCCGCGACCTGCCGCGACGTGACGCCGCCCGCGGTCAGGCGCGCCACCGCCATACGCCTGACCCCGTCCGCCACCGGCCCGCGTCTGATCACGCGCTCCCCGGGCGCCAGCTCGTCGATCCACGCCGCCAGCACCTCATGGCTGGGATACCCCATCCGGCGCATCGTCCTGCTCAACCGCCTGCCATGCGTCAGGTAATGATCCACCGCAGCGCGCTTCTGCTCGTCCGTGTACCTCGCATAACGCTCGCCACGCCTCGAGGGAACCCCCGTACGCCGCTCCTCCAGCCACTCGCGATACCACATGAGCAACGCCTCCTTGCTGGGATAGCCCAACTCCCGGATCACGTCCGCCGCACTATGCTCGTACCGCTCGTACAACTCCACCGCACACCTGCGCTGCTCCCTCGAATACCTCGCCACGATGATGACTCCTCCCGCTCAAGGAGTCCAACAAAACGTCACCACCCCGAAACCGAAACACCAACTTGACTAAAAACAGTTTGAGGGTACGCGCCAGTGTCCTCAGCTCGCCGGGCGCGTCGGCGGGTCTGGCGTTGATGCCGTCGGACGGGCTCGTGTATCATGCTGCGCGCCTTGCGCCGGTCGGGCTCGGCGTAGCAGGCGATGATCTTCTGGTAGGAGCCCCACACGACCTTCAGCTGCTCGTTGTCTTCGTTCCCGAACAGCCGGTCGAGCAGGGAGCGTTGCCGGTCGGTGAGGGTGGCGTTGGTCTTGAGCAGGATTCGGCGGGCCCGGTACAGCGGGTCCTGCTTCGTGCCGCGCCTGCCGGTGGCCTCCTGCTGGAGGCGTTGGCGGCATTGGGTGAGCTTGTCGCCGGCGAGCCTGACGACGTGGAACGGGTCGAGGACCTCCCTGGCGTGGGGCACGGCCTTCCTGACGGCGTGCTTGTATCCGGCGAACGCGTCCATCGCCACGACCCGCACGTTCCTTCTGAACTCCTCGGAGCGGGAGGCGAGCCATCCGGCGAACGCCGCGCCGCTCCTGCCCTCGACCACGTCCAGGAGACGGGCCGGCCGCCCGTCCCTCCTGGGCGTCAGGTCCACGACCACGGTCACGTATCTGGAGCCACGGGACGTGTGCCGCCACACGTGCTCGTCCACGCCCAGGTGGGTGACCCCGTCCAGGCGGTGTTCGTCGCCGGCCAGATGCTTCATGCCCTTGGCCGGGACCGCGTCGTTCGCGCAATCCCACAAACACCCCAGCGTCGCCGCCACACTGCGCACGCTCATCGCGTCCAGCACCACGGAGGCGACCGCCCACCACGCGGCCCGTTCCGTCAGCCGCCGCCCGTCCGCGGCCACGCGCGACAGGTCGTCCTCCCACGCGCCGCCGCACCCGCGGCATTCGTAACGCCGGCAGCGGACCAGCAGCCGGACCCCGGCCTTGCCCAACGGCACGTGGACGAAGCGGCGCCAACGCGAGCTGCGCACCGGCGCCGGCACCCCGCAATCCCGGCAGACCCTCGCCGGCTCCACGGGCTCATAGCGGACCTCCCACACGCCGCCCCTGCCGCCCTCCGGCAGGTGACGCTGTGCCACGCCCCTCAATCCCAGAGAATCCAACCCCAACAACGCATCCCCGTCGAACCTGCTAAACTCGCGTACAGGCCGTGAGGCATCTTCGGTTATCTTCTTCACAACCAACCATGATGCCCCACGGCTCCCCCATCACACACACACGAAAACCGGAAGAGCCTGTAATCATTGCAATATCAAGGTTTTGGAGAGTTGATACGATCCATCATGCAAGTTCGCCGAACGCGTGGGACCGCTCAGTGCGGTTCGCTGATCTCCAGCGGGCGCGTGCTGTCCCGGACGATCAGCGTGGTCGGGTAGATGGAGCGGTTCTGGATCGGTCGACCGTGCGATTTGTCGATGATCATGCGCACGGCCGCGGCGGCCATGTCCTGCAGCGGCTGGCGGACCGTGGTCAGCGCCGGACCCATGTACGCCGCCGTCTGCACGTCGTCGAATCCGATGACGGACAGCTGCTCGGGGATCTTCAGATCCAGCGTGCGCGCCGCCTCGTAGACGCCCATGGACTGCAGGTCGCTGCCGGCGAAGATGGCCGTGGGGCGTTTGGCGGAGTTCTTGAGCAGCGACAGTCCCTGCAGGTAGCCGCCGGCCGTGGAGAAGTCGCCTTCGCGCACCAGGTCGGGGTCGAAGGGGATGTCGTGCTCGTCCAGGGCCGCCTTGTAGCCGTCGAGTTGCGCCTTGGAGCACAGCATGGAGTTCGGTCCGGTGATGATGCCGATGCGGGTGTGCCCCAGGGAGAGCAGGTGACGGGTGGCGATGAGGCCGCCGGTCCAGTTGTCGGCCTGTACGGGGAGGTTGTCGGGGGAGGGGTCGCCGGCCGGGTCGAGCGTGACATAGTCGATGTTGAACGCTTGCAGGCGTGATTTCTCCGATTCGGTGAGGTTCGAGAAGACCAGCACCACGCCGAGCGGTTGACGGCGCAGCACGCCTTCGACCCACCGGGAATCGGGGTGCGAGCGGTCGCCGCTTTCGGTGGTGACGACGCTCATCTCATGGGCGCTGGCTTCATGCACGATGCCACGCAGCATCTCCAGCGACCAGATGTTGTCGAAGTTCTGGAACACGGCTTCGATGAGCTTGCGGTTCTTGGTGGTGGAGATGCGCTTGGTGTAGCCGCTGTCCCGCAGCGCTTCCTCGATGATTTGTCGGGTGCCGGCGGCCACGTCGCTGCGGCCGTTGAGCACCTTGGAGACCGTGGCCAGGGAATACCCGGTGCGTTCGGCGATGTCGGAGATCTGGACCGTATGGCCGCTGCCGGGTGTCGTCTGCGAATCTGACATGGGTGTTCCTTGGGGGCGGGCGTCTGGCGGTGACGGCAACGACGAAATTATCGGTATTCCACCAGCGCATCCTTCAACTGCTTTCGAGTATAACGATATTTCAACAGTGTGGCTGGTTTAGCGGCGTGTCGAGGTCACCGATAGGTGAAATATCATCGAAAACACTGAACTATTTTCGAATTTCTCTCATATTGTGGACAAAAGGACACGGTGTGATGTGAAAGAATACCGGAAAATCAACAATTTTGAGCACCTTTCATGCCAGTGTCTTAAGTTTGACAAATGAATTAATTAAACTTATGCTGCAAATGGTTCGAGAGAAGAAATCGAAATGTCGGACTATTTATAGCGAATAGCCCAAGCCTTCTCAATTCCACAGCAGAGGAGTTCGAAGATGAATACAAAGAGATGGCGAAAGGCGGCGGCCCTGGCCGTGATCGGCCGGCGCACACGCTGAGCGCACCACGAACAGACAAGCAAAGGAGCTGATCATGCTACGCATCGTCCACACCGGCTGCGGCGCCATCGAAGGCATTGCGGCACCGGAACCCGAGATCACGGTCTTCCGCGGTATCCCGTTCGCCGCGCCGCCGGTCGGCGACCTGCGCTGGCGCGCACCCCAGCCGGTGGCAGCTTGGGCGGGCACGCTGGCGGCGCACGACTTCGCCCCCGCCTGTCCGCAGCCCACACCGGGAGACTCGAACGAGTTCTATGACCGCGAATGGGGCACGGACCCCGCCATCGCGCTCGACGAGGACTGCCTCTATCTGAACGTGTGGACCCCGCGCTGCGCGGCAGCGACGAGGACACACGGGTGAGCGGATCGCCCGCTGCCGGTGATGGTGTGGATTCACGGCGGCGCCTACCAGACCGGATGCACCGCAGAGAAGGAATTCGACGGCTCTGCCCTGGCGCGCCGTGGCGTGGTGGTGGTTTCCGTCGGCTACCGGCTCAATGGTTCGGATTCCTGGCGCACAACCGCTTGCGCGAGGAGGCCGAGGCCCGGCATGATGATGAGCCCTACGCGAACTTCGGTTTCCTGGACCAGCGAGCCGGCATCCGATGGGTGGTCAAGAACATCGCCGCGTTCGGCGGTGACCCGGAGAACATCACCATCTTCGGGCAATCCGCCGGGGCCGGCAGCGTGTTGGCGCAGATCTGCTCGCCGCTGAACCGCGGCCTGTTCCAACGCGCCATCATGCAGTCCGGTGCTGGGCTGGGGATGTTCAACCGCCATCAGCAGAGTCTCGAGGACGGTCACCGCACCGCGGAGCGCCTGTTCGAGGCGTTGGGAGTCTCCTCGCTCGACGAGGCACGGCAGGTGCCGGCCGCCGAACTGCTCGCCGCCGCGGAAGCGTTGCCGGTGCCTCCCGAATCCGGCCGCGAGGGCGACTGGTCGATGATGGTCAACTGGGTGCCCTGCGTGGACGGACGGTTCATCACCGACCAGTATGCGCGGACCATCGCGCGCGGAGAGCAGAACGAGGTCGAGATCCTGCTGGGCAACACCACCGGTGAATTCATGGAAACCGACGCCGACGGCACCCTGCTGCCCGCGGGCGAGGTCGGCAACCTCAAACTGATTGCCGAGTGGATCCGCAGCGGCCGCAAGGCGCCGTACTACTACCGGTTCGACGTGGCCATGCCCGGGGACGACGCCGGTGCGTTCCACTCCTCGGAGTTGTGGTTCTCGTTCGGTACGTTGGCCACCTGCTGGCGGCCGTTCGTCGGATGACACTACGACCTGTCACGCCGGATGGTCGCCTACTGGACGAACTTCGCCGCCACCGGAGACCCGAACGGTCCCGACGCGGACGGCACGCCGCTGCCGGAATGGACACGGTACGCCCCGTTCGGCGGCGACGCCATGCGGCTGGGTCAGCGGACCCGTATGATCCGCGACTGGAGCACGAACGTCGAACGTAACGCGTTGTTGCAATGGGGTGGCGCAGCAGCCGACTGAACCACGAGAACACAGGAATCACGAATACAGGGAGAACGACAATGACCGATCACAACGCTTCCGAGACCAGCCTGTTCGAACAGTGCGGCTACAGCCGCGAGGCCATCCAGGCCCGCCTGGAGCGCAACTGGTATGAGATGTTCGAAGGCCCGGACAAGATCTACTGGGAGAACGACGAAGGCCTGGGGTACGTGATGGACACCGGCAACCACGACGTGCGCACCGAGGGCATGAGCTACGCGATGATGATCGCCGTGCAGTACGACCGCAAGGACGTGTTCGACAAGCTGTGGGGCTGGGTCATGAAATACATGTTCATGACCGAGGGCCTGCACCAGGGCTACTTCGCCTGGTCCGTGGACCCCAGCGGCGTACCGAACGCCGACGGCCCGGCCCCCGACGGCGAGGAATACTTCGCGATGGACCTGTTCCTGGCCTCCGCGCAATGGGGCGACGGCGAAGGCGTGTACGAGTACTCCCGCCACGCCCGCTCGATCCTCCACACCTGCGTGCACCAGGGCGAGGACGGTGAAGGCTATCCGATGTGGAACCCGGAGAACCATCTGATCAAGTTCATCCCGGAAACCGAATGGACCGACCCGTCCTACCATCTGCCGCACTTCTACGAGGTGTTCGCCGAGCGCGCCGACGAGGCCGACCGTCCGTTCTGGGCGCAGGCCGCCAAGGCGAGCCGCGAGTACCTGGTCACCGCCTGCCACCCGCAGACCGGCATGAACCCCGAATACTCGAACTACGACGGCACGCCGCACGTTGACGAACGCGACCACTGGCACTTCTACTCTGACGCCTACCGCACCGCCGGCAACATCGGACTGGACTGCCTGTGGAACGGCGTCGTGCCGGACCTGTGCGACGCGAATGCGCGTCTGCAGCGTTTCTTCCTCGAACACGACCGCACCTGCGTGTATGCGATCGACGGCACGCCGGTGGACGAGACCGTGCTGCACCCGGTCGGCTTCATCGCCACCACCGCCGAAGGCTCGCTCGCCGCGATGCACTCGCAGGAGCCGGACGCGCTCGACAACGCGATCCGCTGGGTGCGCCTGCTGTGGGACACCCCGATCCGCACCGGCACGCGCCGCTACTACGACAACTTCCTCTACGCCTTCGCGTTCCTCGCGCTCGCGGGAGAGTACCGCGTGTGGTGACGGCGCACGACTGAGTTTACGGACCCGCCATGATGGGCGAACCCCTTCCGGCGGGTTCCGATCGGAGAACGAATAGGAAAGGAGGACGCACACGAAGAGGTCCGGGGCGTGGTTGGCTCCCGGACGGTTCCGGTCTCCCGATATCGAGGCCGAAATGAAAACCGACGAATGACAAAGGAAGATTATGAACGGTATCTTCACGACAATGGATGGAGACAAGGGCGCGAGACGTCGCGGAATCGTATCGGCGGTCGCCGCCGCGGCGATGCTGCTGCCGCTGGCGTTCGCCCCGACGGCCATGGCGGCCGACCCCGACTATCCGGGCGGCATCAAGGGCGAATACAATCCGCTGGGAATCAACGCCGGTGTCGCCATCGAGACAGACACTCTCAACCAGGACAAGGAGAAGGCCCTGGTCGAGAACTTCAACCAGATCACCCCGGAGAACTCGTTGAAGCCGGAAGGCTGGTACGACGACCAGCATAATTTCCGCATGTCGGGTGACGCGCGGAACCTGCTGACGTTCGCCAGCGAGAACGGCATCAAGGTCTACGGCCATGTTCTGGTCTGGCACTCGCAGACGCCCGACTGGTTCTTCCAGGCCGACGAATGGTGCCATGACACCAACGACAACCCCGGCGTCACCAGCTGCCCGCTTGCCGACAAGCCCACGATGCAGGAACGCCAGCGCAGGCACATCGAGAACGTGGCGAAGGCCATCTCCGACGAATTCGGAAAATTCGGCAGCCCGACCAATCCCGTTGTCGCGTTCGACGTGGTCAACGAGACCGTGAACGACGGCGACGACCCCGACACCAACGGCATGCGCAATTCGCTGTGGTATCAGACCTATGGGGGCGAGGACTACATCTATGACGCGTTCCGGAACGCGAATACGTATCTGAACGACGTCTACGCCGCCAACGACGCGGAGCATCCGGTGACGTTGTTCATCAACGATTACAGCACCGAGCAGGCGGGCAAGCGTTCCCGCTACAAGGCGCTTCTGGAACGCATGATCCAGCAGGGGGTTCCCTTTGACGGCATCGGTCACCAGTTCCATGTGTCGTTGACCACGGCCTCGTCGAATCTCGACGACGCGCTGACCGATATGTCCTCGCTCGACAAGAAGCAGGCCATCACCGAACTGGACGTCGCCACCGGAACGCCGGTCACGGAGGCGAAGCTCATCGAGCAGGGACGGTACTACTACGACGTCAACCAGATCATCCACAGGCACGCCGACCAGCTGTTCTCGGTTTCGGTGTGGGGGCTGAGCGACGACCAGTCCTGGCGCAACAAGGAGGGCGCGCCGCTGCTGTTCGACGAGAACCTCAACCGTAAGCCCGCCTACGTCGGTTACATCGGCGATGAGGACAACCTGCCCGAATCGATGAAAAGCGCGATCGTGTTCAAGGACCCCTCGGCCACGGTCGATTCGCCGCTGCCCGGGACCGAACCCAGGAACGGCGCCTCGTCGCCTTGGGAGCGCCTGCCGCTGATCGGACTGAACGCCTCGGAGGACGGGACGGTCGCAGGAACGTTCAACGCCTACTGGAACGTCGGAACGCTGACCGTCTATGTGGATGCGGTCGACGCCACGAAATCGGACGGCGACTCCGTAACCGTGCGGGTCGGCGACGCCGAGTACGTGATCGGGCGCAGCTCTGGCCCCGCGGCCGCCGACGTGGCTTCCAAGGTCGTGGAAGGCGATGGCGGATACGAGCTGGTCGTCACGATGCCTTGCCCCGACGCCGTCGAGAATGCCGCGGTCGAGAATGCCGCGGTGGGTCTGAACGTGATCGTTAAGGATGGCGACAGCGGACAGGCCGCCGCATGGGACACCAACCCGACCGGTACGGTCACGCTGGTCGAACCGTTGAGCTATACGGAGACCGTGCAGGTTCCCTCCGACGTCGAAGCCCCGAAGATTGATGCCGATGCGTCGGACGCCGCGTGGGACGACGCCGTCGAGGTCGCGCTGGACAAAGTGACCAGCGGGACACCCGAGGCGACCGCTACCGCCAAGACCCTGTGGTCGGACGGCAAGCTGTACGTTCTCGTGAAGGTGAACGACGCGGACGTCGACCTGACCAATTCGAATCCGTATGAGAAGGACTCCGTGGAGGTGTTCATCGACCGCGGCAACACCAAGAGCGGCCAGTACACCGATGACATCCAGCAGATTCGCGTGTCGGCCGATGGCCGGGAGCTCAGCTTCGGTGCCGGTGCCGCCGAGGACGTCCAGAAGTCCAGGGTCCGCACGGCCGGCCGCGTCGTCGACGGCGGGTATGTCGTCGAAATGGCCATCGATCTGGGAGAGGCCGCGGCCGGAACGTTCGAAGGCGTGGACTTCCAGATCAATGACGCGAAGAAGGGTGCGCGAATCGGCATCCGCAACTGGGCCGATCCAACCGGCGCTGGCTATCAGACGGCGTCCCATTGGGGTGTGTTGCGTCTGCTGTCCGATTCCTCCGAAATCGAGATTCCGGGCGGGGATGCCGAGAAGCCTGGCGACGAGAAGCCGCAACCTTCCGACGACGCTGACAACGACGACAAGATGCCGCAGACCGGCTCCGCGGTCATCGGAGTCGCCGTGGTGGCGCTGCTGCTGGTTGCCGCCGGATGCGGGCTGGTCATCGCTCGGCGTCGATGAGACTTGTACACCCGCCAGCGCGCCGAATCGTTTCGGTCCCTGCAAGGCCGGACGACAAGGCCGTAAGCGGGTGCACAAGCTGAGAGCGTAAGCGCTCAGTTCCTGTCATTCCATAGGCCATGGCATTGGTGGTGCAAGCCTATGGAATGACTCTTCAATGATAGCGGCGCTTCCTGAAAGCGCCGATGGTACCGACGTTTGTCGTAATGTTTGAGCGCGAAATTCTGGTTTGTTCGTCATAAATGGTGAGCGTGAAATCCCGTCCGGCATGGCCGGGTGCGGGGATGCTTGCCTTATGGAAGGCGGACTGGACATGGCCACGAGGAAGCGGCTGGCGAACAGGTTCAGGGCGGAGTACGCCAAGGGAACGAAGAAGCAGAAGGGCGAGGTCATCGACCGGCTCGTGGCCGTGGGCATGGGCAGGTCCACGGCACGGCGTCTGCTCTCGCAGGCGGTCGGGTCCGAGGAAAGACCGGGGCCGGGCCGCGGCCGCAGACCGAAGTACGGCGAGGAGACGCAGCGACTATTGGAGCGGTTGTGGCTGTTGATGGGCATGCCGTGCGGCCCGTACATGAAGGCGATGCTCGACCAGTGGATCCCCGCGCTCAGGGCCGACGGGGAGCTCGACGACGTGGACGGGGACGCGCTCGAGCAGGTGCGCTCGATGAGCGCGTCGACCATCGACCGGCGGCTCGGGCCGCTCAAACGGGCGGCCATGCCCAGGGGCATGTCGCTGACGCGTCCGGCCGGCGAGCATCTGCGCAACTCGGTCCAGATCCGCAAGTGCACCGACGAGATCGCGTGCCTGCCGGGCCTGGCGGAGGCCGACACGGTCGCGCACTGCGGGCCCAGCGCCAGGGGCGAGTTCGCCAGGACGCTGACCATGGCGGACTACGCGACCAACCGGGCCGCGGACGTCACCGCCCGCAACAACGCCAAATCCAACATCAGGAAGGCCGTCGACCTGGCGATCCCCCTGTTCCCGTTCCCCGTCACCTGCTTCGACTCCGACAACGGCACCGAGTCCATCAACGACGAGCTCATCGACCGGCTCCAGCACAAGGACATCGAACAGACCAGGAGCCGACCGTACAGGAAGAACGACCAGGCCACCGTCGAATCCCGGAACAACCACGTCGTGCGCAAGTTCGCGTTCTACTGGCGCTACGACACCGAGGAGCAGCGCGACCTGCCCGACCGGCTGTGGGCGAAGACCTACCTGCTGCTGAACCTGTTCACCCCGACGCGAAAGCCGGCCCGTATCGAGCAGGGGCGCGACGGGCGCAGGAGGACCGTCTACGACCGGCCCCGCACCCCGTGGGCGCGCGTACTGGAATACGATGCGGCCAGCCGCGCCGACGGCGGCCGGGGCTACGTCGACGACGCCACCCGGACGCGCATCGAAAATCTGATCGCCTCCACCAACCCCGCCCGGTTGGGCCGCGAGATCGCCGCCATCCAGGACGAACTCGAACGGCTCAGCCGCGAACGCACCGAAGGCATGGCGCGCCGACAGGGCCTGGACATGGGATACTTGGGAAAGGCGATCGAACGCATGCACGCCGACGCCGAACAAGACAACAAATAGGAACGCAAGCACCGTTTCGCGCTCACCTTCAATGACGAACGAACAACGGTTTCGCGCTCACCTATTTATGACAAACCTCGGTACAAGGAAGAGTGGGAGGAATGATGACGACGATGAATGAGGGGCAGGATACCGTAACGCTTTCGCCGCTGTTCGGCGAAGGGGGGAGTGTTACAGTCAGGTGACCCGTTGAGAATTTGGGGAACGGGAAGGCCCTGTTCGCAGGTGCGGATTACCATTACCGATCGATCGGCCGACGCTGTGGTCGGTGACGATGGAGCCTGGGTCGTACAACTGGGTCCGCTGGAACCCGGCGGCCCCTACCGGCTGGAGGTGCGGGTCGACGGCGGCGACGAACCGGTGATCGCGCATGACGTCTACGCGGGCGAGGTGTTCATCTGCGCGGGACAGTCGAATATGGAATACCAAATGGAGTTCCTGCGCTGGCGTTACCCGTCGGAATACACGCGCGAACCCGACCCGTTGCTGCGCCACTGCAAGGTCCCCGTCCGGTTCGACTTCCACGGACCTCGCCGCGACTTCGACGAGCCGGTGCGCTGGGTCGGCGCGGCGCCTGACACGCTTGACGAGTTCACCGGCGTCGGATACTTCTTCGGACGCATGGTCCGCGCATGGCTCGGCGTGCCGGTCGGCCTGCTCAACATCACGCTCGGCGGCTCGCCGATCGAATCGTGGATGGACGAGGAGACGCTCGCCGCATGGCCGAAGGCGCTCGCCGACCTGGAACCCTACCGCGACGACGAGGTGGCCCGCACCCGCAGCGAGCAGAGCATCGCCGCGATGAACCGCTGGTACGAGGACCTGCGGGTCCGCGAAGCCGAATCCCGATCCGAGGATCTGGGCCACGGCACGCTCGAACTGCCGGCGTTCCTGAAGGACGCCGATCCGCGACTGACCGGATTCCGCGGCGTGATCCACCTGCGCCGCACGGTCACGCTGCCCGCCTACGCGGCCGGACAATCGGCGGCGCTGCATCTCGGTGCCATGGTCGACTCCGACGAAACCTTCGTCAACGGGGTCAAAGTCGGCCAGTCCGAACACCAGTACCTCTCCCGCGACTACATGGTGCCCGAAGGCGTGCTGAAGGCCGGATGCAACGAGATCGACGTGCGCCTGGTCGTCGAACACGGCACGGGCCGCGTGACGCCGGGCAAGCACATGCACCTCGACATGGGCGACGACTCGTACAATCTCGACGGCACCTGGACCTACGCCATTGGCGCGTGCGCGGACACGGACTGCCCCGGCGAAGATTTCGTGCGCTGGAAGCCGCTCGGCCTGTACAACGGCATGACCGCGACCTGCGCCGGATACACCGCGCGCGCCGCGCTGTGGTACCAGGGCGAGTCGAACACCGGCGACGTGGCCGACGACTACGGCCGCATGCTGACCGCGATGATCGGCTGCTGGCGCAGGGCATGGGGGCAGGAACGGCTGCCGTTCCTCATCGTGCAGCTGCCGGTGTTCTCCATCGACGGCGTGGAGGACGGCGGCTGGCCGCTCGTCCGCAAGCACCAGTGGGAGGCCTCCGGGCTGATTGAGGACGTCGCCACCGTGGTGGCCCTTGACGCGGGCAACTGGAACGACCTGCACCCGTGGAACAAGAGCGTGGTCGCGGACCGCCTGTTCGCCGCGGCGCAGCGTCTTGTATATGGCAAGGACGACGCACCGCGCTCGCCGGAGTCGATTGACGTTCGGCTGGCTGATGGACGGCTGACCATCACCTTCGACGATGGCACCGGCGATTGCGGCTTGGACACATTAGACGGCGCAGATCCAGGCGAGTTCGAACTGGTTTGGGAGGACGGCTCCCGGCAAGCAGTGCCGGCGAGCATCGACGGCAACACCGTAGTCATCGCCGTGCCGTGGCGCAGACCGACGGCAGTGCGGTATGCGTGGCGCAACGCTCCGAACCGTGGATTGCTGTGCGGGTCGAACGGTCTGCCGGTTCCGCCGTTCGCCGAACCCATCGCATGACGTAACCGTTCGTGAAAGGAATGAACGCATGAGGAGCTTCATCTTCCACAATCCCGTCAAGATTTACTTCGGTGAAGGCCAGGCCGTGCATGTGGCCGAGGAGGCCAAGTCGCGCCTCGGCGCCGTGCTGCTGGTCTACGGCGGCGGCTCGATCAAGCGCAACGGCGCCTATGACGACGTGACGGCCGCGCTGCGCGAAGCCGGCAACGAGGTCATCGAACTGTCCGGCGTGACGCCGAACCCGAGGCTCGACAAGGTCCTCGAAGGCGTGAAGCTGGTCAAGGAGCATGGCGTATCCCTGATCCTGGCCGTCGGCGGTGGTTCGGTCATCGACTGCGCCAAGTTCATCTCGCTCGGCTCCGGCCTGGGCGAGGACGAGGACCTGTGGGACGACTATGTCGAAACCGGCAAGCCCGCCCCTGAGAACCTCGTGCCGCTCGGCGTGGTGCTGACCACGGCGGCCACCGGCTCCGAGATGGGTGACGCGGCCGTGCTCACCAACTGGGCCCGCAACCGCAAGCTCGGCTACACGTCCTTCCCGCTGACGCCGAAGTTCTCGGTGCTCGACCCGACTTACCTGCTCACCCTGCCGGACGAGCAGACCACCTACGGGTTCGTGGACATGTTCTGCCACACCTGCGAGCAGTATTTCTCGCTGCCTAGCGACGACAACCTCTCCGACGAGATGGTCGAGGCCATCCAGCGGCACATCCTGCGCTCCTGGCGCGCCTGCCGCCGCCATCCGCGCAGCTATGAGGCCCGCAGCAACGCGATGTGGGATTCCACGCTCGCGCTCAACCGCGTCATCTCGCGCGGCAAGGAGGAGGATTGGGTCACGCACGGCATCGAGCACGCGCTGTCCGCCTACTTCGACATCCCGCACGGTGCCGGTCTGGCCGTGGTCCATCCGCACTGGATGAAGTACGTCTACACATCGCGCCCCGAAGCCACCGCACGGTTCGCCCGTTGGGCGGTCAACGTGTGGGGTGTGGACCCGACCGGCAAATCCGAACGCGAAGTGGCCGAGGAGGGCATCGAACGCTACGTCGATTTCCTGCGCCTAGTCGGCGCCCCGCTCACGCTCCCCGAGGTCGGTATTCCCTCCGATTCGGCCACGCTGGACAAGCTCGCCGACCATGCCGGCGAGGTCGGCGGCTCCTACCGCCACATCACCCGCGATGACGCGCGCGCCATCCTCGCATCCTGCGTGACGTCGGTCGTGTTCTGAGGATGTATCAAGGTGTATCGAGGGATGGAGGCGCCGAAGACTTGATATCCACCCCTGCCGTATACGTCTATGACCACACATTTTGCCCTCCACCTGTACATCGATACGCAGCCGCCACGGTGTACAGGGATGGCAAGCCGTACATGGATGTGCGATGAAAGGCGGCATCTCCGCTTCGGTGGCGGGGCAGGCTTTCATCGCCACCGAAGCCGTTGTCGGTCACATGATTCGGCATATGCCAATGTCGAGCGGCCTTATTACCCTGCTCTCGGCGGGGTGCGGAAGTCCTTGAAGCGTTGGATTGCGCTTCCATACCATTCCGCGGCGGAATCGGACTCGGCATAACGGTTTGGTTTCGCCGTTTTGCTATGGTATCTCGGCTGTGGCATGGTACGGGGCACCGTTATCAGGTGCTATGGTGTTCCGTACCGGGATCGGGCGGTACGGAACACCAATCGCCGAGCGTTGCAGAACCCGTACCGCAAAGGGGCGGCCTTCCGGTTGTGATTTCGATCGTGAACAGCCTTGTCACCCCGATGGGAGGCGTCACCGTTGGTGGCCGCATATTATCGGGTCGTCAACCGCGTGCGAACAGCGTCAACTTGGCGAAGAGGTCCTCGAGAATGAATCGACTGTCAATGCTGTCGTAGATGCGTATCGTTGGGCGAGACGGTATGAAAGCAGTGGAGCTGTCCGGCTTGACTAATGGTGCCGGCGCGTAATGGAATTCGCCGCAATCATGCTTCATCGCCAAGCCGACGGCGGGCGAATCTCCCAATGACCAGCTTTCTCCCGAAGTCCAGAACGCGAAATCACTGTCATTGTATTTCACGAGATTGTCGAACAGGAACTCGCCGATAGCGCCCGCATCGGCAAGCTTACATTGTAGTTCGGCAATGCTCACATTCATCGTACGGTAGACCTGATAAGGCACCAGCCAGAGATTCGCACCACTGGTCAGCACCAGATTGGCGCCTTCCACGTCGTTGCCGGAATTGAATTCGCGAATGGCTTCCTCATCGTTGCCGGGAAGCTGCGTGCCGATCCAGATGATGGTCATCCGGCTGACGATTTCCGGGTGCAGCTTGATGGCGGCGGCCACGTTGGTGATGGCGCCGAGGCACAGTACGAACAGCGGATGGGTATCGGTGCTCAGAGCTTCGTCGAGAATCGCGCGCGGTGCGGGATGTGCCGGTCCGTTCGGGCGCGCCCCTGCCGGATGGGATGGAGTGCGCGCGGGCGTTCCTGTATGTGGGCGACGACGACCTGCCGCGCCTGTCCCTGTATCCGCCGGTGTGGACGCATACGCACGGCCTGTGACGGACATCATCGAATTCGACCATGGGATCCGGCTGTCGCACGGCGACTGCCGGGATATGCTGGCCGGGCTTCCGGAGGGGTGCGCGGACGCGTGCGTGACGGACCCGCCGTATGAGATCAATTTCATGAACCGGGCGTTCGACCGGACGGGGATAGCGTTCGACCCGGAGTTCTGGCGGCTCGTGTATCGCGCGCTGAAGCCGGGCGGGCATGTGCTCGCGTTCTCGGCGTCGCGCACGTATCATCGCATGGCGTGCGCCGTGGAGGATGCGGGCTTCGAGATCAGGGACCAGATCGACTGGATCTACGGCAGCGGCATGCCGCACGGTTCGGATGCGGCGCGCCTGGTCGACGACCGGTTGGGCGTGGAGCGGCGTGTGACGGGCACGTACACGACCCGGGGCACCGGCTACCGGTCGGGCGGCGGGTTCGGCGTGAGCGCGACGAACGGCGGGGATGCGCCCCGCGAGTGGGATGTCACGGAGGCGACCAGTGATGAGGCGAAGCGGTGGGATGGGTGGAACACGGCGTTGAAGCCCGCGCATGAGCCGATCGTCCTGGCCCGAAAGCCCCTGGACGGGTGCCTGGCGGACAATCTCAAGGACCACGGGTGCGGCGCATTGCATGTGGACGCGTGCCGCGTCCCGTTCCGCGGCGAGGATGACCGGGCGAAGGCCGTGCCCGGCACGGTCCGCGTCCGCGACAACAAGGTGTACAACAGGGCGCGTCCCAGTCCGCCGTACGATGCGGACGCGCGCTTCCCGCCGGACGTGCTCCTCGACCCGGCGGCCGCGGACGTGCTGGACGCGCAGAGCGGCGTCACGGCCAGCCGCAAGGGACGGCCCCGCGCCAGCATCAAACCCGGGGCCGGGTGGGGGATGACCCATACGGGCTCCGAGTACGATGACGCGGGCGGGGCGAGCCGGTTCTTCCCCGTCTTCCGGTATGAGGCGAAGGCCCCGTCGTCGGAGCGTCCCCAAGTGGACGGCGTATTGCATCCGACGGTGAAGCCGGTCGCGCTGATGCGCTGGCTGGTCCGTCTGGCCGTCCCGCGGGACGGGCTGGTGGTGGAGCCGTTCGCCGGTTCGGGCGCGACCCTGCAGGCGTGCGTCATGGAGGGCGTGCGCTGCGAGGCCGCGGAGATGGACGCGGATTACATACGGCTGATCCGCGAGCGTATGGGGCGGGACATGCAGACGGGCCTGTTCTAGGCGGGTCCGCCGACGAGGCGGAGCAGCCCCTGCGGGTCGATGAGCGCGCGGCGCGGCGTGGGCTTGCGGTAGGGGAGCGTCCCGTCGCCCATGAGCCGGTGGACGTGGCGGGTGCTGACGCGGAGGATGCGCGCCGCGGCCGCCACGTCGGGCCAGCCGTCGATCGTCTCGTACGTGTCCAATGGGACGCCGGTGGCGTGCATGGCGTCGTCGGCGCGGATGAGCGTGACCCGTCGGGTCGGATGGTAAGAGGGGAGGCGGAGGTCGTAGACGTGGCGGAGGCTGCAATCCAGGAGTTCCGCGAGTTCTGCGGGACGGTGGAGTATGGGCATGCTGACGACGGTCATGACCGTGCGTATGCGTCGGCGCGACACGCCGATTTGCGTGTTGGACGCGGGTGCGTGTAATGTACCAACCCGTGACCTGCTGAGGTCACGAAAGCCGGGGAAGCCAATGCTTCCAAGGGTTTCCGCAGGTTTCGCGGAGAGCCGCCGGATGAATATAACGGAATAGGTGCTTGGGTGATTGGCGCAGCGGCTAGCGCACTTCCTTCACACGGAAGGGGTCATAGGTTCGATTCCTATATCACCCACCATCGGGGCGATTGGCGCAGCGGCTAGCGCACTTCCTTCACACGGAAGGGGTCATAGGTTCGATTCCTATATCGCCCACATTCGGCGGCGTGTCGCGCTGCCTCGTCATGATTCCGTCTTCTTCCATTCGGTGTGTCGGAAATGGATGGCGGCCGTCCGGTTTGGACGGTGGTTCTCATGGTCATGGGCGTTTCGGTCTGCAGTAGGGTCTGCAGTGGTTTCGTCAAATCTAGTTTCGTCGGTTTTGGCGTCGTTTCAGGCGTGTCGCACACTTTCCAAGCATGTTCGGGGGTGCGTGGCGACGGCTTTCCAATCACAAAGGGTGTGCGATGCGTGCGTCTGTTGGGCGTGTCGCGGCATAAAGGCTCGAATATGCGACAAAGGATGGGCGTGTCGTCTAACAAATGCATGCGGATTGCACGAAACAGCCACATCCTGTTCGAATCTTCCACCCTCGGCTCTACCCTTTCCCACACCACGCCGAAAGCGTGCCGCATATGACGGGCATGAGCAAACAGATCGGCGGCATCGAACCGCGCAACTACAAAGGACGGACCATCGGCTGGACCGCCTACTACGCCAACCCCATCGACGGAGGCCGTGTCAGACGCTACTTCCATGATCGTGATGACGCGCAGGACTGGCTGGACGGCGAACGCCTCCTCGTCAAAGCCCACAAACGCGGCCGAAAACAATGGACCCACCCGCGCGACCGCGAACGAAAAGAGAAGGGCGCAACCATGCCATTCAGCGACTTCGCGGAGGAATGGTTCGACAAGCGCGGCCGATACGACCGGCATGATCCGACCAAACCACTGGCACCCAACACGTTGCGCCACAAACGTCTCCAGCTTGACCGCGTCGAACGAACATTCGGAAACACGCCATTGGGTGACATCACCGAACGCATGGTGGCCGACTGGCTACGCGACCTGGATTTGGATCCGATACCCAAACGCGAGACGTTCATCATGCTGCGCGCCGTCATGCAGGCCGCGGCACACCCCACCGATGACAGGCCGCTCATCGACCATAATCCATGCACGCAGCCCGTACCACCCAAACCACGGTCGAAACGCGAGAGCATACCGGAACTCACCCCGCAGCAGATCGCCACCGTACGCGACCACATGCCCGACTATACGCGCGTCTCCATCAACGTGATGCTCGGACTCGGATTGCGCATCGGTGAAATGTGCGCCCTACGTGTCGGTGACCTGGACTTGGAGCATGGCATCTGCCATCTCACCCATTCGATACGACGTGGCGACGGCGACGTCGGCGACCTCGTATTAGGCGACATGAAGACCGGCACGAGCCGACAGGACGTGCCCATTCCCGACCGGCTCATTCTCGAACTTAAAAAACATATCGAACGGTATTCCGGCAGCTCACCCGACGCGATGCTACTGCATCCCGAACATACGAGCATCATGAGCGACCGCACGTTGCGTGCGCAAATCAGCAAGGCGTTGGCGGCGGCGGGACGCGCGGACGCGACGCCGCACCTTTTGCGCGCCACGGCCGTCAGCATGATCATCCACCAAGGCGGCGAGCTGAAGGACGCGCAACTGTTCGCCCGCCATTCCGATCCGACCATCACCGCCCGCTTCTATGAGAAGACCCGCGGGTTGGAGCATCGGCGCACGCTCGCCAACCTGAGCTACGGCACCATGTTCACCGGCGCGCGCACCTTGGAGGAATTGGAGCGTGACCTGATGGAGGCGGAACGGCAGGCATCCGAATGGTCGGCGCGCGTTACGGAACTCCGTCGGCTCGTTGACCTGAAACGATGCGGATGAACGCTCTTCTAACGGTAGCCTAGACGCCGCGCCTCATCCAGCAGACCGTACTTCCTGTATTCGCGATTCGGCTGGAGTGCGGTCTGCTGGATGCGTTTGATCAGCATCTCCCGCGCCTGTGGGGAATCCAAATGGAGCGGACCCTTGGCCTCCAGCCATCGTGCGAACGGTTGTAGGTTCTGCTGGATGGCGAACTCGGAATCCTCTTCGAACGGATCGTACAGACGCCATGCGTAGGCCAGCGGACGATCATCCGATTCGCCGGGGCGGGCGGGGCGCATGACGTCCACCAGATCGCCGTATTCGTCTATCGTGGCGTCCGACAGGTCCACGGTCAGGTCATCATCCGCTCCGACTCCCGTCTTGCGTTCGAATCGTCCGCCGCCGATCGTGCCGGCCGCCTTGTGGCTCATGCCATTCCTATCTGTCACCATGATGAATGCTCCTTTCCGTCATAATGTAGGGAATTATGCATCCTTCACGCATAGGCGGCGCGTATGAAATACGGAAAGCCTATCGGTTTCACCTGCCCCGCCCCGCGACCAGTATACGCCAGCCCGTTCGTCACAATCGAAATGCGAGAAGAAAACGGGGCTGCACCAGGCGACCCCGACAGTTACGAGCCAACAGAAGACTAGCCGCGCATGAGCCGCGCCAGCTCGCTCGCATCCATCAACGTAGATCCCGAACCGGCCGGACGAACATGCGACGGTTCAGGCTGCTCGGTTGGTTCAGCCGGCTCGCTTGGCGCGGAGCCTCCACCGAACTCCGCATACGCCTCATCACGCTTGTCCTTCAACGCCTGAAGCCACGGAATACGCTCATACGTTTCCGATTCGGGGAATCTGATGCGATCCATGATGCGCCGCTCGAAGTCCGGGTTGCTTGGCGTATTCTTGTCCAGCGAGTCCAAATACTCGGCGCGGCTGAAACCGTCAGGCAGTCCAACACGGTCAATCAGGGCGGCACCCAATGCGGCCGTGCCGGACAGTCCGTCCCGCACGGGGAACGCGGTCTTAAAGTCGAACGCCGGCTGGCCCTCGAACTCCGCCATGCCCGCACCCTTCGACACGCCCTCCTGAATCACATTGTCGGGAATGTCGGGCACGTCGCGCGGCACGTTGAAAATCAGATTCTTCTGATTCTCGTTCACGCGCGCGCCCATGATGAGCTTGTTGCCCAGATTGCCGCGCAACGCGGGCGGCATGCCGGTGGAACTGGAGGCGACCTGCGTGGCGACCACGAACCGGTAGCCGTAGGCCCGTCCGATCTGCAGGAGTTTGATCAGCATGCTCAGGTTCAGGCTGATGATCTGCTGCTCCAACATGCGATCCATGACGGCGGGCAACGGGTTCTTCGGAATGCTTGTCGCATCCTTGCCGCCCACCGCCAACTGGCTCAGCTCATCGATGACGATCATGCGGATCGGATGCTTGCGCTTGTCCGCGTCGGACAGGTCGTCATACCAGTTCTGCCAGCCATGCTCCTGCCATGCGCGGGCGCGCGCGCCGCCCGTGCTGATATCGTCCAACAGGCGGCGCAACAGTCCGCACGTCTGCACCAGACTGTCCGCACCCCAGCCGCCCGGCGTGACCCAGCCGCGACACCAGTAGAAGTCGGTGCTTTTCACCGCATGGTCCATGATGTACAGTTCGCAGTCGGCCGCAACGCTCATGGTGATGATGTCGTTGATGGTGACGGACTTGCCGCCGCCCGCCAGACCCGCGACCAGCAGGCCCAACGATTGGGTCCAGTCCACGATAGCCGGCTTGGCCGTCTCGTCGGGGCGGGCGAGCTGCACTCCGAACGGCATCCGATCGCGCGTATCCAAATCACCCAGCCGGTCGAAAGGAAAGTCCACCAGTTTCGGAAAGCTGGCCGGCTCGCCGGGATGAATGTCGATGATGCCGGTCTTCGGGTCGGCTTGGAAGAACCAGCCGAGCCGACCGACCATGACGCACGCTTCGTTGAGCGGCTTGTCGTGTTTGCTTGGCTGGTAGACGATGCCCGCCCCAAGCTGGCAGTGCCAGCCGCCGTCATCCGCATGGTCGACGCGAATGTCCCACGGGTTGACTTTCAGTTTCTCCGCCAGGATCGCGCGGGTACGGACCTGATCGGTGTCGAGCCGTTCCATGACCGCACGTCCCTCGTACGGATGGAATTCGGTCATATGCCAGCCGGGGAATTGGCGTGACCAGTAATCCGCGGCCTCAGGGCCGGCGCTCGGCTTGCAATGTTTCGCGGGCAGTGCGATGCTCTTGTATTTGTCGTCGCCGGTCACGCTTGCAACGGAACGGTCGATGAGGATGGCGACGTGGTTCTCCGCGTCGATGCTTTCCAGTTCCGCGTCGGCGGCCTCCGGATGCTTCTGACGGTATTCGGAGAGTTTCCGTTCAAGCATGCGCCGGTGGCTCGCGTCGGATTCGGGATGGAATTCGACGCGCCCCCGGCTTTTCGAGTTCACGTATTCGGGGTATGAGCATTTGAAGGTTGGCATGCCGTATGGCTATGCGCCGTATGCTAGAACTCCGGACCGTAATCCCGATACTGCGACTCGTAGCAGGTCAGATCCTCGTCCGACCAGACGCGGTCGGGAATGATGATGGTGCCGCTGACGCGTTCGACGCGTCCGACCCGCCAGCGGCCTTCGTGGACGATGGTTTGCAGGCCGTAGGCGACGGGCAGACCGTATCTGACGGCGTAGATCGAGTCGATGCCGTCCAGTGGGTCGCGTGACAGTCGGCCCGTCTCGCTGGCCGGATACCGGTCGGGATGTGTTTCCAATAGTGCGGCCAGCCAGATGATGGGGTCGTGTTGGGCGACGGTCGCGCAGGTGGCGAGCGTGATGCGCATGAGTTCGGCGGCCGTCCAGCCGTTTTTTGCGGCGAGACGATCGTAGAGGCCGTCATCCAGTCCGGCCAATCCGACGAGGTGGTGGTTTTCCATCAGCCAATCCATCGCGTCCGGTCGTATGGCGGGCACGATGGTTTTGAGATGCGGGGCGACGTGCAGGAGTTGCAGATAGGATGGCGTCCATGTCAGATAGGATAGTTCGCGTAGTTGGAAGCGTAGCTCGCGGTTGCTTTTGACGGGTGCGAGAATCAGCGCGGCTTCCAAAGTGTCGAGCAGCCAATGGGTGTCTTGTGGTTTTTCGGCGTATCGGGCGGGGCGTAGGGTCCTGCCGTTGAGGGCTATCTGGATCATAAGAATGGTATGCGTCCGCAAATCATCGTTTCGAGACCCCTAAATCCCCGCAAAATGCGAATTCGTCCCATTCGACTCTTCGATGTGAGAGTTGGTTGGATTGGCTTTTGTTGGTTTGGCTGATTGATTGGATTGTGAGATTGAAGAGTCTGTTGGATTGCTTGCTTTTCTGGATTGGGTTTGTTTGATTGGGTGCTTTGTTTTCGATTGGCTGGGTGGGATTGGTTGTGCTGTTGGATGGTTTGCGTTTTGTGGTTCGTTTTGTACTTTGCTTGATTCGACTGTGATTGTGTTGCGGCTTTGATTGGTTTTCGATCGGCTGTGCTGTTGTTTGTGGTCCGGTTTTTTGCTTTGTCTGATTTGGTGTGACTGATTGTTTTGGGTTCGATTGACTGGCTTTGACTGTTTTGATCGTCCGTGCTTTTTCGATTGTCGGTTGTGATTCAGGTTCGGGCTGTATCGTTTTTCGGCTTAGCGGTGGATGTTCACGCGGCTTGCGCCAGAGCGTACCGGCGTGCGGCCTCATCGTCCGCGTATTCGATGGTGTGAACGAGTCCGGCCGCGGTGGCGGCGGACAGCGGGTCGGAGCCCGAGTCCAATGTCCGCGCGGCCAGTGCGGCCGCAGCCAACGCGGGCACGTCCGGATCGTCGGTGGGGAGCATGGTGAGCGTGGTGCTGACGAGTATCCACGTCTCGCGCATGAGCGGCGTGTCCGCTTCCACCCACGGGCGATGCTCCTGCCAGTGGATGTCGGCGTCCACGCCCGCGTCCTGCAGATAGTCGTCGTAGCGTTCGGCCACTTGCTCTTCGGCTAGCGTTGCGATGTCTTCCTTGTACGGGCAGTCGATGGTGGGGTAGCAGTTCATGACAGGCTCCTTTTCGTTCTGTCCGACTCATGCGTCCTCTGTATGACGCGGACGCCTTTAGTCGTCATGCTTCGCGGAGCTCGTCTATGATGATGAGCGTGTCGTGGTCGGGTAGATGCGGCGGATGGAGTTCGTTCCATTCCTCCCACGTCATGTTGGGTTCCGTCTTGCGTTCGCGGTTCAACCGTTCCCGGAGTTCATGCGCCTGCCGTTCGATGTCCGAACTATCCCAGTCCGCCGATACTGGACAATATGGTTTCGCCCATTCGAAGTCGCTCATGCGATGCCGTACTTGTTGAGCAGGCCGAGCGTGACGATGAGCGCGCACCATGTCAGGCTGATGATGATGGTCCAACGGTTCAGGTTTTTTTCGGCGACGCCGGATGAGCCGGCGTTTTGGGTGAGACTGCCTCCGAACATGTCGGACAGTCCGCCGCCTTTGCCTTTATGCATGAGTATCAGCAGGGTGAGCAGCAGGCTGAGCAGTGCGGTCAGGCCAAGCAGTATGGGTCTCATTGGTGTTCCTTTCGGTTTGCGATCATGGCGCGCGGACTATTTTTCCGTTCGAGAGTCTGAACCCTTTGCAGCCGGGTGGACAGTTCCGCCAATCCGTCTATGATTGTGTTCTCCTCGACGGTTTTCCTTCCACCCGCCGTACCGTCACGGAACCGTTTCTCGCATTCGCCCATGCCTTTGCGTATGTCCTCGTCGGTGATGCCGTAGGCGATGGCGAACGTGCCCAACGCTTCCACTACGTCGCAGTATTCTTCGACCAGCCGGTCGTAGATTCGACCGTCGGAAGTGCCGTCTGCGACCCAATCCATGCCGAAGGCGGCGAGTTCCGCCGTCTCCTCCAACAGTTTCCGCCATTGCCGGTCGGACGGCTGCGCGTATTCCGGCGAAAAGATTCGGACGGTGCCGAGACTAGCCGACCCGTGTCCGGGTCTTTCCGCGTCATGTCCGAGGAACTTGTAGCCCGGATTCTGTTCGCAATAGTCGCGCACTTCGCGTAGCCATTGGATTGCATTGGGGATGCTTCCCCAACTGATGACCTTCCCATTGTCGTCGAGGAAATATTTCCGCTCCAACTCGTCAATGGAATGTTTTCCGATTTTCTTCAGGGCATCGTCCACCATGTCTTTGACCACGATGGCGGACCTGCCGTGCAGGTCGGTGGTGGGGCGCACATGGAACGCTTGGAAGAAGCGTACATAATTGTAGGTCGGATTGCAGGACGTGCCGACCATATCCAAATATTCCAATCCACGGTCCTGCCAATCACAGGCGACCATGAACGCTATGTCATCCGGAATATCGGAGCGGACTATCGCAATATCGTAGCTCATGACAGACTCCAGACCGGCCCGGCCAGCGCCCAGGCCAACAGCATGATCGATGCGGACAGGTAGACGGCGGCCAGTCCGACCGTCATCAGATAGAGCACGTACCAGAACGCGCGCCGGACGACCCGTCCGTATTCGATGGCGTTGTCGAGCGTGCCGGCCGCAATGCCGCCCGTTTTGAATGCCAGCCATGAGCCGGCCAATGCGAGTATGGAGCAGGCCAGTTGAATCATTCGTCCTCCATGGTCCACCATGGGCGCACATGCGCCTCCGTCTCGCCATCCGTCATGGTTACGTCCAGAATGGAGCCGTCGTTCAGGCCGACCTCATGCACGCCGTCGCACTTGTCCTGCGTGATGTGGGCGAACGCTCCGTGCAGTGCGAGCGCCGACTGGTAATCGTTATAGAATTCGTCGGCGTTCCGGTATCCGAGCGTGTTCGCCTCCTCGTCGCTGACGGGCGCGCACAGGGTGGCGGACATGTTCTCCACGAGTTCGGCGGCGTAGCGCATGGAGCGGGCGATGATCGTCATGGCCAGCTGCGGGTTCTCGTATTCGCTGGCGAGCTGGTAGGCGGTCTCCATCATGGTGGAAAACATGGCGTCGGCGGTGGTGTCCGACAGTCCTTCCGGATCATCCAGCGAGGCCGGGCCTTTGCCGTCGTTCTTCAGTTCCGCATTCCATGCGGCGAAATCGTTGTCATCCATTTCTTTTCTCCTATCCGAACAGCCAGAGTGTGAGCTTGCCTAGGCTGAAATCCATGCCGGTGACCAGTATCATGAGCGCCAGTACGAAAATGGCGACGGCCATGCACCACAACGCCCATTCGCGTACGGTTGGTGTGACCGTCTTTACAAGCTCGTCGGCTGTCTGTCTGATGAACCGTCCGATGTGTCTGATGTGTTCCATACCGTTCCGTATGCGTCATGCGGGCATCCATGTCGCCATCCACGGGCACAGGCAGCGCCATGAGAGCATGATGAGCGCGAACCAGAGCAGCAGCCAGAGCACGATGCGTATGGCGGTGTGGATGATATGGTTGCCGGACAGTCCGGCGCACAGTCGCCAGGTCTGGGTCATCGGGTCGGCCATGTCGGTCCAGCGTCCACGCCATTGGCGGAACGTACAGCATAGGTTGAACGTGTTCAATACGAGCCATATGGCTCCGGCGCATAGGGCGAGCACGCCGCTGACGGGCATGTCGATTCGTTCGGAGACGGTTTGGACTTGGCGGCCGACGCGCGTCGCCGTCGTATCGTGCGTTTCTGCCAACTGTTCGGGCGTGCCGTCCGTCTTGTTCGCCCAGCCTTCGAACGTGCCGGTGACGATCATGCGTTGGGTGACTTGGGCGGACAGTATCGGCCAGCAGGTCTGCAGGGTGATGCCGCGTTCCGCTCCGGCCGCATCCGCGTCAAGGATCCGCGTGTCCGTCTCGTCCACGACGCGCGGCTCGGCGTTGACCCGGTACACGTACCAGTGTTCGGCCGTTTCGATGATGACCTGGTCGCCCGGATGCAGGAGTCTGATGTCCGCGAAGTCGGCGTACGTGTTGTGGCCCGCCCACACGCTGTTGCCGGGCTGTCCGGGCATGGCGGAGTCGGCGTAGTGTCCCGCGCCCATCTTATCCAATACGGTCTTGCCCGTACCCTCCCATGCGGCCAGCCGGTAGGTTTTCGACCAGGAGGGGACGCGCACGTAGGCGAACAGCTCATCGTTGGCGGGCGTGGGTTCGACCGGCGGATCGTCATGACGCAACGCGGCCACCTTGTCCGTCTTGGAGGTTGTGAACGTCTTGCCGACCGCCTTCTCCTCCCGGTGCGTCGTGTAGGCCATGTCAATGCCCGATCCCCAGACGCGCCAGACCATGTAGGAGCCGGTCAGAATGGCGGCGATGGCGCACAGTCCGGCCAGAAAGCGGCTGATGTTTTTAAGAATGCTCATACGGTTCGGTATGCGTCTTGGCTCGACGCATATCAGACCATATGGAGTACAGATTGTTGTGGACGGCCACGCCGCTTCAACGCGACGGCTGGCGATTCCGCTTATTGCTGCAACGACGCGCGGCGGATGGCGAGTGGGAGCGGGTGGACGAGATGGTGTGCGACTCGCCTACGGGCGGCATGCTCGCCATGACCTCCCCGTTCCAACGTGCGGAGAAACGCATGTGCGAACGGCATGGACTGCCGGACATACCGGTGGTGGTCAGGCCGACGTTCATGAGTGAGGACGCATGAACGGTGCGTACGAAAGGAGCATCCGATGAAATACGCGATCACCTGCAAGCTGAAGGGCATGAGCCGGGGCAGACGCATCAGCGTCGCGCCGAACGGCGATGCGACATTCGCGCCGAACCGTTTGGCGGCCAGCCTGTGGCCGAGCCGCGAGGCGGCGCAGGAATATGCGGAGCGTGCCATGCGTCACAATCCCGGCATCGAACTGAGCGTGGTGAAAGGTTGAATGTCACGGACATGGAGGGCCGTCGCATGTCGGTCAACAGGGGAGAGACCTACGTACTGACCGACCGCGCGGGCCTTACGCATACGGTTACGGTCGATCATGTGGCCGAATACCTGTTCGACGATGGTGCCGTTGAGGATGCCATCGTAGACGGGAACGGCTTCGAGTGGCCGCTCGGCTCCTACCGTGTAGACCGGCCCGGTCTGATTTGGCGTGTCTGCCACGTTTTCAGGTAAAACGTCGTAAGTTCGGAGCTTGACTGCCTGTCTGCCTCATACGCATAGCCATACGCCATGAGCATTACCGACATCTCCACAATGGGCTGGGAGGCGTTCTGGGCGTCCGCCACCTCGGCCGGCTCGCTGGGCATCATGTTCGCGTTCGCCATCGTCTGCCTGCTGGCCGGCTTCGCACTGAACAGCGTCAACCGTGCGGCCGGTCTCATCATGCGTGGCATCTCCGCACTGCTGGCCGTATTCCTGGTCATGGGCTTCCTATCGAACGCGGGCATCACCTCATCCACGCTGGCACCGATCATCAACTGGTTCCTTGAAATCGTGCACGCTCCCGTCCTGTTGTCGGAGTCCTGATGGCAGGGCGACGTAAGGGCGGCAGCCCGTTCAAAACACTGCTGGAAGGCATCGTGACCGCATTCCTGATCGGCATCATGCTGGTTGTACTGGCCGTCACGCCCGCATGGGATGCGATCGTCGACGCGACGGGCGTCGGACATCATGTGGACGTGAACTCGCTGTTCCGCAAGGATCCGGTACGGCCGGACGGCTCGGAGACAATCCTGAAGCCCGGGCAATCAGGCGGACAGGCGAACTCCACGACCACACAGCCGAACAATCAATCCGGCAATGCGGCCATACAATCGAACGGTCAACCCGACGATACGGCCACACAGCCGAACAGCCAGACCACAGCCGGACACGACTACTGGCAGGCCGGACTGGATGCGACGAACGCCATCACGACCGCGAAAGCACGACAGGGCGGCTACAACCGCGAACAACAGTTCGGCGGCTGGACGCCGAACGGCTGCGGGTCGGCCACCACACGCGACACGATCCTCGAACGCGACATGACGGACGTGAAAAAGAATGCGAAATGCCAAGTCGTCTCCGGCACACTGGCCGACCCGTACACTGGCAGGACGATTCGTTTCACGCGCGGCCCGAAGACCAGTGCGGTCGTGCAGATAGACCATGTGGTCGCGCTTCAGGATGCGTGGGCGTCCGGCGCTCGCGACTGGACCCAAGAGAAACGAGTCGAATACGCGAACTCGCCGGACGTACTGCTGGCTTCGGACGGCCCTGCGAACATGGCGAAAGGCAACGGACTGGACTTCAACGGCACCAGCCGTTGGCTGACGCAGAAGACGGGCGCGCCCGACGTTTGGATGCCAGACAATACGGCATACCGGTGCGACTACATGGCCAAACGCGCCCAAATCAAAAAACAATGGGGATTGACCATGACGGCCCGTGAGAAACAGCAGACCGTCTCCGTATTGGCATCCTGCGTGGCAGGCAACTAGGAGGGCATATGGCGAAGCGTGACGAGTATGGTTGGGATCGTGTCGAAAAGAACAAGGAGCCGGACCCTGACCTGCAGTATTTGAAACTGCGGGCCAAACAGGCCAGGCCGGCCAGATACGCATTGTACGCGCTGGTGATCGTCGGCATCCTGATCCTGTACATGCTGATGAATCCCATCCAGCAGAGCATTCAAGCTCCGACCGTCGACTTCAATCCGGCCGGCAAGCAGGCGGCATGGAAGCTGACCGACTCGTGGCTGACGGACGGCAAGCCGTTGGGCACGAATCCAAGCATCATCTCATGGGATGGCAGTGAGGAACACTCGTTCTCCGGACAGAAGGGCCTGGTCACGGGCGTCGACCATCAGTTCACCGTACGCACCGACCTGGGCTGGTGGACGGTCGACACGGTGGTGAAGAAGCATGGCGGCGGCCTGATCGGCAGCCCGTCCGTGAAACGTCGCGCCGGACTGCCGAAAAGCGTGACGAACGGTGACACGAACACGGAGTGGGCGGGCACGTTGGATCATATGGAGGTTTCAGAGGCGTTGGATCGCCTGTGCGTGCAGTGGGGGCAGGCGTTGGCCGGTTCCGACGCGGACCTGCTGACCACGTTGATGAAGGATCCGGATCCGGATGCCGTCTACACGCCATTGCGTCTGGGCGGCGCCGACCTGGTGCAGACCGGTATCGCCGCCTATCTGAAGCGGGGCACTATCGACAAGGATGAGAACACGTCCGACCGTGGCGTGGTGCGTGTCACGTTGACGTTGAAAAGCCGTGAGGAGAACTCGTCGGCCGCGTCGACCGTCGCCTATGACGTGCTGGTGGCCGACCCGGACGCCCAGCCGCGCATCCTCGCATGGGGCGCTCCCGGCTCCGGGCCTGATCTGAAAGAGTATTCGAATGCCCGCTAGCGGGCGTATGGCATGCGCGACGCGGATAATGCTTAGGCATTGCATCCTATGGGAAACACGTTGCACAGCGTCTCTGATTGTCGTTTAATGATGACAGATGGGAGGTGTCGAAATGGAAAAGACTCATATTACAGTGGATTCTTTGGATGCCCCGTATCGTGCCGCCGATGAACTGTTGCGGAAGACCGTCGTAAAAAACGGAATGATCTCGATACCCGTGGATGTGGAGACCATAGCCCAAAAACTGGGATTGGACTACCAAAGACTGCTATTGGATACAAAAACGGATGGTCTGTTGGTCAAAGACAAGCCAAACACCCCTTTTAAGGCGGTCGTCGACAGCCTCGCGCACCCACATAGGGCGCGATTCACACTGTCGCACGAAATCGGCCATTACATCCACAAGTACCAGGATTTCCCGGATGAAAAAACCGCGGGAAAGGTGGAGCGACGCGACGAGATGTCATCTCGCGGCATTGACCCCGAGGAAATCTGGGCGAACCGATTCGCCGCCGCTCTGCTGATGCCCGCCGGCATCGTCACGAAGCTATGGGTCGATGGTAAGAGAATCGAAGATATGGCAGACATGTTCGGCGTATCCCTCGCTGCCATGGGGCATCGAATCGAGAACCTGGGACTCAGATGACATCTTTTGATCACAAAAACGCAGACTCATCCGGGGATGAGGACCGGGAAGCGTTCAACAAGCTCCATCAGGCGGAGAACGCCAACAAAGATCCGCAGAAAGCTCGTGAACGTCTTTCCGCGCGTTGGGAGGAAAGCCTCGAGTTCGCGGAGACGATACCCGATCGAGAAACCCGTGACCATGACGATGCGAGCAAGACCCATTCGTTCGAATACGAGCCCGGCTGCGAAAGATTACAAATCAAGTTTCTTAGCTCGAAACATGCCGATGACCCCAATACGCCCCGACAGGCAAGGCGCGACAATATCGAGATAGAAAAACTCCGCGCCGAAGTCACCCGTAAACGTCAGTCCAATTGGCTGCGCGTGATCCTGGCTGTCGGCGCGCTGGTTTTCGTCGGCGCCCAGCTTGTTGCCAGTGATTGGCTTGTTTTCAAATACATGAACGCTCAACTGGCGGCAGGCAGGACGTTGCCGACGGAATTCCTTATCGCTTGGCTGGCGGCGAGTCTAGTGGAAGTAATCGGAATTCTATGGGTCATAGCACGAAGCCTCTTCCCATTCCGAGATAAACGTCGGAACCAGAAGGCAGAAAACAAGAGACAATCCAACGTAATTAAAAACTTGTCTGCAACCCTTCCTTGAAAGATCTGAACGCGATGGAATGCGACCCAGCCAGCCGTAACGGATTAGCTATGAGTGCCGTCGGTTCTTCAGGGCGATCTGAGGAACCGACCGACAATCGGGAATAGCCCGTTCAATATGGAAGGCCCCTGGAACCCTACCGAGGGCTCCAGGTGAGTCCACTTCGCGGGAATCACGGGACTTCAGTCCCATGAGTGTCAACAACAGCCAACTGGCATCACCTTATGATGCCTGAAGCGCTCGCCGTAGCATCGCAAGTCGCTACTTCATCCCGTACCGGCTTGCGATGACCCGTCCGATACGGTTGGGAATGCCGGTGACCAAAGCGTTGCCCATGCAGAACGCGCGATGCCCGTCCGTCATGCCGTCCGCCGTCCAGCCTTTCGGGAACATCTACAATTGGTCCAGCTCGTCGGGCATGAGCCTTCTATATCGTCCATCCTGCAAGACCACATGCTTCGTGCGGGATGCGCCACCCCCCCCCCTCGCCGGTCAGAATCGTACGGCTGGGACGATCAAGCGGATCGGGAAACGCGACCGGACCCTCCGAATACGTGTATTCGAAGCCGTTGGCCGCGGTGCGCCGCTCCTTCTTCGCGCCTTTCAGATACTCCCATGCAGGCAGGTTTGTTTTGTCGATCCAATACTGGTCGGACACTTGGTCGGCGGGCGTGAGAATGTCGCCCAGAATGGTTCGCGGCCCGTTGTAGTCGGCGTCCGTGCGAATGGTGAGCGCATGGCCTTGCTGCATGACTCCGGCGTTCTGCCATACGCTTGTCTTATCGTTTTTGCCGAATCGCCGGGTTGTCTCGTAAGGATCGTCGCCGACCGTCACTTCGAATTCGATGTTCTTGCCGCTTGGAACGCATGGGAATGCTTCGGCCATGATTCCCGTATGGAACAGACGATCCTTGAGATTCCATTCCGCCGCCCCGTATTCGGCGTAGATGTACACGCGGCGGCGGCGCTGCGGCATGCCGTACTCGGCCGCGTTGATCACCCGCCATTCGACCGAGTAGCCCAGGCGATACAGGCAAGAAAGAATGATCGCGAAATCACGGCCACGCTGGGCGGTGGGGGACTTCAGCAAGCGATCGACGTTCTCCAGCAGTACGTGTCGTGGATGACGCATTTCAAGAAGCGCGTTAATGCTCCACCAGAGGACGCCCTTCTTGCCATCGATGCCGGAAGCCATGCTTGCCGGTTTCGCGACGGAGTAATCCTGGCAGGGGAAGCCACCCACGAGCATGTCGAATTCAGGAAGTTCTCGTTCGCCGTTCTTGATTTGCTCCACAACGACCGCAATGTCTTCGTTCACACAGCTGCCCGCACCAAACCGGCGTTCATAGCAGCGCCACGCGAACTGTTTGGATTCGCGGCCGGCCGGCTCCCAGTTGTCAGCCCAGACCGTTCGAAACGGGCCGGCCGCTGTCATGTCGAACTCCGGATGCTCCGAATCGTGATAGCCTTCCAAACCGAGTCTGAACCCGCCGACACCGGCTACAAAGCGCGGGCGATCAGATAAAAAAACGCTGCTCGTTGATTCAGACAGTCGAAGAGCAACGCCAGGAAGGACAGGCAGTAATAAGAAGAAAGAAAGAGAGGAAGGACTTTCCTTCCTCTCTGTAATCAGTTTTCTAGTTTCTTTGTTTCGGACCGCCCGTCCCGCCGTTCAGGTTGTAGTAGAGCGGATATACGATAGTCGAGTCCACCGGCTGGAATTGCATGCCACGCGCCTGTCCGATCGCGACCGAGTATCTGATGCGCAGATGGGTGCCGGAGAATGTGGCTCCCAGATAGTGCTCCATTCCATGCTCGTCGTATGCGCTGGCGTTCTCGTCCGTGTTGCCCGCCCAGCCGTTCGTGCCGTAGCGCGACAGATGTGCGTCGGAGCGCACGTACATGCCGTCGAAGCCTTCCAGAAGCTCTACACCCTCGTTGTATGGATCCACACCGCCATCTAGGTCGGTGAAGCCGGTCGTGCCTCTGAACCCGTTCAGGGCGGTCCCGTCATCGGATAGGAAATCGACGCCAATGTCCGAGTAGGGGCGTTGGGTAGTGTTCGCCTCCCATTGGCCGACAGTGAAGCTGAAGAACGTATCCAGATTTTTGTACTGTTCGACAGCGAAGCCGGATAGCAAACCGTCGTTGTAGGTGATTCTCGCGTTGATCCAGTGCTTCGTTCCGTCGGCGGGATTCGTCCATTGGGAAACATGGCGTATGACTAGGCTCGCACCTTTGCGTTGTGGCATGTACGAGTCAACCTCACTATCATTGTTTTTCAGAGGGTCTCGATCCGACCTATACGGATTGTAATGCTCTTTCAGCTCGAAGCCGTCCAGCTGCGTGATGGAGGTCGGATCGAAGTCGCGGGTGGAGAAGCGGAACCACGAGTAGTTGCCGTCCGCTTTCGTGGTCTTCAGATCGTAGACGGGCAGTCGTGTGTCCGCTATCATGACCGTCCGATGCTCGGACTCAGAGGCAAGCCCCCCCCCGCTGGTTCCGCAGGCCGTAAGCGGAGTGAGGAGGGCGATGATGGTGGCGGCCGTGATAATTCTGTTTGCCATGCGGCAGACTATGCGGACAGTTGTAGGTGATGCCCGATCAGACAGGCAAAAAACAATATCTGAAGAACGGGCAATGAGAGCGGTGGGGTCCGTGATTGCCTGTAAACACGGGCAGTAGAAGATAAAAAACAGGCAGTATAAAGAAGAAATAGAAGGAAGAATTTCTCTCTTTTTACTCTTCTTATATGCTTGTATGCACTTTGTATACACTTTGTATGCATCCCCAACTGCATACATTTTCGTGCCCTCAGCCCTACGGACACGCCTATTCGCGTTTCTGTATGCATTGTATGCAGTCAATTCCGGAGTTAGGTCTTCGCATAGAGCGCATAGTCGGTTTTTTGATGCATACAATGCATACAAGTCGCATGGGATGGCTTATTGCGTTGCCGCGAGCAAAGACTTCGGTCTACAATGCGAGACGTTCGTTTCGCCAATCGTTTGACGGCAGCTACAGTGCGGCCGTATGAGATTGTCTGTATTCTACTTTTCTCCGTCAGAGCAGACGAAATGCGCGGATATGCTACGTAACGCGGGCTGGATGGATTTGCGTCCCGAAGGGTTCGCTCGAAGATTCGCTAAGGGAGATGAGCGGATCATGTTCCTCGAATCGGGTTTTCTGGTACACGTCGGAGTTGAAGACGATGAGTCATGGATGGATCCGATACTGGACACCTATCTAGAGGGTGAACATTGGTTCTTTCCTCTGGAATCATCGGATTTCCGTGACGTGTTCGAGGCTTTGGCAGAGCATATGCCAAAGTTGCTGAAGCCATATTCAGCCCCGGTTACACGAGGATATGTCTCATCGGCCGATCTGGTTCGTTTTGAGAGACGTTCGGAACGTTGGGTAGATGCGATATTCGAGCTTCAGGGGTTATATGGCGGAAAATACCGTTCAGATGCTCTGGATAGGCTTTATGCGCGTTGGGATGCCGATCGACATCGATTGGCGAAAGCTGCGGAAATGGGAGACAAGACGTTCTCTTATAGGATTACGGTAATAGGCCTAGTGATATCCGTGTTGGATGTCATGCAAGCTACGTTGGCGTTCGTGGAGGCCGGGTGGCATGCCGGCTTGATTTCCCTTCTTGTCGGTCTGACGGTGCTCTACGCCTTTATGCGACTGCTTCACTTAGGCCCAAGGCGAGGTAAATAATAAACACGAGCGCTCCTAGTGTCAGGATGAGAATGTCGCACATCCGATCCGAGATGTCTCCTACGTATCTAGCGGCATCGAGTCTAAGTGCGACAAGGAGCCATATGACAAAAAGAACAATACCTACACTCTGCACCATAATGTTTGTATGCGTCGACTAGCAACGAGAGAATCGAGCGATACCTAAAAACAGGTGGGCATTGCATAAGGATTGTCCGTAAATCGCGGGCAGTGGGAGATATAGAAACAGGCAGTATAAAGAAGAAGTAGAAGGAGGAATTCTCTTCCTTTTCTACTCTTTATGTGTTCGTGCTCACTTGTATGCATTCTGTATGCACTTTGTATGCATCCCCAACTGCATACATTTTCGCCCTCTCAGCCCTACTCCTGAGCCAAACTGTCTTCTTGTATGCATTGTATGCAGTCTTTTTCGGAGTTATGTTCTCGCATAGAGCGCATAGTCGGTTTTTTGATGCATACAATGCATACAAATCCGGTCTGCATGATTCATCGTTCTGTCCGGAGATTTGGATGCGGGACGCATATGGCGGGTACAAGAAGCCCGGGCAAGCGTTTGAACCCCGGGGATAAGCGGAAACTGACAAGAACATGACACCCGTCCGGTGTGGGGGAGTATTCTTCCATATTGGAAAGTGGGCGAAGCGGAAATATTTTAGGAGACTTATCATGAGCGAGGACTTTCGTTCGACCTCCAGCCCGGACGGCAATGCCGCCGGGCTGGATGGCGTGGCCGAAAACAAGAAGAGTAGGAAGAAGACCGTCATCGCGGTCGCATCGGTTGCGGTCGTCGCCGTACTGGCCGGCGGCGGCTATCTTGGCTGGAAGGCTTACACGGGCCACCAGCTGGCCGACGCGCGACAGGCGTGCGTGGAAGCGTCGGAAGGCTACCGCAAGGCCGCGGGCGAGTATTCGAAACTGGTGGATGGCGATGCGGCCGCAGCCTCCAAGGTCGCCGCAGGGCAGGTGGCGGATGCGAAGACCGTGGACGCGCTGGCCGAAGAGCTGAAGGCGACGGAACCGAAGACGGTGGCGTGCGTGGCCGACGACAAAGCGGGCTACGAGGCGCAAGCCGCCCTGATCGAAAAGCATGCCGGCTGGTACGGGAAGCATGCGAAGAGCCTGGAAAACGCGGTGAAGGCCGTGAACGATTCGAAGCTCGCGAAGACCGTTTCCGATGCTGAACGGTTGCTGAAGGATTCGGACGGCAAGGTCCAGGACGCCTCGACGCGCGACGAACTGTCCAAGGCCGTCAAAGCCAAGGATGCGGGCCTGATCGCGGCCGCGTCGAAGAAGGTCAACGATTCGATGGCCGCGAAGACGAAGGCGGATGCGGAAGCCAAGGCGAAGGCCGAACAGGAGGCGCAGGCTCAGGCCGCCGCCCAGGCCCAGCAGTCGTATTCGGCTCCACAACAGTCGTATACGCCCGCGTACACCGCTCCCCAGCAGTCGTACACGCCCTCGTATTCGGGCGGTTCGACATCGGGTGGCGGCGCTAGCAGCGTGCCGGACTTCGTTCCAAGCAGCGGAGGGTACGGTGTAGAGCCGGATGGCAGCTGGCATCCGGGGAACATTATTCAGCACTGATTCAGATGACTCTTCTTCTCGCGAGGGACGGTCTAGCGGCATGGCATCCGGCGTGGAAGTGATCCTCCTGCTGATCCAAATCCTGAATCTCGTCATCTGGACGTATCTGTTCGTTCGCTCGCATGGCAGGAGCCTGTAGCCTCTTCTCTGAGCGATATCAACAAGGGGTTATGTGGGTAGTATGAATCACATACGTAGTCGAGAGGGAGTCGTCATGGACGAGAAAGACACCATCCCGCAGTCCACGCCCGTGGACGGGACCGTTCCGGCCGGAAGGAAGAACCGCAGGCCGGTCGTCATCGGCGTGGCCGCCGTCGCGGCCGTCGCGCTGGTCGCGGGTGGCGTGTGCGGATACAAGGCGTACGAGAACCATCGGGTGTCGATGGCTCGTGAGGCGTGCCAGTCGGCCGTCACGGATCTGGGTAAGACGGTGAAGTCGTATAAGGCGCTGCTCGGCGCGGATGCTACGACGGCCGCGTTGAAGACGGATGCGACAAGCGTGAAGGACGCGAAGACCCTTGACGCGCTCAAGCAGGCCGCCGAAGTGGAGACGCCCGGCATGGTCAAGTGCGACGCGTCCGACAAGACCGGCCTGGACGAAGCCACCGCCAAGGCGGATAAGACGACCAAGGGCGTGAAGGCGGATGCGAAGGCGTTGGAGTCGGCCGTGAAGGCGGTCGAATCGTCGAAGCTGGACAAAACGGTGGCCGACGCGGACGGGCTGTACAAGGCGACGGAAGGCAATGTCCAGGACGAGAAGACCCGTGAGGCGTTGAAGCAGGCCATAGCCAAGCGCGACGCCGGGGCGATCGCCAAGGCCGTCAAGTCGGTGAACGATTCGATGGCTGCGAAGACGAAGGCGGATGCGGAAGCCAAGGCGAAGGCCGAACGGGCCGCCGCCGAAGCGGCCGCCCAGGTCCAGGCCCAGCAGTCGTATTCGGCTCCCCGACAGTCCTACACTCCCACGTACACCGCTCCCCAACAGTCGTACACGCCCTCGTATTCGGGCGGTTCGACATCGGGTGGCGGCTCCGGCAGCAGCGTGCCGGACTTCGTTCCAAGCAGCGGAGGGTACGGCTGCACTACCGACTGTCCTCCGCCTTCAAGTGACGGATTGATTCACCACTGATTCGACTCTCCTTTTCAAGGGACCCTTCGGGGTCCCTTTTTGTATTCGCATAGTGTTTTGACGCACGGAGACGAATGTCCGTGCGGCCCCACCGGAAGTGGGGTGAACATCCGCAGAGTTCTCTGAAAGGAGACGGAGCATTGAGTTCCAAGAACACTAATGGAAGGAAGGCACTGGCCCTGCTTGCCGCCGCGGCGACATTGGCCGGCGGTCTGACTGCCGGCACCGCCTACGCCGGTGGCGGCGGCGGAGACCAGGGAGGCACGGGCGGCAGCGGTTCGTCCGCGCAGTTCTGGTCCTACAAAGATAACGTGTCCGGCTCGTGGGGCTCCGCGACCGACCTGAATAGCGTGAGCCGCGCCATGCAGGCCAGAGGCGTGACGATGGACGATTCGGCGGGCAAGGCAAAAGCCGCATTGGATGCCGCGAACGCGGAATGCGTGGCTGGCTTCCACCAGAGGCATCCGGGCGAGGGCGACGGCGACTGCCGCGTCGTGGCCGTGGGTGCGGCCTCCGGCAACGGGTCCACCACCAGCGTGTGGAACGGGTCCGGCATCTACGACGTGAGCGTGTGGAAAAGCAACTGGTACAAATACGTCGCACCGAATGAGTACCAGTACGCAGGCTCGCAGCACTATCACACCGGCGATGGCTTCAGCGACGATCCGTCGAACAGCGTCGACAAGATCATGGAACGCCATGTCGACTCGACCCGAAGCATCGTCGTAATCGTGCTCGACAAATACCAGCCCGCCCCGCCGAACTACACGTTGAGCGTGGCCACGAAGGCATCCGGCACGACCACCAAGGCCGGCGATACGGGAAACGTGGCGGACACGATCACCACCAGCCGTAACGGCAGCGGCATCGACGAAAACGTGTCCGGCACCAGCACCCTCCGTTGGATTGGCGTGGACGGCACCGCCCGCACGGCCAGCAAACAGTTCACCATGAACAACAATGCAAGCCAGAACGTATCGTTCTCCTACAAGGATATGGACGCGTCGTGGAAGTCCTGGCCGGCCGGCAAATTCACGTTCGACGTGAGCTTCGCCAAGCAGGGCAGGATGGCCGGGGCCGTAAGCCTGAACGGTGATGCGGATGCGAATGAACGCTGGCAGGCCCTCCAGCTGCCGGCGCCCAAGAAAACGCTGACCAATGCGGCCGGCGACCAGGTGGCGGCCCCGAACGACCAGATCGCCTCCGGTAGCCTCTACACCGCCCACATCAGGGCGCATTCCAGCGCTTCCGAACATTTCTGGCTGTATGACACGATCGACGTGAGCGCCCAGCAGGTTGTGGTTGGCGGCACCCAGACGGATGATCCGTCGAAGATTACCGTGACCGACGAGGATGGCAGGACCGTCCAGGCCGACATTTCGATCGATGACAGCCAGGCCGGCAAGCGTATCGTCAAGGCGCATGTTCTCAAGCCCGCATCCGGCTGGTATACGCTTAACGTGCCCCAGTCCGCCAAGCCTACCGGAGCCGACTACACCATTCCGGATGATTCGAAGGCCTGCTGGACCGGCGACGGGCAGGACTGCCAGACCGGCAACAGCGAACAGGTCGGCAAGATCACTCCGAAGCCTGACAAGGTGTGGGTGTTGGACTCCAACGGCGCGCTGCAGGCCGAAGACCCGGAGCATACGAACAAGAAGGGTTCCGATGATCGTACGTTCGTAACCGGCGACGCGATCGGCGCGGTCGTCAACGGCCGCATTCCGGCCCACCTGCTCAACCCGTTCACCAGTTACAGCATCACCGATGACTGGACCGCGTCGGCCCAGTGGATCGACTGGAACCATAAGGACCAGGTGCGCGTGTACGTGGACGGCAAGGATGTGACCGACCAGTTCGACATCACGATCGACACGGCGAAACATACGACCACCGCGACCGCGAAGAGCGGCTTCCTCGCCAAGACCGCACTCGGAGCCAACGACCGCAGGGTCAAACTGTACATCGGCGGCATCGTCAGCAAGGCACCGAAAGCCGACTACGCGCCCGACCAGCATAAGCTGACCAACAAGGCGTCCGAAACGTGGAACAACGAGACTGCGGACACGAACGAGCCGCCCGTCTACGTGCGCAATCCGAAGCCCGACAAGGTGTGGAATACGGACGTATCCAAGGCCGGCCAGTCCGCCGACCCGGCATGGACCAACAAGGTGTCCGACGATACGAAGACGTTCGTGCAGCGCGACACGTTCGCGGTCACCGTGAACGGCAAGCTCCCACGGAATCTCGCCAAGAAACTGTCCGCCTACGAACTGGGTGACGATTTCACCAAGGCATCCAAGTATGTCGATCTGGACAAGGCCAGCGTGAAGGTCACGATCGACGGCAAGGATTCCACCGGCCAGTTCGACATCCGCAAGGAAGGCACGAAGGTGTGGATCAGCGCCAAGCAGTCCCTGCTTGACACGACCGCCAACACCCCTGCCGACCGTGCCGTACGCATGACCGTCGAAGGCGCGTACAGGAAGGACGTGCTCCAGGCCGGCCAGAAGGTCGACATGACCAACGGCGGCTGGGAGAAGTGGAATGATCAGGAGATTCCATCCAACGAGCCTCCCGTCAAGGAATGGGCACCGAACCCGGACAAGAGCTGGATTCGTCTCGAAAACGGCAAGTGGAAGGCCGTCATCGACCCCGACGAGACCAACAAGACCGGCGCGGATACCATGAAGTTCCTCGACGGCGATCAGGTGGGCAGCGTCGTCAACGGCACCATCGCCAACGATCTCGCGAAGGTCACCGCAATCAGTCTGACCGACGATTACAGGAACGCCGACTACCTGTTTGATCTGACCCGCGACAAGAGCCAGATCCGCGTGTACGAGGCCGACGCGACGACCGACGCGAAGTCCAGCATCGCGGACATCATCACCACCGGACGCGACGTGACCGACCGTTTCGACGTCACCGTCAACGGCACCAAGGTCACCGCCACCGCCCACGCCGACTATCTGGCCGAGCAGGTCGGTTTGAAGAATCCGAAGCAGATCACCCTGTTCCTGCCGGGCACCGTCAACATGGCGAACGGCAAGGGCGCGGCGCAGGTCCGCAAGGACTTCAACAAGGCTGCGGGTGATGAGCTCACGTTCTGCACCGACCCGACCACCAAGAAGGACCTGACCAACGCGGGCGGTGAGACCGTCAACAACGAGTCCCAGCCGACCAACGAGCCGAAGATCTGCGGCTACATTCCACCGGTCAAGAAGAAGGTCATCGCGGAAGGCAGCCAGGGCGGCGCGAACCAGAATGCGAACGGCTTGGTCGTATATCCGGGACAGAGGGTCGAATACCGTCTGACCACGAAGCCGCAACTGCCCTCTGATCTGGCGTACGATATCACCACCGTGCGTGACGTCGACACGTACGACCGGTATCTTGAGCCTGACCCGCAGACTTTGGAGGTCACCGACCTTTCGACCGGCGACCAGCTGGCCATGTCCGATCCGCAGATGGGCGTCGAAGGCGAGTATTCGGTCGCATGGGACGAGTCCAACCACCGGTTCACCATCACCTACTCTGATAAGTACGTGAAGGAGCATTGGAAGAAGGGCTCCAACCCGCAGGTTCAGGTCCGTTTCGAAGGTACCGTGTCCAAGGATGCGCCGACCGACCGGAACGTGGATAATCAGTGGGCTCTCACGTTGAACAACGGCATCACCCCGTCGAACATCGTCGAGAACAAGCCTCCGAAGCATGAGACCGGCAAGAAGGATACCCAATCCTCCACGCAGGGCGATCCGACCGTCACCATCGACGGGAAGACCATGCTGTTGGGTGACACCGGCAACTACACGGTCAAGCTCGACCTGAAGCAGAAGGACAATGCGTACCGCGTGTGGCGCGCCGGCATCACCGACGACTACGACGACAAGTACGTAAGCATCGACCCGGGCAAGATCGAAGTGCTTGACGCCAACGGCCGTGACGTGACCGCCAAGTTCAATGTCCAGATCAAGAATGGCGTCGCCTACGTGTACGCCCGAACCGTGGACACGTTCGTGCCGAAGACCGGCAAGACCGTCAAGGGAGATCCGCAGCCCGGCGATCTGGCCGCCTACTCCACCAAGGACGATCATGACCCGCTGGCCGAACCGGCCATCGACCAGACCCTGCTGGGCCAGGAGTATCAGGTCGTCATGCCGTACAAGGTCGTTAAGGTCACGGACGGCTACGTGGTGAGGAACAAGGCCATTCAGGTGACGAACAACACGACCGTCGAAACCAATGAGGTGTCCAACCCGTTGAAGCCGATCAACCCGACCAAGGATGTGACCGTCAGGGTCGGCGGCGCATCCGTCAACGGTCGGAGCATCTACAAGGACCGCACGTTCCTGTACCGTCTCGACTCCAGCATGATCCCGGCCAACCGCGCCTACCCGCAGGTCGACCAGTGGACCATCACCGACCATCTGGATACTGAGCATGACGAGTATACCGGCCGTTGGGCTGTGTATGCGGCTCGTGACCTGTACAAGGATGGCACCGTGGTCGCGAAGGCGGGCGACAAGCTCGCCGGAGACGGATTCGACTCCAAGAAGTTCGGCGGCGACCTGTTCGCCCTCGACTACAAGGACGGTACTGTGACCGTTATGGCCACGGACGCGTACCGTGCGCTCGTGTCCGCCGACAACGCCCACGAGAACGGTTGGACCGCGTACATCCAGTGCAAGCGCACCGCTATCGCGGAACGCGTCGAAAACCGGTTCACCGAACGGTTCAACGACAAGACCTTCGAGTCGAACGTCGTATGGACCCGCACGCCGGACATGACCCCAAGCCTGCACTTGGAGAAGTACGACGTGAAGTCCGGCGAACAGTTGGGCGACCGTGACGACGTGAAGGACGCGTTGAAGATGGACGGCGACTCGTTGGAGATCGCGTTCAAGATCACCAACACGTCCAAGACCGACAATGGTGAGGGCGCATGGTTCCAAGCCAAGGATCTGAAGCTCACCGACGACACGATCGCCGGCATCGGCAGGGTCGAGGACCTGAAGTATCCGGACAACTGGGACACCCTGATCTTGAAGCCCGGCGAATCCGTGACCGTGACCGGCACGCTCAAAGGCGTATCCGAGGACGGCAAGCACACGGACCGTGCGAAGGTCACCGGCACGCCGCTGGTGGAATGCCCGGTCACCGACCAGTTCGGCGACGGAGACAAGTCCGACCAGACGGTTGACGGCGACGCCGACACGACCGACGACCTGAAGCGGGTCACAGTCGGCGGCAAGACCCTGTGCGAGGACAATGCCGTGGAGTCCAATACGGACGACTGGAGCGGCTACCGTCCAAGCCTGGCCCGTACCGGCCTTGAGGTCGGCGGCGCCATGCTGGCCGTCATCGCACTGGCCTGCATCGGCATGACGCTGGCCGGCTTCGGCCGCCGCCAGCCGACCCGCGGCCGCCACACCGCCTGATTCCGGCCTGTAACACGAAACGCCCCGCCTTTCGAGGTGGGGCGTTTTTTCGTGGTCGGAGAGGTGAAAACGGTGGGGTCGTACATGCCAGAGGACGCGGGCGGCAGAAGATGATTGCCTGAAATCGCAGACAGCAGAAGACGTAGTAACAGACAGTATAAAGAAGAAGTAGAGAGAGGAATTTCTCTCTTTTTACTTCTTTATGTGCTTGTATGCATTCTGTATGCACTTTGTATGCATCCTTAGATGCATACATTTTCACCCTCTCAGCCCTACGGACACGCCTATTCGCGTTTCTGTATGCATTGTATGCAGTCTTTTTCGGAGTTATGTCTTCGCATAGCGTGCATAGTCGGTTTTTTGATGCATACAATGCATACAAGTCACGAGTCATGTGGTTTGTCGTGAATTACGGCCGACCCCGACCTAGAAGAACAGGCAATGAGGCCTGATGGGTGATTCGGACGGCTTGGGGTACCCGTACATGCCTGAAGACGCGAACAGAAAAAAAGTTTGATTGCCTGTAAACACGGGCAGTAGAAGATAAAAGACGGGCAATATAAAAGAAGAAGTAGAAGAAGAATCCTCTCTTTACTTCTTCTTATATGCTTGTATGCACTTTGTATGCAGTCTGTATGCATCCCCGACTGCATACATTTTCGTGCTCTCAGCCCTACTCCTGAGCCAAACCGTCTTCTTGTATGCATTGTATGCAGTCAATTCCGGAGTTATGTCTTCGCATAGAGTGCATAGTCGGTTTTTTGATGCATACAATGCATACAAGTCGCGAAAGCGGTCGGGTTCGCGAGCCGTCATGAGGGCAGGCGGGTTGCGACAATCGGGATTATCAGTCCTTTTGCTTCGGACCGCCCGTTCCGCCGTTCATGTCGTAGTAGAGCGGATAGCGGGGGATAAGGCTGACTCCCAGTTTCATTACGGAGCCGTAGTTACCGCGTTCCAGATAGAACACGCTCAGCGTGTGCGTGGTGTTCGGTGTGAATGTGTTGCCGCTGAAACCGCCCGGCGGCGTGACGCCCGCCTCTTGGAACCGCGATTTGATGGTGGTGTGCTCGACGCCGTCGCCGGATCCGTTCCATGCTGATTGGCTGATCTCGCCGGTCGTGAAGTTGATATCGGTGTCCTTGCCGACCAGTGAGCCGGATGAGGAGCCGAGCAGCACGCCGTCCACAACCACCCACAGGTCATCGTCGCCCCTGAACCTCAGTACCAGATCGCCTCCGTGTCCGTCCTTATTGTCCGCTCCAGTGGTGAGCGGGGAGTCGAATCGAGCGCCGAAATAATGGTTCGTGTCTAGGGTTGTTTTGTCAGACGCTTTGTCGAACGGCCAGAACTGCCAACCCGTATCCGCATGGCCGATCGTGTCCATCGCGTGTGTGGTCCTGTTGTAGACGGCGCTGGTGATATCCGAGTTGAACGTGAACAGGCCGGTCTTCGCGTCGAAGGTGAACATGGTAGGTGATATGTTCGCGTCAATGATCTTTTTGCCCGCCTGTGCGCTGTCATCGAACAGATAGCGCGCGCTTTCCGTCAGACCTGATGCCGGATCGCGGACGATCGGATAGCCGCCGTCCGTTTTCGCGGTCGAATACCGGAAGCCCGCGGTCGATGGCGTATACGTGTTGAGCGGGCTTGCCATGATGGTTTTCAGCCGTCCGGTCGCACGGGATACGTCGGGTCGGTTGAACATGAACTTCAGCAGATGCCCGCCCTCATCCTTGGAGCCGTTGATGCCTTGGGTCAGACAGTCGTAGCAGGTGTTGGTCGCCGCGTTGTCCGCGCTGCCTTCCTTGGCGACCGTGTAGTCGATGAGCCGCATCGTCATGCCTTCCGGCGTGACGAACTTGGAGCCGGACGAATCCGCTATCGAACGGGTCTGATGCTCAGGCGCTAATGCAAGCCCCCCCCCCGTTGGTTCCGCAGGCCGCAAGCGGAGTGAGGAGGGCGATGATGGTGGCGGCCGTGATCAATCTATTTGCCATACGGACGGACTATGCGAGTAAAACCTCGCCAAACGGTCGGACAAGGCGAAACAAGCCGCATAGACGCTCTCGCATCGAAAGGAGCATGATCTATGCCATTGAACAAACACAGGCGTCTACTCGCCTGCTGCATGACGCTTGCCGCGCTGACTCCGCTCGCGGCCTGTGGAAATATCGGGGGGGGGCTTGCGTTCGAGCCTGAACATCGGGCGGTCGTGACGGTCGACACCCAATTGCCGAAGCGGATCGTGAACGGCGACTTCGACTACATGTGGCCGCAGCTCGTCAACCACATGACCCACAAGTACAATTTCGCCAACATCGATCCGGCGCACGGCGACATCGAGGATGGCGGCGAACTGAACTCCAGCGGACAGGCATCACGGCGGTGGAGCCACATCGACGGCTTCGACGCCGCCCAGTTCGGCTGGAAAAGCACACAGACTGACTCGTACGTGGATGGTCGCGGCGGCATTGTGGAGATTCAGCGCGCCTACTACAACGACAACATGTATGCGGAGGTCACCGCCTCGCAGGCCGGCACCGCCATTTATCAGGACATCGACACCCGGCATGACACGCCGACCGTATACTCCATATCCCTGCGCTACGCGCGCCGCGTCGTCGATGCGGATAGCAAAGAGCGTCTTCAAGTCATGATCGGACCTCCCGGCTATGAGTCCGCGGTCACGATGACCCGTTCCGCAACCAGCGCAGAGGCGAACAACAGAATCGGAGAGACAGCGACCACACTGAACTCGCCGGGCACGAACGGCTGGGTCGGCAACTGGGACACCTACAAGGGCACGGTCGTGATTCCCGCGAACCAGCCGGTCACCCGCTTCACATTCAAATCGTTCAATTCGGATTCGCCCACGTCCGGCAATCTGGTCGACGACATCGACTTCCAGATGGCCTACCCGCTGTCCTACGACATGAACGGCGGTACGGGCGGACCGAAGCAGACCTCGCAGTACTGATTGCAATCCCGCATAGTATCAATCGACGCCCTTGAAGGGGGCGGAAAGGAAACAATATGGATAAGAAGAAACTGGGCGCATCCTGCGCCGCACTGGCCGCACTGGCCGCACTGTTCGTCCCCGGCTCCGCAATGGCCGCCAACACGGGCATCGTGCTGAGCGCCGCGCAGGGCCAGACGTTGGCGGGCCACTCGTTCACCGCGTACCGGATCGGCGACTACATCGATAAGGTCAACACGTCCAACGGTGCCAACGTGCAGTCGTTCAGTCTGCGGACCGCTACCGCCGCCAACACCAAGGCCTGGCTTGCCTCCGGCATCCAGTCAGCCAAGATCGCTACGAAGAACGGCTATGACGAGGCTGGCCAGATCGGCCTGACCAAGGATGCCGTGACGCTCCGCAAGCTTGCCAACGCGTTGGCGGCCGCCGCCACGAAGCCGGCTGCCGTCGTGTCAAACAAGACCAGTGCGGGAACCTCTCTGACCCTTGACGTGCCGGATGGACTGTATCTGATTACCGACACGAACAAGGACACGCTGCCGATGATCGTCGGCACGAAGATGGACGGCAAGGATACGGCCGGAGCCAGACTTGGTGAACTGACCGTGAAGGGCAAGTCCTACAACGTGGACAAGAAGCTTGTCGTGAACGGAACCGAACAGTCATCCGGCTCCGTGGCGGTCGGCCGGACCGCAACCTACCACATCAAGACCACCCTGCCGAACATCGGCAACGACGCTTCCGCCGTGTCCGTCCACATCGTCGACAACATGGTCGGTCAGAAGTTCAAGTCGCTGGACAGCGTCACGGGCGGCGGCGCGGGCGTCGCGACCAGCCAGGTCAAGCTGGTTGGCACGGATGGCAACGGCGGCTCCATGGCCGCCCCGTCCGGCATGACCGGCGCAGCCCCCACCCCGGTCGCCAAGGGCGAGATCGGCTTCAATCTGGACGCGTTGTGCACGTCCGCTTACTCCAACAAGCAGGTGGTTCTGACCGTCACCACGACCATCACCGCGACCGGCGACAACAACCACGTCAATAAGGTCACCGGCTACGACCAGTGGCATGATCCGTCCACGAACACGACGAACAGGCCGACCACGCCGCCGACCAGCCAGGTGCAGACGAAGACCGGCGATCTGAAACTGTCGAAGACCGACAGCCAGAATGCCAATCTGCGTATCTCCGATGCGGGCTTCAAGATTCAGAACACCGGCACGGGCAAGTGGCTGAAATACGATTTCGCTTCGAAGGCATGGTCCGACGCGGCCGACGAGGCGTCCGCCACCCAGTTCCTCACCGGCGACGCGAATCTTGACGGCACGTTGAGCTCCTCCGAGAAGACCGCCGACACGAAGGGCGATTTGAAGGTGTCCGGCCTGGCATCCGGCACGTATCTGATCAAGGAGACGAAGGCTCCCGCCGGCTACGTGTCCGCCGTCGTCGGCCTGCCGACCTTGACCGCCGTCCTCGACGCCCAAAAGGGCACGGTCACCTACACGGGCAAGTCGCTGCCGAATCTGACGACCACGAACGGCGGCGGCGCCTTGGTCGCCAACGTGAAGAGTCTGACCGAACTGCCGTTGACCGGCGGCATGTGGACGGCCGCAACCGCCCTGACCATCGCCGCCGCGTTCGCCGGCATCGCGTTCGCCGGTGCGGGAGCCGCCCGCCGTCTACGCGATCAGGCGAACGCTCCGCTTGCCTGAGCGGACAGGAGGGTACGGCGATATGCTGACTAAAATCATCGCGCTGTTCGCCGCCGTACTGACGGCGACGGCGCCCATATCCTGGTCGCCGCCCGCGAATTCGCCTACGGACGGTCAGACGACGCACACGCAGACCGTGACCGGATCGGATGGCAACACGTACGTGTATACGATTGCGGACAAGACGGGCGCGGTCGAAGGCTGCCAGACCTACTATCCGGCCGGAACGATCATCAACCTCGCCCAAGTCGGCTCCTCCTGCTGGGCGAACGCCCCATCGAAGACCGACCAGGCCGGACGGGCCGAAACGTTCCTCGGCTGGTCCGAACGTCAGGTCGCCGACGTCGGCTCCGACCAGGATTCCGCGACCGCGGGCATCACCGGCCAGATCACCATGCCGGCATCCGCGAAGACCGTATACGCGGTCTGGCAGACGACCGCCATGCGCTCGCTGTCGTACGACATCAACGCCCCAAGTGATGCGGACCGTCCGAACGCGGCCCAAAAGTCTCTGCCCGGCACGCCGAACGCGGTGAGCGTCCCGTACAATACGCCCGCCCGGGACTCGTCCGGTTGGACCGTAGGGGATACGGCCAAGATTCGCGGCTACCGTTTCGACGGCTGGTATGCGAATCGCATTCCGTGGAATCAGACGTCGAATCTGGGAGCGAAGTATGATTTCGGACGAAATCTGGCCCAGAACACGACCGTGTACGCGCACTGGACGCGATTGTCGAACGATATCGTGTACAACGCGAACGGCGGCACGGGCAGTCATGCGAACACGTCCGGCTACCAGTATTCGAATGCGGCCATCCCGTCCGGTACGTCCGGCTCGTTCAAGCGGGTGGGCTACCGGTTCACCGGCTGGAATACGCGGGCGGATGGCAAGGGTACGGCCTATAAGGATGGTGATCGGGTGCCGATCGGCACGTCCAATGTGACCTTGTATGCGCAGTGGGCGGCGCTCATTAGCATCATGCCAAGCGCCGGCGGCGACGATACGGGCCCGTCCGTCCCGTATTTGGCGTGCGGCGCGTTGGTACTGGCCGCCCTGATTGCGGGCATCGTCTCCACGCTCAGGCTGAAGGGTCGGAGCGTTCCGGGACGCCATTCACGCTGATAGGCGGATAAGACGAACACCCCCGTTGGAGCATGCTCCGGCGGGGTGTTCTCATATGGTGGAGTGGAATACGCCCTCCTCGTCCGACATCGGCAGTCGGTCGCAATCCTGCAAGCGTACGTGAGGCCGATGGCGGGATAGGGTAAACGGGCGGGTGCGCCAATGAAGCGTAACGGTCGGGTAATCATTTTCAATCGGTTCTATTCTGCGGTCGATTAGAAGCCAGCCACCGTCATGTCCGATTCGTCTTGCCACATGCGTGATGGCACTCTCGCCCGGATGCAGACAGACAATCTTGCGATTATCGAATTCCAGTTCGCCCGACAGCCGTATCTCATAGGCATCTCCACCGCCGACGTTGGATATTCGTAACGCATACTCCTCGAAATCAGTGCAGGTGGACAGCTCCTCGGACACGTCGAAGCTGAAGTACGGAGCCTCCCGACGCATAGCCAGCACCAGCGAGCATACGGAAATGCATAAGGCGAGAACGGAGACGATCATGACGGTCATCGTATCTTACAGACGTATGTACGTACCCGGTTTTGTCCTCACTGTGAATGGCGAGGTGGATGACGCTGCCCTTTATCGCCTTATGCTCGATCATTGGGACGAGTTGAAAGCCTGCGGTGTGGATCATATACGATTCTCGCACCAAATCGGCGGTTCTGAACGGTATCTGTCAGCTCGTTGCACACCGTTTCTTGGCGTGCTCCGCTCGCGCCGACTGGTGGAGCGGCTGCTGCGCGAAAACGGCGTGCCGTATGCCAGATCGGCCTGCCGTTTTCGCCCCTAATACTTCTTCTGGACCGGGCCGCCCGTTCCACCGTTCATGTCATAGGACAGTGGGTAGGCTTTTTCGAAGCTGACGTCATCCAGCAGGTTGCCCACATTGTGCGCGGTGGAGGACACGGACTCGAAGGAGAACCCGGTGCGTGTGCCGGTCGCCAGATACGTACCCTCATAGGTCGCCCACTGTCCCTCGTGGTGGCGTGAGGTGTCTGAGGTGTCGCCGTAGTCCGGCTTGTTCGTGGCCTGCGTGGCTATCAGCGTGCCGGATTCACCAACCTTGTCCAAGCCGTTCTCACTGGCCGTGCGGGTCATGACGACCGGCTTCAGACCGCCTTCCGGCCCGACCATGACGTGCATGGAGTCCGTGTGGCGCTTGGTCTGGCTTGCGTGCTTCAATCGAATGCGGTACATGACGCCCGGCATGGTGGCAATGGTCTGCTTGACGGCCGTACCGGACTGGAATGCGGCGAGCTCGGCGTAGAAGTTGCCGGTCTGGATGTCGCGCTGAATTTCGACTTCGTTGGTCCGCAGCTGCGCGTTCCACTGACCGTCCGCACCTGAGCCGGATTCGGTGGAGTCCCATGCGAATTTGACCGCATCGAATGATGCGGGCAGTTTCGTCCAGTTCAGCGTTGGGTTCAGGTAGGTCATGCCCTCATGCCGGCTAATCGCCCACCAGTCGAAACAGTTGAACGGTTTAAGCATCGCGTATCCCGGATACTCAAAGTCGCCGTTGACGAGGTGATCGGGTAGCTGCGAGTCCGCTATCGTGACCGTCCGATGCTCAGGCTCTAACGCAAGCCCCCCCCACGATATTTCCGCAGGCCGCGAGCGGAGAGAGGAGGGCGATGATGGTGGCGGCCGTTATGAGTTTGTTTGCCATACGGGAGGACTATGCGGCGAACGGAAGAGGCGAAGCCTTCCATCTGGCGGATGTCTTTCTTGCGGCTGGCGGAGTAAGGAGTCGGTCGCATAGTCGCCGCGCATGGATTGGAATGATATCATGGGCGACTCCGCGTATGTGCGGGCATGGCTGAAACGGCGGGTGCGGGTGCGGCGGGTGAGCCGGATGCTGGCCATGTTTTCCGCCGCCGCGCTGTTGGCCGCGATCAGCGTGGGCGTCTGGCCGTTCCTGCAACGCGACGGTTCGGATAGGAGACTGGCCGCGGCGGCCGAGCGGGCGACGGTGGCCGCCCAGTCGTTTCCGACGGGTTCGCGCAACGCGATGGTGGAGAGGGCGGTCGAATACAACCGGCTCCTGTTGGAGGGCGGGCAGAGCGTGTTCGGCGGGAGCGTCGATCCGGTCAGCGGCGAGTCGGATGATGATTTCGACGGTGAGAAGGATCCGGAATACCACGAATTGTTGAAGACGGACGCGTTGGGCACAATGGCGCGCATCCGCGTGCCGAAGGTCAACATCGATCTGCCCGTCTACCATGGTGCGGGACAGAACACGTTGGACATGGGCGCGGGCCACTTGTACGGGTCGAGCCTGCCGGTCGGCGGCAAGGGGTCGCATACGGTGATCACCGCGCATACGAACAGTGCCGACGGCATGTTCTTCACCCGTCTGGACGAAATAGGGAAGGGCGACATGTTCTACATCGACGTGCTGGGGCACACGCTCGCCTACCGGGTGGAGCGTATCGAACTGGTGGATCCGACCGGCAAGACTTCCGACTATGCGACGCTGGCCGCCCGCAAAGGCGTGGATGCGGCGACGCTGCTGACCTGCTCGGGGTCGGGCAATACGAAGCGTCTGCTGGTCACGGGCGTGCGCGTGCCGTACAATCCGTCCAGTGAGCAGAAGTCGGCGGGACATCCGGAGGCGGCGGCGTACGCGCTGCCGGTCGCCGCGCTGACCGTCATGCCGGGGCTCGCCGTCGTCGGCGTGGGGGAGCGTCGGCATAGAAGGCGGGGCTGGGAGCAGGGTGTTGCCCGCCATGAGCGTTCCACACCCTTAAATAGTGGTAGGGTGGGCTTTGTGTCCGGGGACGCATATGTCCCACGTCAAAACAATTCCGGGAGACAGGATGGAGAATATGGAAAATCCGAAGAAACTGGCCGTAGCGACCATCGCGGGTCTGACCGCGGTGGCAGGCATGGCCGCACCCGCCATGGCCGATGAGACGGCCGCTGACATGACGCCGGAGGCCGTGCAGTCGGTCGATCCGGTCAAGGATGCGAAGGACGAGCTGGCCGCAGCCGACCAGAACGTGAAGGATGCGGCCGATGCCGCCGATCAAGCCCAGTCCAACGTGGACGAGGCCCAGTCGAAGGTGGATGAGGCCTACAAGTCCGACCCGGCCACGAACGCCGCCCAGAACGTTCTGGATGCCGCCCAGAACGCGCAGAACACGGCGGACCAGACTGCCGCCGATGCGAAAAACCAGTTGGATGCCGCCGATCAGACCCGACAGGATGCGCAGAATACGGCCGATCAGACCCAGAACGCGCAGGATGCCGCGCAAAGCGTCAAGAATGACGCGCAGAATACGGCTGATCAAGCGCAGGATGCCGCCGACAAGGTGGACATGGATGCTCTGAACCAGACGAAGTCGGACGCGCAAGCCAAGGTGGATGCCGCCCAGAATGCTGCCGATAAGGCGGAGAGTGCGAAGACGGACGCGGAAAACGCGGCCATCGAGGCGAAGAAGAATCTGGATACGGTCAAGGAGGGCGCGGCTGACGCTGCCGACCCGGCCAAAGTGCAGGCCGCCAAGGATGCCGCGCAGAAGGCTGATGAGAATCTGAAGGCCACGCAAGAGGCCGTCCAGAACGCCGAGCAGGCCAAGCAGGATGCGAAGACCGGTTTCGATGCCGCCAACAAGACCGCCAAGGATGCGAAGGTCCAGTTGAACTCGGCTAAGGCTGAGCTGGCTGACGCGAAGAGCGCCGCCAAGACCGCCAAAGCCCAGTACGACAAGGCGCTGGCCGATAAGAATGCCGCCGACAAGACGGTTCAGGACGCTAAGACGGCCGCCGACAGGGCCGAGCAGACGGTAGTGGATGCGAACGCCAAGCTGACGGATGCGAAGGCTGAGAAGACCGCTGCGGACAAGGCGAAGGCGGATGCGCAGAAGGCTTACGATGCCGCGGTGTCCGCAGCGGACAAGGCGAAGGCGTTCGCCGATCAGGCCGACAAGCTGGCCGCTCAGGGTGCGGCTGGCTATTTTAAGAGCCAGAACGCGCAGATGGCGTATCTGATTCTGACCGACTCCAGTGTGAACCGTTATATCCAGTACATGAATCTGGGTGCTGAGGGTGACGCTACCAGCCTTGACAATCTGCTCGCCGCATTGGATCTGATTGATGAGTGCAACGCATTGCGCGCCAAGGAGGGTCTGACACCGTTGAAGGTGTCCGATGCGGCCATGGCCGCCGCCATGGCGCAGGCTGATGCCGCTCGCGGCCACTACTGGCATAACGGACAGTTCGCCAACTCCATGGGTACGGAGAACCTTGCGTGGGGTCCGTCCGAATACGACCCGTACGACGGCTGGTGGACTGACGAGAAAGCGAAGTATGACGCCGGCAACAGGAATTGGGAGGAGGTTGGACATTACATGAACATGTCCAACGCCAATTCGACCAGTACCGGCGTGGCCGTCGCACAGGGTGACGAGAATTATGGTAACGCATGGGCGCAGGAGTTCACCATCAAGGATTGGGTGAAGCTTTACGATCAGGATGGCAATGTTACCGTCACGGACACTCCGGATCGTACCGCCGCCGAATTCCGTGCCAGCGTGGAGGCTTACGTCAAGTCGATCCGCAACGCCCAGTCCGACTATCAGAACGCTCTGAAGGCCGTCGAGCGGGCGAAGGCCGCGTTGGATGCCGCGAACGGACGTTCCGAAACGGCGGACAAGGCGCTGCAGGCCGCCCAGACCGCCGCCGACGAGGCCGCCAAGACGGTCACGGAGAACGCCGCCAAACTGTCGCAGGCGGTGGCAGCGCAGACCGCCGCGCAGAACGCATACGGGCAGGCCGATGCGGCGAACACGACCGCCCAGAACACGCTGGCCGCCAAGACGGCCGCCTACGATACGGCGAAGTCCACGGCCGACAGCGCCGACTCCGTTCTGGCGGCGGCCAAGGCCAAGCTGGAGATTGCCGGCAATACGCTGGCCGACGCGCAGACCGCCTATAATAAGGCCAAGTCCGACAAGACGGCTGCCGATCTGCGTGTGGAGACGCTGACGAACGCCGAAGCCGCGCTGGCCAAAGCCCAAGCCGCCTATGACAAGGCCGAAGCCGAGTACAAGGCCGCCGAAACCGCCGCTTCCGCCGCACAGGGTACGCTGGCGGATGCGAACGCCAAACTGGATGAGGCTTCCAAGGCTGCCGAACGGGGCGAGAAGACCTTGAAGGCCGCCAAGGACGCTCAGGACAGGCTGACCGTCGCGACCGCCGAACTGAAGACCGCGACCGAAGCGAATGCGAAGGCGCAGGCCAAGCTGGCTGCCGCGAAGGCCGACTATGCTGAAAAGCTTGCCGCCTATGATACTGCCAAGGCCCAGGCCGACAAGGCCGCGCAGGCGGTCAAGGATGCGCAGGCCAAGCTGGATGAGGCTCGCAGGAATGCGGCCGACACCGACGCGGTGAAGGCCGCGCAGGCCGAACTGGATGCCGCCAAAGCCAAGCTGGCCGACGCGAACGCCAAGCTGGAGTCCGCCAAGGCCGCGCAGGCGGCTGCCAAGGCCAAGCTGGACAGGCTGACCGCCAGCCAGAAGACCGATCAGAAGACGGATGGTACGACCACCACTACGATCATCAGCACGCCGTCCAGCGCCAACGATGCGAACAAGGCGGCCGTCAAGACCGCCGCGCAGGCCAAGCTGGGTGACACCGGCGTGGACGTGGCCGAAGTGACCGTCTACGCGATGGCCGCATTGGGTACGGCCGGAGCGTTGACCATGCTGAAGCGTCGCGGAGTGGGACGCTACGACGTGATGGCACGCCACGCCAAGTGACGTAACCCGTCGATGGGTTGAAAGGCCGGACGAAGCGATTCGTCCGGCCTTTTCGCATATTCGCACGCCGACGCATAGTCCGAATTATGAAACGTCTGATCATTCTCCTGCTGGTCCCGTTATCCATCCTTCCGCTCGCCTCCTGCTACGACGGGACGGACGCCGTACAAATGGGGGCAATCGTCCATGAGGCATAGTGCCGCCCCCACCCGCCGACAGTTGCGTCGACGCCGGCTGAACCGTCGCCAGAGGGTGGTGTCGCTGCTATTGCTGGCCGGACTGGCGGCCGGTGCCGCCGTACCGTGCGTCATGCTCCAGCCGTGGACGGCGGCGGCGGAGACGCATGCGCGGTTCGACCGGTCGACGGCCTTTACCCGCACCGATCTGGTGGAGGCGAGCCGTAGCGTGGAGCGCGAGGCGGGCATGTGGGCGCTGGGGGAGTCGGATGAGCCGACCGACAGTCTGACCGTCCGGGCGGCGAACAATCCGGTCGTGAAAGCCCTGATCAACGGGCGTGACGCGGACGCGCTGCCGGATGGTTTCAACCCCGACCATGCGACCGGCGACACGGGCAACGCCTACGCGTTCAGCCAATGCACTTGGTGGGCGTATGTGCGCCGACACCAGTTTGGACTGCCCGCAGGCTCACACATGGGCAATGGCGCGGATTGGGCGAGCACGGCGAGGAAGCTTGGTTATTGGGTTGACGATTCTCCCCGTATCGGCGACGTGATTTGTTTCGGTCGTGGACAATACGATTCCGACCTGACCTACGGGCATGTGGGAATCGTCGAAAACGTGGGGCAGGACGGTTCCATCACCACGTCCGAATGCGGTGCCGCCTACAACGGCAAGCCGTTCAGCCGCACGTTCACCGCAGAACAGGCGAAACAACTGCAATTCATCCACTATTAGAAAGGACTTCCCCGATGGGGGACAGAAAACTTGAAACGGTCGCCAAAGAGGTGTTCCTGAACATTCCACCCGCCGTCAGGACGGGCGTGTTCATCGACGTTTTCACGCCATGCGACTGGCATCACGCCGCCCGCTGCATGGTCGATTACGCGGGGATTCTAGACGACCCGCGCGAACCGTTCGCCCCCGCCTGCGACATGACGGTCATCTGCACGACCGCCGTCACGGAAAAGACCGTCATCTCGGACGTGCGCCCGCTGGTCGGACTGCCGGACGACGCCTACGACGACATCGTGGCCGGCGAGATGGATTACGTTGGCGTGCGCAGCGGAACGGACGAACCCGTGTACGTGGGACAGCTGCCGGGCAGCGTCGAACAGGCATACGACGAATACCTCGATATGATGACCGACATCATGTCCGGGTCGGGGAGGGCCGTGCTGCAGGACGCCCTGGAGGCCGCCCAGTGGCTGGCATACCGGCTTTCCGAACTGACCCAGCGGCATCTCGTCGTGGAAAGGAGCCGGACTTGGAAACTCGCGGAGTAAGAATCAGGTTCTCGCCCCCCCCCGCGCATGAGAACCGGTACTGGTGGACGATACACGAATGCGATGAACGCTTTATGGTGTGCGTGCCGACCGGCGGTAGCGGATTGTATGAACCACGCCCTTAAAGAGGAAGCGCCCCCAGTGGGGGCGCTTCGCATGCACGCTGGCGGCATCTCAGACGGCGAGTTAATGTTTCCGTCTCCACCGCCATCGCTCCCGCGCCGGCCGTGAAAACTATCTGAAAAACGTCCGGGCGGGTGACGTTGACGTGCGTCGGGTTTAAGAGGGTGCGCGCTGGCGGGTCTATGGCTGTGATAGAGGAGCACACCTCGCCGCCATCGCTCCCACGCCGGTCGGGAAGATGGTAAACCGGATCGGCGTGGGCGACGTTGACGCGCAGGGGTTCCGGCGGGCTTCGAACCCGCATCCACCCGACCGTTGCGGGCGCTCTGCCATGTTGAGCTACGGAACCATGCTCCCGCCCATACCGCACACTGACGGCATGGGCGGGAACGGCGGATGGGCTATATGCGACGCCGACCCCATCCGCTTCATCGGAGTGTGTCGTCGCGCGCCATCGCGACCGTCCAAGAGTCCATGGCGCACACGCGGATTGTTTGGACTCGCCGCGTGCCTTGTGTCGTTCCAACCGGATTCGAACCGGCGGCCTTCCGCTTCGGAGGCGGACGCTCTATCCACTGAGCTATGGAACGTTGGTGGCTTTTCCACTCGGACGTACTATGCGTCCGTCGGATTGGCGGGATTCGAACCCGCGGCCTCCCGGCCCCCAGCCGGGCGCGCTACCGACTGCGCCACAATCCGTAAGGGCGTTTCTCCCGACCGGCGGGGGCGGCACGCCCTTGCGGGAGCCGCGTGACCGAGAAACATGTCCGGCCTGTGGCGTGAATGCGACGCCTGCACCGCATTCCGTCGTACCCCCAGCCGGATTCGAACCGGCAACCTCCGTCAAACGGGCTCTTTCCACTGAGCTACAAGGGCGTATGCCGTCTCGTCGCGGGGACGTCGCAACTCGTCTTCCGATTCGACGGCATTCACGTCATCTTTTCGCTAGTTGTCATGGCGTTGCGATTGCCATGGCTTTCGCCTACTGGGATGATGGTGTTTATCGCGCGTTCCACGCGTCCGCTTGATTGCCCGTCGGCTGACGGGCCACGGGATTCGACTCCACGATTTCTCGCAGTTCGGCGCTGCGACCGTACCCCCCGTGGGATTCGAACCCACAACCCAAGGTTTAAAAGACCCTTGCTCTAACCATTGAGCTAGAGAGGCGTGTCGTGTCGCACGGCGGATTACGAGCGTTGTTGTGTTGAGGGAGTCCGTTTTTCCGCAAGGGTTGCGGCGCGCTTGTTCTCTCACCGTGCGACCGAGAGCCTCCCACCGGATTCGAACCGGTGACCTGCCGCTTACGAGGCGGCCGCTCTAACCGACTGAGCTAGGGAGGCGTGATGCTGTCAATGCTCCGTATGCGTCCCTCTATGCCACGTTGAGACTGCGTGCGATAGCAGCGGAATGGCGGGAAGGGTGAGCGTGGCTAGCAGAATGTGCGACAGCATCGCATTGTCGGACAATATCAGCCCGATCACGCTATAGAATTGGATGGTCAGCAGGGCGAAGGTCATGGTGTCGTTGAAATCGTTCATGACCGTCATATGCGTCCCCGTCAGACGGAACTGCAATGTCCCGCAAGTGCCGCCCGTCCGATACAGATTGATGGGTCTTACGCTACGGTAAACCGTATGTATGCATAATCGTCCGCGCTGATATCTGCATATACCAGCTCCCACCGGTCTCCGGCCTCCTCGTCGAAATCGCCGAGCTTAAAACCGTATTCGACGAGCTTCCTGTTTGCCGCGGCCTCCCATTCGCCAACGGTCTTACCGTATATTCCTTTGACTGTTTCGGCATCGTCAAGATCGCCGTCCAAGTCGATGTACCATCGGCAGTCGTTGTTGCGCCATATGCTCTTGCCGGTTTTCGCGTCAGCGAAAAGCAACGTGTCCCATGAACCGCTCGGCTTGATGGCGATTGGCTTGATGAAGATGGCCTCATCGGTGTTGATGTCAAGTGCGGTAAACATTTCGGTTTTGTCCTTTTCTTATATTTTTAAGCGATTCATATGCGACATGCGTCCCCAAACGGCACACACTCCACTTGGCTAAATCTCGCGCTCCGCACGCTCCCAAATCTTCCGGCGAATCTCACTGTCCTCGGAGAACATCGCACCCAACTCCAACACTTGGCGAACCGCCTTGCGATAATCCTCCATACGCAGGCGAAGAGTCCATCGAGCTTCGCCCTTAAGCGCCTGATTGATGAACGAATCCGGCATGTCTCTCATATTCTCAACCAGCTCGCGACGCTCCCGCTCGTCGGCCGCCTCCCACGCTTTCATAATGATTTCACGGGTCACCCACCGAGGTTTAACGGCCAGCACGCGGGCCACGTCTTGCGGTTCGAGTCGTTTGAGCACTTCGTCCACCTCGCTGTCATCGGACAAGAGGGCCGCTTGGACGCGAATCTCGCTGCAAGGGCTTCCCAACCAGTGGGACAAGTACTCCTTATCGACGTCATGGTTGCGGATGACGTTTTTGACCACGCGCACATCATCCTCCTTGAAGAAGTTGCAGACGTCGGCTTTTTTCGCCGCGAAATAACGAACCCACCAATCCTTGTCGTGGGATAAGGCGTTCGACGTTTCCTTGTCGAGCTTGTCGTACTTGTAGAGCAGTTCCGCGGCTTTCCTGCGAATCCACGCGCTCCTGTCCCGCAGGGCCACTTGGGAAAGTGCGTTGACCGGCAGATTGTGAATATCGTATTCACCCCAGGCGAAGTAGCGGCGTCGGAGCATGAGTGGGAGTTCGGAGAGTTTGCCGGAGTCGAAATGCTGTCTGATGTCGGCTAGTTCCTTTTCGCCTTTTTGGGTGAGCTTCCATGTGTGTTTTTCTTCGTTGCGTTGTATCAGTCCGGCGTTGGCGAGTTTGGTGAGGTTCCTGTCATCGTATGCCGCTTGGCGTTCTGGTTTGTGTTCGAAGCGGAGGAAGTCGCAGACTGCGGTTTCGTTCCAATTGATGTTGTCGCTCATTTTTGCTCCTTTTCTTATATTTTTAAGCGATTCATATGCGTCGCCAATTCGCGTCGCACGGCCGAACTGGGGTCGGCGGCCACCAGACGGATGAGCCGCTCGTCGGCCAGAATCGTCTTATGGCACAGGCGGACCGTGTGCAGGCGGCGCTTCGGGTCGGCTGCCAGAATGCGGGCGGGAATGTCGGGCGAGTCCAGAAACGCGGTCGAATCCATCCCATCCAACACCAAAGCGCGACGCTGCAGGACGGTCAGATAGGCGTTGTCCGTCAGGTCGAACCCCTCACGGCGGCGAAACAGCGTGTTGTCCAGCGCATGGCGGGCGAACACGGCGCGACGCAATCCAGCGCGGTACAGTCGGGCGGACAGTCGACGATCCGTATGGTCGCCATACCGCTCCAATCGTTCAAAATCGTTCATGCCAGCCCGTATGCGTCCCGCACTCGGGGACGCATAGCATCGCACGACAACGTGGAAACGCCTTTATGAAAGGATCGGAATGCTGAAACTCATCACCATGCCGGCCGGCAACGACCGCACGTATTGGACTCTGACCGTACTGGGACAGCCGGCCGCCGTAGGGCACGCCTCCAGTCCGACCGCCGCCGTCGAAGCGGCGATGCGCTGGTGTGCGAACAACGATTACGAGCCGCACGGACTGGCCGTCACCGCACGCACCAGCGTGCCGGGAGGCGAGCGCGTCTCCTACGAGGCGACGCTGTGAGCCGAGTGATACGCTCGCGGGCGCTGCTCACGCCGCCCGCCCCGCCGGTCTTGGAGACAGTGAACGGCATGAGCGTGTCCGCCAAACAGCTGGATCGGCTGGCGGACACGTTACGCGACATGTACGGCGGCAGCCGTGACTGGCGTGAGGATGCTCGTCGCGTACTGGCTGCCGTCTAGCCGCCGGACGCATACGATACGGCATGAATGACACTACTTTGCTTTGGTTGGACATTGAGACGACCGGCTTGAACCCGTCGCATCACGCGCTGCTTGAAGTGGCCATGCGCGCCACCCGCGCCGACCTAGAACCCTACGCCGAATACCATGCGGCACTCGCCTACAATGGCGTGACCGACGATTTCATTCGCAGCATGCACGGGCCGAACGGACTGTTGGACGAGTGCGCCGGACCGGATGCGCTGCCGTTCTCGCAGGCGATCCGCGGCATGCGCGACTTCGTGGACGGACTGCCTGACGGTGAGATCGTGCCGGCCGGCTCGTCGGTCAGATTCGACCGTGACTGGCTGGACCATATCAGCCCAAGCGTTCTCGCCCGCTGTTCGCACCGTTCGTTCGACGTATCCTCCATGCTGATTGCCAACCGGCTGTGGGATGGCCCGGACGCGCCGGAGAAGACCACCGACCATCGGGCGGAGCACTGTCTGGATGACGAGCTGAACATCGCCCGCTGGCTGAGGGATGTCATATGGGCAAGGTGAGGGGCGTTCTGAAAGCCCTCTGGCATGGCCCGTGGTTTCGCCCCGCGTTGCAATACACGTTGCTGTTCGCCCTGACGGTCGCGGCAAGCCCGTATCTGGCCGTCCTGTGGCGCATCATCCTGTACGGTGACGCGTCCGACCAGATGCTCCTGATCATGTTCGCAGCCGGCGTCTGGTACGTCCGCAAGCTCTGGCTGCTACGCAAGCGGAAACGCACGGAAACGGATGAAAGCCGGACGGCGGATCAGGAACCTCCAAACGACATCTGAAATCTAGCCTCGCATAGCCTCTCGCGAACCTGTCACGGGAGGCTTTTCTCATGTCCGACATGCAACCCAGGAAACCGGCCGGCACGCCCGAGGGTGGCCGGTATGACGTCAAAAACGGCGGCGGTTCGGACGCCGATCTGGACGAATGGGCGCAGACCGTCGACCTACAGCACAATCCGTTCGATTCGACACCCGTCGACATGCCGAATTTGGAGGCGGACATTATCGCCGCCCTGCCCGAACGATACGCGGGCTCCCATATTCTTTCATTCGACGCGAATGGCGTGGTGACGGGCATTGATGCGGATGGGCGGAAATTCACGGATACGACCGACCCGCAGGTAAGCCGGCTCACCTGGAGCGTGCCCGACGATCTGCCTGAACCGCCCCGCACGCAGGAACGTTTGGAAAAGGCGGGGGAGGGCTGGCTGACCGTGCCCGGCGGACTGTCCGACACGGGCCGGCCGAAGCGCGTAAGCGGGGAACCGTGGTGCGTTCGGGCGGCGAAACGCCGCTACGCCGACCGGTATGCGGATGTGCGCGCCCTGCAGGACGGGCATATTGTCGTGGAGCTGACGGACGGGACGATCCGCATCATGGACTCGCCTGACTGGGTGCCCGCCCAGCCGAAGAACATGCGTCGCATCCACGTCACATCGGGCAGGTGGCGGCTGGTGCCCGCCGACTCGCTGGATGACGGCCAGATAATGACGGGTGTGACGAAAGCCGATTTGGAGTATTACGCGAAGCTGGGCGAACGGGTCGTAGGCCCCGAGTTCGATCACGTCATCCGCGTGGACGGTACGGGACGGCTCACCATCCGGCTGACGGACGGCACGAAAGGCACCATTCAACTGCCTGACGATGAGCCCCGTCCCATTCCGGGCGCAACGTTGCGCTGCGGTGACGATGATGGGAATGACGGGCCATACCGGCCGGAATTCGAAGCGGACGATACGAAGAGACCCAAAGGAAAGCCCGTATGGAAACAGGCGGAAAAGACGGCTCCAGCACCCGTTTCAAGGCCGGCACGGTCCAGCCGGCTGGTGGAGGTCGCATCGTCCATTCTCGCGCCACTGGTCGCCCTGTTCCTTCGCTGACCGACAGTTTTACCAGACGGACGGCACTGTCACTCTGCAGGGTGATGGTGCCGTCCGTCTTGTCTGCTTCGTTGCCTGGGTGGATGATCGAAAGGTTGTATGCATTGTATGCATCAAAAAACCGACTATGCGCGCTATGCGAGAACACAACTCCGGAATTGACTGCATACAATGCATACAGAAACGCGAATAGGCGTGTCCGTAGGGCTGAGAGGCTGTAAATGTATGCAGTTGGGGATGCATACAGACTGCATACAGAATGCATACAAGCATATAAAAGAAAAAAAGAGAGAGGAATTCCTCTTCTACTTCTTCTTTATACTGCCTGTTCTTCTATCTTTTACTGTCCGCGATTTACAGACAATCTCTTCACTGCTCGCACTTTCAGGCATGTACGGACCCATCAAGCCTCATTGCCCGTTCTTTTGGGTCACGGTCGCCGTCGCACTCAACGGTCATGGCGGACTGCCAGCCCATGCGACTTGTATGCGTTGTATGCATCAAAAAACCGACTATGCGCTCTATGCGAGAACACAACTCCGGAATTGACTGCATACAATGCATACAGAAACGCGAATAGGCGTGTCCGTAGGGCTGAGGGGCTGTAAATGTATGCAGTTGGGGATGCATACAAAGTGCATACAGAATGCATACAAGCATATAAGAGAGTAGAAAAGAGAGGATTCTTCTTCTTACTTCTTCTTTATATTGCTTGTTCTTCTACCTCTACTGCCCATGTTTTTAGGTGATCATCTTCTACTGCCCGCATCTTCAGGCATTCACGGACCCTACCGCGCTCATTGCCCGTTTTCTTGGATTGAGCCGCCAGTCCCGACGGTCCGCGTGCATAGCGTGTCGCATGACTCAGGTAGTGAAGGCGACGGGCACGATGGCCCGTCATTCGGGTGGCGGTCTGATTCGAACCACGTCCGGCGAGGCGTGGCTGTACTACGAGATGCCCAGTCAGCCGTCCGTGGCGGACGCGGGCGATTGGCAGGACAGGATGGCGGCGGCCAGACCGTATCTGACGGTGCTGTCGCGACTGGCTGATCTGACGCCGAGCATTCCGTTGGCGAACCGCAAGATGCTGAAAAGCTACTATCGGTCGATCCATATTCTCGCCGTCTCCACGCCCGTCCAGTTCACGCCGTCGCCCACGTTGGATGAGGCGAATCGGATGCGACTGGCCCGCGAGTATGCGGGGAGGGCGGTGCATGAGCGGTTCACGCTGATCGGCGTGCGGTTGAATCAGGGCGGTCGGATCGGCAAACGTTCGCTGATCGGCCGTGTCGCGGACTTGGTGTCGCAGGCGTCCGACCAGCTGATGTACGCGGAGGTCGCGGATGATGCGTTCGAAGCCGACCGGCAGGTGATCGCGCAGATTCTTTCGGATTCCGGCTGCCGGCCTCCCAGCGAGCATGTGATGAAGCGTGCGTTGGCGTGGTGGGTGTCCGATCCGAAGCCTGATCCGGTGCCGATCATGGTGGAGCGTGGCCATATGCATGCGTTCGCCGGCGAGCATGACTGCCGTCTGGCGGAGAAGCTGCGTGAGACGCAGATCGAATGCTCGAAATGGTCTGCCCGCCGGGAGCTGTCCGGCACCTGGCCGATGACGGTGGTCACGTTGGGCGCGCTGCCGTTCGACGGACAGGATGAGCGGGTCACGCCGAACTCGGATTGGGCTGCAACCATGTTGAAGAGCGTGGAGTCGGGCGGCATGGGCTGTACGGTGTTGTCGCTGCGCGGTCTGGTCGAGCCGGGTGAGATCAGTCGTGAGCAGATCGATAAGGATAAGGACAAGGTGCTGGAGCAGGCCGTCAAGCAGGCCACGGATGGGCATAAGCGCAATCTGGGCATCGCGTCCGACTTGAATCAGGTCTCGGAGGTCTATCAGATGGATGGCCGGCCGTGGCCGACCGTGGTGGATGCGCATGTGCATGCGGCGATTCCGGGCATCATCGAACGTACCAGCCAAGTGGGGTATCCGGGCGAACTGAACATGAACGCCGACCGGCAGGATACCGCATGGCAGGATATGATGATCGGCTCGGATGTCTTCTATAATCCCAGTCCCGTCTTCTGGCCCGCTCCGATTGTCGCGTATGCGGGATTGTCCGGCCGTTCCATTGCGGGTGAGGATTTCGGTCTGGGCCGTAAGGAGGATTTGCCTGGCGCGCTCTTGGGTTTGACGGAGGCGGACCGGCAGCCGGTGTACGTGTCGCCGTTTGCGGCACGCGAGTTGCACACGGCGCCTGCACTATTAGTGACTGGAAAAACAGGGTCGGGAAAAGCGCACCCTATTTCCACCCTATTTCCAGTCCCCCCGCAGAAGCGTTTTCCAACCGGCGGAATCGTGCCATTACGCGATTTGCGCGAAGGTGACATGCTCTACTCTCGCGACGGTCTGACCTACCCTATCGTACATCTGACTCCCATCAAACGCAAGCCGATTTACCGCGTCACCCTGTCGGACGGGCAGATCATCGACACCGGAGACGACCACCAGTGGGCCGTTTACGATTTCACGGCCCGCAACGGCATCCGCCGCCAACAGCTCCATCCGACCACCGAACGGCAGGACGAACTGGTCCGGGCCGCCGAACGTATCCGCCATCTGGCCGCACGGACCAGTCCAGACGAGGAGTGGACGGCCAAGGAGATTTGGAACGCGATCGCCCCATACATGACGGCCGCCGACTATGGCACCGAGACCCGCGAACAGTGGGTGTATGCCGTCATGGGCTACATGGAGATGCCGCCCCGCAACATCCGTCGCGAAGGGCATCAGAAGCGTCCCGGCCGCGTATGGCGGACCCGCCCCCTGCTTGAAGAGGCCATCGACATACTCGAACATCCCATCAAGGGCAACATCACACCGCCACGCCAACGTCGCATCGACATGCTGAACAACGCTTTGAACACCCAACTGCCCGACCATATCAGCCTGGGAGGGTTGACCGACCTGATGGGCGGCGGCAAAAACGACCGTGATGCCGCCAAAACCATCCTCAATCGGGTCACCCTGCCCACCAGTGACGTGCGGCTTACCCAAAGCCGGACGCTTCAAGGTTGGAACGCCCGTAAAGCCCTGCTAGCCTGCGCCCAACGCATCCTCTGGCGCTACAACGAGGATGATCGGCCGCACTATGGCGAACAGGTCGCCACATCCGAGGAGATGCTTCAGCAGGGATTGACCGCCCCCGGCGGACAGGCGAACTGGGCCATCCGCGTGCCCGAACCCATCCAAGGCGAACGCAATTCGCATCTGCCCGTCGATCCGTGGTGTCTCGGCGCATGGCTGGCGGACGGAAGCATAGGCTCCGGCCATATGGCCTCCGATGACACGAACGGAGACTTGGATCATGTGCGCGAACATTGCACGGCCGCCGGCTACGAGATCGGGGAGATGAAGAGTGACTGGTTGATTTCCGTCCATGGTCTCAAAGCCAACCTGCGACGGGCCGGCGTATTGGATGACAAGCACATTCCCGAAGCCTACTTCCACACGTCCATCGAACAGCGGCTCGAACTGGTACGCGGCCTATTGGATCAGGATGGCACCATCAGCCCGGACAGTCACAGCATCGAGTTCACCCAATCCGCCGACCATAAGGCCATTGTCGACGGGCTTGTCCGCCTTCTACGCTCGTTGGGCGTGATCGTCCACGAGCCGCGATTCGCCACGTCCGGCTACACGGTGGACGGCGTGCGTCATGAGACGCAGGGACGTTGGCGAATATCGTTCACCACCACCCTGCCCGTCTTCTCTCTGGAACGCAAGAAACGCCTCCTGCCGGAAACCCTGCGCGAAACCTCCCAATGGCTGTACGTGAAGAACATTGAGATCCTACCCGAACAGGATACCCGCTGCCTGTCCATCAGCTCGCCCGACCATACGTATCTGGTCGCGGGATACGTGCCGACCCACAATACGCGCGTGCTCATGCATCTGGCCGCACAGTGGGCGCGCCTACGCAATCCGGACAATCCGAAGGAGTACATTCCGGGCGTGTTCTTCGACCCGAAACCGAACTCGACCGATTTCGGCCCGTTCATCCGATCCATGCACGGCGTCATCATCAGACTCGACTCCAAGGAGGCGGAAGGCATTCTCGACCCGATGCGCTGCATCCCCCGCTCCATGCCCGACATGATTATCACGACCGCCGTGCAGATGCTCACCCAGATCACGGGCGGCGCGAACGCGCCGCGCGAACGCGACTTGGCGCTGACCAGCATCGTCGGCTACGGCATACGCCACGGCGCGGACTGCACGGGCGAGGCGGTGCGCATGGCGTATGAGGCATACCGGAGGCGCGCGCCCGACGCGGACACCATCGACCCTCTGGTCGAACAGGTCGCGCCCATGCTGGAACGCACGTACACGAACAGCCAGATGTTCCGCCTGATCTACGGACACTCGCATGGCGGGCGGCATCTGGCCGTATCCGACGGCCTGACCCTATTGAGCGCGGGCACGATGAACATCATCAGCGAGAAGGAGGCGAACTCCGGCCCGTCCGACATTCAACGCTGGGTGGTGCGTATGGCCGCATTGGGCGCATCCGCGTCGATCATCGGACGCAACGGCTTTCTGGTCGTCGACGAGGCGTGGAGCCTTCTGGGTGACCGTTTCGGTGACAGCGTGGTCAACAGCATGGGCCGTCTGGCCCGCGACCAGCATTATTTTCCCGTGTTCGCCAGCCAGAAGGTCACCGAATTCGTTCAGGCCGGCCTGCAGGACTTCACCGGACGCGGCATCGCATTAGCCATGGGCTCCAAGGCCGAATTCGCCGGGCAGGAGAGCCAGACCGAACAGGTCTGCCGCCTGTTCGGCCAGCCCGAGGATGGCATCATGGCCGAACGCATGACCCATGACCGTGAGCTGAAGGCCGATCCGGGCATGCGCGGGGGCGCGCCGGACCGTCGAAGCCTGTACGCACTGTTCGACCCTGATACCGGACGGTTGGAACGCGGTTCGGTCGGCTACTACATCGGATTGGACAAGTCCGCCGTACCCGTCGAGATTCGTATCAGCGACAAGCTCGTGTGACGCATATGCATGGCGTACCGAACGTGGAAGGAAAAAACGTCATGGGAGATTACGAAAGCACGATGACCGGTTTCATGGATTGCGTGACGGATGATATGAGTCTGGCACGCGAGTGGGCGAACCGTATCGGAACGGATGGTGCGGACCGGTGGATGAACGAGGCGACGGCCGGCCGCCTGTTGGCGGGATTGCGCACCCAGCGGTTCCGCGACATGGTGGCCGTCTCCATGTTCGCCCCCGACGCCGGACCCGCCCGATGGGTGGATGCGGTACGCGACGCGGACATGGCCGCGTTGTTCACGCCCGCCCTGACCGATCCGGCATGGCATCCGGACGGGCCGCATCTGCGCGCCATGGTCGCCGACCTGTCATGGCTGTCGAAAAGCTTTCCCGGCCAGTTGGATTCGCGTATGGTGTGCGGACTGTCCGCGTTGGCGTTCTGGCTGGTGGCCGACATGGGCGACGCGGCCAAAGTGTTGCGCATGGGCACGTCGGATGGTCTGAGCGACGAGTATGCGGTGATTGTCGGCTGGCTGCTACGCACCCACACCGCACCCGCGTGGGCTGATGTGAAGACATGGCCGGATGTGGCGGACGCGCCCGACCCGGTGGGCGAGTACCAGTCCAGACCGGCCGGCGAGCTGGCTGGTCTGGCCGGTGTGGACTGGGATGCGGAGCTGGCCGATTTGGAAAGGTTCGATGACGGATTGGATTACGATCGGCGCATGCGCATGCTGGCCAGCCCGTTGGAGGCCATGTACCGGCAGGAGACGGCATTGTGCCGTTGAGACGGAACGAGCCCCCGAATCTCGGGGGCTCGTCTTTATCGTGATTCCAAAAACATGCGTATCAGATGGTAGACCGTGAAAATCGGCACGAGCAGTCCAAGCAGCAGCAGCTTGGACGCGCAGGCCAGGAGCCAGTATATGGCAAGCCCCAACACGCCTCCGAATAGGAACCAGCCCATGATCCACCTCCCTGAAAGTTCTATCCGCTACATGCGTCCCCGCTCCCACTCCTCACGCCACCGTTCGACCGTTTCGGCGTTCAGACCCAACGCACGGTTCATGGACTGAACATCCAAGCCTTGTTCGAAGGCGAGATTGTAGGCGTTGCGTATCGTGTCGCCGCCACCCTCCATCGCGTCGGTCACGCCGTGCGTGTCGATGGCCGTCTCGAAATCGCCGGCCAGATTCTGCTCGTTGAACGCGCTCATGCCACGCTCGTACATGCCTTCGAAATCCTTGCGGCCGTTGAACGCTTCCGTCCGCCCGGTCTTCGGATCCACCCACGGCTTGCGGTCGGGCCGTCCCGGCTTCGCGTTGGATCCGTCCGAATAGGCCAGGCCTCCGCCGAACGTCTTGCCGCGTGCCAGCTTGTCCTGCACGTAGTCGGCCAGCGTCTCATTCCAAATACGGTCACGGGTCTCGCCGGACGGGTTACGGTCGCCGGTATGCCGCCTATACTCCTCCAGATTGTTCAGATATGGCCGTCCAACCCTCATGCGGTGGGCGGACAGCCCGTATTGGGCGAGAATGCCTTCCATGTGTACGGGACGGGACAGGGCCGACTGGACCAGGCGCGCGCTGTAGCAATGATCGGACTTGACCGCGCACGAGCGGCGCAGGGCGAGCAGTCGCTCATCGGCCAGCCGTTCGGCCATCTCGCGGCATCGCACGTTGTCGGGAATCCACGAGTGCAGGGATCGCATGATGTAGCCGGGATGGGATTCCTCTCCGATCGCCCTGGTCCGCAACTCCACCTCCTGTTCGGGCGTGCATACCGGCTCGTCCGTATAGTCGGTGCCGTCCGGCATGGGCTTGGTGGCGCGCAGTAGGTTTTCCGCCCAAATCCAACCCTTGTCGCGGCTCTCATACTCGTCGTACAGCGTGCGGCGTGTATGATTGTAGCCGCCCGACAGTTCCAGGTCGGAATCGTCGTCCGCGCCCGGATTGGCCGTATACCGGCCGCCTTTCGTGGTTCCCGCGGGTTCATGTCCGCGCCCGTTCGCATCCATCACCATGGTCAAGCCTCCTTGTATATGGGAGGGCTATGCGCTAGAACAATGGCTGTCCGCCCGGTTCGGTCATGCGTTCCGCGATCAGCGGCAGATAATGCGTATCCAGCTCCGTGCCCACGCAGCGCAATCCTTCCGCGCGGGCGGCCGACAGGGTGGAGCCCGACCCTAGGAACGGATCCAGCACCAGACCGCCGGCCGGACAGGCCAGACGCACCAGCCAGCGCATCAGGTCGGACGGTTTGACGGTCGGATGCGCGAGTCGGACGGTGCCGGCCGGCTCGCATGCGGCCATGGCATCCGAGTCCAACAGCATGTCGGGGTAGTCTTCCGCGTTTGGATCCAATCCCAGCCGCTCGGCGTGCATCGCCCATCGGGTACGGTCGGTTGGAGCCATGAGCGTGGCGTCCACGTCCGGCCGGTCGGCTCCGGAGGCTTTCGGACAGTAGTAGAAGCGGGCCACATCCGCGCCCAGAAGTCCCGCATCCATGATCAGATCGGATGGGTAGCGTCCGGACAGCCGGGGAAGAGCACGACGCGGGGTGGACGCGTCGCGGAATGTGTCACGCCCGCGCGGGTCGCCCCGCCGCAGCCGGTCGTTACGCTCGTACCGGTATTCCAACAGTCCCATATCCGCTTCCAGCGCGCATGCGGCGACATGCAGCGCACCCGTTCCATGGTCGAGCAGATTGCGCCCCAGCATCGTCTCCCGCGGCCGTTGGGCGACGAGAATCGGCTCCCAGGCTGGTTTCAACGCGGGATTGTAGCCCGCCCATGCTGCCGCCTGTTCGGATTGCGCGTGGTAGTCGCCCTCCATGACGCGCCGGCCGCGCAGCGTGCTTCCGCTCTCGCCTCTGACCGTCCGATCGTCCTTCAGCCCCAGCGCGCGGTCCACCGCATGGTCGCCCCATTCGCCTTTCGGCATGCCGGACGAGTACAGCCAGCATAATTGATCACGTATCGTCAGGCCGCCATCCTCGATGGCGCAGGCCAGCCGATGCCAAGTGCGGGGCGATCCGAACGCCAGCAGGAACGCGCCGGGCTTCATCAAGGCCATGATGTCCGCCCAGAATGCCGGGTCGAACGCGATGCCGGTCGAATCCCAGCGTGCCACCCGTCCGGCCGTACCCAACCCCAGCTCGTATGGCGGGTCGGTAACGACCGCATCCACGCCGGATTCGGGTAGGAGGCGGATCAGGTTCCGCGCGTTCGTGTTGTAGACCGTACAGAGTTCATCATGCAGACAGGGATTCATGTGATGATATATGCGTCGGAATGAGGTCCGTGCATGCCTGAAAACGCGGGCAGTGGGGATATAAGAACGGACAATAAAGAAGAAGTAGGAGAGAAATTCCTCTCTTTTTCCTTCTCTTATGTGTTCGTGCTCACTTGTATGCACTTTGTATGCATCCCCAACTGCATACATTTTCGTGCCCTCAGCCCTACGGACACGCCTATTCGCGTTTCTGTATGCATTGTATGCAGTCAATTCCGGAGTTATGTTTCTGCATAGCATGCATAGTCGGTTTTTTGATGCATACAATGCATACAAGTCACGAGCCAAGTGGTTTGTCGTGAATTGCGACCGACCTCGACCTAGAGGAACAGGCAATGAGGCGCGATGGGTGATTCGGATGGTTCGACGGTATCCGTACATGCCTGAAGACGCGAACAGAAAAAAGTTTTTGATTGTCTGTAAACGCGAGCAGTAAGAGATAAAAAACAGACAATATAAAGAAGAAGTAGAAGGAAAATTTCTCTTTTTTCTACTCTTTATGTGCTTGTACTCACTTGTATGCATTCTGTATGCACTTTGTATGCATCCCCGACTGCATACATTTACAGCCCCTCAGCCCTACGGACACGCCTATTCGCGTTTCTGTATGCATTGTATGCAGTCTTTTTCGGAGTTGTGTTTCTGCATAGCGTGCATAGGTGCGTTTTTGATGCATACAATGCATACAAGCCGTTTTTGGGTTCACACTCCCGATTCAGCCGTCCGCCGCCGATGCGATGCGCCGTCGACGCATACGGGTCGGTATGAGCATTCGTTTGGGAAGCCTGTTCTCAGGCTACGGCGGTCTTGATCTGGCCGTCGAGATGGCGTTGGGACCAACCGATCCCGCATTCGTATCCGATATCGAACCCGGGCCGTGCACCGTGCTCGCCCACCGGTTCCCCGATGCGCCCAATCTGGGCGACATCACCAAAGTTGACATGTCCGCATTGCCTGACGTGGACGTGGTGGCGGGCGGTAGCCCCTGTCAGGACATGAGTCTGGCCGGCAAGCGTGCGGGAATGCGTGAGGGCACCAGATCCGGTCTGTGGAGCTTTCAATGCGATATCGTCGCCGCGAAACGTCCAAGATTGGTCGTCTGGGAGAATGTGTCCGGCGCGTTGAGCGCCCGCGCGGCCAGCCGTCGTGACGTGGAGGATGCCGACCGTCTGGCCGCGCATCGCCATGATGCCGGCCTATGCTCCTGCGACGAGCCCGACGGCACGGATGTGTGCGCCGTCTGCGGGCTGCCGGTGGGGGAGCGGGTCGAGCCGCCCGCCAACATGCGTGGTCTTGGCCGCGTGCTGGCTGACCTGTCCAATCTGGGCTACGACGCGGCATGGCGCCTGTTGGAAGCCGCCGACGTGGGCGCTCCGCACCATCGCGCCCGCGTGTTCGTCACCGCCTGGCCGCATGATGCGGATGCTTTCCTGCCCGCCGACCCGTACGCCACGTTCGATCCGGATATGGACGTGTGGCTGACCGACCAGTCCGACCTGTTCGGATCGGCGACCGTGTTTCGTGACGTGTGGCCGAAATCGGGCATCATGGTGTCAGCGGCCGTCAGTCCCGTTCCCGGCGGCTGGCTGGATGCGGTCCCGCCGCGCGGTGGACTGCTGAGCACGCCGAATACGATGGACACGCTGCCCGCCCGTTCCGGTGAGGCGTGCGAACGCGCGCTGCGTCGCGGAGACCCGGATAGGACGCCATGTGCATCCACGGGCAATCTGCGTGAGGATGTGATGGGATTATTGCCCACGCCGAGCGCCGCCTACGATTCGAAGACGGGAAGTCTGGAGACGTCGGCACGCCGGTCTGCGCACGGCCGGCAGTTGGGGTTGGGTGACGTGTTGAACCTGCTGCCCACTCCGGCCGCCCGCGATGGTGGGGGTGGAGGCAGCATGGATCCGGATGTGCGGCGTAAGAGCGGACATCAGGTGTGCTTGCCCGACGAGGTGGAGTGTGGTGGTCAGGTGAGCCTGCTGCCCACTCCGAACACGATGGACATGCTGCCGCCCCATGAGCATCTTGAGGAACTACGGGCGTCTGGTAGGGGCGGCTACTCGAATCTGCGCGATGAGATAGCGCTCCTGTACACGCCGAAGGCCAGTGACGCCGTGTTCGGCTCGCCCGCTACGGCGGGCCGGCCGCTGGACAAATGCGGATTCCTATCCACCCAGGTCAGACTGTTGAATCTGCCGGGACGTATGACGGATGAGGAGATCGGACGACGGGAGGGGTTGCAGTGAACGGACGTTTCGAAGGGTCGAATACCGGGTTTCTGCCCACGCCGCGCGCCAACGACGTGAAGGGGCACAATCAGCGACGCAATCAGGATTGTCTGGAGGGTGCGACCTCGTTCGGCATGACCGTGTCCGCCCGTGTCGACTGGGGACGGTTCGCGCCCGCCATACGCCGTTGGGAGCGGACGATGGGACGTTCCGCGCCGTGTCCCACGCAGGCGTCCAGCGCACTGCGACGCTGGCTGGACTCGCATCCGACGATGCTGTGTGCCCGCTGGCTGGTCCGCCGCGCGCCGCGTCGTTCCGGTCCTGTCATGCCCGACCAGCCGGAACGTGACCGGATGCTGGAATGCTGGCGGCGCGTGTCGGACGGTACGGATCTGCTGGATCCGATCTGGCTGACCAGACATCCCATTCCGGCAACGCTCATGCCGCCGGAATGCGTGTTGGACTTGTGGCGGGAGCGTGGCGCATCCCGATTCACGTTCACGCACCTGTCCCCACGGTTTGACGAGTGGATGATGGGGTTGCCGGATGGCTGGCTGACCGACCCGAACATTTGGACGGGTGTGCAAGGCAATCCGCGCAACATGCAATTGCGTTTATGCGGCAATGGCGTCGTACCCCAACAGGCGGCGGCCGCGATCCGTTGGGCGTTGGACATGCGCGGACGCATATGTGGCGGGAAAGGAGACGAACGATGAGCGCTGTCGATGAACTGAAACAGGAGTTGGGCCGTCAGGACCGTCCCCGGCCCGATGATGGAAAGACGGTGGACTTTCATTCGGTGGAACGGCATCCGGACAAGCCCCGTGCCACCCGCTCCAATCCAATCGTGCCGGCCGTCGATCGGGGACGGTATGACCCGGCGGTCGTGAACCATCTGCCATGCCGCACGCTCTCCTATCTGGGTGCGGCCCTGACGGCGGCCGGCATCGTGACCGCCATGGCGGTCCACCCTATGGCCGGTCTGGCTGTGGCGGGCGTCGGCTTGGCTGGTCTGATTGCGGGTCTGGCCGGTTTTCCCGCATCCGGCATGATGGCGGCCGTGGAACGCGCCTATGGGGTGCGCATTCTGAGTATCTGTCCCTCCCGCGTCCGTTCGCCGCGCGTACTGTACGTGCGGAATGGTGAGGGCGGCACACGAGCCGGACGACTGATTGCGATTGGCTTGAACGTGTGGCTAGCGGACATGTCCGGCGAACATTTGGAGCCGCGCAGGTGAGCGGGCATCTTCTCCGGCTCGACCCGGCCGCGCGGGGATTGGACATCGCCCGCGCGGTAGCCACGCCCGGACTGCTCTCCTTCAGACGGGAGGATGACAAAGACTGGTCGGTCTGGTGCCGTACCAAGCCGCAAGCCCGCATTCTCGGCACCGTCCATATGGATGTGGGAGAGAATCGGATAGCCAACGCCCGTCTGCTTCGGCGTCCGGAGGGCAGTGTTCTTCTGACATGCGACCTGATACCGCCTCAGCATCCGTCCGGCACGTACATGGACGGGCGCGGAGTCGTCTGGTGGCATGATCGGACGGGCTGGTGGCGGCTGTCTCCGGATGGTGATCCGAACAAGGTCCGGGCGGGTACGCCGTCCGGCACGCTCAAACGCGTCGCCGTCTGCTATCTGCCATGCGATTTGAACGACCTGAAACAGTGAAGCCTCCGCCGACGTTCGGCGGAGGCTTTTGCGTTTCAGTGCGTGACCGGCATGGGCGCGTCCGGATCGAGGATTGGTTTCACGCCATCCCGCCATGCGTTCCATGCGGTCGTGACCAGACGTTGGAACTCTTCAGGCCCGACTTTTTCGGACAGTTGGCCGACCAGCCACTTCTGCGGTCCGTCCGGCTGTCCGCCGGCCAGCGGCTCCCAGAATGCCATCATCGTCCTGCCGTCCGTCCGCTCCTCTTGGATGTGCATGAGTACGGCCGCGCTGACCGCCCTGAAATTCGGCACGCGGTGCATGAGACGGCGGGCGAACTTGTACAGTTCGTACTCGCGGTCCACGTCCAACCGTGAGAGTGTGTCCAGTACGTCAGTCGAATCCAATGGGGCACGTTCGGTCATGTGCTCCTCGCCCAGACGCGCGTACCGGTCCAGTTGGACGGCGCAGCTTTTGAAGTTCACGCCGTCGCCGATCGTCGGATACTTGCTTTTGATGGCCGCGATCAGCGTCTTGCCGTCGTCGTTCTTCTTCTTCGGCGTGTGGCTTGCCTTCGGTGCGGGTATTTTTGCTTCCGAGACCAGACGCTCGTGGTAGACGGCCGCCTCCAGCGGACAGCCCGTGCCGGCGATGTGCGCCAGCACGTCCGTGCCTTCCAACAGCCGGTTTTCACGATCGAAGATCAGGCGGACCGGCTCCAACAGCAGGCAGGCATCCATGTCGGAGTGCCGTCCGGCCAGTCCGGCCTGTTCGGCCAGCATCGCCTTCGCCCCATCCGCGTCGATGGTTTCGTAATGGTAATCGTATTGGATGTTCAATAGTTTCTGTTCCATACCTACCCGTATGCGTCGCCGGGGACGCATACGGAATTCGAGACTTCTACCGAAAGGACCAGGACCAGTGCATCTTATTACGGCCGAAAGCGTCACCGAGGGACATCCCGACAAGCTGTGCGACCATATTTCAGACAGTATTCTCGACGCGTTGCTGGCGCAGGACCCGGACGCCCATGCGGCCGTGGAGACGACCGCATGCGGCGATCTGATCCATGTGTTCGGAGAAATCCGCTCCACCGCCACGGTGGACGTGGAGCGCATCGTACGCAACGTCATCCGACACACCGGCTACACGGCCGAAAACGGCCTGGACCCGGACACGGCGCGCGTGATGGTCGACCTGTCCGAACAATCGCCGGAAATCGCCCAAGGCGTGGATGGCGCCGATCAGGGTGCGGGAGACCAGGGCAGCGTGTTCGGCTACGCGGTCGACGAGACCGAATCGCTGATGCCGATGCCGTTGCTGACGGCGCATCGGCTCGCCATCCAATTGGCGGGCGTACGGCGTACGGGCGTCATGCCGAAACTGCGTCCGGACGGCAAAACGCAGGTCACATTCGAATACGAGAACGGCAGGCCGACGCGCGTGGACACGGTACTCGTATCCGCCCAGCATGAGCCGGATGTGAGCATGGAATGGCTGCGCGAACGGCTCGAAATGAACGTGGTCCGGCCGGTGTTGAGCCGTCTGCCCGCCTCCATTCGTACGGACGGCTACCGTCTGCTGGTCAATCCAACCGGCTCGTTCGTCAAAGGCGGTCCGGCCGCCGACTCGGGGCTGACCGGCCGTAAGATCATCGTCGACACGTACGGCGGGGCGGCCCGCCACGGCGGTGGCGCATTCTCCGGCAAGGATCCGTCGAAGACGGACAGGAGCGCCGCATATGCGGCCCGTTGGGTCGCCAAGAACATCGTCGCGGCCGGATTGGCGTCCCGTGCGGAAGTGCAGATCGCATATGCGATTGGTGTGGCCGAACCGGTGTCGGTGAATGTGAACACGTACGGTACGGCCAACGTGGGGGAGGAGCGCATCATACAGGCCGTCGGCCGCGTATTCGACTTGCGTCCCGCCATGATTGTGGAACGGTTGGATTTGAAGCGTCCCATCTACGCGAAGACCGCCACCTACGGGCATTTCGGCCGCAACGATCCCGATTTCACTTGGGAGCGTACGGACATGGCGGGCGCGTTGCGTCATGCGGCCGGATTGGACTGAAAGGCCTGTCTTGAAAAGCTTCGAAATGCAATCCCTGTGGATATCCCCCACGGCACGTCCCGGCGACTGTCCAATGTGCGGGTACGGCGCGCGCCTGTTCGCCGACAAGACCCGCATGAATGGGGAGAGTCACGTCCGCTACCGCGTATCCTGTCCGAACGGGCATGAGCTGGCTGAGATCGTGTATGAGGCGCACTCGCCGCGTCTCATGGTCGGACGCGGCGGGGATGTGGAGGCGGCATGCGCCGCATATGAGACATTGGCGGCCGCCTATGACGGTCCGAAACGGGCGGGCGGAAACGATTGGCGTACCATTCTTAGCGATGACCAACCGTCCGCCTGCCCCGTCTGCGGGCAGGAGCCGCGGCATCGGGGCGGAATGCTGTTCGGTTGTTCCGACCATCGTTGGCTGGACGTGCATGAGGGAGACGAATGCCAACAAATCAGGAAGTGGAACCGTCACGCCGACCTGTTGGAGCGTCTCCAGTCGGAGGGCCTGTGCGAGCGGTGTGGTCGGATCGTACGGTTCGATATCGCTCCGAACGGTCTTATCCTAGCCTCCTGCCTGTGTGTGAAAGTCTCGTCGGACAATGTGTTCGGCGCATCCCGCGCATGGCTGGATGAGAATCGCAGCGTGCGGCGTCTTGCGAAACAATCCGCCCGACTGCTGGCCGACTTCAACCCGTGGTGGGATGGGCGCGAACCGTCGAATCCGATCATCGCCCGGTTGCAGGCAGCCGGTTTCGACACGGAGCAGTCGAAGCGAATGCTCGCCGCATTGCGTGACGTATGGGCTGATATGCACTAATGTTTAGAACTCCGGCGTATTCTCTCCAAGAGCTCCGCTCATGGAATCGTCACCTGAATCCTCCCGTGCGAGCCGCTCGTTCTCAAGTTCGTACGCTTCCCACTGAACAGCCTCAATGTCCTCATCCGACAATTCGATGTCTTTGGCGAATCTTCCGCCGTGCGGAGTGCCCGCCGGCTCGCGTCTCATCTTGTCCATGGCGGGCAGCTATGCGGGGCGCATAGGAGCGTCGATGCTTTTCTCCCGGCCGACGAAAGAATGAAAGGGAAAAATGTCGCACACTGTTGAAACTTTCACGCAAGTCACGCTCACATTGAAAGACAATCCAGAGGATGACGGATATTGGCGTACCTGTTGGGACTTATCCAACAACGGGTACGCCATGGACGAATTGCTGAAAACAGGAAACCTGAAATCAGGTGAAACCATCCTTCTGTCCACCGGACTATTGCGCAACATGCTCGTCAAAGCGCAAAAGGACGCTCACGGATTCCAGAACGCTCCCCTAGGCGAAGGCTCGCACGGCAGTGAGACGGAACAGAAAAGGCAGGCGTACGGGTTCGCGGAAATCCTGAACCATGCCCTCTGCGAAGGTTCTCCGGCTTATTGTTCGGCAGCCAAGCCGAACTTGGATCTGTCGTTCCCGGATTTCGAGGATTGAGCCGCATTGGGTAGACATTTGAAACAGAATCCCCATACGGCTTTCGTCTCCACCGAGGAACAGTCGTTCTACGGCATCATCGCCGCCGGGGTGCGGGATGGCGAACTCTGGGTCAGAAAACGTGTGAGACGGTTTGCCGCTACCATATTATCGCTGCTCGTATCCGTCGCCCTCTGCTGTTGCGGAACGTTCCTTTGGTGGGATATTCAAGGCAAGGCGAAACGCGCACGTATGGAAGCGGAGAACTCCTGTATCCAGCAGGTCGGCAACATGACGGAATCATACAATGAAGCGTTCCGCCTGTACGGTCAGGTTGCTTCCAAGTTCAGCGAATTGGACGAATCATATGATTTGGACGCTTTGGCCGCTTTGCAGGACAAGAAGCCGGAGGGATATAAGCTGCTGCATTGTGATACGGATTTGGACGGGGATGCGCGGGAAGCCAAGGCTTTGAAGCGTTCCTTCGACCGGTTGTCCGTCGAATATCGCAAGGCTTTGACTCCCGTCAGAAAATAGTTGCCATCCCCGCCTATCGCGTCTCCCTGTGCCGCGGCTTGTGCCTGCCGGCCGGTTCGGTGACGGCACGGACGGGATCCCAGCCCGCCGCAAGCCTGCTGGCGATGGTGCGTCGGGAAATGCCGTTGCGTTCCGACCATTCGGTGACCGTCAGCGTGTCCCCGCCGACCTTGATGCGGCGGCTGGAACGCGTTTTCCGGTGCACGGGCGTGTCGACGGCCCGCTCCGCGCTCCAGCCACGGTCGAGCCGGCCGGTCAAAGCCTCGTAGGTCAAACCTTTAAGCCGTGCCCATTCGGCGACGCTGTGCGTTTCGCCATGTACGGTCAGGGGAGTGCGTTTTCGCTGTCTGGCGGTCGGCGTGAACACGGCATCCTTCGCGTTCCAGCCCTGCCGCAATCTTGAGACAATGACGGAGCGCGGAACGCCGGAACGTCGGGTCCACTCCTCTAAGGTCAGGCTTTCGCCGTCAATGTCAAGCGGGGCGCGTGTGACGGACGGTTCGGTCAGAGCGCGTTCGACGCTCCACCCGTTCTTGAGCCGCATGCGCATGGCGGCCTTGCTGACGGATGCCATGTCGGCCATCTCCCGGACCGTACGTTTTACGCCGTCTGGACATGCGTATGTTCGACGCACATGCGCCTTACGTGTATGTTGTGGCGTATCCACCGCCCGTTCTGGACTCTCGCCATGTGCGGTCAGCATGCGTTCCCTCATCGTCCGCCTCCTCATTCGCATATCGGCGGTTATGCGTCCCGCATGATTCACAGACCTGATGTTCGCCTGTTCGACGCTGGAGGCAGCCGATCACCGATCGCTGTGCGTGGCCGCATAGCGATTCACTATGACCATGACCATCGCAGACGCGGCCGCCGAATACGTGCGAGCGCATCGCGTCGAACGCCAATCGACCGCATTGTATTCCGACCGTCCGGTCGAGCTGACTGTCATCCAGAACAAGTGGGCCGACGCCACCAATCACGAACGCCAGACCATCGTGGATGCGCCCGCGGCCGTCATGCGGGCCGTGGAGACCAGTCGGCGCGGCCATGAGCTGTTCGACCGGGTGCGCGATGAGGGCGTCGTCGTATACGGGTTGCGACGCGCATAGCTAACGCATGCCTATCTATGAAGAAAGGATTTTCATGCACAACCAAGAGACCTTGACCGAATTCACGTTCGCGCCCGGCGAGAAGAACATTATCGGAGACCGTTTCAGTCCGAGCATCATCCTGTTCTGGCTGAAGACCAGCATCGCCGCATCCACCACGCGCATCCAATACAGAAATCCGAACACGTTGTTCGGCCTGATTCCGTTGGGGTCGAATACGAAGACCATCCCGTTGCGCAACGTGGCGGGCGTGGAGACCGATTCGAAAATGAACGTCGGCAGTCTCGTCTGGGGTGTCGTCTGGCTGTTCGCCGCGCTTTGCACGTTCAGTTCCAGCGCCGTCGCCGGTCTGATCTTGCTGCTCATTGCGGCCGCGAATCTGGCGAACGCGATGAGCATGCGTTTGACGTTTCGCGACCCGTCCGGTGGCAGCAACACCATCACCGTCAGCATCCTCGAAAAGGACAAGCTCACCCAGTTGGCTCGCGAAATCGAAAAGCTTGTGTTCGCTGATGCTGACCAGCTGCGGCATGAGGAAAGCATGGACATGGCGCAGAAGCAGTATACGGCGCAGACGAATAGTGTGCTTATCCAACAGCAGCAATCCTGACCTCTTTTTCGCAAGGCGGATGGCTTCCGATGTGAAGCCATCCGCCTTTTCTCATTCCGAACAGACGCATAAGTGCGATGAGGTTTCGTACAGAAAGGATTCACCATGGAGCAATCGGCAGTCAGAAACGAAATGCCATCGGTTAGAGAGTTTGATTTCAACGGGAATATTATTCGGGTTATCATCCAATCTGATAATTCTGCGTTTTTTGTAGCGACTGACTTGGCGAAAATTCTTGCCTACCGTGATGCGGCCGCATTGACACGCACGTTGGATGAAGACGAGAAGGGTACACATCCCGTGAGTACCCCTGGCGGAATTCAACGATTGACAATCGTTAGCGAGGCAGGTCTTTATAAAGCAATACTGCAACGACAGACCGGTCGAATGGAACATGGCGTAACGAAAGAGATAGTGAAAGGGTTTCAGCATTGGGTCACGCATGAGGTTTTGCCGCAGATTCGTCGGACTGGCGGTTATATTCCAGTATCAGAAGAGGATGACGAGAAGTCTATTCTCGCCAAAGCTATACTCATTAGCCAACGTACGCTCAAGGAAAAAGATGCCATTATAGCGGAGCGTGATCGCCAATTGGCCAAACAGCGGCCGAAGGTCGAGTTCGCGAACTCGATTACCGCCTCTCCGGATAGCGTGCCGATCGCCGCCCTCGCGCACGATCTCGGACAATACGGCATCCGTATGGGCCGCAACCGTCTGTTCTCTTGGCTGCGGGATAACGGTTACTTATACAAGTCCGGCATGCTCCGCAACGAACCGAAACAAAAGTACGTCGAGAACGGTTGGTTCCAAGTGCAGACCGGCAGTTATACCGACAAGGAAGGCATCGCGCATGCGACACGCACGACCCGACTGACCGGCCAGGGGCGTGCCGCATTGACACGGCTCCTGATCGCCGCCAACGATTGAAAAAACCTTCCGGGGCATACAATGCGCATGGAAGGTTTTTTCGTACGGAGAAGAGGTGCGTGGTGTCCATGCTGGATTGGCTGTCGGCCGACTGGTGGAATGGCGTTGCTGGTTTGACCGGGCTAATCGGATTAGGCTCCTTGACAACCGGTCTGACCGCATGGGTGAAAAACCGCAAGCGGATGGCATTGCCATGTTTGACGGCAAGAATGACCGCGGATGGTTGTCTGATAGAAAACGTGGGTGGTGAGACCGCCGTTCTCGTGAACATATGGTATCGCGATATGGAGGTTCGAAGCGGAGTGTTTTCCCGAAGCCTTCCAGCCGGCGGATCGATGACGCTTGCCGGCTCATGGTTCAATCGGGATGCGGAACTGGTGGTGGCATGGCGGCCAATGTCGCATGTTGACGTGTGCGTGTTCCAACAGCTTAAAACGTATTTGGATGGTGGGAACGCGGAAGTGTTGGACTTGCTGTCGGCGCGACTGCCGTTTTTCGGGAATCGTCGGTGGATTCGCCTGGTGTTCGCAACCGAAATCTTCCGTCGTGATAGCGTCAGGCTGTTGCGACTACGCCGTCAGGGAAGACGATTGCGTTTGAGTGATGCGGCACGGCGACGTATGGTGTACGAATCGTTGAATGCCAAATATCAGATAGCAGGGTTGTTTGCTAATACTTCAAGCCCGGCCAGTTCGGATTCTCCGGATACTCTCTGGCGTAACGGTTCCGTAGCAGATCAAGCGATTGCGGGGGCATGAGGTTGAAATAGTCGACCAGCCAACGGAACCGGGTTATGCTCCACAGAAACGTGCGATCATCCATGTCGGCCGGATCGCGGAACACGTAGGGGAGCAGACCGTTCAGTTTTTTACGAATACGCCAAGTGATTCTCAACCGTCGTTCGAGTAGCATGGCACGTATCGGATGATCATTGCACCATCGACGAGTAAAGAAACGTTCCTCATCCTCCATTGGCTTGTAGAACAACGTCCAGTATTCACGATTCGACATGTTGTTTGGCACATACCAGTCTCCGTCCGGCGGTATACGCCATACGGTCCGATCGATAATATACTCCACGTCCAAGCTCATACGGTTTCTTATGCGTCCGTTCTGCGCGCATCGTCTTACGTTGACCGATTCGTCTGCTTAAGTAGCCGATGCTGCCAAGCTGGGACGCATACGAGTTGGCATGAGACGACAGGGCTTGAAGAATACGAGTGCCGCGACACGCAAGCGCATCACCACCGCCGACCCGCATGATCTGAATGTCATCGAATGGGGCATCCGCCGCCAATACGATGCGATCAGCGTCACCCACAGCCACGGGTGCAGCGTCGTACGCCACGGCAATACGTCCAGTTCGACCGCATTGTACACCGTCTACGAAGGTCGTTACGGTCAGCCACGGCTGTTCTTTGACCCGCCGACGCCGAAAGGCAGCGTCCGCCGTAGCTTCCTGAATCCGACCGAATGGATGCGCGACGACCGGCCCGACCTATCCTATCCGAGCGCCGACGATGCGCTGGCCGCACTGCTCGCCGCCTAATACAGGGTCAGCATCGTATCGGACAATACCGCCCAATCGAAATCCAATCCGGCCGGCAACGGACAGCCGGAAGCCAATTGGAATCGGCCAACACCACGAATCGTGACGGCGAACACGTCCAACGCCAGATCGGCCGGCTCCAACATGATCACCCGCCCCAGTTGGGATGTGTCACCCCTGTGGGCCAGCTTCAGCTCATGGTGCCATACGGACGGCGGCACATGTCGGGTGATCGCCTGAGCCCGAGCCTGATCGACCGGCATGCCACCAGCCAGCAGGCGTCGCAACGCGGCGACGTCGAAGAACAGAATGTCCAACCGTTCGGACGACAAAAGAATGCAGGTGCGAGCGTACTTCATACGAAACCGTATGCGTCACGCATAGCCGATCGGAAACGAAAGGAGGCCCGGGCTTGACTCCCGACTCGCCAATCAAAGACATCATCGCTCGGATTGAAGTCGACGGCCGACACAACCGCCTGTACGCCGACACGTTCGGAGACGGCCAATGGGTCGAAGACCATTTCGATGAACTGTTGGACATTCTCCCACCCGACTCCAGATTCGCTTACGACGTCATAGACGCGGCCGACTGGACCGACCCCGACATGACCCGACGATTGTGGAACAAGTTCACCGAACAACAGCAGCATGACTACATGCTCGGACGATGCGCGCTCGACGATGATCTGTTTCTCCAACGCACATCCAATAATCTGGCCGCCCATAATCCCCAACTGACCGACATGCAACGATTCGCCATCGACCTCGACAATCACGACGTGACCGAAGCCTACGTCAAGGATGAGGAAACGAGACGACGCTATCAGAATGCGAGCCTCCTGTCCATCGACCCCCGGCGACGTAGACGCGCCGAAGAGAACACGCAACCCGACTGAGGAAACGAGGTTGAACTTGGCGTATCACAACCCCTGGCGCGACGCCTGTGAAAACGCGAAACAGCTACTCCGGTTAGGCTTGACGCCGGAGGAAGTGGTGGAGCGTACCAGACTGCCGAAAAGCACCATCGACAAGATAGCCCCGCCCATCTTGCAGGAGAACGCCCAACGCAAGGCAGTCGAAGAAGCCGAACGAGTCGTGGAACGCGAGCGCAGGAAAGTACTCAAAGAAAAATATCCGTGCCCCATGTGCGGCAAAGGCTATGGTGTGGCCGAGGGTGGGGTAATGACCGCGTTCCTGAACGGTGCCGTCCGACCCGTGGATTCCACCGATGTTCCGGAATCGTCGCCGTTTTTCCGTCCCTATTGGGCGCACTGCTCCAACAGGCGTTGCATCGCCCGGCTCATGTTCCCCCGAGACACTGGGGAGGATGCGTTGGCCGCGTTCGTGCTGGGGGAGTGGGTGCGACCCCACCCGTTCCGCGGTGTCGAGGATGGGTCGGAATGGGTTTGGGCCAAGGCTGGACTGCGCAACGAGGTCATCCGCCTGCTCGCGGATCACACCACGGAACAGGTCGAACAGCTTGGATTCAACCCGCCCGCCGTCGAAAGACTGGCGAACCAGCTCGCATTACGTCGCATGGAACTGAATCCCGAGGAGGCGTTTGACACGACGCTCATGTGTCCCAAATGCGGTGGTCGAGGCCAATTCCGCAAGGCCGTCAACCCGGTCACGCACAGGAAGACCAGCTGGGAATGCTGGTGGCGGGTCGGCTGTCCTAAATGCGGTGCGAGGACAGTCAACTCGTTCCCCTCCCAACAGCAGGCGCAAGCCGCGTTCGAAGAGAACGACCTGCTGCGGCAGCCGGGAAAATAGCCGGTTAAAACCAGCCAGCCGAAACATGAAGCGACGATACGTCCGCCGTATTCGCCGCAGCCGCGTTGGCCTTATGCTCCCGCGAACATCGTGGGGGCTTTTTCACCGCGCACGGCCCAGCCGTAAAAACGACACAGCCTGAACCTGAACCACAACCGACAATCGAAAAAGCACGGACGATCAAAACAGTCAAAGCCGCAAAACAATCACAGCCGAATCGAACAAAGCGCAAACCGAACCACAACCGCAAGCCATTCAATAGCACAACCAATCACCTAATCAAAGCCAGCCAATCGAACCAAAAGCAATCAGTCGTACCCAATCCAACAAAACCCAATCCGACAAAAACAAGCAATCCACCAGACTCTTCAATCCCACAATCCAATCAATCAGCCAATCCCACAAAAGCCAATCCAACCAACTCTCACATCGAAGAGTCGAATGGGACAAATTCGCATTTTGCGGGGATTTAGGGGTCTCGAAACGATGATTTAGAACCCGCATAGGCGCAAGCGGAACAATCCCCAACCCCAGGAGGATCCGCAATGCTCGGAATCATCGGCGCGTTCTGCTGCCTTCTGTACGCCTTCGTCTGCTGGCTTACGGGCGACACTACAAGCACGTGGACGGCGCTCACCGTCGCCGTCGTCTGTCTTCTGCTCACAGTCCGCCACATGTCGGCCTCCACTCCGGCCAGCCGGCCCACGCCGCGCATCGACTGGAACCATCAACCCTACCGGATCGACTCCACTCCGACCGGACCGGCCGACCCGTTCTACGGGTATGACGATGTAGATGCCGCATTGGACGGCTGCCGGGCCCGTATTCACGGCACGCCCGGCTTCGGACTGGCTGGCTCTGGACTGGAGCAGGGGCGTGCCGCAGCCGGCATCATGGGGGAGAGGTCGCTCGCCTGCGCGTTGCGCTATTACGGATTGTTGGACGATCCCGATCTGGACGTGTTCTTCTCCCTGCGCAATCCGGGCGACAGGTCGGGACGTACGGACATCGACTGCGTGCTGGCGAAAGGCAATCTCATTCTCATGTTGGATGCGAAACGGTACACGCCATCCACGTCCGACCTGATGCTCATGCCCAGCGTCGACGATCCGATGTCCGCATCCGGGCCGGTCGATCTGCGCGTGCTGTCACATGGACTGTTGGAAGGACGGAACACTATCGGCGCATTGTCCGATTTGACTCCGGTATGCGAATACTCCGCGTCCGGCAACATGCGTTGGGCGGTGGAGTCGACGCGAAGGCTGCTTCCGGGTCGTACGGTCGGCGCATGGGTGCTGTTGACCCGCACGCCGCACGGCACGTTCGGCGTATCCGACCGCACGCTGTTTCCGGGCGGTATCAGCGTGGCCAACGCCGACGTGCGGCTGCCATTGCTGCGCGACATGCTCTTACGCGAGTCCGGCCGTAACGCGACGGTCTGCCGCACGCTCGACGCTTTGGTGAAGCGTTGAGCGCATAGGGGGTGGCGATCCGTTTCGAGAAAGGAATCATCATGGACCATATCACCCTGGCCGGCGCGCCAAGAATCGTCGAACCGGCCGGCAACGGCGCGACCGATTTTGTGAACAAGTTGTTCGACTCCGGCTCTGTCGTTCCCTCCATCTGCCTGTTCCTCGGCGGTGCCGCCATCGTCATCTGTATCACGCTGCTCGTCATCCGCAAATTCTGGCCGAACACTCCAGTCGGCAAGCAGTTTCAGTCGAGCGGCACCGTCATCTGGTGCGTTGTGGCCATCGTGCTGGGCGTCATGCTCGTGGCACCCAAGCAGGTCGTCCCGTTCATCGTGAAGCTGATTGCCATGCTCATTCAGGTCGTGCTGGATGTCATCGCCAGAGTCTTCGGCATCTGATGCTGTTCGACCTGACGAAAATCAGCGGCCAGCGGGTCGATCAGGTGGATGAGATTCAGCTGATCGGCCGGCAATGGATCCGCAACACCGACCTGCTCATCTTCCTCGGCGGCTGCGTTGCCGGCGCGTTCGTCTGCCTTCCGCTTCACATGCTGTTCGGCGGCTGGCTGCCGTATCTGGCGATACCGGCCTGCGGCATTACGGCCGTCGTGCTGCTGGCTCGCAAACGCTCCGTCGCCGGCGAAGTGCACCGGCGACGGTTGGAACGTATCGTGGACGCCCGCCGCAAAGTGGATGGGCGGTTCATTCTTCCAGGAGGCGAACCGTTCTCCGTGAACTCGTATCGGATCGTGCAGATGCATGATCATCCGTACTGCGACTGAACGGCCGCAATCACTATTCGTCGGAGTCCGAGTCCACTTCATCCCAATCGAAGCCGAACGACACGCTCTGCAATGTGGACGTGTCCCAGTCCATCAAATCGGCTTGGATGACCGCACCCGCACTGCGGGCATCCGCTGACCTGATGGGAACCTCACCGTATCCGTCTACGAGAACGGTGCCCTGAATCTGCACCTTGCCTTCGGCGGGATGGGCGTCCGTGACTTGAAGCGAAGCCAGCGAATATCCGCCCATGCTGCGGGTCAGTTCGCAATCGTAGGGGCGGATGTTGGAGCTTGTCGACAAGTATACGGCCCTGCCTCCATCGCCCGTCGCGCAGAATAGCGTCTGGGTACGCTCATCGCTCTGTCCCAACACCTCGTCCAAACGTTTCTGGACGAACGGTCTGAACACTTCCGCCGCCTTGTCCGCATTCCATGACCAGTCGGCGGCCTGGCCGTCCGCACCGTCATAGTCGACGGGAACCTTCTCGACGGTACGCCAGGATGAATCGTATCGTTCGACCCCATACAGTCCGGGCACGAAGAACATTCCCTCGCTCAATCCTGCGGGAGTGATGTCGTTGGCATCGTCGCCGTCTCCCGGATAGACCACGGAGTCGGTTTCGATGCGTCGCCCCTGCGTGGTGTCCGTCAGATGGAGTCTCATCTGCCGTTCGGAGTTCAGACCTTTGAGGTCGAAATGAACCGTGACCTCATCATCGTTCATCGAGTTGATGGAGGCGTTCGACAGTCGTACCGGCAGGGCTTTCGCATCCTTGTCGGACTGGATGGACTTCGGCGTTTCTGACAACAGCTCGGACGCGCGCGACATCTTTCCGGCCTGAATGTCTTTCAGGAACTCTTCGACCAGCTCCCTGTCCGATGCGAATGTCTTCGGAGCCTCCTGTCCGCTTCGTTCATCCCGTCCGGCCTGTCCGGCGGTATTCGGCCCGCATGCGGCCAGTCCGACGGTCAGCAGTGCGGCCAACACGGCCGTCAATCCTCTTCTCATATATCCCTCCTGTGACATTCTCCCCCGCCTTATGAGAGGCGGGGGCTTCCTGCTCAAGAACCCTAATGGGTTCAGTATAGACAGGCTATCCCCATATGCCCTATGGTTCGCACGGTTTTACGAGTCGTGCCGCTCGACAAGCCTTCTGCCCTCGTCGCGGATGTTCCTTGCGGCGTTCACGTCACGATCATGCAAGACCCCGCACTGTGGGCACGTCCATTCGCGGACGGACAGGTCTTTGACCTGCGGATTCCGATAGCCGCACTCGTGGCAGAGCTGGCTGGATGGAAACCATCTGTCCACCCGCACCAATGGTTTGCCTTGGCGGGCGAGCTTGTATTCCAATAGGGTGCAGAACATGCCGTATCCGTTGTCCATGAGGCTTTTCGCCAAACCGCTTTTCGCCCTGCGTCCGTTTCGTAGGTACGCTCCGGGATGATCGGGATCGGGTTTCGGCTTCGGTTTCCCTGCCATGCCTTTCAGGTTCAGTGACTCCACGGCGACCGCATCGTACGTGTCGGCCAAAACGTTTGCCTTCTTATGCTGGTAGTCATGGCGTTGGTTCGATATTTTCTCGTATATCCTGGCGACCCGTTCGCATTGCTTGCGCCAGTTCGAGGAGCCCCTGGTCATGTGGGAGAGCTTGCGCTGCTCCCTGGAGAGCCTGGCCTCCATGTTTCGGTAGAAGCCGGGATATTCGGCGTGCTCTCCGTCACTGGACACGTACAGTCCGTGCGAGGCGTAGTCCAGTCCGACGATGTTCGCGGGTTCCGTTCTCTCGGGCGTTTGGGTGTCGCGCTCGAACAGGACGGTCGCCGTGTATCGTCCGGAGGGGCAATGCTCCACGGTCACGGACTTGAGCCTCCAGCTTTCGGGAATCCTCTTGTGTTGGCGTACGGCGAGCCAACCGAGTTTCGGTAGTTTCAGCCTCCTCGCCTTGCCGTCCAAGCGGATGTTGCCGTGGGACAGATTGGTCGTATACGTCTTCCGGCCATGATGTTTCGACTTGTATTTCGGATATCCCGCATCCTTGTCCTCAAAGAATCGTTTGAACGCCCTTGACAGGGCGAGTTGCGCGTTGCACAAGGCGAAGCTGTCCACCTCGCGTAAGAATGGAAACGCATCCTTGAACATGGCGGGAGTGGGATTGCAGCCCTCCCAGAAGGTCTGGTAGTGCGCGATTCTGGTTTCGAGCATGAGGTTGTATACGAGTCTCGCGCATCCTATGGTCCGGTCGATCAGACGGGCCTGGCTCATGGTTGGGTAGGCACGGAACTTGACCGCGATATGATCCCTCATGTGGCACCGCCTTTCTGAAAGCCGGTTGATGTTGAGAGCTATGCGTCCCCGCCAATTGGAAGCGGGAGACCCCTTGGCGGATTGGGTTGGAATGTTTTCAATCCAACAGTCCGCATAGCCGCGGAAAGCGACACATGAAAGCGGACTCTTATGGACTTCATCACTTTTGCGGACGGTGCGCCCATCGACTGCAAGTCCTGGTCGTGCCTGCCCGTCACCCGATGGGCGGACACGATCGGCGGTTTGACCACGCGCACGGACGGACTGTCGAACATCGACCCGTTCAAGGCGATCGGTTCGATTCCGGTCACGTTGGAAAGCCTTCTGCTGGCGGCGGGCAACGGCCTGTGGGCGTTGACCGCATGGCTTCAGTCGGCGTTCTCATCCGCATCCAGCAAGGTATTGGACACGTTCGGCTCCATGATGAACTCGTTCGTCGGCGCGTTCTACAAGGGTTTCAGCGGCGGCGGCTCGTTCGCGCTCGTCGGCCTCATCTGCATCGTCGCCATCGTTCCCGGACTGTGGGACGTGACTCGCGGACGTGGCGCACGCATGCTGATGCGCAAGTGTGGTGCCGTCATTCTTGGATTGAGCCTGTTCATCACCATGGGCGTCGTATCCGACCGTAATCCCGACAAGCCGGCCGTGGGCACGCCGTGGTGGATGGCGAAGACCACCGTGTCCGTATTGGGTGACGTGGGCGGCGGCGTAGGGCAGGAGCTGCTGAAATCCTACGACTCGTCCGGCCAGTTTTTGGCGAAGGATTATTCGACGAGCGCGACCGGCGACCTGCTGTCCTGCCGGAACTATCTGGACGAGCTGCACCGGTCAGATGAGACGACGCGCGACTCGAAGAACACGGTCCTGTCCGCCTTGAACACCATGTGGGAGGAGACGGGACTGCGCCTATGGTCGCGCGCCCAGTATGGGGCGGGCGAGAATGCCAGCCAGGTGTTCTGCCGCATTCCCGAATACCGTGCGGGCGTCGACCCGTCCGAAATGGCGAACCTTACCAACAATGCGATCCGACGTGGCGGAGGTTCGGCCGCGTTCCCGTCCGACGCGTTGGCGTTCAATCCGAACTGGTGGAATCCGAAGATCAAGAACGATGACACGGACGCCGACAATGACGGCAAGACGCTTGACCGGTGGATGATCATGTGGGATACCTGCGGCTACGGCAAGCAGTCGAAGCGTATCATCACCCGCAAGGGCTGGGGTTGGGTCAACGACATCGGAGGCTCCAACCGTGGCGTCGACCCGTCAGGCAAGGTGTCCAGCGAACATCAGACCATGTTCTCCCAGTGCGCGGCCGCATTGACCGGCGATCCGAACGGTGCGGCCGGCATGCCCACGCGGTCCATCAACGATCTGCGTGTGCCGAAATATAAGACGAAGGATGAGCTGTCCATGAGTGATGCGATGAAGTCGCTCATCAACAAGTTCAACATTACGACGAACAGCAGTTGGAAGGCGGTCGCCCTGTCGTACGTCGTCGCACAGCCTTCGGATGCGGGGGAGAAGGATGCGACGGCCGCCAAGGTCAATGAGGCGATCAATACGCTGAACCAGCAGCATGGGGACGGTAGCATCTCCGACGTGGCGGGCGCGCTATTGTTCCTACTATCCGCCATCGTGAACCTGCTCATCTGGGGTGTGGGCTTCGGCCTGATCCGCCTGTTCGCCTACGCGATGGCCGCCATCTACGCGGGCGCGGGCATCTATCTGGGCCTGCTCATCTACGCGGTCGCACCCGACAAGGGGCAGGAGGCGGTCGTCAACTCCATCAAAGGCATGTTCGCCATGTGCGCGTCCAGCGTCGTACTGGGCATTGTCGCATCGTTGGGATGCCTGTTCGTCAACTCCGGTCTGATCGTGCTCAACGTGCTGGACGGCAACGGCAATACGGTCGGCGGCGTGCTCGCCCTGTCGTTCTCCAGCATCGCATTGCCGGTCCTATACCTGTGGGGCTGGAAGTTCCTGTGCGTGAACATTTGGAAGATTGGCGACCCGTTCTCCGGCAACGGCCTGTTCAAACTGATCGGCGGCCAGGCCATGGCGAACGGTCTAAAGGCGGTCGCGGGCGCGGCCATCACGGGCGCGGGCGCGCTGGCCGGCGGCATGGGATTGAAAGACGCGCTGGGGCAGATGGCCCGCAGCATGGGCGGTCCGATGGCCAAGGGCGGCGGCAACGCGGTCAGCCGGTTCCTGCGGGCCAAGGATATGGCCGAAGGCCAGCGCGCCCGCCGCCGCTATCTGGACGGTGGTGCCAAACCGTCCAAGAACGGCCAGACAGGCGGCGGTTCAGCCGCCGACGAGGCTGCGGTCAAGAACGCTACCGAGAAGAAGAGCCGCCGCGAGGAGGTTCTCGACAAGCTCAAAGCCAACCCGCTCAACCGTGGCAAAAGCGACGAACAGTTGGACGCCATGGCCGACAGACAGTTGGAGCGTGAGAATCGCAACACCAAGAGCGACAAGAAGTATTCGGCCGAGGAGTTCAAGACCGCGTACGACAATCGCCGTAAGAGGATTCTCGAAGAGCTACGCGCCGACCCACTCAACGCCGGCAAGAGCAGGCGGGAGCTGGCTGCCATGGCCGACGAGCGTATGGCCAGCCCGAAGATCATGGGCGAGGTCGAACAGGCCGCGCTCGAAGAACATGAGAGGCGCGTCGACGCCAAACTGTCCGGCTCCAACGAATACCGCAAGGCCCGCGCCGAACGACGCCGTGAAATCATCGACCAGCTCAAACGCGAGTCGGGCGGCAACCTGTCCGGCCGCGAATTGGCCAAGCGGGCCGACATGCTACTCGACTCGGCGGAGAACAAGCGTATTATCTCCGAACGCGCACTGGCCGCATCGGACGAATACTCGCGACTGGCCGCCGACTATGAGAATCAGGCCCGTCAAAGATTCCAAGCCCAAGGCTTGGAAGGGACGCGACTGGAGAACGCGGTCAAGGCGGAAATGTCCTCCGACTCGGTACGCCAGTCGCTCATGGCCCAGACCCGCGACCTGTTCGCAAAACGTGGCACGCCCGCACCGGACACGTTGGCCGCACGCTTCCAAGCGCAACGTAAGGCCGGACATGGCACGCTGACCTCCGCGCTCGTCTCAAGTGGCATGACCGCGGCCGACATGGCGGCGAACCATCCGCTTCTGACCGGTGCGGCCATGCTGGCCGCCGCCCCCGTCAGCGCACCCGCCGCAATCGCGACCGCACTGGGCGGCACGGCGATCGCCCACTCCGCACTGAACGAGAACGGACGCCTGCACCGAATCGGCACGGCCGCATTCGACCTGGGTAGCCAGATCGCCACGCGCACATTGGAAAAGGCGACGGACATTGCCGCACGCCCGCATCCGATCATGAACGCGGTCTCCGGCTCGAATCTGGGCCGCACGGTCGGCTCAACCGTATCCGCATTCGCCGCCACCGCCTCCGACGCGATCGACCGGTCGGCGCTCGCCGACACGGCCCGCCTGGCCGGACTGGCCGTGTCCGGCACGAACGTGAACGCGGCCGGAGTGGCCGACCTGTCCGACCCGTCGGCGGTCGCCACCCAACGGTTCGGCTCTGATCTGACCTCACAATTGGTTGACGCGGGCATGACCGGCTTCGCCGCGGCCGGCATTGATCAGACGGTCGCCGACTCGATCGCCATGACCATGCCGGACGCGGAGAGCCGCCATCTGGCGAATCTGGGTGCCCAGGCGGTATCGAATCTGACCGGACAGGGGTTGAGCGAGGCGCAGGCCGCGCAGGCGGTCCGCGCGCAGATGGCCGGATTGAACCTGACGGACACGCAGATGGATAGGGTCATGTCGGGCGCGCGCCTGGCTTACAGGCCGTCCGACTCCGGTACGGCCGCCCAGCCGTTCGCCGTCGACACGTCCCATTCGGGCTTCTACGGCCCGTACGCGCAACGAGCCGCCGAACAGGGCATTACGTTGGAATACCGGGATTCGGCACGTTTCATGGATGCGAACGAGGCCATGACGGACGGCTCCGACTATCCGCAGGAGATTCGTACGGGCGCTCAGATGGCGTTGAACATGGTCATGCACGGTGATGTGACCGCCCCCACCGAGCAGATCACGCGGCAGTTGCGCCCGCAGTTCGAGAGTCTCGGCATGTCCGGCCAACGGTTGGATGCGGCCATGAATGCGGCCACCCGAGTACTGGATGCTACCCCACGTTCGAACGCCGACGTGTCCATTCCCGCAGACGCCGACGAGGGCAGGTACCGCGCGTCGCTTGATCGCGCGTGGCATGAACGTGAGCAACGGTTGCGCGACGCGGGCGTGGGCGGCGTGGAGCTGGAACGTCAAATGCGTTCCTTCCGTGCCGATCCGACGGCCGCCGGCCTGACCCAAGCGGCCGTGGTGGACTACAACTCCCGTGTGGACGAGCCCAAACGGCTACGGTTCAACCCTCGCGTCCAACGCATGGAAGGCAATCCGAACGACGTGAAGGCCGCGCAGGATTTGGCGGTCGAACAGGCGGCACGGCGCATAGCCCAACATCATGCAGACACTGAATGACATCTCACCGTACTGGCTGTGCGATCCGACCATGGCGGACGCGCGGCTGGAGGAGTTGAATCAGGCCGTATACGGGCGGGCGGACATGGATGCGTCACTCTCCCATGCGGACCCGTGGTCACCCATTCCGGTCGTCACCGATGCCGGATTGGGTGGCGAGCATACGCGACTGGCGACCCTGTTCCAACTGCCGTTCCCGTACATGCCGGCCAACATCGCATGTCGCGGACTGGGCGAGCCGTTGTCCGACTATCGGATGCGCATCACGCTGGCCGCCGACCTGATGGGATTATTAGCAGCCGACGAGACAGGCACGCCCATGTTCGCCGCCGTGGATGGCGCTCCGAACACGTTGGATGAAGCATCCGAATATGCGGCCGCGTTCGACGGGCATGGCGAGTCGGCCGGACTAGAGGCGATGCGTGCTGACATGCGCGACCGTGCCGCCCGCGTCTGGCCGGACGGCTATCCGCGTGACGAAATGGAAACGCTGACACGCCAGCTTACCGTCCTGTCCGCACGAGGGTCGGCCGTCCTGGCCGCCCACCATGCGCTCGCCCTGCACCAATCGGGTGCGGGTGACCGGGCGGCCGTGATTTTGAAACGTATGACGGAGGTTTACGCCGGACTGTTCACGCCCGACAAGATGACGCCGGATGGCGTGGCCGCGTGGATGTCCGCCCATGTTGCGGATGCGACCGGCCTGATGGATACGCTCGAACGGTTGGGATTGGCTGCCGAGGGTACGGCCGGCATCGTGGAGGGAGTGCTGTCATGAGCGACGATGACCGGGAGCGTGAACGCCGCAAGTTCGTGGAGAACTCCGACAAATGGGGTGCGGGTATGGCGGTCGTGTTCATCGTCGCCATACTGCTGTATCCGCTGTTCAAGGTGTTGGGATGGCTCTGATACGCCGCATCCGCAAGGCCGTGTCGAAGGCTTGGGCCGCCAGCCGCCTGTTGCGTACGGTTGCGGCCGTTTCGGGCGGTACGGCCGGTTCGATGCTGGTGGGTGCGGCCACATGGGTGGGGGCACGGCTGCATCGCCTGTCCGAACTGAACGCGGACGCGCCCGAATATGCGGCCGACACGCCCGAAATTCATGTCGATCCGCCCGAATTCTCGTTCGCGCCGTGGATGTGGATTCCGTTTGGTCTGATCGCGCTTTGGCTATTGGCGCTGATCGTCGTACGCTGGCCGATGCGCCCGCCCGACACGGAGGATAAGGATCCGCGCCGCGAGTTCACCAAATCCGACCGTGAGTGGATTCAAGCATGCACGGGCGATCGGTGCGAGCATCGCGCGCTGGGATTGTTCCGCTGTCATAGGCGTGGCCGGCGTGTGGTTTTCGGCCATGAGTTTCTGCACGACATGGAGTTGGACCATCATTATCCGCATTCGAAGGGCGGTCCGACCGACCGGCACAATCTCGTCTACCTGTGTGCCGAACACAACGGAGCCAAGTTGGACCGGGTGCCGGGCGTAGTGGAGACATGGCTTCTGTATCGGGCGCGGCTGCGGTATTTTCCCGCCAAATGGCGTGGCTACGCGCGCATACGGCTCGAGGACGCATACGAGCATTCGACGGCGGACGCGAACGGCGACCGTCGTAAGACCTCCCGCATGTCGGCGGGGGGCGATGATTGAAAGGATGCCATATGGCAGACGACAACGAATCCGTCGAAGTAGTGTTCCCTCACGCCGCGATCATCAGCTATCCGCGACTGTTCAAGCCGGTAAGCGACCGGCAGGGGGGAGAGCGGTTCTCCGCCATGTTCCTCATTGACAAGACCACTCCGGAAGGGCAGGAGACCGCCAAGGCCATCATTCAGGCAATGCTCAACGCGACCCGCATGGGCTTCGTCCGCGGTGGCGGAGAGGATCGCAAGTCTCCCGTGTTCAGCAAGGACATGCTGATTGCCGCCAAGGTCGTGCCGTCCGACTTTGACTACACGGATGACACGCAGCTGAAACGTTTCATGGAGCATATCGCCCTGCCGTTGAAGGACGGTGATACGGATCGTTACCTCAAGGGCGTGAACCGCAACCGTCTACGCTCCGAAGTGGACCCGCATTACGCGAACCACTGGTTCATCGAAGGCACCACAAAGAAGACGGAGGAACGCAACCGTGTTCCCGCCATCCAAGTGGTGGACGGCAAGCGCGTCGATCTGGATGATCGCACGCTGGTCGCCGGCAACCTGTGCCGTGCCAAACTGCTGTTCCTAGCCTACAAGACGCAGGATGGAGATCTCGGCGTCAAGTGCTTCCTGCAGGCGGTCGTCAAGGATGCGGACGGCGAGCCGTTCTTCACTCCGCGTGACCTTGACCCGTTCTCCGGCTTCGGACTGCCCGCCGAGAACGCCGATGACGCGTTCGCCGGAATGATCTGATCCAGACGTACCATAAGGGGTGGGGGATGGGTTCCCCCGCCCCTTTTTTGAAACACTTTACAGAAAGGACGATAAACGTGAAGACCACACGATTCGAAACCATCAAAGACGGCGTAAGCTGCCTATGGAACACCTCCGACCATCTGCCACACCCGTGGACGCGCTCCGAATACGATCGTCGCGCCCGATACGCGGTCGAGGCGCTGACCGAAATCAACCCGAAGTGGGGGGCGCGCGCCAAACATATCCTCATCGACGTGGCCGACGGCCCGCAGGAGGGCGTGCCCACCAACCAGTACGACCGCTCCTACTGTCACCTGTACGCGCTGTGGGCGACCCAGCATGAGGGTTACGATCCGCATGTGGCGGGCGCGTGGATCAGCCCGGACGGTATGGCGAACATTCTCATCAAAAACGATGAGCGTAACCAGATTGCGGGCCGCGTCCGCAAGATCGCCGACCAAGGCTGGCCTCTGACCCGCGTATGGGTGTACGACGATGAGGATGACGGACTGCCATACGTCTACTATCTGGTCCGCCCGCTGGAGGATTGACATGCGCCGCCAAGCCGCCATCGTGCTGGCCGCCATCCTATGTCTGGCCGGATGCGGCGCGGGCGGGCCGGCAGCCAAGCCGGTTGCGAAGACGAAGACGTCCGCATCGCAGACGCTGCCGAAAAGCCAGCGTGAGGCGTTGAAACGCCAAGCCATTCAAACGGCCCGCGACCTGCACGAGTGGGGAGCGGACTCCACGATTGACATCACGACGCTCAACCGTCTGAACGCCGCCGATGCGGCCGGACGGTTAAAAGGCTTCCTGGCCGACTCGCGCCCCGACTCACTGTCCGGTCTGACTGTGGACGAGTCCGCAGGACCGGATGCGGCGAGCATCCCCTGCACGGGCGACATTCGCGGCGGCTGCCAGACGGTGCCGACCATGCGCTCATGGATGTCGATTGAAATCTGGGGCGCGGGAGCCAGATTCACAGACGAGCCGACCGCCACCCTGTCCAAAACGCCCGGCGGCGTGCGCGTGAAAGGCACATTGCGCGTCATGGTCGTACAGGATACGGACACGTTCTCTTGGGGCGACTGGCATGCGTTGACGCCCGCATTCAAAGACTATGAGATTGACGACATGTTGACGTTTACGAACGGAAAACTGTCGGCGGTCAACCAGCAGGGCGAACGGTCATGGCTGGCCAGCCCATGGCTGGAACCGTGGACGGATGACATGTCCGCCCTGAACGCTGCGGGCCGCGTCGCCATTCCCGTCAAAGGCTGGCTGAACATGGGATTGACCCACTACCGTCCCAGCCATGCGCTTCAGGCACCCGCTTCACAGGCCGACATGGACGGGCAGGTGGATTGGAGCATGTGGAACAGTCTGATATCGGATGGTCTGATCGACGTGGGCGGCTCCGACCAGAAACAGCAGCCGGACAATCTGGACCCTGAAAAGGATGCGGCCACGCTCTTGGAGCGTACGACCGGCTGAAAAAACTATTTCCACGAATCACAGCGGAAGAACAGGCAGCCCGCCTGACTGACCTCCGACCGCGTAAGCCAACGGCTCTGGTAGGAATTGAATGATGCGGACCCGTCCGCATTGCCTTCGCTAATGCGAATCTTCCAACCGGAGCCGTCTTTTTTGACCTCCTCCACGACGGCCACATGCCCGTAGCCGCCGCCTCCGGCGAACGGGCTACCGTAACCTGAAATACCGTCGCCCGGATGCGGAGTGGAGTCCGCCGACCATCCGGGACGGTTTTGCGCTGCTGAACCTATCTCTCCGCCATTGCCGGTGAGATACGACCAGCCTTCATTGCCGTGAATCATGCCTAAACGGTTCCACGCATACCACACGCACTGGTGTCCGTACTCCAAATGCGGATACATGACGCCCGCGTCGGATGCGACGCAGATTTTCTGATTGCCTTTGCACATCCACGAGAAGTCGCCCTTGCCTTCCGGAGCGCCGCCCGCATTGCCATACTCCGCGTCGCTCGAATCCGAGGCCGCAGAGGTCGAACAGCCGCCCGTGGGTGCGGATTTGACCCCGTCGAAGCTGATGGAGTCAAGATATTTGTCGTAATATTCCTTGGCGATTTTCTTGCGCGTCTCCTCATGCCGGCTGGACCAGGCGGGACGCTCCCATCCCGCCATCCACGCAATGACGGCCGTATCCAGATCGGTCGCGTTCTTCCAAGTGTTCAACAGCGTCCCGTCAACCGTAATCTCCTTGCGTGCCTCATCAATGTACGTGCCGTCCATGAACGAGGATTCGGCGGTCGCCGTCAAATATTTGATTTGCCCGTCCGCATCAGAAACGTCTGTGCCGGACAGGCCGTTAGCGTCGAACCAGGCGCGAATTTTGGATGATGGAGTCCACTGCGCCAGACCGTATCCGCCGTCGGGACTGCCAGCCTTGGGGTCGAAGCCCGACTCCTGTCCGATATTGCCCAGCATGCCGGCGGTTGCCACCTTCGAATATCCGGCGTTGGCGAACGCTTGGGCGAGTCTTATGGCGATCTCGTTCGCACCGTCCACGCTTGGAGCGTCATCCGTCTGGGTGGTGGAGGAGCCGGCGCGATAGTATTTAGAGAACTGACCGGCGTTCAGGTCGGCCTGGGACACTTCTTCGCCCGTCTGATCGCCGCCCGTCATGCCGTCAATGCCACCATGCTCATCATGGTGCGCGCCGACCGTACGACCGGAGCCGATGTAGATTTCCGTATGCGAGCCGCTCCAGAGAATGTCTCCCGACTGCAGTTCGCTTTCATTCATGTCATGGACGGTGAAGCCCAGGCTGGTCAGCACACCGTCCATGGTGGCCGTGGAGAACGGCATGTCTCCCACATTGTAGCCGGCTTTCTTCAGTGCGTAGAACACGAACGATGAGCAATCCACGTCCGGGTTGAGTCGTCGATGCTTCTGACTGTAGCCAATGCTCTTGTCTTCAGCCATTGTCAACGCCTGATCGACATACCCGGACGTGTCGGCCGCCGCCGTGACGGTCGTACCGTCGCATTTGGATGAGGCGGCCACCGTGGCGGTCACGCTGGACTGCACTGCTGTCGTCGCCACAAGCAGCGGCAGCGCCGCCGACAGCAGTGCCAGCATGGGGGTCAGAGCGAGCGCCACGGCGGTCTTCGATTTCATGCCGCCACCCTATGCGCTAGATGGTGCGGTGCACGCTGGCGATGATCGACGTGATTTCCTGGCGGTCCAGGCCGCTGGCCGTGCCACGCTCGTACGTCTCACGGTCGATGGCCGCGCAGTTGTCGGAATGGTTCATATGCCGGCCGTAGCACCATGCGTGCAGCACGTCGTTACGCTGACCCTCCGGAATGGGCGTCATGTCAGGCAGTCCGTGGGTCAGACCGGCGAACGGGTCGCGTGCGCGGGTCGTAGCGCGTACCGTGTCGCGTTTCGGCATGCCGCCAGCCCAGTCGGTCGCCTTGTCGGAGATGAAACCCCACTGGCGCAGACGGCGGGCGATATCGCGCGGCAGCTCGTGGCTACCGTCCACGCTGCCCGTTGAGACGATGCGCCAACCGCGGCCGTCGGGCAGTGTGGAGCCGGGTAGGACGGCGTATCCGGCACGTCCCACGCGCACATCGACCGGAATGCCAGCCTGGTAGGTCGGACCATCCTCATACGCTTCGCGTCCGGCCATCGGATGGGCTGCGTTGCGTAGAATCTCACGCCATGGCGTCTCGTCGGCGCGTAGGGCGGACGGAATGCGATAGTAGGCGTGCAGACCGCCGGTCGGGGTGGCGACCACGATCGCGGGATCACCCAGACCGTCCGTGCAGGATTCGAGCAGGGTGCGGCCGTCCGGCTTGCCCTGATCCGCCCCCTTCGGCTCGTCCAAGTCGAGAATCATCCAGCCGTCGGCGGGGCTGAAGCCTTTCACGGGTGCGTCACCATGTTCGGTGATATCGTCCGAGTCGGTCAGTAGGCTTTTCCAGCTTGGCACTGCGGGACGTTTCGCCTTGGAGTAGTCGTCGCCGCCCAACAGCGGGAACGTGTCGCCCGCCATGCCGCGAGCATTCATCATGTCAAGCGGATCGCCGGATACCGGTTCGAACGACTCTGGTTCGGGTTCCGAATCATCCTGCATGACGCTCCACTCGTTCAGGAACGCCTCCTCCTCGGCGGTCGGAGTGTCATCCTCGCAGGCCTTGCCATCCTGCTCTTCGATGGCGATACGGGATGCGTTCCACAAGTCGCATAGCGGGCTGCCTTCGCCGGCCGGCACGTACACGGTGCCAGGCTCGCCGTCAAACTCCTCCAAACGGCGCGAGGAGCGTACCAGGCCGATGCTACGCCAGTTGATGCGCACGCCGCGTTCGGGGCGTACGTAGCCGTTTTTGATGACGGCGCGAATGGCGGCCACTTGATCGTCGGACAGGTTCTCCGCGTTGACGTACGTGCCGCCTTCAGCGTGCTTGCCACGCTTCAACGCCCACGCGTCCGCCGAACATAGCATGACCGGCCAGAAGCCTACGCCCGTACCCTCATCGTTCACCAGCCTGTTGTAGTATTCCAGCGTGTACTTGTTACGTAGCACGCTGATGGCGAAACGACGCTGCTCCGCCTTGTTCTCACCCAACGGCAGCTGCTCGTTCGACGTGATGACATGCACGGCCTGCGGGCGCAGCGATTCGATGGAATCCTCACCTCGACGTCGGGCCGCGAACGGCAGCATTCCCGTGGTCAACGTTTTGAACGGGCTCAACTGATCCTGCCATTGACGGCCGGGCGTGAAATCGTCCGTGCAGGCGACCAGATGGTTCGTCAGGTTCAGCATCGTATTCTCCGCGCTCATGGCGGTCGGCTGGGTCAGCAGGTCGAAACTGAACATCATGGCGCGGTTGTCGCCCAAATGCTTCATGTAATTCTTCAGCAGCGTGGACTTGCCCGTACCGCCCGGACCCATCATCACATACGCTTTTTCAGGGTGGGAGCGCATGAACGGGGCGGCGAAAACCAGCATCAGATTGTAGGCGCTCTTGACATCCATGGTGCCGGGCTTCTCATGATCACGCTTGTTCGGCGTGGCCGTCCACGCCTTGAAGATACCGCCGACACGATGGGCGAGAGCCTTCGCCTCAGCGACCGTACAGCCGGTGCGTACGGTGTACATGCACGGCCTGTCCATGTCCATCGGGCGTAACTGGGCGCCGGATGGACCGGTACGGAGCTGTTTGTCGATCGCATCATCCATGCCGGGATCGAGAATCAGGCCGAAATCATCCTGAGTTTCCACGCCATTCTCGCGGACGCCGTGAAGCCAACCGCCTTTCTCACCGCGATACTCGTACTGGATTTCGCCGTCCGTGCAAATGAAACGCATGGCGCGACGGATGAAGCGGTGCATGTACAGGAGCGCGTCACGAATCCAATCGTCCGCACCGGAAAGCACGTCCTTGGTTTTACCGCCGTACTCCACGGCCAGCGAGCTGATCGGATGCCACGATTCCGGCACTTCCGCCGTACGTCTGGAGGAGACGTCACGCCGGTAGATGACCGGATCCATATCCTGAAATTCCGGCCAGTATAATGCCAGATCGCCGGTCATCACTTCGGCCAGCACGCGGGCCATGTAGACGGGCAGGGAGTCGGATTGTCCCGGTATCCAAGCGAATTTTGTGCATCCTCTGCGGCTGACCAGCATGTCGATTTTTCTGACATCCGGGCTTTGGATTGTCGGATCGTCCGCGCTGGTGAGTTTGACGGTGGCCAGCGTGGAGAGCAGCGCATCCCGCCGTTCGACCAGCGGATGCTGCAGCAGCTCCTTCAGTAGCGCGTCGGTCGGATCCTGGTACAGCTGTTCTGGCGGTGTCTTATGGACCATGGCTCATTCCCTCCCACGTACGATATCTGTATGCGTCACATGTCCTATACGGTCTGCAAGTGTCTATATGCGTCACGCGGAACGCGCATGCGTCCGGCCGGTCTAAAAGAGCGGACAATGAGCGCGATGAGGTTCGTGAATGCCCGAAGACGCGGGCAGTAGAAGATAGAGGAACGCAAGCAATAAAGAAGAAGTAGAAGAAAGAATTCCTCTCTTTTTACTCTTTATGCTTGTATGCATTCTGTATGCACTTTGTATGCATCCCCAACTGCATACATTTACAGCCCCTCAGCCCTACGGACACGCCTATTCGCGTTTCTGTATGCATTGTATGCAGTCAATTCCGGAGTTATGTTTCTGCATAGCATGCATAGTCGGTTTTTTTGTGCATACAATGCATACAAGTTTTTTGATCGTCCATCCAGGCAGCGAAGCCGACAGAACAAACGAAATGCGTACACGCCCGCAGGAGCGTACGGTAATCGTAGGTTAAGAATGGGTCGGGATGATGGCGGACAGCCCGTCAGACGGACGATGAAAGCCCGAAAAGCCTATTGTCTGCAAAAACAGGCAGTGGAGTTTTATTCATGGTTCGTCGAGGAATGCCCGAAGATGTGAGCAGAGAAAAATGATTGCCTGAAAAACGGGCAGTAGAAGATAAAAAGACAGACAATATAAAGAAGAAGTAGGAGGAAGAATCCTCTCTTTTTCTCTTTTTATATGCTTGTATGCATTCTGTATGCAGTCTGTATGCATCCCCAACTGCATACATTTTCGTGCCCTCAGCCCTACGGACACGCCTATTCGCGTTTCTGTATGCATTGTATGCAGTCTTTTTCGGAGTTGTGTTCTCGCATAGAGTGCATAGGGAGCTTTTTGATGCATACAACGCATACAAGTCGCAAACCTTCGGCTGGCTGTGCTGGCCGCTTTTTCGCGCATAGCCTGCCCGTATGCCATGGTTTGAATTGACTCCCGCGCCCGACTCCGGCGCGGTGGATCAGAAGGAGTTCTTGAAGCGCGCGCAGAAGGCGGCGGGCGCGTTGGGCCTGTCCGACCATGCGACCATCAACGATCCGCCACGTTTCGACGAGGGGCTGATTCTGGTCGCCACCCGCGCCGCCCGTTGGGTGTACGTGTCCGATCGTCGTGTGCCCGGCATCAGATCGTTCGCCCACGCCTGCGGTGCGGATGCCCGCGAGTGTGCCGAACCGCCGATACTTTCCGAAAGGCTTCATTGGGCGCACGCAATAGTGCCGGGCGATGTGGTGTTGTCCAGGTCGGCGCAGGATGATGAGTCGGGCGACCATTCGGAGGTGCGTTTCGACCCGCCCGAGAACGGTCTGATCGCGTTGAACGTGCGCCGTCCGGGCCGTTGGGAGGATGGACGTCTGACCGACTGGCTGGCCGACGAGCTGAACGCGCAGCCGGACACGTCGAAGCTGCGCAAGCCCGGCGTGGGCATCACCCGCATCATGGCCGCCGCACCCGATTCGCGTGATGCGCTGGATGCGGTGAAGTCCGCGTCGGCCGCGTTGGATTTGGGGCTGACCGGCGTGGGTGGCCACCCGTCGTATCCGCGTTTCGGACTGCTCGCATTGTCCGTGCTGGTCCAGTGCGTACTGTCCGCGTTCGCCGTACTGTCCGGCCTGTGGTGGCTGTCCGTGCCGTGCGTGCCGCTGGTCATTGCGGCGGCCGTCAGATGGGTGCGCCGGGAGCCGGGCGAGGATGTGTGGCAGCGTCCGCGCCACCGCTGGTGGTCTGCCCGCAGGCGTCGCGGACGTGACGCCGATTATAAGAGTCGCGTGGGCGGAGACGAGCCGGCCGTGTTCCGCCGTAAAACGCTGCACGCCTACGCATTCCAAGCGTCCAGTTTTCCGGTTCCGGCGGGAGCTTTGACGGCGGCCGCCATGCCGCCTGCCGGAACCCAGGCGTCTTCGACGCCCCTGACGGGCCATCCGGCCGCGTTGGATGGCGCGTCAGGTCCTCTGGTGGGCTGTGACCGTGACGGCGCGGATGTGCGCCTGTCCGCGAATGCGGCGTATGGCGGTGTCGCCCTGCTGGGCGAGCCGGGAGGCGGCAAGTCGAACAGCATGCATGGCATGATGGCCCATGCGGCCGGACATCGCAATCCCGATGACGTGCTGGTGGCGATCGAGTCGAAGGGTGCGGATTCGATAGGCGTGCTGACCCGCCTGATGCCCGGGCTTCGCGTGGTGGATGTCAACGATCCGACCACTCCGATGGTTGACCTGTTGGGCGGTGGGGATCGGCGTGAGCGTGCCGACCGGTTCGCTGATCTGATGCAGCAGGCGTTGGGACTCCAGCAGATCGGCCAGCAGTCGCGCATCCAGCTGCGTGACGCGACCCTGCTGGGATTGTCGATGATGGATGATGCGAAACTGGCTGCGCACTGCGCGGCCGCGGGCGTGAAGCCTCCCGTATCGTGGGTGGATGCTGCCGGACGCCTGTGTGGTTCGGCCGGCATGGGTCAGGCCCGCGCGCTGGCGCACGCCGCCTGCCTGTTGGATGATCGTGAGGTTTCGCAGGCGGTGGAGCGTCTGCATGGCGGCATGTCGGATAAGGGTGCGCCGAAGATTCCCGACGGCCGGCTGGCCGAACGCCTGTACGCGCCGATGAACAAGCTGGACTTGCTGGCATCCGCGCCCAACCTGTTCGCTCCCGGACGGCGCATGGTGTCATGGCGGGCGATGCTGGGGTATGGCGGCTGCTACGCGGTCAACATTGGTGCGACCGCCCGCGCCCCGCACGCGGCGCTGCCGGAGGGCGTGCGCCGTCTGATGGGCGCCCTGCTGTTCCAAGGGCTGCGTTTCGAAGTGGAGCGTTCCTGTGCGGGATGGCAGTCCCAACACCGTTCGCTTGACCTGTTCGTCGACGAACTGACGGATGTGACCGGCTCGGACGGTACCACGTCGGGCGGCAACGTGGCGGCGATGGAGTGGCTGCGTGAGAAGGGCCGCGCGTTCGGCGTGCGCCTGGTGGTCGGCACGCAGAATCCTCTCCAGTTGGATGATCGTCTTCAAGCGTCGTTCCTGGGCTTCATGACCGTCTGCTCGTACGTGCTGCGCGCCCCCGCGTCCGCCCGCATCGTCTCCGATGCGCTGGGCGTGGATGAGCGTACGGTCTCGGGGCTTTCACCGCATGTGCTGGCGGTGCGCACGGTGGGAGAGCGTTTGGAGTCGCTGCCGGTGATGGTCGTGTCCGTCCCATGGTTCGACGGTGACGCATATACGCGCTGAACATCGAAAACTTTTCCGAAAGGAGTCCATGTGAAGATTCTGGTAGATGGCGTGGCCCTGTCGCGCGCCGTGGCGCATGTGGTGCGCGTGTTTGACAAGGACCAGCCTTTGATCCGTCTGACGGCGGGAGATGACGGACTGGTCATCGAAGCGTCGGGCGCGGAGTCGTTCTCCCGTGCCGTGGTGGAGGGCGATCTGGTCGAGCCGGACAGTGTGGCGGTGAACGGCCTGTGGCTGTCCGCGCTGGCGGCCGCCATGCCGGCCGGCGAAGTGTCCGTGTCCACGGCCGGCACCGGCCTGCGCCTGTCGGGTGACGGCAGTCGGTTCGACATGGGTTTGGCCGCCGAGGCCATGATTTCCGATCCGCCGCACATGCCGGAGGTAATGCTGGATGTGGATGCGGCTGACTGGGAGTCGGCCGTCTCGTCGGTGGCCCATGCGGCCGCCACGTCGGGAGAGATGCAGCGCACTCCGGTGATGGAGGGCGCGCACCTGTCCGGCACGCTGATTGAGGCGTCGAACCGTTTTCGTGCGGCCCGTGCCATGCTGCCGGTCGAATTGGATGCGGATGTGGTGGTTCGTGCCGACTGGCTGAAGGCTAACATGTCGGGCGTGGAGTCGGTTGGCGTGGAGTATGCGCCTGACGGCTCGCCGCGCATGTTCGCGGTGAAGGCGGGCATGTTCTGCGATATGACGACGGTGATAGGCGGTGAGTTTCCCCATTTGGATCGCGTGTGGCCGCAACGTGGCGACGGTATGGGATTGACGTTCGACCGTGCGGCCCTGCTGAGTGCGGTCAAGCGTTTGAAGACCGCGGATTTTTCGAAGAAGACGGGAAAGCCGGTTATCTTCGCTCCGAACGAGGCGGATGGCACGGTACTGTTAAGCCTGACGGACGGCGAGTCTTCCACGGGCGGTTCGCAGCGTCTGGATGCGGATGTCGTCGACGTGTCGGAGATTCGTTTGGCGTTGAACGCGCAGTATATGATCGATGCCCTGTCTTCCTTGACGGGCGAGCGGGTCGAGCTGTGGACGGCGGATGGCATGCAGCGACGCCTGAAGCCGTGTCTGATGTACTGCGAGGGTGACGTGTCCGAACAGCTGGTCACGCCGGTGCGTGTCTGAGGATATGATGAAAGGCCGTCCCTTTGCGGGCGGCCTTTTGTGTATCAGCGGTGGAATAGGTTGTCTAGATTGTCGTCGTCCAAGAGTCGGAGAATCTCGCTGTTGGGTGTGGCGAATGTGCTTTGCCAGCGTTTCGACTTCGGCTCTCCGATTGGTTCGGCCGGCTGTTCGATCGTCTCGGATTCTTCGATCGGCGGTTCCGGTTCGGGCTTTTCGACCGCCTCTGGCTCTTCGACCGTCAGCTCGGTCGGCTGTTCGACCGTTTCGGGTTCTTCAATCGGCTCCTGTTCCGGTTCGATTGGCCAAAGCTCTTCGGCCGGCGTTTTCGTCTCGTCCGACTGTTCCGGTTCGACCGTCTCCAGATCGTAACTGCGCGAGGCGGCCGTGACCATCATATGGCTGGTGGCCAGCAGCGCGATCGGCGGCATGGTCATCAGCAGGCTCGCCGTCCAGTCGGGCAGTAGCATGCCGTTCGTTTCGACCGGATGCGCATGCAATGCGTTGCCTACCAGAGAGACGGCGGAGAAGAGGATAAGCATCGCCCACGGATATCCCTGCCCCATGCCTCGCGTCTTGAACACCCAGGTCGCCCAAGTGAACGCCAGCACGGGCACGTCGACGATCAGTGGAAACATCCAGCCCAACGCTGGCTGGATGCCGCAGGCGATACCCAGCGTGCGCAATGCGTCGAAGCTTAGAACGAACGCCATGACCGCGATGAGCGTCGCCAGCGCCATGAGGGGCCAGAGCGGTGCCTGCCGTGCTTTGACGCTCATACGAGGGTCAGCTCCGTCAGCACGACGTTGAGCAGCCGCGCATCGGGCAGGTTCTTCATGTCCAGCGCGCGACGTCGGGCATGTTCGGTCCGCTCCACCAGTTCGTCCAGCGGATGCTCGCGACCCTCACGGCCGGTGGGATTGAAACCCTCCGCCAGCCGTTCGGCGGCGTGACGGGCCTTCGCGGCCTCATGCTGGTTCATGGTCTTGGACTCTCCGGTGGCTTTCAGATCGACATACAGCCTATCCATTTCGAATGGCAGCGGCTCTTCCATAACACTCCTTTCATTGGCATCTTGCTGAATATTCGTATGCGTCCCGAACGGACGCATACGGGCGGGCATGAGGTATCGGAAGATGAGCGGCGTCCGGCGTGACGAGCTGGATGCGTGGGTGAAGTCGCTGACATGGACGGACGTGGACCTGGAGTACAACTCTCCGCAACGGCGCAAGGTGGCCGCACGCCTGAGCGCGACCACGCTGGTCGAATGGGAGGTAGATCAGATCTTTCCCAACGAGGAGCAGCGTGACCGGATGATCGAGTATACGAAGACGCGCGTATTGGAGAAGATTCTGGGCAAATCCATCGAAAGCAATCCGAAGCAGTGGAATTTCAACGGACTGTGGGATCCTCTGTCCGACACGAGTTTCTGCGGATGGGTCAGACGCCTGTCCCAATCCATCTGCAAGGCGAACGCGCGACGCGTGCTGCATGGCCGCGCCGTCAACGATTCAAGCCTCGCATCCGACGAGGATGGATACAATCCGGCCTACGATGACGCGTCGAGCGTCTCCCTGACGGGGCGGGCCGTACCGACCGGACCATTCGAGCATGTGCCGGAGCTGGTGGTACCCCGCCCGGTCGGTCCGGCACGCGACCGTCTGCTGGCCGACCTGACCGACCATGATGCCGACTGGTGTGCGGGGGAGGCGTACCGGCTGGGCTATTGGCATCGGACAATGGAGCGCCTGTCCGGTCCGCGCGAGCAATGCGCCCTCCTGCTCGCTCCCATTCCGAACACGGCCGAAGACGAGCTGGTCCGCATGGTGCCGGCCACGATGGCCGAATGCGCGCGCCGGTACGCGCCGACCCAAATGTCGGGCCGTAAGGTGGACGTGCGGGCGTTGGATGCGGCGGTACGCCGGTATGCGCGTGATTACGGAGTGTTCCGTTGGGACGTGTGGTGCGTGCTGGGTACGGCGGCGGCACGATTGGCATGCGCGTGATACGGGTTCGGCCCGGATGGTCGGAACCCGTTGTCCAATGCGATCGCGTACAGCCATGCGGCAAGCCTCGCCCCTCCGGTACGTTCGTCCAACAGCCAGCCGACCGTCGCCTTGCCCGGCGACTCCAAGTCATGCTCGCACCATTGTGCCGCCAGTCTGGCATGCCGCAGCGCGGCCGTCCGTCCGGTACCGAATACGGCCTGGTCGACGCGCCAGACGCGTATGGCGAGCATGGCCGTATCGCACTGGCAGGCTTTGATGAGTGTGGGCAGGCATTGCCGTCCGTCCGTGTCAGCCAGCTGGTAGAGGCGCAGCAGCATTGCGGCACGCCGGGCGGATGCCTGCCGGCTGGCGTTCAGCCCCTCCTGCGGGTCCAGGGCCATCCGCGTTTCCTTTCCGTGTTCTTCCAACGTGCGGGGTCGGCTCCGCACCAGGCCGCCTCCGCTTTCAGCCAGTCGGGCTCCATGCCTTTCGCATACCCCGGCTGGCGGCGTTCGATCAGGTCGGCTCCCGTCCCATCCCACACATCGGTGCCCGCATATTCGGCCAGTCCGCGCAGCAGTCCCCGCCATTCGGTATCACCGTGCGGTTTGACTCCGACTGCGGCCTGTCCGATGACGAGCGTGCGGTCGGGGCGGTTGATGGAGGCGAGCGCGTCGAGACCGTCGTCGGTCTGGCTGCCGGTCTGTCCCATGCGGAATGCGATGCGCGCTCCGCCGCCCTCCACGAGGGGTCGCATAAGGCCGCCGGCCATCGTGTTCGGGTCCGCCCATTGGGTGCCGTCGATGCGGTCGCAGTCCACGACGATGAACGCGCATCGGCGCATCAGGTCGGTCAACGCCCGTCCGTACATGTCGATGATGTCGGGTGCTTTCGGATCGGCGGGTCCGGGCAGGAAGCCGAATGCGGTGTGGATTTCGCCGGGGCGTACGACCGCGTCCATGCCGCGTTCCAGATAATCCTCGAGACCGCGCATGCGGTCGACTTTGAGGAACGCGCGCTGCGACTGTTGCCCGTGGTTGCCGTCGATGAGCAGGGTGACGTAGCCGTGCAGTCCGAGGGTCTGCGCGAGCGCGCGGGCGTTGAACGATTTTCCCAGTCCTCCCGAACCGCCCGTGTTGAAGATGATGGTGGCGGTCTGCATAGTGTGCCCCTATGCGGGCCGATGGAAGGCAAGCGTAGTGTGAAAGGAGCCTGTTATGGCATTGTTTGATAATCGAGGATTCGGCGGTTTCGGCCAGGAGCAGTATCGTCCGGAGTCCGAGCCGGTGGTCGAGGAGCCGACAGTCGAAGAGTCGACGGTGGAGGAGACCGTCGAGCCGGTGGTGGAGCGAACCGTCGAACCGAAGCCGGCCGCCAAGCCGAAAGCCAAGCCAAAAAACAAAAAGCGCGGTCCGGACGCGAAGTCCGTCAATCTGACGCTCGCCGCACGCGGCCGTCTGGATGAGGATGTTCGCCGCGTGCTGTCCGGCCTGACCGGACATACGGACGAGGCCGACCTGGTGTCCGATGTGCTCGTCCTGACCGGCGGCAAGGTGGATCGCAAGGTCATGGCGTCCGTGCTGGATGCGGCCGGCATGCTGGATGGTGACACGCGTCGCGTGCTGGCCGCGCTGACCGGACATGATGATGACGCCCGTCTGGTGCTGGACGTGCTGGACAAGGTGACCGCCCGTCCGGCCGCACTGCTGCTGGAGGCGGCCGACGTGGCCGATGACGTGTCCCGCGCCATTCTGCTCATGCAGAAAGGCGAGAAGGACAATTCCGCCCTGCGTGCCGCCGCCCGTCTGGCCGAGGCTGTGAATCCTGATTTGGCCGGACGGTTCGCCACGACGAACCAGCCGGCGCTGGTCGGCGCTCTGGCGCAGACGGTCGGACTGCTCGACCGTTCCGTACTGGAGTCGCTGCGGTGATGAGGCCTGGAACCGTCTCGTTGGAGCGCGCCGCCCTCCTGTTGGATTGTCCGTACCGTTTCGCGGTCCGCATGGCGCGGCGCGGACTGCTGCATGTCACGGATGGGGCGGTGGACGTGTCGTCTCTGATGCGTCTGAAATCCCATGTGGTGTTCTCCCATTTGGGCACGCCGATGAGCGAGGGCGAGCTGTGTCGCCTGTTCAACGCCCGTGACGTGCCCATCCGCACTCTGGCCGGCAGTGACGGCGATGTGATGCGCATCGCCGGATGCGACTACATGCGCCCGTGGGCGGTGTTGGATGCCGCGTGGGACGCATGTGACGGACATGAGGAAACTGGTATTCGATGAGGGAGCGCTGCTCACCGGGAATGTGCGCATGCCGGCGCACGCATCCTACAGTGCGCTGAACACGTTCTCCACATGTCCCGGCATGTGGGTGGGCGGCAAGGTGTACAAGGAGCCGCGACGGTACGGCGATCCGCTGACCATCGGCTCCATCGCCCACGCCGCGTTGGAGCTGGCCATGCGCCGGCCGGATGAGCTGGAACCCGACTGGCCGGCATTATGCCGCGAGGGCATCGAACTGGAACGCGAACGCAACCGTCTGCCGGAAAACCAATGGAAAGGCGACCCCTTGCCCCAGGATGTCGTCGCGCCGGACGGACATGTGGTCACAGCCGACGAGTGGGCGGACATGGCAGCCGAGCGTCTGCGCGGATTCCGTCTGGATTTGGCGTTGAATCGTCCTCCCACGCCCGCCGCCTGCGAGCAGCGTTTGGAAACGGAAGTGTGGGGCGTGCCGATGGTCGGCAGTGTCGACTATCGCGACCGGTCCGGTCAGATCGTTGACTGGAAGACGGGTCGTCTGCCCGCTCCGACCGACGATAAGGCCGCCGATCATGCCAGCCAATTGCGTATCTACGCGCGGATGTTGGAAACGGCCGGCATCCGTGTGACGGGTGCGCGCGACGTGTATGTGGAGCATAATACCGCCCGCACCGCCGACCTGTCGGACGAGCAGATGGAGCTGACCGGCATGTGGACGTCCGTCACATGGGCGCGGATGCGCGGCTCCGTGACGGCTGGCCGTTATGGATTGACCCCGTCGTTCCTGTGCTCGTGGTGTCCGTTGTCGAAGGTCTGTCCGAAAGCGATGCGCATTCGTGGAGCCAAAGCGGCAGACGCGTATGAGATTGGCTTGGACTGGTCCGATCCCGATTTCGACATCCAGCTTGGGGACGCATATAGGGTCCAAACGAAGACTGGAGGAAACATGAGCGTGCTAAGCCTGTTGGATGACATGCCGCAACAGACGCAGCCGAAAGCCCACATGCCGGCTACGGATCCGTGGAACAGTGAGGAGGGACGCAAGGCCGCCGAACGGTGGGGATTTTCCGACACCACCCAATTGGGCGGACAATCCCAGTCGGAATCGCAGACCGTCGAACCGTCCGACCTGCGTCTGGTCGCCCGCAAACCGTACGAGCCAAGCCTGTCGGAAGGACATTTGAACACGGCCGGCTACGGGTTCGGACAACTCCAGTCCATGGCCGCATACGCTTGGGGGTTGGATCATGACGACCCGTACGGCACGCTCATGCTGCTCTTGAAAGGCGAGTGGGCGGCCGCACGCAACGTATGGGGCGCCATCGTGCCCGACATTCCCGGACTTAAGGACGGCCAACCCGACCGGCAGGCATTGCTGGACTGGTTGGACACGTCCCTGGCCCGCGACGCCGACCGCATCATGCGCACCATCATGGACGATAGGACCAAGACGGATATCGGACAGGCCGCACGCGACGTGGCCGAAATCATGACAGTCACGCGACGCATAGTCGCGGGCGAAAACAAATAGGAAAGGAGCGGCTCTTATGGCCGACGAAATGGAATACGCCGTCCGACGAGTCTCGGACGGACGCTACCTGTGGGATGACGATCTCGACGGCGTCCACCAAAGCTGGCAGAAGGATCCTGAGAACGCCTCATGGCTCGATACCGAGGCTGAAGCGCTCAATCTGGCCGTACTGGCCGACGTGGCCGAAGAGAACGATGAGATCGAACTCAAGGACGGCTACGAAATCGCCTCCCGCCCAATCACATGGGAGGATGACCTGCAGCCGGATCCGGACGATCCGAACCCCGAATGGTGATTCGATAAGACATAAGCCCCCGCGCGGACATAAGACCATGATGATGGTCCCGCACGGGGGCTTTCCGTATTATTCGGACGATCAGTCGCTAATCTCGTAGACGGCGCGAATATACGAACGCATTTCGGTCAGACGCTTCGGAACATACGTCTTGCCGCCCTTACGTCCCGGATACTGCGTATGCGCCAGTCGCCCGTCACCCGGCTCCATCTGCAGGAAAATACGCGCCGCCTCCGGAGACAACGCGCGGTCATAAGCCAGCATGCGGGCCGCATTGCCTTGACCCCGCCCTTGGGACCAACGGTTGAGGGTTTCCACGCCCTCACGTTGATGTTTCCGCTGGCCGATCAGACCCTTGGCGAAATCCACGTCGCCACGCAGATTCGACGGATGGCCGTCGCCATAACACACATCCCAGAACATTTGCGCCTGGGTTTCCGGCTCATCCTCAACCTCCTTGAACACGCGCCTGACCTGATCGACCGTCTGCGCATCCGGCACGCCGTTGGTCGGCTGCCACACCATACGCAGATGGCTACGTCCCACCTTGCCTTTCGGATCGGGCAACGCGCCATGCGTCGGCTTGCCCTTCGAATTGATGTAGTCGCCCACGATCGCCTCGCCCTTACGATGCGCCACGCCATCCTTGCCGACCGTATCCTTCGAATACCGCTGATACTTCGTATAGTTGATGTACTTCCATGCCGCATCCTTGTTGTTCGGATACCCGGCACGAATAATGTTCATCGCCGCGCTCGCATCCTCGTAGTGCATGTCGATGAGCGTCTGGACGGCGGCCTCCTGGTCCTTACGGCGTTTCAGACTGCGGGCGACCGCGCCGGCCGGAATGTATCGGCGGTTGCGGCTGGTGTCGATGGCGCAGCGACGGTCGTATGGGGTGGCCAGATACCAGGCCTGCCGCATCAGCCTGCGCCGTTCGGCGGCCGGCCTGTCATTCAGGTCGGATCGGTAGATGGAACGCACCGCATCCTTGACTTTTTGGCTGGAACGCATCACTTCATAGTCGAGTCCGCCACCCGTATCCAACATGTTGCCGTCCGCATCATACAATACCGGACCGTCCGCCGTGACCTCCACGCGGAATGTCCGCTCCAGCAACTCGCGTGTCCTGTCCGCATCTCCGCCGTCATCGCCCGTCGGGATGCCGTCATGCGGCGGGGCCGCGGACGGGAACTGCGGATCGTCCAGATCGTCATCGCTTCTGCCGCCCGCCTTGCCCTCATACTGGCCGCCGCCGACCGTGCCGGCCGCCTTGTGACTCATGCCATGCCTGTCCATCACCATGATGGGACTCCTTTCTACTGGTGGTCTTTGATGGATGGCTATGCATAGCCAGTCGTATGCCCCGCAAACCAAGCAGAAAAACATCCAAACCCCAATACTCATCCCCGCATCCGGTCATCATGGCGGTCTCATGGCTGGCCGCCATTGTTCTGACCATGTTCCGTCTGCCGGGCGGTCTGGCGTTGGCGGCCGGCTTCTTTCTGGCGGCGAAGACCGCGAAACGTCCGCCTTATGATTCGAAGGACAAGTGGGGCCGCCCCAGTCCGACTCTGACGGACGCGGACACGTCCGCCGCCCGCGCCCGCGACTGGTTCGCCCATCCGTGGAGCCTGCTGCCGTCCGGCCCGGATGCCGCCGTCTCCCTGGGGCTTGGACTACTGGCCGCCCTGCCGATGTCCGCCCTGCCATACGTGGCGGCCCAGACGTTGGGCGTGTACCTGTGGTGTCAGGCGTTCTGGGATGTGCGCCGACAGATACGTGACACCCGTGCCGGACGGCATACGGGAGTGACGCGCCGTCGCATCACATGGGCGAAGACCCAAACCAGACTCATGCTGATCGCCCTCGCCGTCGCACTGGCGATCGGATTGCCGGCCGGAGCGTTGACCGGACGGTTGGCATTGCCTGCGATTCTTGTCGCGTTCGCCATTGCCATCCCATACCGCACCGCCTCGCGCACCGCCAAACATCAGGCGGATGATGAGCTGAAAGTCGCGGGAATGCTACGCGACTGGTTGGAATCGTTCGACAAGCCGCCCGTCAGCCGGTTCGTCCGCGTCGCCACCCTGAAGAAGGGCGCGAACGGTGAGTACCTGTTCGCCTTGAAAGTGTCGGATAGGGAGGCGTGGGCGAACGCGAAGACATCGAATGCGTTTGCACCATACGCGCAGCCGGACGGCTACCGTTGCGGTTTCGTCATCGACGGCAAGGACTCCACCCAGGTCGTCGGAGCGCTCATACCATTGGAGCAAGCCGACCCCGCCGACATTATCGCGGACAAGGTGTCTCTGATCGCCCGTCTGACCGCCGACGAGCCTCGCATCGGAGCCTGCTATGGCGCAATACCGGGCCGCATTGTGAATGTCAGGAAGATGGGGGAGCGTGACGGCCGCCCCGCCTGCTGGACGTTCGCCCTGTCCGGGACGAACGCCGACTGGGGGTCGATCGGCACGGACTGGCTGAAAGGCAACTCCGATCCGAAATTCGGAGACTGGTGCGTCAACGACGGGCTGCTCCTGTTGGCCGACCCGTCCGGCACGCACGGCTGGGCGCTGGCCGACGACGGGTTCGCCACCGTCGAATACGATGAGGATGAGTGCGCCAAACAGTGCGACACCCGTAAGATCAGGCTGCCACGCGGCTGTGGGGCCGGAGACTATCTGGCCCTGATGTGTCGGGATAGGACAGACAAGGCGAAATGGGCGACCGCCTGCTCCGCGTTCAAACTCAGCCCGCCCGTCACGGTCTACTACGACATGGAGGAAACGTTGGATGGCGACGGGTGGAGCCTGACCCGACTGCCGATGACCATTCCCGCCGACGGCGGTCAGGTGGCCGATTACATGGGCGCCGACTTCCGTGCCGCGTTCGGAGACAGTCTCATCGCCGACATTCTGCCCATGGGCGACCGTGCCGGCTGGCGCAAACGCTTCATGATTTTCGTCCAGGCGTCCCGATCCGGCAATTCGGGGCTTCCGACCGAACTGCGCCACGTATTCGGTGATGCTCCCGCCTCCCGACTGTTGGCTCAGACGCTCGCCTCCCGCGCGTTCGCCACCACGTTGAAAAAGCCCGCGCTGGTGGGAGACGCACGCCAAATGTCCCGTTCGGACGAATGGACGCTGTGGCGTATGCCCGTCGAGCTGACAGGCGGCGTGACCGCCGCCGACGCGCGTAAGGCGCAGAACCGTCTGAAAGCCATGATGGGCGCGGATGTGACGCTCTGGCAATGGTTGGACGATGCGCGACTCATTCTGTGGGCGGGTGACCGCGTATCCCATGAGCGGCGCGACTGGAGGTCTCCGCGTGACCGTGAGACGGCCGTACGGTTGGAATTGGATCAATGTTGGGCTGCGGCCGGCGCGGTCTCCAAGGATGGGCGAAGCGTCATGACCGTCGACATCAGGCCGGATGGCGACATGATTCACGCCACGTTCCGCCTGCCGGCCGGACTGACCCAGGAGAAGGCGGATGGCATGACCTCCGGTTTCATGACGGCCGCCGGATACGGGTACATGAAGCCCGAACCATCCGACGAGCCGGGTGTCATGCGGCTGCTGTTGGGGCGGGCGAACCCGCTGCCCGACCGTGCATCCGCCGACATGTCCATATTGGATCCGTCTGATCCGCGCCGCCTGCCATTCGGCATTCTGGACAACGGCGAGCCGGCCGTATGGGATGTCAGGCAGACGCCGCACCTGCTGGCTTCGGGCACCACCGGCTCGGGCAAATCGAGCGTGTCGGTCACGTTGGCCCGCATGGCGTTGGAGTCCGGCTGGCAGGTCGCCGTCACCGACCCCAGCAAGGGTGCGAACGATTTCAGGCCGATACGCGACCGTCTGATCGGCTTCGAAGATACGCTGCCCGGCTGTCAGGCGTTGGTCGAATGGACATATCGGGAGATGCTGCGCCGTGTCGCCATGATCAAGGCGAATGGCGGCGGCGACCTGTGGGGACTACCACCTGAAAGCCGTCCCGCCCCGATTCTCCTGTTCGTCGATGAGGTGAACAGTCTGCTGGGTGCGGGCGAGAAGCCGATGGACAATCCGGCCGACGATCCGGAAATCGAAAACATGAACATTCGTACGAAATGGGAGAACGGGCTGAGGAAACGCATCGGCTTGCGCCTGTCGCTTCTGCTGCGCCAGTCGCGTTCGGCGGGCATCGCCGTCCTGTTGGGTGCGCAGCAGTTGAAGGCCGGCAGTCTGGATGCGCTGCCGGATGCGGGAACATGCAAGGAGATGCTGGGCCGCGTGTTTTTAGGGTCGGGTGAGACGGCGGGCAACATTTCCGCCCGCCATGTCAGGGAAGCGAACCGGATGCTCCGTCAGGCGGGCGTCATGCCGAAGGGACGCGGATTGTATGAGCCGCTTGGCGGCGGTTTGGATATGGTGCAGTGCTGGTGGAGCGGTGCGGGCGCGGAGCTGGCCGGCAATCTGGCCGACGTGCCCGCCGTAACGCCGATTGACCTGTCCGGATTCATGCCGGCTCCGCCGCAAATGGTGGGGGAGACTCTCGAACCGGAGATCGTCGAAGAGGTCTCTTTGGATGATGATGGTTGGGAGCTGGAGTGACATTCTCCCCCACCTTATGAGAGGCGGGGGCTTCCTGCTCAAGAACCCCAATGGGTTCAGTATCGACAGGCTATCCCCACATGCCCTGTGGTTCGCACGGTTTTACGAGTCGTGCTACTCGACGGTTCTTCTGGCTTCGTCCCGGATGTTCAGGGCGGCGTTCACATCCCGGTCGTGCATGACCCCGCACTGCGGGCACGTCCATTCCCTGACATCCAAGTCCTTGGTCTGCGGATTCCGATAGCCGCACTCGTGGCAGAGCTGGCTGGAAGGATACCACTTGTCCACTCGCACCAATAGTTTGCCTTGGCGGGCGAGCTTGTATTCCAGCATCGTGCAGAACATGCCGTAGGCGTTGTCCAACGTGCTTTTCGCCAGTCCGCTTTTCGCTTTGCGTCCGTTACGCAGGTATGCGCCCGGATTGTCCGGGTCGGGTTTCGGTTTCGGTTTCCTTGCCATGCCTTTCAGGTTCAGGGACTCCACGGCGACCGCATCGTACGTGTCGGCCAGCATGTTCGCTTTCTTGTGCTGGTAGTCGCGGCGCTGGTTCGCGGTCTTCTCGTATGCCCGTGCGACGCGCCTGCGTTGTTTACACCAGTTCGCGGAGCCCTTGACCATGAGGGACAGTTTGCGCTGTTCCTTGACGAGCTTGTCTTCCGCGTTCCGGTAGAAGCCGGGATAGTCGGCGCGCTCCCCGCTGCTGGAGACGTATAGTCCGTGCGACGCGTAGTCCAGTCCGACGATGTTCGCGGGTTCCGTTTTCTTGGGCGTTTGGGTGTCGCGCTCGAAGAGGATGGTCGCCGTGTATCGTCCCGACGGGCAGTGTTCCATGGTGACGGATTTCAGGTTCCAACTGTCGGGGATGCGTTTGTGCTGGCGTATGGCAAGCCAGCCGAGCTTGGGTAGTTTCAGTCTCCTTGCGTTATCATCCAACCGAATGTTATTGCCAATCCGGTTGGTGGTGTACGACTTCTTGCCGTGATGTTTCGACTTGTATTTCGGGAACCCCGTGTTCCTGTCCTTGAAGAATCGTTTGTACGCCTTTTCCAAGGCGAGTTGCGCGTTGCACAAGGCGAAGCTGTCCACCTCGCGTAGGAACGGGAATGCATCCTTATATTGTGCGGGTGTGGGGCGGCATGACTCCCAGAATGTCTGGTAGTGCGCGATGCGCGTCTCTAGCATGAGGTTGTAGACGAGTCTCGCGCATCCTATGGTCCGGTCGATCAGACGGGCCTGTTCGTCGGTGGGATAGGCGCGGAATCTGACCGCGATATGGTCTTTTCCACTCACGTTCGACTCTTCTCGCCTTGGTTCTCAATGTATTTGCGTATCACCTCGACGGGTGCGCCGCCCGTGGTAAGCAGGCAGAAACTACGGCTCCAAAAATACTCTTTCCACAGTTTTCGTCTTATCTGCGGATACTCCTGTTTCAACAGGCGGCTGCTGGCGCTCTTGTACGCGTTGATGAACTTCGACAGTTCGGTCTTCGGCTGGGCGCGGAACAGGACATGCACGTGGTCCGCGCCATGGTTCCATTCCTCCAACGTGATGCCGTACTTGGGCGCGATGTACTCGAAAATCTCCCGTGCGCGATTGGAAATCGTGTCATCAAAGACTTTGCGACGGTATTTCACGACGAGCACGAGATGATAATGCATGAGGAACACCGAATGATGATTCGATTCGAGTTTCACTGCAAACACCTCACTTCCGATAGGTACGACTGAATGCTAGTATATCATAAAAAGAAAGCCGATTCATCTCCCACCTACGCTCCATTTAGAGGCGGGAGAATCCTCGGCAAAACAGGTTAAATGTTTTTCAGCTCGTCCACGGATATGATGCGGTGTCCAGCTGCGGCCAGACGGTCGGCGCGCGCACCCTCGACGTCCACGACCGGCTGGTGGGCGGGCAATTGGCTCACGCTTTTCACGCCTTCCATCCGCCATGCCTTCAGGCATCCGGTCACGTCGACGGGACTCCATACCAGCACGCGCCAGCCGCGGCGGGCCAGATCGGACAGGGTGGAGGATATGGCCTGATCGGGTTTCAGCGAATGCTTCAGCGCGTTCAGAATGCGCGGCGAGGTCCACTGCCAGCCATCCACGCCGCCCGTGGAACGTTCGTCACTGCCGGCGATCAGATCCAAAGGCACGACGATGATCCGCTGTCCCGGCGTCAGGTAGACGAACGAGTCACGAATGTCTTTGACCTGCGCCTTCATGCGTTCGGCCCCGTTCAGGGAGTCCAGAAAGCGGGTGATTTCGGACGTGGTGGACAGGATGGCAAGCTGGCGTTCAATGTTGGCCAGACGACGGTTGATTTCTTCCAACTGCTGTGTCATGTCCCGTACTATGCGTCATCGGACGCATACGAGGCGTGGAAGTTTCCGTATAAGAAAGGAAGACCAGTGAACGACGAGACCAGCGATGAGACTACCATCATCGACATTCAATCCATTGAACGCGCCCGCCAGACGAGCCTGAAGGCGGAACGCGAGCTGCCTCCGTCCGGCGCATTCGGCTATAAGGCGCGCCCCACGGAGGAGTTCATCGACCAACTGTACGATCGCATCGACGCGCAGGCCGAACAGATAGCGCAGCTGGAGTCGCGTCTGAAGGATGCGAACCGGTTCATGTCCGAGCAGAGCGAACAGTTCGCCCAGATGCGTACCCGCGCTCAGGCTGCCGAGCAGGAGCTGCAGGCCACCCGCGCACGAGCCGCGAACCCGTTCAAATCATTGGGCGACGCCGGTCAGGCCATGTTGGATGAGGCGCGTAGGGCTGCCGATGCGGAACGACAGAAGGCGAAGACCGCATCGGACGCGCTGATGGATGATGCGAAAAGCCATGCGCGCGATCTGTTGAGCAAGGCGCAGGAGAAGGTTGACGAGGCCCGGACCCAGGCCGAAGGCATTCGCCGGGATGCGGAGCGTCGTGCGGCCGAGTCGGACAAGGAGTGCAAGCGCCGTGAGACGGCCGCCCAAGAGACGGAGCGTCGCGCTCAGGAGTCGTTAGGTAAGGTTCGTGCTCAACTGTCCGAACTGCTGAAGTCTTTGGACTGACGCTACATGTCCGCGTCCGAATTGCCGGACGGCGCGGACGGTCGCGCTGGTGGCGTGTACGTTTGCGCCGGCGGCGTATAGGTTTGCGCTGGTGGCGTGTACGTCTGTGCGGGCGGCGTGTATGAGGGTGTCTGTTCGGTCGCGTTCTGCGACTGTTCGGCCGCCCTTTGTTGCTCTTCGGCGGCCCTCTTCTGCTCTTCGGCCGCTTTCTTTTGTTCTTCGGCCGCTTTCTGCTTGGCGGCCTTGTCCACCATGTCCTTCAATCGGCGTTCCAGCAAGTCCAAATCGGCAGCCGTCTTCGGTTTGGCTGTCGTCAGCGCAGACGTGTCCAGATCGGAATGTTTGGCCGCTTCCGTTTTGAACGCCTCCCATTTTCCGTCGAGCGCGGCATCCACGCTGGCGGACAGTTCTTTGACTATACCGTCCGCTTTGGCGGTCTTCTCATCCGTTCCGTTCGCATCGGCCGCGCATTTCAGGTCGGGCGACGTTAGTTTGGACGTGTCCACGCCCAATGCCTTGGCCTCTTTCAACAGCCTGCGCCATCGACTGCCCGTCGTCGCAAGCGCACTGCAGGACGCGTCGTACGCCCGTTGCGCCGCCTGATGGCGGACAAGCCATGCGGCGCCGAAACCGCCCGCACACAGGATGGTGAGCGTGAGAACGGCCACTACGATGATGCGCCACGGAAAAGGCTTGCGCTCCTCGGCTTCGGCATCCTTCTCCCAGTCGGTCGTATCCTCGTCCACGTTCCAGTCGAACGCGGGCACGGCGGTTGTTTCGGTCGAAATGTCATCACGCCAGTCATGTGACGGGCGTGAAGGATTCTTCGAAGGCTCCTCGTTCCGGTTGGAATCATCATCGATCCGTTCGTTGTTTGGTCCGTGGTCCTCTGCCGGCGTCTGAATGGACCAGCCGAAATCGTCATCGTTTTGGGATGGTGGTTCATCATCCTCTTCGCCGTTCCACATGTCACCCCAGCCATCATCGTTCGACGTTCCATCGATGCGATCCGGAGCATTGTCGGATTGTCCGTCGCAATCATCGGCGTTCCGATCGGGGATTGGCTCCACAGGTTCCGTCGAATCGCCCCACATGCCATCCCAGCCGTCATCATTCGGCGTTTCGCTGGCATTCTCCGTGCCCCAGCCGAAATCATCGCCGATCGGATCGCCATTATCCGGCGTTTCGCCCGCATCCTGATCGGGAATCGGTTTCGTAGGCATCCCTTCGCCCTGTCCGCCGCCCCACATGCCATCCCAACTGTCTTCTGGTGTTCCGTCAGGCTGGCTGGAATTCTCCGCACTCCAGCCGGAATCATCCGGCATCTCTTCGCCCTGCATACCGCCGTCCGGGTCGAAAGTCAGCTTCGCTGATGCTTCCTCAGTCCGGCCGCCGGCCCATACGGCACTCCAATCATCATCGGGAACGCCTGGCTGGGGCGTATCGTCGACGGCCTGCGATTCATGCTGATCTCGGACAGGTCCGCCGTCGGAGCGTACGGGGGGCGTCGGGTCTTGGGCGAAAGGATTGAATGGCATGCGCTTGGACTATGCGGGACGCATATCAGGCGGCAAACGAACTATCGAAAGGACCGACGTATGGGGCAGATGTTGACGTTTGACGCAAGCGGATATGGCGTGGAGGCGTTGAAGGCCATGGCCGCATTGGCGAACATGATCAAGGGACGTGCCGACATGGTGGAGAAGGGCGCGAAGGCCGCACTTGGCGACCGTTTGGAGAAAGGCGGAGAGTCGGTAAGCGTGGCCGGAGTGCCGGTTGGCCGCATCCAGCGCACCAAAGGCGGCGAGGGATGCTGGGAGGTCAAGGATCCGGCCGCATACGGCGCATGGCTGGAGAAATGCGGATACGACGACTTTTATGAATCCCATCCGATGCCGACCAAGGATGCTCTCGACCCGGGCTTCATCGCCCCGCTGATCGAGAAGCTTGCCGGAGGCGAGATACCGGATGGAGTGTCATGGCGCAAGCCGGCCGCACCATCCACCCGCATCACGCTGGACGCGGATGCCGTCGAGCATGTGTTTTCGCGCGAAAGCCTGACGGATGTCGGCCGGCTGCTGGGACTTGAAGCCGCTAAGCCCGAACCGGCGTCGGCCGATGGCAGCGACGTTTTTGCGGACATGGGGCTGTAAGCCTCTCCGAAACCTGCGCCACATAGCGCAGATACTCGTGGTAGCCCAGAACATCCCCTAGTTCGGGCGCTCCCGCGTATTCGGCCGACAGTCGCCACGCCTGAACAGGGTTCACGTCCGGCATGTCGGCCATCATCTCTTCGGCCTGGAAGCCGGTCAGAGCAAACGCCACCGGCATGCCAAGCCCCGACAGCACGCGTTCGGCGCTCAAATCCGCATCCTCACGCTCATCCAACATACGGGCCAGACGCGGATTGCGTAGAATCAGATTGAACTTGCGGGCGCGTTCTGACAGTCCATCCGGCCCGTCCAGCAGCGCGTCCACGGCGGACGCGTCCACACCAAGGTCGGTCAACGTCGTCCGGCCCAACGCCGCCAGCTCGGCCGTGCTGATATGATGTTCGGCCAGCCACTCCTTGTCCACTTGGAACGGTTCCGTCTCCTCCTTCGCCCGAGGCGTCCATTCGCGATCCTCCGGCAGTTCGGTCATATCAAGGGTCACTTCGCCGCCGACCAGCGCTTCCCATTCCTTCAGTCCGCCCACCGAAGATTTCTTATTTGACTTCGGATTCGACGTGGTGCCGTCGTGAAGGGGCAGCCAGCGGACCGTATCATGCGTTTCAAGGGTGCGGCGCATACGCTCCATGATCGCCTCATCCCAAATGATGGGCTTCATATGGGAGGGTACGACGCCTCCATGCTTGGACGCGTACTCGGCTTTCGCCTTCTCATACGTACAGCCGGCGCGTACGAGGTTCACGCTCACGCCGAACTGTTCGTGGAGAATGCTTTCCACGCTCAAACGCTTGGAAACACGCACCACCAGCCCCGGACCCAACGTCTGGCCCTTCGCCGCATTCTTGCACAGTTCGCGTTCAATCCACTCTTGAGCCAGATCCTGACTGCGGGATGGGCAGCGGATGAGACGATCCAAACGCTCGCCGGCCGAACCGTCCCTCGACGTTTTGGTCAGCCTGTCCAACAGCTCGTAGAATTCTTTTGGATGTAATGTCTTATAGCTAGTCACGCTCGCGCGTATGCGTCCACGGACGAAAAACCGCATAATCGCATAGCGTGTCGCCATGCGATTCGACCCTTTCGAAGACCGGTGGTGGCTGGCCGGCTCCTTTTTGAACTGGTGGGAGCTTGACATGCTGGGCGAACACCGCCCCTCATGGATCCCATCCCCGGATGATGCCATGGCCCGGCTCGCCCGCCGCCTGCCCGCCGTATTGGCCGCGGTCGGCATCATCCACTCCTACCGCACGCTTACCACCGGGCAGGCGGCCGAACTGGCGGGAGGACTGCCGGCGGGTGCGAAAAGCCTGTTCTGGCGTTCCATGATGGGCGCGGGACTGATCGACGTGGGCTTTCCCGTCGCCGTGTCCGGCAAACAGGCGGTCAGACCGGATGCGGCACCATTCATGGCGGTCCGCCTGCCAAGCCGCTCCGACGCCGAACCGATACTGGAACGGCTGGGTGCGACGCCCGCCGAACTGGTGGCGTTATCCCCGCCGCGCCGAGCCAAAGATTGGCGTCCCCTGCTACGCGGACAACGCCAATACGATCGGCATAACCTGCTGGCCGCGGATCTGGCCCTGCACGCCCGCGCGGCCGGCTGGCTGACGGCAGGGGAGGCGTGGGGACGGTTCGATCTGATGTGTGCCGACCTTCTCATGGGCGAGGGCGGTCCCGATCTGGAACTGTTCGGAGAACATGAGACGGTATGCGTGGAGCTGACGGCCAGCACGAATCAAATGTTGGCGCAAAAGTTCGCCCGATGGGATCGCGTGCTGGCGCACCCGGGCTGCGAGACCATGCATGTGGTGTGGGTGACGGCCGGCCGCGACTCCAACTCGGACTCGTCGCTCATGCCCGCATTGGAACAGTTGGCCGCCGATCGGCCGCGCATGCATGTCGCACCGTACGCCCAATGGCGCGCGCATATGACCGCCATGGACGGCTGGACGCCACAGGCGGGCGAACCCGCCCCGTTCGAATCGGATTGGATGCATGCCGACATGGGACGCGTGGCCGCCATGGTCGGACTGCCCGGCGGTGAGAAATGGCGGATTCCCGCCCGACTGGATCCGCCGTTGCTGTGCTGACGCATAGGCGGAACCATGATGACAAGTACCGAGGATGCCCTGTATGGGGCGATTGCAAGCATGGGGGACGAAAGCGCCCCGACCCTAATGGATGCGTTCGCATCCTGTCAGAAGGACTCCCGCGCCCTATCCGACGCGCGCCGACTGTTGGATGGCATGAATGAGACGGACAGGATGACATTTGAAAGCGCGTTCGACGCGGTGGGACGCCTGGGCGGCGGCCTGGACGGGGCGCTGGCGTTAAGCCAGGCGACAATGGGCATCTGCCGGCGGGCCGCGTTTACGGAATAGACAAGACGGGCGGGGGAACACCCCGCCCGTCTTCACTGCTACATTTCCGCCGTGCCGCGTTTACGGCCCAACAGGGAGCCGACCGCGCTCGCGGCCAGTAGGAACACAAGGGACCCCAATCCGACCCCCGTGCCAGTGTCGGCCAGCGTGGCCTTCGAAACGTTGAGCGTGTACGTGGCCTGCGTCAGACCGTCCGCGCTGGTCACCTTGATGACGGCCTGCGAGGCGGTCTTATGGACGGTCAGGCTCATGCCGGTCATCTTGTCAAACGACGGGGTGACGACGTAACGTTCCGGATTGTCCACACGCACGTCATACTCCATGGTCTTCGGGTCGAAGCCCGTCACATCACGTCCATCCACCTTGATGCCGGTCAACTCAGCCTTGTGTGTGTCGGCGGTCAGATAGGTGACGGTCAGGACGCGCGTGGCATACTTGGTGCCATCCTTGCTCAATACGCCCAGCTCGTAGCGGAACGTCATGCCATGATCGCGTTCGACCGTGGGCTGTACGACCTGTCCGGCGTAGGAGCTCCAGGAGAGGACGCCGCCTTCGGGGATGGTGAACTCATCCGAATCGGACTTGTGGTATTCGCCGTCCAGCATGTAGCCGACCGACTCCAATGCGGTATTGTCGTCGGACGGATTCTCCGTCTTGCTGACCTGTCCGGCCGGCTCGGTCGGCGTGAACTTCTCGTCGGCGGTCTTCTCCGTATGGTCGCGCACCAGCGTCACCGTGTACGTGCGGCTCTCACCATCCTTGGATACGGTCCAGGTCTGCACTGTCGTGAACGCGGTCTGGCGGCTGTCGCCGGCCACGACCGTCTGGCCGTCGCGGGCGATTGGGCTGACCTTGACCCGCTCATCCTTGCCGGCCGTGATAATGTAGTCCACCTTGTCGGCGGAGAAGCCCGGAATGTCCAGTCCGTTGACCTTGATGCCGGCCAATGCGGCCTTGTCGTTGCCGATCACTTTGGGGGCGGCGGCGAACGGCACGTTCACGCGCACGATCTTCGAATCGTTGACCAAAGTGTGGCCGTCCGCGTCGAGACGCTGGTAGCGGATGGTGGCGACCAGAATACGTGAACCCTCACCGGACGTGGTGACGGCGATCGTCGGATTGGACACGTTCGCGCCATGCTTGACGTTCAGCTCCCACTGGTCGCCGGTCAGGCCGCGTTCCTGCACGCCGGCCGAGTAGACGGATCCCAGCGCGTTCACATCCATGTCGGCGGTCAGACCGTCCACGGCCACAGTCTGACCGTTTTCGGCGGTGCCGGACTTGTGGGTCAGGGTCAGGCTGATGCGCGGATCATACGTGTAGGAGAGGGTTGCGACGGCCTTGACGGGCGTACCGTGGGAGTCCTTTCCGTCGGCGGTCAGCGTGCGGGTGAGCAGGGTCGTGCCGTTCGGCGTGGTCGTGACGGTCTCGCCCAGCGTGCCATCCAACGTGGTGCCGTCCGACAGTCTGAACGTAGTGGACGTGGCGGCGGTCGCATCCAGGTCCTTGCCCAACGCGCCGGTCAGATTCGCCGTCCACGAGCCATCCTCATTGCGGGTGAACTTGCCGGTGGCTCCCGTCTTCGAACCATCATCCAGCGTGACGGTGGTCTCCGTGCCGGATGCCACGTCGTAGGTGACGCGAATGGCGGTCTTAGTAGCGTCGGCGGTGGTGCCGGTCAGCGTGTGGGTGATGTGCCCCACACCCAATTGGTCGTTCTCCTGCGTGAACGGGTCGGCCGTGTCGGTCAGGCTGACGGTGGAGCCGTCCGAACCGGTCAACGTCGGATGCTCCAATGCGGCGGTCTTACGGTCGAGCGTGGCGGTCAGCGTGCCGTCAGCGTTGGACAGCGTCTTGCCGTCGATGCTCCATGAGGCGACGACCAATCCTTCGACGGCCTGATTCAGTTTTTCGGTCCGTTCGGACAGTGCGACGCGGTCCGCATCATCCGCGTTGAAGTCGGCGTTCAACAGATCATCCAACGGCTTGTACGATTCCGGCGTATACGCCTTGGTATCCTTCTGCTGGATCTTCTGCTTGTCCTGAGCCGCTTTCAGCGCGTTCCGATAGGCGACCGCCTCATCGCCCTTGGTTTTCGCGTCCTCGAGCGCATGCTCAAGCTTTTCGGCGGCCGAAACCCTGTTCTGGTTGGTGGCGAGCGTCTGGTCTTCGATGTTCTGCAATGTGGAGTCGGCCTTCGCCTCGTCTACCGCGTCTTGGAGTTTCTGCCTGACGGCATCATCCTTCGTGTAGGACAGGTTGCGGTTCAGCTCCTTGGTTGCGGCTCCAAGCGCCGTCTTGAAACGGTTGAGGGCCTTGTTGTCCTTCTTGAGTCTGGCGATCGAGCCGGTTTCTTTGGCGTCAAGCTTGGTGATTTCGCTGTCGATGGTCTGGTCGCCTTCCGCCGTGTCAGGGGCATTCTTCAATGTTTCGATGGAGGTTTTCAATTCCTCGATATCCTCTGACGGATAGTATGCCGCATTGTCTCCCGTATAGCCTTCAAGCTCCTTCAGCTTGTTTTTACGCGCATTCTGCGCGGTGGTTCCCGCAGTGACAAGCTTCTCCCGCGCGTCCGTCAGGGCGGTCGTCGCGTCCGTCAGTTCTTTGTCAGTCGCGTCCTGCTTGTTCAGCGTGTTTTGGGCCGCGTTCAGGGCTGTGGTAAATGCGGTAAGCATGTCTTTGTCCCAGTTGCGAGCCGGGTCGATTCCGTCGGCTTCATTGACGGCATTCTGAAGCGTCTCTTTCGCGCTTGGCGCAGGCTGGGTCGTTCCATTATCCGGCGTGGTCGGCGTGCCCGTCTCGTCGGCCATGGCGGGGGCGGACAGTCCCGCCGACAGGGATGCGGCGGCCACGAGCATAGCGGTCGCGCGAGTGACATGTGAGGTCATAGAACTTGATTCCTTTCTTTCCGTGAACGTTCCAAATCCTCTATGCGGTACACGTCGAAGCCATCCACGGCGTCGAAGTCCAGACGGTTCGGGGTGAAGTCATGCGTTCCGGTCAGATGGTATTGGCGCTGCTCCAGAAACGTGGCTGGTAAAAACGTGCGCTCGTCGGAATCGGCGTAGCGAAGCAGTCCTTCGCTGATCGCCCTGTCCACGCCCTCCGAATCGATGCCATGCTCACGCAGACGCGCATAATCCATCGGACGCTTGTCACGGTCGGCGCACACGGTTTCATCGACCAGCGCGGCGGCGGCGCGCGCCTTGTCGGAATAGTGGAAGCCGGGCTTGACGGCGATGGATGCGATGTCACCGCATGGCCGGCCGGACTCCAACACATCCAGCGTGTTCGCATCCCGGCAGTCGCCAAGCATGACCACGCCGGTTCCGCCATCCATATAGGAGACGACCAGTCGGGTATCGTCATATCGGCAGTCGGGATCCAACCGCTCCCAACGCCGACCGTACCGCTCCTGCAATCGTGCGGCGCGGTCGGCTGCCGGGATTGGAGCGCAGTCCAGATCCCCATCCGCGCCAAAAACCGTCTTGCGTGCGAACCGGCCGCCTTTCGGCGTGCCCGCCGGCTCATGCGCATGTCCTTTGCCATCCATCATCGTTTCGGCTCCTTTCATCCTTTCACGCCCGCTATGCGGCCCCGGACGCATAGATTCGGGCATGAATGAGAACAATCTGAGTGAAATGCTGGAGGTCGCCGACAGGCGATTCTCCGAAATTGGCCGTTTCGACGGGTTCGCCCCGAATGAGGTCGTGTGGCGCGTCGGAATGTTCGGCTTCGTCACCGACGCCGAGTGGAACCATGTGTTCGACGCGATGCCCGAAATGGTGAGGTACGTGTACCTGTTGGATTCCGCCCATCCGAACCGTCTGGCCGACTGGCTGGACGCGTACGCGTCGGGCGGCGTCGAAGCATTGAAGACGCAATTGCATTCCGCCGACTGCCAGTACGTGTATCCGGTTCGTACGGACGGCAACGGCGATGTCTGAGCCGATGATCAAACGCCCCGAACATGTCCCTCTTGCGGCCATCAGAACCGTCGCCGTCCTGGTCTCCGTCGCATGCGTGGCGGGAATGGTGGGCGCGCTGATCGTACCAACGTTTCTGCCGGACGGATGGCGTGCCACCGGATTCACGCTTGCGGGCATAATCGTCGGACTGTTGACCCACCCGCTGGTAGGTCATCTGCGCGCCCCATCCATCGCGACACGAACGTTCCATGCGGACAATCTGGCCTGCGACTGGCTGGAGCAGCTAGCCGAATTCCAGGTCGGCCGGACGGATACGACGCCCGACATTCGCGCCCTGTTCGAACGTGGCGGCGTGACGCGCGGCCACGCCCACGACATGCTGCGATCGTTGGATCGGATGCGCGGCGAGCATTACATGGACGTATACGATGCGTTCGCGGACCAACTGGACGAGCATCCCGATCGCGCCGACCTGCTGGACAAGGCGTACCGGACGATGCAGGGAGCCCAGTTCGAGGGACGTCCCATCGTCGGCATGGCCGTCAGCATCAACAAGCGTACCGGCGAGATCGTGCTGTCCGACCCGTCAGACGCGCCAACGATTCCGGGTCGATAAGCGCAAGCCGCGCATTCGTTTTCGCATAGGCGAGCCGGCCGCACGCCATCAGCCGATGCACTTGGCGGGTCGAGCAGGACAGCAGTCGTGCCGTCTCGCGTACGGTGGGAGCATGGTCGAACGATACCGCGATCGGAATGTCCGCGCCGTGCGCGTCAAGCCATGCGGCATCGATGTACGCCATATTGCGGGTCAGGTGGCGTACGGGCGGTCCCATGCGATACAGGGTCGCCATGGACACTCCCAGCAGGGGAGCGGCATCCATTGGGCGTATCAGATTCGGAAACTCATATCTCATGGCGGCCCATATGCGGCCGATCAGCCCAAAGCCCGCGAACGCCGGCGTGTCATGGCCTTGTGGCGGAGTCAGGATGCATTTGACTTCCTCCCCTGTCTGAAGGCGGGGGATTCCTACGCCGGTCGGCTTAATGAAGCCTTGCGGTTCGATAGGTTCCCGCTTCACGGGCGATCGCGTCGCGGCCGGCCGAGGCCAGCCTCCGTCTTACGTCGCCTCCACGGGCGTTTAACGACTCCGCGAGTCCCGCGGCGTCGAGGATGTTCAATGCGGCGTTCCAGTCGCGGTCAAGGAACGCGCCACACTGGGGGCATTCCCATTCACGCACACCCAACGGCTTCGGATCGTCCCTGCGTCCGCATTGCGAGCAGACCTGGCTGCTTGGACACCACCGGTCGATGTGGATGGCCTTGCGGCCCCATTGGGCGCAGAGCACATCGACGCGATCAGTGAACATCGACCATGCGGCGTCGGTCACGCTTTTGCCTATCCGGGTGCGCATGAGCCCTTTGACGCACAGGGTCTCCATGGCGACGGCTTGGTTCTCGCCCGCCACCCTGGAGGCCAATTGGTACGCCAGATCCCTGCGTTGAGCCCCGATACGGGCATACAGCCTCGCCTTGGCCAGTCTGGTCTTCGAATAATCGTTCGAGCCGCGTTTGCGGCGGCTTAGCTCCTTGTTCAGTTTCCTCAGCCTGCGTTCGGCCTTGCGCAATGCCCTCAATGGGGCGACCTTCTCGCGCGTGCCGTCCGAATACACGATGGACGCCAACGACTCCAGTCCCATGTCGATGCCGCAGGCGTCATGCCTCGGCTTCGGCGCAGGCTTTGGTTCGGCTTTGACGACGAAACTGGCCTCGTAGGTCCCGTCCGCATGCCGCATTACCGTCACGCTCGACGGCCCGGAAGGCAGGTCCCTCGTCCAGCGGAGCCTTATCCCGCCGTCAATCTTCGGCAGTTCCAGAAGCATCCACCTGGCGTTGCGCTCATGGCGGACATAGAATCGCGCCGACGTGGTGAACACGGCGGACTGCTCGCCGCAATGACGACTCCTGTAGCGCGGATAGCCTAACGGCCGCCCCTTGCGGTCGAGGTGGTATCCATGGGTCTTGACGTATCCGAAGAACGCGGAATAGGCTTTCTCGCACTGGCGCAGCGACTGCGCCAACGGCACAGCGGACACTTCGCCCAGCCATTCGAGTCCAGGTTCGGCCTTGGTTCTGTTGAACTTGGCGCTCAATTCCGCATAGGAGGCGGTAGGCGCGTTGAAGTTCCAATCGGTCATACGCTGCCGGACATACCAGTTCCATGCGAACCGGCATGCGCCGAACAAGCGCGACAAGGCCGCACGCTGGCCCTTTGTGGGGTACATGCGGTAGTTGTAGCGCCTGACGGTCTTCATAATCCGTCCTATGCGTCCTGGGAATTCAGGCTTAGACCACCCCGCCCTGAAGAGCGGGGCACGTTTTTATTTTTCTGGTCGCGGGAAGCAAACCGCCCATGTCTAATTGCGTAAGCGTAACTACACAGAATCCCCTCGCGGAAAACGTGAGGGGATTCTGCGCTTCTGGTTGATCAAAGACCGGCCGCCGGTTCGCCCATCCTGTCGCGTGGCAGTCCGACGTTCATACCCCAGTCGAATGCTTGGGTCAGACCGGATTGGAAGACGATGATGCCGCTGGTGTGGTGGGTGACATCGTATAGGCGCATGATAGGCTCCTTTTTTCGCTTACGATTGCCCCATGCATGCGCGATTGCAGGATAGGCATTCCTTGTCCGGCATGACGCATTGTTCGCATACCAACGCACCGCATGTGCCGCATTCGCGCACGCAGTGGGCGCACACGTCGTCACCGCACCCGTCGCACGTCTGCCAACACTCATCGCATACCCACATGCCGCACGTCCGACACTGGTGGTCCGCACCCGGCAACGGATCGTTTCCGCAATCCGGGTTTTCGCATTCCAATCGGATGTGGCGTTTCGCCACGTCACGCATATCCTGCGCAACCTCCCAGAGACGTGAAAGCTCGTTCACGTCCGTTCCGTACGCGGCCTCGAACCAGTCCGACAACGAGTCGGGCACATCCGATAGCCAACGATCCATCTGGACGGCGATATCCGCTAGACCATCCGCCTTTTTTCTCAAATCCTTCGCATCCATGATGCCCTTCTTGTACAGAGAAACGTTCGACGCCGAACCTATGCGTCCCGTGCATAGGCGTGACTCATGTTGGGGATTCTGGTATTCGTCTGTCTGGCACCCGTCGGCGCGGCCGCGTCGACCCATACCGCAAGCATGTTCGCGCAAATGCAGAGCGCCTACCTGAAGCAGTGCCAACGCAACCGCGCGTTCTGCTGCTCCGCGCTCTATTATGTCTGCCTAATGCTCGCCATCATTCTGATCGGCGGTGAAATCGTCGGCCTCATGATACTAGCGGGCCGTGCGCTGGTCAACTAAGCGAAACAGTCGAATTCGACCAACCTACAAGCCTTCCTTGTAGGTTGAGCCATCTGCTTCGTTCAGGCGTTCCGTCTACCTGTTTTTTTACCGAGGCGATCACCTATGCTGTCCGAAAGTCGCTTGGACCGTTGTGATCGCAACTTGTATGCATTGTATGCATCAAAAAACCGACTATGCACGCTATGCGAGAACACAACTCCGGAATTGACTGCATACAATGCATACAGAAACGAGAATAGGCGTGTCCGTAGGGCTGAGGGCACGAAAATGTATGCAGTCGGGGATGCATACAAAGTGCATACAGAATGCATACAAGAAGTAAAAGAGAGGAATTCTTCTTCTACTTCTTCCCTTATACTGTCCGTTCTTATATCTTCTACTGCCCGTTTTTAGGCAATCATCTTCTACTGTTCGCGTATTCGGACATTCCTCGACAACCCATAAATAGCCTTCCGCTGCCTGTTATTGCGGACAGTAGGCTTTTTCGGGCTTTCATCGCCCGTCTGACGGGCTGTCCACCATTATTCTGGCCCATTCTTGACCTACGGTCATCGCGCGTTTCTGCGGGCGTATACGCAATCCGTCCATTCCGCCTGTTTCGTTGCTTGGATGGGCGATCGAAAAACTTGTATGCATTGTATGCATCAAAAAGCTCCCTATGCGCTCTATGCGAAGACATAACTCCGGAATTGACTGCATACAATGCATACAGAAACGCGAATAGGCGTGTCCGTAAGGCTGAGAGCACGAAAATGTATGCAGTTGGGGATGCATACAGAGCGCATACAAAGTGCATACAAGTGAATAAGAACACATAAAGAGTAAAAAGAGAGAAATTCTTCCTTCTTACTTCTTCTTTATATTGCCTGTTTCTACGTCTTCTACTGCCTGCGATTTCAGGCATTCATCCTCTACTGTTCGTGTATTCGGGCATTCACGGACCCCATCAAGTCTTACTGCCCGTTTATCCGGATCAGGGTCGCCGTCGCGTTTGGCCGGCCAAAAAAAGCCCCGCATCCACGAGGTTCCGGATGCGGGGTGCGGCGCGGTCAGGGGGGATATGAAGGCAGTGTTCCGCGCCGTTGGAATGCACTATGCGCTGTGGACGCATAGTGGAGCATGTGGGGGAGACCCCACGCTGTCATGTATATTCCTGCCCCCGCGTCTTACTAATAGGCTGTCGCGGGGGCTTTTTGACGCATACAACCGTCATGGGAGTTTTACGCGAATACCAGATGCAGGCGGCACGGTTCGCCTTGGACTCGTTCGTCCGCAACGGCGGTGCCGGACTGTTTCTGGACATGGGCCTGGGCAAGACGCTGACCAGCATCGCCATCATGGACATCTGGCATGCCGAACATCCGGACAGCCGCTTTCTGGTGGTCGCGCCCGCACTGGTCGCCAAGAACTCATGGCCGGACGAGCTGGAACGCTTCAAGTCCGTGCACTCACTGGATTGGGCGGTCGCGGTCGGCACGCCGAAACAGCGGCTCGCCGCCATCAACGAGAACAGGACGGTCACGATCATCGGACAGGACAATCTCGCCTGGCTGGATAAAGCCATCGCCTGCTGGCCGTGGACGGGCATTGTGGTCGACGAGCTGTCCGGATACCGCAATCCGAAATCCAACCGGTTCAAGGTGCTGAAGGCGCGTCGCGCCGACCGCGCCAACCATCCGTCCGGCCGTCGCCGCACGTCGAACGGCGAGCTACCGATCGACTGGCTGCTGGGGTTGACCGGCACGCCCGCCACGAAAAACCTGCTCGACCTGTGGGCGCAGATGATGCTTGTGGACGGCGGGCGTACGCTGGGGCGGAGCATGGAACGGTTCAAAGGCGAATATTTCCGCGAGTCGCGGTGGATCAAAAACCCGTATGGAGTGAGCCAATGCATCGAATGGGAGCCGTTGGACGGTGCCCAGACGCGCATCATGGACCGTATCGGCGCCGACTGTCTGTCCATGCGGGCCGCCGACAGGCTTCCCGGACTGCCCGACCTGCTGACCGTCGACCATTGGATTGACATGCCCGCCGAGACCCGCGCCAAATACGATGAGATCAGACGCGCCATGGTGCTGGAAGTGTCCGGCCGTGAGGATGTCACGGCGGCGAATGCGGGCGTATTGACCGGTAAGCTGTCCCAGCTGACCGCCGGCTGCGTCTATCCCGATTCGGACGATGCCGACCGGACGGTCATGCATGTCGATGACGCGAAAATGAATGAGCTGGAACGCATCGTAGCGGAGGCGGATGGTCCCGTACTGGTCTTCTACCGGTTCAAGGATGAGCTGGAACGCATGGCGAAACGTTTTCCCAGAATGCGCGAAGTGCATGAGGATGGCGTGCTGGCCGAATGGAACGCCGGGCGCGTACCACTGCTGGCCGCGCATCCGATGGCCGCGAAATACGGTTTGAACATTCAGCATGGCGGCCATGAGATTGTCTGGCTGTCCCTGCCGTGGAGTCTGGAAGACTATGATCAGGCGAACGCCCGCCTGCACCGGTCCGGCCAATCCCACCCGGTGCGCGTCCACCGGATTTGCGAGTCCGGCACGGTCGATTCGCGCATTCTAAGCGTTCTGGAACGTCGCGCCAACCTGCATGATGCGGTGATGGGCGCATTGAGGGGAGAGGAATGAGACTGTCATGAGCACTCCGGAGGGGCGTGTGGAGGCACGATTGTGTGATTTGGTGCGCAAGCGTGGCGGCCTGTGTCTGAAATGGGCATGTCCGGGCGTGCGGGGCGCTCCCGACCGTATCGTGTTTCTACCGGGCGGGCATGTCCTGTTCGTGGAGGTGAAGCGTCCGGGCGGCCGTCCCCGCGCCGACCAGCTGGCATTCCACCGTCGCATGGCGAGACGCGGGACTCCCGTATACGTGGTCGATGATGCCGACCTGTTCGACCGGACTATGCTGGCCGGTCTGACAGCGCCCGATCTAACGCCATGCGAAGAATCGGCCTGACGGCTTCGGCCAGCGCGTCCGGATCATGATCGGGCAGTACGGTATGGGCGTCATCCAACCGTTTTCTTTCCTGCGCGTACCAACGCCAGCCCAAATCCAGGTCGCCCTGCCGGACAGCCAGATAGCGGCCGCGTTGTGGCCGGCAGTCTATGATCAGCCGTCCCGTTTCGCGGTAGACGCGCGTCAGACGGGTGACGCGGATCGCGTGCATGAGCCGTTTGCCCGCCTGATCGGGGCGACGGCGAGCTATCGCCGCCTGTCCTGTCGCGTAGCCTTCCAAACCGTTCACCGGCAGTGTGGTCAATACGAACGGTTTCAAAGCCAATATCATGTCGCCCAGCTCGTCCGAGCCGAGGATATGCGCGTCATCCGCGAAGATTTCGATGATGTTCGGGCCGCCCGCCTGAATCATGTCCAATGCGTGATGCAATCCGAACGCGACCGTATCCGACCCGTTCTGGTCCACGCGGTCGCGCGGGCGGGCGAGCGTCAGATAATCCTCGATGCCGGGCGGAATGATGGAACGCAGGTCGGTGTCCGAGTCGGATAATGCGAGTCCGTAGGCGCGTGAGCCGGTCAGCCACCTGAGCGTCTCACTCACGGTCGGCGCGGTCGGTACGGCCGGCGGCGACGCACATGGCGGCGATGAGAAAGCCAAAGTTGCCTCCAAGCAGCAGTCCGATGATGAAAGTCAGCATGATGATGATCCTTTCACTATGGGTTCATTTGTCTGCGCGTGTCCGTACGAGATGGTGTCGGCGTACACGTCATAGGAGACGCCCTTGCCGCCGTCGCGCCGCTCGTAGGTGCGTATGGTCAGCTCGCCGGTCACATGCACGATGGAGCCGCGGCGGGCGTAATCCAGCTCCTTCTGCGCTTTCGGCGTGCGCGGGGTGATCTGCAGCCAGACGGTGCCCTGATCCACCCATTTGTTCTCCGTTTTCGACCAGTAGCCCTGGTTCACGCCGATTGACAGGGTTGGCTTGCCGCCGTCATGTTTCGCGGGTCCGCCCGCGTATCCCGATGCTTCGATTCTCATACGGGATGCTATGCGTTCAAGACGCATACTCCCGCGTATGGAAGAGTATGAACTGTTGGGATATGCGGCCGTCAGGTCGCGTCTGGCACCCGTATCCTTGGCACCCGCCGCCGCACGTCGTCTGGTGGCGAAAGGCTGGGCGGAACCGTATGAGATGCTGACCGGCTTGGAAGCGATCCGTCTGACCGACGAAGGGATGCGAGCGCATGCCCGCCTGGTTTGAACGGTTGCGGTCCGGCGAATTGTCAGCCCGTGATGCGGCGTTCGACCGTGATGAGCCGGTCCGTGCGGCGGCCGCCCGCATGTTCGGATTGTCCGCAAGCCTGCAACGCTCGCTCGCATTGGATGCCAGTCCGCTGGTTCGCGCGGTGCTGGCCGGACGGTCCGATTTGGATTCGCGGGCGGCGGATGCGCTGTGCGCCGACGATGACGTACGGGTGCTGCGTGTGCTGGCCGGACGGTCGGACTTGAGCGACGGGCAGAAGGCGCGGCTGGCTGAAATCAGGGATGCGCGGGTGCTGGAGTCGCTGGGATTGCATGATGCGGCCGCATTTTTGGCTTCGCTGCCGTTCGCTCCCGCGCCCCGCGCTCCGAAACGTGGACTGTTCGGCTAACGGACCGCATGGGCCAGCATGTCGGCGTTCATGTTCGGATCATTGTAGGCCACGCCGGTTAGCCGTTCCAGGTCGGGCTGCGCATCCGCCCATCTGAGATTCGGATTCGCGGCCGACAGCCGGTGGGCGGCCTCCGCCAGAATGCCGCCGGATGCGTCGGGGCGCATGGCGGCGGTCAGCACGCCGTCGAAGTCGTGCGTGGCTTTGAGATCGGGGTCGATGGTTTGGATGGTCTGTTGGATTTCAGCGCGGTGCGTGGCCGCCTCCGCGCCCAGTTGGGCGTAGTCGAGACTTTCGATTGAACCGTCGGCGGCGAACCGGTGCAGCGGCTTGTTCGGATCGTACCGTCCGGCGCGAACCCGCCCGATCAGGTCGGATGCCAGCGTAGGGTCGGTCGCGCCGCGCGTCAGCTCCTCATCCGGACTGGAAAACGTCAGGTCATCGTCATCGTTATGTACCTGACGCATGAACTGTCCTCCTCCTGGGGTGCCTTTTGGCTGTCGTCTGATGGGATTGCCCCATGGGGAGACTTTTTGCTGTTGTCTGATGGTCATGGAAAAACCTCCTTGATTCCGTCGTATGCGTCAGGCCCTATGCGGACGCGTACGCCCGCTGGTATCGGACCATTTCTACGGATATCGCTGCCCGCTGTCTGGAATGGAAGGATTGGTGGGGCGTGTGGATGCTCAAGCCGATGGAACGATACGAGGCTGAAGCTTCAGCCGGTCGTAATACGGGTGAGTGCTGGTGAAAATAACATCGGAGCCATCCGACAGCCAGACGCGGATATTGGTCGGACTGCCTAGTGCGACCCACACGTACCGGGCGTCCAGCCCTCGCGCATACGCCTCATCGTAGGCCAGTGTGATGGTCTCATCCAGTTTCAGCCGCGACACGTCCAGCAGATACAATGCTCGTTCCGTGTCGTTGTCTAGCATCGGACTGGAATATCCGATTTCGCCGCGTTTCCTATCCACGTATTCGAATGATGCGAACTCCACGCCTTTCCGACAGGCGTGGACGATGCGCAATCCGTCTTCCGGCAGTCTGTCCACCGCACGTAAATCGAGAAGCTCTTCCATGCTCCGCCCCTATGCGCGGCGTTCGATCAGAATGCGGGTGAACAGCTCGCGCCTGTCCACGGTTGGACGACCCGCCGACAGGTGGCTGGACGAGTCCATTTTGCCGACCACCCGCCAGGCTGGATCGTGGGCGCGAAGCCGGCAGAATACGTTCAGCGGCACGCCTGCCACCCCGTCGAAATCGGCCGGCAATGCGTTGAGTGAGTCGAAGTCCGTATATTCAGGCCGTTCGTCGAATGGTCGGCCGGCTGACGGAACGCCTGCGCCCGGCGTGAATGGCGGGCATACGCGCAATGGAGCCTCCATGTTGGTCAGCCACACGCAATTGCTTAAACGTCGCACGCCGCCATCCGGCCGGTCGAACAGCATGTGCCCATCCGCATTTACGCCCGCCCACAGGCGTTCGGAAAGAATCAGGTCGAACACTCCGTTATATTTCAGCATGTTCAGCGTGACCAGCACGCAGAACCGTTTACCACTGTCGCCCAGCATGGGCAGGATATGCCGCATCAGGCTGAACGGCGGATTCGATATGAACACGTCCGACGCGTCCAGGATCGCGCGGCACTCGTCTTCCAGCAGATCACCGTCGTACAAAGCGCTTTCGACCGGATTCCGGTCGGGCCGCGTCCAATCGTAGCGCGCTCCGCGTCCGAACAGGGGCGCGAGCGGATTGAATTGTGTGGCGGTCAGGCCGGACAATTCCAACGCATCCCAATGGTCAAGCATCCAGCGTACGAACATGCTTTCCGGCCCGTCCGCGCCACAGTAAATCCGACGACCCTTCAGGTCGGGCATGTAGTGGGACAGTTCGGCATCCACATCCGCGTATTTCGTGTAGAATTCGTCATCACGGGCGGTACGCGCCGATTCAAGATTCGCATTCGTCACCATACGGTGGCGTATGCGTCCAGAGAGTGTCTTTCCGTTAGGACGCATGCCGGGTGGACTTACGGAGGTCCAACGCGATTCTAACCTAGTAGCGCCTGGGGCCAGAACATGTCGGGCGGACAGGTGAAGCATAGCAGATTCAGGTCGTGCGTATGAGGCTCGCTGCCGCGCGGATCGATACGGAATGCGACGATCTGCGGGACGGCGGGCATCAGGTCCAAAGCGACACCCGCACCCAGTACGGCGGTCAACGATTCGGCCGTATTGTCCGGATCGCCCAGATAATGCGGATCGGGATAGCCGACATTGCAGATGACTCCCATATGTTCGCCCATCGCCTTGTTTCCCCACGCCTTGGCCGCACGGCGCATGATCGCGGTCTGCTTGCGTTTTCTGACCGCATCCGATTCGCGCATGTTGCTGGTCAGCCAATCCGAGTCGGGAATGGACACGGACACGAGCGCCGCCTGCGCGCCCGGCACGCATCGCAGCAGCCGCAGGGTCGGATCATCATACTCGCCCAACGGCACCACCCAAATGTTGATGGTCGCGTGTCCACCCGGCAGCGGGCGCGGGTCGCGCAGGTAGCAGGTCATGACCCGATGCGCCGGATCATCGTCCGGCCATAATCCTTCGTCGGTGCCCGCGTCTATCAGCGGTTTCAACGTCTCGCATGCCAACACGGGCGACTCCTGCCGGCCGCCGACCGTGACGAGCATCAGGTAGCGGCGGGTAAACGGTGCGCCATCCCGTTTTGCTTTTCTCCACGTCTGGCGCGCCATGGCACGCAAACGACCGCGGTGACGCTTGCGGATGGTCGGATTCTCGTCACCGACCGTGGTCATCCATAGACTGTTCGACACGGTGAAGGACACGGCATAACTCATGGATTGCGACTATGCGATGTGGAAGAATGCCTTGCATGGTCTACTACGTTTTCGATATTGGACAGATTCCTCCATACAATCGCACGTTCGATTTGAAAAAACGAAGGCTGAAGTCCTGCGGCTGGATGGAAATCGAAACGAAAGAGCGGGTTCTCCATCTGCGCAAAGGCGATATTGAACTGTATTGCGATGATACGAGCCTTGGTTTTTTTATTTCACCTGATAAACGACGAATGAGGCGGTGGAGAAGGAAGGCGTTTGACCTGCTTTCAGATTGGCGTACGGCGTCCCGTTTTTTAAAGCGGACGGTTGGATGATTCGAGACGACGATGCCATATCGTATGGAGAACGTTTCCGAAGGATTGTATTCCATACTCGAACGGGAGACGGAAGCCTTGTTGACCGCCATTTTCCAAGGTCGTATCGGATGGGCCCGTCATCGCGATCTCGCCCTCCAGAAAGCCCGCTTGGAAAAATGCGCCACCTCACCGTTTCTAAAATCCGCAGAAAAACAAAAAATCGGCTGGCTGGCTGAGGAGCTTAAGTCGGCGGACGAATATCTGAACGCCTGTTATATGGATTCGGACAGGATGGGAGTTCTCGCTTCGCAGTTGTCAGCATTCCTATTGTCCGTCTTTGCGATTATCGAAGTGTTCTGTGCGGACGTGAATCTCGTAGTAGAACGGCTTTCTTTCATCCTACCCTGTTTTTTGGTGGCATTCTTCCTGTTTCTGCTTGCTTTACCTAGGCGTTGACGCATATGGAACGGCATGAAATTTGTTATCTGGGGTAGGATTCGCATCGTCGCCATCGTGATGTCGTTCAGCTTCGTTAATGAAACCCTTCTGTATCTGATGTCCGCGCGAAGTATGCCGTTCCATCTGTTTCTAGCTTGGAGTATTCCTTTGATGGCGTTCTGGTGGCTGGCGGTCATGAAGACAATCTACGGTTCGTTGCATTTCCATTTGTGGTCGATAATGCAATATCTTTCCGCTTTTCTTATGGTGGCGTGCGCCTTGCTAACCCACCTGTTTTTCTAATTTCGGGACGCATGGGATGAATGTCGAAAGGAACACCATTATGGACAGCATCATCAGCAAAGGCGAACGTCTCCTGCCCGCCATGTTCGGCGGATACATGCACCGTATCCGACTGGTCTTCCCAGACGGCGAGCTTTGGGGTTACGCCGGCGAAATCGGCAGCCGTGCCGACCGTGGGCTGATGCCCGCCGGATGGTACGTGTACGCGCTCATGGGTGATCCTGACGGGGATGGCACCGGCATCCTGCACGCCGACTGTGTGGTCAACCACATGTTCGACGTGGCCCTGCCCCTCTGCTTGGGGAACGATCCGAAGCTTTACATCACCGAATGGGAATACTGCGAGGAATAATCTTGAATGAGCGATTGGAACAGGATTGGACCGCAAACGCGACCCGACTTGAACGCAATACGGAACGCATATGAATGTCTCTGCCGCACGAAGGGCCACTATTCACCTGTAAGGAGATATGGAAGGGCTGAATCGTGCATAGTCCGCCCGCATGGAACAGTCTAGAGAACCACAGGGAACGCCCAAAGGCGGACAGTTCGCGCATAATCCGTACGCAAACACCGACGAGGATTTGGAGGATTGGAATGTCGGAGAATATCAGAAAAGCCTTGGAACGCAACCTATCCCGCCTATGGTCGGACCCGCAGGCGAAGGAGCTGGGATTCGAAAAGCGAGAGCTGGCGGAAGGTCTGGAATGGCTGGCAAAAACGCCGGAATGGGACGAGACGGAGACGATTCGTCATCTGGACGAAGCCTCCTACGCCGAAGTGGAATTAGCCTATATGCTGTAGGACAGGCGGATTCACGCCGCATACCGGATGGCAGTTCGAATCCGCCCGTCTTCCGGCTTGACCACTCCGAACGTTCCGCGCAACTGTTCCACGACCAGCTGGCCGCTTTGAAGCGGAACGCGAAGGTCAGCGCCACCGTAGATGTGCACGAACCGGAAGAATATCTGGATTGCGACCTGTATTTGGCGGAGGATGGGCGTTCGGGATTTGCCATCAAAGACGAGAATGAGCTGATTAGCGTATTCTCCTACGGCGGCGCGCACGCGGGGGATGCGATGGTGGAGAAGGCCATTGAGCAGGGCGCACGTCGACTGGATTGTTTCGACACTGGAAACGGTTTTTTGCCTCGATTATACGGCCGGCACGGCTTCCAGCCCGTCGCTCGCGTCCGGTGGAACGACGAATACGCACCCGACGATTGGGATTACGGACGGCTTGGACGCCCCGACGTGGTGGCGATGGCCATTACCGACCATGTGCCAGAACATGCGGAATACATGGATTACGATCATGCGTGCGGTCTGGCTGCCGAACTGGCCGAAAATGAGATGGGAAAAACGTCGGGGACGCATGGGTGAAATGTTACAAGAAAGGGACGGTACAATGGGCGGCATGCTAAGCGATCAGCAGTTGGAACGGCTCGATGGAGCTGTATTGTATGACATGTTTTACGAAGCGGGCACCATGCTCGGAGGCGTTCTTATAGACTTGTTGAATCGGACCGGCGATCGAAAATGGTTCGAGGAGAAGCTTCGGCTCGAAGAGGACAGAGAGGCCGTCCAACCGGATGATCGCGGCATGCAGATTCGGACGAAACGCCGTTGGGACGCCCGCCGTGCGGAATTGGAGCGTCTGTGAGTCCCGAAACCATCTTTGATACCCAGATTCGACCATCCCTGTTCAGACCGTCGAAAAAAAACCGACACCCCGGTGACGGTTTTTCTAGGAGGTCAGCCGGGCGCAGGTAAGACGAAGGCGCAACGGCACATCCTGAAGCTTTACGGCGAATCATCCGTCATTCCGATTGTCGGAGACGATTTCCGGCAATACCATCCCGACTACAGGCGGTTTCTGAAAGATGATCCGATTCACATGCCCGACGCGACCGCCAAACTCGCCGGTCTGTGGACGGGTATGGCCGTGGATTACGCTGACACGCATGGTTACGGCTGCATCATTGAGGGTACTTGGAGGAACGCGGAAACCGTGCTGAATGAGGCAGGACGGGCAAAACGGTTAGATAGGGGAACACATGCCGTTTTGGTTGCCACACCCGCGGATGTGAGCCTGCTTGGTATTCTCAGCCGTTTCTACCGCGACATGGAGGAGGGTAGGCGTGCGCGATGGACGCCTCCGACTGCGCATGAGATAACCATTCACAATCTTCCCGATACGGTCGATCAGGTGGCCTCCAGTCCGCTGTTTGACCGGTATACGGTACAGACCAGGGAAAGTGTGATTCTGTACGATGGGACGGATGGGAATGCTTTCCGGCAGGCTTGGCGAAACGGGTTCTATCGGCCTCTGTCGGACGATGAACAATCGTTCATGGAGTCGGAATTGGCTGATCTGGCTGACTTGCACCAACGATTCACACCCGACGTGACAGACGCCGCCGATCTGATTCGCAGGCTTCGTGAAGACCTAATGTTCGACGCGTTCGAAGACATGCCGGTTGAACGTCATCCGCAGCCGCGAGAGCCGAAAGGCACGCCCCGTGGCGGTCAATGGACGCACTAAGATCTAATCGTGAAGTTCGCTCGGCCGACTGAGCCAGATGAGCGATAGTCCGGCATAAGCAGATCAACGGAATGCGCGGATGAAGACCTGAATGCAATCGCACCTTGCCGTTCCGGTTTGACCCCATCAGTCCGAAGAAGGACTTCATATCCTGGGGATGCGCCAACCCACCGCCCGTGGTGAAATAGTTGCCCTGCTTGCAAGGAAGTTCGCGGCTGAATTGTTCTAATTCGTTCTCGTGGAATTCCGTTTCGCTCAGGGAATCGTATTGCAGGTCTGTGGAATCGTTCGCGCCGGCCTTGGTTGCGAACCGGCCGTCGCTCACAATCCGAGCGAATCGAAATACTCGTTGATGGCGGGCAGGTTGTGAGCCAATGGCGCGGCGGACTCGTCCGCTTCGCACAGGGCGGCCACGCTTGCGCTCGTCATCGACGAGGCGCGGCCCGTGTCAAGCAGATGGAGTTCGTACGCGCGGGCGAACACCTCGGTCGGGGTGGAAAGATAACGGTACCGCGAATCCGACAGGTTCATGCCGGCGAGTGTTTTCGACTGCCTGTCGAGAATGGCGCGGAACGCGTTCTGCGCTGACAGCTGCCCATGCTCGAAGTCATAGGCGTGGGCCATTTCGTGTGCGCCCGAACGTGGCGCGCGCGGGTCGATGGCGATCGCCTTCAACGTAGGGGAGTAGACGCCGATGGCGTGGTGGCGGCCGCACAGGCGGAACCGGATGGCGTTATCGGAGCCGATGGCCGGCAGCCAGCCCTTGCCGGCCAGCTCGTCGAACTCACGGTCCAAACGGGCGAACTCGTCGAGATCCACGCTGTTATCCAATTCGACGTGGCGGAAACGGGCGGCGAAACGGCTCGTCTCAGCCACTTTACGGTGGCGGTCGTCGAAGTCGAGCTTGTCTTCGAACACGCTTGCGGTGTGCGTCATGGAGTAGCGGCGGTTTGCGGCGAGGTTCCTTTCAACAGTCCAGCGTTCGGCCGCCAGGGCGAAGAAACGCTGCCGAATGGAGGCCGTACGGTATTTTTCGCGGCTCAGCACACGGTCCACGATGTCGCAATCCGTCGTGACGGCGAGAGCGCCGACGGTCGTGGGCAGATCGAAAGCGTACACGCCCACGGCTTTGCGGCCGTTTCCATCATGGGTCCACAGCCAGTAGTGCAGGCCGCAGTGCGACTGCGGAAATGCGGACATGCTCGTCACATACCATATGTCATTGGCGAACAGAAAGTGGGCGCGGGTTTTGGTCCGTTTGGCGAAGGTCGAGGCGACCGATGACGGTTCCGGTTCGCTCTCGTCGTTTTCGGTACCGGATATGACGCGTAGCACGGCCAGCATGAGGTCGTCGCGTGATTGCTCATCCAGTCCGGAGATGAGGTAGCGGCCCAGTTTGGCGGCCGCGGCCCAAGGCGAACCGTTCATGTCGAGCTTTGGCACGTTGACGGTTTTCGGTTCGACCGGCAGAACCAGTGTTTCGACGCGTTGTTCCATTTTTCGGCTCCTTCGTGACGTATGACCGGCTCATGCGTCCCCGTGCCAACGGTCAGACGGACCGTCGTATTGGCGTTGGCAGTTTTCGCAGCGGATCATTCATGCGCGAAGGTCATGCGTGGGGACGCATGGGTGAGGTGAGCACATTGTCCGCTAAGAAGGAGTCTGTTATGAGCACTTTGGCTGAACGTTACAATCGCCGCAGGGACAACAGTTTGGTGGACGCCACCACCATGGCATCCGTAAAACTTGGCCTGCTGTTAGGTGATGCGGAATGTCACCGACGAATCGACGACCTGTTGGAGTCGGTTGGATATGTGAGCGTCTTGAACGTCGGTGCTTTGGATGTGAAAGTATGGGCCAACTATTACGACATGAATACGGAGGCTGAATTTCTGCGACACGGATTGGAACCCGAATACGCGGTCAAACCCCTGTTCGACGAGTGGAAGCATCAGGGCGTCGAAGTCAGTTGCGAGAAGAATGCGCTGTTTCTGTACGTACCCGGTTACGAGTCCGTCCACGACCGACCGACCGTCATTCTGCCGGACGTGCCGCCAGGATTGCCGTGGCGTGCGTTGACGACCGACCGTAAGGCTGCAATCGCCGGCAATATCAGCGGTTTTTTCGCAGACAACGTACGTATGGGGGTTGAAGTGGCGAAACGACAGTCAAAAGGGGAGGAGTCGGTGTTCGTTCCGTTCCCGGATGGCGTGGATGTCGAACGCCTACGCGAGGGGCTTGAGCATCGCTTCCGAGTGCCTGACGGCGAATGGCATCAGTATGATCTGACCGATTGCCCGCTTATAGACGAACGGTTGGTTGGATTGCATAATCTAGCGGATAGCGATTGGGTGTCCATGTGGGAATGGTCGTCGGACAATGCGGGCATTATCGTTCACTTTCAGAATGCCTAAACATTTCCTGAAAGACGCTGAATATCCGCGGGGGAGAGCGAAGTGCCGCTCGTTTCGGAAAGGACGGAGCGGCATTTCGCTTGCGTGAGGCCGGCTATGGCGGCCAATGGGCGCGCTGAGATCTAATCGTGAAGTTCGCTCGGCCGGCTGAGCCAGATGAGCGATAGTCCGACCGCCAGTACGGGCGTCGCGTAGACGGCGCGCGTCATGCAGGCCAACAGGGCGACGCCCGTGACCAGCAGGCCGGCCGCGCGGAAAAACCCCGATGGGGGCGATAATGCCAGCATAAGCAGGCCGACGAGAAGCATCGGCATCCATACGGCGGCCTTCAACGCGGCCAGCGTGATGCCAATGGCCGTGACCATGAGACCGGTCAGACGGACCGTCGGATTGCCGGCCGACCGTTGGCGGATTTCCGCAATGATGCGGAACGGATCATTCATGCGAGAAGGCTATGCGCGGGGACGCATGAGCGGGGTGAACGCACATAGAAAAAGGGGAAACGTCATGAAACTCCTCGACAAAAACGAGAAAATCCAACACGTCAAAAACCTCGACACTACCGACAGGGGCGTCATCGATCTCCTCGAACGGGATGACTACATCGGCCTCGACTGTGGAGCCGTCATCCGCGTCACCCGACCCCACATCGCCAAGACCCTATGGCTTCACGATTCCGACGCCGAACGCCACGGCGAAAACGAACATGACAAGCTCGAAACGTTCATCGCATACAACGCGCTACGGCCTCGCCCCCTGCGTGAGCGGATTCCTCAAATGGCGCGACGGTGCATGCCGTGCGCTCCCACGCCCATACGTGCTCTACAGAAAACATGAGAAAGGCATCAACCACGCCGAGATCGTCTTCCTCCGCGACACCATTCACACGCGCCACCGCGAGGAATGCGAAACCCACTTCCTGACCGACGACGAAATCAAAGAGATGGGTTCCATCTGCGACCATCTGGCGGAAAAATTCGCGAAGCGTCTGCGCGCATACTGGAAACGTTACGGCTGCAACGTTTCCGTCCGTTCCATCGACACGCATGACTGACGGCCGAAGAACTCGCATAGCCCTCCAACGTGAAACGTTGGATCGTCATCGACAACCATGCTGCGCGGACCCCCACCGTGACGCTCGCCACCATCGTGGGGGTCTTCGTCGTCGGCGTGTTCCTGATAGGCGGGCATTACCACGTCTGGTGGGCGGGCATCATCGCGCTTGCCGGCTGGCTGCTCCTGTTCATCCCATGATTCACCAGAGAGGACCGCCAATGGCGGACGGAACGCAACCGGTAAGACCGCGCCTGTTCGAAGCGGACCTGCCGAAAGATCCGCGAAAGCCGATACGCCATCCCTTCGACGCGGTGCCGTACACACGTCCCGAGAATGTGCTGGACGAGCCGGGTATGCTGCGTGCCGTGCGCGCGGCGCCAGACCACTGCCTGTACTGGCCGGCGAACACCGTCAACCGTCGTCTGTCCGACCGCATGGTGGAGCATGGCTGGCTCCAGGTCAACGAGATCGGCATGGTCGAACCGACCGATGACGGCTGGAACGCGCTGGACAATCTGGACCGCGGACATGCCGCGCCCGACTGGAATCGTCCCATCGGCGCCCTGTTCTGAACGGGGGACGCATGGAGCTGGTAAAAAGGAGACGAACCTTGAATGACATTAACACAACCGGCACGGTCATGGCACCTAACGCTCTTGCGAACGGGTTCAGAAATCTGCCTTACGTCAAAGAGGCGGACGTGATCGAAGACACGGTCCACATCCGCTTCTCAGGCCTGTTCGACGGCTCGCACGCCGTGGCCGACCTCCGGAATGGCTACGTCGGCTGGAAGCTGTACCGGCAGGGAGTCCCGCAGGCCACCGGAAAACACCCGCTCACGATCGATGACCCGCAGGCCGTCGCCCGCGCGGTCGGATGCGCCTGCATGAAGGCGTTGGCGAACCTTTCACTCACCTGCCGGCTGCTTTGGCCGGTCCTGCGGGAGGAGAGCCCCGAACTGTTCGACGGGTCGCAGGACATGCCGTTGTGCGCTATCGGCTACGAATACAGTCCGTTTGTCGAAGCCGCCTGTGACACCTGCGGGCCCGATTCCGAAATGTTGACCGTCGAATATCTGACCCACGGCGGCGAAGTGCAGTCCGAAATCTATTGGGATTTCGGACTGCCGCGTCTGTTGGAAACCGCCGAGAAGTGGAATGTCCTGTGAGGGCCGTCCACAACCCCGCCATTCGGGGGTTCATGGACGGCCTGATCGGCCGGCCGGTCGGTGACCCGTGCGAGCCGATGCCCACGGTCGCGTCATGGCTTCACTCATACGGTGGTGGCAGCATGGACGCGACCACGTTCGACGAATGCGAAAGGGACTGGTACCGTCTGCTCGACGAGCGTTGGCGGCGAACCAGTCGGTACGTGGACGGGTACGCCGTCGGAACCGTCTTGAGGGGTGTTTTGGCGGCCGTCGCGCTCATCGCGGTCGGTATCCTCTGTCTGATGTGGGACGCATAGGAGCGTTTGCGAGGGCGTCAACGCGGCCACGCGCGGCTTTTCTTCTGGCTGGCCGCGGAGCCGGCGACGCGAAGCACGGCGAGCGACCCCATTCCTTTGGACCGCCAAGACCCGTCCTGCGCCCTCGCAAAACCACCACACCAAAAGGCGGAACGAAAAAGTCCCGCCTCCGCGCCTAAAGAAGCATTACCCGACGCGGAAAAACGGAACCCGCCTCCGATTATAACGGGGACGCATGGGCCGGTCAACAGCCGCGAAGGGCGGCGGTGATGAGCGATTATGAGTCGGCCAGACGGGAGGAGGCGTACGATTGGGCCATGCTCCATCATGACGCTCGCCGCCCGCCCGGCATGCCCGATGAGCTGGCCGACAAGACCGGATGACTGTGCGAAACGTCTGACGAAGAGGTCGCCGGCGACGAATGGAGACCGCTGTTGGAGGAGCTGGAGGCGGTCACATAAGGCGAACATGCGGCTTTGGCCGTACAATGGACTACAAAGCATGACGAAAGGGGTTGGAATGTTGGAATTCGGCAAATTCAGCGGACTGTCCGATGACATCGATGGCATCCACTTCTCCCGTAAACCGCGAACCTGCGGACTGCGGGAGATGCGCACCGTGTCCGACGTCGCCAGATTCGTCAACGCCCGAGTGGCGGAGGTCGGTGCAAACCGTGTGCCTGATGATCTTCGCCCGACACTCGAGGCGATGCGCGGCGGACGACCCGTTTCATTGGACAAGGCCATGAAGACGCTGGACGCCTTGGATCTTCATGGCTCCGCTCTCCCGGCGGAATACTTGGCGGTTCGGTCATGAGGGAGCTACACGTCTGGTCGGACTCGATCCATATCGGCGTCTTTCTGCAACGGGACGAGGGTTCGCCGATCCGATTCAGGTATGACAATGCGGAGGGTATCCCCATCAGCCTGAGCCTGCCGCGGACGGGAGACACGTCCGCCATCGCGCCGAAGGCGTTTTTGGAAAACCTCCTGCCCGAGTCGCGGAAGGCGCGTTGGCGTATGGCCGACAGGCTGGGCGTGGACTCTGTGGACACTTTCGATCTGCTCGCCGGCGTGGATGTCACGGGCGGACTGGTTTTCACGCCATCGGCCGAGGAGCCATCGGTCCAAGGCGAGGTACGTCCCCTGGATGACGATGAGCTGGCGGCCCAGATAATACAGACCCGCGCCGCGGGCTCCGCGTGGTTTGCCCGCACCGAACATTGCCGCTTCTCCCTCGCCGGAGGGCAGCCGAAATTCACTCTCGCCAACCACAACGGAACCTGGCTGTGGCCCAACATCGCCATTCCCTCCACCCACATCATCAAACCGGCCGTCGCGGACTGTTCGGGCAGTGCCCATGTGGAGAACGCCGTCATGAAACTAGGGGAATTGTGTGGGCTTCAGGCGGCCCCGCATGGCATGATCGAGCCGAGGACAGGGGTCTCCGCCTATATTGTGGAGCGTTTCGACCGCAAGGTGGAGAATGGGCGGGTCCGCCGTCTGCATTGCGAGGACATAGCCCAGGCGATGGGGTGCATGCCGGACGGAAAGTACGACATCGACGCGGTCTCCTGCATCCGATTCCTGCATCGTTTCGACCCTACCGACGGGCTGGGGTACGAGTTCGTCCGCCGGCTTGCGTTCAACGTGTCCTCCGCGGACAGTGACTCCCATGGCAAGAACTACTCGCTCATGCTGGAGTCCGACGGCATTCGGTTCTCGCCCATGTACGACGTGAGCGCCACGCGCACCTGGGTTGGAATAGATCAGGACCTCGCCATGAGGATCAATGACAAGGAGTTCGCCGAATGGGTGAAGCCGTCCGACTGGGCTGTCCTCGCCACTGACTCCGGACTGGACGGGGACAAAGTCGTGGCCATCGCCCGAAACATGGCTGGACTTGTCTTTGACCATATGGACGAGATTGTGTCTATGGTCCCCGAAGCCCAGCGCGATGCCATGGCAAAAGCTCTGACCAAAGTCAACGAATCCATCGAGCCGACACATGACGCGCCCGAACTGGCGCGAAGCGTGGCCGCCGTTTCTAACGGATACGGCTCCGATGCGGGTGCCGTGTGGGTGAGCCCCCACACTAGGAACGGCTATGACGTCAGGGGATACTGGCGGAGTCGTTAATTTAAGCCCCTGCCGCGAAGCGGACGCATACAGGCGAATGTCGAACGATTCTCGCAAACGGGGGAGGACCATTGATTCTCGATATGGATGACAGCGCCCGCAATGCGCTGGCCGTGTCGGCCGCCAGGTACGCGGTCGGACGGCGCACCTACGTGACCGGTTGCATTTCGGACATACTCACAGGCAACGCCGGCCGGTTCGCATCGGACACGAACATGGAACTGCGCCGCATCGTGGACGTGCCGGCGACCATGCTCGACCCCATCGACCTGCCATGCTGGCGGCGTGCTCTACGCGCGTTGGAAACAGCCGTGCCGGACACGACTGCGGGTCTCGACGGATCGGACACGGATCTGCGCGTCTTCATGTCCTGCGCGTTCAGGCATGACATGAGCGAACCGGATGCGGCCGCCATGTGGCTCGCCCTGCTCGACTTGGAGCTGAAACCGTTGGACGCGTCATGGCGGTCCATATCCGCCCGCGACCTGTACGAGAACGGGCACGCGCCGGTCGGCGCGCCGGAACCACCCATACAGCATTTACAACCCTTCGAACGCGTCATCGGACCGTGGAACGCCGTGTACGCAAAGCTCTTGTCAGGGACGCATGAAACCGGTCGATCGTAAGACTGGCGGAAGGAGCCGAACATGGTTGAAAACGGTGAACTGCGTTGCCCGAACTGCAACGCCGAAGTCGACCCCGACCTGGGCGAATGGATGATGCGCGACGGCGAAACCCGCCGTTTCCGATGCGACGAATGCGGCTGGAACTTCACAGTCACCGCCCGCCTCGAATACGAGGTCGGACCGTACCCGCCCATGAAACGCGCCGAAATGGACGCGTGAAAACGCCTGTACGAACTGCTCGACGCGGATCGCGGGCATGGCGAGGTTTTGGTCCGCAAGCCCGGTTTTTTTAATCCCGGGTCAAGGGCGTCCGCCGGACGGGGACGCATGCAGGATATGAGAGATGACATCGGAAAAGGAGCGTGAGGCCGAATGACCGTGAGGCATGTGGCGCAACGCATCCCGTTCCATCCCAACGGTACCCAGAGGGCGTTGCTGGAACAATGCTTCGGAGCCCGCCGTTTCGTCTACAACCAGCAGGTCGAGGCGTTCGACTCGTATGACAGGGAGTCGAATCCGAAACCCGAGTATCCGAACGTCACCGACCTGAAGACGAGGTTCCCGTGGCTTGGGGATTGCCCCTTGCCGTCGAATGCGATGAGCCAGTCGATACGCGATTTCGCCAGGGCGAAAGGCTCATACTTCCGCAAGGGCGAACATGGGCGGAACAGGCCGCGCTTCGCGTCCAGAAACGATTCCGTGCAATCGTTCCGCAACTGCGCTCCCATCCGCCACATGGACGGCAACCGGTACCCATTGTCCAGGAAGCTTGGCTCAGTGCGCATCCGCAAACGCGACCGACTGCGCTACCCGATCGAGAACCTGTCCAGCTGGACGGTGAAACGCGAGAACCGGACGTACTATCTCGTGCTCCTGTTCACTGCGGACATCCAGCCCATGCCGGAAGCGGAAGGCCATGTCGGCATCGACCTGGGCGTCAAGGATCTCCTCACATTGTCAACCGGCGAGAAGATTAGCTACGGAGACCGGCTGGACGCGCTGGAGAAAAACGTCATGCGCCAGCAAAAAATACTATCCCATCGAACGAAAGGCTCCAACCGGTATCAAAAACAACGGCTCAGACTGGAGCAGGCCTACGCAAAACTAAAGCATTACCGCGAGAACATGCAGCACCAACTGTCCCATAGGCTGATCGAAGAGAACCAATTCATCGGCTTGGAGACGTTGGCGGTACGCAACATGGTCCGCAGGACGAAGCCGAAGACGGACGGGCATGGCGATTATCTGAGAAACGGGCAGGGCCGCAAGCGCGTGTTGAATCGGCTCATCCATTCCGCCTCGTGGTCGCAATTCGTGGAGCTGCTTCGGTACAAGGCGGAATGGTATGGCAGGACGCTTGTGCGGGTGGACAGGTTCTATCCAAGCTCGAAACTCTGCCATGAGTGCGGTTGGAAGTATAAGGAACTGAAGCTTTCCGAACGGGCATGGACATGCCGGAACTGCGGAACACGTCATGACAGGGACGTGAACGCGGCGAAGAACATCCTTACGGAAGCGGAACGGCTCTTCGCATTATGATCGAAGACTTTTTCGGAACCGGCCGACAACCGGGGATAGCCCGTCCAACATGGAAGGCCTCTGGAACCCTCCCGAGGGTTCCAAGCGAGTCCACTTCACGGGAATCACGGGACTTCAATCCCGTGAGTGTCAAGGACGTATCCGGCTGCTCACGGTGGACGACCTCGAGGTATGGGTTTCCGGCCGGGGCAGACCCTGGATGGAATGGATCGTCGAACTGACCGCCACGAACGGCGTCGAAAGAACGGTGGAACCGCCCGCCGACCCCGACTTGGAGTCCGACGAGGCGGCCGAACTGGCCTACGGCCGGATAATCGACGCGGTCGAGCATTGGCAGGAGTGGAGCGGATACGCCGGATAGCGCGCCAAGCGCGGCGGCGGGGACGCATGAATCGGCTATCGGCCGCGAACGGCGCGGCGGAAATTGAGAGGAGCCGAAATGGCCATCAATCTGCACGACATCACCGGACAGGAATCGGGAATCATCCTCGTGGAAATGGATGACGGACGACACATGAACGTGGTCGCCAACTGGGGCGACAAGAACGGACTGCCGTATCTTTTCGAACCAATACTCGAACCACTCTCGTTCCTCTTCCTCCCATTCCCGGAGGATATTCACGTCGAAACCGAACGCATCCACAGTGGGGCGCTCAACGACGAAATCGCCCACGACGGACTCGAAGACTGGAACCCGTTGAATGACGATTTGGAATCGGACGAACCCTGCGACGTATACCCGCTGTCAAACGGCTGGATTGTCGTCGCGCCGAAGGAATGGAACTGACAAGATGAAAACACGCGACATCCTCATCACCGTCACCCGCACACTGCCGGGCTGGCATGTGTACAACGACCGCCAATTCGGACGCATCACCGCGTTCGACCCTCAAGCGGGATACGAGATTACCGTCAACATTCCCGACAGCGATACCATCCGCATCGTCCGCACGCAGTACGAGCTTGAGTACGAGCTTGTCGAAGATGAAACCGTCCTCGACACGGCCGGCATGGGTGAGGAACAGGCATTGGACGAGCTGGCCCGCCTGCTGGCCGCGCCCATGCCGCGCACCGACCGTCTCATACGACTGAAGGAACGGTTCGGCAAGACCGCCGAATGGTGCCGAAACGCGCTTGGCGACGAACAGGAGGCGAAGGATATAGAAGACATGGCCGAACACTACATGCGAGTATGCGAGTCCTGCAACAAATATCCCGGACATGACCCGGTGTTCGTGTTCGAGGGGTGGCTGCTGGGCGAGGAGCTTGGCAGCCCGTATGAGACGCGCCGTCATGCCGCGTTGCACATGCTGTCCGCCGTGCATCGACTGGACAAGGAGTGAACCATGCTGAACATCGAGAAAACGCTACAGGACATCCAAGGGCTACAAAAGGAACTCGCCGCCATCGGCGTGGGCATCGAATTGGGTGAGCCTATCGAGAACGATGAAGTGATGACTATATCTGCCCCATGCTTTTTCGATGATGATGGCGATATGGAGCTTCACTACATCCGACCGGATGGCAACATCTGCGATGGTGGATGCCGTGGCGAGACGGTCGAGTTCAGGGAATACCGCATGCGTCTTATAGACCGTCTCGCCCGATACTACGAAGACGAAGCCGGGAGCATCCCGGGCAAGTGGGCAGAACTGTGCGGCAGGAAGGGCGTTCCATTGCCTCAAGTAATCAGGACACGCAAGGAGGGGATGGAGGATGCCGTCAAGCGACTGCGCGGCTTCATCAAGGACGAATCGCCCGAGTTGAGCAAGGCTGAATACAAACTGCTCGAAAACGTCAGGCAGGGCCGAGATGCGCGTTTGTTCATGGATAGCTGGGACTGCTTCGGATTGGTCGGAAGGGGACTGATTAGGCAGGACTACTGGTCGCTCGCTGACCCCGGGTATAGCGGTCTGACCGAACTGGGGGAAAGAGCTATGAAAGGTTATGAGAATCACGTCAAGAATGGGGACTGAAACCATGTTGAACATCGAGAAGACGCTGCAATCCGTCCGTGGCCTATTGGACCGACTGGGCAAGGAAGGCGTGGAGTTTACGCTGGTCGAATCGAAATACTCCGACTGTGTGGCGGACGTCCGCAACCCTAATAACAAGGTATACGTGTTCCTCGAATGCTCGATTCGTCCGAATGGCACCTTCGTCTGGCGGGATTACGACTATCATAAAGGAGTCTGCGACTTCGACGAGTTCCGCGTGCGGATAATCACTCTCACGGCGGACGCATGCCTCGACAGGGCGAAAGACAAGCGCAAACGGTGGGATGACCTGTGCGACGGTACGGACACACCCATGCCTGATTCGCTGGCCGCAGTCGTATCCGACATGGAAGACAAGGCCAACCGTCTGAAAGCGTTGCTGGAACCCGACGACCCGCCACTGTTGGACAAGGGGGACACCGCAATCCTGACAGACCTTAAACCGTATGCCGTGGTCAAACCGGCGGAGGAATCGCAACGACTACGTGAGCTGGGCGTGCTGGAACGCAGATACTACATCGACCAAGTGTTCGACGCGCTGACCGACAAGGGCGAGAAGGCGTTGGAATTCGCGTCGCACATAGAACGTGTGTGGTGAGGGTTTTGGCATGGCTCAATTGGTAGGGGAGCAGGCGCGCGAAGCCGCAAAGAAGGTATTGGACAGGAGCTGGGACCAGCAGATTCCAGTGAATATCGAACAAATATGCAGGGCGTGCGGTGTCACAACGTATAAGTGCGTCATGCCGGATGATCTATCCGGCATGATAGTGAAACGAGCCTCAGAGAGGGACGCGAAGGCATTCATCGACAAAGAGGAGCCGGGTGTGCGCCAGCGTTTCACCCTTGCGCATGAACTCGGCCATTTCATAGAACGCACGGTCATAGCCAAGGATGACGAATACGGGTTCGGAGAGGATCGCATGTACGGGCGCGGAGAGAGGGACTACTTACTTCCCGCATGAGTTCTTTGCCGACGAGTTCGCCGGCGCGATCCTCATGCCAGAATCAAAGGTCGAGGAATTCCGATCCGCCGGCAAGGATCCGGCAATAATGGCGCAACTGTTCGATGTGCCAGTCAGTGCAATGAGAATGCGTTTAGGCAATCTCCAAAGGCAATAGCCGAGCGATTCAATACGGCAGAGCATTCGACTGTGGAAAGGATGAATCATGCTGAATCTCACAGAACTCATGGACATTGGCTACGTCCAGACCATGTTCGATTCGGACGGTTGGATGTACCCGTGCGGCAGACCCATTGCGGCAATCCGCCGATGGCCGGATGAGAGCGACGGGGAAAGCTTCGGAGGCGTCTGCCAACAGCACGCCCAACAGGCTAACGCCGAACTCGTGCCGTTGAAAAACATTCCCCGAACCCGGGAGTAAGACAGAAAGGAAAAAGGATGGCAGTGAACGTCACGCAGAAGGACAAGATCCTGAACGACGTAATCGACTGGTGCGAAAAGCATGTAGCCCGAATCGATGAGAAGATTCCCAACGCGTCAGATGAAGGCTTTCTGACGGGAGAACGGTTCGCCCTGCAAGCCGTCGCCGCTCATTGCGAGGAGCTGTTGGGGTATTCGGGTTCCATGCCTTTGGAGGTGCCGAATCAAAGCGAGAAAGAATAACCTCGACATGGACGACAATGAATACATTCGGCAACTCGAACAGGCGGCGGCACTGCCTGATTGGATTGCACGCAAGAAAGCGTACCTGCGCATCAACCTCCGCCGACTCGACGCAATGGTGCAGGAGCGGGCTGCCGTCGTGCTGGCGTCGAAAACGAACGTCGCAAACGCCAGTCTTGACGGAGTGAAGGCCGCAGCCGAAAAACTGGCCGCAGACGCGGCGGAATACGAGGCGTTGAAAAGCCGTCGAGACAGCACCGCACGTTCCATGCACATTCTGAACAATGAAGACGAGCGGCGGTACCGCGAGCAGAACAAGGATATCGACGGTACGTGTCAGTGGAATTACAGTGCGTCCGGCTGCGGCAAGCCGACCGTGGAAGGCACCCGCTGGTGCGCCGACCATATCGACGAATGGACGATGCTGCGCCACCGCACCGGAGACAACGACTGACGAAAATGGATTATCGAATGATGTGGCGAGCATGCCCGCTACAGCGGGATGGCTGGCGGTTCCAGCTTCTTCTGCAACGGCGGGCAGCTGACGGCGAATGGGAGACAGTGGACGAGTCGGTACGCGATTCACCGACGGGTGCGATGCTGGCGATGATCGAACCGTTCCTATCTAGCGAACGTCAGATGCGCGTCCGGCATGGCTTATCGGATGTGCCGGTCGTATACCGACCCACGTTCATGAGCAAGTCGATCGCCTAGGATGCGGGGGACGCATGGAGCTGCCGAAAAGGAGACGAACATCATGAAGACAGCATCATTCTACACGACCGCCCACAAGATGATACTCGCCATACTGCGTGCCAACCGCGACGGTCTGCGCGTGTACGATACGCACGGCTGGCGCGTTCTTACCGACGAGGAACTCCAGCGGCTTGATCATGCGAAAGCGTCGGACGTATCGTACGAGGGCGATTTATACGACTTCGATATGTTCGACGGCGGATGGCGTGCGGGCGTGGACTGCGGTCAGCCCGTACCGCACGCCAGCGAATATCACATATCCGGCATGCTCATCGCGTTTGACGGCAAGACCGTATGGGAGACGGTGTGCGCCGGACTTGACCTGTTAGGCAAGGAATGAAAAGGAACCATCATGAACGCGAACGAAACCTGCGAAGATTCAATCCACGGTCCGTACGAGCCGGATGACGTGGCTGACCACTGCGGCGGTTGCGGCATACCGTTATGTGAGGAGCATGCGAGGAAATGCCCCTGTTGCGGGCGCGTCAACTGCACGGACTGCGGCGAGATATGTGAGGCCTGCTGGCGTCTGGTATGCCGTGAGCACGCCAAGTGGAATCCCGAATACGCGCAATACGAATGCCCTACATGCTACGACCGTTGGGATTGCGGGGAAAGGTAGAGAAGACGATGAACCCGAACGAAAACGAGCCGACGCTACCGCTCACCGACGAGGAGCGCGAGCATAGGCGTGTCCGCTATGCCCAGTATTGGGCGAGCAAACGCGTCGCGGAGGAGGCGGCGGCACTCGCGGCCCCCGACATTACCGCATCGGTCGCGCCAGATGAGATTGTCGTGTATGTGAGCGTGGGGGCGTTGCGTCGTAACGGCGTCGTCGATATCGAGGAATGGTGTGACGACGAGACGTGGGAGTGGTTTGCGAGCGAGGATGGTTGGGTTGAGCGAAACTGCGGCGGCCGACCGTCGGATGCTGAGATGGCGGAATGGCTCAACGAGCACCGTTCGTATGACGCGATTTCGGGGTGGCTTGCGGACGTTGGGCAACTGCAATACCGTGGCACCGCGTTCGACGCGGCGTTGGCGTTGGCGCTGAGCCATGTGGGTGCGATGGACGAGGGGTATCATGTGCGATTCAAGGCTTGATTGGTATGCGCAGTTCGGCTGCCTCGACATCAAAGCGGCATTGCTTGAATGTGCGAGAAACGATTCTGAACTGTGCGCGTGGAGCCATACGGGCGGACGGTTGGAGGCGTCGGTGTGGCACCGCATTCTGGCGGAGGCCACCCCTGAAAGCATTGTCCGCTATGAGCGTCGTACTGCTTGGCTTGGCGGCGAATTCCCTACGGACGGCATAGGGTTCGAGATAGGTGATGTGACGTTCTTCGTCCCCGAGCTTGTCAGCGTGTACGACATTCTTCCGCCGTCACCCAACAAGGGTCGTACGGAGATTTTTATGGATGACCCGCGGCTAGATATATATGCGATTCATGGCTTGACCGGCAACAACTCTTACAGCAAGCGAAAGGAACATCAAGATAGTGACGCTTTCCGCGCGGAAGGAATATGAGAGGTAAGGCCTTTCGGTTTAATCCATGCCGCCGCATCGTCGGTTTGGTCCGACCGCGACGGCATGGATTAAAAGCGCCGAAAAGATCGGCCGTCAGGTAGTTTTTCAGTAATTCTTCTGCTGTGGTCCGCCCGTTCCGCCGTTCATGTCGTAACTTAGCGGATAGGCTTTCTCGAAACTGACGTCATCCAGCAGATTACCGAAATCGGGCTTGTAGGCGGAGATTGATTTGAAAGTGAAGCGGGTGACGGTTCCGGTCGCCAGATACGTACCCTCATAGGTCGCCCACTGTCCGTCGTGATACCGACTGCCGACGCCTTCGACATAACCCTCGTTGGATGCTTTCGTTATGATGGTCGCGTTCCGCTCGCCTACTTTATTCAGCCCGTTCTGGTCGGCGGTGCGGGTCATTTCGACCACCGTCTCCCGTCCGGGCGCTCCGATAAGCACCTGCATGGAGTCCGCGTGCACCTTCGACTGGCTGGTATGCTTCAGTCTGATCTTGTACATGACGCCGGGTGTGGTGGCGATATCCTGATAGATGGCGGTGCCCGCCTGGTGAGCGCACATTTCGGCATACGTGTTATTCGTGCCTCTGTCTAACTGTACTTCCACTTCGTTCGTATGTAACTGGGCTTCGGAAGTGCCCGGTTTCGAAATGCCGTAGCCGGTTTCGGTGGAGTCCCATGCGAACTTGGCCGCATCGAGTCCGGGATAGTCCACCCACTTGCCTGCCACGGCGGCGTAGATCTTGCCGTCCTTGCGGCTGATGCCCGCCCAATCCGCCGTGTCGGGCAGTTTCATCCACGCTTCGCCGCCCGGATACTCGAAGTCGCCGTTGACCAGATGGTCGGGTAGCTGCGAGTCCGCTATCGTGACCGTCCGATGCTCAGACTCAGAGGCAAGCCCCCCCCCGCTGGTTCCGCAGGCCGCAAGCGGAGTGAGGAGGGCGATGATGGTGGCGGCCGTGATTAGTTTGTTTGCCATGCGGATAGGCTATGCGCATATAACGCTCGAATGACCGTCCGCCGATTACCGACCGCCAAGCGTGGCGGCAACCCGACCTAAAGAACGAGCAATGAAGTTTTGATGGGGGTCCGTGAATGCCTGAGAACGCAGACAGTGGAAGATAGAAGAACAGACAGTATAAGAAGAAGTAGAAGAGGAATTTTCTCTCTTTTCTACTCTTTTATGTGTTCGTGCTCACTTGTATGCACTTTGTATGCAGTCTGTATGCATCCCCAACTGCATACATTTTCAGCCCCTCAGCCCTACGGACACGCCTATTCGCGTTTCTGTATGCATTGTATGCAGTCTTTTTCGGAGTTGTGTGTTTGCATAGCATGCATAGTCGGTTTTTTGATGCATACAATGCATACAAGTTCGGGACGCATGGGTTGGATGTCAAGTTTTTCCTCATGGAAAAGGAGAACACTATGCAGAACATCAACCTCCACAGACTGATGTCAAAACTATCCGCCCGACCCGAAGTCAGGACCGCTGACATCATGAGCTGCATGTACACGGCCGACACCATCAAAACGGTCATGCGCAACGGCACGGTCGTCGCCATCGGCGTGCAGGACGAATATCCAGCGGTCGCACTGTACACCATATACGCCTCCGACGAGGACTACCGAAACAAGGAGCCTCTGACCGAAGGCTTGCACTACGACTTCGAAGACGACCACGACTACAAGGACGGCGTGGAAGCCATCATCAAGGAGGCGTGCTAACCCATGGACACCATCATCTTCGTCAAAGACCGCAACTGGCCCGGCACGGACAGCCGCATCTATGAGATTTCCTCAGCTGATTTGGGCGCAATCTGCGTGGCTGATTGGTCATCGCTGACGGACGGACAGTTCTCAGGCGACGTGCTCCCCGACAAAGGGCTGCGCGAACGGTATTTCACATTGTACGAACGCGAGGACGACGACCAAGCCGACTGGAACGCGTTCATAGACGACCTCTGGCAGACCGCCGACGGCATGGGCTTGGAGGAGCTGGCTGACTGGTTCGCTGAAATGAACGACCCCATCACCATCAAGGCCTGCTACTGGGTGCATGACGGCGTCGAATACTTGGACGCCGCCCACACCCTGCCGAGATTCGAGGACTGAGGAATCATGAAAGACTTGGAGAATGCCTTCACCAAGTACCGTGACGGATTAGCCGCCTTGGCTGGCGCATTGCCGTACACGCGCTTCGACGGGAACACGCTGACCATCGGACTCGTGGAGCTCTGCGCCGAGAACATCAGCCTCTCATGGTCGGATGGCGACGATGAGAGGACCTGCGAGAGTGATGACGGCATCCATTGGACCGCATACTGCTTCAACTTCGAAGGCTCCTCCAAGTACGACTTCAGTCTGTCCGAAGACCAAATGCTCGACTGTCTGAACCGTTACGACAATCCCGTCTCGTACGACTCGAAGCTGGACCTGCTGCTCCATACGGCGGACTTCTGCGACATTGACATCACATGGGTCGAAAGGCTGGACTGATTTGAGAGGAGACACCGTCATGCTGGCCGGAATCGAAAAGGCTCTCGAATACGAGGGCGACTGGACACGATTGGAGGACGGCGTGCTGGAATGCCGACTGCGTGACCAGTTTGACGGTGAGCACACCGGACTCGCCCGCGTCACTATAAACAAGGCGGGCAAGGTGTCCGTTATGGCATGGTCGGACAATCCGTATGAATATTCGACCATGCCCGACCCCGACTGGACGCATGACTACGATTCAGCCGACCCGGAAGCTATCGCAGAGGACATTTGGAACCGTTACCCGTACTGCGGGTGGGAATCCAACAGGTGCGTGTGCGAACGTTGCGCGGGCTGCGGTGCTCTTCTGAACTGGGACAACATGTCGGACGGAGACTACGGCTACTGCGAATACTGCCATTAGAGGATAAGGAGAAACAAAAATGCTGAAAATCGAGAAGACGCTGAAAGAACTGCGTGACCTCCAAAACACCTTGCATGAACTCGGAATCGAAATGTCCATCAATGATGCGGATGACGAAACGAAAAACGATTACGAGGATGCGGGGATGACCATTGACATATACGAGCCGTGTCGCTGTTTCGCGTGGGTCGGCATGGACGGCGTGATTCACATGAGGCGGAATTCGTACCACGACTTCGCGCGTTTTCGGGTGGACCTACTTTTGGACCTTGCTCGCGTCTACATGTCGAAGGTGGATAACATCACGAAATCTTGGACGCACCTTCGCAGGAATCTCGACGGCCAGGCCGACGAAATACCTCTTCCCGCCAAACTGGCCGAAAGGAAAGCGGAATACGAGAATGTGGCCAACCGACTGCGCGATCTCATCAAAGTCGACATTGTCATGATGTCCTTACGGCTATGGGTGCTTTGAAAGATTCCTTCAGGACCCGCAGCGGGAGTGCTTTCTGGCAGACGATGCGTATAAGGAGCTGTTCAACACAGGATTGATTGACCACAACGGGCTGACCGAACTGGGATGGAAGGCCATGGAACATTACGTTACGTCGGACTGACCGTCACGACATGGTCGGACAATCCGCGCGAATACACGGCCTCCCGTTCACTGAGGGCCTGTTCTCGTTCGCGCAGGACGCATTTAGCGAACGGAAAGGAGAATAAGGAATGACCGAAAGACCGTTAATCGTCATCGACTTGGACAACACGTTCAGCGACTATACGACCGCGTTCAAGGAATGTTTGGAACAAATGGGCTACGCCGGCTACGCGGACGCGCCCGACCCGTCGGACTATTCATTCGCCTGCGAGGGGTGGTTCGACAACGTGCGCACGCAGCCCGTATTGCACAGGCGGGCGGTGGGACTCGGCCTGTATCTACGCGAACGCCCATACCCCCATGCGCCCGAGGCGTTGGACGATTTGCGTTATGGCGGGTTCCGCATCGTACTGGCGACCAGCCGCTGCGACGACCAAGAGGATACCGACCGTTGGCTGTGCGGCATGGGCTTCGAGGGCGGAAGACTAGACGATTTGGCCGAGTGCAACACCGACTTTGTGACCATCGTGCGCGACCGTTGGACGGCTCGGCTCGGCTGGTGCCACATGTCCGACAAGACCGCCCTTGGTGCGGACGTGACCGTCGAGGACAAGCCCGACACGCTCGACCGGCTCATGGACAAAAAAATGCGCGTGCTCGTCAAACGGCACGCCTACAACCTGCCCCAATGCGAACGCGCCGAACGATCCGGCCTGGGGTTCGCGTTCGACGATTGGACGCAGGTGCCCGCGTTGGTGAAACGACTGGCTGGAGGTGTTGAGGATGCGTGATTTTGGCAGACGGGTTCTTTTTGACGATCATGTCACCCGTGCGGTATTCGATACGGTGGAACTGCCTTCATGTGATTCCCATGCGCTGTATCGCGTGTATTTGCGTTCCTGGCAGCGGCATTTGTGCCGACCGGGTGCGGAGAATACTCCCATGTTCGACGCGATATGTCCGAAGGGATGGTGCCGTTGGTTCGTGCACGTCAACATTCTGAACTATCTGGATGGCATCGACCGGCTGGCATGGCCTGGTGTGGGCGGTGTTAGTTGGCGGCATAGGACGGTTGATCCTTATGCCGTTCACTTTTCCACCGGGTCCCATATTCCGATGGTCGATTTTCGCAGCTAATTCGACGCGCACGACATCGAAGAACATCTGAACGAAACGAGGAAAGGCTAGGAGCCATGGATTACATCGAACGTGAACGGCACAGGCTTGAAACCGACCTGCATGTTCTGACCCGCCGCTGGCATGGAACGCTCAGCCGCATGTTCATATTGCGCGACCGGCTTGACGGTATCGACCCGATCGACGCGGAAGCGTTCTCCCAGGCTGCGAACACGCTCGGAGCGTTCGCTAACGATGCCACGTCGCTGAAACGCTGCTTCGATAAAGCAAAACGTCGGCTTGCCTCGTTCGACGTGGACGCGCAACGGCAGGCCAATGCGGACGTGGACGGCTCCTGCCGGTATCTGACGATCGACGGCGGCCGTTGCGGCAGGCCGACGGTGGAAGGCTCCCACTGGTGTAGCCGCCACGTCGGCCTCTGGTCGGACAACGTGGCGGAGCATATCATCGGGGAATGGCGCGGCCTGTATGTCGAGCATGGACCGGATGGCGGTTTTGCGCGCGGCACGCATGTGCTGCGGGTGAGCGTTTCGGAGCTTCGCTCGACGGTCGACGAGTCCCGCAGGGAGTTGGCGCAGGGCTACGAAACCGATGACCTGTGCCCGCCCGCCGAAATCGATCGTTGGATGACGCTGCCGGAGGATCTGGCATGACCGGCGAGGAAACCGTCGCCGTCAGCCCAGTCCGCGCGGAGGGACAGCATCGCAGCTGCCCCCGCATCCGCCGCGAACGCAGGCCGTTGCCGCCCATCGTCGTACCTATCGTTATGACCATGTTCGCCGTTCTTTGGCTGGCGGGCATGGTCATGCTCATATGGCTTATGCCCATGTCCGCATACGTGCCGTACATGCGTGAAGCGGCGACCGACGTCTGCGCCGTTTCGGCCGTGGCGGCGGCCATACCGGTTTGGTTTTACGTCGGATCGTCTGATGTCGGGGACGCATGAGGCTGGCGTACGGAAAGGAGCGCATCATGGTCAAGTCCGCTTACTTCACACGTTTCGGCGCACAGGACTATCAGATATTTCAGCTGCAAGACAAGTCGTACGTCATGGTCAGACTTGTCGACGATTTCGAGGATGAAAACCTTTTCATGCTGCTCGAACACATCGAAGGGCAGTCCGTCGCGGAAATCATCGGACATGGCAGGCTCGTCCACAATATCCACGTTCGCAGGATTCTGCATCACAACCGCCTCGGACTCTGACCGGAGCCACGATGAACGAAGACATTATGCAGAACCTACAACACGAACACATTTTTTGAAAGCCGCCGACGGCGTCTGTCTGGTCGTTCTGCTTGATGGGCGAGGGCGCATGGTCAATGAGATCGGATTGGAGGACATGGAGAATGTATTGCCGAGTCTGTGACGGATTGTTGCCGGAACACCGGCCGTACGTCGTCTGGCATACCGGCTGGGACGGTTGCGTGGAATGCGACCGGGATTACGATGAAGGCGTCGTCGTATGCGCCGACTGCATCGAAGCGCTGCGATACGCCGGCATCGGGCTTGATGGGGACGAGTACGTAAGCGATCTGCAGTGCACGGTGGACATGTGGGCGCAGAATACGCTCTGGCACGCCTTCTGGACGCCGGAGCGTATGACCGTATGCGAAGCCGACTGCGCCCGCCGTTATCTGGACCGTTCCGGGAACAAGGATGTGGACCCCGCATGGGATTGGCTGCCAACAGGCACATGGTCCGATGTGGACGAGTTCAAGGCCGATTTGGGTTCCGCCCTATGCCGTCGTTTCCTAACCGACGACATGGACGGGCTTGCCGCCGCGTATCTGAAACAAGGCGATGGCTGGGTGGGCACCCGCACGCGAAACGCATGGAAGCTTGCCGAACGGCTGGGCGGGGACGCATATACCGCGCCGTCACAGGCAAAGGCGCACAGCAGGAAGGAGTACCCGTGGAAATGAAAAACAGGAAAACGGAAGAAGTGGACGCAATCATCGCATGGTTGGACGAGCGGATAGACAGAAAGAAAAAAGACATGTCCGCCGGTGAGGACGATTCTTCATGGCTTGCCGACAGGGAATACCTGCAAGCCTATCGAAACGCCCGCTCGCACATGACCATCCTGCGTGACACAGACGAATACACGGTGCAACATCTGGCCGAATGGTGTGGGGATCGCAAAAAGGAAGCGAAGAAGAGTCTGCAACGGCTGTTGGAATCAAACACGCCATACGGGGATGATGCGATAACCTGCGCCGATTCGAGAAGGTTCGCCTACCAAGTAATAATCGACCGTTGCGTCAAGACCGACCTCCGAGAGGTTGCTTAATGCCTTCGACCATGAAAAACATCATCCAGTGCGCGGTCAATAACGCTCTGAACCGGAATGTGAAATGGATGGATACAACCGTCCTTATCTATGCTCTCAGTCGGTCGGATAGTGAAGCCGGACGTATCCTATCCGGTGGTGGAATCGACTGCGAGGATGCTTACCACTATCTGAAACGGTTCGACAACGAGCCGTTGGAAGAGGGAGAAAAACCACAGTTCACTCCGACGGCCTTACGATTGGTTGAATATGCTGACAGTCCGCTCGCATTGTTGAGGGCAATCCAACACACCGACTGTGAGGGAAACCAGATTCTCAAGGAACATCGGATATGGCCTCCCGAACACGAGCCTTCGAATGGGCAGGTGGAATGCGCCGCCGAAACCGGATATTTCCTTTCCGCGCACCCCACCTTCTCCTACGGCAACCTGAAGGCGTGAGGGAAGGTGAAGCAGACAGGCAAGGAGAAGTGGCGTGACTGGACGCGATCGAAAGCGTATCGGACGGCCGATTATCGACGTGGCCATTTGCCTGCAGATCATGTATGACATCACGGACGAGGAACTGGACGAATGGGTGGAACGTAAAACAGTCAGACGACAGCGGCGAATGGGGAACGACAAGTGAGCGTGCGAAGCGAAACGTTGAGCGAGATCATCGAATGGCTCAAAGCCCAGGCCGACTGCGAATGGGAATGCGCCCAAGAAGGTCTGTGTGAAGGATATGACGGATTCGACGCCTACACGCGGACAATCGAACACTGTCAGGACATGCTCTTGGACGATACGGCGGAACACGGGAAAGCTCTGAAGGAGGAAAAATGAGCAAGCAGAATGAGGCCATTCTGTTGGAGCGCTTGGCTGATACGTTCGAAACCAAGCTCCGCGAGGCCGAACGGTCTATCGGAGACGACATTCCGAACCCATACCGGGAGGGATGGATGGACGCGTTCGGATGGGCGGCCACCTACTGCCGCCTGATGGCGGAACGGAAGTGAACTCATGCTCGACTTCTCCAAATGGGTGGCCGTGTGGGACACCTACAATTCAGGCGGAGCCGTTCCCGGCAGTGCCGCCAGCATATGCTGGAACATCGGTCTTGGGCTGATACTCTTCGGCCTCTTGCTGTTAATCATCCTCCCAGTAGCATACGATCCTGTCGCAAAAGGCATCAGTATTTTCTTCACGGTGGTGCTCACCATGGGCGTGGTGTTGGCATTCACGTCCCTAGCCTTGCCCTCTCATACGTCCCAGTCGTCCCGGCCGCCCTCACTGTCCAAGCAAATCATCCAGACATGGAATCTGGAAGACTTGGGCGAATGCAGGAACGGCGGTCAAAAACTGCCCGAATCAAGGCTTGAGGACGGCGACTGGAAGTGCGTCGCCTACACCGACAGTCAACGCACCGAGCTGACCGTCCACATCAAAGGAAACAAGGTCGGCCTGTACAAGGCAGACGGCAAGGCGTTGTTGGCGAAAGGAAAGGACTAGAACATTGGCCGATATGGACAACATGCGGATGGACAAGCGTATCAATGAGTATCTGGCATGGCTGGACAACCAGTTCAGAAACGCACTGGACGCGGCGGATTCCGATGCGCCGTCCGAGTACCAAGAAGGACTCACGGACGGCTTCGACCGAGCCGAAGCAGCCTTCCGCCGCATCTTCGACGTCAAGGAGAAATGATGTTCAAGAGACAGGAAACGAACTTGAGAAGACTACTGGCGATGCTACTGATTCCCGCATGCCTGATGTGCGCCGGATGCGAGGGTGCGGAAGGAGCGACACGGGAGACGAAGTCCGACACATCGGTCTCCCAGTCGGGCGAGACTATCACCGATTGCAAGGGCTACGATTACAGCCGGCTTCGCGAATGCAGAATCAACCTGCATGACGGGCGACAGGTCACATGTCTGATATTAAGCGGAGATATCAGGAGCGGCGTATCCTGCGACTGGGCGAACGCCACCAAGGAGACGGACAATTGAGTAAACATGTCGAACTTGCGACCCCCTGCCCGAACTGCCAGAGCCGACTGACCCTATCCGTCCGGCGTACGCCGTTGATGGGATTCCATGCGGTCAGGCTGGCGTGCGAGAACGGTTGCGACCTCTACTGGTACTACTACGACCTGCCGAACAGGCGGGTATGGTTTCCAACCGTCGAACAATGCGCCGACTATCACGACGGCGTCATCCGCAGGGAGGGGGAGGAGAACGAACGGATACTGTCGTTCGAATGCCCAAACTGCGGGGAGTGTCCGCATGTGTCAAGCAAAAGCATCGGACGCCAGACGTTCCCCACCGTCACATGCCGGTGCGCATCCTACTGGGATAGGGACTTGCACTCAGCGCTCTGCGGATGGCTGACAGAGACCAAAAACAGGAAGAACGCGGACATCCTCGAAAAAATCGGCCGTTCCACGACGTTTCAGTTAAAAAACGACTGCCCGTTCTGCGGCGGGCCGGTGTTCGTCCGCATCATCGAGACCGGTGAGGACCGACGCTGGGGCTTCACTGTACACCATGCCAGCTCATGCAATCTCGAACCGCTGCTACAGGGGCTACGCCCATGCGACAAAGCGCAGGAGATGGCGGATGACTTCGACAAGCACTGGCGCAAGACCGTGACCGCCGTCAAGGACACGCCCGACTGTCCACACTGCGGCAGGCCGCCCGAATGCGCATGGGACCATACGTCCGGCCTATGGTCCGTCGGCTGCGGAAAATGCGACAAACCGAACAACGGCGTATCCGATGACATCCTGACTGCGATGGCATCATGGCGCGAACATACGGACGCCTACCGACGCAGCCACGACGGCGAAGGATTGCAAAACCAACTGACCGAATACTGGAGAAAAAGAGGCCAAAAAATATGAACACGAACGATGTCCTACGGGAACTCACTGGATGGCGCACGATGGGCGATTGAGCATGATCGCGGTGCGTATTGGCTGTGGCCCGCGGCAATTGCCGTGGTTGGTGAGTTTGGTTTGTGTGTATTCGGCATGGTCGCGATTATCTACAACCTGCAATGACGCAATTGGTGCGTGGGCGAAACGATACGAGCCTACGGCACGGCAGTCACGACGGCATGTGTTCGTGGACGCATAGACCCTTGTGGAACGTCAACGCGTCCACGCGGGGTTTCGACATACGCCCCGGAGCCGGCAACGCGAAGAATGGCGAGCGCGTTTCAAAACCCCGCGCGCCGAGATCTGTTCTGCGTTCCGTATCGGCGTCAACATGTCCGCACGAGGTTTTTCGGATATATTCCCTCTCCTTCCTCGTCAGTCGGCAACGTGAAGGGCGGCGAGCGGATTCGACTTAGTCTGCTATGACCCGCCCTGCGCCAATATGCGTGAATGGCCCATGGAATGCAAAGACGCGTTTCATGGGCCATTTGCCTTCCTCTGCGAGGACGCATAATCCGGTTGAAACGAAAGGGTGGGACTAGTGGAATATCTGCAATCCGTCGAGCGGGTCATGCCATGCACGCTCGTCTTCAACGACTTTACTTACAGCATCCCCTTCGGAGGGCGCCATGCTTGAGGAGCGAACCGTCTACTGGGCCGAATGCGACGAATGCGGCGACTGTACGCCCGAATTCGACACCGAGTTTGAAGTGCTTCGATGGGTGGGCGCAAACGACTGGGAGGTGGGGGAGCGCACCCTCTGCCCCGAATGCGCAAAACAACCCGCGAAAGAAGTAAACACCCAATGATTACCCGTAGCGTAACCGTGACGAAGATATGCCGCATCATGTGGGACGCATACCTATGACACGAACGACATGCACCTAAACCCATGGTTCGAGGAAGCCAAAACCGGCATCCCCGACATCGACATTCTCATTCTCACCGCGCTCGACCGTGCGAAAGGCAACTGGGATGCGACCACCATTGATGGCGGGCCACACCCGTACGAAGACCCCGAATATCTGGCTGCCATCGAAGGACAGGCGCGACGCTGGGACATGATACTCCCCGTCGAACTGTTCGCCCACGGTCTGACCGCAGACCAATGGTCGCGTCTCATCGCCGCAATGAACGATCTTGGACGTTTCGGATTGTCGGACATGGCCGTCGTCCGCCGCGATCCCGAGGAGAACCCCGACGAAAGCGTGTACGCCCCGTACGACGATTGGGAGACGGCCGACTATGAGGCGTTCAGACTATCCGGCCCGCGCGTCGAATACGTCGTCTACGATCTGCGCGCACTGGCCGAACAGACGGACGAAAACCCGAAACGTTCGGACGGCCTCATCCGCTACGACACGAAGTATGCGCTGGCAGGCTTCGACTATCTGACCTTCGTCGAAACCCCGTTCGAGGACGCATAATCCGGTCGAAACGACTGGGAGGTGGGGGAACGCACCCTCTGCCCCGAATGTGCAAAACAACCAACGAAAGGAGTAAACACCCGATGATTGCTGAAAATACTGAAACATGGACAACCAGCCGTGTGCTGGTCATCGAATACGACAGGGACGGACGATACCATGAACGCCTGTTCAGCCGAACTGTTTCCGACGACGCTTCCCCGGAGTACATCGACCCGGTTGGAGGGAGGTTTAACGTAACCCTCCTAACACGCCATTCCAAAGCGTGTCCCATTCCCGACGATGCCACGCTGTACCGGTGGGTGTTGAGGGACGGCACCGTAGTCACCACCACCCATGATTTTCCACAGTCTGATTGCACCATACTTCGTACGTTCGATAAGCGCTACATGTGCATTCCCATATCGAACATCGCCTACGTGGTGCAGGACGCCTCGGATGACACGAAGTCCGAGGGTTGAGTCGAATGCAACGAATGCCACGTTCCCGAAAGCAGCCATGCAGACGCACTTGAATACCTTGGCTGGCAGATCGGAGAACGCACCATTTGCCCTGACAACCCGCGAAAGGAGTAAACACCCAATGATTACCCGTAGCGTGACCGTGGCGAAGATACGCCGCGAATACTGGGAGCAGATTGCGGACGGCAAGAACATTTTCGAACTGCGCGATGAGGAGGTGGCAGCCACATCGCAGGCATTCGTCTTCATGGACGCATCCACGGGTAAGCATCTCGGCAACGCGCGTATCATCTCATGCACCACTTTCGGCGGCTACGAAAGCTCGACATGGAGCTGGCACATGCTTTCCAAACTCGTCGACGTGCCCGTCGCTGAACTCAAAAAGCTGTTCCCCGTCGCGGCCAAACTCGCCGCCGCGCCCTCTGAATACGAGATGTATCTTTACGAAATCACGCCAATCAGCGATGACGAACTGTTGCACAGTCTCTTCGCGAACCCCGTGAAACCATCCGACGCCACTAGATGATTGGCGGACGTGTTAGAGGAGATGACATGGTGGATAGGCTGAAATGGCTGGTCGAACACGGATACATGGATGTCGTCGACGGTGTGGCGTGGACGACCAGGAAGGGAACGTCCCTGCTGTGCAAGGTGGATGTTTCGCGGCTGCAAGGCGTATCCGATCTGGTCGAAGCGTTCTCGGCGGACAACGTCCTGTCACGCGACATGAGGCGCGGCCTGAAGGAGAATGCCGCCGCCTACGGCACTTACGATGCGGTCGAATTGCTGTGGATGCTCGCCCAACGACAGGAGGCGAAACGATGATGTACGTGCTCTATGACGGCACTCCCATGCTGCGTTTGCCGGACGGTACCGGATTGTCGCGCGAAGACTGCCTGCATTGGTCGAAGCTGCTACGCAAGGCGGCGGCAGATTTGAAACGGCCCGCGTTTCAATCCGTATCCCATGTGTGCGTGGACGGTTTGACCGTCAAGGTGAAAATGTTCCGCGACAACGGCAAGACATCCGAACATGTGTTCCACTGTTCACGCAAGCCGCGTCTGGACGACGGTTGGACGGGACTGCTGTACGATCTGCCCGCCATCGCCCAAGACGATGGGACGCGATTGCTCGCATGGTTGGCGAAACAATCCGAAAACCATATTGCGAACTGGCAGCTGATGGCCGAAGCCGTCGGCTACGAGCCGGTCGCCGACTATACGGAGTTCGAGGGTTGGGCGGAAGACCCGACCTTGAAGCCAGTGAAAGGAATCGAACAATGAACGTCAACGGCGTGAATATCGAATACCAGTACGACGGCGCACACGACGCGCGTCCCACCGAACATACGCTGCACGGCTTGGACGGGTTGAACCTGTCCTGCTTGGATTGGATGCGCCTGTCGCATGTATGCCGTCTCATGGCCGCACGCAACCGTAAGCCGAAGCGGGCGTTCGTGCGCGTATCCGGTTGGACGGCGGACAGGCCGAACATGCGGCTCATCGTGGACGTGCTTCAAGACGATGACGGTACGATCAGCGTACTACTGCCGCTCACATCCGACTATCTGCTGGTCGATTCCGCCGAATGCGACGACCGATTCCAGTACGGGTGGCTGAGCGTGCTGGAACGGCTGCCCGAACATGTGGATTACGGCCGGTTGAACGAGACCGGCATACGGGTCGTGGACTGGCTGAACGGCATGGCAGACCCGTCGCCGGAAATCTTCGAGGATTGGGAGGCCATCAGCCTTATGCGGCAGAACGTCTATGAGGACGAGCCGACCAGACTGGCAGACCTATTGCGTTCCGCCACCCGGACGGAGCGTGACGAATGCTTTGACATGTTGGAACAGGTGGAAACGGGGAGGCTGTTGTGAACGATTGGCTGCGCGTCACGGCCATTGGCGGTGACGACTACGAATGCCGTATGACCGTCCTGAAAACGGACGATACGACCATTACCGTCACTCGCCCTTGGCATCACCATTGGACGGACGGTTGGGATTGGAAGACCATCATCCGCCAATGGTTGTCCAACGTGCCGGAAACATTCGAACCATACGACGGATTGGCCGAATGGCTGTGCGACGCGGATGCGGAACGCATCGACTGCTGGCATTGCCTGAGTTGGCTCGCCGACCGACGGCGGTCGGCTGTTGCATCCTTGTCGGATGCGGAAAAGAAGCGGCTTGCGTCCAGATTGGGTTTCGAACGGATTGCAGAGGAGAAACGACCATGACCGACCGTGTGAGAATCAGTGCGCTACGCAAAACCGGCGACCATCAGGCGCGTATCGCCATACTGTCCGGCGATGGAGGCGTGGAAGTATATGACATTTGGCTTGAACGGCCGGTGCCGGACGAGCCCGATATTCGCACGCTCATCCACCTCATCGAACAGGGCGTGGACGGATTGCCGGACGATATCATTGACTGGCTGGTAAAGGATGGCCTGCCGTCGGCGGACCTGTGGGAATCGCTGCGTTTTGACCGTGCTGGCGACCCGTCGAGGCGTATCGCCCGTTCGCTATCCGTTGCCGAACTGAAACGGCTCATCAGTATGAGCGTGAGCGAGATCGGCATCCACCAGTGGCGTGACGGATATTATCGGACGCGCGAGATGGAGGAGCGGCGTTGAGCGGTTTTCGCAAGGGATTGCTGATATTCTTGTCCACATTGCCAGCCCTCGTGCTGCTCATTGTGTTGACGGGCAGTTGGCGGATGCTGTTGATGCCAGCCGTGATAGCGTTCCTGAAGGATGTGATACGCACGCTGTGGTGCGGGCTGCTCTTCGACGTGGGGATGTCCGTATTTCTTTTCGTGGCGTTCGCCATGTTCGACCATGCGAAGGATTCTCTTGAATCACGGAAGTGCGTCCCCTACCTGACCGTGAGCCTCCTGCTGCCGGTCGTCGGCCTGTGGGCTGCATGCAAGCTTGCGGACCAGCCTTCGACAGGTAATGGTGTCGGCTTGCTGCTGGGTGTCGTGCTGGGTGTGCTGTTGTTTGCGCAGGTGTGGCCTCGGCTATTGCCCGCATGGGTGTCCAATTATCTGACGTTAGAGGAACGGTATTCGGAACCGTCCGACTGGAAACCCAAGGACGGACTGCTACCACCTTACTGGATGCGCGCATGTAAAATCGCCTATCCGACCGTTCGGGGCACGAACGACACCCGCCCGCACCCGGAATGGGTCGAACAGCATGCTGATGATCTGCGGTTCCTGCGCGACCATCATGCGGACATGTACTGGAAGCTCGAAGATGCGATTTTGCGGAGTGGAGGAAAGGCGGACCATGATTAATCCGTATGTTCGTCGCGCCATCCGCACGCTCGGCTCAAGCCAATACAGGGCAGACATCATGGGCGGATTAGGGTGTTTACTAGTCGCGCTGATAGCCATTTGCCATTCAGCCAATCCGTTGTGTATAGGCGTCGCTTTGACACTGTGCGCAGCCAACATCGTTCTTGCCATCGCACAGCAGACAGATGACTTAATGACGAAGGACGGTCTGAAACCAATCGGCATGCGCGTGGAGCATGTCGTGAAAAAGGTAATCCTTTTCGTGGATAACGTTCTTGGTGTAATACTCATACTGTTCGGCATCCATCTCGCCACGATAGGCGATTGGCTGCCTGGCATCATCATGACAGTCGCCGACGTGCTGTTCATCATGATGACGACCGGCGGCTGTTCTGCCGAAAGGAGACCGAAGTGAGCGACAAACGCAAAAAGACGACCTCATCATTTTGCTCCTCTGCCAATCCTGTCGGCCGATATATCTACATCCCGCATTGGCGTTGACCGCGCTTGTTTTGGCATGGTCGTCGCGGGAATCATTACCGGCGCGCTCTTCGGGTCTTCGAAGAACGCGCCGGGTGCTTCCAGTATGGATTAGCAGATCAGCGAACTTTCCCGTCAGAACGTTTCGCTAGTCGGACAGTAGCGTGTTTGAGTGGATGTTATTGGCGTACAGGCCGGCGACGATGGCGGTCAGCGAGTGACGCGAATCCAGCATGGACGCATCGAGTATGCGTTCGTATGCCCACCGATCCCAGCCATGCCACCAGTCTACGTAGGCGGCTAATGCGTGTGCGTCCGCCGTGTTCGCCTCCTGTGCCACGCGGTTCAACGCGTCGGCGCGGACCGGCGAGATTTGACGCGGCCGTGAGGCCGCACGACGCATGGCATCCCTAATGGCCTTATCAGCCTTCGGCGTGCAGAGAGCGCGTGCCTGTTCGGGCGTGTAGTCGGTAGGGTCGATGGCGACTACGATTAGCGCGTCGCGGGTGGGTATGTCCATGGTTTTCAGCGATTCGACCAGTCGCGGCTCGTCGTAGTCGTTTCCAGCCAGTAGGTTCAGCCAATCTTCGATCATTTTCAACTCCTTTTCGTTTCACTTGGAGCATGCGTCCTCCTCGAACGGTAGGCGCGTCGGACGCATAGGATGGTCATGATTGTTGATGAAAGACTGGAACGTGCGGCCATCGCATTGTTCAAAGAGAGTACGAACTGGGCGAAAACGCCCGACCGTGACATGGTGCTGAATCTGTGGAACATACAGATGGAGTGCATCCGCGACTCGATCCGCGCCAAGGCTCACGCCGTTATGGCCGAACTGGATGAACCTGCTGACATGGGGAATACGCTGATCGTCACTGCGAAGGACATCACAGACAATACGGTGGAACGCAAAGCACTGAACAAGATCAGAGAAGATGATCTGCCACTACGTCATTTCGTATTGCATCACCTGGACCGGCTGACATGCGACGCTCAAATGCTCGCGCACGACCCAACCAATCTCTATGACGTGCATCCTGATCTATTGACCATTGTGATATACCGCGAGCTAATCAAAGAGATGCGCGAGCAGATGGAGATAGCGGCGGCAGTCGCTCTGTTCGAAGGGGCCAGCAAGAGCAACATCGCCTGTGCCGCAGGCGTGACTCAGGACGAACTCAACAACGCAATGCCTGATCTCGACCAGCTGGAACAGGACTTCAGGGAAGTCCTTGTCACCGGAAAGTCAAAGACCATCACCATGCGTGGCGGTACGCGTCGCATACTTCACCCGCATACGGCGGAAGGTTTTACCATTTCCCACGTTGAAGGGGAGGCATCGTGACCTTTCAGACCACACACGCACGGCTTGTCAGCATCACCTGTGCCCAATGCGACGCTCGATACAATGATGAGGGCTTCGAATGGTTCGGTGATTTCGACACGGCACGATGGGCCGCCGAGTCCGACTATTGGCGGGAACTGGATGATTCGGTCTGGCTATGCCCGGCACATGCGGACAATCCGCCCGAACACGTCCATCCAAGCGTCCGATACAGGATCATGGATGACATTGCCATATGTTGCGACGCGCCTGACTGCACGCGGGTTTTCCGCCCCGAATACGTCACAGACGACCCGGCGGACGTGGTTGACCAGGCTGAATGGTACAGGTGGGCCGGCGTGGACGGCGGCCAGCACTTGTGCCCCGAACATGCGAAGGCATGCCGTACTGCATACGATTCGACAAAACAAGGATGAGACGGATTACGAGCCGGAAGGCAGCTTCGTCAAACTTGAAGAACCGAGAGGAAAAGATAAATGAGTGAGCGATCGATCATTGAGGAAGTCTATAGCCGGCCTGAATGTTTTGACGCAGTGTGGTCTGAAAGCATTGAGTATTACGGCGTCACCGCACAGAGCGTCGTCTGCATGGAGGAGTGCGCTGAGCTTATCGAAGCCATTGATGATCGACGGCGTAACGGATTGATGGACTGGACGCGCGCCCATCTGATCGAGGAGATGGCGGACGTGCTCATCTGCCTATGGCTGCTCGAACACATGTACGACATCAAAGGACGTGACAATCGCACGCGCCACCCGTCTCCGGTCGGAGCGTGCGCAGCGCTCATCAAAGCGGTCAGCAAAATCCTGCGCTACGGCACCGAAAAGGAGCGTCTGGATGGGCTTGCCGACGCGGTGGAGGACGTACGACGCTGGGTGATACTGCTCAAAGACAAGAACGGCATCATGCCGGACGAACTGGACGAAATGATCGAATACAAGGCGTATCGTCAGGTGGGACGCATGCGCGGGACGTCTGAAAGAAAGGATCCGCATCGTGGATAGCATCATCGACAAGGGCGAACGCCTTCTGCCAGCCATGTTTTCCGGTCGCATGCGTCGTATCAGGCTGGCCACGCCGGACGGCGAGCTGTGGGGGTACACTGGTGCGATCGGCGAGCGCGCGGATCGCGGTCTGACTCCAGCCGGCTGGCATGTGTACGCGCTGATGGGAAAGCCGGATGGTGACGGCACGGCCGTGTTGATGTTCGACTGTGTGGTCGATCATCTGCTTGACGTGGCGTTGCCCATCGATCTTGGCGATCGGCCGCTTGTGGATGTCAGCGAGTGGGAATACGTGTGGTGAATGCTTGCGGGAGAATATAAGACTCCAGCCCGCTTGTTTCACGCGGACGGGCATGGTGATGCGTTGGCGGAATCCTGATGTTTTTTCGCATGTTTTCCAGCAGACGGTTGGAACGGTATCGGCAGATGTCCATGCGCCGGGCCGAACGTCGAAACACTCTGCGTCTGCTTGCCCGTCTGTTTGGACATGCAAGCAGACGGAAATGAGTCAAGACGAGTATTGCCTATAATCCCACGTTTCTATCGGCGGGTTCGAGCGCGCGGACTACGCAACGGCATGGCCGCGTTCACCAGGTCACGCAAGGCGTCAGGTGCGATACGGTTTCCGGCCAAACGGTCCAACATCGCGTCCATATGTCGATCGTCACCCTTGGCGAACCCGTTGTCGCCGGGTCGGGCCTCGAACTCCAGTAGCGCATCCTCGTCGCCATCCCGGTAGACGCTCATGTCACCCGTGTCCAGGTTGAATATGCCGCGCCGCCCGTCGGCCGCTATGATCACGCAACCATCCGACACGTCCACTTGGTAGCCGGCCGCCGACACGGGTTCCGCCATGCGGGCCGCCGTCTCCAACCGTTCATCCGATACGGTGCCGTCATGGCCGACATGAATGCTCGCGTGGGCTTTGTCATCGTACAGGCTGCGGCCCATTAAATCATCGGATCGTCGCCAGTCGGGTTTGAGGCTCCCGTAGGAGGCGGGCGGATTCGAGTGGTTTTCTGCCTGAACCATACGCGCATTCTCCAGACTCAGATCATCATCCCCACCGGTGCCTCCGGTCGGCTCGTAGGTGCCGGCCGTACCTTGGGGCAGTCCGGCTGATCGGCGTGATCGTCCGTTCATGTCCATGACCATGAGTGTCAGTTCTCCTTCGTATGCAGGTGGAATGCGGTGTGGTCTTCCGGTTTCAGCCCGACGGTGGCGGGTTGGAGTCGCTTGTTGAACGCTCGGATGCGCTCATCCAAGTCGTGCTCCACGGCAGCCAGCCACCGATCGGGGTCGGCTGCCGATTGAAACGCCTGCAGGCCGCCGTGCTCCCGCAGTACGGTTCGTACGTCCACTGGGGCGGTGTGATGGTCGGTGTGGGTGAGCGAGTCGAACAGGCCGAGAAGGAACGGGTTGCGCATGAGGGTCCGGCTATGTGGGGGACGCATGGATTGGATATCGGACATATCGTTTTGTGAAGGAGTTTTCGTGATGTTTGTTTTTTCGGAAATCGTCAACGAGCTGGATCGTCAGTTGGCGGACTGTCATGTGGAGTATTGTGTGCGCGTTCCGATGTTCGGATCGGGTGTGGCATGCGTGTCCACCGCGTTTGACCATCATCCGCTGATCGTCCGTCCCGGACACGGCTGCGTGGTCGCGTCCCGTGACGGCGAGAATCGTCCGTTCGCACTGGCGGATGGGCTGGAGGAGTCTGTGCGCCCGCTTGCCCGACTGGTCGAAAACGTGTTCGAAGGGGTGCGTTAATGAATCGTGGAAATGATGGCGGGCACGTTCTTTATCTCAGGATTCGACCCTGAAAGCGGAGAGGACGCCAGTCTTACGGAGGAACAGTTTGACCACTGGGCCGAGCGTTTCCATTCGCCGGAAATCCTCATCCAGAACGCCAAGGGCGAACTGTTGGCCGTTCTCGTCCCCATCAAGTAGTCCGAAATTCCAAGGGATAGGAACAACCCTTATTCCCCTAGCTTTCTTTCAAAGGAAAAAGACAATGACCAAATACTTCACTTCCGACACCCACTTCGCCCACCCGTTCGTGGCCGCATTACGGGGATATGCGAAACCCGGATTCACGTCGGACAACACCATCAAACAACAGGCCAACGAAGCGCACATGCAGGTCAAGGACTGCGTCAACTGGTACCAGCATGACATGGACGTGACCGACCACATCAACGAGACGGTAGGGGAGAACGACGAACTCTACATTCTGGGCGACCTATGCAGCGGAGGCGCGTGGAGTCTTCAACAGGCCATCATGCATGTCAAAAGCTTGCGCTGTCCTCGCAATAACCGGCATCTGATTCTCGGCAACCATGACGACGTGCTGTACGGAAAGAGCAAGGGCTTCAAGGAGCTGACCGAGGCGTTCGGTGAAATCGGACGTATCGGCATGACGGACATCACGGACGGCGAAACCACTATGACCGTGTTCCTCTGCCATTTCCAATGGCGTGAGGACTTCGACCTACCGACAGCGGATGACATGGCTTCCAATTGGGCGAAGCCGGAGCTTCGACGGTATGCGATTCCTCAAGTGGGGGAGAACATGCGCTTGCTGCACGGTCACACCCATGCGAACACTCCCCATGAGTTCAAGAACCGTAACGAAATCAACGTGGGATTGGACGCGTGGAACATGCGCCCCGTGTCCGAAGCGAAACTTGTTCGCATGTTTCAGGAGAACTGAAGTAAAGAAAGGCTTCAAAATTGACCACTCTGACCATTCTGAGAGGACTGCCCGGCTCAGGAAAGAGCACTTGGGCACGCCAGCACGCCGATTCCAGCACGGTCATCATCAGCTTGGACGGTTTGCGCACAATGATGGCGGGAAGCCGTCAGGCATGGCATGAAACCATGAACCCGCAAATGAACAGGCTTCTCGTCCGACAGGCTCACACCATCATCAGCGACCTACTCGCCAAAGGCGTGAACGTCATCAGCGACTCCCAGCATGTCAACCCGCGATTCTGCGTGGACGAGGTGCGTATCGCCTCACGACATAAGGCGCATGTCGAAACCGTGACGTTCGACGTGCCCTTGGACGAACTGCTGGAACGCAACATGACCCGCGTCGAGAGCGACCGTGTTCCGGAGGAGTATCTGCGCACCCAATACGAGGCTTGGCATGGGAACCTTGAACGCGACAGCCATTGGGTCAACGTTCGCGTCATGAAAACGGACGGCGTATACCATATGAACCCAATGGGGGAGACCGTGATGGTTGACGTGGGACTGCTGTGGGACAACAACACCCGCACCGTGACCGACGCCGAAATGGGCTACACGGCGGCTTCAACCAAGGGGCGTGATGCGACCGGCACCGTCCGTTTGGACATGCCGTCGCTCAAGGATGGTGCGAAGTGGACGCTGGACAGTTACTCGAAGTGGCTGGAACAGGGTGCGCGTACGACCGAAGACGGGTTCGCCTACTTCTCCGCCGACGGGAGCAACCTGCTTGAAACCATGCGCGACTCCGACAACGTACACGTCCGTCCGGTCAAAGGCGAAACCGACGTGTACGCCTGCAACTTCAGCCGTGACGCGTTCAGGAACCAGCGTTGGGATGAATATTCCAGCAAGGCACGCGGCCTGTTCCTCGACGGGAACGGCAATGTCGTGGCACGCGGCTTCGAGAAGTTCTTCAATCTCGGGGAGAACGAGCAGACCACCCGCGAGAACATCGACAAGCGTCTCAAGTTCCCAGTGCGCGTGGAACGCAAGGAGAACGGGTTCCTCGGCTTGGTGTCCGCGCGTGAGGATGGTTCTTGGCGTTTCTGGTCGAAGAGTGGTCAGACCGACTATTCGTATCTTATCGAACATCTTTTCAAGCAGACGTTGGACATTGGTCAGGAGGAGGCGTTGTGGAACATCGCCCGTGATGCCAACGTCACCTTGGCTTTCGAGGTCATCGACCAAGAGTCCGACCGTCATATCATCAAGTACGATACGTCACGGCTCGTGTTCCTGCACGCCATCAAAAACACGGTGGACTTCCATATCGACCATGACGCCGACAAGCTGATTGACATGGACGGGTTCTTCAACCGACCGGAGGTATTGGCCGTCTTCCACTCCGACAAGGAGCGGGAGGCACTGTGGAGCATGTTGGACGAGGAGCGTCATGATTCCACACGTGAGGGCGTTGTGGTGTATGACGTTGACGGGTACATGTTCAAGCTGAAATCCGACTATTATCTTGAGGTCAAGAGCTTGAGAACCATGTTGGAGCGTGCCATCCTGCATGATAGGCCGATTCCTGCCGACGACCATTCCGAACGTGCGGAGAAGGCGCGTTGGGTGTTGTTCCACGCCGACATGAACCGTCTTGTGTATACGCGCAAGGCGTTCAACGAACGCGGCGTGGATATGGAATACGTGGGCGACTTGCTGAGCAGAGGAAGCATGCTTTGACATGACCGACGAGGAGCAGTTATTCATCGTCGAGGACATGCGCGAACTGCTGGAGGAGGACCGTGTGCCCGAATCGTATATTCGCGACCAGTACGCATGTTGAGGGATGAGGATGTGGAATGGGTGAAAGTGCCCGTCGTCGAAACAGAGGATGGCCGTTGGACGGTCTGCGACGATGGAACACCCGGCAATCATGTGTTCATCCAAGCATCCGCACTGCATGCGCTATCCAAGAATCATGATCTGGTAGCCGCGAATGGTTTCATCTGGGAGCATTCGGACGTCCTCACCGACTATGATGAGATTCGGTTCTGCGCGTCGAATAAGAAGGATGTGATTTTCAATGGGTAAAAAGCGAGTGTCACGCTCGGAGCGTGACCGGCGGCTGGCTCGGCGGCGTGCGACCGGCCGGCCGCGGCAGACCCGCGCCGTCCGTCATGACATCCAATCGTCGGCGCTGACGGTCGCCCAATTGGCTTCGGACGTCCGAGAGGAGATCGACATCCTGAAGGCGGAGATTAGCGCCGGGCAGCAGACACTGGAAGAGAAGGAGCGGTTTCTGGCGAATCTTCTGTCCGCAGCGGGGATACAGCGGGCGAGCGAAAACGGCATGCGCGCACATCGGACGATACGATACGACGAAGTGATTCCATGGCTGCATGCCACGCTTAGAACCGAAGGCAATCGCGCCTTCGCCGTTGAAATCTACCGGAGGGCGGAGGATCGCGGATGGAGCAAATGGGCTGTACGGCGGGCCGCGACGCAGTCGGGAATCGGATATTTGAGAGGGTGGAACCGTACACAGCGGGCGATTCTTTATCTTACCGATGTGAATGAGTATGAGGGTAAGGATCTGGAGCGCATCAGCCAAGGAGTCACCCCGGAGACCTTGGCGCGGGAGTGGGGCGTCCGCTGATTGTTCCTTCGGCCTGCTAGAGTCTGCAGTACGGTCGCCAAACGGTGCAAGACCTCGAATATGGGGCTTGATTCCGCGGCTTTCCGGAGGGTTCGGCGGTTTCCTATATCACCCACCATCGGGCGGCACGATGTGTCGCCTTTTTTGTTGGTTCCACTGGGATTCCGCGCTTTCGTCCGGCGTGTCGGAAATGGATGGCGGCTGTCCGGTTTGGACGGTGGTTCTCACGAGGTGTCCAACCCGTTGAAGCCGACCTGGCTGAATATCGGGCTCAGGCCGCAGTCAATTCCTATGTGGTGAAATGTATAGGTGCGGATAAATCCCAGATTGACTCCATGCAAGGAGATGGCTATAGGATGACGCAACAGAGTGACGTGGTGGCCGAAGCTCATACACTCCGGCCAGTGCTCCCAATTCAAGAACAGCCGATGATTTTGCTATAAAACGAATGGTTGAGCAATGATTTCAGTCTGACAAATCTCTATATTGATACTTGTCAATAACAGAAGATGGTAAGACGCAAGGTGCGTCAAGGAAAACGAGTACTAAGGAAATAACATGAACAAGAATCAGATTTTCTCCGCAATCAAGCGTGGTTTTGAAATCAGTGGCATCAACGCCCTGTCCATGGCGGCCGGTTCTCCGTCCGTCAACAAGGCACTGCAGGAAATGATCGACGAGCAGCGCTGAAATCATTCTTTGTTCTACAAATCTTTAAATGTGATTTGAGCCCGGTGCACACGCTGTATCCGGGCTTTTCTTACTCTTCCAGGGTGTGCGACTACAATGGCGACTTGTGAGTGACAAAGCATTGAATCTCAATCAGCCGGTCAAAGACATGGGACCGAACGAGCTGAAGGCTTATGCCAAGCTTGGTGAACAGCAGCATGACGAGGCAAATCGTGAGCTGGAACGCCGTTGGCGCAGCTATGATGACATGCTGCCGCACGACCAGTTCGTGTCGATTGTTGACAAAACTGAGGGGTGAAGCCCGCTTTACGGTGTATGATTCGTGACTATGCCGGTCTCAATACCGGTTATTTGCAAGGGTAATGACTAGAATGGCGACTATGACTGATCCGATTCCAAGCGCAGGTGAAACGACCATCATTGGCCTTCCTGCAATAACTGTACCGGTTACTTCCACCGGAGACCGTCCTCTGACGAAGGAGGACCTTGAAACCATTATGCGTCTTGCCGACGGCACGGCGCTGCTGATCTCGACTAGGGGAGCGGTATCGGGGTCAAGGTATCTTCTCGATGAGGATGAGATTACCGTCGGCCGTGATCCGAGCGCCGATATTCTTTTGGATGATTCCACGGTTTCCCGCGCCCACGCGGTGTTCCGCAGGTTGAATGGTAGATATTGCGTCATCGATGCGGGAAGCTTGAATGGCACGTATGTGAACCGTCAGCGTGTTGATCAGCAGGAACTTAAGAATGGCGATGAAATCATTCTTGGCAAGTTCCGTCTGGTTTATTTCGATAATAAGGCCGTCATTGCTGGTTGATCCGCGTGATGCGGGATAAACTGTGTACAACAGCTTCGCGCCCATGGGCTTCATACGGAGGCTCATGGGCGCTGTTTATATGTCGTAGGAGAATGCGATGAATGAGGCAGAGTCAACAATGCGGTTGCATCTGCATGTGCCGACTGCGATACAGGGGGAGTTGTTTCCCACAAGCGATGCGCAGCCGGTGACACGTGGCTATAAGGGTTCAGTGGCATCGAGAGTGGCCGGCATCACTTATCGTCAGCTTGATTATTGGGCGCGCAGACAGATTGTGGAGCCTTCCATCACTCCATCGCATGGGTCTGGGTCACGTAGACTGTATTCGTTCAAGGATGTGGTGATTCTTGCCGTGTCAAAAAAACTGCTTGATGCGGGCATCAATCTGCAGAATGTGACGGCTGCCATCGGTTTTCTAGCGCAACGCACTGCTGGGCAGCTGGAAAACATTACCATTATGTGCGATGGACAACATGTGCACGAATGCACGGACAGCGAGCAAATGGTGGCGCTGTTGCAAAGCGGTAGGGCGGTGTTCGGAGTATCCATGGGATCCCTGTGGAAGCAAATCAGGGATGCTCTTGAACGCGAGGAGTATGTCGATTTATCCACGATGTCTTCCACTGCGGACTCGACCCGTCCTGTTGACGACATCGCTGCGATGCGCATGAAAAAGAAGCTTGATGCGAAGCGGCAGGCGCGCACCGCGGTTTCACTGTAATATACAGGTTTGGCGCATACCGCATAGGTTGAACAGGCTAAATCGGGTTATACATGGTCATCGATACACGGTAGATATGTAGAGACAGATTACAACAGGGGAGTGTCGCATGCTTGATATCCTGCCGGCATTGCTGTGGATTGTTGCAGCAGTCATTGCGGTGAACATTTGTTCGATTACCGCGATTCGTGGAAATATCTTCTCAAAAACCAGGCGAGACGTATATCCAGTACGTTGGTCGATTGTCGGTTTGCACTTCACCTCATTGGTTATTGGCGCCTTGCCATACCCGGTATATGCGATGTTCAAATCTGGCTTTTCCGCAAAATTCCAGCATTTCTATGAGCAAGTAGGATGGCCGTCAGCCGCGCTGATGATTTTGCTGATCGCAGCGGAGCTGGTGTTTATGTATCTGCAGGCCAGAAATGGCATGAAAAACGAAATGGAAAGAAAACTCAGACGAGCCATCAGAGGCTGACCGTAAAAGACGTCCAGCGCAGCGAAAATGCCACCCGCCATACCGTTGGATTATATCGAGCAAAGTCCTGAAAGGGGACATGCTGACATAATCCAACGATGTTATGTACAGAAAAGAGTGTCAGCCGAGGGTTGTCACACTTTTCTGACATAACGTACATTATCGGACAAAATGAGAAACGGTTGAAGACGCTGTGGAAAATAGATCGCTAACTGTTTCGTTGACTGTCTGCAGTGATATCGCAAATGCTCGTCATTCACCGACGGCAAAAGCGTGTCGCAGCCTCTTCGGTTTCGTTATACATTTGAAACATGTGTGAGGAGATGACAAGACGAACGACGATATTGATCGCCGCATTCGAGGGTTGGAATGATGCCTGCCAGGCCGCGACGAATGTCATACGGCATCTTGTATCGCGATATGATTCACAGGAGGTGCGTCATATCGACAACGAGGGTTTTTATGATTATCAGGTGGCCCGTCCGATGATCTGCTCGGTACAGGGACGTAAGCGAATCATTTGGCCGCAGACCACGTTTTATGACATTGATGTCTCCCCTACGATGCATTTTCTCGCGCAGATTGCCCCCGAACCGAATTATCGTTGGGAGGAATACTGCAGGCAAACATTGCGTATCGCAGAGGACTACGATGTGAGCGATATCGTCACGCTAGGATCCATGTTCGACGACTGCCCTCATACGAGGCCTTTGCCGCTTGATATTTCCAAGAATGGCTGCGAAAGCGAGCCTGACAAGGAATATAACGGTCCTGTGGGTATCCCTAACATTCTTGACGCTTTTGCGTCGGATGCGGGATTTCGGACCACTTCCATATGGGTTTCCGTGCCTCATTATTGCGCCAATACGGAATGTTTGCAGGGTACGCTTGAGTTGGTTCGCGCATTGTCGCTTCTGTTGGAGCATCCGATTATCGAGGGTGATTTGAATAGGAAGGCCGCAGAATGGCGCAAGAATGCTGATGAGATTGTCGAGCAGACGCACGCTGGCGATTATCTTGCCTGTTTGGAGCGGGATTACGATTTGAACGCTCAGGCGCAACGTATCGCGTCGAATGGCATGCCGGCATGTGAGGAATTGATTCGCGAGGCCGAATCGTTCTTGCGTGGCAATTGACGTTGCAGCTGACGATAGGCTGTCAATATACAAGTTGGGCCGACCATCCTGTGATGATCGGCCCAACTTGTTGTTTGTTGTTCGCTTATCGGACTAGGTTCACGCTGCAGCCACGGCCTCCAGCGGAGAGAGCACGCCTGTGATCAGTAGCAGTGCCACGACGACAGCCAAGCCGATGCGGTAGATGGCGAACGCCTTGTATGAGAATGTGGATACGAACTTCAGGAAGCCGATGATCACCACGTAGCCGACTACGAACGCCACGATGGCTGCGGCGATGGTCGGACCCCAGCCCGGGAACATGCCGGCATCCCCTGCCGCAACATCCTTAACGGCCGATACGGCTTCCAGAATGCCTGCACCGAACACGGCGGGAATGGCCATAAGGAAGCTCACGCGGACGGCTGCCTCACGAGTGTACCCCATAGCGCGGCCGAAGGTGATGGTGCCGCCGGAACGAGAAACGCCTGGAATCAGGGCGAGCATCTGGCCGATGCCGAAGATCAACGCGTCCTTCCAAGTCATTTCCTTCATGGTCTTGACCTGCTTGGAACGAGCATCGACCACCCACAGCAACACGCCGAATAGCACAAGCACGGTGACGGTGATCCACAGATTGCGCAGCGATCCTTCGATGGCATGCTTGAACAGCAGGCCCGCAATCAGAATCGGCATGGTGCCGAGGATAATGAACCAGCCCATCTGGGTATCCGGATTATGCGCGCCCATGCGGCTTTTGAAGTCCTTACCCTCCTTGCCGAACAGGGAGCCAAACCAAGCACCGAGAATACGGATGATGTCGTGACGGAAATACAAAATCACGGCAAGCTCGGTGCCAATCTGAATAATGGCGGTAAACGCGGCGCCCGGGTCAGATCCTAGCATCAAATCGCCGATGATGCGGATATGGGCACTGGAAGAAACCGGCAGGTACTCGGTCAGTGCCTGCACCAGCCCAAGGAAAATCGCTTGGAAGAAATTCATGAACCCTCTTTTACATGTATTAATGGTTTCGTCTGCTTTTCCGCATTCAAGACTAGCGAGAGGGGTCTAATTTTTCACTATGGATCCTTGAGTTGTCTCAAACCATGCACACAATGGTGCCAAAATCTATCGAATCTCGCCAGCGACTCTACATAGTCTCGCAAACGTGGCGCATGATGCAAAAGAAAGGCCTGGCATGATGAGCAAATACCGTAAAAGCAGAGCATTCAGCCCGGAAGGTTTCTTCGAATGTGAAGGCCGTGGCCTGCAATGGCTTGGTGAAGCGAGCTCCAAGGGAGGTCCGCGTGTTGTGGACGTATACGATTGGGGCAAGGATTATCTCGATATCGAACGTGTGAACGCCTGCGGGCCGACACTGCAGGCCGCGCATGATTTTGGTGCGTCCCTCGCCCACATGCACGATGCTGGCGCTGATTATTTCGGATCCGCTCCGGCCGGCTATACGGGAACCTGCTATTTCGGCCCCCTGCAGGATCCGGTTCCTATGGATACCGGCGAATGGGATGATGTGGCCACATATTTGGCCGAAGGCAGACTACGACCGATGGTACGGCTTGGTATGAAACGTTGCGAACTGACCGACTACGACATGGAATTGACTGAAGACGTCATTGAAGCGCTGCCTGAAATACTGGGTAAAGCGGCTAACGATAAGCCTGCGCGTGTGCATGGCGATTTGTGGAGCGGCAATGTCATGTGGTCAGCCGATTCCGGATCTGTGGAAGCGGTGCTTATCGATCCGGCAGCGCATGGCGGGCATCGTGAAGAGGATCTCGCCATGCTTGACCTGTTTGGCATGTCGTATCTGCGGGACATTCTCGACGGATATCAGTCCGTGCACCCGTTGAAGGCGGGATGGCAGGAGCGCACCACATTGTGGCAGCTCTACCCCATCGCTGGACATTGCGTGTTCTTCGGTGGCGGATATGTGAACCAGTATCGCGCCATGTGCCGGTCATTGCTCAAATAAACACGTAAATATGTCTAATGATTGACTGTTGTAGGCGTGAGACAATCCTCTTGCTACAGCAGAAACATTGGAAAAATAGCCGGTTGCCTCAATTTTTGAAGCAACCGGCTATTTGAATGCGATCTAGCGCTGTTCTCTCATCGGAAGTACGGCATTAGAACAGGGAAATTCAGCGCAACGCATCCTTTAACTTGGAGAAGAAGCCCTTCTTCGTTCCGGAGGTCGGACGTGCGCTTACCGCAACATGTTGGGCATCTGTGTCATGTTTTTCTGCGAACCGTTCCATCAAGGCGCGCTCGTCGTCAGTGAGCTTTGTTGGAATCTTCACTGCGATATGCGCCACCAGATCGCCACGCTCGTTCTTGTTGTTAAGATGTGTGACACCCAGATTCTTCAAGGTCACAGTGTCGTCAGGCTGGCTTCCTGCAGGCACGCTCACCGACTGCTTGCCGTCGAATGTGTCGATCTCCAGGTCATGCCCCAGCACGGCCCAGCTCATCGGCACCTGGATCCAGCAGTGCAAATCATCACCGTCACGAGTGAAGGTATCGTCCTGAGCGATACGGATATCGACATACAGGTCGCCGGCAACACCGCCGTTTTCACCCACTTCACCCTGATTGGCGAGACGTAGACGGGTATTGTTCGTTACGCCGGCTGGCACGGACACGCCGACATTACGGGTGACGCGCACGCGACCATGACCAAGGCAGGACGGACAAGGATTTTCGATAACGGTACCGTGTCCTTCGCAGCGTTCGCATGGCGCAGTGGTCATCATTTGGCCGAGCATGGTGCGTACCACGCGCTGGGCATAGCCTTGTCCATGGCAGTCGGGGCATTGCACGGGCTGAGTGCCTTTCTGGCATCCTGTTCCGGCGCATTCCTGACATAGACCGAACGTCTTGATCTCAACATGCGCGGTGTCGCCGAACACCGCCGTCTTCAAGTCAATGGTTATCGTGGCAAGTGAGTCACGTCCTGGCTGTGTACGCGGGGTCGGTCCACCGTTGCCACCGCCGAAGGCACCTCCGGTGAACATGCTGAAGATGTCTCCCATGTCGCCGAATCCGCCACCGAATCCGCTGCCGCCCATACCTCCAGCATTTGGATCGTTCGGATCCACACCGGCATCGAACATCTGACGCTTCTGCGGGTCGGACAACACTTCATAGGCGTTATTGACTTCCTTGAATTTGTCTTCGAATTCCGGACCTGCGATATCGGGATGATATTTGCGGCTCATCTTTCGATAAGCTTTTTTGATCTCGTCGTCGCTTGCGGAGCGGTCTACGCCCAGCACTTCGTAATAGTCCGTCACGGTTGTTCTTTCTCCCTATTGCTTTTCGCGTGTCATTGTGCCATAAGGCGGGGTCAGCTGTTGGTTTGGTTTTCGTCGTGCGCCACGAATGCGGTCAGATATCTGGCGACGGCACGCACTGCAGCCATGGTTGCCTCGTAGTCCATATGCGTCGGTCCAATGGATCCGACGAAGGCAATGGGCTCGCTGGAATCCTGCGCTGTAATGGTGCGATCGCTGGCTTCTCTCCCCTGTTCTTCCGCAGTCTCGCCTTTTGTGGTGTCGTCAACGGTTGCCGAGGTTCGACCGTATCCGCTGGTCACTACGGATGCATGCAGTAGACCAGGCGTGTGCGTTTCGGATCCGATGGCCACTCCGACTCCATTGGATTGCGTGGTTTCACTCAACGAGCTCATGAGTTTCATGAGCACGACTTGCTCTTCCAACGCATCGAACAATGGTGCGAGATCGGCCACGGTGCGCTGGTGCGCGAGCCGTGAGGTTCCTGCCATGTAGAGTTCGCTCGCGCGCTCGTCGTCGGCCATGCCATCGAAAGCTTGAGCAAGCGTTTCCGCCAATTTGCTGATAGAGCGGTATTCCTTGCGGGACGACATTTGCCTGACATAGTCCGCGGTTCGAGTCAAAGAAACGCTGGCGCACTGCGCGTTGATTTCGTTGACCAGATGCGACAGCACCGTGGTGTCCGGCAACTCGGAAACGTTGAGCATATGCTGCGCCACTCGGCCGGTGTCGGTGATGACGACGGCCAACAAGGTGTTGATTGATACGGGAACGATTTCGATATGCCGTAACGTCGATTTCGCCAACGACGGTGCCGCCACGACCGCGACCTGACCGGTGATCTGCGCCAGAAGACGGGCTGCGCGCTGCAAGGTGTCCTGCAGATTGACGGATCCCGACAAAAAACTGTTGATGCCACGGCGCTGCGCTTCGGACATCGGCACCACTGTGGCCAAACGGTCCACGAAGTATCGGTACCCTTTTTCCGTTGGTATGCGCCCTGCTGACGTATGGGGTTGAATAAGGTATCCCTCATCTTCCAAGGCGGCCATATCATTACGGACGGTGGCCGAGCTGACGCCCAGATCATGATCTTTGGTCAAGGTGGTCGAACCAACTGGCTCCTGCGAGCGAATATAGTCCTCGACGACGGCACGCAGTACCAACATACGTCTTGACTGCGTCATGCGTGCCTCCTCTACATATGCGATACGACTCAAATGCTTCTCCCATTGTATTAGCACTCGCGCCGCGCGAGTGCTAATCGGTTCGCTTCCAGAGTACTTGTTTCTTGTTTTTCCCGATAGCAATCTCCCGAAATGCTCGTCATGCCACTAATCGAACAGGACGATCGCACGAGAATGTTAATTGTGAGCGTTAACAGAACACAAACTACCAAAACACGCCAAAAATCCATCACAACGTCACCTCACGTCGCTACTATGGAAAACGCAATGTGAGGGCGTCGAGCGCTCGGCACAAGCCGGATACGCGGCCCGACCAATTGGAAGGAAAGTAATCCATGACCGAATTCAAGGAGACCGAGCTGGACGAGCGCGCCATCAAGATGGCCAAGGTCCTGTCGGCCGACGCGGTTGAGCGTGCGGGACACGGCCACCCGGGTTCCCCCGTCTCCCTGGCGCCTATCGCCTACACCCTGTATCAGCATTTCATCAAGCATGATCCGAACGATCCCAACTGGGAAGGTCGCGACCGCTTCATCCTTTCCGGTGGCCACGCCTCCCTCACCCAGTACGTCCAGCTGTATTTCTCCGGCTACGGCCTGACCCTGGACGATCTGAAGAACTTCCGTGGCGGCGCTGACACCCGTACCCCGGGCCATCCGGAATATGGCCTGACCCCGGGCATCGAAATGACCACTGGTCCGCTGGGCCAGGGCTTCGCTTCCGCCATCGGTTTCGCCTATGGCCAGCGCTTCCAGCGTGGCCTGCTTGATCCGGAAGCTCCGGCAGGCGAGTCCCCGTTTGACCACAACATTTGGGTCATCTGCGGCGAAGGCGATATCGAAGAAGGTATCTCCGGCGAGGCTGCATCCCTTGCTGCCAACCAGCAGCTGGGCAACCTGACCGTAATCTTCGATGCCAACCGCATCCAGATCGAAGGCGACACCAACCTGGTTCTGGCTGAAGACGTGCTCAAGCGCTTCCAGGCCTACGGCTGGTACACCGACGAGTTCAGCTTCATTCAGCCTGACGGCTCCTACAAGGAGGATGTCGAGGGTCTGGCCGACACCATTGCCAAGGCTCGTGAAGCTGCCCCGAACCAGCCGAAGCTCATCAAGGTCGACACCCTGATCGCTTGGCCGACCCCGGGCAAGACCAACGATCCGTCTTCTCATGGCTCCAAGCTGGGCACCGAAGCCGTCGCAGGCCTCAAAGAACTGCTCGGCTACGATCCGGAAGAGTCCTTCCATGTCGACGAAGAGGCTCTGGCTCACGCACGCAAGGTTGCTGAGCGCGGTCTCGAAGCCCACAAGGAATGGGACGAGAAGTACAACGCATGGCGCAAGGCCAACCCGGACAACGCCGCTCTGTACGACCGCCTCAAGGCTGGCGAGCTGCCGGAAGGCTTCGACAAGGCCATTGATGACCTTGAAGCCACTTTCGAAGTCGGCAAGGGCGTTGCAACCCGTGGCGCTTCCGGCTCCGTGCTGAATGCTATCGCCGCTGTCATGCCGGAACTCTGGGGCGGCTCCGCCGACCTCGGTGGCTCTAACAAGACCGATCTGAAGGGTGCTGCCACCTTCGCTCCCGCCGAGTGCGCCACCAAGCAGTGGCCGGTCTGCAGCCCGTACGGCCGTCAGCTGCACTTCGGCGTGCGCGAATTCACCATGGGTACCATCACCAACGGCATCCTTCTGGGCTCCCACACCCGTCCGTTCGGCGGCACCTTCTTCATGTTCTCCGACTACGAGCGTTCCGCTGTGCGTCTGGCCGCCCTCATGCAGATTCCGAACCTGTATGTGTGGTCCCACGACTCCGTCGCCGTCGGCGAAGATGGTCCGACCCACCAGCCGGTGGAG